>Ga0256404_1000003_pt1 | contig 619026 bp, 563 predicted proteins | sample RumenRJG_01DNA_FD_185990 | JGI IMG/M metagenome (GOLD analysis project Ga0256404, IMG submission 185990) | Bovine rumen microbial communities from Lethbridge, Alberta, Canada - RJG_01 | ecosystem: Host-associated > Mammals > Digestive system > Stomach > Rumen | place: Canada: Alberta... | reverse complement strand
CATCGTGGGGTAAGGGGATGTTGGCTACATATTGATGTTGTGCTGTTGCTTTTTACTGAAAGCTACTACTAACGACTCATAAATCTACCCTTAATCGTGTATTGGATGATAGTTGCGGATTTTAGGTTCAAAACAAATATGGTGGCGAATACAACATATGGAAATAATAGCCTTTTGGCATCTTTTTGTAAGGAAGCAACTACTCCTCTTTCTTTATAGAAATAACCAGCAATGATGAAGAATAGTGGCATGTGAAAGGAGTAAATAAAATGAATAATTTTGGGAGGAAGAAGCCCGCAATGTCCTAACACTACTGATATGATTCCAATCCCTTTCATAATGTCAATTGTGTCATTTCTCTCCATAACCTTATATATTGTATCCAAGGCTCTGAAGCCATTCCATCACCTGTTTCATCCTAATATCCCATGAGCCCATCTTTAAGGCAGTTTCCCTATTCCGGTCAACCAGATCTTGATAGTCTTCAATATGAGTTGTGATGTATTTTAGTTGTCCATGGAAATTACTTCTATCAATGTCAATTACAGGATTATATCCAATTAAATCTGTTAACTCTTTTGGTGCTCTTCCAACCATTACCATGCGTGACAGCATACACTCCCAATATCTCTGTGTAAGTGTTTCTTGTCCACCAGTCTGTTTTGGCACAACGTCACACCGAGGTACATTAACTGTGATTTTGGAATTCTTTAATCTTTCACGGAATTCCTCGTCGTTCCCATTCCTTTTATGGTTAAATGCAGATAGGTCAGTCTTAGAAACATACGAAGGCCACCTCCCAAACAAATAAAAATCAACATCTCTGTCGACGAGTTTACGCCCAGCAGGATAATCCTCGCAACAGACTCCTTCGGTGATGACTAATACTTTTAACAGTGGCAGTCTGTTTCTTATTCTTTCTGCCGCTTCCATTGATGTGAAAATGCAGGCTTTAACTTTATGTCTCTCTATCCACTTACAGAGTTTCTCGTCAAATATAGGCCAACAATCCCATATAAAAGGAACAATCTCGTGGCTTAGTACAGAACTGAATGTGTCATAATATAAACTTAATGGCTGCACAAAACATAATCTGACATCCTCTCGTTTGGAAGTGACGGTTGGTAGAATGTCATACAAATGAACAAATTTGCGCAAAAATCTGGATGGGTATATGCCTTCCGTAATCAATCCACCCATGTCTTTCCAAGCAAAGAAAGGTTTCTCTTTAAAATTACTTCCCGTAGGATAGTGATATGGATGAACTGCTTTTATCCTTTTCATACTCTACTAATTATACTTGAGTCCCTTTTCTGCCAGTCAGTTTTCGATAAACTGCCCTTGTCATTTTATAAATAGAAGGAAATGAAGATTGTAGTTTCTCAAGTATTATAAGATTAATAAACGATTTAGATGTGGTAATTGGCCAATATTTGGGTAGTACCAAAGACCATTTGTTTTCTATCATCTTACACTCTACTTCAGCTCGAAGAATTCTCATTTTAACGTATTTATGATATTTACCTTTAGTATAATCGTCAAAATCACGGTATGCAAGTATTGCTTTCTTATTAACTGATAACCTGTATTCGTCGTTTCTTCGCTGTTCTGCACATACACCAGTCATAGTGCGGTAACAACTCATAATGTCTTGCAAAAAGAATCCTTCCCCATCTAATAAACTTGTAAGCATTATTTTCGCATCGCCAAAAGGGAAATGCTTCAACACATTTTTATTCAATTCTCCTATTCTGTCTGAAATTACGTTACGAAAGAAAAAACTTGTGGTATGAAAACTCCAACTATAATTTCTTTGAAATTGTAACTTACAGAAATCTAACAACGTTACCCTGTCAGTATCAGTCATCATATCTGTTTTTGGTATTGTATTTCCTTCAATTCTTGTGCCGTCAGCTCTTACGACTTGAACCCTATGAAGAGCAATCGTACACTCAGGATGAGTTTCTAAGGTCTCATACTGCTTTTGTAATTTATCGGGGGCTGTCCAATAATCATCGCCTTCGCAGAGTGCAATATATTTGGGCGTTTTTGCGAAATCCAAGTAGTATGGCCACTTCTCCTTTTTTATACTATAGTGATTGTATTTTAAAAGAAATACTGCAAAAAAACAATTTTTATTATCTTTATGCCTAGCGAAAGTCAATGCGTAATCGGTTGTTTCTTCTTTGCGTGCAACATTGTTCTCTTCTAAGTCAAAATGCTCATGGAGATAATCGCTTATAATCTCTTGTTCCCCATCTGTAGAGGCATCATCTATAATAATCGCGACGTATGGGAAACCGGTTTGTTGTATGCAGAAACCATTCATTGCATTTACAATGTATGGTGCATGGTTAAACGTCATGCAGTTTATCCGAACTTTGAAATCGATTTTAGTCTTATTCATGCCTTTTGGTATTACTGAAAATAAACTATGATAGACAACAATTATACTATTGACATGAAGAAATCGTTTAACATTTTAATCTTTTTATTCCAACCCCTGTTCAAAACGATTTCCATAACCTCTTGTGGTATTTTTATATTGTCAGAATTATACGCCTGAACAATAACCTCTCCTAAATTCTCCAATTTATTTACGGGAAAGTAGAATAATGGTTCATATTTTTCCAAACCTTTATATCTAACCCATGAACCATGAACAATTTTTTTGTTACATAAGATGTATTCATAAACAGACCTAGCACCCGTGTCGGTTGTTTGTACATGTATAAACATGTCTGTTGCTTTTCTTAATTGATATAACTCTTCTACAGATAAATAATCCGTAATGAACACTGCATGAAGATTTCTTTTCTCACATTCTTCCTTGATTTCTTCCCCGTATTTGTCTGTTGTCGTCCAACCTCCATAGCTCATCGGAAATAGTAAAGTCAAATTGTTTGGGAGTTTATCTCTTACTTGGTCAATCGCTTGAATTATTGCTTTATGCTGCTGAGCCTCTTGTTTGTTGTAGCCACATGTAATAACATAACGATTCTCAAGTCCAAAGTGTACCTTGGCATCTTCTTGGGATATCGCATTCCCGTTTTTTATAGCAAAATCTACCACGTCAGACCCCCAGATACCGTAACTAAGCATGTTCTTGGGGTTAACCTTTAATTTTTGTGTCATTAATTTCCCAAAATCAGACTCTGCTGGTATTGTAACATAATCGGCTTTTTGATACAAATAAGATAACTGCTCCAAATATTTCTTCGGTCTTCTCATTATATCGCTACCCCAAGGTGACATTACAATGTTATTTGACATTGCTCGCAAATATTTATATACATACGACATATATCTATTTGCGAAATGGATGTTAATAATATCAAATCTTTTCTTCTTGCTATATTTTGAGAAGAAATGGATTTGTTTGTACTTTGTTACAATAACCCTGAGCCACCGGATTTTAAGCCAGTCAACAGAAGTGACATCATAGAAATGAGTCCTTACTGATAATCCTGTCACTTCTTTATAATTGTCTGGTTTATCTGTTAAAATAGTGATATCTATCAACGGGTTTATTTCCACAAGATGCCTAACAATGTCTTTGACATGTCCGGGATAACAATAAAGTGCAATTATCAACAAACTATATTTTTTGTTTTCCATATTCTATATAATTCTATAATACATTTATCATTTTCAAATACTCCGGCCACTCACCCATATCTTTCCAAGCGTGTTCGCTCACGGGGAAGCAACCAACACGACCGCTAACCATTTTTGTCACTATTATGATAAAAGGTTCAAATCAATTTCGAGATTCCTGTCGTTGAAGTGGCCACCTGAACCTCTTCTTCTAGAGGTGGTTGATAAAATCTTTGCTGAATGCCATACAACAAAAGTCTAAGGTGGCTATCGTTGTTGACAACAAATTTCCCAGAAGCCTCATCAAAAGGAAGTTTATCACCCACAGTATCCCTGATATACTGCTTGAGAGTTGCCTTCTTATCTGCTTCGTATTGGTTATACTTAGCCAAGATTGAGGTGATACGTTTACGATTAGACACACCCACTCCTGACGCATCAAATCCTTCAGTCTGAATAATATCAGATTGAAGCATTCGTGTTGTTTCTACCTCAGTAGCTTCCTTATAGTCAAGTTTCAGATTACTAAACAAACTGTATGCTTTTGATATATCCATAAAATATATACGATGATTTTGATTGTCGTATATGCAATTGGGAATAGGATTCAAATAAATCAAGCCATCCTCTTCAAAGTATTTCACAGCATCTCCATCCCAGGCAAACCATTTTTTCTTCAGAAAATTTCCTTTCGAGAATTTCTGTATATAATAACGGTGTGCATCGTAAAATGCGATGAAGTCTATATGATGGCTTGCGAATTGTTCACTTGACAAGCTATCCAAATCAACCACGTCAAAATCTGTATCTAACAAGGGCAGAAAACCATCTTTTCTATTGAAGTCTGACACATAGAACCACTGCCCGGCCTCTGTATTGTTAGGGTCGTATTCAATAGCCTCAGTCAGATCAATGCCTTCATAGTCCTCGTTATTTTCTTGATCGGCCAGCTTATACCAGCGGTCATTGTCGCCTTTGATTTTTGCGATAAAACACCCCATATTCTATATCTATTTGTCTGTATCTATATAAACAAGTTCATTCACTTTACTTAGATGTGGGAAGGTGGGGTTATCACCTCCCTTGCGAATTGTCTTTCTGGTCAACACGAAGACCTTTACCCCATTGCTCGTTGTCACCTGATAATACCCATATCCCAAAACAATGAATATAGGATTAAAGCATAGTGTTTTCGAGCAAGTAACAAAAAGGCAGATAAGAAAGTACACTATTGTTAATGTCATCCATTCTACACTACCATCCTGCATATTAGGCATACTCAGCGAGACAAAAATATAGCCAAGATAAACTGGCAAATATTCGTGATTTACTGGGGTTATTTCGCTTACACCTGTTTGTATAGAATCCTTGCCCTGGACTTTCATCCATAGCAAAGACAATACACTCAACACTATAGGTACTCCAAGCAGTAAAACAAGGTCAAGAACTATATTAACCCACTTGCATTGGGTATGAAATATCTCAACTCCACTCTTTATAAAATAGATAGTTGGAAGCAAAGAAGTTGATGCCAGGGCCATTATAAAATGGCATATTATCCTGTATATCTTTTCCATATTCTCGTCGAAAACATTCTTCACCCCAATCTCTCCAACTTAGTCAGCCACTCATTGAAATGCCTACAAGCCGCACGCATATCATCTATGCCAATCTCGTGGGCCACCATCGAACCTATGGCTGGTTTGTTGTTCTCATAGTCAGCGAATACATTGATGATTCGTTTTGACGGTGCCGTCTCTGCTCCCTGATTGATGAGCTCCGGATTGCCAAATTCATCAGTGATGGCACGAAGTTTTGCGATCTTCTTTGTCTCGTCAATATACTCTATCCCGAACTTCTCGGGATTGACAAACAGCAAGGTTTCAAACTCGTGCAGCTGGATATAGGGAATAAAGCGTCTGTCGGCAATATCGGCGACAAATGCTCCCTCAATCTTTGCCACTTTCGCGTAAGGATCTTGCAGCAAGAGAGCCTCTTTGTATCCTGGGAAGTCTTCAGGTAAGGCATAGAAATCAAACATAGTGGTGAACACCACATCGTTGTTACCCGCCTCTTCACGAAGCCAACGAGATATATCATTCTTCGCCCTAGTGTAGGTGGTCATGCCTCCACGGAATGTCTTGCCTTTTTTCCTGCTTGTCAACACACAACGCACATCGGCAAACACCTCATATTGGGCCAAATGCTGTTTAAGTGTTTTGTTGACAAATGTCTCTTCAGTCTGCCCTTCCGCAGTAATATGTAATCGTTTCATGGTCGGCCTCCTATCACATTTTTATCCCACAGTTCACTGGTAGTAAACTCATCTTCCCACTCTTTCAGGTCTTGACTTCTGAGTTTGCGGAAGATTGAGGTATGACGAGCCTCGTCACGCTCAACTACCACCACCTTATCGGCACGGAATTCGTCCAAAAGACGAGGTGATTGTGTGGCAATAATCACTTGTGCATACTCTGAGGCTTTCTTTATCATCCCAGCCAAGATGGAGATAGCCGTCGGATGCAATCCCAACTCCGGCTCGTCGATGATGATGATAGACGGCATAGTCTTGGGCGGCTGGAGCAAAAGCGTTGCCAATGCCATAAAGCGAAGCGTACCATCAGAAATCTGGTTCACGCCAAACACGTGGTCGCTGTCTTTCTCCCTCCAGTCCAAAGATATATAATCACCATCGACCACTGTTGGCTCCATCACGAAGTCGCCAAACTGAGGCATCACCTGCTGGATGTATCTCACGATGCGCTGATAGTATGCCTCTCCATTCTTTCGATGCTTAATCCCATGAAGGAACGCGGCCAGGTTACCGGCATTGCACCGCAGGAACTTGTTATCGCCTAAAAAACCTTTCTTGCGTATTTTCGCATCCATCGTTGTATCATGGAACTGGAAATAGCGGCAGTTTCTGAGCAGATTCACAAACACATTTACCGTGTCTTTGTATTCCGAGTTCAAAGCCTCAACCAACTGCGATTCTTTCCTGCCTGCATCCAAATGAAGGACAAAGGGTTTCTGCTGCCCCCTACGCTGAAAAGAGATGGACTCCTGGGTATAAATCAAGATATCACCGGCAGCGTATGCTAAACGGAAAGCGTATTCATTGTGACTGTTATTGTCAGAAAAGCGCAACTTTGCTTTGATACAATCTGTTGTCTTTGAACCATAGTGCAAAAATGCATCGGCAAAACCATTTTCTGCGATATAAGTCTGGAGAGATCCTGTCATGGCGTAGTTAAGCAACTGAAAGAACGATACGGCATTGCTCTTCCCCACGCCGTTAGCGCCAATCAGAACGGTCACATCGTCATTGACGGGCAACACCTGTCCGTCGTTATTTACCGACTTATAACCCTTTAATTCAATATCATTTAACTTCAAACGCATATACAAACATTTTTGAAAAATTTTAACTTTTCCTGCACTCCGGCAGCCTTTTAACGTTTTTTATAGCCAACTGCTAACAGCCAACTGCTAAAGCACGTTTATCATACGAAGGTATTCCGGCCACTCACCCATATCTTTCCAAGCATGTTCGCTGACGGGGAAACAACCTACACGGCCGCCACGGGCTTTGATTTTTTCCATCAGGTGGGTGATGTGGAAGAACTCGCCTTCGGGAATCTCATCGATGCAACTAGGGTTGAGTATATACACGCCGGTATTCACCTGAAAGGTCAGTTCGGGCTTTTCACTGAGGGCTGTCATCAGACCATCCTCGCCGGTCTCGATAACACCATAGGGGATCTTAAAACTCTTCACCATCGTGACGATGGTCAGGTCGTTATGGTTACTCATGTGGTAGTCGTACACGTCGCGATAGTCTTGCTCATTGATGCTGTCGCAGTTGGATACGAAAAATGGGGTGGTTATCTTGCCTTTCAGGAGAGAGACGCTACCAATGGTTCCTAATGGCTTATCTTCTTGGAAAAACTCGATGTCATACTTATGGTCGAGTTGACTAAGATAATACTTCATGATGTCGGCCTTGTAGTTGACCGACATATAGAACTTCGTGCAACCAATCTCCTCAAACTGGTCGAGGATAGTCTCAAGGATAGTCTTGTCGCCAATAGGAACAAGAGGTTTGGGGATAACATTCGTAATAGGCTTCAGGCGTGTGCCCTTGCCACCAGCCATAATGACTACGGGTAGGTTGATTTTCTCGCGATGTTGAGGTCCTGAATTTTTAAAGAAATCTGACCAAAAATAAACATCAACAAGTTCGCCTTGTTCGTCAAGGATGGGCATCACCTCCGCCCGCATTTTTCGCATTTTTTCGCGGATACTATCTTCCCCTTCCGACTGATAGCCATATATCTTGTTCTTATTAAGAATGTGGCTGATAGGTTCCTTCAGGGCGATGTTCTTGATGATAGCCCGCTGGATGTCACCGATGGTGATAAGACCTTCGAAGTGTTCACCGCTGAACACGAGCAGTATCTTCACCTTCACCTCATCCATCTGCTTCATCGCGTCGAGGAGAGAGGCAGAGGGGGGGATGATTCTATCTTTGATCTTTTCAGTAACCATTGATTATTATGTATTACTACGACTACTATTTATTATTCTAACGTTGACTGAGACACTGCTCTAAGCGATTATTTCCTCCTCCGGCAACACTGTAATCATAGAGTTTGTCAAATGTTGTCCAATTAATCAGTGAACTTCCATCACTGTCATTTACAACAACGAACTCTCTTATTTTTTTGAGAGTATCAAAAAGAGACTTCTCATTATCTGAAACCACGATAACTCGCGCAAATAGCTGATCAAGAGTATTGATGTGTGTTTGAATACACTCATGTCCTTCTCCATAATACACTGTAACATCAACTACACCTGGCAATTTTTTAACCTTTTCAAGTCCTTCGACATGGGCAATTTTCCCTAATCGAAGAGGTAGAGCAACAGTGCTGGCTTGTTTGCCACCAAAATACGGGTCAATAGTTTTTATATCACCCTCCTCACACATTTTCCCGGTCAAAGAATGATAGATGAGCATCTTCATCACATTGTTACAACCGGCGGCTTCGGTCATATTGTAAATCATACCTCCACTTACGCGAAGTCCCATTTCATATACGTATATTTCCTCTCCGTCTGGAATGGCCTGGAAAAAGAAAACTCCGTTTTTATATCCTAAGGAAGAGAACATCTTCTGAACATTAGGATTCACTTTGTCCATAAAACGGTTTATTAGAGTCGAAGGGTAGAAACTAATAGCAGTAATTAACCCTCCTTCTAGAACATATCTTTCACCAAGTGCTTCAAGATAACATTGCCCGTCGACGACCACATATTTTGCATCAATAGTGACACCACCATTATCAACATACTTTTCAATTATCACATTCGTCGACTGAGAAAGGGACAATGCAAAATCAATTGCTTTGTCTAACTCTTCTTCATTATGACAAATGGAGATACCACGTGAGGAACAACCGTCAACTGGTTTAACAATTACCGGGTAATCTTTGTCCTGTGGTTTTCGGTCAACCGAAAACTCCGGGACCGTCGGAACGCCATATTTCTTGCAACAGTCTTTAAAGTTGCGTTTATCTTGGCAAATATTCCAAAGATGTTCGTCAGCGTAATATGGCAAATCTGCCATTTTACACAATTTCATCGCGTTCACGACATTCCATTCTCCAGCTCCTGTGGCAACGCCGTCAATATGATGCGCTTTTATATACTGATATAGTCCTTCATAATCGTCCGTACTTATTAGAACAGAGTCGTCTGCAGCATCCTTACCTGGCCTGTTTTCACGGTTATCAGCTACCACAACAAATGCTCCCATCTGCTGTGCAAAATGCACCAGTTGCACATTCGAGGCTGAACCTCCAAGAACCAACAGTTTCTTTCCTTTTAAACTATTCATGCAAATTGTTTTTAAAGTTCCACACTCGCCCTTCTGGGCTCAAAACAGCAGCAAGGCCGCAAAGCCACTATACGAACTCCGCTTGCCCGCTGAGGTCCAATCTTCGCAAAAGTGGCCAACACGCTATGCTTGCCACCCAGTCCAAGAGGGCCGATCTTGCTCTCGTTCACCTTCTCGGTAATCCGCTTCTCGAAGTCGCTCTGCACGCCAAAATCGCCTTTCGCCATCGCTTCCATCATCAGGCTCGTAGCCTCAAACTGCGAACGACCAATGCCGATAGCCAAGGAACAAGGCGAGCATCCCAACTGCGAAACGGCAGGGATTGCACGATTCACAATCTCGTCGATCACCACATTCACACTATGCTTGTGGAACACCCGCTGGGTGATACCCCGGATGGCTGGGCCACCGCCAAGCATCATAATGGTCAGCCGAAGCACATCTTCATCCACGGGCTTAATCAGTATCGGTGACGGGGCCAAAGCTCCGCTGTCCTCATCTAATCCCCCGCTCTGGTCAATGCGGGCATAGTCATCGCCCTTGATGGCCATCGGACGGCCCGGCAACTGGCGCAAGCCCATCGCTACACCTTCCTGAATCTGTCGCAACAGTTCACCACTCACATTGCGGCCCGGTCCAACTTCAAGGAACAGATGCGGAATACCCGTGTCATCACACAGCGGGCTACGCCTCTCTTCTGCCACCAGTGCATTGTCCAGCACCTGTCGCATTACCCAGCAGGAGTTTTCTATCTCCTCATCGGCGATAGCCTTGCGATACGCATCTTTCTGATCCTCGCGAAATGTGGAGCCAGCTCTAACCAGGCAGTCTGCCACTTTTTCTTGTATGCTAATCATAAATACTCCTCCCTTTCGCTGCGCCAATAATGGCCTGATACTTCACCACTTTCAGCCGGTTCATCGCCTCCATCCCCAGTTCGGGATAGGCTACGACTTCACGCTCCACGGTATGGCTTTCCAGCAAGGCCGTCACAGGCGGAATCACCGCAAACACGGCATTGTTCTCAGCCAGTTTCTTCACTGTCTCTTTCGAGATTGCTCCCTTGCCCAGGTGCATCTTCACGCCCAGTTTCGACAGCGGCTCGAAAGAGCTCTCAATCTCCACTTTATTGCTGGAAGTGGGGCCAACCCCAGCAGGGCTGACGGCAGTATGGAAGATCACCGCCCCTTGCAGGTCGATGCCCATCTCGGCCAACCGGCCTTCTTCTCCAGCCTTGATTATCTTCGGAAGCACGGCATCACGGCCGGTATATATATACCCGCTGATGCTCACCACATCGCCCACATTCAGCTGGTTGATGGCTTCCTCACTGAAAGGAGTAGTTAGTTCTATCATTTCTTACCCATTAAGTTCTCCATCAAAGCTGCTTTCTGTGCTTTGTGGTCAATGTTCAACTTAGGCATATCGCTACGGATGCCCTGACGTACGTGGACATCAATGAAAAGCGGCATCTCTCCACTTCCCTGCTCGCGCACAATCTTTTGCAACTCTTCTTTGGTCTCTACCGGATGACCAGGCGTGCGATAGCCGCAAGCCTCAGCAATAGCGGTAAGGTTCACCACATATCCTGCCGACGGCTGACCTCCAACGGATTCATTCACCCCGTTGTTCAGCACGATATGCACCATATTTCCAGCCTTATAACGGCAGTTGGTGGCCAAGGCCCCCAGATGCATCACCGCAGCGGCATCGCCATCAAAGACAACAACCTTCTGCTCAGGCTTAGCCAACGCAATGCCCAAACCCACAGAAGAGACGTGTCCCATCGAGCCTACATTTTGGAACTCGTGACCTTCATCCACTCCGTGAGCCTTCAACTGCTCGTGTAATTCACGGGTAGCACGTCCTGTAGTTCCAAGATATACAGCATCGCTGCCCAGCACAGCGATCACAGCAGAAACGGCTTCTTCTCGGTTCATCAACGGACTCTCGGGATAAACCTGCTTCTTGATTTTCTCCGTCAGGATAGCCTTCTTGGCAATCAGCGCCACCGGCGAAGAAATCTCCTTGGCCTTGTTCACGGCCCAGGCAAACTTCTCCACCACGGTCTCTTCCGCATCCAGAATCGCATACGAAATGTCCATATCCTTCATCAGCACAGGAGTCAGCTCACCTTGCTTCTTGTGCTGCGCATGGTCGTTGATGGCAGGGTCTCCACGCCAACCGATGATCAGCACCATCGGGATGCCATACACGCAGTCATGCGTCAGTGACAGCAGTGGATTGGTGGCGTTGCCGATGCCGGAGTTCTGCATATACACCACCGGTATATTACCTGTTGCCATATAATGGCCTGCGGCAATGCCTATGGCATTCCCCTCGTTGGCAGCCATCACATGCTGCCCGTCGGGGATATTATTCACCATATAGAGGCAAAAATCGTTGAGCAGCGAATCGGGAACGCCGGTAAAAAAATCAACGCCCATCTTGCCCAAAGCATCAAATAACTGCTTTTGATCTACCATATTATATTAAGATTCGGTTCATTAACTGAAGTTAATTCATTGAAGATTCCTTCTACTTTTTGTTCTAACAATCCTGCATGAACAGCCATTGAAAGGAACTTAGCATAGTTTTCTGCTTCCGAGAGTGGATTCTCAGGTTCCCCCTTCGGATATTCTACGGTTTCGGAATAGTGATTGCCATCCTTCATTATGACTTCGACTATTGCCACACGCTTATCAGGCACAAGTTTACTCAAATCTTCACTTGGGACAATATCAACCCTACGAGTCAAGTCCAATAAGGCTTTATCAGACACATACGGTTCTCCAAATTCAGCTATCCCTGCTTTCCCTATTGCCAAAGCTACTGCGACACTAAAAGGAATACTCATTCTCGCTGATGACTCACCGTGTATATCCTTGAAATCATGTTTCCCGATAACCCCTTTATAGGTAGTTACTTTAACACTGTCAACCTGTTCCAAGCTAAAACCGGCATTCGCTCGGATTTTGAAACAAGCCTCAATCTCAGGATGCGTATGACGGCAAGAAGCATAAGGTTTCTGGTATATTTTCTCCAAATAAAGATAGTCTCTTTCTCCAGTAAGAATATCCTCATCGTATGACGAAGACATCATTTTTAGGAAGCCGGTATCTCCATCCAAGGGTTCTGACGGTCCTGCAAAGCCAGCTTTAGCCATCAATGCAGACATATATCCATTCAATGCTGCCTTAGCACAATTGTAGGGTTTCAATTGCGATACATCCTCCAACACCTTAAGACTACCGCAGGCAGAAATACAGGCTGCAGAGAACGCATCTTTCACAATAGCATCATCCCAGCCCAACATCACAGCCACACCGACCGCCACACCTAAGGTGCAACAAGTCGCTGTAGGATGGTAACCAGCACTGTAATGATACGGTTGCATAGCACTGGCTATCCTAATACTGGTTTCATAGCCACATACTGCACCACGTAAGATATCTGCCCACTGTACCTTATTCTCTATTGCCAAAGGAATCAAGGCAGAAAACAAAGGTGCACTTGGATGTATCACACCATATCGCACACCGTCATCCAATTCCAAATAGTGAGCACTTAATCCATTGATAAAGATTGCATCAGCCAGCGAGCAAGTACGATTATGTCCTATTGGTTTAACTGAACCTGTACTTTGCTGTAAACTCAGAATGCATTCCTCCTTATCAAAGATATCACTTGAGCCTGCCAAAGTCACTCCCACGGTGTCTGCCAAATAGGTGCGAACCAAAGACTCCACGTTCGAAGAATATGACATTCTCCGAATCTTGAAGATATTATCAAGAAATCTATCAGTCAGTCCCATTATCAAATAAACTTAAAGTAAGCCGGGCTGTCGGGTTTTGCTATCTCCCAGGCATCGTCCATCGCATCGAGGATTGACTGCAGCAGTTCGTCCTTCTTGGCAGCTTCCATATTCTGCTCCATCTGCGTAATCTTGGAGGCACCCAACAGAATGCCGTCGCCTTTCGTTGCATCCAGCATCGAATGGTTGCAGAGCCAGCGGTATGCCGCCTCCACCATCGGAATTCCTTCCACCTCACAGGCCTTGCGGATCTCATCCACCGCATCGAAGTAGCTCTGCTTCCAGTAACGGTCACGGTAGCTCTTCAGACGGGCAAAACGTCCCGGTTCGGGAGCATCCTCAAAGTGATGATGCTTACCCGTGAGCATACCGCCTGCCAGCGGATTGAAGGCATAGAAGCGCATTCCCAGGGCACGGATAGCCGGAAACAACTCGGGTTCCACATTGCGGCACAGGGCATTGTACATACCCTGATACACCGTCGGCCTCGGGCAGCCATACTTCTCGCACTTGTGCCAGATGTCCACCACCTGCCATGAGGGATAGTTGCTTAGCCCTAACTCTTTCACCTTACCTTGCTCATAGAGTTCTGCAACGGTTTCCAGAGCCTCCCCTATCGGTGTCTTGCCATCCGGGAAATGGAAGTACAGCAAATCCACCTTGTCGCGGTTCATCCGCTTGAGCGATTCGTTAAACTCCATCAGTATGCATTCCCTGTCCAGCTTGCCGGTGATGCGGGGATGCACTTTGGTGGCCAGATAGTATCCATCCAAATTGGGCAGAATCTCACCCAGGTACTTCTCCGTATCTCCTCCGTTATAGACGTAGGCTGTGTCCAGCTCCTTATTGCCGGTCTTCAGGAACGACTCGGTCATTGTGCGGCTGGCCTCCAGATCAAGCTGGGGACCGAAATTCATTGTGCCAAGAACTATTTTCATATGCAGTTATTCTTTGTGTCCCAGGACAAGACCCAGTACGGAATCCTCGGTCTTCACCACACCATACACCTCGGCACGCTTCACAATCTTCTCTGCCCAGCGATGGTGAGGACCTATCTCATTCATCTTGCCCCCTTCCTCGCTCTTGATTACACCGCCGGAGGTGTTCAGAATCTGGATGGCATCCTTATACTCTTCCTCCACCACGGTGAACATGCCGTTCACGAACTTAGCGTGCGTAGGATGGATGATGGTCTTGCCAACAAACCCGTTGGCACGGTCAATCATCACTTCCTTCAGCAGACCGTCGATGGCGGGATTCACAATATCCTGTCCCTTGACGAGGGCATTATGGAAATTACGCTTGATCAGTTCGTCTATGTCATCATCGTTATATGCACGGAAGTACTCCCATACGGCAGCCGACACACAGTAGTCGCAATAGCGGTTGAAGAAATTCACCACATCCGACAGGGCATCCCTCACCGGCATAATGTCATACACCGTGGAGTTGATGCCACGACGCACGCCGAAGAGCGACGACATATCCGTACCACCCACGCGGATGTTCAGAATCAGATCCTTGTAGGGTTCGAGGATGTTCCTGAGCAGCAGCAATTCCTTTGTGCGCAACTCACGGAAGGCCACTTCCGGGCCTTCCAAAATAGGCATACCATACAGCACCACACCTAGACGGCTGTTCACCTCAACCAAGGTACGTAGAACGTTCAAGGCATTTGTGCTGTTGAACTTAGGAAAGTTGAAACCGGTCAGCACAGAAGCCTGCTTCTTGGTGATCCTTGCGGCAAAGCACTTGAACTGTTCAGGATTACGGACACGCACGAAGATGAGCGGGATGTCGTTGATGGTAATCATCCCGGCCTCAATCTGGTCGGCAAAGTAGTCCATCGTGTCGAGGATGTTCTGCTCTGCTACGGGTAGGTCTTCCTCCTTGATGGCATCTTCGCAGCACATCACGAACGATGTGACGGGCAGTTCGCGGTTAATCACTTTGGCACGGATATCCTTCGTGCCGGGCATGTAGAGTGTGGCGCCTAAGCAATACTGAAGCGTATCGCGGTCGGTGTACTTGTTAAATTCTACGGGAGCTTTGACAAAAGCAAAGTCCGGGTTGTAATTATGGTGTCTCATTTACTTCGGTGAAACAATAGCTTCGGGATAATAGGTATCAATCACTCTCTTCACCAGGCATACCTGCTTTGCACGCTGGCGGGCTTCCTTCTCGGTGGTGTCGTAGCTATGGTTGGCGGCCACGCTGCCTCCGGTCTTCAGATACACAGGTGCTGCCACACGGATGAAGTCGGGCACCTCGTAGTGGCGGATAAAACCACCGGAAGACTTCGGGTTCTCGGTGTGTAGGTCAATAGGCACATCGATGGCAGCACGCATTGCAGCCAACATCTGGATCTGAATGTCACGGATGGGGTTGATGCTGTTTGCACCAAGTGTCTCCAGCACGTGTGCGGAACAAGGGTTGCCGTGACCGCTATGGGCACTCACCTTGAAATGGCAATCGGCAGGGATAAAACCGGCCTTGCGGGCTTCGTTCAGAGCCCAGAGCAGACCTTCATCATAAATCAGGAATCCACGAACGCCAAAGGCAGCTGCACGCTTGATTTCCTCGATACCACGGACAATCTGATCCTGACCGCGAAGGCGGTATCCCATACGCTGGCCCTCCTCGGTCTTCACCGAAGCGGAGGTGTCTGTGGTAGCACGGGGGCCGCAGGCCAGCACCAGCTGCACCTTCCATTTCTCGGCATACTCTACCATCTTCTTAATCTCATCATCCGTGAGGAACATAATACCCTTGGTCTGGGTCACACGGTGGATTTGAATGCCAAACTCATCCAGAGCCTCCATTAGAGTCTTCATCGGAGCGGGGCCCTGGATACCAGGCACCTCAAAGCGGTACTGTCCTCCATCCTCAAAACGCTTTTCAGAAGTGGGCAGTTCATAAAGGTCACCGCCTGGCATACCGATACTCTCCAGAAAAGCACGGGTTTCTTTCATTGTGTAGAAGTTCATATCTATTGCTATTTAAATTCTTAACCTATATGAATAAATGTATTGATTCTTTGTTCGTATTCAGCTATTAGGCTTTCCACGTTTTCCCTCGTTTCCCCCTTCACGATAAACTGCCCATAGCGATTCAAGCTACTCGTAATCGGATGTATCTCATCACCAACCTTCAGCGACGTTGCAAAGCTATAGACATTCGACCAAGTGCTTACTTCGTTGATAGCAGGATCAAACACTCTTATACTGCCTCGCATAACTTCTGGCATTTTTTGATAAAATCACCTTTTCGGCTTCTCACCTTCATCAGAAGTTTCTTCTCTTGAGAAGGGATGATGTCTGGTACCCTTACTTTTGACAAAACGATTCTCGCATGAAGACCCGCCACTTTAATCCGTGGTCTCTCAAGCAAAATACTGATAGTGCTGAGCAACTGCTCCAAAGCATGGATATAATCGGCACCCTTTAGTTCTATCAAATAAAGCACATCGTCCTCGGTGTAAATACCATTGTCACATTTCAAGACATCATTGCTGCTGATAAGTCCCCCATCGATCTTGTAAACCACAAGTTCCTTTTGCCCCTTGTTTTCCATCCTATACTCGCGCGATTCACGTGGCTCTCTCAACACAACAGCTTTCTTGTCGTCGTGTGAAATGATATAGCTCTTGTCGTGAAAAGCATTGAAGAATGGATATTCTTCTGTTTCCTTAATCTTCATCACTTACCATGGCTTCAATATTCGACATCTGGTAGTATTGCTCACTTATGATTCCTGACACCTCATCTATCAGTTCGGCCTTCATCTCACCTGTTTCCGAATCTATAATATCTTCGGTTACGCCATTCAACAGCCTATAGGCAGCCACCCTCTCGACAGGCAGCCACAGTGACTTGTCAACAATCATGCTCACGGCACCGGCATCAACTCTGCCAGCCCTCGCTGCACAAATTAGGTTATTGATGATTGTCAGGGTATAGGGGCTATGCGTAGTAAGAATGAGGTTGTTTGACTCGCAATGATTCAACATCAGCACAAGTAACTGGATGGTTGACATTTGTGCTTCAGGATAGACATGAGCCTCGGGTTCCTCCACAATACGGAGTAACTTGTTTCCTTGATAGATAGAGAGAAAAGCATCCTGCAAAATACGGATAGACTCCTGCTGACCAGAGGAGGCGTTTTTAAGGTAAACATAGTTACCGCCCTGATGAACGATACGCTCACCATATTCCGAATTAGAGTATTGGCCTTTTATGACTTTCCTGACGAGTTTGTTTGCCAAGACAAGTTTAGGCTTCAACTCCCGGCTTGCATGTGCTATCATGCCTTCGAAATTGCCAAGGTTGATAAAGTTCTGACGCAATTTGACAACACGCTGCATAAAACTCAGCATCAAGGTCTCATCAACCGTCTGTTCCTTACTGTCGTATGCGCGGCGACCTTGTGTTTCTATATTACGCTGAATACTCTCACGCAGCATGTCCTCGAAGGTCTCACTATAACCCACGGTAGCATTTCGTCCTGCAAGGATAAAGAGCTGGTCGTTATGTTTGTTACAGAAAATATCGTTTATAATGTCGTTCAAGGCATGAAGGCAAGACAACTGACGCTCGTCAAGTATCAACTTGCGAGTACCAGCAATATCCTCTTCCATCTCTTTCTTAATCTGCAACAAAGCCGTTTTCTGTCTCTTCAATTCATTCCGAGATTTTTTGGTAAAGAAGTTGTCAGAAAAATGAGCATCTATCTTCTTTGTCGCTGTGAGAGAAAGCGTCAATGTACGTCCTTCTGAATAATGGAACACGATGGAGAAATCAGGCAAATGGAACGTGGAGCCGAAGTAGTCATAGAACTTTTCGCGGATTGGCACGATTAAATCCTGTGTCATATCCATAAAATCACGTTCTGACTGATAGAAACGGGTGAAGAATTCCAAAGGCAGCTGCTGAAAAAAATAAATCAGTTTTGCAAGTGTACTTTTGCCACTTGCCTGCGGCCCTATCAATACAAGCAGAGGTTTTAATTCAACGACTGCTTCACTTATAGGTCCAAAGTTCCTTACTTCTAATTTTTGTATATCCATATCTCAAATTGTAAGACGTTCTCAAAAACAAATGATAGTGTTATTACACTATATATTAACGTCGTAAAGACAAATATTATTGCGCCATTACGCTTTCTTTGATGGCCTTCTCGTACTTCTCGAAAGCATCTTCAATAGACGCCCTGTTACCGGCAATCAGTGTCAAGTGACCGTAACGGTTAAGACTTGAGGTAATTTGGTTTACGCTATCACCTTCTTTGAGGTTGAAGGAGAAATCAACCACATGGGGCCAGTTTTTTACAAATTCCACATCGGGTACGTGTTTGATGGCGCTTCCCTCTTCGAAAGCAAAGAAACGAACACCGGAAAAATGTATTTGCTCTGGTTGGGGATTAATTTGTTCTCCAAGAGCAATCTTTAAGAGTTCATCTTCCATATTGACCCCAGTAGAAAGAGGTGTCAGCGTTGAAGTGATATAGTCGCCACCCAGACGAGGGCTTGTCTCGATGATGAAGATTCCACGGTCGTTAATCTTCAGCTCAGTATGTGAGGGACAATTCTCGAAGTGGAGGGCAGCACCTATCTTTGAAATAATCTCTCGGATTTTCTGTTTGTTTTCTTCTGATATGTTTGCAGGCTGAATATGACCTAACTCCACATTATACGGAAATTCCGTAGTTTTCTTCTCTGTGAACTGTATTACTTTAGCCCTTGGCTGTTGGCTGTTGGCTGTTGGCTCGTTGCCGCTAACGACGAATGGCGAATGGCTAAGGTCATTGTAATGTAAAGCTTCGATGCTGTATTCTTGTCCCTCAATAAATTCCTCAACAAGGACGGTATCAAGATGAGATACTTCAAGAGCCTCACCCATAGAAACTTCAAGTTCTTCTTTGCTGCGGCAAAGTTTTACACCACGGCTACCAGAGTTGTCACGTGGCTTAACGATGACAGGGAAGCATAGCTCTTGGTTATTAGCTATTAGCTTTTGGCCTGAATCGCCAACGGCCAATTGCCAACAGCCAGGGCTGACAAGAACGCCTCTGGCGTGCGGAACATCACCGAGTTCGAAGCGCTGCTTCATCTGAAACTTGTCTGTACTCCATTGTGCCGTCTCTACAGAATAGAATGGAAAGTGATATTTCTCGGCTATACGCGCCATCATCACTAGGGGCTTATCTGTAGCAGCGGTTACGATGGCATCAATGCCATACTTTTCCACAACGGCACATGTGCCGTCATAGTCTTGACCTCCAACAATTTCAAAGGCATCGACCACATTCTGGCATGCAGCATCTTCGGCAGGATCAATGCCAACAGTGTAAAGTCCCATCAATTTTGCGCGATTGATGATGGACTCCTGCAGCGGACCCACACCAAAGATTAAAACGGCCTTTTGCTTTTGGTCTTTAGCCCTTGGCTTTTTATTTTCTTCTTTCATATACAAACTATTCCGTTATGTTGCTAAAGGCCGGTGGCCAAATGCTAACGGCTATTCTTTTTCTTTTACCTTTGATATAAATTGGTTTATCTGCCTTTCCTCTAATTGGAGTTGATCCAACAATCCATAAAACTGCTTATCTGTTATGTAACCTCTACGTTTTGCTATTTCCATTTGCGTTTCAACCTCAAAACAAGAGCCAATAGAGTATTCAAGGAAATGAGTAAACTCTGCTTCAGAAGTTCTGGAACTTCCTTCAGCCACATTGGAAGGAATTGAAACTGCTGCTCGTCTTAATTGGTCGCACAGACCGTAAGTTTCAAATTTTGGAAAACTATCTGTTAGGGAATAAACCCTATCGGCTAAATCCATCCCATTCTTCCAAATATCATAGTTCCTGAAGTTTCTCATATGTCTGGCTTTTGGCAGTTGGCTCTTGGCCTTTGGCTTTTGTCCGGTTCTAGAAAATACTAATGGCCAAAGGCTAACAACTAAAGTTCGCGAAGCGCAGCTTCAAACGTATCGCAGATGAAGTCCACCTGTTCTTCGGTGAGGGCTGCATACATCGGAAGGGTTATTTCGTTGTCGGTCACATATTCAGTCAGGGGTAGCACGGCTCCAAGGTCTGCAAATGTTGAGAATTTATGGGCAGCAGGATAGTGGACGGAGGTTTGGATGCCTGCAGCATGGATATACTCTCGAATCTTATTGCGACGCTCTTTCGTACTATTCAGTAAAACTACGGGGAAGATATAGTTACTGACGAACTCCGTATTGTCTGCAAAGGGAATGGCAACATCCTCAATCTTGCTCAGGCGGTCCACATACTGCTTGCGAACCTTAAGACGTGTTTCAAGATCTCCAGGGAGTTTCTTTAATTGCTCGATGGCAATGGCTGCACGGATATCGTCCATACGGAAATTATAGCCTAAACAGGTGATGTCGTATTCGGTGGCGTGGCCACTGGCGCGCTGATAACTCATCGTGCTCATGCCATGGCTTCGGATAAGGCGGGCTTTGGCAGCATACTCTTCATTGTTTGTGATGAACATTCCGCCTTCACCGGTAGAGATATTCTTGTTGCTGAAGAAAGAGAATGAAGCACAGTCTCCGATGGTACCGAGTTTCTTTCCTTTGTACTCAGATAGAGGGCCGTGGCAAGCATCTTCAATCACTTTAAGGTTATGCTTTTTGGCAATTGCCATAATCTTGTCCATCTGGGCTGGGAAGCCAGCCATGTGGACCACTACGATACCCTTGGTCTTCGGGGTAATCTTTCGTTCTATGTCCTTGGGGTCAATATTGATATTGTCAGGGCCAACTATATCGGCAAAAACAGGTGTGGCTCCCACATAACGGATGCAGTTGCAGGAAGCAGCAAAAGTCAGTGATGGACAGATAACCTCGTCACCAGGACCAAAACCACAGACCATGCAACAAACATGCAGGGAGTCTGTACAGTTTGACATGCTGACCGCATATTTGACGTTCCACATGTCGATAAACATCTGTTCCAGCTCTGCATTCTTCGGACCAGTAGAAATCCAACCCGACTTAATAGTGTCATATGCTGCCTGAGCCTCCCGGTCGTCAAAGTTCAGATTAAATAAAGGAATTTTGTATGCCATAAATAATGTTTATTTGTTTTCTTCAAAAATATTGTTATTTTTAATCTTTGTTTTTATCAATTTATCAATGGGTCTATATATCAACAGACGAATCTGGTCTATCGCTATACATGCACAGAAAACTATTGCTATTGAAATTGACCAATAAGTGACAGCCTGTAAACTTGAAGAGTTATCATATATGTATTTAAATTGTTTTTTATAGAGGAAAAAAATGGCTGAATGCCCTAGCAAGATAGCAAGTGTTGATTTGGAGACGTGGTTGATAAAATTAGACTGAAAATGGATTTGCTCAAACATTATCAGGAAAGAAACTGAAGAGGCAATAATGATAGGATTGTTGTATGCAAAGACTATTCTGTTTATATTGGCATATCCCTTTACAGATAAAAAATAGCCCACAACTCCTAAAATAACAGAGCAACCTACATATATGTATGGACTTATCTTCTTAAACCATGCTGGTAACCCATACAGTCTAACAGCGCGTGCCAATAAGTATAGGACTATGAATGAATATACAGAATATCCTCTTTGAGTACCTAAGCTCACATCAGGTTTTGGTGGTAACAAATCAAACCAAACTTCAACTATTAATAATGCTATTACCCCCCCCCATAATACATTGGAACTCACGTATTTACAAAAAGTGTTTAACATCGGGGAAAAGAAAAGAAGTCCTATATAAGAAGGGATGAACCAGTTGGATGAGGTTAAGAAAAATAAATGTTTGTATGATAATGGTTCTCCAAAATTTAAACGACATGCTACTTTAATTGTCATCCAAAACAAGCAAATGAAGGCTAAATTTACTAGGCTGGTTTTCTTGGGAGTAGTAGAAAAATAGCCTGTTATCAAGATAAAAACATTAACTCCAATAATTGTAAAGCCCTCAAGCAAGTAAGCGCCCAATGACATGTTCCATCCAAGTGTAGTTCCTGTGGTATGAACAAGCATCACCAGTATTATTGATACAAGTCTGCACAATTCAATATTTGATTGTCTTTCACTTGCCATCTATATCCTTTCATTTACATCTTCTGATCTAAATACTTACCTTTTTCCTCGTGTTCGAAGTTCGGAATGAACTCCTTAATAGTCTCAACCACTTTAGCGTTTGTGAGGAGTATCACGCTGGAGTGTAGTGACCTCAAAAATTAAAGATTACTTTTATCAGTTCTTTAGATATCTCATTGTACAATTCTTGGTTTATCTCTGCCTTATGACGGTCCAGTTCGTTCTGAACATCCTGTAACTTCCGCACAGCTATCATCTCATCTGGCGTGTAGTATCCTCTGAAGGCTCTACTCTTCGCAAGGGCGTTTGCCCATGAATTAATCTCAAGTTGCTTACCTATGAGGAAACCCATCTTACTGCCCAGATCCATCTTTAACCATTCAGAATGGAACTGCTCAATCTGCCGAAATATATTATTGTCCTGTATCATTACATTTATACGTCCAAAAACAAAAAACTGTTTAGGTTACTTCTTATCTATCACCAAAACGCACTCTCTCAGTTTCCCAATTCTCTTGTTCTGTTGAGGACTCGTTTTCAAATCTCGAGCCTTGCGTATCTCCCTTACAGAAAAGCCACACTCTTCAGCTATATCTCCAATAATATAGTCAACAGGTATCTCAACGCCAAAATAACAAGAATTAGCAACGTTGAAATAAATGACCCCACCTCGGTGCATCTTCTGGGCAAAAGCAGTAAAGAGCAACTTCATATCTTCAAAATAGCCGCAAATCATATTGATAATGTCGGGGTTCCAGCTCTCCACTTCCGCTTTTTGCATTGCTCTCATACATTCCTGCAAACGCTCGTTATCAATTGGTTTTACTTCGCTATAGGCAACCTGAACATGAGAGCGCAGTGTACTGTTTCGTAATGCCCGAAGCTCTTCATGACTATTCACAAGTTGGAGAACTTTTAATTCCAACATATAGATGTCGGTATAGTCGCGCGAATTCAAATATGGTGGTGAAGTAATTATCAAGTCTAGGCACCCGTCAGGCACTTTTTTTATATCCTTACGAACATCACCCAAATAACAATACTCAGAATTATGCACCAAAGGAGACTCTTTTGCAATGGCATTGACATCCTCTGTTATGATGGTATTTAATTTCTCCAAGAAGAGGTTGTGTACGTATTCTCTGTTGCATACTCTATCTTTCCATCCTTTCTTGTACGAGAGGCATTTCCCGTTGCGAAAGAGGTTACTGCATTGAAGAATGATGGAAGCAAGGGCAATCGAAAACAAATTCTTGTATCTATCATCATCCACCCTAGTGCGTATGGCATTTCGGACATCTAAGAGCCCGTCAAGAGCACAATCATGAAAGTTCCATTTCTTCATACCGTCTCGATGCACTACTGTGTCGCCGAATGGAACACTTTCGACACAACGAATGTCATCCACAGGATGCGCCAATTCTGCACTTAAGGACTTGATATAGCTCGCAAGGGTATCCACATCATATGTCCGTTCCAACTTTACCTTTGCCAACAGATACATAAAGGGGCTGACCTCAAATGAATAGCAACGTATTTGGTGGTTTTGGAGTTCGACAGGTGTTGTTCCACTTCCGCAGAAAGGTTCCAATGCGCACCGAGGCGAAAAAGGAAGTTCCTTCAAAATATCTTCTATAAACTCCTTGGAATAGCCTTCAACAAAAGGATACCAGCGGTGAACACGGACATTTTTGTTCTTGTCGAACTGCATCACGGACTTGTATTTCTCCGTACAATCTATCAGTGGATACATTTGCATGGCGATTCCTTTATCTGGGGTTGATATTCTTCACACGGAAGTCTGGCAGTTTCACAAAACGATGGAAATGCTGGTGAAGATTCTCTGGCACATCGTCCTCAGTAATACCTGTTCCTGTATCTTCAAGATCCTCTTTGCGTGCATCAAAAACAGCAAGATAACCAAGTTTTACATTTTTATCTTCCTTAAGCAACTCATCAATATAACTAATGACTTGTCTTACTGCATTAGGTTTAATGCGAGGCTGTGCATTGAATTTAGTCGCTTTCTTATCACCATTGGGACCTATGCTCTCACCAACCCACTTAATCTCTATAAAGTAAAGATCTTTCCCCTCCTCATCGGTCAACTCAATATCAAGGCGGTCTAAATTTTCCATAGTCACTTCGCGAGTTACAACTATCTTCATGTGCTCATTGATATAGTTACGAATATCCTCACGAAACAGTTCTTCAGGTTTATTGTTCAACAGATGTTTGTTGTTCTCCAAAAAAGTTCTCTCATCTCCGTCGGGACTGGTTAGGGACCGGAGTGCACGTAGACCGGCTTTTGTTACGAAAAACTTCAGATATGTGTCTTGGCGCGTCAGCTTGATTCTATAATCATCCAAAACTTCTTTTAATTGCTCAATGGTCCTCAATTCCTCGTATCTGGTGAGAGTATCTCTTGTATAGAAAATACCATCACCATAATCATTGCCGTCTATAAAGAAGTTGACCGTTGCATTGGGAGCAACATGGAACACAACCATATCGTCCGTTGCAAGAGAGGCGAAATAATGACGGGCGTCATTGTCGCTATCGGGAAACGGGTCATTGTTACTATTCTGTATCGTTAGGTCGGAATCAACAAGTACTGTCCTATTAGTGAGAAAAGTCATGTGTCGGAATAGGTTCATCGCTTTTGTGTCGGCGTCTGCACAGAGATTAGACAAATCCTCCTTGCTGATTAAAATGAGGCGAAAATCTTGTTCCTCAACCTTTCGACGGCATTGAGCCAGTATAGACAAAAGACGCTGGAAGGGTTCAGTTTCCTGTACACCATCACTGGTACGCTGGTAGATGTCCTGCTTTTTCTCTGCAAGATATCCCTTGAACTGAGGATTATCAGAAAATTTCATATCATCTATTTCTTTCCAATGATTTGACCAAAGAGGTAATCAAAATAAAGGCTGATATATTCTTCTCTACTGATTGTTGAGGTATCAGACAGTGTCTCCTCAAAGGCCTTTTTAAAATCATTCAGCACCTTGAGCGTATCGTTTTCTATATCCGTATTGATCTCAGAACTGATATTCGCTTTAACAGCCTGCTCATATTGCGGGTCGTTGACAATAAAGCTAAACACCTTGCTCTCTCCATATTTGCCAAGTATGAGCAATATCACATCTATCCACTTCTTCTTTTCTTCACTTATCGAGTCGACCCCGTCGGATGAATTGAGGTGTACTTCACCATCCAAATCACCCAGAAGTCGCTGAGAAGAGAGCAGGAATGCCAGACTCTTATATACCAAATCGGAGTAAGGGCCAAAGACAGTAACACTGAAATGATACTGTCCGAATTCATTCTCATCTGAATGGCAGAAAGAATAGAGGACCTTCATAAGGTAAACCACACGCTGTAAGGTGCTTGTACTGACAGAATCCCATCCTATTCTTTTGGCATGGGCAATGACTGTCATGATGTCGGCATTTGCTAGCATCAGTTCTTCCTTGTTACTCATATTTCTATTCGCTTTTTTATTCCGTTATACAACACTTTTATACGCTCATTGCTCCCTTGTATAGTCGATTGTTTGGCTATATCCAGTAGGCCAACCATAGACAATTCAATTCCAGAGGCGGAAATAAGATGGTCTATGAATGTACTATTGTTGAGGTTGGAGGTTACAATGACAATATTGGGGTTCTGAAGGAACTGTAGGAAAACCTCGGCAGCATTTTTCTCGTATGAAAGATCTAAACTACTATCTGGAGTTTCGACAATATAGAAACTCGGTGACTGATAGAAAAAAGTTAATATACTCATACGGAAAGAGTGATCTACAAAGAATCGCTGTGACTCGGACATGGATTCTTCTTGTTTACGTATCTTTCCGTCAATAACCGGATAAAAACGTTTCGGACGATCGTCATAACTATTGTACTCCAGAGAACAACTAACTCCAAGAAAACGCTCGGCATAGCTAGCGAATATAGCAGAGAATCGGGTTACATTTGATAAGATTTCCTCTTCTATCCGGCTGGTAAGTTCCAATGCTTTTCTTTCAAATTCTTCACTCTGTTTCTGATATTCGGCTTTTTCACAAGCATATTTGTTATACTCGTCGTCAAGGGCTTGGAGCCTGTCCGGTTCTGATGAACCCGCACGCTTATATTCCTGTTCGCGCAACTGCTGCAACAAAGTGCGGCGGTATAAGTCTTTCTCGCGATAATCATTGTCAAGGCGGCTTTGCGTTTCCTCAATTGCCTTGATTTTCCACTGTTTGTTAGTAATACCCTGATAGAGGGCTTTGTGGGCTGATACAATTGCCCGATATTTTGCAGATATGCCCTCATTCACTGACTGGTGAATTTCATTTCCACAAACAAAACAGCGGGTTGGACTATCATTCACCTGAGCCACCAAGCCCTCGGCATCTTGACTACATATTGGACAAAGGTGGTTTAGCTGGATATTCTTGACAAAAGCGTTGTACATAGGATGTAATGTTTCCCACATACTGGCATTCATCTCCCTCTCTATCTGTCGTTTTTCCTTGTCAAGTTTATTAACTTGAAGACTGTCACGATTTATCTCGCCTTGGAGAATGCCTATTTCGCTAGTCATTTCACTTTGGCTTGCCTGGATAGAAGCAAGATCTCCTGCTATTTTCTCTATTTGCCCCTTAAGTTCGATTATATCTACAGTAGGCGATGTCTCGGTGCTCGAATCAGAATCTGGATTTTTTATTTTATCGAGCAGCTTTGTGATAACCCGCATATCTTCAGATTTATGACGTGACAAGCTGTCATAATACTTAGCCTGCCGTTGCATCTCCTGCCGCTCGCGGTCTAAACTGGGTTCATTGAAATATTTGTTGAACAATTCGTTCTGGACATCAGTTCTTACGTCTATCCCATCATTCCATAAAACAGTAGTGTGATTCTCACCAAAAAATAAGATTTCATTCACGAAGAATATCAAGTCGTCAAATGTCAGATTGCTAAACTGCTCTATTTTTTTTTCATATTGACAAAGAAGGTATTGTTCTTGAGTTTTTTCATCAAGCCGCTCATACCGTTCTTCTGTTATGGTTGCTCCCTCAATGGACTTTCCATCAATCTTGACGGCTTGCAAAGAACCATATTCGAGGCTACGCCGAACTTCAAACAACGTATCATGTATCTTAAAAATGAGAATGACCATCGCCTCTCCTGGTGCCTGAACAGAATCATCTTTTCGGGCAGAGAAATAGTCGGAAGGGTAAAGGAGTCTTTTTACAATAGCCCTCTCCTTATAGGTGCGTGTCAAATCCTTTGCTTTTCGATATAGCCCGATGAGTCCGAATTTGATGATATTGACAAAGGTCGTCTTACCCATACCATTGCCACCCAGAATCAAATTAACACCTTTGACAAAGTCATAAGTATAATCCAATCCATTAGGATACAGAGTATAATTTTTGATGTTTATACTCAGAAGCTCAGGTAAATATATTTGTCGACTCATATCTTCGTCTTTTTGCAAAATTACAACTTTTTCAGTGGAAAGCAGGTGAAACACGCGATTTTAACATTTCCTTTGAATCAATCTATGTTGTTCTGTGGGTTTACACCCATTGAGGATGGATAACCTGGACGGTTGCTCTTTCATGACGGTTTCTTTCATATAACGCCAAACATTATTATGCGTTAATCAATATGACATCCAAGGAAGATCCAAAGAATACCAAATAAGGACCTAAGGAGGATTCCTACATCTTCTGGTCAAGGTTCTTGCCCGTTTCTTCATGTTGGAAATTGGGCAAGAATTGTTTAATAGCCTCTACAACCTGGGCCTTGGTGAAGTCGTCTTTGTGGAAGATAGCTTCAAGTTTATCGAAGAAGGTGTTTACCTCATCCATGTTGTGACGGGTGGTTTGCTCGACGACTCCAAGGGACTGGAAGCGCTGCATATCAATCTTCTCTCCGGGGACATAGAACTCTTCGTAGGCTTTTTCGCCAGTGGTGTCGGATCTAAAGTACACGACAGGGTACTTTGGAAGTGAAGAGTGAAGAATGAAGAATGAAGAATCTAAAGCTGCCGCCTTCTTTTTTGCTTCTTCGTCCGAAGCGCAAAGATCTTTCTCAAATCCCTGGGCCTTGATGAAATCATCGCAGATAGATGAGAAGGTGAGCATCTGGTCTTCACCAAGTTTCGGAAAGAAGACTTCTCCGGGTTTTCCAAGGATGCATGCTAACATACAGATTTGACCACTCTCTTCTGGAGAAACAAAATAACGCTTCACATCAGAGGGTGCAGCAAGGGGTTGTTGCTTCTGAATGCGATGGAGCCACCCGTCGGGCAGAGATCCATTGCTGAAAGCGACATTTGCAAAACGGGCCGTGGTCACCTTAAAGTATTTGTTGTAAGCCATCACCAGATCTTCCATGATACGCTTTGAGGCTCCCATAATATTTACAGGATTGGCAGCCTTGTCTGTAGAGACACAGAAGAAATGTTTGGGAGGATAAACGGTGAGCAAATCCATCAATTTCTTCGCCTTGATGTCGTTGTTTTCTATGAGTGCCTGTACACTATACCGGTCTTTCTCCGAACGCACATGCTTATGAGCAGAGAAGTTTGCTACGATGTCGAATCCTTTCTCCTCACGTAGTATCCGTTCAAAGATTGGGTCTGCGAAGTTAAGTGTATAGCAGCGGAACTCATCAGGAACATAAAGGCCGTCTGTACTTCGTACATCACGGACCAGTTCTGCTAGCCCGTTCTCATTTAAATCTACAACAACAACCGAGGCAGGTTCAAAGCGTAATATAGCCTTGATGAAACTAGAGCCGATGCTGCCAGCACCGCCTATTACGCATACCTTCTTACCCCTGATTTCCTCAGTTAGTTTCTCCTCGTTTGCCTTAATATCGGCAGCAAACATGCTGACGGGGCGATGAGTTATATAGTCTTTGATAAATTGTTCAAGATTTCTCATTTTCTCATTTTTTATGAAAAAGACAATTCAATTTTTTAATGCTCATCTTTTTCGTATAATAGTATTAAATTTGCATTTCGCATTTCTCAATACTTGTAGCAAATATGATTTACGCAAATTATAGTGATGATCTAACCAACGTTTTCTAGGTCTATCCCATCCAATTAACGGCCAATATTTCTGGTCCGTTTCATCAAGCATGGCAAGCATGGTGTTGTATCCATAGCTGCTCATATTTTTGAAGTTTATTTCTAACATCTTTTTCATTCTTTCTACCAGTTCCTGGTTAGCAGCCTCGTAGAGGTATGTTTCTTTATCACGGAAAAAATCAACATTCACCTGACATGCCCGAATCAATTGTAATTGTATATTCAAACTATTCGGTAACATGTTCACAATAGAATTGGTATTTGAACAATTGTAATGATAAGTGAAAGAGTCACAAGCAGCCACCTTACGAGAACAATAAATCAATCTCGGTGTAATTATCTTGTCCTCTCCGGCATCAATACCCTCAACCCATCGAATGTTATTGTCGCGATAAAGAGAACTGCGAATAAGCCGATTCCATGTAGCCACAACAGAACCAAACTTGAGCATACCCTTTAACGTTTCTAATCTGTCATTATCAGGAGCAATCCATCTCCTTGTTTTCTCTGAACCTTCTTTGATAATATGCGAAATGTATGAACCTGTTACAATGTCAGCATTTGTCTCATTTTGCTTTTTTACAAACAGTTCCACAGTATTTGGTTCAATCCAATCGTCAGAATCTACATGAAGCAAGAACTCTCCTCTACAATTGTCCACTAGTGTATTTCTTGCGGCAGCCAATCCTCGATTCTTATCATGAGATATGATAGTGATTCGCCCTTCCCATTTGGGATATTGTGGTATAACTTGTTGTAGAATCTCTACACTTTTATCAGGAGTAGCATCGTTAACAAACACAAACTCCAGATTGGAATAAGACTGCTCGAACAGGCTTCGGGCACATCGCTCGATGTATTTTTCCACACCATAGATTGGGACTAATATACTGACAAGAATAGCTTCTGAATCCATCTATAAAGAACTTACAATGTTGTTATTATTATTCATGATAAAAATGGGATGAAAAACAACTTGGCAATCTCCGTTCTTTATAAAGAACCACAGGGAAAATACATGTTATAAGCGCAATCATAGTTGCTATAGAATATAGTATGAATTCGTTTCCAATTAATACCCTCACACCTCTCATTACAAATCCATGGAATTCAAAATAGCACATCTGGAAAAGAAAAATTTCATATGAATACTTACCTGTTTTTTTTAAGAACAGAACTATTCTTGTTGAAAAAAGTTTTTCATATAGTTTGTGAATAACAACAAGGATAAAAGCAAAGCAATAATAGCAGGGCCAATGACAAGTGCTCCATTTATCTACACTTTTGTAAAAAATAGGACTTAAGTTTGCATTAATATAGCTGAAAAATAAAATGCTAAATAAACTTAAGATGGCAAGTAACACTGTCATACTGTTTATTGAGAATCCTTTTGTTGCCAATACATAGCCTAAATATATCACGAAAAAATATCGAATGCAAAGAAGTCTATATATCCATTCGGGAATATTTGTAATTGAACAAAAAAATTCAACAGCTTGAGATAATGCTATAAAAAACAAGGATAATCCCACAATATCTAGTTTTTTAATAATCGGGACAAATATGGGTAAAATGATTGCAAATTGAATATAAATCCATGGATAATAAGCGCCAGATCCACTTCCGCCACATTTTAAAACACGTAAAAGATAATCACTTAATGCTAGTGTGGGGGTATTAATTATATGACATATTGAACCCCAAAGTATGAGGCCCAATTCAACAAAAACAAAAGGTAAAACTATTCTTTTTAATATTTTTTTTAAATTGAATTTTACCCCGTATAACCCATTTTTATAAGCATGGAATACTTGTATCATAAGAAAAAGAGGGACTGCAGATTTTCCCCAAACAGCAAAAAGAGTATAATAGTCAATTTTTGAGGGGAAGCAATGATCAAGAATTACAAACACGATACATACTCCCTTCAATAAATCAATAAAAGGGTCATACCCATCCGTCTTGAGAACAACTTTATTTTCAGTTTCTCTCACAGTTTACTATATGTTAAATAGCGAATGTTAATGATTTAAAGTATTATACAAAACCTTACCTGATGTAGTTCTGGGTATTTTATCAATAATGTAAATAAAAAATGCAGATATATTTAGATGAGTTTTCTCTGATAGATATTCTCGTATATGAGTCACACTAAGCCTTTTATCTGTAACATAAACTTGTATCTTCTCGTCATCTCCAGTACAAGCACAGTCGGCACATATTGGCTTTAAAAGTTGTTCTATGGAATCCAAATTGCACCTGTTTCCCCATATCTTGACAAAACGTTTCATGCGACCTGTAATATAGAAGAAGCCATCTTTATCGAATCGGGCAATATCACCCGTATGTAATATACCGTGATTCTCATCTCCCTTGGCTAAATCTTCCTTCGACTCAGCATAGCCCATGCAGACATTGGGACCTTTATAGATTAACTCTCCATCCACACCAGGTTCTGATATGAGAGTCCCATCAGAATCGTGAATAGATAGACTACCTCCAGGTATGGCTATTCCTATACTTGAAGGATTCCGCTCAGCCATATTGAATGGGAGGTAACTAATTCGCGGTCCTGCTTCAGTCTGTCCATACATGACAAAGAAACGCTTTCCAGCCTTTCGGGCATTTTCTGCATATTCTTGAACAATGTCAGCATTGAGTTTTCCGCCTGCTTGTATCATAGTCTTTAAGTTGGGCAAATCCATGCGGAAGAAACGCAGACGGCGTAGCATTTCATAAGTATATGGTACACCTGCGATAGAAGTTGCCTTTTGTTCTTTGACAAACTTCCAGAATTCACCTTGCATGACGGTTTTGTCACTCAATAACAACGTTGCACCACAATGCAGATGACTATTGATAACAGACATCCCAAAGGAATAATACATTGGTAATGAAGTAATGGCTCTTTCCCCAGACGTTATACCAAGGTATTCAATGATGGACTCAGCATTACTCGTAATATTATTTTCTGTAAGACGAACAAGTTTGGGGCTCCCTGTACTTCCAGAAGTAGTAAGGAGTAAACTTAAGTCGGGATGCACAGGCACATTCTCTTCTGAATATGCGTATAATGAGTAGTTGTCATAAGCATATAAAGACTTTCCTTGAGTCGAGGTTGTTGGCCTCCAGATATAATTTGGAGAATAGATGTCCAATAAGCGTTGAAGCAAATCGTCATTTTTCTTCGCATCAAGCAGCAGAACAGGGAAGCCATTTTGAATAAAAGAAACATAACCTGCGATAGAAGGTACAGTATTGGTACAAAGGCAGAACACCAAGCTTTTAGGCCTTATGTTCTTCGCTATTCCATCAGCAATAGTTTGTAACTGATTATACGAAACCTCTTTCCCTGATTCTTCTATCAGAGCCGTCTGCTCAGCAAATCGTGAGAAATCGAAAAGACTGTTCATTGCTTTTGTTACTCAAAAGTAACACCATATTTACCTAAAATATCAAAGCCCTTTTTGTAGGTCGTGAGTGCCATCATATCTTCTGGTTCCAAAAATATATCAAATTCATCTTCCAAGGCTGCTATAAGTGTCATGTGACCGACAGAGTCCCATAAAGGGGTTTCCTTGATGGCCAAGGATTCCAACTCATTTTCTTTTACTTGTAGATTCTCGCAAAATACTTTGTTATAACGAGTTTTGTTCATAAATGCTTCATGTTTTTAGTAATAAATGATCTCAGGGCAAACGATATGGTTTGTCTTAAAATGTAAAGATCCCCATGCCAATCCAACGCCGAATGCACATGCCACGACATCTAACTTTTGGTTTGAAAACTCCTTGTTACACTGGGTGACAATTGTTAAAGGGATAGATGCTCCGCTTGTGTTGCCGTAATCTTTCAGGCTATAGGGGGTTTTTTCAGCAGGAATCTTGAGTTTCTTTCTTATTTTCTCATTCAAATATTGGTTTGCCTGATGCATAATGAAATAATCAATATTGCTTAAGTCAATATTAAAATTTTCGCAAAGAGACTGTACTGATTTAGGAGCAGTAGATATTCCAAAAGAGAACACACTCATACCATCCATCACAGCATCGATGTCACGCCTCTTCACATGTTCTCCATACTGCTTGAAAGTTAGGGAGTCTTCAGTAACAGGGTTTCGGAAGCCACCTGCGGGACGAATGATAGCCTCAAAGTCTTTGCCACGCGAACCAAAGTCGAATTCCATAGGGGAAGCCGTCTCGTCAAATTCTAAAGCAGTTGCAACACCTGCATCACCAAACAAGGGTAATGATTCTTTGTCGAAAGGAGAACGCATTTGAGAGGCCGTATCACCATTCAACAATATGGCACGCTTTATGCTACCACTACTAAGTAATGCAGATAACGTCGCCATACCGTTAATCCATCCTGGGCATCCTTGAGTGAGGTCAAGAGTCATACAAGACTCAGGAAGTCCCAATCTGCCGTGCATCACACATGCAGTCGGCGGTTCCAAGTAGTCAGGAGTTAAAGTGACAAATCCTAATAAATCTATGGAGTTGAGTTCCCATCCCAGTTTTTCATTTAATTCTTTAAAAGCACGCTCACATAAATCAGATGCGGTTATTCCTGTATTGCCTACCTTATGCTTTCGTTCTATGCCAGTCTGTGCCATCACGCGAACGGCCTCACCTTCAGCAAAAACTGGCAGGGTGATGTTTTCTTCTACATAAGAAGGCACACAAGCAGAAATTCCACGAATAGCAACGTGATGTATAGATAACTTTGCCATAATTATTCAAAGTATTCGGCCACCATCTATGACTAAAGAAGATCCTGTAACCCAAGATGATGCATCTGATAAGAAATATGCAATTGCATGTGCCACATCTTCAGGTTGTCCAAATCTCTTTAATGGATATAATTTTTTATTCTCTTCCCATTGCTCTGCTGTCAAGTTGGAATTCTCAGTCATAATGGGTGTTACAATCATTCCGGGATTAACAGCATTGCAACGTATGCCTTTTGCAGCCAAATCAATAGCAGCATTACGCATAAATCCAGAAATAGCTCCTTTTGAAGTTGAATACATAGCATTCCCGGGTGAGCACTTATAGTTACCTGCCAATGATGATGTGAATACTATGCTAGAAGGATTTTTCATTTTTTTCTTCTTCACAAGTGTCCTAGTTAATAAAATGGGTGCTATTGTATTTGTTCTCAAAATTCGTAGCAAGTCGTTCTCATTAATGAACTGGGTGGGTAAATATTTTTGAATTCCAGCATTATTGACAAGACCATCTAGCTGTGGCACCAAATTTACAAGATTTTGTAAATCGCTATCAACACTTAAGTCGGCTATAATATAGAAATGATTATTACCCTCAAGCTGATCTTTGGTCTCAATTAGTCGCTGCTCATTTCTACCAGTTAAAACTATCTGCGCGCCTAACTTTGAACATTCTATGGCAGTTGCCTTTCCTATACCAGAAGAAGCTCCTGTCACTAAAATGGTTTTATCTTTTAGAGAAAATGGATTATATGACATGATTGTTATCTGCTTCTTCATCACTCACCTCAACGAGGTTTGATATAATGATATTGTTTGTTTCAAATGCGACAGTACCCCAAGATAGTCCTACACCAAAGCCACAACAAATAAACTTTGTTGGAATATTCTCAATTTTTCCTTTTAATTCGCTGACAATAGTTAGCGGAATTGATGCAGAAGAAGTGTTACCAAAACGATACATACAAGATGGGGCTTTTTCAATTGGCAGTTTCAATTTTTTGACTATCTGATTATTCATTTTCATATTAGCCTGATGGAAAACGAACCAATCGGCTTGTTGATAATCAAATCCAAAGTGTTCAGCCAAATTCTTCACAGACTTCGGAGCGGTAGTAATGCCAAATGAGAACACATCCATGCCTTTCATGCGTGTTTGCACCCGATGTATTTTTTTGCCTTCAACATTTTCTAATTCTAACGATTGGGTAGAAAACTGATTTCTACTACCTCCATCAGGTATTATAATAGCATCATAACCACTTCCATCGGTACCAAATTCAAAAGCGAAGCCTTTTGCCCCCTCTTCATATTCTATAGCTGTTACTACTCCGGCATGGCCGAAGAGAGGGTCATCATATTTTGCACGACGTTTTGCATCGCCACATAATAAAAGTGCCTTTTTTATGGATCCAGAAGAGACTAATGATGCAGCATTACTTAAACCATAAACCCAACCAGAACATCCTAATGCAATATCTTCTGCATAGCATTGCTTTCCTAAACCTAATCTATCTTGTAAAATACAGGAAGTAGCTGGCAAAATGTAATCTGCATTTTGAGAGACAAAAATAATAGCGTCTATATCATTCTTTTCCCAATGAAGGTCAACAATCAGTTGCTCTGCAGCTGAGTAACATAAATCGGAGGCCGTAAGATTTCCAATTCTACGCTCTTTTACACCGGTGGTTTCCACAAAAGCTTCTGGTGTGTAATCGGCAGAAATATCTATACCTTTTCTCAAGTTATAGTTACTTACCACTTTCTTAGGGACGCCGGCAGACATGCCGGCGATCCTAACGTTTTTGAATTCAAGAAATGCCATTACAGCTTTGCGATTACTTTGTTATACAAATCCTCTACGGTCACGGAATTTTTTACATCGTCACCTTTCAGGGCAACGTCAAATTCTTCGTCTACCATAGCAATAACTGACAGACCTATGAGTGACGACCATTCGTCCAAATCATGGAATACGGTTGTTGCACTAATCTGACTTGCGTCAGTGTCGTCGAACTGCTCTGCAAAGAGCTCAACAAATTCTTCTAATGTTTTCATAACTTTTCAAATTAAATTAATTACATATACAATTATATTAATTATACGTGTTCCATTTATTAACGAAAGGTTTTTAAAAACTCTACGCCTTTTGGAGAAATAATGAACTCCAGAGTTTTTTCTGTTGCTTGCTTTGTATGGTACTCAGGCGCGGTCGTGATTGTACAATCTGGAAGACTACTCTTGATAATGGCACTACCACCGATGAGATTCTTATTGCCTATTGTTAACTCATTAAACACAACAGAACATAACCCCAAATAATTATGATCCCCAATTATGGTTCGCCCCCCTACGGTTGCCCTTCCAGACATCACATTATGATTTCCTATAACAGTATGATGACCCACTTGAGATTGTGCACAAATCGTATTGTTGTCTCCAATTTTCGAATCAAAACCTATTACAGTTAAATCTTGAATCCAATTACCTTCACCAATATATGTACAATTCACGCTTGCTAAAGGAGATATTAGGTTTGCAAAATGAAACCCCCGAGCTTTTAATTGTTCAAATTTCTGTCTCTTATATTTGTTCATGTAATTAAACCAGGAGATAGCAATAAAGACCTTTACATCTTCTGGGTCAACATACTTCTCAAGATCTTCAAAGGGGTATACAGGCTTTCCCATATATTCGTTGGAAACAATATAGTCTCTGTCAACGGTAAAACAAACAATATCGAATAAATCATGCTTTTGTACGAAATAAACAACATCTTCTGAGTGTGTTCCTACTCCTACTATAACCAACTTTTCTTTCATTGTTTTTTCTATTTAACACATATTGGAATTACTAAAAACTACATTTGAATAATGAGGCTTGCGGTGTTCGATTGATGGTAATTGCATATAATCGCCATAGCAACGCTTCAGAAATGAATCATACTGATTAGGACCCCAAAATTCTGTATCAGCAAATTTATACTTCTTTAATGGAAAAACCTCGTCTATTTCAAACATATCCCCATCTAATGACATAAAACCATAAATGGGAGTTAGTTGCCTCTCTTTCTTAGATTCCAAAGTTGATTCCATCTTCTTGATCTCAGCACTTACTGCTTCAACTTTGCTATGATAATCAGATTCATCCATCAACCCTTTAGAGTATTTTCTTTTATAATAATGTATTATTTCTCTTTTCTGGAACAGGTACAATTCGTCTCTTGGGATTTTTGTCGCCTTATATAAATCAACGCTCAAGCCATGGTGTTTGTAAAGATTATCTTGGGGATACAAATCGCATTCCGCTGATGAATAAAGGTCTTTAATATGAGCCCAACCATGGAAATATAAGGGTTCTGACTCTTCGTCTTCCAGGAACAAATCTGAAGGAAGTTCTTTCCTTAATACTTCTATAGCCGAAGAATAACTATCATCAAAAAGATATATATCAAAATCATCATCCCATGGAATAAACCCTCCATGGCGAACGGCCCCTAAAAGAGTTCCATAGGTAATGACGTAGGGAATGTCATTTCTCTCTAAGATACAATGAATTTCTTTGGCCATATCCAACAAGCGGGATTGGACCCTTTTTATGTCAATCATAAACACGCAAAAATTTTTGTGACCAATATATTCTAACTTTTATATCGTTGTAACACGATTATTGGAAAAGTCATCCATAATCTTCACAATCGCTTGAGAAGTTGACTCACTTATATATGTGAGTACATTCCCTTTACTAATAGCCTTAAGAAAAGAAACAATCTCATAGCGAATACCTTCACCTTCTAACTGATAGAAGTATCGTTTATTCTGGGTGGGATCTTCTCGACGGATCTCAAAATAGTCCATCTTCCACCAAGGAGCAGGCACATAGATGTATCCAGTTGTTCCAGAAACGACCAACTCACCCTCTGTTTTCACTCCCTTGCCTACTTTTACTGAAGCGACAGCATGTGAATAGACAAACGATATCTTCGTAAAGGCATCATATTGTAGTTGTTTATCAACGATTAGAGACTGTATATGTTTGCTCCTGTAGTCTGTTCCCAGAATTTGAAAGACTGGCAGCATGGCATTGGGTCCCCAAGCACACAAACTGCCTATAGTATCAGCCTTCATTTTACGAAGGCTGCTACATGAAGCATCTACAGATACCACGTGTCCGATTTGCCCACTTTTAATTATCAGCAACATACGGTAGTAAGCCATGGAGAAGGCCGTTCTAATAGCATCCATTAAAACCAGTCCTTCATTTTTAGCAATCTTCGATAACTCTTCCCATTCTTTTAAGGAACCAGTCATCGGTGACTCGCATAAGACATGCTTACATTTCTCTAAAGCTAACTTAATCTGTGAATAATGGTTTTCTAGTCTTGAAATGACATATACAGCATCCACATTATCTAATAATGTCGTGTAATTATTCGTTACTATTGGTAGGTGGGAAAGAGTCTCAGGCAATTTTTCTATTTGTGGAACACATACGCCAGCAATAGTAGCTCCATTTACGAAATGGCTCTCATTCTCGAACTTTTTTATTAAGTTAATTTCATTCTCATCGCCAACAATGCCAATTCTTATAGCATTATCATGAGATCTCAAATCTGTACTAGATACACCTGCGGTCCTTTCTAGATATACCACCTTACAGTACTCGTTTAGGTAATCAAACTTACCTTTCCAGTCGGAACCAATGGCAAAGATATCTACATCGTATCGAATGATGTCGTCAATCTTTTGTCCCTCGTATTCTTCTACGATAACCTCATCTGCTATGCCTGTGGCCTTGACAGCATCCATGCGTTCCATCAGAGATTGCTGCACATTAATCTTACCCCTGGCCATGTCAAAACCCTCTGCTGTTACACCAACAATCAGGTAGTCACCTAAAGCCTTGGCACGTTCCAGCAACCGAATATGACCATAATGCAGGAGGTCGTAGGTACCGTATGTGATGACTTTCTTCATATAAGTTTATATGATTCCTCTCTTCTGAAGGTCTTTAAATGCATTCACCAAGGTAGTATTATCATCTTTTGTCAAAGCACCAATATGACCGACACGGAATACTTTATCCTTCAGATTTCCACCATTTGGACAAATCCAAATGCTATATTCATCTTTCAGAATCGTGAATATATCGTAGGCTGATGCAGTTGTAGGATGGAGGGGGGTGACGGCATTAGGTAAGGAATCAGAAACAATTACAAAGGGTAATCCCTTGATTTTGTCTCTGAAGTCTTGTGCCAAGTCACCAATCTTTTTGTTTTCACTCTCAACACCTCCTGCAGCTTCAATCTCCTTAAGTCTCATGTTGATTTGCCTTAGGATTCCAACAGCACAGGTAAATGGTGTCTGCCCTCGCTCGCCATTATCCAAAGCGTCCTTTAAATCGAAATACAATGATTTCACTTGGTGGGCATACACTCGCTCCACAGCCTTTTTCGATAGTACAATCAAAGAAATGCCAGGTGGGCAAGCCAATGCTTTCTGAGAACCCGTAATCATCACTTGGACATCCAATTCTTTCATGTTGAATGGATCGCAGAGGAATGAACTGATAGAATCTACCACCAAGAAAATGTTATTTCTCTTGCAGAAGTCACTAATTAACTTGATATCATACAAAACGCCTGTTGATGTCTCGTCTAAGTTCACTAGGAAACCTGTATAGCCTTGGCCTTCGAAAGGAGTCAGCATCTCTACTGTAACCCCGCGACCAAAATCGGGGCGAATTTCTGTAAATGGAATGTCATGAATCTTACAAATCTGACAGAAACGTTCACCGAAACTGCCACCATTAACGACTAAAACCCTGTCTTGTTTTGAAAAGAGATTCATTACAGATGCTTCCATGGATGCCGTTCCCGAGCCCGTTATAAATACTACGCGAGCACTTTCTTCCGCCTTGGCGAACTTTTTTACTAATTGTTCATTTTCGAACATCAGTTCAGAGAACTCCGGTGTTCTGAAATATGGAACCTGTTCTGCCCCAATAGTTCTGACAGTTTCGCTTGACATTACGGGGCCTACAGTAAAATTAAGCATTTTGTTCATTTGTTATGAGTCTAATAAAACGTCTATCATTTCTGGACTAAAAACTGGAATATTCAGTCTTTTATTTATATTAACTCTTTCTGCATTGGAATCATCAATAAACAATGCATTCGAAGAACGTATATATTCTGCTTTGTTTACATCTTTCCCAATGTGTATTACCTCGTCAAAAAGATGATTAAGACGGAAATGCTCTAATTCTTTATGTAAATCACCATCATGTTTACTTAAAAGGAAAATCTTTTTTCCTTTGTTTATGCATTGATACAAAAACTTTACTAAATCCACATTTATGGTTTTCTTATTGAGAATAAGGCAGTCATCATAATCACAGTAAACTGAGTCAAAATCAAGGTCGGTTTTATATTTGTTTTCTAAAGCACGATCAAGTATAACATTATAGTTATTTTTCATTATACTAACATCATAATCAAAGATGTCAAATAATGACAAAAGAGCAAAATTTACTCCTACAGCCCTAGATAGTAGAGACGAACCTCCTAAGCGAGATGCTATCTCAAGCAAACAGAGTTCGCCGTTTTTGTCACGTTTTACTTGATAGAACCAGGCTCCACGGAATGTAATTATTTTGTTAATGGTCTCTGCAATTTTGGTAAAATCCTCTTGCTCATCTACAAAAAAGGTATTTACACTGATGCCATCTTTCACCCTATTACGCTTTCTTGCTGCACTATACAATAATTGGCCGTTCTTATCTGTAAAACAATCAACCGTAAATTCTTCCCCAGGAAGATATTCCAATATGAGAAGATCGCTTTTTCCTTTAACAAAGTTATCAACCTCTTCTTGGTTGTTTAATAATTTAGTGCCTTTAGTGCCGTATCCAATTTTGGGTTTTGCAAATACAGGAAACTCGTTTGCGGGAATATCTGTTAAATTATAAATATGTGGTAAATGAATGCTGCCATCAAGTTTTTGGTATGTTAATTCTTTGGAAAGACAGATACGAGTAGTTTCTGCAGGCGATGCAACAACCTTGCATCCTAAATCTGCCTCATGCTCTTTTAAAACTGTAATAACCAAATCCATAGCTGGATATATGGCATCAATGTGTTTTTCCTTTACAATCTTTGCCATGGTTGGAATAAAATCCGGTGAGTTGGCAAATGGTATGTTAGGGATATAATCATCATATATAAACTTCCCATGGTCATCTACAGAACTTCCCCCAATAAGGTGAAAATATGTAGAATAGCATACGGAACTGTAAATGTCTAATCCTATTTCAGAACCGCATGGGAAAACCAAAATGTTTTTTTTCATAATCTCTTTATCTTTAATTTCGCAATTATTGGTTTGTGGTCACTTAAATAGGTATTTATCGTTTTCACTTTTTCTACGCTATATCCTTTAACTATAATATTGTCAAGTAAAGACCCTTTCCCATATGTTACGAAATCACCATGTGTGCCATGGTTAGCCAACTGGTAACCAGCAACAACAAACAGGTTGAAAATGGAAACATCCTTTATATTCCAGTCACCACACAAAATAACATAATCATCATTGCGGTAACGGTCAATGATTTCTATTATTTGGTTTTTTGCAACGTCTTCGTAGTACTTGTCAAAAGCTAAGTGTGTGGAAACTAATTTCGTGGGAGTTCCATTTACATTTATGCTGCTTTCTATTAAATAGTAATCTGTGGGTTTAGTCAAATTTGTGTGCGTAATTTGTGCGGTTTGATTACATAGATAGTCTATTTCTGAATATTCATATAACGGTATCTGCGAAAAAATAGCATTGCAACTATATCCGCTTTGATGACCTACATATTGATTCTCATACCCTTTAAATAGGACATTGCTCGCTTCATGTTTTTCGCCGTTCTCGTCAGTGCCAAAATACAAACTGTATTCATTGATGGAGAAAACTATTGGATTGATATCTGAAATAAGCGAAAAATAATCTTCCGCCATGGTAACATATAATCTACCATCAATGTCACTATTAGTTTTTCTTCCTCCAGTAAAATGACCTATGTTCCATTGACCAACCGTGATTGTGCCAATTTCGAGCGAATCTTCATTATTTTCCCATTCCCAATCGTTGTTATCTATGCTGGTATAATAATCAGAATAGTCTTCTTTGCTACATGCAGTCATGCATAGTAGCAATATAACAATAGTGACGACAATGTCTTTACGCATGATGTTGAGATATTATACTTATTACTTTTTGCACATCACAGTCTTTTAGTGCGTGATGCATAGGCAAACAGATAACTTCATCTGCCATTTTATAGGCTGTTGGCAGATTCTCACGAGAAGAACTTTCCAATCCCTTATATGTGCTAAATTCGCTAATTAAAGGATAGAAATATCTGCGACCAAGAACGCCTTGCTCTCTCATCTTGAAATAGATTTCATCCCTTGTCATGCCGTATTTCTTCGCATCAACGAAAATAGGGAAGTAACTGTAGTTGTGCTTAACTCCAGGCATGTCATCCCAGAAAGAAATGCCTTCTACATTTCGTAATGCTTCACGATATTTTATCGCTACTTGATGGCGTGCTTCGATAGCGTCATCTACTTGCTTTAGATTCAACAATCCGTAAGCACTACGCATTTCATCCATCTTGGAGTTGATTCCTGGCGCTACTACTGTTGTCTCTCCTGCAAAGCCGAAGTTCTTAAGATAATCGATTCGTTGCTTGGTTTTCGCATCGTGCATTATCATGGCACCACCCTCAATGGTGTTGTAAACTTTAGTTGCATGGAAAGAGAGGGTGGATATGTCACCGGCATTAAGAATACTCTCTCCATTTACCTCAACACCAAAAGCATGGGCGGCATCGTAAATAACCTTCAGTCCATATTTGTCTGCAATATCTTGAATCTCCTTCGTTTTACAAGGCTTACCATATACATGGACAGGCATAATCGCCGTGGTTTTAGGCGTTATGGCTGCTTCAATTTTAGATGGGTCGATATTGCCTGTTTCTGGTTCAATGTCAACAAAGACAGGTTTTATGCCGTTCCACCATAGTGCATGAGTTGTTGCAACAAAACTATATGGTGTAGTGATTACCTCACCCGTAATTCTTAATGCTTGCAAAGCAGTAATCAAAGGTAATGTGCCATTTGTGAAAAGACTAACATATGGCACTTTGAGGTATTCTGCCAGTGCATGTTCTAACTTCTTGTGGAAAGAACCGTTATTGGTAATCCACTTGCTATCCCATATCTCCTTCAACACCTCATGAAATTCATCGAGATTAGGAAGGAGAGGGGATGTAACTGTAATCGTTTTTTTATCCATGTTTATACTTTCATCAGGAAACAACGTTGCCTTTTCTTTATCACAAATGAGAAATCATACTACCACCACCTCAGCATCCTTGAGCATGGGAGTGGAGAGTTTCCATGTTACCGGGTCGCGGCGGGAGGCGGGACGGAACTTGATGTGGAGGTCGTGGATGTGGCGTTCTGCATCGAAGTCGGCGGGGTTCTCCACGGAGTCGCTCTTCACGCCGACGTGGAAACTGCCCAGACCGGGGATGTCTATTTCCTCGCCCGCCAGCAGATGGTGGCGCATCACGTCGCAGAGTTCGGTGAGCACGAGGATTACATCAGAAGGTTTTGCCGAGCAGTTGCTTGCTATCTCCTCCGAGAACTGGTCGAACCCCACGCTCCCCGTCTTGCGCGAGCGTGCGTAGTAACGGTCTTCCGTCCTCTTCTTCTCAAGTGTGCAAACTATAGCCATGATTTTTTTTCTTTTTGAAAAAGTGATTTTTAATTTCACAATTTCACGTCAGTTGCAAAACACTGTTATATTGTTATTTGCGTGTGAAGGTGCAGTTTCACTCAATTTCACCTAACTTCACGCTTCATTTTTTTTGCCTTTTCTGTCGTATGTCATCATCGAGTAGCGCTCTCATTTAAGTCATTTGAGAGAGTGATTAGGCCCTAATCACTCGGTCAGAAGTGCCAAGTGAGGAAGTGATTAGGCCCTAATCACTCGCTCACATACCGTTGTTTGGCACGAAAGACGGTATTGTCGTACATGCTTGCGGGTGTGAATGTGGGTGAAATTGAGTGAAATTGCACTTTCACACATAATAGGTTGAATGTCAGAGATTTGCATGCGATGTGAAATTGTGAAGTTAATTTTTGCTTTTCTTGAATGAAAAAACTACTTTTTTGTCTTCACTTTATACATGTTTCCCGCTCTGGTATGTTTCATTTCTGCCGCCATAGCCTGCATGCAATGTCCCATATCGCGCAACACATTAGCCGTGGGGGCGTAGTGGGGAAACATCTTCTTCACACGTTCCAGTATCTCCGTAAGTGACAGCCATTCGCCGTCCTCGTCGGCCTTGGCGGGTGTGACGACAGCACTGAGCATTTGCGGCAGTCCCGCGATGCTGAGGAACTCCTCGTTCTGTGCCATCAACAGTCTTGTCTGCTCGTCGTTGAGCCAGAAAGGACGACCGTTCTGCACCTCCGAGAGCAACTGCGCATAGAGTTGCTGGTAGTCGATGGGAGTGGTGAAGTCGATGGTGTCGGTGACACGCACACACAGGTAACGGCGCGACCCCGTGGTGTCCACCAGCGGGCGGTCGCTGTTTGTCGTTGCGATGAACGACGCGAAGCGGCGGCGCATCTCCATGTGAGAGGCAAACGGCAGTCGCATATCCACATCGTTCTGCGATATGAGGAACTTCAGCAGCGGGTGCTGCGAGCGTGTGTATTTGTCGAACTCGTCGATGTTTATCAGCGCGCGGCTCGACATCGCAAGTGCAATGGTTGTCTCGCTCTTCAGGTTCAGGTTCTCCGCATAGTACGGGCGCAACTCCCTTGGCAGCAGCACGCGGCAGAAACTCGTCTTGCCTGTTCCCTGCCTGCCCGTCAGCAGCGGCACCAGGGCATTGCTGTGCTCGCTGTCGCGCCCCATCCATCCAGCCACCATGCCTAAGAGCCATGTGTGGAAGAATTCTTTCCAGTTGGGAGTGTCCGTCGGCACGCGGTCGGCAAGCATTGACACGCGGTCCTTGCCGTCCCAGTGGGGTAGGGCACAGAGGTAGTCCTCGATGGGGTTAAACTGCGCTATCTCGCGCGAGTTGATATATCTGTTAAGGTCGCGGTCCCATGACTTCAGACCCGCTGCCTGTGCTCGGATAGTCATAGAGTTCTGGTCCTCAGCCTCCAGTGTGCGGAACGTGTCTCCCGGCACGTCCTTGCGACGGAACTCTGCACGATGCGTGAGCATGTTCATTCGCAGGTCGTAGTAAGTGTCCATGAAGAACTGTGTGTTCCACATCAGCAGGCTGTTCTGGTTGGCGTGCCTCATAGGGTCGCCCTTCTTTTTAGCCTTCTGTTTGTATGTCGTGGTGAATATATGCCGCACCAGTTCCATATCGCCGTTAAGGTCGGGTCGGTAACTCACCTTGCGTATAGCATTCGCCAGCGGAATGTCGCTCTCGCGGCAGTATTTTGCCAGCGAGCAGAGCACGCGCTCCGCCTCCTCGCCGTCGAAAGCCATGATATGCTTGTCGAGTGCCTTCTCAAGACAGAACTGAAACACCATGCGCTCCGTCTGCTCCGCGTCGCGCCCTGGGAGGAGTTTTGCGTTGTCTTGTGGATTATCGCTTGGACTAATATCTTCTTTGTTCCATGACAGGTGTGCGGCTGTCTCGGCATGATTCTGCGCCGAGAGGTAAAACGGCACGGCGAACTCATTATAAAACGCCTCCGGGTCGTGGCTCAGCGTGCACAGTTGCGTTGCCGACGGGGCGGTGATGTCAGGTGTCACCTGCAGTTGTGCCGAGTAGAAATGGCGCACGTCGCGGAACGCGTCCCTGTATGCTTCTGCGTCATCGTCGTAACCTGAAGACTCGAAGCGCACCACTATTTTCAGCGAGTGGTCGTCATATCCGATGAACGCCATGAACGTCTGCGGCAGTTGCGTCGCCATGTTTCTCAGTCGTGTAGCCACGCGGTAGTCCTTCAGATTGCTAATCTCCATCAGCAGTAACTGGTTCTCGCTTGCGATGACAGGACGATAACCGTTATGTCGTGTGAAATCGTTTCCCTCCGTTCTCTCCAGTTCCGCGCCGAAGCACAGAGCCGGCAGCGAGTTGTTCACGCGCGGCATCTCCACCTTCTCCTCCTTTATCATGGAATAGACCTCGCGGAACTCCCCAATTTCCTTACTGTACCTATCGCTCCGGATAAGACCCACCACCTCCTCTGGCTTCATCCAGTTGGTAGTCACCTTCCCCTTCGATGGTTTCAGTATCGTGATTTTCATGTTTGTTAGATTAATACTCATTGTTTAGCGCGATTTTAATGCAAAAATGCTAAACGTATTATTTTTTATTGCTGACGAAATACTCTTTTAAAGCAGATAGATTAGTCAATAATTCCCAATTCTCATTTAGCCAGTTAATATCTTTATTCCACCACTTCAGATTAAGTAGAAATTCTATTGTTTCGTCATCATAACGATATCCAATTACTTTTGCTGGTATACCGCCAGCAATTGCATAAGGGGGGATGTCTTTTGTTACTATTGCACGACTCAAAATTACAGCGCCATCACCAATTTGGACACCGCCAATAAAGCAAACATCGTTGCCTATCCAACAATCATTTCCTATACTAAAAGCAATCATGCGTTTCTTGTCATAAAAACGATACTCCTCAAACATGTTTCTTGATGCAAATGTGTGTCCATTTTGTTTCTTTAGAGAAAAGAACATTGGAGATGTGGTTACGAACGGCTCTTTATATGGATGGCTTTCTACTATTTGGCTGATTCGATTCCCTAAAGATGAAAAACGTCCAATGTCTGCACTTATGTGACATCCAGCACCGATGTATGACCCTAATCCCATATTTCCATAAAAACTTGTTTTATCTCCAATGGAATTTATCCCCTCAAATACGCAATGACGTGACAATCTGGCAGAATATGGGAAACGGACTTTGCTTCTGTTTCTATGTTTGTGGTACAGATATAATAGAAAGTGCTTTAAACGGTTTTGTATATTTCTAAATATCATTTGTAAAACTTTTTCATTAATTTGAGAAAGAAGAGCAAGTCGTAACGATATTTAAGTATAGGATATTGGGCGTCAATTTGTTCTCTATAATGATTACGCTCACATAAATAAAGGTTATATAAAGCCATCTTCTCCCAAAACGACTTTCCTTTAAAACTAAGATGCCCGACGAAATCCTCACTTATATCTTTACGTGAAGAACTCGCTTGTGAATGTTCTATATTTACTTTTCCAACAGGAAAATCTAACAAAAAAACTTTACTGTCTCTATATTTGTTAAATAGACATTCCAAATCTTCATAACGCATGAGCCTTTCATTGTAGGGAATCTTAGCACATAAATCTTTCCTATATATCGTACTACCAGAACACTGAAATAACTTTCCTAGCATGGTTGCTTTATAAGCGTTATTCAATTCTCCCATTTTGTATCTCTTTACGACTCTATCTTTTATTGTTACCTCACCACAAAACATCTTGTATTGAGGGAATGCATTGATGTAGTGCCAAAAAAGTCCTAATGAATCAGGAAACATTTCATCATCGGCATCTATGAAATAGAGCCAGTTGGTTTGAGCATTCTTGATACCAGTGTTTCGAGCTTTTGATGGCCCTCCATTCTTTTGCTCAATTATTCTTATTCTATTATCATCTATAGATTTAATGATGCTTAAGCTTTTATCGGTCGAGCCGTCGTCAACAATAATAAGTTCAAAATCTGTGAAGGTTTGTGCGAGAACGCTTTTCACAGTTCTTTCAACAATCAATTCTTTGTTATATAAAGGTATGATTACAGAAATAGCTGGATTTTTTTTTATGTTATTTTCTGTCACAATTTCAAATCGTATAAATTGTATAAAGAGATTCCTGAAATGGCCTGAAAGAATAAATCATGTGTTCATGGACATAGAATAGAATATAGAATACAAAATGAGGGCTTTCCTTATATCATATTCTTTGCGAATGCATCTAAATATCCTTTGCCGTATTTTAAGTCAGGCTCAAGATAATTACCTTCCGCCCATTCATTCCATGCTTTAATAAATAGCAAATTTTCTTTATGTGTTTCACTATTTGAAATAATGTTTATAACATTCCGGCACAACTCTCCCCATTTGTCGGGTGTACTACGGTCAAAAATGACTCCCAATTCAGCGCTTCTGGGAGAGTGGTCGAAACCTGGTTCAATACATGGAATCATGTTCGGTGTACTTTCATAATGACTTTTTAAATAGTCAATTGCGTATCGTACATATTTCTCGTAATGTACGACGTAAGGCCTATGAAAATATTTTCGTCTCAGAAATCCGTATTTTCTTTTTATTGCTGAATCTGCATGATAATATGCATCTACAAGGTTGTCAACAACGATGTTCTCGATACCGTTTCTTTCTGCAGTGTTAATAATGTATGTTTCGGAACACAACCCGAAAAAGAAGAAACCGTCAAAGCCATTCTTCCGAGCCAATTCATTCCAAGTTTGAGAAAACAAAGGATAATCTTGAAAAGAAACATCAAAAATACCAAATATCAGTTTCCCGTCAACTTTCATATATCTGCGGTCTTTGAAGGCAGGAAGCATTGTATAAAAATGCTTGGAAAAGTCCTCTACGCCTCCATATGTTTGTTCTATGAGTAGTTTGTTTGGTCCTTTGCTGGGATCCCAGGTTTTTTTATACCAAGAATGGTTTGCCCAACATAAGCAGAAAGGGAAATCTGGTTCCCCGGAACTCACCACTTCAGAGAACACTCTGTCTAAAAGCCGTCGGCCATTGAACCAATAGTGCCAATAACAAAAGCCTTCAATTCCAGCGTTGAAAGCCAGTTTTGCCTGCTTTTCTCGTACTTCTGGAATTCTTAGGTCATAATAACCGAGATCAGCAGGGACACGTGGTTGAATATGACCACGGAATAATGGCTTTGCTTTACCAACATTTGTCCATTCTGTAAATCCAGGTTCCCACCACTCGTCATTCTCCTTTGTCGGATAAAATTGTGGCAAATAGAATGCTATTGCCCTAACCTTTTTGTTACTCATTATAATCCCTTTTATATGCTATATATCCATGATGGTACATCCTTCTATCTACAGGTGGAAGTTGCATGTAATCGCCGTACTCCTCTTTTAGCATTTCGTCGTAGTTCTTTGTAATGTAAAACTCCCCATCCTCAAAAGGTGCTTTAACAAGATTGTTATACCAGTCCCGTTGAAAAACTATATGAGCCCAATTCCAGTTGGGAACGCCAACAAATTCACATTCTTCGAAAGACAAAGTTCTTGCCTCTTTCTCGAGTTTTCTTTGTATAAATTCTATTCCTCTTAATCTTAATACGATGCACGACAAGAAATACCTCATGTCTTTCGTAATGTATTTCAATGAAATATTCCGACTCTCGGCATTGCCTAAGCGCAATAGATTCGCACGAGATTTGTCTGTTATACGATATGCTCTTTTAGCTTCTTCGTATGAGTGTCCTAATCCATCAATAGGATAAACATCAACGAATATTCCAAGCCCACAGTCTATAAAACTTTTTTCATGTACTATGTAACGCATGTCGCATATCCTTGATATTCCTAAAGGATAGTTCTTTACATATTTCCAATAAAACACCTTTAAGTTTTCTATTGGATGATTTTTTAAATATAATAAGAATTTCTCATAATCTGGTCGTGGCATTTGAATATCAATGTCATCATCCCATGGAATAAAACCTTTGTGGCGAACTGCTCCTATTAATGTTCCAAAGGCAAGTGTATAACGGAATCCGTTATCCTCACATACTTTTGTTATCTTTTTCAAAATATCTAGAGACACTTTCTGTATCTCCGGCATTGTTAATGGTTTATTGTCCATATTTTTACATGGATTTTATTTGTTCTTTAAGCCATGATGACGAGATTCCTTCAGTACGCGGAAGAACAACTGTTTTTTTATTGTGGTCTTTGCACCATTGTATGGCACGTTGAAATCCTTCGTGGATTTGATCAGGTCCTGTTACGAAAACACTGAAATCGGCATCTTTTACGATGTCGTCAACAGCTTCATAAACAATTACCTCGTCAACATATCTAATGGCTCTTACCATATACATACGTTCTTCTGTACTATAAATCAACTTTGTCTGGGGTTTATATTTTAAAACCACATCTGATGATTGAACAGCAACGATAAGATAATCTCCAAGTTCTTTTGCTCTTTTAAATAGATTCACATGCCCGATGTGAATCATGTCATATACACCTACTGTAAGTATCTTCTTCATTCTTTATTTATTAAAACATCTGTATTAATCAAATCGGTGCCGATTCTCCAAAAACGATTCGCAACATTTTGGTCATTAATCGTTGCCACTTTCATAACAAAACCTAGTTTGTGCCCGTATTTAACAATCCTTTCATTTTCCTCAACATTTCCTCCATAATAACTGTATGACATAATCATTTTTTTGCAAAATAAAGACTTCATGAAAGCCTCTATAAGCAGTTTCCTACCCCAAGAACCACCAACTTGGCAAATGAGGTTTCTGTCAATTCTTGCTAGTTTTGTAAAATCCGGATCTCCCCATATCGTGTGGTCAAGCATATTGTTGCTTTTAACGATATCATAAAGTGTCTTATAATTTGATTTTGTATAGTTTTGAAATGTAAGGTCAAACATTATCGTGATATTGTTTTGATGCCCAAATTTTACGTAATCTTCTACAGTCGATATAGGGAAAAAGATATTTGGCAATAAAGAGTAAACCGTTAATACGTTATAAGTAATCTTGCTTATGTCTACTATTTCCAGTTCCCCTTTTTTGTATGCGTTAAGCGTGACTCCGTGGTTGAGGACAGGAACTCCGTCTGAAGTGAAAACCACATCGCCTTCAATTATCCTATACCTCAATTCGTTAACTAAAAAGTCATATAATTTTATAGAATTTTCTGGCGCTGGACCTTTATGGCGGGCATGTGCTATATATTGTCTTTTTAAAAAAAAACCTTTCATCAGATATTTATTAAACAATGATGTCATATATTATTAGGTAAAGCTACATTAAAGTATCTTTTTTAGTATGAATATATTCTACAATCATGTCTTTTATAAATAAATAACTCTCGTTTTTTGTTAAATGTGATACGGATAAGTAAAAAAAAGTGCCAATAAAAAGTTGAATTATAATAGTAACGAAATTATTAAATGGGGAAAGATGTCCTAATACATAAACTATTCCTGCCATAGATGCTGCAAGTAATGCATTAATGGATATGTCTTTTAGTTGCTCTTTTAATGGATAATGAATCAATTTTCTATTTGGAAATGCATTTATAACAAGTGACCATATCGTATATATTAGCATTCCTACACATATTGCAAATGGACTAATAAATACTGCGACAAACAATAATGCAATCATTACTGGTTTTTTATATAACTCCAATTTTAATGTCACGTCTGTACGACCGATGGCATTAAGGGCTTGAAAATTTGCACTGGCCAATAAACTGAAACAATCCATAATACATATAATTTGCATAAATGGTATAGATGCATGCCATTTTTCTGTATATAGCAGTACAACTAACTTGTCAGAAATTGCTGCCAAACCGAGGAACATAGGCATAACGATATAACTGCTAGTTTTCATAGATCGACTTATTCCACGTTTTACAGCCAATTTGTCATCTTGTAATTTGGTAAGGGCAGGGAAAATTGCACTTGTGATAGAACCGGTTATATTTCTACTGATTATGCCAGGTAACCCTTCTCCCCGATTATAGAAAGCTAAGTCGGCTTTCGTATATTGAAAACCAATTAAGTAACCCTTAAGTTGATAGCAAAAGGTTGTAATCAAATTAGTTAATGTGTATTTCCATCCATAAGAGAAAAGGGTTTTAAATCTTTCTTTAGAGAACTTAAAACGAGGTAACCATTTTACTTGTGAATAAACAGTTATTGTGCCAATAATCGTGCCAGACATGTTTTGTCCTACCAAAGACCAAGCACCATAGCCATTAAATGCCATTGTCAAACCTATGATGCCAGACAAAACAGAACTTACTAATGTCCTATAGAAGTATGTTTTAAACTCCATCCTTCTATTGACTATAGAGCCTTGTATTGTGCCTAATGCACCCAAAGGCATGGTTAGTGCAGAGACCCTTAGGATTGCAGTTAATTTGCTGTCGTTGAATATGCTAGAAAAAAGAGGAGCAGAAAGAAAAATAAGCGCATAAACCACAGATGCAAAAACGAATTGAGCCCAAAAAATGGAACAAAGATCCAAATCGTCAATTTTTTTCTTTTGAATGAGAGCCGCTCCTAATCCACAATTAACAAATATACTAAGAATCACGGTGTACATCCCCGCTAATGCTACAGTGCCATAATCAGATGGAAGAAGTATTCTTGCCAAGACAACTGAAACGCCGAAACTAATAACTTGGCCAAGCATTCTCTGGGCAAACTGCCAGAAAACACCAGTCATTGTCTTTCGTTTTAGCGATTTGTTGTTTTCCTGCATATAATAAATAGTTGATTGTTTTATTCAATCTTTAATATATAAACTAATTATCCGTGCCGCTTTCATGATAATCCTCCAGCACGCATAGTTATTTGTCTTGATACTCTTCGATTAAGAAGTGTGGCGATGGACAGGCCAATGTAGCCTGTTCCTGCTACTGCAATTTTCATATTATATTGTTGTTTAGAGCCTACCCCCATCCCCTCCCGAAGGGAAGGAAGCATAAAGTTTCAATGTTAATAATTCAAATTTCCTGAAGGAAATTGCGGGGGACGGCGGTGATCATTACGGCGGCGATGTCGTCGATGGCAACCACTACCTGGCGGTTTTTCTTTATGCGTTTGATGATTCCTTCGACTCCGGTGAAGGGACCGTCAATAATCATGACGCGCTTGCCGGGCTTGCTGAGGTAGTCCTCGTAGTTAAGATAGACGAGGCTCTCGTCTTCTACCTTGGTGGCCTTGATGAAGTTCTCCATCTGTGCGTCGGGCACTGTTACGATGGTGGCGGGTGCGTCTTTGTCCTCGTGCGACCTGTGCATGATGTAGCGCAGTGGCTCCATCGTGGGGTCGGTCATCTTGAGGTTGGTGATGTATGCCTGTGACGAGTGCACGAAGATGAGGTTGTGAATGGCTGGGACGAGCAGTCGCTTGCGGTTCCCGCCACGAACAACAATCTGGTAGTGCATGGGGATGTAAGTCTCTACCTCCAGAGCGTCAAGGCGTTCTTTTACCTTGACTTCACGGTTGTATGTGACTCTCATGGGATACCAACGTACTAAATCACGCTCTGCCATACATCTGTTCCGTAAAAAGCATAAGAGAGGGTCACCGCCATAAGTAAAGCGGAGTCTTGCGAAATAAATAATCTATACCTGCACTGAACACCAGCAACATGTAATGATTCTTGATGTGCAATGTGCTCGTTGACAGCACGTTGCGAATGTCTTTAGGAATTTTGTCTTGGTTTCTCAACTAATAATGCGGTTTGTGCACTTTCCCCGCAGACATTCTTTCGGGTGCAAAGATACGATATTTTTTTGAAACATGTTCTTTTTTGTTGGTGTTTTTTATGTTTATTAATCTATGTCAAGAGGGGGAGTGTTGAGCGATGAGTGCTGAGCGTTGAGCGGAACTTGGAACTTTGAACTTTGAACATTCTTTCTCCGCTTTGCTATGAAAGCACAGAGTTCGCAGAGGAGACGGAGGGCACAGAGGGGTGAGCGTTGAGCGATGAGGGTTGAGCGATGAACGATATTAGATGAGAGATTAGAGTTCATTGGTTTAATGGCACAGGGCTGAAAACTGGGAATTACAGACCCCACCCCTGGCCCCTCTCCTTGAGGGGCGGGGAAGGTAGAGGGTTAGGGTTCTTTCTCCGCTTTGCTATGAAAGCGCCCCTGCGGGTCGAGCGGAGGGTTGAGCGGAACTTGGAATGTTCTTTCAGTCGCTTCGCTATGAAAGCACAGAGTTCACGGAGGAGACGGAGGGCACAGAGGGAAGAGCGATGAGGGGCGATGAGCGGAGAATGCTGTAGGGGCGTACCTCAGTGTGCGCCCGTTATAATCACGACGATGCGTGTTTTGCGGGCGCACACGGGGGTACGCCCCTACTTGGCGCTTGACTCAGCCACTTATTTGAGCGACAGCGAGTCTTGAGGAAGTTCTCATTAGGCGTGAGCGGGTATGGAAATAGGGGCGAGGGGCAATAAATGTGGGGGAGGGGCGTTATTATTATAAGGGTGACAGGCTTTGGAGAACTTTGAACTTTGAACTTGAAACTTTGCGCTCGGCTTTGCCGCTTTCACCGCTCGGCTATGCCGCTTATATGAGCGAAGCGAGTCTTAAGAAAGGCGTTGGCCGACTGAAAGAACTTGAAACTTGGAACCTAAAAAAATATATATGAAGAAATCATATTTTTACTTTGGGGCTCGTAGGTGGGCTGTGATGGTTGTGATGATGCTGTTGCTTCCTGTGACGGCTGTTAAGGTGATGGCGCAGAATCCGTATTTGCCGTTGTGGGAGCATATCCCTGACGGTGAGCCGTATGTCTTTGAGGATCCTGACATGCCAGGGAAATATCGCGTGTATATATATGGCTCGCACGACTCGCGCCGTACCGACTATTGCGGACGGGAGCAGGTGGTGTGGTCGGCTTCTGTGGATAACCTGACGCAGTGGCGTTACGATGGCATTATCTTTGAGTCGAAGAAAGACGCACAGGGCAACCTGCTCAACGCTGGTGGGGAAGGTGACGTGCTCTTTGCCCCCGACATCGCTGTGAAGACAGAGAAGAACGGTAAGAAGACGTATTACCTCTACCCGAACAACCAGGCGGGCGGCAGGCAGACAATGGTATGTAAGAGCAACCGACCAGACGGACCGTTCGAGGTGTGCAACTGGAACCCGGAGAATCCGAAGGAGACGGTGGGAATACTGCAGTTCGACCCGGGTGCTTTCGTGGATGACGACGGACGGGTGTATGGTTACTGGGGCTTCACCCAGTCGTGGGGCGCAGAACTTGACCCTGACACGATGGCAACGCTGAAGAAGGGCGGTCAGAAGATAGAGAACATGGTGCCCAGTTTCGAGCAGGACGATGTGTTCCGTTTCTTCGAGGCATCGTCGATACGTAAGATAAAGGACAAGTATGTGTTTATCTACAGCCGCTGGACGCGCAAGGGTGAGTTCGACCTTTACGACACCAATTACACACTGGCATACGCATATAGTGACTATCCGCTCGGTCCGTTCAAGTACGGCGGCACGATAATCGACGGTCGTGCGCGTGGTACCGATGAGCAGGGTAGGGCGATACCTACCGCCAATCCAACGGGAAACACTCACGGCAGCATCTGTGAGATAAACGGACAGTGGTATGTGTTCTACCACCGTCAGACGGGTGTCAACGAGTATTCGCGCCAGGCGATGGTGGCTCCTATCACGGTGAAGGTGACTGAGGGACTTGGCGGAAAGGTGGAAATATCTGAAGGAGAATACACCTCGGAGGGCTTCGAGATAAACGGTCTTGACCCGCAGAAGCGTTATCCTGCAGCCATCGCATGTTATATGACGGGTCCAGAGGAGGTGTATCGTAACGAGACGGGCTCGGTGTTCTCGGGTCCATACGTCAAGGCGACTTATATTGAGGGCATCCCCAAGGGTGATGTGTATGACCTGAAGGTGAACTGCAATCCTGTGGTGAATAATACCGACGGCTCTGTTCTGGGATATAAGTATTTTAATTTCAGTAAGATAGACCGTAAGCGTGCTGTGCGTATGCTGCTGAACATGAAGACGTTAGGCATTGCAGGACATGTTGATGTGATGGTGGATAGTCCGTGGGAAAGCCGAGGCGGCAAGAAGATTGGCAGTCTTGACATCAAGAAGAACACCGCTGCCAAGGCGAAGGATGTCGCGGTGAAACTGTCAGGCATAGACGGTCTTAGCGGGAAACATGGTGTTTATCTTGTTTTCTCGTCACCAGTGAAGAAGCAGTCGATGTGTGAGATTTATAATCTTTGCCTGCAGGGAAGGTAATAGGTTCTTTCTCCGCTTTGCTTCGAAAGCACAGAGTTCACAGAGGAGACGGAGGACACTGAGGGGAGAGCGTTGGCAGATGAGGGTTCTTTCTCCGCTTCGCTATGAAAGCGCCCCTGTGGGTCGAGCGGAGCGATGAGCGGAGAATGTTGTAGGGGCGTACCTCCGTGTGCGCCCGTTACAATCACAACAATGCGTGTTTCGCGGGCGCACACGGAGGCACACAACTGGTTGCTGATGAAACCAGCACCGCCGTTTCCAACGTGTTTCGCGGGCGCACACGGAGGTGCGCCCCTACAGTTGAAAAGATAGTTATATATTTTTTGACCTGTAATTGGGGTAATGTCGGGCTGAAAGCCCAGTAGAACACAGCCCAGGGCATCGTCCTGTGGAAACGGGAATATAGAAAGTCGCGCTGAAAGTGCAAAAGAATAGTATTCGTATTAGTTCTTTTGCACTTTCAGCGCGATAGTTTGTCTTGGTAAATAATACCCAGGGTGATGCCCTGGGCTATGTACTGATTGCCCCTTTGGGGCGCTTAAATTCATGCGTTTATAACTCCCATTACAGTATCGGGAGGAGGTACTGCCAGATGAGGTCCATGTATGGTTGATAGAGTGATGAAGAGGTGGTGAGTACCAATACGGCATCGCGCTCGGGGAATATGATGATGTATTGTCCGGCATAGCCGTCGGCACGGAATGCGTTGTGGCGGCATATCCACATCTGGTAGCCGTAGCCTTGTACCCATTCATTGTTGTCTTTGTTGAGGCCAGCCTTCTCGAGGTCCTCGAAACGTGTTCCCGATGGAGCGGAGGGCACCTGGTAACTTGACATCTCTTTCAGCCATTCGGCAGGAACAATCTGCTTGCCGTTCCATTTGCCTTGTTGCAGGAACAGTTGCCCCATCTTAGCCATGTCTTCGGTCTTCAGTGACAGTCCCCATCCGCCGCAGTTGATGCCCTGCGGGCTCTCATCCCATTCTGGTCGTGCGATGTGAAGAGGCTGGAAAAGTCGGGTGTCGAGATAGTCGATGAGTTTCTCGCCGGTCACTTTCTGCACTATGGCAGAGAGCATGTATGTTCCGACGGAGTTGTACAGGTAATATTCTCCTGGTTTATGTTTCACTGGCCATGCGAGGAATGCCTGCACCCAGTCAACAGAGTCTTTTCTTGCTTCATTAGGCTCCTCGTCGTGTCCGCATGTCATGGTAAGCAGGTCGCGTACGGTCATTGCCTTGAGATTCTCGCTCTGCTCGGCAGGCAGTTTGTCGGGGAAGAACTTCACTACGGGGTCTGTGAGATTGAGTTTCCCCTCGTTGATGGCCAGTCCCACGGCAGTGGCGGTGAACGTCTTGCTGACGGAGTGCATGGCATGGGGTGTCTCTGCTGTCTGTCCGTTGAACCATTTCTCGTACACCACTTGTCCGTGTTTCAGTATCATGATGCTGTGGAGGGTGATGGAGTCGGGTGCTACTGGTCGTGTCTGTGTGGCATTCACGAACGAGTCAACGGCAGCGACCACCTCAGGTGTGGCGTCTGTTCTGGGCAGGTTGATGACCTCTTTCTCTTGTCTGCATGCTGATAACAGCAGCACGGTCAGCGAGAATAAAAACAAAGTTTTCTTCATAGGGTAAGGATTATTAGTTGTTAATAGAATCGTTTAAACAAAGTGCAAATATAGTGGTTTGCGGTTATAATGCCAAATTTTCTTGATTTTATTTTGTGTCATTCCCATCAGAAAGGGCGTGACATAATGTGGTTTTATTTCTCCTTTCTCTAAGACGGAATGAAACCTGCATGTGAGGCGATTGCGGACGCACACGGGGGGACGCCCATACAGTTGAAGAGATAGTTATATATTCTTTGACCTGTCATTGGGGTAATGTCGGGCTGAAAGCCCAGTAGAACTCAGCCCAGGGCGTCGCCCTGGGGGAACGGGAATATAGAAAGTCGCGCTGAAAGTGCAAAAGAATAGTATTCGTATTAAGTCTTTTGCACTTTCAGCGCGATAGTTTGTCTTGGTAAATAATACCCAGGGTGATGCCCTTGGCTATGTACTGATTGCCCCTTCGGTCCGCTTAAATTCAGGCGTTTATAACTTCCGAAACGTTAATTATATACTATATATCACCGCCCCCACCCCTTGCCCCAAGGCCTCACCTCTAATCCGAGCCTCACCCCTAACCCCTCTCCAAAGGGCGAGGGGAACGTTAAGGGCGAGGGGAATTTTAAGGGGCGAAGGGGACTACAATGGGGAGGGGGCTGTGTCTTTAATCCCCACATAATTTCTTCTATCTTATTCTATATTCTTCCTTTTTATCACCGACCCCACCCCTTGCCCCTCCCCTGCATGGGCGGGGAATCGTTGCGAATGACTTCTCTTGAAACTATATCCTGTGTACTCCCACAAGGGCTCACCTCTAATCCCAAGAACTTACCCCTGACCCAAGCCTCACCTCTAACCCGAGCCTCACCCCTAACCCCTCTCCAAAGGGCGAGGGGAACGTTAATGGCGAGGGGAAAGAGATGGGCGCAGAACTTCTACACTCCTGAACTTCTACATTCCTGAACTTCTACATTCCTGAACTTCTACACTCTTGAACTTCTACACTCTTGAACTTCTACACTCTTGGACTTCTACATCCCTGAACTCCTAAACTCCTGAACTTCTACACTCCTACAATTATCACTGTTAGGTGAAGACAAACAAATAATGGGGACGGAAATTGGGGTATCCGTCCCTATCGTAGTTTTGTTTAATAAGAAAGACTCTTATTTCTTCGCTGGTGCAGCAGGGGCTTTCTCTGCGGCAGGAGCCTCGGTTGTGGCAGCGGCATCCTTTGCGGGAGCAGCCTCTGCGTTAGCGTCTGCCTTTGCGCCCTCAGCAGCAGGAGCAGCCTCTTGCTGGCTTGCGCCAAATCCCTGAACGTTGTTAGGATTGGTCTGTGGAGCCTGTGTCTGAGTGTTCTCAAGAACGCTGCGGTTGCCCTCTGCCTGTGGAGCAGTCCATGCGCATACGATGCTGAAGAGCACCATTGCTATGGCGAGACCCCATGTTGCCTTCTCAATGAAGTCGGTAGTCTTGCGGACACCCATGATAGCGTTTGAAGAAGAGAAGTTTGAGGCAAGACCTCCGCCCTTAGACTCCTGGATGAGCACAATGCCAATCATAAGCACTGCAGCCACCAGAATGAGCACTAAAAATAATGTGTAAATCATCTTTTTTTTATTGTTTTTTATATTTGTTGTTTATAATCAATTTTTCCAAGAATCGAATTTGGTCTGCAAAGTAAGCATTTTTTTTTGGATAATTCAAATTTAAACGCTTAATAATTTCCAAAGCCTTAGAATATCGCCCTTGTTTTATGTAAATTCGGGCTAAAGTCTCTGTGAAATAACTCTCGTCCGACTCTTTTTCCTCCTTTTCTTCACCGGCATCTTCAGGGATGACATAGTCGGGAATCTCCTGGAGTTCAATTTTCCCGCTCTGGTTGTCGATGAAGTCGTCGATGAGTTCCTGTCCCTTCATCTGCGGTGTTTCCTCCGCTGCTTTGCGCTCTTCCTCGCTCTCGGTCTCGAGCAGGTAGGCGACGTAATCGACTGCGGCATCCACCGGTGTGGGTTTGCGTTTCTTGTCGTCGGAGCCAGTGCCGTCTTTTGGCAGCGACTCAAGGAACTGGTCTATCAGCGAGAGTGTGCGGTCGCCCGTCGTCTCCGCTTTACTCTGAGTGTGCGCCGCTTCCATTCTGTTCTCGTTGCGCAACCTGTAGTGGGCGGCCTCCACAAGATTGAATATCACTCGTCGGTCGGTGATGTATATAGCGGCTCTGCGCAGTTCCTCGTCGAAAGTAGGGTCGTGCAGCAGGTACAGGTTTTGCAGCATCAGCAGTCGTGCCGTCTGGTAGTATGGATAGAGGGCAAGCAGGGAACGCAGGTCGTAGAGCGTCTCCTTATCCATCAGTTCTGGATGCTTTATCAGTTGTCCTATGTCCATATCAGTATTACCATTGTGCCACAGTGGCGTTGAATATCTGGTCGGTGAGGTTCTCGCACATCTCTGTCACGAGTTGTTGCTGCACCGAACTCAGGCTCTGGGTTGTCTCGTATGACGAGGTGGCAGTGAACTGCTGCTCGAAGTCCTGCTCGTGGTTTTTGTTGTTTGTGAACCTGACGTTCACTGTCAGCGAGAGTTCGGTCTGTGCCGAGTAACCCTCTGAAGACACCGACTTGTTGCGCTGACTGTAGTTTGTTATCTCGCCCTCCAGTCTGAGGTCTCCGTTGCGTCTCACCTGTATCAACTTGGTGTGGCTGGCGAACTCGTCTCTCAACTGGTTGTTGAATATTGCCTCCATTGGTCCCCAGACGTAACTTGAGCGTATGGGGAAATTGTCTATCTGAATGGTCTTTACCTCGTTGTAGTTGATGCTTGCACCGTTGAATTTATAACTTACGGAACATCCATATATGACGATTGATATGACGGCAACCAGGCACACGCAAATTGCCGTGCGCACCCAGAGGCGTGCCGATGTTGCTGATGCTTGTTTGTGTCTGATGTTCATTTTTTATTTAAATAATGTTAAACCGTTCGTTATTTCGTTATAACGTTATTCCTTTATTCGTAATTTCTTGGTCGGGCGCACACGGAGGTACGCCCCTACAGCATTCTCCACTCATCGCTCGTCATCCTCCTCTGTGCCCTCTGTCTCCTCTGTGAACTCTGTGCTTTCGGAGCGAAGCGTCTAAAAGAACTTCTAACTCTCCAGCCCATATTGTTTTATCTTCCGGTACAGTGTGCGGTCGGAGATGCCGAGTTCTGCTGCTGCTTTCTTGCGGTTACCGCCATTCCTTTCGAGAGCCTTCTCCACCATTTGTCTGCCGATGTCGCTGAGGTTAAGTGTCTCAGGCTCTTTTATCTCTTCTGCCACCGCATCCTGAACGCTTGGCGTTTGCGGCATCTGCACGTCATCTGATGACCTGTAAATGGCAGGCATCTGAGCATCGCCTGACATTATAGGCGTGTTGCGTGCGGCATCAAGTTGTTTCCTCAGGTTGTTCATGTCGCGGCGCAGGTCTGACACGTTGCCGCGCAGTTCGTAGAGAATCTTATATAGAATCTCGCGCTCGTTCTCGTATGATGTGCTTCCTCCCTTGTTGATAGGAGCCAGTTGCATGCTCTCAGGGTCTTGCGGAATGAACTTCTGCAGGTCCTGTGCTGTTATCTCGCGGCGCTGACTCAGTATGGACATCTGCTCAGTGATGTTCTTCAGTTGTCTCACGTTGCCGGGCCACTTGTATTTCAGCATTATCTGCTGCGCCTCCTCTGTGAGTGTTATCTTGGGCAGACGGTATTTCTCTGCCATCTGCATGGCGAAGAGGCGGAACAGCAACAGGATGTCACCGCCACGGTCGCGCAATGGCGGCATCTGTATGGGTATGGTGTTCAGACGGTAGTAGAGGTCTTCGCGGAAGCGTCCTTCGCTTATCGCCTTGCGCATGTTCACGTTGGTGGCAGCCACGATGCGCACGTCGGTCTTCATCACTTTCTGTCCGCCCACGCGCAGATATTCGCCCGTCTCCAGCACGCGCAGCAGTCGCGCCTGAGTGGCAAGCGGCAGTTCGCCTACCTCGTCGAGGAACAGCGTTCCCTTGTTTGCCACGCCGAAATATCCCTCGCTCTCGCCGATGGCACCGGTGAACGACCCCTTCTCGTGTCCGAACAGTTCTGAGTCGATGGTTCCTTCGGGTATCGAGCCGCAGTTGATGGCGAAATATTTCTCGCGGCGGCGCGGTGAGTTGTCGTGGATAACCCTCGGTATAATCTCCTTGCCCACACCGCTCTCGCCCACGATGAGCACGCTGAGGTCGGTCGGTGCCACCTGCAGTGCGACATCGAGTGCGCGGTTCAGAGCATCGCAGTTACCCACGATATTATACCGCTGTTTTATGCTTTGAAGTTCCGACGTATTCATTTTGGGGTGACAAAATTACATATTATTTTCCAATTAACTGCAATTTTGGCAGAAAACTTGCTTTATTTAACGAAAATACTGGTTAAAGGTTATAGGTTCTTTCAGTCGCTTCGCTATGAAAGCACAGAGTTCACAGAGGAGACGGAGGGCACAGAGGGGAGTGGGTTGAGTGTTGAGCGTTGAGGGTTGAGCGTTGAGAGTTGAGGGTTGAGAGTTGAGGGTTGAGCGTTGAGCGTTGAGCGTTGAGGGTTGAGCGTTGAGCGTTGAGGGTTGAGCGTTGAGCGTTATCAGTAATGGTTATATGTTAAGGGTTGCTAATTATTTCTTTCTGTTTATTATATACTGTTTAGCCCCATTGCTAATGACTCCCCTCCCCTGCATGGGAGGGGATACATCGCGTAAGGCATCTTTGGGAACGCTAAACCATTGTAGGGCCTAATTATAAATTTTCCTTTCTTTTTGTCTTCCCTACCTTTATCAGCAGCAAGCCAAGAGCAGTCCAGAAAAGTTCACGAAGACGTACTATCAGTGCAACGAAGATGCCTGCTGATGTGGAGAGGGCAAGTCCTGATGCCGACATCATGAATCCTCCCTCGCGACCGCCTATCTGCAACGGCATGAAGAAGAGGAGGTTGGCGAAAAGACTGGTGAACGCCAGTATCAGCACGCACTGGAAATAGTTGGCCGACGGCATGATGACAAGCAGGATGAAGAATATCTCGAAAGCCGAAAGGAAACGGCACGAGAGTTCCAGCATCAACGCCCCCCAGAAAGTGTGGGGGTTCTGCTTGTGCAGTGCCGCTATCTGACGGTCGATGTTGTCGAGTTCGTCGTGATGGTTGTCGATGAACCGCCGTGCCCATCTCTTTGCACCAGGTATATGACTCAGTAGGGCGAAGGCGCGGTTGGCAAGTCCTTTCTGATAGCCTTTCATGAAGAACCAGATGCCCAGCAGACAGAAAGCGGTGACGGCGGTGAGCAGACCAATCATGAATGGTGTCAGCGGCTCGGTGATGATGAAAAGCGCCACGGAAATGAGCCAGAACCAGAAATGACTGAAGATATGTGTCATCGTGTGCAGAATCACCGACGACGAAGCCTTTTCTGTTCCGATGTACGGTGATAGTTCCATGATGCGGTATGGCTCGCCGCCCATCAGTCCTCCCGGTGTGGCGTAGTTTAGCGCGAAGCCCGAAACCATCACCTTGTAAAGCCACATATATGAGAATTTTGGCTTCGGCGATGTACTCCTTATTATAATATACCACGCCGTGGTGTTGAAGAAATAGAGGAAAAACCATAGCACGAGCACTGCCACGAACCAGTAGCCAGCATGCTGAAGCCCCTCCCACACCTGCTTGAAGTCGAGTTGGGTGATCATCAGTGCGAGCAGCACCAGTCCGAAGATGAAGAACGCGTTCTGGTATTTCTTTTTCATTCAGCGTCGTTTTCCTTGCTCTGTTTCTTGGGGATGTTGAAGCGCACCTTCTCGCTCTCGTCGCGTTTCTCGTGATAGAGTTTCTTCAGCGGGTTCTTCAGCGGCTCGTCATAACTGGTGCGGTTGCGCGCGATGTCGATGGCCATGTAAATGGCGTTGCGCATCGGTTGTTCGTCGGCCTCGCCCTTTCCTGCCTTGCGGAACTCTGGTCCCATGTCCGGCTGTGTCATTATCACGGGCAGTGCGGCGCTCAGTTTCAGTCCGTTCTCCTGTTCAATGGTGCGGTAGGGGATAATTCCCTGGTCCTTATACATTGCCAGCACGCCATCGAATGCAACATATTGTGCCTCGCCGAAGAACTCTTCCGCGGTGTAAGGGCCGAAAGCCTGCTTGCCTTCGCTCTCAAGTTTTTCTATTGCGGGTTTTATTATTACGCTCTCTTCGCTGTTTTGTGCGTTGTTTTTGTCAAACGAAGGATTCAGCGCAAGCACCGCGATGCGCGGGTTGGTGATGCGGAAGTCGCGTCGCAGTGTGTCGTAGAGTGCTGCCGCCTTCTCCTCGATGAGTTCTTTAGTGATGGCTGTTGACACCTCTTTCAGAGGGATGTCGGTGGTTGCGAATGCCAGTCTTAACTTCTTTCCTATAATCATTCGCAGTGTCTTTGCCGTATTTCCGAGTTCTGCCTCAAGGAAAGCCGACTGTCCGCTGAATGCTTTGCTACCCTTCTTGAGTGTGCTGTCATTTACCGGTGCGGCAACGATAGCATCCACGAGTCCGTTCTTCTGGTCTTCGATGGCGCGTTCGAGTGCTTTCACTGCTGCCGCCCCTGACTCGTCGGTAGGCTTTCCGAGATCTACTTTCACGTCGTCCTCGAACACCGTCAGCAGGTTCATGCGGCCGTCGTGAGCCTCTTCAGCCTTGCTGATGATGCTGAAGTTGGCCTGCATTCCCAAAACATTACGATGATAGGCAGCCACTTTGGGCGAGCCGTATATGATTGGCGTACACAGTTCGAGCATCTCCTGCTCGGCGAAGGTCTTGAAGATTATCTCGTAACCTATGCCGTTGGTGTCGCCGTGCGTTATTGCAACGCGGATTTTCCTGTCTTCCATATTTCTATATGTTATATATTATATTTTTAGGTAATTATATACTGTTAGGTCCCAATACTAATGAATCCCCGCCCATTGTAGGGGAGGGGCCAGGGGAGGGGTCAGTGTCTTTTATCCACACATAACTTTTAATCTCCCCTTATCTCCTTCCTTATAATCACCGACCCCGCCCCTATCCCCGCCCATGCAGGGGCGGGGAACCAACGGTCGCTGGCTTTCTAACTCATAACTCCTCGCTCGACCAATGGTCGTGTCAAGTTCTTTTTGTCGGCTAACGCCTTTCTTAAGACTCGCTTCGCTCATATAAGTGGCTGAGTCAAGCGCCAAGTAGGGGCGTACCCCCGTGTGCGCCCGCAAAACACGCATCGTCGTGATTATAACGGGCGCACACGGAGGTACGCCCCTACAGCATTCTCCGCTCATCACCCGTCACCTCCCCTCAGTGCCCTCTGTCTCCTCTGTGAACTCTGTGCTTTCGGAGCAATGCGGAGAAAGTCAATATATTGCCGCTTCGATTTGCCTTATCAAGTTGCGCTTCTTGCGTTCAGGAGCATAGACGAAAGCCTCTTTCACCACGATGCGGTGGTTTGTTGAGTCGATGTGGCTACGGCTTACGAAGGGGCCGCCCATTGCGTCGCCCTTCATCTCCCATAATCCGCGCTGCACCAGTACTCTGCGTCCGCCGTTTGTCACCATCTTCGATGTTACGCTTTGCGGCGCGGTGACCATGTGCATGCCCTTTGTCTCGCCCTCGATGTGCCTGCCCAGTATGCTGTCGCGCATCGCCAGTGCTCTCTCGGCATTGAGAGTGAGCCCCGGGTAGGTGTAAACGCAGATGTTCTGCATCCCTGTCAGTGCGTCGTTTGAGAGCCAGATGAAGTGTTCGCCCTGCTTGCTTCGCTGCATGTCGGCGGGTATCAGCATCTCCACTCCCGTTGCTTCCTTCACTTTCTGCTCTGCCTTCGGGTTGTGCTTTGTCTTCAGAATGTCTTTCGCCACTGCCATTTCGTGCCTTGTCAGTTGTTGGCGCATAATGCTGCCGAGACTGTCGATGGCACTGGCAAGCGACTCGCTGCTCCCAGCATGAAGCATCACCTCTATCGTTCCGTCGCCCGTTTGCCAAGTAACCGTTGGCGAATGGTACTTCTGTCGGTTTATGTCAATGAGCACGGTGCTGCTCTTCTTTATTGCAGAATTATACTCGTCGAACTTTATTTTCACCGCATCGAACTGCGGTTCTCTCTGCGGCAGTGCCTCAGCGTCAATGCTTAGAGCCTTGCACACCATTGCCATTGCAGCCGCGTCGTCGGTTGTTGAGGCCACGAACACCTCGTAAGGGTGTCCTGCCGTCGGCTTCTTAGGTCGGCGATTGGTGCATGCCGTGATGCACATCGCTATACCTATTATATATATAAGGTGTATCTTTCTCAATGCTGCGATGGTCTTATTCGGAATGCTTTGGATGTTCTGAATACCCGGAGCCCTGCTTTCTCTTGGTGTTCAGCAGTCCGCAGGCGGCATAGATGTCCTGACCGCGCGAGGCACGTATGGTGGTGAACACTCCGTGAGAGGTGAGATAGTCGCGCAGTTGTTCCATCTTCTTGTCGTCGGCACCATGCAACGGCACATCGGGTATCTGGTGGAACCTGATGAGATTGACGCGGCACTCCAGTCCTGCAAGCAGTCGCACTATGGCTTTGGCATGGTCGGGAGTGTCGTTGACACCGCCGAAAACGATATACTCGAACGACAAGCGGCGCTGATGACTGAAGTCATACTGACTCAACAGCGCCACCACATCCTCGATGGGCATTGCCTTCTCGGCGGGCATCAGTTCCTGTCGCTGCTCGTGGATAGGGGAGTGCAGGCTTATCGCCACGTGGCACTGGCTCTCGTCGAGGAACCTCTTCAGTTTGTTCTTCACGCCGACCGAACTCACCGTGATGCGCTTCGGACTCCATGCCCAGCCGTAGTCGGCGGTCAGAATCTCTGTCGTGCGCAGCACGTTGTCGAGGTTGTCCATTGGCTCGCCCTGTCCCATGAATACGATGTTCGTAAGCCGTTCGCGCTCTGGAAGGGAGTAAATCTGGTTCAGAATGTCAGTTGCCGAGAGTTGTCCCTCGAATCCCTGCTTTCCCGTTTGGCAGAAGAGGCAGTTCATCTTGCAGCCCACCTGGCACGAGACGCACAGCGTGGCGCGGTCGCCGTCGGGAATAAACACCGTCTCGACGGTGGCGTTTGCCGTGCCGGCAGGGAACAGATACTTGCGCGTGCCGTCAACAGAGGTCTGCACCGTGATGGCATCGCGCCGTCCCACGGTGTATCGTTCTGCCAGCAGTTCGCGGTTCTTTTTCGAGATGTTGGTCATCTCGTCGATGCTCGCAACGCCCTTTTCGTACAGCCATCCCGCTATCTGCTTGCCCGTAAAGGCAGGCATGCCAAGACCGGCGACAACCTCTTTCAGTTCGCCAACAGTCAGTCCTAACAGCGGTAGTTTCTCTTCTCTGTCCATAAATAATGGAAATATCGGTTGCAAAGTTACTATTTTTTTCCCGTTTCCACAAATTATCAGGCTTTTAGTGCATATAATGGCAATGCCGATAACCCGTAGCGGAATGTAAATTAATGGAAAAAAACATCAAAAAACTTGCAGATATTAAATACTCTTTATATTTTTGCAACCGAAAATGGATGTTTGTTACGTTCTTTACTCGTAGAAATGACAATACGAGTGGTGTAAAGTACAAGACAAAATAATGAGTATTATTTAATATTTAATGTCTAATTAAAAAACTAAGTAAGATGAAAAAGTTATTTATGATTGCCGCTATGATGGTGGCTACATTGAGTGTTAGTGCTCAGCAGGCAGGACAGATGTTCATCAAGCCTATGGTAGGTGGAACATTGGCAACACTTGTAGGAGATGTGGATGATACTAAATTCAAGATTGGACTTGTAGGAGGCGCAGAGTTCGGATATAATATCAATGAAACTTTCGGCATCACCGCAGGACTGCTCTATTCTATGCAAGGCACCAAGGTAAAGGACATTGACGATGCCGGGAATATGGACTACATCAACATTCCCGTTCTTGCCAACGTTTATATTGCCCCAGGTTTGGCATTGAAGGCAGGTCCTCAGATTGGTTTCTTGACACGTGCTAAAGTCGATGATGTTGACTTCAAGAAGGTGTGCAACACTGTTGATTTCTCTATTCCCATTGGAGCGTCATACGAATTCAGCGACTTCGTGATAGATTTCCGTTACAATATCGGTGTCACAAACGTATTTAAGAAAAGTAAGGTCGCTGAAATTTTAGATGAAGAAGATATCGATGCTAAAGCCCGCCACAGCGTGATTATGCTGACCGTAGGCTATAAGATTCCATTCTAATATCTGATAAAAGAAAGCGATTAATTGTTTTCTGAATTGTTACCGACGGTTGGTAATCTTTTTACCAGCCGTCGGTAATCTTTTTACCAGTCGTTGGTAATCTTTTTACAGGCTGTTGGTAATGTTTCTACCAGGCGTTGGTAAAAAGATTCCCAAGTTTCAGGAGTGATTGGTAAAAAGATTCCCAAGACTTTAAAAACTTGGGAATGGCGGTGTACAAAGGGTTTTTTCAGAAAAGAAAGTCTGTCTTGTAACAATCGAAGACGGGCTCTATGTCATAGCCATATTTCTTGAACATTCGGGCTATGAATTGTTGGTCTTCGGGTGTTATGGGCTGAGTGCCGTTGCGTCGCCTGTAATAAGAGCCATTGCCGAAGTGCTCGCGCAGGTCGTTTCTCATGGCTGCGATGTCGCGTGCGAGTATGTTGTCGAATGTGTGCAGCATGCCGTATGCCAGCCGTACGGGTGTGTTTGGCGCGTAGTAACTGCATTTTTCGCCTCCGTAAAGTGCCGGGTTCACGGCGCTCACGATGTTGTCTTTGACGTAGTTTCCTTTTGCTGCGATGCGGTGCAGGCATGTCTGGGCCTTCGAACAGTTGTCGTTGTAGCATAGCACGTAATGCTCTGGCACGCCAGTTAGTTGAATTTCGGTGGTAGTTGTTTGTTTCATGGTGAATGGGTTTTAGTTAGAAAGTGATTTTTTCCTTATTTAATGAGTGCGAAGGTGTGAAGAAACAGGTTTCTTGTCATACTTTCGCACTCGTTGTTTTCGGTCTTGCTTGTTGCTTGCTTATTGCATCTTCTGACTTATCTGTCGGTCGATGTCGCGTGCAAGACTGATGTTTGCCTCGCCGATGTCTTCCACTCGGGTTATTCCGCTGGCAATTTGTTTCAGTTGAGAGTCGTAGAGGTCGCCACTGTTAATTTGCTCCTGCAGGTAGTTGAGCATTGAGCGGATGTCCTCGTCAGACACTTTGTAGTTCCAGTTTTGTGCCTCCTCGAAGGTCACTTGCTGGGCAGTCTTGTTGCCGGTGCAGTCCATCGGTATTATCTTAACGTCAGGATGCTGCTTCTTGATACGGTTCAGTTTGCTGATGTTGTCGCGATACGACTTCACGAGATACCCTATGCTGTTGAAGCGGTTGGTCTGTTTTCCCTTGCTGATGGAGTTTTTCAGACATGTCAGGATGTCGTTATACACCATCATGACGGTGATGTCTCTGAATCCCTCTTGCTTGGCCTGCTCGATTACGTTCTCGATGCGGTTCTGCCCGTTGAGTGACGATTCGAACACGAGTCCCACATTGCTGAGGTCCATTTGCTTCATTACGGTGCTCTTGCCGCTTGATGGCGGGCCTGTCACTATGAACAGACTCTTCTTTCCGAGGTTGGCAGCCTTGTGCAGCATCTGGGTGTATAGTGTGTCGAGAAGCATTTTCTCAGCCTTGCGATAGTCGCCCACGTTAGCCCCGTAATAGCCTATCGGACGGAACACGTTGCGCATTTCGTCGAGGTCGAGCGTGTTGCCAGCCGTTCCGAGATACTTGTCCATGAGTTGTGCAAGTCGCGGGCGGGTCCATTCTACGGCAGCATCACGGGTGAGGATGGGCTGCGGTGCCTCGATGGTGTATTTGGATGGATATTTGTTTATGCGGTTATATCGCCTCAGTTCCATCAGTTTCTCCTGCGCGAAGTATGAGTCGCCGGGCATCTGGTAGCGTGCGTTGCCTGCCGGGTCGGCCTTGAAAAGCATCTGAGACGCTTCGCCAAGGTCAACGAAAGTGACCCATCCGCGTGGCGAGAGATAGTAGCCCTGGTCACCCTCGACGGCATTCACGAGGCAGTTAGTGTCCCACATGCGCTGTCCGGTGTCGCAGGTGTAGTGGGTATAGACCGCCTTTATGGGGTTGCGTTCGGTGGTTGAGAGGTCGGCGAGCACATCTTTTGGCGAGTAGTCCATGAGGTCGCCGATGTTGCTTGGCGACATTATGATGTCCACGTCCTTGGGCAGTTTGTCGTAGAAGATGGCTGCCTGTCTTGATGCCGCGCGCATGTTGTAGCCCGAGAGGCTGTCGCCCGCCTCGAAACGTCCCGACTGTATATACACCGCCTTTACCTTCTTGCCGAAGAGGTCAACGCCTTTCTCCTTGGAATATTCGTCTGCTCCCGACTCGAAGAGTTGTGCTATGGTGGTCATGAAGCCAATGGCAACCACCGTTATCGACTTGTCTTTCGCCTCGCTGAGCAACTTGCGGTAGAGTTTGTAGCCCTCCATGCACTTGCTCTCGTCGAATGTGCGCTCGAACATCGGCTTGCCGTGAACGTCCTTTAGGTCGCAGATGCCGTTGTAGGGGATGAAGCATCGCGGGTTCTTAACGCCGTTGCGCTCCAGTCCCACGGGCACGTTGGGGTGGCCGTAGTATGTGTTGAAGATGTCCACCACGCCGGCGTTCTTCTCTCCCTCGCGGTCAACGATGACGCCCTTGAGGTCAACGCGCCCCTCGTCCATGTAGTGGTTGATCATCATCAGGGCAAAGAGGTCGTCGGTAGAACTGCCGAAGTCGGCGTCAAGAATAAGGTTTATTGGCTCTGCTTTCTGCACCTTCGGCACATTTGGCGCACCGTTCGCCACTTGTTTCGTGCTGCTGCACGATGCCATCGACACTGCCATGACAGCGGCAAAGAGACTTAGTGAAAGTCCCCATAGTCTTTTCTTTAATGTAGTTTTCATAATAGTATTTTAGTTGTTGGATTTTTTTCCGACCTTTTCTCGCCAAGGCAAAACTCGAATAAATTCAGTTCTGCTCTTATGGCTTATCGAAAACGTTGTATTTCTTTTCCATTTGCAAATGTATGAAAAATAATCTATGTCGCCAAATATTTCATATTTTTTCGTTACATTGTGAGCGTTTTTGTCAGACTGCTAACTTTTCTTATTAAAAGAGGAATAATTATCAGAAAATATTCTTATCTTTGCATCCGAGTAATTAAATAATGTAAGTATGACGCAACTGACGGTTTCTATTGAAGATGCATCGATGATTGAACAGATAAAGCAGGCTATAAGTTTGCTTCGGGGTGTCACGTCGGTATCGCTGAGACGGCAGCCTAAGACAGGCATGGAACGTGCTATTGACGACATTAACAACGGACATGTTTATGAAGCAAGCAGCGTTGAGGACCTGATGAAGCAATGTAAGTCATGAAATACTCCCTTCGATATACAGGCGAATTCAAACGATCGCTGAAGCGTTGCCTCAAGCGAGGCTGTGACGAACAATTGCTAATAGAAGTTCTTAACATTCTTGCAGCAGAAGGATGCCTGCCACCGAAGTACCATCCGCATATTCTTCATGGGCAATATGAGGGATATTGGGAGTGCCATATTACCCCTGACTGGCTTTTAGTATGGCTCCAGAATGACACGGAATTGGTTCTGCTTATGACCAATACAGGCACTCATTCCGACCTTTTTGGAAAGAATAGGAGATGAACTATATTAGAAAAAGAGGCTTTTCATTAAAAGCCTCTTTTTGTTGTTTGAGACCTTAATATCATTATGATTTAAGTTTTATTCTTAAAATTTGCTTGTCTTAGAATTAATGTTTATATTTGCCGAGAATTAGAAGAAAAACTCAAGAATGAGACAAAGAATAGATTGCTTTCTGCCTTGTCAGAACTTTGACGACCTCGAAACGACGGTCATGAATCTCAGAGGCAGCAACATTGTGAACAGAATTTTCCTGATGGTAGCAGAGGGAAGTGCCAGCAAGATGGCAGTTCCAGAGGGCTGCAACATCATAGAGATAGACAACATGCAGTCGGCAGCCACGATGCGCAAGATAGGGGCGCATGCCACTGCGGGCTACTCGCTGATAGTGATGAAGTCGTCGCCCCTTCAACTGGGGCTCTATGCCATGCAGCGGCTGGAGCGAGTGGCGCGTGAGACAAGTGCTGCGATGGTTTTCAGCGACCGCTATCAGATGGAGGACGGCAAGCAACTGCTGCATCCCGTCATTGATTACCAGCAGGGCAGTCTGCGCGACGACTTCGACTTCGGCTCGGTGGTGCTCGTTGACACGCGGCTTCTGCACTCTTTCCTTAGCGAGAAGCCCGATTCCGATTATCTGTATGCGGGCTTTTACGAACTGAGGTTGTATCTGAGCCGGCACGGAGAACTGTTCCACCTCAACGAACCTTTATATACCGAGCATGAGGAAGACCTCAGAGCGAGCGGCGTGAAGCAGTTCGACTATGTCAACCCAGCCAACCGCCAGGTGCAGATAGAGATGGAACGTGCCGTAACAGAGCATCTGCGCGAGATAGGAGCGCTGGTGGATACGAGTGCTTATACGGTGCCCGACTTCAACGAACAGCACTTCGACTTCGAGGCGTCTGTGATTATTCCCGTGCGCAATCGTGAGAAAACGATATGCGACGCGGTTGATAGCGCGCTGTCGCAGAAGGCTAACTTCAAGTATAATGTTATCGTTGTGGATAACTTCTCCACCGACAAGACAACCGAACTTCTCGATGCTTACACCGACGAAAGGCTCATTCATATAGTGCCAGAACGCACAGGACTGGGCATCGGAGGATGCTGGAACGTGGCTGTGAACGATTCTCGTTGCGGACGTTTCGCCGTACAACTCGACAGCGACGACCTCTACTCGTCGCCCACTACGCTGCAACAGATAGTGGACGCGTTCCGACAGCAGGGCGCGGCAATGATTGTAGGCAGTTACCGCATGTGCGACTTCGACCTCAACACGCTGCCGCCAGGGCTTATCAGTCATGCCGAGTGGACCGACGAGAACGGTCCGAACAATGCATTGCGCATCAATGGTCTGGGTGCTCCGCGCGCCTTTTTCACACCGCTGCTGCGCCATATCAAACTGCCAAACACCAGTTACGGCGAGGACTATGCTATGGGACTGGCGTTCAGCAGGTCATACCGCATAGGCAGAATTTTCACCGAACTCTATCTCTGCCGCCGCTGGGGAGGTAACAGCGACGCCGCTCTCAGCACCGAGAAGATAAATGCCAACAACCTGTATAAAGACCGCCTGCGCACCATTGAACTGAAGGCGCGGTTGCAGCAGAACGCAAGCGGAACAGAAGAGAAACGCGACGGCTCGCTGGTAAGATTCTTCCTCAGGCAGATAGACACATGGGACGAGGCGCGGCTGCATTTCAAGGAACTGCAACAGGTAAAGACTCGCGACCTGCTTGCCGATGGCTTGGCTATTAAGGTGCAGTTCAACCCTGCACGAATGGTATCTACTGGGGCAAAGATAGACAAGACATCTATCAAGGAACGCCCGTGTTTCCTCTGCGAGAAGAACCGTCCCGCAGAGCAGATGTCAAAGAAGATAGACTCGCGGTTTGAGTTGTTGCTCAACCCGTTCCCCATACTTCCTCATCATTTCACTATCCCTGCGCTGAAGCACCAGCCGCAGACGATACAGGGGAACTATGGCGAAATGCACAAGATTCTGGAGCGTTTCCCCGACCTTATGGTGTTCTACAACGGTCCGCGTTGCGGCGCTTCGGCTCCCGACCACATGCACTTTCAGGCTGGTTCGCCAGGAGTTGTGCCATTGCAAGCCGAGTGGCAGCGCCTGTCGCGCACCCTCACACCGGTGCTCATGCTGAATAACGACGAGGGAATATGGACCATCGACGAATATATCGTGCCCGCATTGCTCATCAAGAGCAGGTCGCAGGATACAGACGAGCGGCTCTTCCGTAAATTATATAAGGTGATGCCGGTGGCAAAGGGCGACTCTGAGCCGATGATGAACATACTGAGTTGGCGCAGTGGTGACGACTTCCTCTCTGTGGTGTTGCCGCGACGCAAGCATCGCCCCGACTGTTATGGCAATGAGAACGACGGTCAGATGATGATCAGTCCGGGTGCACTCGACATGGCTGGCCTTATCATCACACCGCGACAGCAGGACTTTGAGCGCATAACAGCGGCTCAGGCAGAGTCTATATTAAAAGAGGTGGCGCTCGACGAGACCACCTTTGCCGACATCGTCGCCACTCTGAAGAACAGCCTTTCGTCATCGCAGCAAGACTCGAAGATGAAGAAAGAACCTACGGTTCAGGTGGGAATAGTAAGTGCTGAGAAGATAACCTTCTCTCTAAACAAGGAATATTCTGCCAAGGGAGAGACCCTCGAGGGCAAGCAGGAGGTGGAGTTCTGCGAGGGAGGAATACTCTGGAACGGTGCGCAATACCGTGAACTGGTGTTTAAGCCAGTGGCACAGGGCGCCTCGTTCTCCATCAGTGATGTCACAATAGGCAGGGAGTTCCACTGGGAGCGCAAGCAGACTCAGACTTTCCTCGGCTCGCTGAAACTCGTGGTTGAGGCAGACAAGATATGCGCCATCAACGAACTGCCCGTTGAGAGTTATCTCGCCAGTGTCATTTCGAGCGAGATGAGTCCGTCGGCAAGCATCGAACTGCTTAAGGCTCACGCTGTTATCTCGCGCTCGTGGCTGCTGGCACAGATGATGAAACGTGCCGAACGCAGCGAGGAGAAGGGCGCTTTCTTCTCGTTTGTGAAGAAGGATGACGAACTGATTAGATGGTACGACCGCGAAGACCACACCATTTTTGATGTCTGTGCCGACGACCATTGCCAGCGCTATCAGGGTATAACGAATGCCTCGAAGCCTAATGTGGTGGAGGCGCTTCGTGCCACTCGCGGACAGACGCTGATGTACGACGACGAGATATGCGATGCCCGTTTCTCCAAGTGTTGTGGTGGCGTTACCGAGGAGTTCCAGTATTGCTGGGAGGATGCGCCCAAACCATACCTCAAGTCGATAGAGGATGCGGCAACGCCTGGTGGCGAACCGTTCTGCAAGACGCATGACAAAGGCATTCTGGCGCAGGTGCTCAACGACTACGATCAGGAGACAACAGACTTCTTCGAGTGGACAGTGGAATATACCGAAGAGCAGTTGCGCACCCTGATAGAGAAGAAACTGAAGATAAATCTCGGCGCTATAATCGACCTGCAGCCGCTTGCTCGCGGAAAGAGCGGGCGCATCTGGCGACTGAAAATCGTAGGAAGCAAAGGCTCGTTCATCATCGGCAAGGAACTGGAGATACGCCGCTCACTGAGTGAGACACATCTCATGAGTTCTTGTTTCGAGGTGGAACGAACGTCTGCCGATGGCAAGCCGTTGACCGACAGCAATGCCGCCGATGTGCCTCAGAAGTTCATTCTCAAGGGCAAAGGCTGGGGACACGGCGTAGGCTTGTGCCAGATAGGTGCCGCAGTGATGGGCGAGAATGGTTACACCTACGACCAGATACTCCTTCATTACTATAGTAACGCAGAGATAAAGAAACTTTATCGATAGTTACACTATGTTGAATGTTGAGTGTTGAGCGTTGAGCGGAGTTAGATACTGTTGATATTTATAGGCATTATTTCTTATATGGATGTTTTCTCATATAGAAACTTAAGAGTTTATCAAGGTGCTTTGCAACTTGTAACTTCTATATACGGTATATTAAAGTCTTTTCCTGTGGAGGAACGTTATTGCCTTACAGATCAGTTACGACGTGCTTCTGTTTCGATACCTTCTAACTTGGCAGAGGGTAGCAGCAGATTCTCACGCAAAGAACAACTTCATTACATAGAACTTTCGTATGGTTCTCTTATGGAGGTAATGTGTCAGATTGAAATATCGCATAATCTGGGATATGTAAATGATGATAACTTTAATGCAATACAGTCGGATGTCATGGTGCTGGCAAAACAGTTGTCCGGGTTAAGGACTTCGATGCAATCATCCAGATAGAATTATTTAACTGAAATTACTTGAAACATATAATTTGTATTACAATATGGAGAAATTCCACTTGACAAAGAACAAATCTCGCTCAACGCTCAACGCTCAACGCTCAGCGCTCAGCGCTCAACGCTCAACAAGAAGAACTCCGTGGGCGTGGGTACCGACACTATATGTTGCTGAAGGACTGCCTAATGTCGTGGTGATGGCAGTGGCAGTGGTGATGTATATGCAGTTGGGAATGAGTGACAGTGAGATAGGACTTTACACCAGTTGGCTCGGACTGCCGTGGGTTATCAAGCCTTTATGGAGTCCTTTTGTTGACCTGTACAAGACGAAACGGTGGTGGGTGCTGGCGATGCAGATACTGCTCGGCTCGTCACTTGCCGGAGTTGCCTTCACGTTGAATGCCTCTTTCTGGTTTCAGGGCACGATGTTCTTCTTCTTCCTCATGGCTTTCAGCAGCGCCACTCATGACATTGCTGCCGACGGTTACTACATGCTGGAACTCGACGACCACGACCAGGCATGGTATGTGGGCATCCGCAACACCTTCTATCGCCTTGCGGTGATATTTGGAAACGGTGTTCTGGTGCCTATAGCGGGTGTTCTTCAGTTGGAATTCCGCGACCAGAAAGCCTTTGCATGGAGCCTTGTGTTCTATGGTTTGGCAGGACTTTTCATCGCCCTTTGGCTCTATCACGGCTTCATTATGCCACGCCCGGCGGCTGACAAGACAAGAAAGGCATCGGCACGGGAGGTGTGGAACGGACTTGTCATGATGCTCAAGACCTTCTTCACCAAGTTTCCCGCAAAGCAAGTGGTGTTTGCCATGCTTTTCTTATTGCTCTACAGACTGCCCGAGGCGATGCTTACGAAGATGACTGCAACATTCCTTTTGCGTCCAAATTCAGAGGGAGGACTGGGTCTTACGCCAGTAGATTTCGGCTTGGCGAACGGTACAGTGGGCTTGATAGGACTTACCTTGGGTGGCATTGTAGGCGGAATGCTTGCCGGAAAAGACGGACTGAAGAAGTGGTTCTGGCCTATGGTATGTGCCATCACCTTGCCCGATATCGTTTATGTGTGGATGAGTTTCGCCATGCCTTCGAGCCTTTTCATCATCAGCACATGCCTTTTCGTGGAGCAGTTTGGCTATGGTCTCGGCTTCACGGCTCTCACTCTGTACATGCTATACTACTGTAAGGGAGAGTTCAAGACTTCGCATTATTCCATTTGCACGGGCTTGTCATACCTCGGACTGATGCTTCCAGGCATGATTTCGGGTTATCTCAAGGATGCAGTGGGCTACAGCACGTTCTTTATCATTGTGATGGGACTATGTGCTGTGACATTCCTTGTCTCTGCCTTCGTAAAGATTGACCCTTCGTTTGGAAAGAAGGTTGAGGGTTGAATGTTGAGCGTTGAGCGCGGTTAGTTATGCTTTTTTAAAATACTAATGTCGCTCAACGCTCAACCCTCAACATTCTACCATCAACCCTCAACCAATATAACGTTTCGTTATATCCTTATATTCGTCGATGCGGCGGTCGCGAAGGAACGGCCACCAGCGTCTGACGTTCTCGCTGCGTTCAAGGTCGATGTCAACCACGAGCGATTCTTCTTCTGTTTCGGAAGCGCGGTAGAACAGTTCGCCTTGAGGACCGGCAATGAACGACGAGCCCCAGAACTGTATTCCTGGTTCTTTCTCGCTGTCACCGGTGCTGCTGTCGGGTTCTGTCGGTTCCCATCCCACGCGGTTCACGGCAATCACGGGCAGTCCATTGGCCACAGCATGACCGCGCATCACCGTTGTCCAAGCCTCGCGCTGTCGTTGCTGTTCTGCCTCGTCGTCATGCGCATCATAGCCGATAGCGGTGGGGTAGATAAGAATTTCAGCCCCTTGCAGTGCCATCAGACGTGCTGCCTCGGGGTACCACTGGTCCCAACATACCAGCACTCCCAGTGTTCCCACGCTTGTCTTGATGGGGTGGAAGCCCAGGTCGCCGGGCGTGAAGTAGAACTTCTCATAATATGCTGGGTCGTCGGGGATGTGCATCTTGCGGTATTTTCCCGCAATGGTTCCGTCTTTCTCTATCACCACCGCAGTGTTGTGATAAAGCCCCGGGGCGCGTTTCTCGAACAGTGATGTAACTATCACCACACCGAACTGCTTTGCCAACTCGCCGTAGAAGCCTGTAGAAGGACCGGGAATAGGCTCTGCAAGGTCGAATTTCTCCACGTTTTCTGTCTGGCAGAAGTAAAGGGAGTTGTGCAGTTCCTGTAGCACAATGAGTTGTGCTCCGCGCTTTGCGAGGTCGCTGATGCCCTCGGCCAGTCTCACCATGTTCTGTTGTATGTCTGCAACATTATGCTGTTGCAGCAGTCCTATTCTCAGTTCTCTCATTTGTTCTATTTTTGTTTATGCATTTATTCTTTACTTCTAAAACTCCATTTCCGCAGGAAACTGCATGGTGCAGCAGTGTATCGAGCCATGCTGTCGCGTGATCACGGTGCTGTCTATGGGCACCATCTCGCGGTCGGGGAATGCCTTTTGCAGCGTTTCCATTGCTTTTTTGTCGTTTGCAGGCTGTCTGTAAGTGGGCACGAGCACCGCTCCGTTGACGATAAGGAAGTTCGCGTAGGTTGCCGGCAGTCGTTCCCCGTCGTAGAAGATGGGGTCGGGGAAGGGTAGTGGCAGCAGTTTGTACGGCTCGTCTTCTGCGGTGCGCAGTCCCTGCAGTTGCTCTTCCAGCGCCTTGAAGTCCTCGTAATGCTCGTCGTCGGGATTGTCGCACCTTATATATAATAAGGTATCGCGCGCGCAAGGGCGCACTATGGTGTCGATATGTCCGTCGGTGTCGTCGCCTGTTAGTTGTCCGTGGTCAAGCCAGATGATGCGGTCGGCATAGAGCATTTCGCGCAGTCGTTCGTCTATCTGCTCCTTTGTCAGCGGCTGGTTGCGGTGTGGAGCCATCAGGCACGATGTCGTTGTGAATATCGTTCCTGCTCCGTCGCTTTCTATCGAGCCGCCTTCCAGCACGAAATCGATGTTTTTATAGTTGAGTGTCGAGTGTTGAGCGTTGAGAGGAGTTTGCCCCTTGTCTGTGCATTTGTCGCTCAACGCTCTACGCTCATCGCTCAACCATTCAGCCAGTCCCTTGTTTATGGCGTTGTCCAGCCGTGCGTCGAACTTCTCTCCCCACCCGTTGAAGCGGAAATCGAGCAGCAGCGGTGAGCCGTCGGCACATCGCAGGGTGATGAAACCGTGGTCGCGCGCCCAGGTGTCGTTGGTGGGCAGTTCTGCGATGCGCACTTTCTGCATCAACCGTTCGCCAAGTCTTTCGCGCAGCATTACCGTTGTTTCCTCTGCATGCGGCGTCACCACGAGCAGCCGCTCGCGTCTCACTATGGCTTCTGCCATCTGCAGATAGGTCTCGTTAATTTCTTCAAGATATGGTGCCCAGTCGGTTTCTGCGTGCGGCCACGTGAGCATCACGCCGCTCTGAGGCTCCCATTCGGCGGGCATTACAGCCCTTCTTTTCTCCATTTCCAATGACTTTTTATCCCACAAAGTTAATCATTTGCTGCTGAATTGCCAAAAAAATGTGCCAAAATCGGTCAAAATGTCATGTTGAGACATCCTAATACGTCATTTTATATCATTTTTGTCGAAAAGTGGCATTATGTCATTGACATACGTCAAAACGTTTGACGTGCGTCAAAAATTAAATGTTTAAGTGGCGTTTTTTACCCCCTTTTTATTGCCAGAATTGTCAAAGGCATTAATTTTGCACCCGGAAATACAGAGAATGTCCAGCGCGGGATATAGAGAAATATAAGGTAAAAAGATTAGAAAGGTAAAAGGTTAAAAAGTAAAACATTAAAAAAGGAAAGGATAACAAAGATGAGAAAGATTAGAAGAATAGCAGATGAGTTGCGCAAGAGTTGGCAGGAGTCAAGTCGCGTAATCTGCGAGAACAGAAAGAATCTTCCGGCATCAGCGCTCGTATAACCACATAAGGTATTAAGTAAAAAGGTAAAGGAAGATTGTAAAAGGATAATGAAAGGGTGAAAGAAAGGAAGAAACAAAAGGTAGAAAGATTAAAGTAAAGAAAGGATAACAAAATGAAGAAGATTGTAAATAAAGTATTAGACAGCAAGAAGTTTAACAAGTATTGCGTGAACGTTTTGAGAACGTATAACATGGGACGAGTAAATATGCCGGTATAACATAGGGCAGAACATATATGGACAGACCAGTTTCGGATGCATAGCAAACGAAATTGGTCTGTTTTTTTGCAGTTAACGGAAAAAAGTATTATCTTCGCAAGCGATATGGACAAGAAAATAATCTCAATAATGTTTGTGGCGATGATGCTTGTGATGGCATCGTGCCGCGAGAATGCAAAGCAGCCCGTTGCCCAGCAGGAGCAGGACGGGCAGCAAGAAACGTTTTACGACAATTCGGCCAATTCTAGTGTAGACAAGCAAAAGCATAAGAAACAGTCGAAAAACCTTGAACTCCCGGCACGCTCGAAGGGTGGAGACGAGATAGTGCTCCATAGGAAAGGCTACACCGTGTCGTACGATAAGCATCTCAAGACACCGCGATGGGTGGCTTGGCACCTAACAGCCGACCATGCTTCAGGTGATGTTGAGCGCCATGAAAACCTGTTCCATGATGACCTTGACGTTCCATCGCCGCGTGCAACTGACAACGACTACTTTAACAGCGGTTTCGATCGCGGCCACATGTGTCCGGCAGGCGACAACAAATGGAACCGTGATGCTATGAACGAGACGTTCCTTTTTACTAATATCTGTCCACAAGTGCATGGTCTGAATGCCGGTGCTTGGAACGACCTTGAACTGGCTTGCCGCAGTTGGGCACGCAAATACGGCGACGTTTATATTGCCTGCGGACCCATTTACGAGGGCACTCCGCGCACCATAGGGCGCAATCGCGTGGCAGTTCCCACCGCTTTCTTCAAGGTGATACTGTGCATGCGCGGACAGGGAGCACCCAAGTCTATCGGATTCATCTATCCCAACGCCTCTACATCGCGCAAGATGTTCTCTTACGCAATGTCGGTTGACGAGGTGGAACGCCGCACAGGCATCGACTTCTTCACCAATCTTGAAGACAACACCGAGGAACAGGTGGAGCACACTCGTGGATATTTCTAACGTGAAAAGGAGCAGTATTAACGGGCGTACCAGTAGGTGCGCCCGTTTTTGTTGGCAATAATCAGTCGCCCGGAAGGCACGTTTCGCACTCTATTCCAGTATAATCAAAAAGGAAACTATTTATAATTTGACCCATCATTAGGGTGATGGCGGGCTGAAAGCCCAATAGAACTCAGCCCAGGGCATCGCCCTGAGGGGAAATTGTTTTTGCAAAATCGCACTGAAAGTGCAAAAGACTTTATATGCATTTAATTCTTTTGCACCTTCGGCGCGATAGTTAGTCTTGGCATAAAATACCCAGGGCGATGCCCTGGGCTGAGATTTAATTGGCCTTACAGGCCGATGGGGTCGAATTGTATATCATTGCCATCAAAAAAGTAAAATAGGCTATATTGCTGACTAAAATAGGCTATTTTACTTACCAAAATAGGCTATTTTACTTTTCGCTATCATAGAAAGGGCACACGCAGAGGGAAAAACTTGAGGCTTAAGGAATGGCCGATTGGTTAAAAAACAATAAAAAAAGGACGAAAGGGGAGCGGCAGACGGATGGTCTCGCAACTTTTAGTTACCTTTGCAACCTAAACTCACAAGACGTGAAAATAATAGAAGTGCTGCGTGCCCTTGAACGTTTCGCGCCTCTGCCCTTGCAGGAAAGTTTCGATAATGCTGGCCTGCAAACGGGATTGACAGAGACGGAAGTATCAGGGGCATTATTGTGTTTGGACGTTACCGAGGCTGTGGTGGCAGAGGCTGTTGCCACAGGCTGCAACCTCATTGTAAGTCATCATCCCCTCATTTTTCACCCGCTGCGCCAGATTTCAGGCGGCAACGACGTGCAGAGGGCTGTGATGATGGCCATCAAGAACGACATTGCCGTGGTGAGCATGCATACCAATATGGATAACGCTCGCGGCGGCGTGAACTTCAAGATTGCCGACAAAATGGGGCTGGAGAAGTGTGTCTTCTTCGGAGAACGCAAGTGTGCAACGGCGATTGACGGCACCGAGGTGCAGGGAGGCAACGGAGTGATAGGGTCGCTGGCAAAGCCTATGGCTGCCGACGACTTTATAAAGATGCTCAAGTCGCAGTTTGACGTGGAGTGTGTGCAGGCTAACCAACTGCTGCGCCGCAAGATAGAGCGTGTGGCAGTGTGCGGTGGGGCAGGCTCGTTCATGCTCGGCGATGCCATAAAGGCGGGTGCCGATGCCTTTGTTACGGGCGAGATGCACTATCACGAGTACTTCGGCCACGAGCAGGAGATACAGATTGCGGTGATAGGTCATTTCCAGAGCGAGCAATACACCAACGAGATATTCCGCGAGATAATAGAGAAGGAATGTCCGGGAGTGAAAACGCTGCTCACCAAGACATGCACCAACCCGATACTATATTTGTGAAACAACAGTTATAAACCATAGGCCCTCGCCCCCGTTGCGGCCTTCCCCGAGAGGGGAATATGTGGGGGGACAGAATTATGGCAAAGAAAGATCCAACAGACTTGTCGGTAGAGGAGAAACTGAAAGCGCTCTACCAACTGCAAACAACGCTGTCGTCGATAGACGAGAAACGTGCCATTCGCGGCGAACTGCCACTCGAGGTGGACGAACTGGAGGACGAGATAATCGGTCTCAACACCCGTGTGGAACGCATCGAGGCCGAAATCAAGGAGTTCCAGGATGCCATAGCACAGCGCAAACAGGAAATTGCCGCTGCCGAGCAGAGCATCGACCGCTACAAGCATCAACTCGACGAGGTGCGCAACAACCGTGAATATGACACGCTGAGCAAGGAGATTGAGTTCCAGGAACTGGAGGTTCAACTCTGCAACAAGAGAATACGCGAGGCGATGGTGAAGATTGACGAGAAGAAGCAGGACCTTGAGAAGAACAAGGAAATCATCAAAGACCGCAACATCACTCTTGAGGAGAAAAAAGGCGAACTCGACGAGATTATCGCTGAAACACGCACCGAGGAGGAACGCCTGAAGCAGAAGGCAAAGGAACTGGAGGTGAAGATTGAGCCGCGTCTGCTCACCAGTTTCAAGCGCATACGCAAGAACGCTCGCAACGGTCTGGGCGTGGTTTATGTGCAGCGTGACGCCTGCGGCGGTTGCTTCAACAAGATTCCGCCACAGAGACAACTCGACATCAAGATGCACAAGAAAATCATCGTGTGCGAGTATTGCGGACGTATCATGATTGACCCGGAACTGGCTGGCGTGAAACTCGACACTCCGGTGGCAGAGGAGAAGCCAAAGCGCAAGCGCGCTATTCGCAAGAAGGCAGAGGAAAAGCCTGCAGAGGAATAAGGAAAACGTGCGCTTTTCGCGTGTAACTAACAGCATTCAGCATGCTGTTTGCTGACATTTCCAACTAACAGTAGGGGCGAACCACTGTGTTAAGCCGTCGTAATCACACATTGGCAATTACGGGCTAACCCAGGGGTTCGCCCCTACGTTTTTCTTTAACAAGTATTATTTCAGTTTGCCGTTGCGGTATTCCCAGAGTTCAAGGGAGTTGATGATGTTCTGCCAGAGCACGTAGCAGCCGGCTCCTACCGATGCAACGGGATTGAGGTACATATAAGCCACCCAGATGCTCAGAGCGGTGTTCTTCTGGAAAAGAGCCTGTCCGGAGTTGATTTTCTCGCCGAAACGAGTGCCTATGGCGCGTCCGATGCCGAACTGGATGAAGCACATGATGAGCGAGAGCAGGGCAATCATCAGCAGCAACGAGAGCGAGGCATTGCTGTGAACGATGTTCTTTACCGTTATTCCGGTGGTTATCGACAGCGAAACGCCCCAGAAATAGAAGCCGAGATTGGGCTTCGAGACAATCCATTGGTGCAGGCGGTGCATGTAATGGCGTATCAGATAGCCCAGTATTAGGGGCAGAATGAGCACCAGTGCCACCTTTTCGAGAATGATGAAAAATGCCTCAAGGAACGTGATGTGTGCCTCGTGCTCCAGCAATGGGAACACGGCGGGTATCATGAGTGCCGAGGCAAACGAGGAAATAAGGGTGAAGGTGGTCATCGTGCTGATGTTGCCGCCCAACTTGCCCGTAACCACAGGGGCAGCAGAGGCAGAAGGACCGATGACGCAGGTGAGCACTCCTTCCCACAGAATCTTCTGCTCAACGTTGTCGCCAACAAAGAAAATAACCCCTACATTGGCCACAACGAGCACTATCTGTGCCACAAGTACCCACAGATGCCAGCGGTGGGGGCGCATCTGGTGGAAGTCAACCTTGCAGAAAGTGACCAGCAACGTGAGGAACACAAAGAACGGGAAGATGACGTCGAACACTGGTCCGAACCAGTTGCCGGCAGCATCCAGCGCAGGGACATAATAGAAAAGCAGGTAGCAGAGCGTGCCAAGAACAATGGCAACGGGCAGAGTCCAGTCTTTAAGAAACCTCAGCATCTATTCCTCGGTTATGTTCTCCAGTTTGTAGAAAGGGTTCTGCACGTCCTCGGGGAAATATGCCTTGCCCTCGTCGTCAACCCAAACGGCGATGCCACACTGCACGGCAGGGTGGTCCATCGTCAGGCGAACAGACTTCTCCACGCCTGTGATTATATTCTTCATTATCGCTTTTTTCATCCTGTAATATGGTTTTATTTGTTGATAATCATTGCATTCTGTCCCTCAGAGTGCCGCATATTCGGGTATTTCGGGTATGAAAGTGTAGGTGTGTCTCTCGTAATCCATGCGGCAGCAAATGTGCTGCATGCCGTTGGAGACGATGAGATAATCCACATGCAGCAGCATGTTGTAGGCCGTAATCTGGTCGAAGACGCGCTGCGTCAACTGTATCGTGGGAGCCTTATACTCGATAATCATCAGCGGCCTTGCCTCCTTATTATATATAATAGAGTCGCAGCGCAGCCGTTTCTCGCCCACCCGAAGTTCCACTTCGTTTGCCATCAGTCCGCCAGGGTAGCCCTTATGCTCGGCAAGGAAGTGCATGAAGTGCTGGCGCACCCATTCCTCGGGAGTCAGAGCGACGTATTTTCGGCGCAGAAAGTCGAAAATATGGGGCTTGCCATCCTTCTCCTGAATTTTTATTTCGTAATCGGGTAGGTTTAATCGAAACATTTTATTAACTTTGTAACCCAAATCTTTGTATCACCGTAAAGGCAGCGCAAAGATACTCACTTTAAAGGAAATAAACGAAGAATTATGGCAGAAAAGAAGTCGGCGGTGTCTTATGACAGTGTGATGCGCGACCTTAGGGCGGGCAAATTCGCACCCATCTACATTCTGATGGGCGACGAACCGTATTATATCGACCAGATATGCGACTTCATTTCAGAGCATGCGCTGCGCGAGGAGGAGCGCGACTTCAACCAGACTGTTGTCTTCGGAGCCGACGTGACGGCTGCGCAGGTGGCCGACATGGCGCGACGCTATCCCATGATGGCAGAGCGACAGGTGGTTATAGTGAAAGAGGCGCAGGCGCTGAAACACTGGGAACAACTGGAGCATTACGTCGAAAAACCGCTCCCGAGCACAGTTCTCGTTATCTGCTATAAGAACGGAACCATCGACGGAAGAAAGAAAATGATTCCCTTGGCGCAGAAAGTGGGGGTGGTGTTCACCAGCAACAAGAAGCGCGAGCAGGATTTGCCGCCGTTCGTGGAGACCTATCTCAGACAGTACGGGATAAGCATCGACAACAAGTCTGCACAGATGATTGCCGACCACATCGGCTCCGACCTCAGCCGAATGACGAGCGAACTCGACAAACTTAGACTCTCGCTGAAGGAAGGGGAGCAGACGGTGACTCCCGAAATAGTAGAGAAGAACATCGGCGTGAGCAAAGACTATAACCCCTTCGAGATGCGCAACGCCATCGTGAACAGAAATGTGGAGAAGGCCAACAGAATAATGAAGTACTTCTGTAGCAACCCGAAGTCGGGTGGACCTTACATCATCTTGCCGCAACTGTTCAGTTATTTCCAGAACCTGATGATAGCATATTATGCTCCCAACAAAAACAACGAGCAGGCGGTGGCGCAATATCTTGGACTGAGAAATGGGTGGGCTGCCCGTGACTATCTCACCGGATTGAGAAATTACTCGGGTAGGAAAGTGCTCGAAATCATTTCCAAAATCAGAGAAACGGATGCCAAAATTAAGGGAATCGGGAAGGGAAATGCCACCGATTCTGACCTGATGCAGGAACTCATTTTCTTCATTATGCACTAAAAATCGCCATCAAAAATGACGATTTTTTTCTAGAATTTCGTTTTTACAAGACACGATTTTTTTGCGTAATCCCCATTGTTTTCAGTGGGTTTGGCGAAAAACTCCTCTCCATTTTGGGGCATATTTTTGAGCGTTTTGCCACCAGTTCAGAAATCACTTGTTTTTATCGAAAAAACGCTTTTTGTGGAGTGGGAAATTTAGTCTTCACATTCTTTTGCATTTGAAGATGTAAAATTTAATATACGAAATTGTAAAACTTTAAACCAATATTTACAATTTACAATGTGAAATTTACATACCCCGAACCTATAAACACAAATGTCGTTTTACGTTTTGATTTAAGTATTTAAACATTTAATTTGTAAATACCATTTTTATTCATAGCAATATGTTCTAATGTAAATACCGAACACTCAGCGAGTTAGTCGTATTTTTAGTATTAAATGCTATAATGTCATCAGGCATTTAGCCTTTATAAATTGCATATTTGGCTATATTTCGCATTTCGCGATATAAATAACAAAATAATAGTCAATTATTTGTAAATTCTTCGTAAACAATAGGTTTGTAACGATTTTATTCCTTAAATTTACATTTGTGTTTATGAATCTACAAGTTTAAAATCGTAAATCAAATATTTAAAAATATGAATTTCAAAACTAAAAGTTTAGGTATTAAAATTCTTCTTCAAATGTTTGGAAGTTTGAATAATTTGCTTTACCTTTGTAAACCGAAAGAAAAATCGCCAAAATTGGCAAAAAAACGACTCGTTAGTAAATGAAAGACAGAATTCGACTGGTTATGGAGAGCCAGCACATGACTCAACAAACGTTCGCTCAGTTCATAGGAATCTCGCCCGCAGCACTGAGCAGTATCTTCAATGGTCGCACCAATGCGACACTAAACACCGTTGAGGCGATAAAGTCAAAACTGCCGTTGCTCAATAGCGACTGGTTGCTCTTCGGCAAGGGTAAGATGTATGACGATGATTCGGCAGACGACACCACCACTCCCACTACTGGTCAACAGCCCGGCGAACAGATGCTGAATTTTGGCGAGACGGAAAGTGACGCCGCTATGCGTCAGTCTCACCCTGGAGTCATGAACACCGTTTCGCGCCAGCAACCTATGGCGCAAAGACAGGTGGTACAGCCTGAAATAAAGTACGCTGAACGTCCTCAGAGGCACATAACCGAGATAAGAGTCTATTTCGATGACCTCACCTACGAGAGTTTTGTGCCCAAGAAATGACCTTGTTTCTTTGTTAATAATATATGAACAATCATTTTTGAGACTGTTACAAGCCGTTTGTAATCCTTTTACAGATGGCTTGTAATCTTTTTACAGACGGCTTGTAATCTTTTTACAGATGGCTTGTAATGTTGTTACAAATGCCTTGTAATATCTCAAAATGCTGCTAAATTCTTTGCTATAAGTCATTATTTCTCGTTTTTTTTACCTAATTTTGCCGAAAAATTAAGGTAAATGAAGAAATACATACTTGACTTGACGGTTTCTGATGTGTGCCACGTGAACGATAAGTACGTGCTTATCAAGTTGACACATGCCGAGAAACTGCCCACAATGGTGCCTGGACAGTTTGTTGAGGTGCGCGTAGATGGCTCGCCCACAACATTCCTGCGCCGTCCTATTTCGATAAATTTCGTCGATTACGACAGTAACGAACTGTGGCTGCTTGTGGCTGCCATTGGCGACGGAACACGCCGTCTGGCGGGGCTAAAGAAGGGCGAAACGCTCAACTGTGTGCTCCCTCTGGGGCGTGGCTTCACCATTCCCGAGCAGCGCGATGCCCGTGTGTTGCTCGTTGGCGGCGGTGTTGGTGTTGCACCTTTATTATATATGGGCAAGGTGATGCGCGACCGCGGCATGGAGCCGACGTTCCTTCTCGGTGCCCGCAGTGCCTCCGATTTGCTTATTCTTGACGAGTTCTGCAAGTATGGCCGTGTGCTGGTAACCACCGAAGACGGTACCGCCGGCGAGCGCGGATTTGTGACTAATCACAGCGTTCTGGGCGAAGAGCGATTCTCGCTAATCAGCACCTGCGGCCCTAAACCTATGATGATGGCTGTTGCGCGCTATGCTGCGAAGGCTCAGACAGAGTGCGAGGTGAGCCTTGAGAACATGATGGCATGCGGCGTGGGCGCCTGTCTCTGCTGCGTCGAGGACACCACCGAGGGCAATGTGTGTGTCTGCAAGGAGGGTCCGGTGTTCAATATCAGACAGTTAAAGTGGAAGTAGAATTCTTATGGAACAACTCCGTAACTCCTTAAACTCCCCTAAAAAATAAAGAATCATGGCAAATATTAGTGTTAAGATAGGTGATTTGCAGTTGAAGAACCCCGTGATGACGGCCTCCGGAACCTTTGGTTACGGTCCTGAGTTTGCCGACTTTGTGCCCCTCGAAGAGATAGGAGGCATTATCGTCAAGGGCACCACGCTCCATCCTCGTCAGGGCAATCCATACCCCCGAATGGCTGAGACGCCGCAGGGAATGCTCAACTGTGTGGGACTGCAGAACAAGGGTGTTGACTATTTCTGCGAGCATATTTACCCCGAGGTGAGCAAGATAGACACCAATATCATTGTCAACGTGAGTGGTTCAAGCATTGACGACTATGCCGAGTGTGCCGCTCGTATTGACGCTCTGGACAAGATTCCTGCAATAGAACTGAACATCTCGTGCCCCAATGTGAAGCAGGGCGGAATGGCGTTTGGCGTCACCTGCGACGGTGCTGCAAGCGTAGTGCGTGCCGTGCGCGAGCGTTATCATAAGACGTTGATAGTGAAACTCTCCCCCAATGTGACGAGCATTGCCGACATTGCGCGTGCTGTGGAGTCGGAGGGAGCCGACAGCGTATCTCTGATAAACACTCTTATGGGCATGGCTATTGACGTTGAGAAGCGCCGTTCGATGCTCAGCATCGGCACAGGCGGCCTTAGCGGTCCTGCCGTAAAGCCCGTTGCGCTGCGCATGGTGTGGCAGGTTGCCAAGGCGGTGAAGATACCTGTCGTTGGTCTTGGCGGCATCTGCAATGCTCGCGATGCCATAGAGTTCCTCATGGCTGGTGCAACGGCAATAGAGATAGGCACAGCCAACTTCCTCGATCCACAAGTTACGGTGAAGGTAGCGCGTGGCATCAGCGACTGGCTCGATGCCCACGGGTGTCACGATGTGAGCGAGATAATCGGTGCTTTAGAAGACTGAGCAGACTAAAATAGGCGGTTTTACTTTGCAAAACCGCCTATTTTAGTCAGTAAAACCGCCTATTTTGGTGCGCGTGACATGTCGTATCACTAATCAGGTGAGTGTGATATACAAAAAGAGGGCGGCCAAACAGCCGCCCTCAACCAACACAAAAACTAAATTAGACTTAATTGACAGTCGTGATTTTCACAAACCTCCGCTGTCGGGTGCAAATTTACTAATATTTATTTTATCTGCAAATATTTTCCCTTTTTTTTTAACTTTATATAGATTTAAGGGGCAATTTTCACAGTTTTTGCAATTAAATAGTGGTCGAGAATGGTGATTGCAGCCATTGCCTCCACTATAGGGACAGCCCTTGGCAGCACGCATGGGTCGTGTCTTCCACGTGCCTTGAGCGTTGTCTCGTTGCCTTCCAGGTCAATCGTCTGCTGCTCTTTCAGCAGCGTTGCCACTGGTTTGAACGCCACGCGGAAGAAGATGTCCTGGCCGTTGCTTATCCCGCCTTGTATTCCTCCGCTGTGGTTGGTCAGCGTCTTTGGGCTTTCTGCGCTGTCGTTGCATACTTTGAAGATGTCGTTTTGCTGACTTCCGCGTGTCATAATGCTGTCGAATCCATCGCCATACTCAAACCCCTTTGCGGCGTTGATGCTTAGCATTGCAGCGCCGAGGTCGGCATGCAGTTTGCCGAATTCCGGCTCGCCGAGTCCTGCTGGGCACCCTTTTATGACGCACGTTATCACTCCCCCCACGGTGTCTCCTTCTGCTTTCACCTCGGCAATGAGACTTTCCATCTGCCTTGCCTTGTCTTGGTCGGGACACCTCACGATGTTGTCTTCTATTCGCGAGAGGTCGTATCGGGTGTAGTCTTTATCCAGCGCGATGTCGGCCACTTGCGATGTGTAGGCGCATATCGTGACACCTATCTGTCGCAGAGCCAGTTTCGCCAGCGCTCCTGCCACGCAACGGCTTATCGTGATGCGTGCCGACGAGCGTCCACCGCCGCGATGGTCGCGCACGCCATACTTATTATAATAGGTGAAGTCGGCATGAGAAGGACGGAAGAGGCAGCGCATGTTCTCGTAGTCTTGCGAGTGCTGGTTGCTGTTGCGCACGATGAATCCGATGGGAGTGCCTGTAGATTTCCCCTCGAACACACCGCTCAGCAGTTCCACGGTGTCGCTTTCGTTGCGGTCGGTGGTGATGCGGCTCTGTCCTGGTCGCCGTCTGTTCAGTTCCGACTGTATAAACTCCAGGTCGATGTCGATGCCTGCCGGCATGCCGTCAACCACGCCGCCTATTGCCTCACCATGGCTTTCGCCGAAAGTGGTGAGCGTGAAAATATGACCAAAAGTGTTGCGCATATCCTTAAACTTCTAACTCCTTTACAGGCTCACACGGGGGTAAGCCCCTACAAACTCCTAACTCCAATCACTTGCATCCGCCGCAACCGCAGTCGCCGTTCTTTCCGCAACCGCCTTCTCCGCCGTTGCAACTACCGCCGCAACCGCCGCATCCTTCGCCGCTCATCTGTGCTATGAGGCTCTGGATTTCCTCGTTCGTTGCCTCGCGGTTTTCCACCACATGACCGCTGAATTTCAGCGACTTGCCTGCGAGAGGGTAGTTGAGGTCAACGATGACTTTGCTCTCCGTGATGTCAACTATTGTAGCCTGGAATCGCTGTCCTTCCTCGTTCATGAGCGGAACCACGGCTCCCGGGAATATTCTTTTGTTGTCGAAGTGGCCGTCAATGGTAAAGATGTCTCGTTCAAGTTCCACCACTGCCTCGTTGTCGTGGTCGCCATAGGCATCGTCTTTTGCAATTGTAATCTCGAAGTTCTCGCCTTTCTGCTTGCCTACAAGTGCTTTCTCGAATGCCGGCAGCACCATTTCGAAGCCGCTGAGGAACCTGTATGGGTTCTGCTCTGTAGCCTCTTCGATGAACTCTTCTTTGTCGTTTTCTATTGCGTATAGCCTGTATGCCACAGCAATAAACATGTTTTTAGTATTCTCTTCCATTTTGCTTGTTTTTATTCTTTTGGCTGCAAAGTTAACGAAATTATTCGATAAATGTAACAAAAAGGTGTAAAAAGACTATCCTCAAATAAGGATGTGTTACTATTTCTGTTGATGTAGGTCAAATAAATGGCTTTTTTTTACAAACTGTAAGCAAAAACCCATTATGAATATGAATATGTTACTAACTTTGCACCCGAAATCAAGAGCAACCCCACTGCTCAAAACCGTGTAATACGGTAATAATATAGAAAGGGATAACATTTTAAAAATTAGACTGGTTGAGGCTCTATGTGGGGAGATGCCGAAAGCCTTAGAGTCGATTTTTTAATTATATAAAATTATGAAAAAGATTGTTTTAACAGTAGTGGCAATGCTTAGCATGACTATGGCATTTGCAGATGGTGAGAACGCCAACAGCACAAACGAGATGGAGACTTACAAAATCTCTGTCAACACTTCGAAACTTAGCCAGGCACTTGGTCTTAGCATGGATCAGGCAGAGGCAGTAGCAGACATTGAGAAAAGTTTCAGTGCCGAGATGAAGAATGTAGGCATGGCAAACAAGGAGGACCGTCCAGAGATGCTTCAGAAGGCTCTGAACACCAACCTGAGTTACATGCACAAGGTGCTCAATGAGAAGCAGTATCACAAGTATCTGATGTTGCTGAACTTGACTCTCACCAACCGTGGTTTGAACAAATAAACAGCAAACACTCATAATTTCCCCTGCTTTCGCTACTCGGAGGCAGGGGATTTTTTATGCCGTTTCATTTGCTTTTCTCGTTTTTTTTCATTTACTTTGCAGCCATAAAGTCACAAGCCAATGAAACGAACACTGTTGCTTGCCTGCATGGTCATCACCGCCTTTTGTGTAATGGCTCAGAACATGCCATTGCATAAGATGTCGCCCATGGTGCGAATGGTGGCGGGTGAAGACGGAAATGACGGTGTTCGACACTTTAAAAAGGCAAAAGTTAATAATTCCACTGATACTCCATCATTGTGCGCCTTTGTGCGAATAGAAGGCGATGCCGATGCAGTCTTCAGCAAGTATGGCTGCCGTCGTCTTGCCACTTTCGGCGACATATATATCGCTGACATTCCTGTTGCCAATCTCAATGCTATGGCATGCGAGCGCAGTGTAATGCGTATCGAAGCATCACCCTCAAGAACGGGAATGTTGGAGAAATCGTCTGGTGTTGTTGGAGCGGACAAAGTGCATGCAGGAACAGCGTTGCCGCAAGCATTCACCGGTGCCGGTGTAGTGGTGGGAATAGTAGATATCGGCTTCGACCTTACAAATCCTAACTTTTATAATGAAGACCAGTCGCAATACAGAATAAAACGTTTCTGGGACATGCTCTCTACCGACACTATCGGCAGCAATATGTTCGTGGGTGCCGAATATACCACAGAAGACGAAATTCTCGCATACCAGCACTCGCGCGATGGTCTGCTTTTCGGGCATGGTGCGCACACACTTGGCGCGCTCGCGGGCACTGGCTACGGTACACCTTATCGTGGAATGGCTTACGAGAGCGAGATTGTGGCAACAAGCAATGCCGTCACAAACGACACTATATTTATTAAAAAGGAGGACCGCTATAAATTTACCTCGGCCACAGACGCGCTCGGTTTCAAGTACGCTTTCGACTATGCCGAGTCGCAGGGCAAGCCATGCGTGGTGTCGTTCAGCGAGGGCGGTTCGCAGGCACTCGACTCTGACGAGCAACTCAACTATGAGGTGTTGCGGCAGATGACCGGTCCAGGAAGAATAATAGTGGCTTCTGCAGGCAACGAAGGACATTATCAGAACTACATCCACAAACCCGTGGGCTCTCAGGGGCAGGGCACCTTCATGATTGGGAGTTCTGACAAAGTGCTGTTCCGTGCATCTACCGATGGCGATTTCTCGCTGCGTTTCAATGCCTATGACGATGCAAAGAATGCCGTTAGCGTGGAATATAAGTTCTCGGATATCCTCGCCGATGCCGACTCTCTTATCATCGACTCCCTCGCCTTCTATGGCAGGGACTATGTCATTGCGCTCGGTGCCTATCCCAATGTTTTCCAGGAAGACCGCGTGATGCTCGATGGCATGGTTAAATCACTCGACGGCGAGTTGGGACATGTCACCCAACTGTCCATGCAGTTGATGGGACTTGAGTCTGATGTCGAACTGTTCCGTGTCTCAGGTCTTTTCTTGGGCAGCAGCGCAGACCCGTCACTCAACAGTGCTGTGAAGTCACACAGCATCAACGCTCCGAGCAGTGCCCCTGCCGTGATATGCGTGGGAGCGTCCACCTATTGCCCCAGTTATACAAACTATTTGGGCGAGGTGCAGCAGAATTACGACAAGGAAGAGGGCGTGGTGGCATACTATTCCAGCCGCGGACCTACCTATGATGGGCGCGTTAAGCCTGACGTGGTGGCACCTGGAACGAACATTATGACCACATCGAGCAGTTTCGTTTATGACAATCCGCCATATCCTGCATCAACAGTGGCATTGAGCGAGTTCAACGGGCGCACCTATCCTTGGCTTGCAACACAGGGAACATCGCTCTCAACGCCTATCGTTGCGGGCTGCATCGCACTGTGGCTGCAGGCTAATCCCACGCTTACCCCCGACGACATCATTACCCTTTTCAGTGAGACATGCAATCATCTGGACGCCTCGCTCACCTATCCTAATAACACCTATGGTTATGGCGAGATTGACGTTTATCGCGGATTGCTGGACATTCTCGGCATCGATGGCATTGAAGGCATCTCTCAGGAACAGCCTCGCGGTGTCTGTTTCGCCCTTGAAGGCGGCTCAATGCTGCGCATATCATACGCTAAGCCGTCGGATGTCTCAACACAGTTGCGTGTCTATAGCACCGCAGGCAGTATGCGGCTCACACAGCAACTCCCTGTTGGGCAAGAGTCTATGCAGGTGGACCTCTCATCACTTCCCGCGGGAGTCTATGCCGTGCAACTCACGTCGTCAGACCCTTTGGTGTGCGGCTCTACTCTTGTTAGGATTGTTGAGCGATGAGGGTTGAATGTTGAGGGTTGAATGTTGAGTGTTGAATGTTGAGCGGAGTTTGTTTCTAAATATTGTCTATTGTTGCTCAACATTAATAAAAACCATTATTTTTAGGTATTGCAAAAATACTGTTTTCCTTTTAACTTTGCACCCGTAAAAGTCAAACAATTAATTATTTAACGTAAAAGGAAAATGGGAAAGACAATAGTTGTTTACGGTTCTTCTACCGGAACATGTGAGGCTATCGCAGCAAAGATAGCAGAGAGAATAGGTGCTGAGGCCATCAACGTATCAGACCTCACCGCCGATGTTATTGCAGAGAACGACAACCTGCTCATTGGCACTTCCACATGGGGTGCAGGCGAGTTGCAGGACGACTGGTACGACGGTGTTGACACACTGAAGGGAGCCGACCTCTCTGACAAGGTGGCAGCGGTGTTCGGCTGCGGCGATTCAGCAAGTTACAGCGACACTTTCTGCGGAGCGATGAAGGAACTTTATGACGCTGCAAAGGCTGGCGGCGCAACCGTTGTCGGTGAGGTTGACATCGACGGTTATACCTTCGACGATTCTGATGCCGTGGTTGACAATAAGTTCGTGGGACTTGCCCTTGACGATATCAACGAGGACGACAAGACCGACAGCCGCATCGACGCATGGATAGAGCAGATAAAAGGAAGTCTGAAATAAATAATTAATGAATATGAAAGCCGAGGTGATGCCAATAGACATGAAGGTGCTCATGAACCACATTTATGAGTTTAAGAAAGGAGTGCGCAACATGGTGCTCTTCACCTTCAACAAACGATACGAGGAGTATGCGCTCCGTCGTCTTGAACGTCAAGGCATCAGTTACATCGTTCAGCCCGTGGGCAACGACAGGCTGAACCTGTTCTTCGGCAAGCGCGAGTGTCTCGATGCCATTCGCGTCATGGTCACCCGACCGCTCAACCAACTATCCCCCGAAGAAGATTTCATCCTCGGGGCGATGCTGGGCTACGATATATGTGCGCAGTGCGAACGCTATTGCGAACGAAAGTGTCGCAAGTGCAAGCAGGCGCAGTAGTAATAAGACCCCGAATAACTATAAATTGATGGAATGTAAGGAATAAACTTTTTTTAGAATCTTGTTCGCTAAATAAAATTCATAATGTTTTTGTATAATAAGCAGGGGCGGCTCGTAAGAGTCGCCTTTTGTCTTGTTATGTGTTAATTATTTTGTGCTTATATGTTTTTTATTTAACTTTGCGACACAAAGACAAATCAGCATTGGAGATGAAAAGCAACATACACCGATTTACGGAGCAATGTAGGAGGCTGCAGGGGCTGTATCGTGAGGAACTTGGAGAACAAGAGGGCGTGGGACCTTTCCCTCATAGTAAGAACAAGCATGAGAACATGCTGGTTGACGGAGATGTTACGGGCAAGAATTTTCTCAGTGACGACATTTTCAATTATGCCAAGCGACGTGTGGAGCATAACAGGCAGAGGAAAAACGAGACGATAGAGGCATTCCGACTGTTCAACAACATGCTCTCCAGTCAGCCAATGGCATTCAATCTTTTTCGTCCTCTTATGAAACTGCTCGAAGAGGGTAGGGCAGGAGATGTCACAAAGATGGTGCGTGCGGCATTCCCCGCAATTCCGATAGACGAGGTGTATGAGGTGGGCATTGAGTTCCTTCACGATGATGTTGAGCGTTATCTCGGCGACAAGACAGCGATGGATGCCATCATCCGTTATTATGACAGCAGCAGGGTGCCGTGTTTCATCGCGATAGAGACAAAATATACTGATGTGCTGGGCGAGAACGGACCGCGAGATGCATGCATGCATCGGGAACTCATAAAGCAATTGCATTGTTTCAAACCCGAGAGTGAAGCAGCACTTTTGTCGGGAAAAATAGAGATTAGTCAGATATACCGTAATTTCTTGCTTGCTGAGTCTTATAGACTTAGAGAACCGTCAACGCTTGAGAATTCTATAGCATACTCCGTCGTGCTTGCCCCCAGAGACCATCCTACGACAGCAAGAGAGGTTGCTTCGCTACGCGACGAACTCGTGGAGTCGTTTGCTGCACGTGTGATGGCGGTATCGTTGGAGAAGGTGGTTGCGGCATTCATCGACAATGCCCCTGCTGACCTTCGTCCTTTATACAAGACCTTTTATTACAGGTATCTGGATTTCTCGAGATTGAATAAATACCAATAGAAACTGCCAAACATGCTTAACGGCCTCGCTGCTCGGTATGTCTGACTGACCAAAATAGGCTATATTGGTAAGTAAAATAGGCTATATTGGTGAGCAATTTCACTGAAATTACTGTGCAGTTGAGTTAAAATGTTGCAGATATCGGGAAAAGTTGTTATCTTTGGCGCATTAATATCAGAACATCATGAAGAAGACCTTATCTATCATTGCCGCTGTGCTGGTGATACTGGCTGTGGCTTGCTATTTCTTTAATCCCAACAAGCAGCGCCATATTGACGCCATAACGGAGCACTATGCCGAGTTGCTCAACAGCGACGCTCAGGTGGTTGTGGATGCCCGTTCTTACTCTCGTGTTGTGCTTAATCATGCGCTCGAATACAACAACTATTATGTTTGCAGCAGCAGCAAGATGCTTGGCGAGCCGTTGTCGTTCGGTATTCTAGGGCATGTTTTTGTGCTGGAGAAGTAGGATTTTTATATGTAATCCGAAATATCCTGTACGTGATTTCTCCCCGCCCCTGCAGGGGAGGGGAGTCATCAGGAATGGGGCCAGATAGTATATAGTTATCTTTATCTTCTTCCTTTCTCCTAATTATTACGGCATCAGGAGGTCGAAGAAGAGCAGTGCTGCCGCTGTGGCGCGTGGCACTCCCTGAGCCTTGCCGCAGTAAGAGCCGCCACGGTCATACACGCTGCCGTCGCTTCTCACTTCTCCCTTGTATGAGCCACCGCGGTCATACACCTTTCCGTCGCTTGTTATCTTTCCTATGTACGAGCCGCCACGGTCGTAGTAACTGCCGCTGCTTATCTTTCCGCGATACGAGCCGCCACGGTCGTAGATATATCCGTTGCTTCTCACCTCGCCCTTGTATGAGCCGCCACGGTCGTAGATTCTTCCGTTGCTGTCCACTTTTCCCTCATACGAGCCGCTTCTGCTGTAAACACTCTGTCCGAAAGAGAGCATCGGGATCAGAGCCAAAGCCATCATTACCAATAGTTTCTTCATAAGTCAATTTGTTTTTATTTGTTATACTTCTTTTGTTATTATGATACTATTTGAGTCTAATCGTTTAATTCTGCTGCAAATATACAGAAAAATCTTGGTAAACTCAAAGGCGCATACAACAAAAATTTGGAAGTTTGAATTCTTTTTAATAAATTTGCAGCGTATATATTATGGTGAAAGGGAAGGTACGGAATTACGACTAAAAACATACAAATATGAAAAAGACGAGTTTTATCATCCTTATGCTTGTGGCAATGCTGCTGGCATCGTGTGGAACAGTATCTAAAGTGCCCATCACGGGCAGAACACACCGTCTCTCGGTAACCGACGAGTATATGCTGAGCCTGAGTTCTCAGCAGTATGGCGAGTACATGAAGAAGGCCAAGGCATCTACCAACCAGGCCAATACCGCGATGGTGAAGCGTGTGGGCCAGCGTCTGGCAAACGCCGTGGAGACCTATCTCCGCAATCATGGATATGCCAACGAGGTGAAGAACTTCAAGTGGGAGTTCAATCTCGTGCAAGACAAACAGGTGAATGCTTTCTGCATGCCTGGAGGAAAGATTGTTGTCTATGAGGGCATCCTTCCAGTAACCAAAGACGAGGCTTCGCTTGCCATCGTGCTGGGACATGAGATTGCACATGCTGTTGCTAAGCACTCTGCCGAGCAGTTGAGCAAGGCGCAGCGCGCACAGACAGGACTCGCCATTGGCGGCGCGGTGCTCTCGTCTGTTGCCGGTTCGGAGTTGGGCCAACTGGGAACACAGGTTGCAAGTTACGGCATTCAACTCTCGCAACTGAAATATTCGCGCGATAATGAGAGCGAGGCCGACCACATGGGACTGATATTCGCCGCTATGGCAGGCTACGACCCTGCTGTGGCAGTGACCTTCTGGCAGCGCATGGCGCAAAGTTCAACGGCTACCACTGCCTCATGGCTCAGTTCTCACCCCAGCGATGCCAAGCGCGTGAAGGACATTCAGGGATGGCTGCCCGAAGCACAGCAGTATTACAAGGGAATAAAGAAATAGGCATGTAGCAATGAACCTGCTCACAGCCATAGTAAAAGCAAAGCGCCCGAGCAGGATTAAGGACATGCCGGCGCTGGTGAACACCTTTCTTTGCAGGAAGGGATTTTCCGGCATAACCATCTTTGGGCGCATCTTCACCAACGAGCAGGACGTTGCCGACCATCTGAACGCCCGCAACTCAGTGATGAAAAATCACGAGATGATACACCTGAGGCAGGCGCAGAACACGGCTAACAACTGGATGTGCTTCTACACCCTCTACGGCTACTACTGGCTGAAGGGTGTTTGCCTTAACCGCAAGCGCAAGAATCTGGCCTACTACCTCAATCCCTTTGAGGTAGAGGCTTATCTGCACGAGCGCGACTTTCACTATCTGGAGCAGTTCGAGAAGGGTGCCCCAGGGTGGCGCGAGTACCGCCACATGAGTTTCCCCGAGCGCTATCGGCTGATGCTGAAAAAGGGAAAGATACCCGAAGCGCGCCGGAAAGGGGGAGGACGGTGAGAGCAGAGCGTTAGAGATGGGTTAAGTCTATACTCCTACACTCCCAAACTCCTAAACTCCTTAAGCAAGCGGAGCGTGCGAAACTTGAAATTGATAATTATAAACGAGAAATGGGAATTATAGATTATTTCATGCAAAACTTGTGGCAGTTGTGGGCCATTGTGGCTTTTCTGCTGCTGATACTTGAACTTACAAGTGGCGACTTCTTCATCCTGTGTTTTGCCATCGGTGCAGCCATAACGGCGGTGCTGTCGCTCACGGGCATGGGATTCTTGTGGCAGTTGCTTCTCTTTGCTGTTATCTCCGTGCTGTGCTTGTTCTTTGTGCGTCCCGTAATGTTGCGCTATTTCCACCGCAACGACCCCGACCGCAAGAGTAATGCCGATGCTCTGATAGGGCAGGAGGGACGTGTCAGCGAGACAATAGATGCCGATGGCTTCGGCAGAGTGGCCATTGACGGCGACGACTGGAAAGCCGTTTCTGCCGACGGCGAGAAGATAGAGAAGGGCACCAAGGTGCGCGTGGTGAGCCGCGAGAGCATCATCATAAAGGTAGAAAAAGTGTAGTATATAAAAACATCCAAACAAAATGAACACACCACTGATAGTAATAATCGTGATAGTGCTGCTGGCACTGTTACTCGTGAAGAAGAGTCTCGTCATCATCTCACAGAGCGAGACAAAGATTGTGGAGCGACTGGGACGTTATCATGCCACGCTCCAGCCGGGTATCAACGTCATCATTCCGTTCTTCGACAAGGCGAAGGACATCGTGACACTGCGCAACGGGCGCTATGTATATAACGACACCATCGACCTGCGCGAGCAGGTGTACGACTTCGACAAGCAGAACGTTATCACAAAGGATAACATCCAGATGAAGATTAACGCCCTGTTGTATTTCCAGATTGTCGATCCTTTCAAGGCGGTGTACGAGATAAACAACCTTCCCAACGCCATCGAGAAACTGACGCAGACAACGTTGCGTAACATCATCGGTGAACTGGAACTCGACCAGACGCTGACATCGCGCGACACCATAAACACCAAACTGCGCGCCGTGCTCGACGATGCCACAAACAAGTGGGGAATAAAGGTCAACCGCGTAGAACTGCAAGACATCACACCGCCAGAGAGCGTGCTCAACGCCATGGAGAAGCAGATGCAGGCAGAGCGCAACAAACGCGCCACCATCCTCACCAGCGAGGGACAGAAGCAGGCTGCCATTCTGCAGTCGGAAGGTGAGAAGACTTCAACCATCAACCGCGCCGAGGCAGACAAACAACAGGCAATACTCCGCGCCGAGGGTGAGGCTACGGCACGCATACGCAAGGCTGAGGCTGAGGCAATAGCAATACAGAAGATTACCGACGCCGTGGGCAAGAGCACAAACCCTGCCAACTACCTGCTGGCTCAGAAGTACATACAGATGATGGAACAACTGGCTCACGGACCGCAGACGCGCACCGTATATCTGCCTTACGAGGCAACCAATCTCCTCGGCTCCATCGGTGGTATCAAGGACTTGTTTAAAGCAGAGTGAATAATAAGGAGTAAAAGGAGTTCTTTCTCCGCTTCGCTATGAAAGCGACGCAAGCGTCGAGCGATGGAGTTAAGACATTGCTCATGGATGATGTCTTTATAAATATCATACCATTAAAAAGAAGGTGTTGTCTTAACTCCTTAACTTCATAACTCCTTCGCTCGACCCGCAGGGGCGCTTTTACAAAGCGAAGCGACTAAAAGAACTCCCAATTCCTAACTCCTCACTCCTAACTCGGCATCAGTAAGGTGTTGTCATAACTCCTTAACTCCATAACTCCTTCGCTCGACCCGCAGGGGCGCTTTTACAAAGCGAAGCGACTAAAAGAACTCCAAATAAAAAAAATCAATGAAAAAAATATGTATCGTGGCTGGTGCACGGCCTAATTTTATAAAGGTGGCACCGCTAATACGCGCCATCGACAAGACCGACGACATCTGCTATCGCCTTGTTTATACAGGGCGTAGCGATGACCCTACGCTCGAAGGCTCGCTCTTCAGCGACCTGCAGATAGCGCGTCCTGACGTTTTCCTTGATGTCGATAGCGTCAGCCTTAACGAGATAACGGGCAAGGTGATGAGTGCCTTTGAGCATTATCTTGAAGACAATCCTGCCGATGTGGTGATTGTCGTTGACGACCTTGCTTCCACCATGGCTGCAGCAATAGTGGCCAAGAAGCAGGGTGTTAAGTTGGCACATCTCGTGGCAGGCACCCGCTCGTTCGACATCAAGATGCCAAAAGAGATAAACCGTCTTGTCATCGACGGACTGTCCGACTTCCTCTTCACCGCCGGCATGAGCAACAACAGCATCACCAACCGCGAGGGGACAGAGCAGAGCCGCGTCTATATGGTGGGCAATATCCTCATTGATAACCTGCGTTTCAATCACAACCGCTGGCAGCAGCCGGCGATATTCCGCGAGATAGGTCTGCGCGAAGGCGAGTACATCGTCTTCACACTCAACCGCAAGGCACTCCTATCAGACCGCGAGAATCTTCAGGCAATGTTGCTGTCGGTGGTAGAGCAGTCGGGTAGTGTGCCTATCGTGGCACCGCTGCGCGGAATGGCTCGCGAGGTTGTAGAGCAGTTGCTGGCGAACATTGACGGAGGCGACAAGGTGCGTATCATCGAGCCTTTGGGCTATCTTGAGTTCGGCTATCTCACGCTACATGCCCGCGGCATCATCACCGACTCGGGTAATGTTGCCGAAGAAGCAACGTTCAATGGTGTGCCGTGCATCACGCTGAACAGTTACACCGAACACATAGAGACCGTCAAGGTGGGCACCAATGTCCTTGTTGGCGAAGACCCGGAGCAACTGTCACTTGCCATTGAGACCCTCGTCGCTGGCCGTTGGAAGCAGAGCAGCATACCCGACCGTTGGGACGGCCGTTCTGCCGAGCGCATCGTCAGCATCCTTCTCAACGCATAACGCAAAAAAAAAGAGCAAAACATAGTTAGACCCCATAAACGATAACGTGTTCCGAAAGGGGCCGTTCGCGATGCTTCCCCGCCCCTGTAGGGGAGGGGATAGGGGTGGGGTCAGTGATATTTAGGAAGGAGTTAGAAGAATGTGGAGGAAGTTGTGTGGTAAAAGACACTGACCCCACCCCTACAGGGACAGGGAGTCTTTAGCGATTGGGGCAAATAGTATATAATTCCCTAAAAAAAGGAAAAAGAAAGAAATTAGAATAATTAGGAATAATCATACCTGACCGAACTGACCGCAGGTTTTTTCCTAATTATTCTAATTTCTTTCTTTTATATTCTTTACTTCTCAGAAAGTCTTTTCCAAATTCTAATTCTACAACTGGCTCTCGCTCTTCGAGAAAGTGTCACCCTGACGCAGGTCGCCCGTTTGCAGTCCCAGTTTCAGCCATTTCATGCGCTGTGCCGATGTTCCGTGGGTGAAACTCTCTGGCACGCTGCGGCCCTGAGCCTTCTCTTGCAGGTAGTTGTCGCCAATCTGGTGAGCACACTGTATAGCCTCCTGCAGGTCGCCGTCCTCCAGCGAGCCGAACATCTTCTGCTCGTAGTGACCCCACACACCGGCGTAGAAGTCGGCCTGAAGTTCTATTCTCACGCTCAGTTTGTTCTGGTCAACCTTGCCCATTCTCGACATCTGTGCATGTGCCTTGTCGAGTGTTTTCAGCAAGTGCTGCACATGGTGTCCCACCTCATGAGCGATGACGTAAGCATAAGCGAAGTCGCCGTCGGCACCCAGTTGGCGTTTCATCGACGAGAAGAACGAGAGGTCGATATACAGTTTCTCGTCAGCCGAGCAGTAGAACGGTCCCACCTGCGCGTTGCCCTGTCCGCATGCTGTCTGCACAGCACCAGTGTAGAGCACCATTGTAGGAGCGCGATACTCGCCCAGTCCGTTCTCGCGGAACACCTGTGTCCACACGTCCTCGGTGCTGGCGAGAACCTTCTTCGAGAATGCCGCCAGTTCTTCCTCCTCCTGGGTGAACTCCCGCTGTTGTTGATCAGAAGTTGTGACGTTCTGACTCATCTCTGTTCCCACGGCCTGAAATACATCCATCCAGTTACCACCTGAGAGGAAGGTGATGATAGCCACCAGGATAATACCTCCAATACCCATTCCGGCCTTTGCGCCACCGCTCATTCTTCGGCGGTCGTCCACGTTGCCGCTTTCTCTTCTTCCGTCTAATTTCATATACTTATAGAATTAATGTTTGATAAATTATGGGGCAAAGATACGATTTTAATCTGAAACTTCCAAATAAAATCTCACTACAAGCGGTAAATGGTCGCTGAAGCCCTCTTTGTGCCTCAATCCTTGGTAGTTTCTCCTCGGTGCCACGCCTCCGTATTTACTGTCCTCTTCCATAAGAAAACGCTCGTCGGCGATGCGTGCCGCCGCCACCCTTCGGGCCATTGTCTCAGTCGCCATCACATGGTCTATGCTGCGCCACTCGCCCTGAAATTTATATGTGCCCTTTGCGCCGTTGCCGCCCCTGGCGTCTCGTGTGATGTTCTTCAAGCCGTGACGGTACAGCAGTTGCGGAGCAGCGTTGTCGTGGTAGTCGTTGAAGTCGCCCGCCACAATCACCGCAGCCTCCGGCGAAGCCCCGCATATAGAGTCGATATGTGTCGCCAGCGTCTCAGCCACCCTCACTCTTGACGGTCGTGTGTCGCGTTCCCCACCGTACCTGCTTGGCGCATGCACCACGAACATGTGCAGTGTGTCGCCACTTGCCACCATACCCTTAGCATACAGGATGTCGCGTGTCGGGCGCATTCCTTTCAGCGGTTCCACCCTTATGCTCCTGCTGCTGATGAGACGGAATGTGGTGGGGCAGTAGAGTAGCGCCACGTCAATGCCTCGTCTGTCGTCACTCTCCGTCATCACATAGTCATAACGAGCCTTCCCCAGCAGCGACCTCCTTGTCAGGTCGTGCATCACACTGTCGTTTTCCACCTCACATAGCGCCACCAGGTCAGGCAACCGCCATCCTGTGCTGTCCTCCCCGCATGCTATAATCTCCTGACCTATGCTGTTCAGTTTCCGCCAGTATCGTCTTTTGGTCCAGTGCCTTGGACTTTCATCAGTCCATTCCTTGTCCTCCTTCAGTGAGTCGTGCCTTGTATCGAAGAGGTTCTCGCAGTTCAGTTCCACCACCGTGAACGGGCGTGTCTGGTGCTGGCAGAAAGCCTTTGTGCCAGCACCAATAAATAAGGCGATAACAAACGCCCAACATCTTACACCCATCACCAGATGCCTTTTCATTTCTTTATCTCGATGTCCCGCTTTACGTTGTTGCGTATTTTCGTGAGATACTTTTTCATGCCGTCGGCATCTTTGTTGTCAATGATTTCGAGCAGTTCCTTGAGTTCGGTGCGTATCTTGGCGACGTTCTCGCTGGTGTAGGGGTTGAAGAGCACTTCCTGCAGGAGGAAGTCGTCCTCGTTGAGCACTCCCTTGGCTATGCGCATGTGTCGCTTGAATGTTGTACCCGGCGCGTCCTGGTGTTTCATGACAGCGGCGAAGACGAAGGTGCTGACGAAGGGTATAGAGAGGGAGTATGCCACGGTGCGGTCGTGCTCCTCGAAGGAGTACTCGTAGATGTTGAGTCCCAGTTTGGTGTATAGGTCCTTGAAGAAGAGCCGTCCTATGAAGTCGCCCTCGTTGATGATGATGGCGTTCTCCTCTGACAGTTGGTTGAGGTTGGCGAAGGTGGGACCGAACATGGGGTGTGTGGAGGCGTAGTGCATGCCCGTTGTCTCGTAGAACTCCTTCAGTCCTGTCTTCACCGACGAGATGTCGCTGATGATGCAGTCTTTGGGGAGGTATGGTATCACCTCTTTGAATGCCGGAATGGTATATTTTACGGTCACGGCATTGATGACGAGTTCTGGTTTGAACTCGCGTATCTCCTCAAGTTCGGTGAAACGCAGTGTGTTGTATGTGAAGCGCAGCCTCTTGGGGTCTTTCTCAAATACGGCTGTCTCGTGCTCGAAACTGAGCAGGTCGAGGAAGAAACTTCCCATCTTTCCTGCTCCTAATACTAATATTCTCATTGTTTTAGCCCCCTAAGTTAGGGGGTTGGGGGTCTGAACAAGCACATTTCAGACCGATTTAGTGTTTGTATGGGTTCTGTGCTTGAGAACCGTGTGGTGTGTGGGGTTCGCTGATTGTGTGCAGGGGGTAGGGGCGACGGATGATGTTCAGACCCCCAACCCCCTGACTCAGGGGGCTATATTACTTGTTGATTATCTCGATTTGCTGTCGCACGCTTTCCTCGTGGATTGCCTCGTAGATTTTCTTCACGAACTCCGAGTCCATACCGCAGAGCGAGCCTTGTGCGCCTCGCTTGTCGAGTATCTCGTTGTAGCGTTGTGCCTGCAGCACGGTCATGTTATGCTCTTTCTTGTATTGTCCTATCTCACGGCACACGCGCATGCGCTTTGCGAGGACGTCCATCACCTGGTTGTCGAGTTCGTCGATCTGCTTGCGCAGTTGGCTGATGCCCTCGGTGGTGACGGTGTCGTCGCGTATGACGAGGAGTGAGAGGATATAGTCGAGCACATCAGGTGTCACCTGTTGCTTGGCGTCGCTCCATGCCTTGTCGGGGTCGCAGTGGCTCTCGATGATGAGTCCGTCGGCGCCGAGGTCCATTGCCTGCTGGCACAGCGGCGCTATGAGGTCGCGTCGTCCTCCTATGTGCGACGGGTCGCAGATGATGGCGAGGTCGGGTATGCGTCGGCGCAGTTCGATAGGAATCTGCCACATGGGCAGGTTACGGTAGATGGTCTTGTCGTAACTTGAGAATCCTCGGTGTATGGCAGCCAGTTTCTTGATTCCTGCTCCGTTGATTCGCTCGAGTGCTCCTATCCACAGTTCGAGGTCAGGGTTCACGGGGTTCTTCACGAACACGGGGATGTCGATGCCGCGCAGTGCGTCGGCGAGAGCCTGCATGGCGAAGGGGTTGGCGCTGGTGCGTGCTCCCACCCACATGATGTCGATGCCGTATTTCATTGCCAGTTCGACGTGAGCGGGTGTTGCCACCTCGGTGGTGACGAGCATTCCCGTCTCCTCCTTGACCTGCTTGAGCCACTGGAGAGCCGGTTCGCCGTGTCCCTCGAAGCCTCCTGGCTTGGTGCGCGGCTTCCACACACCAGCACGGAACATGTGGCATCCCTTCTGTGCCAGTTGCTTGGCTGTTTTCATCACTTGTTCTTCTGTCTCTGCGCTGCAAGGACCTGCTATGACGAATGGTCGTTTCTGGTCGCTTGGCAATTGGAGTTTTTCTAATTCAAGTTCCATAAAAGACTCTCCCCCAGCCCCTCCCTGAGATGGAGGGGAGTAGAATGTTTGTGGGGGATATTCTACTGTGTTATTTTTTATTTTGTTATTTCGTTGTTGTTTTCGTTATCGTCATCGTTTTCTCGTCATCGTTATCGTCATCGTTATCGTTATTTCGGGATAACGGGATTTCGGGATAACGAGGTTTTCGCTCAACGCTCAACCTTCAACCCCCTCACCCTCTTCAGCGCCTCGTTCATCTTCTCGTCCTTGGCGCAGAGCGAGATGCGGATGTATCGCTTGCCGTTGCTGCCGAAGATAATGCCCGGAGTGATGAAGACGCGCGCCTCGTGGAGCACTCGCTCGGTTAGTTCCTCGGCATCGGCGTAACGTTCAGGAATCTTTCCCCAGAGGAACATGCCCACCTGCTCGGGGTCGTACTGGCATCCCAGCGTGGTCATTATCTCCTCTGCTATCTTGCGGCGACGGCTGTAGGTGTTGATGTTTGCCTCGCGGTGCCATTCGTCGCTGTTGTTGTATGCCTCTGCCGCCGCCAGTTGTATTCCGCGAAAGGTGCCGCTGTCGATGTTGCTCTTCACCTTCAGTATCCACGAGATGAACTGCGGGTTTGATGCACACAGTCCGACACGCCACCCAGGCATGTTATGACTCTTGGACATGGAGTTGAACTCAATGCAGCACTCTTTTGCCCCGGGCACTTGCAGCAGCGAGATAGGGTTCTCGTTGATGATGAACGAATAGGGGTTGTCGTTGACCACCACGATGTTGTGACGGCGCGCGAAGTCCACCAACCGCTCGTAGGTCTCCATCAGTGCCGGTCCTCCTGTGGGCATGTTGGGGTAGTTGGTCCACAACAGTTTCACCCTTGTGAGGTCCATCTTCTCCAGTTGTTCGAAGTCTGGCTGCCACTGCTGGTCCTCGCGCAGGTCGTAGTTCACCACCTTGGCACCGAGAATCTTGCTCAGCGAGGTGTAGGTGGGGTAACCCGGGTTAGGCACGAGTACCTCGTCGCCGGGGTTCACGAAGGCGAGCGTGGTGTGCAGTATTCCCTCTTTCGAGCCTATCAGCGGCTGTATCTCGGTTGCGGGGTCGAGAGTGACGTTGTAGAAACGTTTATAGAAACGTGCCATAGCCTCGCGCAGTTCGGGTGTTCCCATCGTGGGCTGGTAGCCGTGTGCCGACGGTTGCTGCGCCACCTCGCACAGACGGTCGATGGTCTTCTGCGACGGCGGCATGTCGGGGCTGCCTATGGCGAGGCTTATGATGTCCTTGCCCTCGGCGTTCATCTGTGCCACCTCCTTCAGTTTACGGCTGAAATAGTACTCCTGCACCAGCGACAGGCGTTCTGCTGGCTTGATGTTAATGTCCTTCATATTCTCCAAGTATTTTCATTTCTCTTGTTAATGGTGTTATGGCGTCGATGCTCTGCCTATAGCGTATTATGTCGTCGAATGTTACATCGACATAGAACTTATACTCCCACTCGCGCCCTATTATCGGCAGCGATTGTATTTTCGTCAGGTTTATCTTGTAGAAAGAGAGTATCGAGAGCACCTGCGACAGCGAGCCCTCTTCGTGTGGCAGCGAGAAGACGAGGCTCGACTTGTTGGTGTTTGGCAGCGACCTTAGGAAGTCGGCTTTCATGGGGTTGCACACCACGAGGAATCGGGTGAAGTTGTGTTTGTTGTCCTCTATCTTGTCCTCCAGTATGCGCATGCCGTGCATCTTGGCTGCGTCGCTGCTGCAGATGGCAGCCCATCCGCGGCAGTTGTTCTCCTTGATATACTGTGCCGAGCCGGCGGTGTCTTCCGCTTCCACCATCTTCAGTTCTGGGTGGTTGGCGAGATAGTTGCGGCATTGCATCAGTGCCACGGGGTGAGAGTGCACCTCGTTCACCGTTGTCCAGTCGTCGTCGGGCAGGCAGCAGATGCAGTGGCTGATGTGCAGTTTATGTTCGCCAACTACCGTTGTCCCCGACTGCTGCAGCAGTTCGTAGTTGTGCAGCAGACTCCCGGCGATGGTGTTCTCTATCGCCATCATGCCTATGGCGGTGGGGTCGCGCTTGATGTTCTCGAACACCTGCTCGAACGTTGAGCAGCATATCAGTTGTATCTGCTCGTCCTTGAAATACTGGTGGGCTGCAATGTCGTGGAAGGAGCCCAGCAATCCTTGTATGGCTATTCTTTTCATATTATCAAAAATCCCGCCTCAATCATCATGAAGCGGGACTTAAACGTATATTTTGTTTCGTTTGTTTGTCTTAAGTTGAAATCTACACGCAACTTCCCGCTTCACAGTTCCCTGCAAAGTAAAAGTAGAAGTAATAGAAAGATGCGTATGACTTATTCATTTCTCTTTGTTTTAATTAACTCGGGTGCAAAAGTAAAACAAATTCACGAAACAAGCAAACATTTTGATACTTTTTTTCGTTGAAAAGTGATTTTCTGTCAAATTGGCATGGCCTCCTTACTTTTCCCCTCCCATGTAGGGGCGGGGAGTCATTAGCAAAGGGGTGAGATTATTCCAATTATTCTAATTTCTTTATTTTGTTTCCTTATTGATTACCTTTTAATATACACATGGGCGAACGATGTCCATGCGCCGTAGAAGCCCATCTCTGGTCCCACGATGTCGGTGATGATGCAGAAGCGGGGGAAGAACTCTGCGTGGAACTCGTAGTTGGCCTCTTCCTCAACACCGGTCATGATGTTGTTGAAGAGTGCTCCCACGCCCTCGCCCTCCGCAATATTGGGGGCATAGACGCTGATGTTGTAAGCCAGTTTCTCGGTGCCCTTGATGGTGAATTCCGCCGTTCCTCCACGCTCGTCGCCCGTGATGTGGTCGTACGAGAAGGTGTACCTCCTGCCTATCTCCTTACGTGTGGCGGGTGTCAGTTGCCCTTTCAGTTCTTCGGGATAGTCGATATTCCCCGTTAGCACCATGTCAATCTCTTTGTCCAGATGCTGCCATGTGCCGCTATATGTAGTGCCTTCTACCTTGAGAAACATACCACCATTCTGGTGACCGTTCTTCTGATACTCATAGATGCTTATATACTGTCCCACGCCTTCCTGCTCTCCGGCATTTCCCACGAGGAATATATATTCTGGTTTCTGTGCCTGTGGATAGCGTATCCAGCCTGCCACGAGTCCGTCGTCGCGTTTTTCCATGAATACTTGCACGGGAGTCTTGCCCTTGTTCAGCGTTCCTTCCCATGCCTCATAGGTAATGTCTTCCTGTGCCCTGACGCCGATAACGGCCATGAGGCACATCATTGCGGTGATGATAGTCTTTTTCATGTTTATTTAGTTTTATGTTTCAACTGTCGCATGCTTTGGGAGTTCCGAGATATAGTAGTTTTACCCGAATGGATTGCTGTTCTTGTAGGCCTGGCGCGTCTTCTCCTCGATGTCCTCCTCGTTGTTCTCGGGAGTCATTTCGGCTATCTTCTCCATGTCTTCGTCGTGCCCCGCCTTGTCGCCCTGTTCCAGTTTTATGGCAGCGCGCTCGCGGTAGGCATCTATCGAGAACGGGTTCAGGTCGATGATGTCGTTGAAGGTCTGCATGGCCTTCTCCGTCTCGCCCTTCGCCTTCTCAATCTTTCCGTTGAGCATCAGCACCTCCTCCACGTCGCTGAAATGCTCCTTCAGCCACAGGGCATCCTCGCTGGCATCGGCGATATTCCCCTCGTCGAGCAGCGTCTCGCCGCGCAGCAGACGGGCGTCGCCGTAGTCATCGCGCAGGTTTATTGCCTTCGTGAGCATAGCCACCGCGTTAGACGAGTCGTTAAGCCCGATGCATGCCTGGGCATAGAGGTACATCAGTTCGGGCATGTCCTTGTCTATCAGCATTGCCTTCTCGCAGGCGTTGGACATGGCGTTGTAGTCCTCCATCATATAAGCCACATGAGCCATGCGCATGTAAATCTTCACGTTGTCGGGCTCCGTCTCGGCGAGTTTCTGCAGATGCTCGTAAGCCATGAGCAGGTCGCCCTGGCGTATCAGTGCCTGACTGAGATAGTCGCGTGTCTCGGGGTCGTCCTTTATCTTCAGCGCGTGTGTGAGGCATTTCACGGCATAGTCGGCATTGCCCTGCATCAGAGCCTGCTTGCCGTCGTACTTCAGCACGTCGAAGTTGTGCGCCTCCGTTTCCTTCTTGTCTTCCTCGGGAGTCTTAGGCTTGCCCCCGAACAATGTCTTGAAAAAGTTCATTTCGACTTCGTTTCTATTTGTTCAGGCTACAAAGATAATTAAAAAATGCTATAATACCGTGAATTATTATGTTAATCAAACAAAAAACACCGAAAAAGACTTAATAAGTTTTGGCATTACGAAACTTCACGTTATCTTTGCCCGTGATATGAAGAAGTTCCTTTTCATTCTTATAATGGCACTCTGTAGCCTTGCAGTGCAGGCACAGGAGGTGGCCAGGCCCGACTCGGGATTCCATGTCTCGTTCGGTGCCAGCGTGTTCACCTCGTTCGGGAAGCATCGTGTTGGTGGCACAGGCTTTGCCCAGAGCATCGACGCGCGCTACTCGGTGCCGCTGTCCAGCCGCGCGTGGCTCTCCGTGGGCGGCTATTTCAGGAACATCAACTGGAGGCACAGCAGTTACCGCGACGCGGGCGTCAACGCCGTGCTCGGCTATCGTTTCGACGAGCACTGGGAGGCTTACATCTATGGGCAGAAGTCGTTCCTAAAGCCCGAAATGCCCCTGCCGCTGTTCTATATGAACGATGTGGGCGACCGCATCGGTGCCGCCGTGCGCTATAGTCCCAACCGCATGTTCAGCGTCACCGTCTCTGTGGAAGGACGTTCCGAGCCCTCTTGGCTCCCGGCAATGACCTTCGGCAACCACTACAGCGACTTTCCTTATCGCGGAATAGACTGGTAATGCCATACCATCAGCATCCACTTGAAAAGTAAAATAGCCTATATTGCAAAGTAATATAGGCTATTTTACCAACCAATATAGCCTATTTTGGTCAGTAATATAGCCTATTTTACTTCCCCGCTTGCCGTCAACCATGATGCAAGACATGTGGAGTCAGCGAGCAGAACAGCACAACGCACGACTTATAAAATATAAGCACAGCGGTTAAAAATGTTTTAAAACATAACCAAATATTGGTATTTTTGATTAAAAATCGTTCCAAAAGTTTGGATTCTATCTTTTTTCTTTGTACATTTGCAATGGGATAATAAGTCAGACCATGTGCTCCAGGCTGACATAGTGTTTAACTAAAATCGGGAAAGGAGCACCGATATGATAAACTATTAAGGAGGCTATATTATGAACATTAAGCCAAAGTGCCACAATCAGGAAGACTTCGAACTCGACAACGTCTATAACGACGAAGATCGGATGTACAACGAGTCGTCCAACACCACTATCTGGTACAACTGATGAGATGATACTATGAATGAAACAAACAGCCGCGTTGCAACCCACATGAGATTGCAGCGCGGCTGTTTTTGTGCCCGTACGCCGCAAGCCATCCCTCGCCTCCCCATAAACCATCTTTCGCACCCTCATCAACCGCATCCGACTCCTTGAAACACGGCTGCTCTGCAAGCGAAAGGCATATCCTGGAACACGTCGTTACCAGCAAAGAACCATAATCAGGAAAAGACACTATTTGGTCACGGTCACACGGTCACATGGTCACAGGTGTGACCATGTGACCGCAGAGGAGATGCATCAGTCATATGATTTGTAACATGTTGATATATAGTTGTTTACAAATATGTCCCAACGGTATTGCGAGTCATTAATGGTCACACGGTCACAGCTGTGACCATGTGACCGCTGGGTAGGGTAGAATCTATATCTATATAACTTATTGATATTCTGATATTTGCATCTAATAACATGTCCTGCTGAGGACCTAGAGGTCACATGGTCACAACTGTGACCGTGACCGTTTCCATAAGACTTAGAACCATAACTAGATGCCTATTCCGAAATTATCATGAAATTATAACGAAAAGAGTTGGCGTTTACCAGATAATTTAGTATTTTTGCAAGAGAAATCAAATTGCGAACATAGAATTCGCAAACATACCTTACCTTTGCACCAAAATCTAACGAACATGCCTACTAACAAGAACGCATTCATACGCTATAAGTACCTGGACAGACTATTGTCTGACCGCCATCACTATTACGACATCAACGACCTGACTGAAAAGGTTAACGATATGATGGAGCGGGATGGACTGGGCATCAGTGTTGTCCGTCGAACCATAGAGAAGGATTTGGTCAACATGCAACTTACTCCTTTCTGCGCCCCCATTGATTCCGAGAAGAAAAACGGAAAGAATGTCTATCGCTATATTGATCCTACCTTTTCTATTTTCTCTCAGGAACTTAGCCGAGAGGAACGTAATCTTTTGCGCGAGGTGCTAAGCACTATCGGACAGTTTGATGGCCTCGACAACTTCACATGGCTCGAGAACTTCAAGATAGGACTCGGACTGGAGGAACGACGTCAGATAATCAGCTTCAGCAATAACCCATATCTAAAGAACTCCAACCTTCTGGGCACTCTCTTCGACAACATCTCCAACGAAGTTGTCATCCGCCTGTCCTATCACACCTTCATCAATCCTACAGTCCGCGCCATAGAATTCCATCCATATCTGCTCAAGCAGTATAACGACCGTTGGTTCCTCTTGGGTGCTGCCGATAGTGACGGGAAAATTCTCAATTTCGCCCTTGATAGGATAGACAAGGTGGAGCCGTTGCCCGAGAAGAAATATAAAGAATGTCCCGATGACCTTTACGATCGCTTCGAGGACATTGTGGGCGTCACCTTATACGAGGACCGCCCTGTGGAGCATATCCTCTGTTGGGTGAGCGATGCCATGAAAGGTTATGTAGACACCAAGCCTATTCACGGCAGCTACACGCCTATCAAGGGAGAAAAGGAACAGCAGTATCGTGCTGAGTACCCCCAACTGCAAGGCGGTATGTTCTTCACGTTGGATTGCATCAACAACTTTGAACTCATTCGCGCACTCTGTGCCTATGGAAAGGACCTCATAGTATTACGTTCTGACGGAACTGTTGCCGATGATGTCAGGAAAAGTATTTCCGAGATGAATGAGCAATATAATTGTTTTTAAGTAGCACAATAAATCGAATGATTGAAAGTATGAACGAAATAGTTGTCCAAAACAGGAATGAGCAGTTTGCTGAGGTCGTTTCAATGATTCAGCACACAAGAAATGAAGTTGTGAGACTTGCCAACACCTCTCTTATTGACCTCTATTGGAGAGTTGGCAGGTATATCTCCGGTAAAATATCTGTTTCAGAATGGGGTGACGGCGTAGTCAAGCAATTGGCTGATTATATTGAAAAGAACAGTCCTGATATTAAAGGTTTCTCAGACAAGAACCTTTGGCGAATGAAGCAGTTCTATGAGACATATAAAGATGCAGATGAAAAACTCTCAGCACTGCTGAGACAAATTAGCTGGACGAATAATCTTACCATTATGAGTCGTTCAAAGTCTATTGAGGAACGTCTCTTCTATTTACAGTTGTGTGTTCATGACAGGCTTTCGACGCGTCAATTGGAACGACAGATAAATAGTGCACTTTACGAGCGTAATGCAGTAGGAAACATAAAACTCTCACCAGTGATGAGAGAAATTGTGCCTCAAGCAGAACAGATATTTAGAGACCAATATGTCATGGAGTTTATTGGCGGTAAGGAGTACGAGCATGAGAACAGTATGAAGGCAGCACTGGTTAAACAGATGAAGAGATTCATTCTGGAACTCGGAAAAGACTTCCTGTTCATCGACGAAGAGTATCGCTTACAGGTAGGCAATAGTGATTTCCGTATTGATTTGTTGTTCTATCATAGAGAGTTACAATGTCTCGTGGCTTTCGAACTGAAGATGGAGAAGTTCAAACCCGAGCATTTGGGACAGTTGAATTTCTATCTGGAGGCTCTTGATAGAGATGTCAGAAAGCCGAAGGAGAATCCCAGCATTGGCATATTGCTCTGTAAAGACAAGGATGATACGGTGGTAGAATATGCCTTGAGTCGCAGCCTGTCACCAACTATGGTGGCCGAATATCAGCTTTGCCTTCCAGATAAGGCTCTTCTGCAACAAAAGTTGCATGACATTATTGAACAAGATTCTTGAGATGAATGAAAATATTCTGAAATGCGAACATAAGGTTCGTTGGTAAACATTAACTTTGCAACCAGAAAAAAATAGACATGGGAAATAAAGGCTACATCAAGGAGTTAAATTACGGAAAAGTAACTGTCGTTGAGAATCAAGATGGCCAGTGGGGGGTTATTGATAATGAAGGCAATATAATTGTTCCCTTTGGTAAATACGGGTGGATTGACGGCTTTGATTCCGGTTTGGCAAGAGTTCGCACTCACAAAAATTCAGGGAGAGCAGGAGACACAACAGGTATGGTGATTGGTTTGTTTTCAGATAATCCAGTCATTATAGAAGGGAAAGAGAATATCCAAAGTTTCTTGGATAACGATAGGATAAAACATCCTGAAAAATATGCGAAATGGGGAATTATTAATGAGAAAGGAGAAGAGGTATTACCTGTCATCTATGATGATATTTGGAATTTCTATGGGAAGAACCGTTACTCAACAAAAGTGGAAAAAGACGGAATGTTGACCGAGGTTTATTTCCATGAATTAAATCCCTCTCTCCCTGTTCATCATCGTTCCACATATTCTCAAAATAACGATGAGTATAGCAGACATTATGGAGAATATGCAGGTACCTATGCTCAGGATGTCATGGGCTATAGTGATGAGGATATAGACGCAGCTTTTGACGGAGAACCAGACGCTTATTGGAACATCGATTAACGAAAAAATCCAATCTATCCTATCAGTTTTATTCAAAAAAGAATGAATAATGGTTTTTAATTAGTATCTTTGCAACAACAAATAGGTCTTTGAAACAATTCTACTACCGGTCTTGAACTTTGAGTGCTGTTATCCGGCAGTCAACATGGCAAGTTAGCATTGTTATGTGCTAAAGCAATAAGCCTTGGGCTATGTACTTCGTACAATGTTAGGTATATTTGTATCTATTGTCTTTATAGAAAATCGAGTAGTTTGTTTCATTGACCTTTTTTTAACATATGGATGCTATAAAAGAGAAGCTTGTTAAGCTAAAGAATGAACAGGAATTCCTTGATCTATTGAATGAAATAGTCAAAGATGAAATGGGTGATAATTTTCATCCATTTACCTTTCAGCAACTCAGCTTTTATGCAAATACCGATAAAATACCCACAGAAAAACGCTATCACACTTTTAAAATTCCCAAGAAGAAAAAAGGCGAGTTTCGTATAATATCGTCCCCTGTACAACAACTGAAGAATATTCAATATTTCATTAAGATAATACTTGAAGAGCTTTATGAGCCCAAAGACTGTGTAATGGGATTTGTAAAGAAAAGAAATGTAGTAGACAATGCAAAAAAGCATTTGCACAAGTATTATGTACAAAACTTAGACATTAAGGATTTCTTTCCATCCATAACTCAGGATATGATTCTTAAATGTCTAATTTGCGCTCCGCACCATATTAATTATCAAGTGGCATTTATGATAGCTCGCCTTTGTTGTATTAGAAGAGAGGATGATAGTAAGGTTCTTCCTCAAGGAAGCCCTACTTCTCCTATATTGGCAAATATGGTGTGTTCGAAATTAGATGATGATATTATGAATCTTGCTCGGCAATTTGATCTTGACTATACTCGTTATGCGGATGACATGACTTTTAGCGGGCAATATAATTCTTTTAAGGATGAAGGCCGTTTTATGAAGCTATTAACTTCGATTATTGAGAATAATGGCTTTAAGTTGAATCCTGATAAGAAAAGAATACAAAAGCATGGATCTCGACAAGAAGTCACAGGCATTATTATTAGCAGCAAGACCAATGTAAGGCGCAAGTACATAAAGAGCATTCGTACAATGCTCCATAATTGGGAAACAAGTGGTTATGCTTCCGCTAACAAGCGTTTTGTGGAATGTTACCGAAAGGAAGGGAAGAATCGGTACTCTGTCGTGCCAGATATGAGTAATGTGATTGACGGAAAGCTGGAATATATGAAGATGGTTAAAGGTCAAGGTGACATTACCTATCTTAGACTTAAAGATAGATTTGATAGGCTTGTAAGTCTTTCAGAATCAAAAGTGATAATGTCTTGGTCATGGCGTGATTTTGAGAATGAGAATGGTACCAATTTAGAAATCAAAGTTTCCCCTGTTTCAAAGGAGAAATACGTTGTTATTCATAAAGACAACATTTCTTATCGCTACTTTCTTCCACATTCTTTGGATGTGTCCAATCTGGATAACCTTCAAATAAATTTAGTACAAAGAGGTGAAGAAAAATTCTATACTATTTCTGAAATTGAAAATGGAAATTCGTTGTTAAATCTTTTAGGAATAAAATAAGTAAAATATATGAATACGTATACACCTGAAGAACTTGACCAAATCTTTGTAAAAATGAAAGAATTGGTTATGGAATCGGAAAACAAGTTAAGGATTATCGATTTGCGCAAATTTATAGATGAGATATATCCAAGAGAGGCAGATACAAGCCGTCAAGATTTTGCTGATTTAAAACAGAGTATCGTCGGTCTTAATAAACGTGTTAGCCATATTGAAGAATGTCTTGGCATTGACTTTGATTTGGATGGTAATAAACAGGAGCCTATTGCAGAGCCTCCTGTAGAATACAATTTTATTAAAGATGATGTTATACGAGATAAGATTACAGCTTATTACAGAGAAATGTTGCGGTATCAATATGCAACAAGAAATCACAAACAGTGTTTTGGTGAGTTTTGCCGTTTAGCCATAATTCAGATTGAATTATTGTTTAATTATTTCTTTGCTGACAATATTAAATTTGAACTGGTCAAAGAAAAAGTCAATGAGGAGATTAATAAAATAGCCGAGAGGAAATGGAAAAATGAATTTAAGAAATGGAGAAAAAATGGAGGAGTTCAACCTGTCAAGCAGGATATTATAGACCATATTAAGCAAATGTTCAACAATAATGATAAATTGGTTTCACTATTGAGTTTTTCTAAAAAAAGTGAATTATTTTGTAATAGGTATCAGTTAGAGAAAGTATATATTAGGAATAATAATGTAACATCAATATCCATATGGACGTCAAATATGCGAAATCGCAAAAGTCACGGAAGTCAGAATTCTATTGAACCCTATGAAAATAATTATTTGACAACAGAAGAAAAAAATAAACTAGATAAATGGGAGAAAGATATATTGGATTATGTAAAAAAATATAACGTTGAAAATGAAGATACAATAAAATATGAAGAAAAACATATTATTCAGAGCGAAAAGGCATGGAATACAATGCCTTTCGATTTGAGAGAGTTATATAACTCTTTTATACATCTACAATGGGTATCAGAAAAGTCTTTTAAAGACGTTCATGATTATCTACGCATAATTGCAAGTACATGTGCGAAAGAGTTAAAACAGTAATGAATGCAAGAACACATGTGCCTTGGTATGAGAAAAGAGTAAAACTTAAGCATATTATTAGATTTTGATGATTTCCACCATTGCGAACATAGACTTCGCAACCTTTCCTTATCTTTGCACCGTGAACAAAAAAGAAAGTGATATGACACAGAACAAAAAAGACATCAAGGTGGAAATGTTTAGGATAGTAGGTGACATGGCTCCGCTTATTAAGGTGGATTATATGGACAATAACGCAGACGAACATTCTGGGTTGTTCCTTCTGGATTCTGGCAGCAATGATAACTTTCTTTGTGCCAACATGGATGGTCGTATTGGAAAGCTTAGTAAGGTGGAGGGGCAGACAGGCCATGTTTATACCATAAATGGTGACTATATGTCTGTTGATTATGTGAGGTTCTCATTCGCTTTCGGTGGAAATCAGTTTCATGATGTATTCGGAATGAGTGATGTATGTCTGCCGGAAATCGCAGGAGATCTGCAGATAATTGGTATCCTTGGCCAGGAGTTTATGCTAAAGCATCAACTTGTGATTGACTATAGCAACTTTACGATACACACATCAGATGTAAGTCCAAAGAATCTGAGCATCTCTGATTGTGATTTCTTCACCCCAATGAATATTGGGTTAAAGTACTATAACATGCCGCTGGTGTCTATGTACCAGAACGGGAAGGAGATTATGGTTTTGGCCGATACAGGCGCTTCCTATAATGTTCTGTCATCACAAGCCATTAAGGATTATGGCTTTGAATGTCAGGTTGCTGAAAGGATTGAAACTATCACTGGATTAGCTGGTGATGTTGAGATGAAAGAGGCGATGGTAAACTTCTATCTACTGACAATGAAAGGAGATTGTGTTGTGGGAATATTTCATCATGATCTTTTCAAGGTTTCTCCTCATTATATCTATACGCCGCAGGAGGGCTTGTACGATGAGGATGGTGAGCAATTGCAGCCGGTAGAGGCCATTATCTGCTCTCCTTTCATGGCAAAGGAAGGGTGGATTCTTGATTTCGGTGCAAAAATTATTTATAAGCGTAAGGTTGCGTGATAAATAGTATATGCTTCAAAAATCAGAAATAAAAGAAATAGTTTTCGAAGGTGCCATTCGACACTATTTGATTAATAGTCAATCTGATTTGCAAATTGCTGTAAATAGTAATTGAAAAAGGGTACCACGTAGACCAAAGTTTTACGTTATATAGATATGGTAGCTCGGAAGAGCGCTGTAATTGTATAATTAGTTAAAACATGGTAGACATGGACAAAAGAAATAAATCCCCCATTGCGAACATAGGCTTCGCACTCCCGTATTAATTTTGCATCGTGAAACTTTAAAACGATATGAAGATGATGAAAGAGAAAAACATGAGAAACGGGAGAGTTTGTTTTTTTGCTGATGCAGTAGAGATGGGATTGCCGTTCGTAAGAGTTGCTGAAGGCGATTTTGAGGGATTGGTGTTTTTGGTGGACACCGGTTCGAACGACAATATTATGTTTGGGTTTGCCCATAAGGAGTTGAAAGACATACTTGTGGATGTTGAGGGCACAAGTTCCCTGTATGGGATTGACGGAAAGGAGACAATTGTCTCTCATACAAGTGGGAAGTTCACTTTTTGCGGTAAGGAGTATGATATGAGATTCCTTTTGAGAGATGATGACGAGGCAGCCATTCGTCTTTCAAAAGATGTTGGTTTCCCTGTATGCGGAATCATTGGAACTAAGTTTATGGTTGAGCACGGTTGGATGATTGATTTTGCTCATCAGGAGTTTGTTATTCCTTCTGTTGATGTGTGCTGTGATGACTTGAAAGCTCTTCGCAAGAAGAAAGAATGACAATATAAGCCTACTCCAGCCTCGTTCAACAGAGACTGGAGTGGAGGTTTCGGAGAACACGCGCAAGTTATACATATAATAATTAGTTTGTTTCGCTTTTTATTCGTATCTTTGCAAAAGAAGATAATTGTTTCTTTATGAGAAAGGTGACAAAAAGGATTGCTTGTGTGGTGGGCGTAATGATGGTGCTGTGCGCCGTGTTAATGCTGCTTTGCGACCATTTGGTATCAAGCAACGCGGAGGGGAAGACTTTTTATGAGATAGACAGCATACGGCATAATAAAGTTGGACTGCTGTTGGGCACTAACCCTAAGGCGCGGGTAACGAAAATCACGAACTATTTCTTTATCTATCGCGTTGATGCGGCGGAGCGGTTGTATAAGGCGGGGAAGATAGAGAAGATATTGATTAGCGGCGACGAGGATAGTCTTGACGGCGTCAATGAAACGGAGTGCATGAGGGACTCGCTTGTTGCACGTGGCGTTCCGGCAGATGATATCATCCTTGACGGGAAGGGATACCGGACAATAAACTCCGTAGTAAATGCTAATAAGGTGTACGGGCTAAGGAGTTTCACGATAATATCCCAGGAGTTCCACAACGAAAGGGCTTTGTATCAGGCGGAGCATCTGGGGCTGGACGTAGAGCATCTGCAGGCATATAATGCGGAGATGCCCAAGACAAGGAGGGCTTTTCTCACTACTATACGCGAGTACTTCGCGAGGGTGAAGATGTTCTGGGATTTGCTTACATATTAGTAATAGGGCAGAAAATAATAAACGTATGAAGAAGATATTGTTCTTGGACTTTGACGGTGTGCTGAACACAGAACGGCATCATGAGCATTGCTATGAAAACGGCATTGCTCCTGTCGATAGGTATGGGTATGCCTTTGATCCGGAGGCGGTTGCTAATCTCAAACGGATTATTGACGAGACGGGCGCGGATGTCGTTGTCTCGTCGTCGTGGAAGTTCTGGGGACAGTCTGCTATGACGGATATGTGGGAAGAAAGGAACTTGCCAGGCAAGGTCATCGGGATTACCCCGAACACCATGAGCGACGAAATGCTGCTCAACGCCAATCTTGAAGACTGGGATGCGATGGCGGGCAAAGGACACGAGATAAAAGAATGGTTGTCGAAGAACGGTAAGGACGTTATTCAATACGCCATTCTCGATGATGTCTGCGACATGCTTCCCGACCAGCAGGACCACTTTGTGCAGATAAACCCCGTAGTGGGAATCACGGAGGAAGATGCAGAAAAGGTTATAGCGATTTTGAAGAACTCTAATACACTATAGATTATTATGACGAGACTGGAGGGTATAATAAGAACTCCAGAACAATTAAAGATTAACTAACCAATTATTTTATTACATGACGAAAAGAATATTAGTGTTGCCTGACGTGCACGGGCGGTTGTTTTGGAAAGAGCCTGTGCAGAAGTATATTGACGTGGTGGACAGGGTGGTCTTCCTCGGTGACTACCTTGACCCGTATGGTGACGAGGGGGGTGATTATGATGCTGAGAGCATCTTTGAAAACCTTAAGGAGATTGTGGAACTGAAGCGGAATAATATGGACAAGGTGGTGCTGCTGAAAGGCAATCACGACCAGCACTATGCTTCGGAGCTGTTTAATGAACTTGCTGGCGGTACACGACAGGATATGAATAACTGGAACAGGAATCATGAGTTCTTCAAACAAAACAAGGACTTGTTCGGCATTATACATAAGGAGGAGGTTAATGGTATTCCGTATATCTTCTCGCACGCAGGAGTTACTTTGTATTGGCTCAAGAAGGTGAATGATAACCTGTGGATGCTTCCAGATAATAAGGTTTCTATTGCTGACCAGAACATCATAGACAGGATTAATATGATGGACGACGAACATGAAGGGCAGGAACTGTTGTCTGTCATTGGCAACAGTCGCTCGTGGTTTGGCGAGAAGACTGGTGGTGTGTTGTGGGCAGACATAGAGGAACACTCTATTCCCGACGCGCCGGATGTTTATGACTTGAATCATGTTTTCCAGGTTTTCGGACATACAAGACTAAGAAAAGAAGGCAGTATGGTGGAGTGTGACAATCTTGCCATGATAGACTCACGCCAATGCTTTATAATAGATGGGGACAGAAAGGAAAGAATAATGAATATAAAAGATTATGAAAACGATAACAACAAGTGAGTTTGGTGGAGAATGGATACAGAGAAGTCACTTGTGGCATCTAGAGAGGGAAAGATGATGAACAGGGGAGACCTCTATAGTGGAGTCTAATTGTATATAACCGCCTTAAAATATGATAGATTATCGGTATTACAAAGAAATGTAGAATTTTTGCGAAAAACGATTATAATATGGAAAAGAAGACACGAAAGACCTATAGCGAAGAGACATATGATCTCAGTAATGCTCATGTCCACGATGTCCTGAAACAAAGGAAAGACTCTGGGGAACCACTCGTTATATATAAGGGAGAGGATGGCGCCTTATATAGTGACAATGGCCAAAGCCTGTGGCGTGTGGTAGATGAAAAAAGATTTTATGTGCCTGAAGGTGTCGTTGTCATTTGTGATAGGGCTTTCTATAAATGCTATCCTTTAAGACGTGTCTCTTTGCCTAAGAGTTTGAAAGTAATTGGCAATGAGGTTTTCTGGCACTGTAAGAAACTTCTGTCAATCAAATTGCCTAACAATCTAGTGGCCATTGGTGAGTATGCCTTCAATTACTGTTGGTCTATTGAAACCATACACATTCCTTCTTCTGTAACTGAGATAGGGCGTAGCGCTTTTTCGTTCTGTATGTCTCTCACCACGATAAACATCCCCGAAGGTGTAACTGTTATCAAAGATTTTACTTTCTTTTGGTGTGTTGCCCTTACAGATGTCTCTATCCCGAAGAGCGTAAGGAAGATTGAACGGTATGCTTTTGATGGCTGCAAAGCTCTGAAATCCATATATATTCCTAATAGTGTAAGAGCCATCGGTGAAGGGGTGTTCAAAACGTGCGAATCTCTCGAACGCATTGAAATACCCAAAGGCACGATAAAGAAATTCGCTAAACTTCTCCCTGATGATAAGGATAAGCTTGTAGAAATAGACATTGCCGGTCATCATTCCAAGGTATGATAATGAGTAATAATGAATCAATAATAGAAAGAGTATGAAAAAGAAAATATTGAATAGAGTAGCGAAGGTAATCAAGTTCCTGGTATTTTTCCCATTTAAGTTGCTAATAAGCATCCTAATATGGATAGATTGGAAACGCCGTTATGACGGTCTTCCAATAGAAGCATGGGGAATGCCTCATGGTCACGAATAAAATAATTATCGTACCTTTGCACCTGATTTGACGATTCTATTCGGAAATTTACATCAAGAACGCAGACAACGTTCGGAGCAGCGAGAGCCACCGTGCTAGAATGGATGGCCAGTTGTGAAGAACGAAGACAAAGTCAATGCGTGCCAACCGAGCTTTAGGGATAGAGCAATGCCCGAAGAGTCACGGTGGCGAGCTTTAACAAGCAGATGTGGGCATAAGCCAAAAACTCATTTAAGCTCAGAGACTGTAGATTTCCTTATGTGTTTGCATCGCGACATATAAGGAAATCTTATTTTCAAAAGCAAGTGTTGTTACTTGTCGTTATACCCACATTTGAAATGTAAACCTATTGTATAACGATTAAATAACAACAAAATGGAAAAGAACAAGATTGCACGAAAGAAGGAATGGTGTTACGAGAATGTGTTTTTGCATGTTCCTCATAGTTCAATGAACTTCCCTGAGGGGACGCTACACCATTTTAATGATTTGGATGAAGATGAACGTCTTCTGATTGACTATTATACAGACGAACTTTTTGTTCCTGATGTACCAGTAAAGCATATCGAACATGCGGTATTCCCTTATTGTAGATTATACTGTGATGTGGAGAGATTAATCAATGACCCATTAGAAAAAGAGGGACTTGGAATCTCATATAATAGACGCGTTGGCGATGACTCATGTGCTTATCATTCTTTCAGTAAAATGGAAGATGCCTTCTCTATGTACGTTGACTTTCATTCTATGGTCGCAAAACGAATGGTAATGTGCGGTGACAATTTGTTATTAATAGATTGTCATAGTTTCTCAAACCTTCCGAATCTTCTGAACTCAGCTCCTCCAGATATCGATATCTGCATTGGTTATAATGACGATGATACATTCCCAGGCAACATGGTTGTTGACAGCATAACAAGGCATTTTGAGTCGAGAGGTTATAAGGTTGGAATTAACACCCCCTTCTCTAACAGCAAAACGTTTGCGGTGCCGATGGAATACCATTCTGTAATGATAGAGGTGAACAAGAGATTGTATATGGACGAGGCAACACTTGAGAAGAGTAGGGGATTCGAAAAACTAAGGGATGACCTGCTGTCGTTGTATGATGTGCTGCTGAATGGAGATTAAAAGGCCTTATTCTTCCATGTGGATATCCTCGGAAAAACATGTGTCAAGAAAAAAGGGGGTTATAGAAAATAAATCGCTTTTGTTTTGGCAGTTAGGAACTATTGGACTATATTTGCACCGTTTTTATGCATAAAAGGAAAATGAAGAAATTGTTTTTTGTGCTTGCCTTCATTGTGGCGAGCGTTTCAGTAAATGCGCAGGATGTCTTAGGGTTTAAGTTCGGAATGACACAGGAGCAAGCGGCAGCCGTATCGGTTGACTGCGACAGCATAATGATTGACCAGGAAGCCAACACGTTCCTCTTCCTTGACGTGGAGCGTAACGGCATCGATTACGACCTTCTCATTGTACAGTTTGACGATGACGACAAGATTTCTACCATCATGCTGGGTGCAGAGGTTGAGAGCATTGACGAGGGTGCCGAATTGCAACAACTGATAATAGGCAACAATAAAGTTGTTGAGAGCGAGAACGACGAGGAACTGTCTGGTGCAAAGGTGTATTTCGTTGATGAGACGGGCGATGAAGAACCGGAGTATATTCTCTCTATCATACGCGACGAGGAAGACCAGTCGCTCTCTGTGGTTGCCACTTACCCTTCGGCGTGGGACTAAGGATAATAAAAGAATAATAAAAAAAGGAGTGAGGCATCACTCCTTTTTGTTTTTCTATTCTTTCAGCACTATCTTGCAGTCGTCAAGACTCTCAACGGTGGCAAGGGCGCGATAGTAAATACCTTCTTTCGTGATTCTTTCGCCGCCATTCTGGAAGGCTTTCTCTATAATGAAGCCCATACCCTCTATCGTTGCTCCCGCCTGACGGGCAAGGTCAACCACTCCCATTGCGGCGTTGCCATAGGCGAGGAAATCGTCGATGAAGAGGATGTGGTCGTTTGCTGTGAGGTAGTCGTTGCTGATGCAGACGGTGTAGTCACGGTCTTTGGTGAACGAGTGTATCGTTGATACGAGCATCTTCTCCATCGTCTTGGGCTGTTTCTTCTTGATGAAGACAACGGGAAGGTGCATCAGATAACCCACGAGTATTGCGGGTGCTATGCCGCTTGCCTCGATGGTTATTATCTTGTTGATGTTGCGCTCTTGGAATATCTTCACGAATTCCTCTGCTATCTGCATCATCAGTGTCGGGTCCATCTGGTGGTTTATGAAACTGTCCACCTTCAGTATTCCGCCAGGAAAGCATTTGCCGTCCTGCATTATACGCTCGTTAAGTATGTCCATGAGTTTTCTTTCTTATTGCTTAAAAAAATTTTATTGGCTCACCGCTCAACTCTCAACTTTCAACTCTCCACTTTCAACTCTCCACTCTCAATCACTCCATCTCCCCTGAGAATGCTATTTGTTCGCGGTTGCGCGAGAACACATCGATGCTTGTATTGCCGTTGCTGAAGATGGAGAGGGTATAGACGTAAGTGTCCTCGTCGTTTTCCACTCCTATTTCTATCCGCGTCTCGTCTCTTTTCCCCTGGCGTGGCTCATAATAACTCATGATGCCGGTGAAGTTGAGCGCTTTACCGCCGCCATACGGCACGTTGTATGCACGCCCGAAGTAGGGTAGGTAAGACACAATGGTGTCGCCCTTAATCTCAAGCGAGTAAAGGGAAGAGAGATGTCGTGGCGGCATGCGCATGGGATACATCTGGTCAACAATAATCTTGAAGTTCCGGTTCTCTATGCCCTCGCGCACATGCTGAGCCCTTGCGGCTTGCATCTGCTGTTTCGTCATCTTTGTTCCGTCGGCGTTATACATCGTTGTGGAACAACTGGCAATCGTTGCCGCTGCCAGTAAAAGTAGCATGATTTTCTTCATTGCTGGTCCTCCTTATATTATAACCTGATTATTCTCACCTTATGAAGTTCATTCCCTGCCAGGGCTCACGCTCGGGAGCATCGTCGCGGTTAAGCGACTTCAGCATCCACGCCATGTTGTTGGCCAGCGTGCGCATGGTCTGCATTCCCTCGGCATCGAGAGCGGCCTCGCCCTCTTCGCGACCGTATGCGATGTTCCAGTACTGCGATGTTACCAGAGGCATGTTCACCATCTGGAACGGCATTTGCAGAGTCTGGAATGCTGCCGTGGCACCGCCGCGACGGCATACAATCACTGCTGCTGCGGGCTTGTTCTGCACGTCGGCACCGGCGAAGAACATGCGGTGAATCAGCGACAGCACGCTGCCTGTGGGCGTTCCGTAGTATGTCGGTGAACCCACCACGAGTGCGTCGGCATGGTTCATCTTCTCAATCATTTCGTTGCAGATGTCGTCGTTGAAAACACATCGTCCGTTGCCCTTCGCCTTGCACGTGCCGCAGGCTATGCAGCCGCGTACAGGCTTGTTGCCTATCCATGCAATCTCGGTTTCAATGCCATGACTGTTCAGAGTCTTTGCCACCTCTGAAAGAGCGATGAACGTGTTCCCGTTCTTTCGTGGCGAACCGTTTATAAGTAATACCTTGCTCATAATTCTGTAGTTTGTGAGATTATTATTGTTGGGTCTCAAATATCACCTATTTTCATTCTTCATTTAACCGTTCTATCAGTTCGTCCATTGAACAACACACCGCGCTGAACAGTTTGTACATCAGTTCAGGCTCCTGCCGCTCGGGGATATAGGCGATGGTAGTGCGGCCTTTTCCTGCAAACCATCCCGCTTCGGTGTGAGCGCTGCGACCGCATGGCAACACCAGTACGCACACGTCGCATGCCTCCATCGCACTGATGTCGTTGGCAAACTGGCGCACTGCCTTGGGGTGCTGCAACTGCTCACGATATTCCTGCGGGCTCCACTCCATGTAGTCCTCGCTCACGCTGCTCCACTTGAAGCCTGTGTCGCCTGACGGGGGATTACGGAAGTCGTACACCTCATGTCCTGCCTTCCTCAACGCTTCAACCACTTCAGGGAAGTGTACGTTACGCCAACTGCTGGCAACGTATATGTTGTGCCTCATCGTTGTAATTGCTTTATTTTCTGCAAAAGTAATCATTCTTTTGCAGAAACCAACATCTTACACCGAAAAAGTGTTTATTTTTAAAAGTACTGAAGTTTCGCCAAGTCAACTCCTTAACTCCTTCAACTTGCGAAACTTCAGTAACGTAAGTTATAACTTTCGCATAACGTTATTTCAACTTGTTATAGACCTCATCAACTACAGGCTCGCACCACTCGTTGCTGGCACCTTCCTGTACGTTGGTGTGGTATGTCAGGTGTTGCATCCAACTGTCTTTTGCCGCACCGTGCCAATGCTTCATCTCGGCAGGAATGGCAACGACAACGCCTGGCTTCAGTTCGATGGCTGGCTTGCCCCATTCCTGATACCATCCGCGACCGGCAACACAGATAAGCACTTGCACCTGCTTGTGGTGAATGTGCCAGTTGTTGCGACATCCAGGCTCGAAGGTAACATTAACTACGCCGCCTTTTTCTGCCTCCAATGGTGCAAGATATGAGTTGCCGATGAAGTACTGTGCGTATCCTGTGTTAGGGTTGCCCACAGGATAAGGACTGTCGGCAATGCCCACCTTGTTGTCTATAGCAAACTGGCGTTCGTCTATCTGCTCGCCGAACACTTTCGCAATAGCCTTGCGGCAGCGTGCTGCCTCGGTGATGCCCACACTTGTGGCGAGAGCCTCGGGAATGCTCTTTATCTCGTCGTCGCTGAGTCCCATGTTGCGTGCGCCTGCAACATGACTTGTCAGTTGTGGGTCAACGCCCTCGATGCCGCTCAGTGCAGAGACGGTGACCAGTTCGCGCTCGGCATGTGTCAGCGTGTTGCGTGCAAAGATGTCGCCGAAGAGATGCGCCTTCAGGTAATAGTCTGTTGCTGGCGCGAAGGTGTAGTTGAATGGTGTGCCGCCGCATAGTTGAGTCTGCACCTCGGTGCCTTGTTTAAGGGCGTCGTAGTCTTTAGTCATTGGGTCTGCATCTTTTCCCTCAATGGTTGTTTTGCCAGCCTTCTCACGCTCGCCGATAACCCTTTGCAGAGTGCCCAAACCGTTAAGACTGCGTGGAAATCCCGTGTAGGCATAGAGTTGGCTCAGTGCCTCTTTAATCTGGTTTACGGTCAGTCCGTTGTCGAGACCGCAGTCAATAGCCTTGCTCAAGTTCTCCAAGTCGCCCTTTGCCTCAAGGCAGGCAATGGCAACCATGCTTTGCTGTTGCTTGTTCAGTACCATGTTATTTTGTTTTGTTTGTGCAGCGATGCTCATACATGATGTCATCACCGCGATAATAACCATTATTCTTTTCATGCCGCAAAGATAATAATTATTTGCATATATCACATTACCATTTTTACCGAGATTCGTGCACTTTTTACGGAAAACTGCATGTTGCCGATTGTTGAACATGATGTGATTTCCGTAACATGAATAAGTCTTTCTGTAATTTGAGTAATGGCATAAAAGAAAGAAATAATCTCTACCTTTGCAACTGCGTTTCACTTTGAGAAAAGAAAACGGACACTGGCTCTTAACCAGTGCCCGCGCCTCTACATATTAAGAAGGTGCTATGTTGTTAACTATACCACGAGTGCAGTGATAGATAATCTTTGTCTTTTCGTGTTGTACGAGTCTTTAGGCTAATGAATAAAATTATTAATGTGTCGCCTTCAGATATTGCAAGTCGCCATACCAATAAGATGCTGTGCATCCACCGTCAATCAGGAAGTCGGATCCTGTTATGAAACGTCCGCGCGAAGACATCAGAAACTCAGCCAAGTCGCCCACTTCATCGGGGGTTCCTGCACGCCGTGCAGGCATTCCTTCAATCATCTTAAGATAGCCCTCCTTGCGCGGACCATGCAACTCGTCGTTGGCCAGTGGTGTTATGATGATGCCTGGAGAGATTGAGTTTATCGTGGCGTTGCGTTTTGCCCATCGGCATGCTTCAAATGCCACGCGGAGCACATTGCATCGTTTGGAGTACTGGTATGCCTTGAGCGTATCATTGATAGACTTAACGAACGGAAGTGAAAGCAGTTGCTCCACAGGTGTCATTGCCAAAGCGTCACTCTGTTCCTGACTCAATGCGCCAAGGCGATGACCGCTCTGCGAGGAGATAATAACACCGCTCCCGCCATCGGCAATCACTTTCCCAAACTCTTCCAGCAAAACACTCGTGCCAAACATGTCAACGCGCAGAATCTCCTCTACGGGCGCTTGTGAAGGCGATACGCCTGCGGCATTCACGACGTTCTGAACCTCGCCTTTGCTCGTTGCATATTCCACAAGGCTGAGAATACTTTCACTGGAACCCAAGTCACACTCAACTGCCGAGCACTCGAAACCTGCACCCTCCAGAGTTTTTGCTGCTCGTTCCGCATTTTCTATATTATAGTCGGCCAGCACTATGTGTTTGCCAACACCAATTCTTCTTATTATGGCCAGTCCGATGGAGCCTGCGCCAACTAAAACTGCAACTTTTTTCATCTTCAATTGTTATGCTATTTTCTGTCTGTATTCAGCGGGTGTCATTCCGGACTCCCTTTTAAAGAAACGGCTCATGTGCTGCGGATACTGGAAACCGAGTTCGTAAGAGATGTTGGTTATGGTCTTTGTCTTGTCTGCAAGTCGTTCTTTCAGCACCTCCATAGTGTGCTGTTTGATATGCTCTTGTGCCGAGCGTCCCGTTTCTTTCTTTATGAGGTCGCCGAAATAATTTGGTGAAAGACATAATTCCGAAGCACAATAGCGCACGGTAGGCAGTCCGTTAACTGCCGCATTGTCGCCTTCAAAGTAATGATTCAGCAGTTGCTCGAAACGGGTGAGAAGGTCCGAGTTGATGAACTCGCGGGTAATGAACTGCCTTTCGTAGAAACGTAGGCAATGGTCCAGCAGTATCTCCACATTAGAAGCAATTAGGCGTCGCGTCAGGCGGTCGATGCTGTGGTCGAGTTCAGCCTCTATCTCGTGCAGGTAGTGCATGAACGTCTCGCGCTCCCTCTCTGAAAGGTGAAGCGCTTCGTTGGCAGAATACTCAAAGAACGAATACTCCTTCATGTTTCTTGCCAACGATGTACCATGAACCAATTCGGGCATGAAGAACAATCCCCATCCTTTAGGCTGAAATGTCTCGTCGGTGGTGTTCTCAATGCCTATTACCTGACCAGGCGCAGTACACACTACCGTGCCCTTGTCATAATCGTAATGTGAACGTCCGTAGATGACGTCACAGAACTTTTCGTCCTTCAGCATAACCGAGTAGAACCCGTTGGTGTGGCGCATGTGCTGCATAGGTCTGGCCTTGCTTAAATCCACTACGCTAACCAGAGGGTGCAGAGTCTCCACACCCAGCATGTCGTTAAACTGTTCTATCGTATCGAAGTGTATCATAGTTATTTGCAATATTGACGCAAAGATAGCAAAACATTTCCATCTTTGCGTCATTCTTCAGAATTTTTTTTATGTCTTTTATGCCATCTGTGGCAGGGCTGACCACTCGAAGTGCTGCTCGCGCTCGCTAATCCACCAACGGCCGTCAATCTTCACATACTTGTCATAATAGCGCACTGCATGAACGGTGAGTTTGTCCTTCCCGTCTTCTTCGGTAACCAGTGTGGCGAGGGCATAGCACGTGCCGGTGGCATGAGTATCGTCAATGAAATCCACGTTCTGCTGTCCGTTCATGTGGAACGACACCTTTGCGGCACCGAATGCCTTGTACTGGCGAATCATGTCATGCACATCGCGAGCCTGCATTCCCAACTTATCGCCGAAATACACGTCAAGTACTATGTCCGGGCGGAAAATCTCGACATAGCAGTCTTGGTTGTTCTTGTCACTTTCTGTTGCATAGAAATCTACTAAAGCCTTCAATTCCATGCGGTCTTGCATTCTGAAATCCATAACTTTGTTGTTTTGTCGGTGCAAAGTTATGAAGAAAAAACTTATGCATTTTTACCAAGATAACTGAATAATTTAACAGAATTACTGCTTTTGACGTTTGGGGAAGTGAAAGGGCATCTTTCGTTGTCTGAAAGATGCCCTTTTAGAAGGCGAAAGATGCTTTTTGGAAGGGCGAAAGATGCCCTTTCGCAATTCAAATCTTTTTAACGTACATCGCGCGGATGGCATTCAGCACCGCGAGAATGAGCACTCCCACATCGGCGAAGATGGCAAGCCACATATTGGCGATGCCCACCGCACCGAGAAGCAGGCACACCGCCTTGATGCCGAGAGCCATTATGATGTTCTGCCACACTATTGAGAGAGTTTTCCGAGATATGCGTATTGCCTTTGCAATCTTCATCGGGTCGTCGTCCATAAGAACGATGTCGGCAGCCTCTATTGCCGCGTCACTGCCCAGTCCGCCCATTGCTATGCCGAGATCGGCACGCGAGAGCACAGGCGCGTCATTGATGCCGTCGCCCACGAAAGCGGTAATAGAGCGGGAACCCACCCAAGCCCTCCCCAAGGGAGGGATGTGTTTTCCTGAGTTTGTGGGTTTCTGAGTTTGCGAGACAGGGGCATGTGTCTGTATTTCTTCGAGCATCTTCACCTTGTCGGCAGGCAGCAGTTCGCTATACACCTTGTCAACGTGCAGGTGCGCCGCCACTTCCTCAGCCACTTTCTTGTTGTCGCCAGTGAGTATTACCGTCTGGTTTACCCCAGCCTTGCGCATGGACTCGATAGCCTCGGCAGCATGTGGCTTCACGACATCACCCAGCACGATGTGCCCCATATAGTTACCGTCACACGCCACGTGAACGATGGTGCCCGAGGCATGGCAATGGCAGCACTCCACGCCCTCTTTCTCCATCAGTTTCTCGTTGCCCACGCTCACCTTCTTGCCGTCAACAACGGCGGTGATGCCGTGACCGCTGATTTCCTGTATGTCGCTTACGCGGCTGTGGTCAATAGTCTTGCCGTAGGCACGTTGCAAACTCTTGCTGATAGGGTGGGACGAGGCGCACTCTGCCAGCGCAGCCAGTTCCACGAGGCGGCGTTTCTCCTCCTCGTTGGTCTTGTCGGTATCGTCAATATCGTGCATTGCGGTCACGTCAAAGACACCGAGCGTCAGCGTGCCTGTCTTGTCGAGCACTACGGTCTTCACTTTTGCCAAGGTCTCCAGCATGTTGGCTCCCTTCACCAATATTCCCTCGCGGCTGGCACCTCCGATGCCTGCGAAGAACGAGAGCGGTATGCTGACAACCAAAGCGCAGGGACAACTGATGACGAGGAATATCAGCGCGCGGTATATCCACTGGCTCCACATCGGCTCACTGCCCATGAAAATCAACCGCACTATAGGCGGGAGCAATGCCAAAGTCAGAGCCGCGATGCACACCGCAGGGGTGTAGATGCGTGCAAAACGCGTGATGAAGTCCTCCGAGCGTGACTTGTGCGAGGCGCTGTCCTCCACGAGTTCCAGAATCTTTGACACTGTTGACTCGTCGAACTCTTTCGTGGTGCGCACCTTCAGCACACCAGTCATGTTGATGCTGCCGCTTATAATCTCCTGTCCTTCGCTTATCTCCTGCGGCAACGACTCGCCAGTGAGGGCAGCGGTGTTAAGAGAAGAAACACCCTCAATGACGATTCCGTCAATCGGAACCTTCTCACCTGGCTGAACAATGATTGTCTGTCCCACCTCCACATCATCAGGGTCAACGCGCTCCAGCGAACCGTCGGCCTGCTCGATGTTGGCGTAGTCGGGACGTATGTCCATCAGTTTCGTGATGTCGCGGCGGCTCTTGCCAACGGCATAACTCTGGAAAAACTCGCCCACCTGATAGAACAGCATCACGGCGATGGCCTCCAGATAGTCGCCGCTCTGCTCGTAAAGAGCCAGAGCGAAGGCTCCGAGAGTGGCAACCACCATAAGGAAATTCTCATCGAAGACACGGCTGTTCCTGATGCCGAGCAATGCTTTGCGCAGGATGTCGTAGCCAATGATGAGATACACCACTATATAATATAGCAGCCCATGCGCCACGTTGCCCAGTGGCAGCGCCGTGATGTCTGGCAGCAATGCCAGCACGGCGGTGAGCACTGCCGCCACGATGATGCGTATGAGCATCGTGCGTTGTTTCTTGGTCATAACTTGTTTCTTGTCAACTCATTAACTTATCAACTCATTAACTCATTAACTTATCAACTGAGTATTTCAAAATCCGGTTCCACTTTCTTTGCCACGCGCAACACCTCTTTCAAAACTGTTTCAGGGTCGGCATCGTCATCGAACTCGATTTTCATTTTCTGTGTCATGAATACCACGCTGACACTCTTCACTCCCTTTACATTCTTAACTTTCTCCTCAACGAGGTTAGCGCAGTTGGCGCAGTCAACCTCAATCTTAAACGACTTTTTCATGTTATCTTAATTACTTGGTGGATAATTTTATTCTTTTCTGGGTGCAAAATTAGGACAAAAGAAATGCAACCCGGTTGCAAAGTGAACAAAAAAAACTTCCCTATGCTGCCGGGTGGCAGATAGGGAAGATTCTTTGTCTGTGTGTCTGCTTAAAAGAGTTTATATTCTTTCCCCTTTTCCGTCTTCAAGTCATATTCATAAACTTTGCGGAGAGGGAGCAGGTCGATGCCTTTCAGTTCGTCGGATTTCAGAGGCTGCTTTATGTCGGCCGACATAAGGAGCGCGTTGGGACAGTCGCCCTTGGCTGGTTTCAGTCCCTTCCCCCTCAGCGGTGTGTATGAGCGCAGGCGCAGAGTGCCGCCGATGGTTGACTTTACGGTAGCCTCTTTCAGCATGCCGTCTTGCCACTTCATGTCAACGACAAAGCCACCGCGGGCACGCAGTCCCTTTACTTCTCCCTCGTTCCATGTGCTTGGCAGGGCTGGGAGCAGATGCACCGCACCGTCGTGGCTCTGCACAAGCATCTCGCAAATGCCCGCTGCACAACCGAAGTTGCCGTCAATCTGGAATGGCGGGTGGGCATCGAAGAGGTTGGGGTATGTCCTTCCGTCGCGAACCTTCATTGCAAGACTGTCGTGTGGCAGCAGGTGCAGCATATTGTTTATTATCTTGAAGGCATGGTCGCCGTCAAGCATTCGTGCCCAGAAGTTTATTTTCCACCCCAGGCTCCATCCCGTAGCCATGTCTCCGCGCTGATTCAGCGTGTTGGCGGCAGCGGTGAACAGTTCCGGGTTTCGATATGGCGAAATCTGGTTTGAGGGGTAAAGCCCATAGAGATGAGATATGTGTCGGTGCTCGTCTTTAGGGTCGTCGCCGTCGATTATCCACTCTTGCAGTTGCTTGTAGCGTCCTATCTGCATTGGGGGCAAGTTGCCGAGAGTCTTCTTCAACTTCTTGATGTATGCCGCGTCTTTTATCCCTAACACCTCGGTTGCATGCAGGGTGTTGCTCAGAACGTCGAAAACAATCTGGTTGTCCATAGTGGAGCCTGCTGTCACCGTGGTTTTCTTGCCCATCGGACCATGCTCTGGCGACACCGTCGGAACAGTCATTGTCCATCCATACTTGGGATGAGGCTGCATGTAGTCGAGCAGGAAATCGGCTGCGCCTTTCATCACATCGTAGTTCTTGCGGAGAAAATCGCGGTCGCCGGTGAACAGGTAGTGCTGCCAGATATGCGTGGTGAGCCATGCTCCTCCCGTAGGGAACATTCCCCATGTGGTGCCGTCAACAGGCCCCGCAATGCGCCAAAGGTCGGTGTTGTGGTGAGCCACCCATCCACCGCAGCCGTACATCTGGCGAGCCGTTTGTGCCCCGGTGACGCTCAGGTCGCGAATCATGTCGAACAAAGGCATCTGCGTCTCGGCGATGTTTCCCACAAGAGCAGGCCAGTAGTTCATCTCGGCGTTGATGTTGATGGTGTATTTCGAGTCCCACGGAGCAAATAGTTTGTCGTTCCATACGCCCTGAAGATTGGCTGGCTGTCCGCCTGGTTGCGACGAAGAGATGAGCAGATAGCGCCCGTATTGCATCATCAGCGACACCATGTCGAGGTCTATGGGTTGCCGGGTGTTGGCGAAAGCGGCGAGACGTTTGTCTGTTTCGAGACTCGAGTTCTGGTTTTTCGGGAGCGAGAGTGACACGCGGTCATACTGCTCGCGATACTTCTTGGTGTGCTCGGCGAGCATCTGCTCGTAATCCTTTCCGTTGAAGGCGGCCATCGAAGCATCGTTTTTCTTGTGCGGGTCGCCGCTGATGTCGTGGTAGTTAACATAGTTTGTGGCTGCCACGATGAATATTGTGACATCGTCAGCATTCACAACGCTGATGCTCTCTGCTCCGTCAACAATCTCGCCGTTGCTGCAAACCATGATGCGACATTCGGCACTGAGTCCTCCGGGAATGCCCTCATGCTCCACGTTCTTTATCTTTGCCGTCAGTTGATGGTTGCTCACGCTGCGCTCAACCTCAAACGGAACCTCGTGCCGAACGTTGAAACATAGTTTGTTCTTTCCCCTTGCCGACAGTCGCACCACGATGACATTGTCCTGCTGCGAGGCAAACACCGTGCGTGTATAGGTGGTCTCGTCGCTGCGGAAACGTGTCGTTGCCACAGCATTTCCGATGTTCAGTTCGCGGCGGTAGTCGCTAACGTCGTTGCCTATATTGTCGAAGTCTATCTTCATGCTGCCCAGCGTGAGGTAGCGCATGCCGTGAGGTCCCTTGATGAAATGCTTCTCTATGAGTTCGTGGGCCTCTTCCTCATGCCCCTCGAAGATGAGTCTCCTCACCTCTGGCAGATACTGCAGCGACTCGTTGCTGTTGTTATTGTGCGGCGAGCCCGACCAGAAAGTCTCCTCGTTCAGTTGTATCTCGTCGTTCGCGGTGCCTCCATAGACCATCGCGCCGAGGTGGGAGTTGCCTATGGGCAGCGCCTCGAGCCAGTCGGTAGCGGGTCGGCCGTACCACAGAACGTGGTCTTGCGCCATGATGTTTATTGCCAAAAGCAATGTGGAAATCAGTAATGTTATACGTTTCATTGTTTATTGATTAGTGGTTATGATTTAGACCTCAATGCGTAAAGTCCTGCAAATATACTAATAAAAATAAAAAGGGCAAACACCATTGACGTTTTATGATACGCCACAAAATGAAAAAGCGATGCAGGGAAAAGATATATGTTAAAAAACAAGAACACTGAGTCGCTTTCTAACCTTATTTTATTAACTTTGCACTCTGTTTTCAATAAAAAGGTAAATGAAGTATTCAGGAATTGCATTTTTGTTATTTTTGTTTCCAGTCGGTTCTCATGCGGCAGAACCAGACAGTTGCGTCCACCTGAACGAAGTGGTGGTGACGGGACTCACGGGCAACACTCACATCAGCCGTTCGCCGTCACCTGTGTCGGTGATTTCTGCAAGGCAACTCAACACTCATTCGTCAACAAACCTCATAGACGCCATAGCCAAGCAGCCGGGAGTGGCTCAGGTGAGCACGGGCAGCGGCATCTCAAAGCCAGTGATTCGCGGACTGGGATACAACCGTGTGCTCGTTGTGAACGACGGCATAAGGCAGGAAGGGCAGCAGTGGGGCGATGAGCACGGTATAGAGATTGACCCTAACAGCGTCCATTCTGTAGAGATAATGAAGGGCCCTGCATCGCTGATGTACGGCTCCGACGCGCTTGCAGGAGTGCTGATAATGAAAGATGCCCCGCTACTTCCAGAAGGAGAGATGGACGTGGAGGCAATGACGGAATACCAGACGAACAACGGTCTCTGGGCATACAGTCTGAGCACTGCGGGCCATAAAAATGCCTTTGTGTGGGACTGGCACTGGAGTCAGAAGATGACTCACGACTATAAGAACCGCTTCGACGGCCGTGTGCCGGGAAGCAGATTCGCCGAACGCGCCCTCTCGGGAATGTTCGGGCTAAACGGGGCGTGGGGATACTCGCACCTGAAACTGGGATACTACCACCTCACACCCGGCATCATCGAGGGCGAGCGCGACGAGACAACGGGCGAACTCGTGGCAGAGGACAATGGCAAACACTACGGACGGCTGGCTCCTTTCCAGCAAGTGAAACACTACAAGGCGGTCATCGACAACCAGTTCCGCATAGGGGAGGGCAGGCTGAAAACCATTGTCGGCTATCAGCAGAACCGCCGTCAGGAGTTTGAGGAGGCTGACGAGTGCGAACTCGACTTCATGCTTCACACGCTGAATTACGATATCCGATATGTCACACCCGAGTTCAGCGGCGTGACAATGAACGTCGGTGTGGGCGGAATGTACCAGCGCTCGCTCAACAAAGGCGAGGAATATCTCATACCGTCGTACAATCTTTTCGACCTGGGAGTGTTCGCCACAGCGTCGAAGTCATACGCCGACCGCCTGCACGTCAGCGGCGGAATGCGCTACGACACGCGCCATCTGCACAGCCATTCGCTCATGGAGGAGGGCGAGATGCGCTTCGAGCAGTTCTCGCGTTCGTTCAGCGGACTTACGGGAAGCATCGGAGTGGTTTATAACCTGAGTCAGAACACCGACCTGCGTTTTAACATCGCACGCGGTTTCCGCGCGCCAAACATGAGCGAGATGGGCAGCAACGGAGTGCACGAAGGAACTCTAAGATATGAGATAGGCAACCACGACCTAAAGCCAGAGTACAGTTGGCAGGCCGACCTCGGGCTCGACTTCTCAACAGAAATCTTCTCGATGCAGTTGTCGCTCTTCGCCAACCGAATCAGCAATTTTATATACTTGCAACGCGACGGCACCGAAATAGAGGGAATGCCTGTATATCAGAACCGTCAGGGAACAGCGCGCCTGCTGGGCGGAGAGGCGCGAGCCATACTTCACCCCTTCCATCATCTGCATTGGGAGAACTCGTTCAGTTATGTGGATAGCCGACTTCTCGACAAGCCGAAAGACGAGCGCTATCTGCCGTTCACACCCGCTCCAAGATGGCTCTCCACCGTTCATTACGACTTCCATCACCCGTCTTCCGTGCATAGCCACTCGTCAAACCTCTTCAACAATGCTTTTGTTGAATTGGAGATGGAGTGTAATCTGAGACAGAATCACTTCCTCGCGGCAAACGAAACCGAGACGGCAACGCCATCATATACACTCTTCAACTTCACAGCAGGCACTGATATCCAGCACCATAGCAAGAAGATAGTGTCTCTATACCTTACCGTTGCCAACATCTTCGACCGCGCATATCAGAACCACCTGTCGCGACTGAAATATGCTGACACGAACAACGTGACAGGCCGAATGGGCGTCTTCAACATGGGAAGGAACATTACGCTGAAACTCGTCATCCCTCTCACGTTCGACATCTAACAGCCTCATGGGCTTTCTTCAATTACGAGAGGAATGTACGTTTACCGTCATTCATAAAGCGAAACCGCCGATATTGCCGACCAATATTGGCGGTTTCGTTTACCAAAATAGCCTATATTACTCACCAAAATAGGCTATTTTACTCAGTAATATAGGCTATTTTACTTTGCGGAATGACATTTTTTGGAAACCGAAACCGGTTATTTTGCTTTACAATTCGCCCAAAACTGCACATTATATCCTGTATGTGCGCATTTTAGTTAATTATTGTTTTAAAATACTTTAAATTGGTGCTGACATTATGCCGTTATTACATTATTTTATATATCTTTGCAAATGATTTTGAAAGGGAAGAATTTTTATCCGAAATTTATTAATTTAGAGAAAAGAGAAACCGATGTTTGAGAATTTAAGTGACAGACTTGAAAGGTCGTTCAAGATACTTAAAGGTGAAGGAAAAATCACCGAGATAAACGTTGCGGAAACCTTGAAGGACGTGCGCCGTGCGCTGCTCGATGCCGACGTTAACTATAAAGTGGCTAAGCAGTTCACCGACACGGTGAAGCAGAAGGCACTGGGCATGAACGTGCTCACGGCAATCAAGCCGGGGCAGTTGATGGTGAAGATTGTTCACGACGAACTCGCCGCGCTGATGGGTGGCACCGCATCGGAACTGCATCTCGAGGGTAAGCCCGCCATAATACTGATGTCGGGATTGCAAGGCTCGGGTAAGACGACGTTCAGCGGAAAACTGGCAAACATGCTGAAGACAAAGCAGCGCAAGAAGCCTCTGCTCGTGGCGTGCGACGTTTACCGCCCTGCTGCCATAGAGCAGTTGAAGGTGGTGGGCGCATCGGTCGATGTTCCAGTATATTGCGAGCCAGAGAGCAAGGACGTGGTGAGCATTGCCAACCATGCCATTGCCGAGGCTAAGGCCAAGGGAAACGATGTTGTCATCGTCGATACTGCCGGTCGTCTCGCCGTTGACGAGGAGATGATGCAGGAGATAGAGACGCTGAAGAAGGCGCTCAACCCTGACGAAACACTGTTCGTGGTTGACTCGATGACGGGTCAGGATGCAGTGAACACCGCGCGAGAGTTCAACGAAAGACTCGACTTCGACGGTGTGGTGCTGACAAAACTCGACGGCGACACCCGTGGCGGTGCAGCGCTCTCGATACGCACGGTGGTGACTAAGCCTATCAAGTTCGTGGGAACGGGCGAGAAGATGGAGGCCATCGACGTGTTCCACCCCGAGCGAATGGCCGACCGAATACTGGGAATGGGCGACATCGTCTCGCTCGTTGAGCGCGCTCAGGAACAGTATGACGAGGAAGAGGCGAAACGCCTGCAGAAGAAGATCATGAAGAACAAGTTCGACTTCAATGACTTCCTCGGACAGATACAGCAGATAAAGAAGATGGGTAATCTGAAGGACCTGGCTGCCATGATTCCAGGAGTGGGCAAGGCGATAAAGGATGTTGACATCGACGATGATGCTTTCAAAGGCATCGAGGCGATTATCCAGAGCATGACACCCAAGGAGCGCAGCAATCCCGAGATACTGAACACCAGCCGCCGCAACCGCATTGCGAAAGGTTCGGGAACAAGCATTCAGGAGGTGAACCGACTGATAAAGCAGTTCGACCAGACACGCAAGATGATGAAGATGGTGACCAGCGGCGGCATGAAGGGCATGATGAAAGGAATGCCAATGCCTAAATAAAAAAGATTATGAGTTACACATTGATAGACGGCAAGGCAACAGCCGCCAAGATTAAAGAAGAGATAAGACACGAGGTGGAAGACCTCGTGGCACACGGAAAGAAACGTCCGCATCTGGCTGCTATCCTCGTGGGGCACGACGGAGGTAGCGAGACATACGTGAAGAATAAGGTGCTGGCATGCGACGCGTGCGGTTTCCAGTCAACGCTGATTCGATATGAGTCGGACGTTACTGAGGCAGAACTGCTCGACAAGGTGCGCCAGTTGAACGAAGACGCATCGATAGACGGCTTCATAGTGCAACTGCCGCTGCCGAGACACATCGACGAGCAGAAAGTGATAGAGACAATAGACTACCGCAAGGATGTTGACGGATTCCATCCCATCAACGTAGGACGCATGTCGATAGGTCTGCCGTGCTTCATCTCAGCCACACCCCTTGGCATAGTGACGCTGTTGCAGCGCTATGGCATAGAGACATCGGGAAAGAAGTGCGTCGTTCTGGGCCGCTCGAACATCGTGGGCAAGCCGATGGCGCAGTTGATGATGCAGAAGCAGTATGGCGATGCCACGGTGACGGTGTGCCACAGCCGCTCGAAGACTCTGAAAGAGGAGTGCCGCGAAGCCGACATCATTATCGCCGCGATAGGTCAGCCCGACTTCGTGACGGCCGACATGGTGAAGGAAGGTGCCGTGGTGATTGACGTGGGCACCACCCGCGTTCCCGATGCTACTCGCAAGAGCGGCTTCCGTCTGAACGGTGACGTGAAGTTTGACGAGGTGGCACCGAAATGTTCGTTCATCACTCCAGTGCCAGGCGGCGTGGGTCCGATGACCATCTGCTCGCTGATGAAGAACACGCTGGAGGCATATAAGAGAAAATGACAGCCGAAGAATACTATAAGCAGGGCAACAACTACCGGCAACAGGGTAATTTTCAGGAAGCAATCAACTGTTACCTTGAAGCCATAGCCTTAGATCCACACAGCCCTGCCGTCGAGGCAAAACGGATGCTCGACGACATATTGAACTACTATTGTAAAGACATGTACAACCCCTGAGAACCGTGCTGCCTTGGCTGGGGCGGCGTGGCGAGCAGGACAAAAACAAACATTATGGCAAAATTCAGAGGTGCTATCGTGGTGAATACCGACCGATGCAAGGGCTGCGCACTTTGTGCCGAGGCCTGTCCAAAGGGGGTAATCGCCTTGGCAGCAAAGAAAGTGAATGTCCACGGATACCCATACGTGGAAGCAGCGAATCCTGATGATTGCATCGGGTGTGCTTCGTGCGCTATCGTGTGTCCTGACGGATGTATTACGGTTTACAAAAAACGTATGGAGGATTGACCTATGGCAGAACAGGAAGTAACTCTTATGAAAGGCAATGAGGCGATAGCCCATGCCGCAATCCGCTGTGGTACTGACGGATATTTCGGATATCCAATCACGCCGCAGAGTGAGGTAATCGAGACACTCGCCGAACTGAAGCCATGGGAAACCACTGGCATGGTGGTGGTTCAGGCCGAGAGCGAGGTGGCTTCAATCAACATGGTTTATGGAGGTGCCGGCGCTGGCAAGCGTGTGATGACATCATCGTCAAGCCCTGGCGTGGCACTGATGCAGGAGGGCATTGCCTATATGGCTGGTGCCGAACTGCCCGGACTCTTTGTCAACGTGCAGCGAGGCGGTCCCGGTCTGGGAACAATACAGCCGTCTCAGGCAGACTATTTCCAGGCAACACGCGGCGGTGGAAATGGCGACTACTACGTCATAACCCTCGCTCCGAACAGCGTGCAGGAGATGGCCGACTTTGTTGACCTCGCCTTTGAACTGGCATTCAAATACCGCAACCCCGCGATGATTCTCTCCGACGGTGTCATCGGACAGATGATGGAGAAGGTGGTGCTGCCGCCTTACAAGCCACGCCGCACCGAGGAGGAAGTTAAGAAGGAGTGCCCTTGGGCTACATTCGGCCGCACCAAGGACCGTCAGCCTAACATCATCACATCGCTCGAACTGCGCTCTGAGGAGATGGAGAAACGCAACATCCATCTGCAGGAGAAGTATCAGGAAATACGCGACAAGGAGGTGCGCTATGAAACACAACACCTCGACGATGCCGAGTATATGATAGTAAGTTTCGGCTCTGCTGCCCGCATCGCGGAGAAAGCGCTCGAACTTGCTCATGAGGAAGGAATCAAGGTCGGACTGTTCCGGCCAATCACTCTGTGGCCGTTCCCGTCGAAGCAGATTGCTGAGGCAGCACGCGGAAAGAAGGGCGTGCTCGTCGCTGAGATTAACGCTGGTCAGATGGTTGAGGACGTTCGCCTTGCCATCAATGGCGCTGTGCCTGTGGAACACTTTGGACGTTTGGGAGGTATCGTTCCCGAGCCGGATGAGATTGTAAATGCTATCAAAACCAAACTGATGTAAGCCATGGAAAAGAATGAGATTATAAGCCCAGAGAATCTGGTGTATAAGAAGCCGACGCTGATGAACGATGTGCCCATGCACTATTGCCCGGGATGCTCGCATGGCGTCGTACATAAACTCGTAGCAGAGGTGATAGAGGAAATGGGAATGGAGGAGAAGTCTATCGGCGTGTCTCCGGTGGGCTGCGCTGTCTTCGCTTACCGTTATATCGACATCGACTGGCAGGAGGCTGCCCACGGACGTGCGCCAGCCATCGCCACCGCCATCAAGCGTCTGTGGCCCGACCGTCTGGTGTTCACCTATCAGGGAGACGGCGACTTGGCATGTATCGGTACTGCCGAGACAATTCATGCCCTGAACCGTGGCGAGAACATCACCATCATCTTCATCAACAATGCCATCTATGGCATGACGGGTGGACAGATGGCTCCTACAACTCTGCTCGGGCAGAAGACAGCCACTTGTCCTTACGGTCGTGTGCCCGAACTGCACGGCTATCCTCTCAAGATGCCTGAGATTGCAGCACAACTCGAGGGCACATGCTATGTGACTCGCCAGAGTGTTGACACCGTTGGACATATACTGAAGGCAAAGAAGGCCATACGCAAGGCTTTCGAGGCTAACATGGCATGCAAGGGCTCGTGCCTCGTTGAGGTCACCTCTACATGTAACAGCGGTTGGAAGATGCCGCCGTCAAAGGCTAATAAGTGGATGGAGGAGAACATGTTCCCGTTCTATCCGCAGGGAGATTTAAAGGACACAACTAAAGAGTAAGGAGGATAGTGCTATGAAACAAGAAATTATTATAAGTGGTTTCGGTGGTCAGGGCGTGCTTTCGATGGGAAAGATTCTCGCTTACTCCGGACTGATGGAGGATAAAGAGGTTACGTGGATGCCTGCATACGGACCAGAACAGCGCGGCGGTACAGCCAACGTGACAGTGATTGTGAGCGACGAGCGCATATCGTCGCCTATTCTGAGCAAGTATGACATTGCCATCGTGCTCAACCAGCCGTCACTCGATAAGTTTGAGCCGAGAATCAAACCAGGTGGAATACTCATCTACGATGGTTTCGGAATCATCAATCCGCCGACACGAAAGGACATCACCGTCTATCGTATCGACGCAATGGACAAGGCTGCCGAGATGAAGAACTCGAAGGTGTTCAATATGATTGTGCTTGGCGGACTGCTTGAGGTTTGTCCCGTTGTCAGCGACAAGGGTGTGGAGAAGGCTCTCTTCAAGACACTGCCTGAGCGCCATCATGCCCTAATTCCGCTTAATATGGAGGCCATCAAGGCTGGCAGAACAATCATCCAGAAGATGTGACTCTCATGTTTATAAGATAAAGAAATGCCCGCAAATGTCGAAGTTGCGGGCATTTTTGTTTTTCTTTGTTAGTTGTTGAAGATGAATCACATTCATCTTGATGTGGAGGTCATCATAATTCAATTAATTGTATTCCGCCGTATGGTACAAGATGACTGAAGCATTCTTCTTCGGAAAACAAGTGTGCATAGACACCGGCGCAGATAAGCACACCGCCGTGAGCAAAGATTGCCACGCGCTCATAATCTTTCTGACGCAGTTCGTCAAGGAAGTCGGCCACGCGCTGATATAGCAATCGGTAACTCTCGCCATTGGTGGCGGCAAGGTTCATGTAGTCGTTATACCACTTTAATATCGCGGGGTCTTTGCTCTCAATGTCGTCGTAGCGCATCATTTCCCAGTCGCCCATGTTCATCTCCTTCAGCCGGTCGTCGGTTACTGGGGTGTCGTAACCGCAGAATGCCGCTAACTTGCGCGCTCTGGTTAGTGGCGACGAGAACACCATGTCCAGTTTGTTGATGCCGAGCATCTTCTCAAGGTTGCTCTTTGTTTCTGCCGCCTCTTGCTCGAAGGTGGCGGCAACGGGAACATCTGTCCAGCCGTAGCAGGTGCCCTTTGGCACACCCACACTTGTGTGTCTTATCATGTAGATTTCCATATTCTTCTTATATTAACGACATTGTAAGGTAGAACGACAGTTCGATGAGCAGGAAGAGGGCCCCGCAGCAGTCGCCGGTATATCCCTTAATCTTGCGGAGCATCATATAATATATGAAATACATCACGATGCAGGGCACGAAGATGAGCAAGTCCCAGCGCAGGGACAGTCCTTCAAGACTGGCATAGACAAGAGGAATCATAGGCAGAACGCCCTGGATGAAGAGCAGGATGCCTGCCTTCACGCTCATCTTGCGATACACGGTGTGCGCCTTGCTGGTCTCCTCGGTGCGTGCATAGGGCAGGAACATTATTATCTGCGCAGCAATCATCTTGCAGTAGGCATCACCAGCAAATATCGTCATTGCCGCAACAAGCGGAGTGAGTGTGCTGAGCGCGCCATAGAGAAGGGCGAAGTAAAGAATCAGTCCCACCACACCATAGGTGCCGATGTGCGAGTCTTTCATTATGCTCAGTATCCGTTCGCGGTCGTTGCCGCCACCGCCGAAGCCGTCGAAGAAGTCGGCAAGACCGTCCTCATGCAGTGCTCCGGTGAGCAATACGCGTGCCGCGATGGCAAGCACCAGCGCGATATGGAAAGGGAAGAGCATGTTGCCGAAATAAACAACCGCTGCCATCACACCGCCCGTGAGCCATCCCGCCAGCGGCCAATGCTCTACAACCGTCTCGTAGCATTGCTGTGGCGGTTGGTAGATGCGCCAGAAGGGTAGGCGGGTGAAGAATATCAACGAGGCGTAAATCCTCTGCCACCACTTTGTTTGGTCTATTTTTATTTCCATAGTTTCTTTTGGATGTATTGTGTTTTTATTAGGGGGAGTTTAGGAGTTCAGGAGTGAAGGAGTTCAGACATCACCTTTGTTGATATGTTTGTGATTAATGCTTTTTATTTCTTCACTCCTAAACTTCTGCACTCCTTTCAAAAATACTTCGTGATATGTGCATTCTCGAAATTGTTCATCTCGTTCACCATTCTCACGGCACTCTCGATGATAGGGTAGGCGCAGAGAGCACCCGTGCCTTCGCCAAGCCGCATGCCGAGTTGCAGGATAGGGTGGGCATTCATCAGTTCCAGCATGCGCCGGTGTCCGCTCTCTGCACCGCAATGCCCAAAGATGGCATAGTCGAGAACTGAAGGACAGAGGCGCGAAGCGGCAAGCATGCAGGCCGACATGATGAAACCATCGACCATCACAAGCATTCCTAACTCTGCCGCGCGCAGCATTGTGCCTATGGCAGCCACCATCTCGAAGCCGCCGAAGTAGCGGATTATCAGGCGCGTGTCTTTCTCGGTGTATGTGTTGTTGAATCGTTCCACTGCCTTGTGCAGCACCTCACGTTTGTGCCTGACGCCCTCGTCGTTGAGTCCTGCGCCTGCCCCGATGCAGTCGTCGAGCGGAATGTTCCCCATCAGATGCGCCCAGATGCTCGACGGAGAGGTGTTTGCGATGCCCATTTCTCCGATGCAGACGATGTTGCTTCCTTCCTCGTGGCAACGCTCGGCCATCTCCCTGCCAACGTCGATAGTCTTCTGATACTCCTCCTCGCTCATTGCCGCTTCGTATAGGAAGTTGCGCGTGCCGCGTGCCGTCTTGCGGTTAATGATGTCCGGGAAGTCGCTCAGGTCGTGGTCAACGCCGACGTCAACGATAAACAACTTGAACCCATGCTGACGGCAGAACATGTTCACTCCTCCTCCGCCTCGCGTGAAGTTCTGCATCTGCTGCCATGTGACGTCGCGTGGACTCACGCTCACCCCCTCGCGTTCTATGCCGTGGTCGCCGCCGTACAGTATATGGCATGGATGCTTCAGACACGGCGACAGCGTCTGCTGCACATAACATATCTGCTCCGCCAGCGTCTCCAGCATTCCCAAAGAGCCTTTAGGCTTGTTCAGATTGTCAATCTTGTTGCGAATGATGTCCTTATTTATTCTTTCTTCCATAGTTCAAAACATTTGTCGCTCAGCGCTCAACGTTATTTTATCTTAACGGGAATGCCGCTCACCATCAGTATCACCTCATCGGCATGCTGTGCCACATACTGGTTCATCCATCCCTGCATGTCGGTGAAGCGCCGCTGAATGCTGTCGGGACTCACTCCGCCGCTTCCTATCTCGTTGGTCACGAAGATGAAGGTGGCATCTTGTGCGGTGAAACGGTCGAACTCCGCTTCAATCTCCCGCAGCGCGTCATCCACAGACGGCTGTTCCCATTCTTTCGCTGACTGGTTGTAGAAGAAGTTTGTGCACCACAAGGTGATGCAGTCTATCACCGCCACCTTATTATTAATAATGTGTCGGCTGAGCCATTTCTCCTCCTCGATGTTCTCCCATTGCTGGCCTCTGCGCTCCTGATGCCTTGCCACGCGCTGGCGGAACTCCTCGTCCCATACATGGGCGGTGGCAATATACACGGGATTTTGGCTAAGGCTTAGCGCAAGTCTCTCTGCATAAGCGCTTTTCCCCGAGCGTTGCCCGCCTGTAATCAAGATAATCTTTTTCATGCTGCGAAATTACAAAAAAGAAGTGACATAGGTGTTCGTTTTCTCTTTTTTATTAACCTAAATCAACAAAACATGCAATAAATTACGAAATTTAGTTGAAAAAATTTGGCAGTTTCAACATTTTTTTATTACTTTGCACTCAATAACATAAATTACGACAATAATTTTAACACATTTATTATAGTTAACTAATTAAAACAAAAGAAACATGAAAAAGTTATTTGTATTGTTTGCTGCAGCAGCAATGACTCTTACCGCATCGGCTCAGGCCCTTGAGGAAAGCAAGACTTTTGACAACTTCTACATTGGCATCAATGGTGGAGTTTCTACAAAGATGACAGAGCAGAGCGGCTGGCTCGGCGGCCTCAACCCTAACGCAGGTCTCCGCATCGGTCGTTGGTTCACTCCTGTATTCGGTATCGCTGCCGAGGGAAATGCTTATTTCTCTAACAAGCCTCTCCCATCAACAGGTACAGCAGTTCGTGCTACCAACGTAGGTGCTATCGCTACTGTTAACCTGAGCAACTGGTTCGGTGGATATCCTGGCGAGCCACGCGCATTCGAAGTTGTTGCTGTTGGTGGTCTTGGATGGACACACTGGTATGGCAACAATGGCTTCCCAAAGAACATTAACAACACCACTGCAAAGGCTGGTCTTGACTTCACATTCAACCTCGGTGCTGAGAAGGCATGGCAGATTTACATTGAGCCTGCAGTAACATGGGGTCTCAATGGTCCAATGGGAATTGATAACCCAGATGTACAGGGAATGTTCTATGACTTTGAGAAGCCTTACACAGGTACAAAGTTCAATGTTAACGACGCATTCTTCCAGTTGAACGCTGGTATCGTTTACAAGTTCAAGAACTCTAACGGTACTCACAACTTCAAGGTTGCTGACCTCCGCAACCAGGCTGAGATCGATCGTCTGAACGCTATCATCAACGGTCTGCGCAACGACCTCGATGCTAAGGATCGTGAGATTGCACGCCTCCAGAAACTCCTCGACGAGTGCAACGCACGCGTTTGCCCAACTTGTCCAGAGCCTAAGGAAGTTGCTAACCTGCAGCCAACCGTTCTCTTCCGTCAGGGCAAGAGCGTGATTGACCCAGCACAGTATGCTCCAATCGAACTCATCTCTAACTACATGAAGAATCACCCAGAGGCTAAGGTTAAGATTGACGGTTATGCTTCTCCAGAGGGTTCACTCGAACTCAACAAGAAGTTGTCTATCGACCGCGCTGAGGCTGTTAAGAACGCACTTGTTAAGAAGTACAAGATTGCTGCTGACCGTCTGACCACTGAGGGTCACGGCCCAACAGACAAACTCTTCGAGCAGGTAGAGTTCAACCGCGTAGTTACATTCCACGACACTACAAAATAATCCAACCTAAGAAGATTATTATGTAAAACCACTCCCGCCCCTCATCTTCGAGGGGCGGGATTTTTTTGCATTTCAGACACCGTTCTGCTGTTATTGACCGTCGCGGTGACGTTTGTTGAAATCAGTACGTGGCGTTCGGACTGGCAGTCCGAACGTCACGTACTCACAGTCCGAACGCCACGTACTGGCAGTCCGAACGTCAAGTACTGAACTCAGAACTGGCGTCTTGCGTCGTTGGTTGTGGCTTTCTCATTTCTTATTTGCCTTTATTTGTCTGCAAACAGTTATGAAATGAAATATTTTTGCATGCTTTTTATTTCGGATTGTCAGTGTTTTGTAAAAATATTCAGGTAATTGTTGGTTATTCGGTAAAAACTAAGTAACTTTGCAGTCCCATATATATAATAGGAGAAAGCATTATGAAACATCAGTTGAGAAGTGCTGTTTGCACTGAGGGAAGGAGAATGGCTGGCGCCCGTGCATTGTGGGTGGCCACAGGAATGAAACGTGAGCAATTCGGGAAACCAATCATAGCAGTCGTCAATTCTTTCACACAGTTTGTGCCGGGTCATACCCATCTCCATGAGATAGGGCAGATAGTGCGCGAGGAGATTGAGCGCATGGGCTGCTATGCAGCCGAGTTCAACACCATCGCCATTGACGACGGCATCGCCATGGGGCACGACGGCATGTTGTACAGTCTGCCTTCTCGCGATATCATTGCCGACTCTGTGGAGTACATGGTGAATGCCCATAAGGCTGATGCCATGATTTGCATCTCCAACTGTGACAAGGTAACGCCGGGCATGCTGATGGCTTCAATGCGCCTGAACATCCCTACGGTGTTCTGCTCGGGCGGTCCTATGGAGGCTGGTCGTTGGCGCGGCGAGAATGCCGACCTTATCACCGCTATGGTGAAAGGCGCCGACCCAAGCGTAAGCGACGAGGAAATGGCAGAGATAGAAGGCTGTGCCTGTCCTGGCTGCGGCTCTTGCTCGGGCATGTTCACGGCAAACTCTATGAACTCGCTGACCGAGGCCATCGGTCTCTCTCTGCCTGGCAACGGCACTATTCTCGCCACTCACAAGAACAGGATAGAACTCTTCCGCGACGCCGCTCGACAGATAGTGAAGAATGCGTTGGCATATTATGAGGACGGAGACGAAAGCGTTCTGCCCCGCAACATCGCCACTCGCGAGGCTTTCCTCAATGCCATGACGCTCGACATCGCTATGGGTGGAAGCACAAACACCGTGCTCCATCTGCTGGCAGTGGCTCAGGAGGCTGGCGCCGACTTCACAATGAAGGACATCGACGCACTGAGCCGCAAGACTCCTTGCTTGTGCAAGTTGGCTCCGAACACCCAGAAATACAGTGTGCAGGAGTGCGGCCGTGCCGGCGGAATACTCGGCATCATCAACGAACTCGCCAAGGGCGGACTGATAAATAAGGACTGCCGCCGCGTCGATGGCAAGACTCTGGGCGAGCAACTCGAGAAATATGACATAATGAAAGACGACATCGACGCCGATGCCAACCGCATATATCAGTCGGCTCCGGGCAACCGCTTCTCTACGAAGATGGGCAGTCAGGACTGTCAGTGGGGCACACTGGACAAAGACCGTGCCAACGGTTGCATCCGCGACCTTGAACATGCTTACACCAAGGACGGCGGACTGGCGGTGCTCTTCGGCAACATTGCCCAGGACGGCTGTGTGGTGAAGACCGCCGGTGTAGATGAGAGCCTGTGGCACTTCGAGGGACCTGCCGTGGTGTTCGACTCTCAGGAGGATGCCTGTGAGGGCATTCTGGGTGGACGTGTGAAGAGCGGCGACTGTGTCGTCATCACTCACGAAGGACCCAAGGGCGGACCAGGCATGCAGGAGATGCTTTATCCCACCAGTTACATCAAGTCGATGCACCTCGGCAAGGAGTGCGCTCTGATTACCGACGGACGATTCTCTGGCGGCACCAGCGGACTCAGCATAGGCCACATTTCGCCGGAGGCTGCCTCGGGCGGAAACATTGGCAAGATAAAGGATGGCGACATCATAGAGATAGACATCCCGTCGCGCAGCATCAATGTGCGCCTCTCCGACGAGGAACTTTCAGCCCGCGAGCAGCAGCCGTTGAAGCGCAACCGTGTGGTTAGCAAGGCTTTGCGCGCATACGCCCAGAGCGTTTCGAGTGCCGACAAGGGTGGTGTTCGCCTCCTTAGCCCCCTAAGTTAGGGGGTTGGGGGTCTGAACAATAGCATGACATTATGAACACTCCAACCAACCTTATAATAAAGAATATCGCCGATTGCTTCGTCACGATATGACGCCAAGCGAAAGGATGCTCTGGAAACATATAAGTGACAAACAATTAGATGGCTGGAGGTTCAGAAGACAGCATGGTTTTGGCCCCTATGTCTTAGATTTCTATTGTCCGGTTCTGAAACTTTGTATTGAAGTTGACGGAGAGATACATCAAAGAACAGATGTAGTTGAGAAGGACAAAGAAAGGACATCTTTTTTGGAAAGCAACGGAATAAAGGTGATTAGATTCACTAATGACGAGATAGAAAACGACATTTCGGATGTTTTGGAACGAATAAGGAGGTTTATAAACAATAATAGTTTCAATTTAAGATTTCAAAAGAAATGAGTCAGATAATAGATAATACTAAATGTTCAGACCCCCAACCCCCTAACTTAGGGGGCTATATAACGGGCTCAGAAGCATTGATGCGCGCTTTGCAGGCAGAAGGGGTGAAGACTATCTTCGGCTATCCCGGCGGTGCCATCATGCCCGTTTATGATGCCCTTTACGACTATACCCGGGGCGAGAAGAAGTGCTTCGACCATATACTTGTGCGACATGAGCAGGGCGCAGCACACGCTGCCGAGGGCTATGCACGTGTCAGCGGCAAGGTGGGTGTGGCGCTTGTCACCAGCGGTCCTGGCGCAACAAACACTCTCACTGGCGTTGCCGATGCCATGATGGACTCCACTCCTATTGTGGTGATTGCCGGACAGGTGCCCATCGGAGCACTGGGAACAGATGCCTTTCAGGAGGTTGACCTCGTGGGTGTTGCCCAGCCGATAAGCAAGTGGAGTTACCAGATACGCCATGCCGAGGACATCGCGTGGGCGGTAAGCCGTGCGTTCTATATCGCACGCAGCGGTCGCCCGGGTCCTGTGGTGCTCGATTTCCCCAAGAACGCGCAGACCGAGATGGTCGATTTCCATGCAGAGAAGGTCGATTTCGTGCGTTCTTACGTGGCATATCCTAAACTCAACGAGGATGCAGTGCGTCAGGCGGCAGAGATGATTAACTCTGCCAAGAAGCCGTTTGCTCTCGTGGGGCAGGGCGTGGAACTCGGCAATGCGCAGGAAGAACTGAAGGCTTTCCTCGAGAAAGCGGGCATTCCGGCAGGCCGCACGATGCTCGGACTCTCGGCATTGCCCTCCGACCATCCGCTGAACATGGGCATGCTGGGCATGCACGGCAACTATGCGCCAAACATGAAAGAGCAGGAGTGCGATGTGCTCATTGCCATCGGCATGCGCTTCAGCGACCGTGTCACTGGCTCGTTGAAGACCTATGCCAAGCAGGCAAAGGTGATTCATCTGGACATCGACCGCAGCGAGATAGACAAAAACGTGAAGACCGATGTGGCGGTGATTGCCGACTGCAAGGAGTCGTTGCCCGCTCTGACAGCGCTGATAAACAAGAACGACCATAAGGAATGGATTGACTCGTTCCGCCCTCTGGCAGAACGCGAGCGCGAGAAGGTCATCGAGCCCGCAATACATCCTAAGGAAGGCATGCTGCTGATGGGCGAGGTGGTGAACGCTGTTGCCGAAGCCACCAAGGGCGATGCAGTGCTCGTGACCGACGTGGGACAAAACCAACTGTTCGCAACACGCTACTTTAAATACAACAAAAACCGCTCGATAGCAACCAGCGGAGGTCTGGGAACGATGGGCTACGGCATGCCCGCCGCCATCGGTGCCACCTTCGGAGCGCCTGGTCGCACCGTTGTCTGCTTCATGGGCGACGGAGGTTTCCAGATGTGCATCGAGGAACTGGGCACCATTATGGAGCAACAGGCACCTGTGAAGATGGTGCTTATGAACAACAACTACCTCGGCAACGTGCGCCAGTGGCAAGACATGTTCTGGCAGAGACGCAAGTCGTTCACCAAGATGATGAACCCCTGCTACGAGCAAGTGGCCAAGGCATACGGCATTCCGTATCAGGGTGTTGTTGAGCGCAAGGACCTTCAGGCAGCCATCGAGAAGATGCTTGCCACCGACGGGCCGTATATCATGGAGTGCGCCATACTCGAGGAGGATGACGTTCTGCCGATGACACCTCCTGGAAAGAGCGTTGACGAGATGATGTTGGAAGTATAACTAACCCAGAACAGAGAACAAATGGAAGACAAGACATTATATACGTTGCTGGTCTATTCGGAGAACATCGCGGGTATTCTTAACCAGATAACCGCCGTTTTCACACGTCGCCAGGTTAACATCGAGAGCCTTAACGTGTCGGCTTCGAGCATTCCGGGCGTGCATAAATACACCATCACCGCCTATAGCGACGAAGACCAGATAGTGAAAATCACCAAGCAGATAGAGAAGAAGATTGATGTGATTAAGGCAAGTTACTACACCGACGACCAACTCTTTATCCGCGAGGTGGGCCTGTATAAACTTGCCACATCGGTGGTTCTCGAGAATCCCGAGATTTCAAGGCTCGTGCGACGCGCCGATGCACATATAATGGAGGTGAATCCTACCTTCTGTTCGGTGATGCTTTCAGGCAAGACAGAGGAGATAACCGACCTTTACTATGCCCTCGACAAACTGGGCTGCGTGCTGCAATACACCCGTTCGGGACGCATTGCCGTAACACGCAGCACCGTGGAACAGGTGTCCGACTTCCTCGAGGAGCAGGAAAAGGCACATAGGAAAAATGGATAAGCATTAGGATATGGAAAAAGTAGGACGTTATCTGGAGACTGCAGAGCCGTTCCATTGCGACTTCAGCCATCGTCTCTTTATGGGACATCTGGGCAACCACATGCTTAATGCTGCCGACTTCCACAGCCGCGACCGTGGCTTTGGCATGGACTACCTGAACACTATCAACAAGACGTGGGTGCTCTCGCGACTCGCCATCGAGATGGACGAGATGCCGCGACAGTACGAGAAATTCTATGTCGAGACGTGGGTGGAAAGTGCCATGAGATACTTCACTAACCGAAACTTCCGCGTGGTGGCTGCACCTGACGAATCGTCATCCAACAACCAACCCTCATCACCAAAGGTATATGGCTACGGCCGCAGCATCTGGGCGATGATAGACACCGAGACACGCCAACCGTGCAACCTGCTCGAGGTGAATAACGGGGCAATAATGGAGTATGTGGAAAAGGAGAAGGAAAACCCGATGGCAAAACTTTCTCGCGTCAAAATGGACGAGAATGCCCAGCCGGTGCGCACCATCGAGACCAACTATAACGATGTTGACATTAACGGGCACATCAATTCCGTGAAGTACATCGAGCATGTTCTCGACCTCTTCTCGTTGGAGTGGTACCGCGAACATTCGTTAAAACGTTTCGACATAGCGTATGTTGCCGAGTCGCATGGCGGCGACAGGCTGCGTTTCTATCGTGAAACCGACGAGGAAGATGCCCTCGCTTTCAAGATACGCATCACCAAATTGCCTGCCGATGGAGGTGACGAGGTGGAGGTGTGTCGCTCTAAGGTGAAGTTCGTTTGACATACATCATTCTTGTTAAATTAGTATAAAGATGTAAGTTTTTGCGCGAATATGGTAACAATTTGCAATGTTTTGTTTCCGTATTCGCGTAATTTGTTGTATCTTTGCACACGATTTTTAGTTTAGCCTCTGGTTCGTGTCCTCGTGAAGGACGTGAAGAATCAACAAGACGACTGCTCTCGGGTAGGGCGGGCATGGTTCAAGAGGAAAGTATAACATTTAAAATTCCATTTATTTATGGCAGAAATGAATTTTGGTGGCGTAATGGAAACCGTAGTCACCAGCAAGGAGTTCTCTTTGGAGAAAGCACGTGAAGTATTGAAGAACGAGACCATCGCCGTTATAGGTTATGGCATCCAGGGTCCTGGTCAGGCATGCAACCTGCGCGACAATGGCTTCAACGTTATCGTTGGTCAGCGTCAGGGCAAGACCTTCGACAAGGCTGTTGCCGACGGATGGGTACCGGGAAAGACTCTGTTCTCAATAGAAGAGGCAGCCGAGAAGGGCACAATACTCTGCATGCTGCTTTCTGATGCAGGTCAGATTCAGGTGTGGCCAACCATCAAGAAATATCTTACAAAGGGAAAGACACTTTATTATTCACACGGATTTGCCATCAACTGGAGCGACCGCACAGGCGTTGTCCCACCAGAAGATGTTGACGTTATAATGGTTGCACCTAAGGGTTCGGGCACCTCGCTGCGCACTATGTTCTGCGAAGGTCGCGGACTTAACTGCTCGTATGCTGTTTATCAGGATGCAAGTGGACACGCAGAAGAGAAGACCATCGCCTTCGGTATCGGTATCGGTGCAGGCTATTTGTTCAAGACTACATTCCAGCGCGAGGCAACAAGCGACCTCACCGGCGAGCGCGGTTCGCTGATGGGAGCCATCCAGGGACTGCTTGCTGCACAGTATGAAGTGCTCCGCGAGAATGGTCACTCACCATCGGAGGCATTCAACGAGACCGTTGAGGAACTCACACAGAGCCTTGGCCCGCTCTTCGGAGAGAAGGGAATGGACTGGATGTATGCCAACTGTTCTACCACCGCTCAGCGTGGCGCGCTCGACTGGGCACCACGTTTCAAGGCTGCCATCAAGCCTGTTATGGAGTGGCTTTACTACTCTGTAAAGACTGGCGATGAGGCTCAGATTTCTATCGACAGCAACTCTCAGCCAGACTATCGCGAGAAGTTGAACGAGGAACTGCGCCAGATGCGCGAGAGCGAGATGTGGCAGGCTGGTGTAACTGTACGTAAGTTGCGCCCGGAGAACAACTAATCTCTTCGGAGTTACCGAATAAAAGGAGTTAGGGAGTTAGGACATCAGTTCTTTTATATGAACATTTGTCTTAACTCCCTAACTCCTTTTTATTCGGTAACTACTATTCTATACTCCTGCACTCCTGAACTTCTGAACTCCTAAATAAAAATAAAACTGCCGTTCATCTTTATCTTTTCTTCTGCAAGAAGGTCCTCAAGGGCTTCGTCGATAATCTCCGATGCCACCTTAGAACGCAGCAGTTCGGTGACGTGATGGCGCTTGCCGTCGCTCAGCAAGTTCATTATATATTCTGTTCCTGGCGATGTGCGCTTTTCTGAGAGATGGTTGGTTGTGCGCTCTACGCACACATCGCATTGTCCGCAATCGTCCGAGCGTTCCTCGCCGAAATATCTCAGCAGCATCTTAGAGCGGCACGTGGTGTCGTCGGTGGCATATTCAATCATCTTCTTTATGCGCTTTTCCATGTCGCTCTTGCGGTCGTCGTAGGCAGAAGGAGGCAGCACTATGTTCTCGCCGTCTTCCCTGTCGCGCGTGTATGTTATATAAGGTGTCTTCTTCTGAGGAATGAAGTGCAGTATGTGTTTGTCGTTAAGGCCTTTCAGCACCATATATACCTTCACCATGTCCATGCCCGCCTGCTGTGCTACGAAGCCTTCATTGATGTACTGATAGTTGACGAACAGTCCGCCATAGCAGCGCAGCAGGGTAGTAATGACGGTGTTCTCTGCCTCCGAAAGATGGTTGAGACGGTCCAGTTCCTCGCGTTCGAGCGTGAAGAGAAGGCGTGCGCGGTTGTCGTGCTCCTCGTCGTAGGAGATGTAACCAGCGCGTGTCAGTATGCGTAGTGCCGACTCCACCTGCACCGGGAAGTGCTTGAACGCCACGCAGAATTTTTCCATGTTGAACTCGCGTGTTGTCCCTTCGCCGCATCCCACGGCCATCTGGTAGAAGTAGGCCAGATGCTCGTAAACGTTCATTATGTATTCTTTCGAGGGGAAGGTGTCAGCGACGCGCTTCATCAGTTTGCTGCTGTCGGCGTCATTATACAGCAGAACGGCATAACTCTTCTTGCCGTCGCGCCCTGCACGTCCCGCTTCCTGGAAATATGCCTCCAGCGAACTGGGGCAGTCCATGTGTATCACCAGTCTTACGTCGGGTTTGTCGATGCCCATGCCGAAGGCGTTTGTTGCCACCATCACTCGCACTTTCGAGGCAGTCCATTCTTCCTGTCGCTTGTTGCGCACCTCACTGTCGAGCCCCGCGTTGTAAGCCAATGCGCTGATGCCGCTCTGCATCAGCAGTTTAGCCAGTTCTGCAGTGCGTCTTCTGCTGCGCACATATACGATGGCACTGCCGTCAACCGAGCCCAGAATGTGCAGCAGTTGCTCCTCCTTGTCGGTGGCGTGGCGCACGATGTAGGCAAGGTTCTTGCGCTCGAAACTCATCTTGAAGACGTTCTTCTCCTTGAATCCGAGCCGCTCCTGAATGTCGTCCACGACCTCGGGAGTTGCCGTCGCGGTGAGCGCGAGCACGGGAGCGTCGGGCTTCAACTGCCTGATGTTTACTATTTCGAGGTAGGAGGGGCGGAAGTCATATCCCCACTGGCTGATGCAGTGGGCTTCATCGACGGTGATGAAACTCACTTCCATGTGTTTCAGTTTAGTCTGGAATAGTTCCGAGGAGAGTCGTTCGGGCGAGACGTAAAGCAGTTTGGTGCCGCCATAGACGCAGTTCTCGAGCGTGGCGAGCATCTCCTCGTGCCCCATGTTGCTGTTCACGAATGCCGCAGATATGCCTAGTCGGCGCAGGTTTGCCACCTGGTCTTTCATCAGGGCTATGAGTGGCGTAATCACGATGCACACTCCCTTCATCGCCATCGCGGGCACCTGGAACGTTATCGACTTGCCGCCGCCCGTGGGCATCAGTCCCATGGTGTCTTTCCCAGAACCGATGCTCTCGATGATTTCGCGCTGAATGCCGCGGAAATCATCATATCCCCAGTATTCTTTCAGTATCTGGCGGTAGGTGGTTGGTTGTTCCATAGTTTCTTTTCGGGGGGGGAGTTAAGAAGTTATGGAGTTAAGGAGTTATGACAGCGGTTTCGTTTTCGACAAGTCATTTGTCTTAACTCCATAACTCCTTAACTCCATAACTCCTTGATATATCAATTTCCTTCGGGCATGATGTCTTCTATCTGCAGTTGCACGTCGCCTTTCTTGAACACGTTGTCCTCGATGTGGTAGGCAATGCTGAACGAGCGTTTGCTCTTGATGTAGCGCACCGACTCGCTCTGTCCGAAGGCGATGCCGTTCATCACGTTGTTAGAGTTAGAGTCAACGAGTTCCAGTTTGATGTGCTCCTGCTGCCTTCCCACCACCTTGCTTGTGCCGAAGTCATAGACTCCGTGGGTGGCGAACAGCGGCTTGGCGTTGGCAGGTCCGAATGGGGCGAAGCGCTTCAGGTCGTTGTGCAGGCGGCGGGTGATGTCCTTAAAGTCTATCACCGCGTCGATGTCGAGTATCGCCTCGGTCTGTTCGGGATGGATATGCTCCTCGACGTATTTCTGGAAACGGTCGCGGAACTCAGTCACATCGCTCCATTTCAGCGTGAGACCTGCGGCGTATGTGTGGCCGCCGAAGTTGACGAGCAGTTCGCGGCAACTCTTTATTGCGGAGTAAACGTCGAATCCTTTCACGCTGCGTGCCGAGCCAGTGGCCATGTCGCCGTCGCGCGTCAGCACCACGGTGGGGCGGAAGTACAGTTCGGTCAGTCGCGATGCCACGATGCCTATGACACCCTTTTTCCAGTTCTCGTCGTAGAGCACGATGCTCTGCTGATGGTTCTGGCTGTCTATGCGTGCCACAATCTGGTTGGCCTCCTCGGTCATCTGCTTGTCGATGTCCTTGCGCTGCTCGTTGTATTCGTTGATGTGATGCGCCTTGCTGAGTGCCGTCTGGAAGTCTTTCTCCACCAGAAGGTCCACACTCATCTTGCCGTTCTCCATGCGTCCCGAGGCATTGATGCGCGGACCTATCTTGAAGACGATGTCGCTCATCGAGATGTCTCGTCCGCTCATGCCGCAGATGTCGATAATAGCCTTCAGACCGATGTTGGGGTTTTGGTTCAGTTGTTTCAGTCCGTGGAACGCCAGGATGCGGTTTTCGTCGGTCACAGGAACGATGTCTGCCGCAATGCTTACGGCACAGAGGTCGAGCAGGGGGATAAGCCGCGCGAAGGGAATGCCGTTGTTCTTGGCAAACGCCTGCATGAACTTGAATCCCACACCGCAGCCGCACAGATGCTTGAAAGGATAAGAGTCGTCTGGCCGTTTGGGGTTCAGTATGGCGGCAGCCTGCGGCATCACGTCGTCGGGAACGTGGTGGTCGCAGATGATAAAGTCTATACCCATGCTCTTGGCATAGGCAATCTCATCGACCGCTTTTATTCCGCAGTCGAGAATAATGATAAGTTTAACACCATTTTCCTTTGCATAGTCTATTCCCTTATAACTCACACCGTATCCCTCGTCATAGCGGTCGGGGATGTAGTACTCGATGTTCGAATAGAACTGCTGCAAAAACTTATACACCAATGCAACGGCAGTGCAACCGTCAACATCATAGTCGCCGTAAACCATTATGCGCTCCTTGCGCCCCATGGCGTCGTTAAGACGGTCAACGGCAACGTCCATGTCCTTCATCAGGAACGGGTTCAGCAGGTCTCCGAGTTGCGGACGGAAGAAACGTTTTGCCGCCGACTCGGTGGTGATTCCCCGCTTAATCAGGATTGAGGCCAGCACAGGCGCCATTCCCAATTTGGCTGCCAGTTCCTCAGCCGCCTTCTGTTGCTCTGGTGATGGTGTTTCGTAGTTCCATTTAAAGTGCATTTATATTATTTTTATTTCCTTTCTTGGCCATAATCCTATGCTGTTCCCGACGTTCTCGGAGCATGTCTTTTTCGCAAGAGCATAGAATGTGCCACAAAGTTAGCAAATAAAAATGACATATTCGCTGTTTACAAGAAAAATCACATTTTTTTTGTTTCTTTAAACCATAGAATGCCGCCTCGGAATGCCTTTGCCAGCCATTTGCATGAGGGTATATGAAAATTCCGCCCTTGGTAAGGGGAGGTTAGGAGGGGATTGATAGGGAATGCCTTTCCCATTGATGCCCTTTCGCCTTCCCATTGATGTCCTTTCGCCTTCCCATTGATGCCCTTTCGCCTTCCCATTGATGCTCTTTCGCAACGCCATTGATATGCTTTTGGAAAGTAAAATAGCCTATTTTACTCAACAAAATAGGCTATTTTGGTCAGTAATATCGCCTATTTTACTTTCCGTTTTATGTTTTTATAGAAAAAGAAAAGGCTGAACTGCGGTGCAATTCAGCCTGTAAGTGTGTTGCCACTGATGGGCATCGGTGTCTTATGTGTTAGATTCCGAGTTTCTTGCGGATGTCCTTTGGAATGGCGTTCTTGTTCACGAGGTAGTCCATAGTCTTGGCTGCCACGAAAGCCTTGGTCATATACCATGTGCCCTTATAGTCGCCATACTCGCCCCAAGAGTTCTTCACCATGTAGTACTCCTTGCCGTTCTGGTCCTTTGCCAGACCGTAGATGTGCATTCCGTGGTCGTCGGTGAGTTCCCAGTTGTCGAAGCCTTCCTGGCGCATTTCCTGTGTAGGCACAATCTCAGGAGCGTTCACTCCCAGCGAGTCGAGTTTGCTCTTCTTCTCTGTAGAGGAAAGTTTCAGCCAGCGAGCGGCGTCACTTCCGGCGAGGCTCTGCACTGCCTTGGTGTCGTAGGCGATGCCCAGACCCTTGCGTGTGAAGCCTTCCTCGCTCACGTCGCCGCCCCATGCGATGGTGTATCCCTTGTCAAGCGCGTTGTCGATGATGCGCATCATCTCGTCCATAGGCACGTTGTAAGAGCGGTCCCAGCGCCAGTTGTCTTGCACTTCCACGGGGAATGAGGTATAGAATGGATGGTGTGTGTAACTTGTTATGCTCACATAGTCGTCCCAGTTGATGCCGAGGCTCTCTGAGAACTGCTTCGGAGTGTATGTCTTTCCCTCATAGACGAAGGTCTCGGGGCACTTGCCAAGATATGCGTCGAGAATGCCCTGCAGGCCTGGCTTCCACTGATTAGAGATTTTCTTTGCCTTGCTCTTAGCCACAGCGTCAACGTATGGAGACATCACCTCAAAGAACTCGTTGAAGTTGGCGAGTGAGTCGCCCTGCATGGTGCCTGGCAGTGGCATCGCGTTTTCGGGGCAAATGCCGTGACGCTTGATAATGTCGAGCACGTCACCTGCCGAACCTCCCTGTGAGAACTGGCTGTCGCCGTGCATGCGAACGGTAAGAACGGCACGCTCCATGTAGTCCTTGTTGGCGATGAACATCTCGCAGAGGTCGTACGTCTTGCCCGTAGCCTTCAGTATCTCGCTCTCGAAGAACGAGAGGGTGGAGTATGCCCAGCATGTGCCCGAGCGGTTCTGGTCCTTGATGCTTGTGATAGGCAGCGACTTGATAGTGGTGAACACAGGCTTGTTCTTGTTCTCTGCCTCGTCCTGTGCCATTGCTCCTGTGCTGAACATCGCAGCCACCAGAGCCAACGTCATGAATCTTTTCATTTGTAATTCTTTATTATGATTTTTTTAGTTGATTACTTGTAATTCTTTGCAAAGATACAAAATATTTATAATAGACGTACATTTTGCGTCAGAGAATATGACATTTTTGAATTTATTATATAATTTATGTAATTATATTTGGAGGCCAATGATAATTTTATTACATTTGCAAAAACCATTTTCATTATCTATATTTAACTAAGAACCGGAAATTATGAGAAAATTATTGCTTTTATTTTTAGTTACCTTTGCTGTCATGTTGCACGCACAGGAACAGAAGTGTTGCAAGGCAGAAACTGTTGTCAAGATTGAAGACAACAATATCTTCTCTCAATGCTTCAAGGATATTGACGCCAACGGCGACGGAATAGTGGATTGCTGTGAGGCTATGAAAGCATCATTCCTCTCTCTTGAAAGAGGCGGTCGCAGCAATGTTATCACCAACTACGACTTTCTGAAGTATTTCCCCAACCTCACCGCACTTGGAGTAGGTACCACTCCGTTGGAAGAAATAGACCTGCGGAATCAGCCAAAACTCGAGAAACTTAATGTCAGCAATGCGTCTGAACTGAAGAAGATTATCCTCGCTGAGGGATGCAAACCTGAAATTAGCGGGAATGATGATGTACAGGTGGAGTATGCGAAGGGGGATTGCTGCAAGGCCGACAAGAAGTGTTGTAAAACTCAGAAGAAATGAGGAAAAAACTGTTATTATTAGCCGTCGCTACGGTATGTTGTCTCTGTGCGAGTGCTCAGAGATATGGTTCATGGCACTCGTCGGTAACCGACAGGTATTATGGCGTGTCGGTAGAGAATGTTAAGGGAAAGTCTTTCGACTGTCTCATCTATGGCCAGTCACTTAACAAACATATCCCAATCGTTGGAATACGTTTATCGAGTAAGCACATCCCGGCATTTGTCAAGGAACTGCGTTCTCTTGTTGACAAGGCAGGGCTGTGGTGGGAGACGAAAGCACCTATTACAGGCATCGAGGATGCAGCAGTCCTGTTCGATACAAACTTCAAGAACGTGACGGCATGGTTTGATATGGGCACACCGCCAGAACCGGAGTATCACAACATGAAGGATGCCCATGTGGAGGCATATACGCAGATGATGTTCGTGGGTGATGGTGCTGTATATCTTAGTGTGGCACCTATCGTTGACAGGGACAAGAACCGTCATCCCGGTTTTATCATGCCTTTCGGTTCCAAGCAGGAGATAGATGCGCTCATCACGGCTCTTGAAAGTCTGAATCCGAATGTCGAAGAATTTCCACAGCAGGAATCAGTATTTGCACCTCAGCACGTGCGTGATATTGAGATTACATGTCCACAATGTGGCGCCACTTTTCATGGTAAGTCGGCAAAACTTTTCATGGAAAACCCTCGCAACCATAAAAGCGATTGTCCGCTTTTCAATAAAGTGATTGAAGTTCCGCAAGTTCCTGACTTGCAGAAATAGAAAGAATATCCTATAAAACGATACGATTATGAAAAGAATTGCATTATTTGTAGCGATAGCATTTACAACTGCCGCATCGGTTCGGGCACAGATTCCCGATCCTGGCGACCCCGTTTGCGCCTACTGCGAAGTTGATCTGAAAACAGGTGAAGCCCATAAGCGCGGTTGTCCATATTATTCTGAGCCGGCAAACGAGTCTTCATCGTCTTCAAACAGTTCGTCGTCGAGTTCAACATCGTCGAAACCCAGTCGTCCTTTCAACGAGAGAACTGATGTGAATCTAGATGAATACGGTAGAGGAAGATATCGTTGTCCTGAGTGTGGCAATTTACATCATACTGGCAGTTGTCAGTTGGGCAAAGTGCAGAGCGAATACAGAAGATTACATAACGAGATACGTTTTTCTGATAAGAAATGGAAAAAGAAGGCATACAGAGAGGCCTTGGACAGGCGCGAGGAACTTTGGTCAGAACTGAAGCGACGCGTCAATGATGCCTGGTGGAAGAAGGATCATCCCACCTATACCTCCAGTTCGTCGTCCTCGTCTACTGAGCGAATCAAACTTACATATGAATGCAATATATGCAAAGCGAGTGTTAAGGCGTACGGCATTAATGAAGCATCCAACATATTTGCTAATACCCCATGGCTCCACAAACAAACCTGCCCGGAATATAAACCCAAACCAGGACAGAACCCAAGTACGAGCCTAAAGGACTACACGCCTGCATCAGAACGCCCTAAAGTGTCGGAACCGTTGATGGAGATGCCTCTGCGTCAGCCGGCACCGCAGTTCTCCAGTATTAACGAAACGAACATCCGACATGAAAAGCCCGTGGAAGTCATTGGAGTACACGATTGGGGAGAGATTGACGAGGGCCTTTTGTTTGCCTATGAATCGGAATACGACGAAGAAATCCCCAGAGAGTTCGACATAGAACGATACAACCACGATGAGGGCGCAGTTATTCTCGGTACCCACGAAGACAACGGAAGGTATCATTGGACTATTCTCGAGCGACTGTCTAATGGAGACCTTAGACCAGTTTCACAACAGGAGTTGAAAGAAGGAAGGTCAGGTTACAAGAACATCGGAGAATTGCGTGATGTCCATTTTGAGGGACAGGGCAAGTATATCATCGCCGAATTTACCAGCGGGTACAGGCAGGTGTATGACGGTAAAGGAGATTTCGTAAGAGATGGTTATAACATCCGTGTACTTGGAGGAACGGTGGATGGGAAAAGTCTCCTATATGTAGGCGAAGACGAGCAGACCGTGGCTTCTTTTATCATTAATGAAGACGGCGAAGTGATTGCTGATGGCCACAATATCACGCAATATGATGATGCTTATGTATTGATTGGGGATGACTATCCTTACTATAATATCTTCAACTGGCATAGAGAAAAACTGAGTATTGAAGGAAATACCGGTTTTGAGGAAATCAAGGCTTATAACAATAACGGCTCTTACTATATACTAAAGGATAAGGAGAAGGGCTATGCCGTCGTAGGACGAGGCTTTAGACGTGTAGGCGGCTGGTATGATACCGAGGAAGAGGCACATCAGGCGTGGAAACAGTCTCGATAGAATAGATAGGTTGCCATACTTGGTATAAGGAGTTCCTAAAGAAATATGCTTCTTTCACATATAAGACACGCCCATCACATTTCACAAAATGCAATGGGCGTGCCACTTTTAAGTACCTCTTACTTCTACGACTCTTAGTAACTGAACTTGAACACTTCCTCCCCTGTGCTCAGCAGATAGACATCGTTGCGGGTAAGCGGAATGAACATCGTGTTGCCGGTTGCCTCCTTCTTGAACTCTGTTATGCCGTCAGAGCGGAAGAGACGTACTTTCTTTCCGGCAACAAGCCCGTCAAGACGAACTCCGTTGTCGAGTTTTGTCACTTTCACCTTGTGACCTGTCAGGTCATCTGCAACCGAGCGCACGATAGTGGTCGGGCCTTCTGTCGGGAAGAGGTTGACGAGAGCCGGATTCTCCAAGGCGTGTACGTTCCTTACAGCAGCAACCATCCACTCTGTGCTGGGGTAGTATCTCCAGTCTACGAGGTGGCATCTGCTGTTCCTTCTTCAGCCTCGCTGTTCCCAACAACACTTCCAAATATAGGACGACGATTCTCGGTCACCATAGTCACCATGTACATCTGGCGCCCTGTGTAGTCGTGACCGACACAACGGCGAAGCATGGAAGGCTTCTTCTCTCCAGCAAAGGGCTTCTGGCTTTCGTAGGTCTCTCTGTCCATTATTGTTGTTGTTTTGTATGTTGCGTTGGCAACGCAACATACGGAACTGCGGATGACAGCGCAGCAAACATGGCGTTCGCTATTGCGCCATGAAGTCCTCGATGTCCTTTGGATGGTAAGGGATGCGGTCCTTGCCGAGGAAGCGGCAGCCGTCGGCAGTTATGAGGATGTCGTCCTCGATGCGGATTCCGCCAAAGTCCTTGTAGGTCTCCAGTAGGTCGTAGTTGATGAAGTCGCGGTGCAGGCCCTGTGCACGCCAGTCGTCGATGAGGGCGGGAATGAAGTAGATGCCTGGCTCGTCGGTCATCACGAAGCCCTCTTGCAGACGCTTGCCACAGCGCAGGGCGTTGGTGCCGAACTGCGTGGAAGGTTGTATCTCGTCGTCGAAACCGACGTAGTTCTGCCCCAGTCCTTCCATATCATGTACGTCCATACCCATCATGTGACCCAGTCCGTGAGGCAGGAACATGGCATGTGCTCCGGCGCGAACAGCCTCTTCGGTGTCGCCCTTCATCAGTCCTATCTCCTTCAGACGGTTGGTCATCATGCGGCAAACCTCCATGTGAACGTCATACCACAGCACACCAGGCTTGGCAACGTCAAGAACATAGTCGTGGCATGCCTCCACGATGCTGTATATTTCGAGTTGTCTCTGCGTGAATTTCCCGTTAACGGGGAAGGTGCGGGTGTTGTCCGAGCAGTAGTTCTCTGCGTTCTCGGCACCAGCATCGCACAGCGCCAGTCGTCCGCTTTCAAGCACATTATACGATGGAGTGCCGTGCATTATCTCGCCGTGCTGTGTGAAGATAGTGGCGAAACTCACTTGCTCGCCCAGTGAATGGGCAACGCCGTCCACCTGTCCGCCGATATATTTCTCGGTGAGTCCCGGTCGGGTGAGTCGCATTGCGGTGGTGTGCATATCATAACCTATGGCACATGCCTTCTCTATTTCCTTTATTTCGAGGTCGGTTTTCACCTGGCGCATCTTGATGACAGCCATTATTAGTTCTACCGATGCGGCTTCTTTCTGCTTCGAAGGGTGAATGCCGAGCAGGTCCATTATCTGTATCTTGGTGTCGTGACGATAGGGAGGCAGGAAGTGGATAGTGCGCTTTGCCGCTATTGCATCGCTGCAAACGGAACGGAGGTAAGTCATCGGGGCGCTGTTGGCAACACCCACCTGTGCGGCAAGGTCGGCCACGCTGTCCACAGAGCCATACCAAACGATGTCCTCGATGTCGATGTCATCGCCAATAAGGGTTTCCTTATCGTTGTCGATGTCGATAACACCCACCAGTCCGTCGCGGCGCTGTCCGAAATAATACAGGAACGAGGAGTCCTGACGGAATGGATAATAAGAGTTTGAGGGATAGTTGTTTGGCGACTCGTTGTTGCCGAACAATATTATAATACCGCTGTTCACCAACTTCTTCAGTTGTGCTCGCCTTTCTACATAAACGTCTTTATTGAACATAGTTATATGATTTTATAAATTAACTTTGCAAATATACGAATATAAAATTGGATAACAAATTATTTTGTTGATAAAAGGAAAAATATTATCTTTGCAATAAATATAGAGTGATGAAGATAAACAGAAATACAGGATTGGTACTGGAGGGTGGTGGAATGCGTGGCGTTTTCACCTCGGGAGTGCTTGATGCGTTCATGAAGCACGACTTGTATTTCCGTTATGTCGTGGCTGTCTCGGCTGGTGCATGCAACGGCGTGTCGTACATGAGCCATCAAATCCGCCGCGCAAGGATAGCAAATATCAATATGCTCGGGCAATATGACTACATCGGGCTGAAGAATCTCATCACGCAGCGGAGCATTTTTGACCGCAAACTTCTTTATGACGAATTCCCCAATAAACTTGTTCCTTTCGACTGGGAGACTTATTCCAAGAGTGGTGCTGAGTTCGAGGTCGTTACTACAAACTGCCATACCGGGCGCTCAGAGTATCTCTCTGAATACAAGAACCCTCAGCGTCTGAACGATATCATCATGGCTTCCTCGGCATTGCCGTTTGTCAGCAGTGTTGTCGAAGTGGACGGTACACCGATGCTCGACGGCGGAATCATTGACAGCATACCAATACAACGCGCCGTTGACACGGGGCACGACTTCAACATTGTTATCTCTACGCGCAACATGGGCTATCGTTCGAAGGGGCACGACATGAAATTACCACCTCTTATATACGATGAATACCCGCGCCTGAGAGTTGCTTTGAGCCACCGTATCGAGGCCTATAACGAACAACTCGAAATGATGGAGCGTATGGAACGTTGGGGAGAGATTGTCGTAATCCGTCCCGAACGTCCGCTGGAAGTGGGGCGCGTCACTCGCGATACCGACAAACTGGAGCGCCTTTACGAAGAAGGTTTACGACTCGGTGAGGATTTTTTATTGAATGTTGAGGGTTGAAGGTTGAGCGTTGAGCGACAATAGACTTGTAATAAGTACAAACTTCGCTCAACGCTCAACCTTCAACGCTCAACCTTCCTCAGCGCTCAGCCTTTCAACAAATCCGGTCTCAGTCTCTGCGTGCGTTCCATCGCCTGGTCCATTTCCCATTGCTTTATCTTCGCCTCGTTCCCGCTCAGCAGGATGTCGGGCACTTTCCAGCCTTTATATTCTGCGGGACGGGTGTAGATGGGAGCCGCGAGAAGGTCGTCCTGGAAACAGTCGGAGAGGGCGCTCTGCTCGTCGCCTATGACTCCAGGAACCACGCGCACCACGGCATCGGCTATTATTGCCGCAGGCAGTTCACCGCCCGTGAGCACGAAGTCGCCAACGCTTATCTCGCGTGTAATGAGATGGTCGCGCACCCGTTGGTCCACTCCCTTGTAATGACCGCAGAGGATGATGATGTTCTCTTTTAGAGACAGGTCGTTTGCCACATGCTGGTTGAACTGTTCGCCGTCGGGCGAAGTGAATATCACCTCGTCATAGTCGCGCTCCGCCTTCAGGGCCGAGATGCAGCGGTCGATAGGCTCTATCTGCATAACCATGCCAGCGAAGCCGCCGTACGGATAGTCGTCCACGCGGCGCCATTTGTCTAAAGTATAGTCTCTCAGGTTGTGCAGATGAATTTCCGCCAGCCCCTTTTTCTGCGCCCGGGCGAGTATCGATTCATGCACGAATCCCTCAATCATCTCGGGCAATACGGTTATAATGTCTATTCTCATTAAACGAGTTCTGTTTGTTTCTAATTTCGCTCAACGCTCATCATCCTCTTGCCATGATATAGATGTTCTCCATATCCGCCTGTGCCAGACGTTTGAAGCCGCCTATCACGTTCTTCCCGTCGTCCGAGCACTTGCGTGCCATCTCCTTTATTTCCTCGTCGGTGATGTCGCGTCCTATTAGTTCTTTGATGTTCACAGGCATACCTATGGCGTGGTAGAACTGTTCCATCGCCTCTATTCCTGCAAGTGCTGTCTGCTCTGGGTCGTTGAAGTTGTTGTGAACGCCCATAACGTTTACTGCGAACTGCACGAATCGCTTCATGTTCTCCTTATAAACATAGCGTGCCCAACTGGGCCATATCGCAGCCAGTCCTGCTCCGTGAGCCACGTCGAACATACCGCTCAGTTCGTGCTCCAGTTGGTGTGTTGCCCAGTCTTGCTCCAGTCCGCAGCCTGTAAGGCCGTTGTGAGCCAGACTGCCCACCCACATTATCTGTGCGCGATGCTCATAGTCCTCGGGATTGTCGAGAACATAGAACACGCACTCCTTCGCCGTACGCAGCACAGCCTCGGCCATGTTGTCGGTCACGAGCATATCGTTGTCGTGCGAGAAATAGCGCTCCATAGTGTGCATTATGATGTCGGTCACGCCGCATGAAGTCTGATAGGGTGGTAGGGTGAACGTGCGCTCGGGGTTCATTATTGCGAACTTGCATCGCGCCAGGTCGTAGTCGCACGAGCGTTTCAGCCATCCCTCCTCGTTGGTAATCACGCAACCGTCGCTCATCTCGCTGCCCGCAGCAGGAATGGTGAGCACACAGCCCAGCGGGAAGCATGCCTTAGGCGTGTCCTTGCCTAAGAACAAGTCCCACACATCACCATCGTAGCAGAGTCCGTATCCTATCGCCTTTGCCGAGTCTATCACGCTGCCGCCGCCTACGGCCAGCAGGAAGTCTATGCCCTCCTCACGGCAAATCTCCATGCCTTTGCGCACCAGCGACAGTCGCGGGTTAGGCACCACGCCGCCCAGTTTCACATACTCTATGCCCTCAGCCTTCAGCAGTCCCTCCACCTTAGGCAGCAGTCCCGAGCGTTCCGCACTCTTGCCTCCGTAATGCAGAAGCACCTTCTTGCCGCCATATTTCTTCACCATTTTTGCTGTCTCTTCCTCAGCTGTTCTGCCGAAAACCACCTCTGTGGGTGCGTAGTACTTGAAATCTTTCATAATGTGGTTCCCGATTAATTTATATTCTTTTGCGCTTCAAAGTTACTTATTTCTTCTTAGATGGGCAAACGAAACGCCTTTTTTTTCTTGTACCGCCTCCAGATGTCTTAAAAATGGTTACATATAGTGCCTGTATACTCTTAAATTTCACTAAATGTAAGCATATATAAAGCATCGAAAATAGCATTTTTTTCGTAATTTTGTAACACGATAATCATTAATTTTAAAAGCAAAATATTATGTCTAAAACAATTGATTTACAGGTAGAGAAGAGCCGAGTGCTCATAGAAGGACTGAGTAAGAATGTCGCCGAACTGGGCGACAAAGGCATCCGTCAGGAGGAGCTTGACGTTATGTCGGCAGAACTTGCGGAACTCGCGAAGGTAAACGAGGAGTGCGACGCCATCCGCGAGGCACTCACGGCAAAGGTAAAGGAAGTGAATACGAAACTCATAGTAGTAAAGGATAAGTTCGCCGAGAAGAAAAAGATAATCAAGAACAATTATCCCCAAGAAGCGTGGAGCCGCTATGGAGTGATGGATAAGCGCTGAAGAAGCCCCGCCATACTCCCCGTAGGGGAGGATATGACCTCATCCCTTACTACTCTTCCGTAGAGAGGGGAGTCAAGAGTGACAATTTATAAGCGTTCCTGTTCCCTCGCTAGATTGCAAGATTGCATATTGCATGCGTTTTTTTTCGTGGAGTGGAGAAATTATAGTTAATAAAGTATAATTTAATTATGTAATATATTGATTATTAATTATTTATATAATATTTACTATACCTTTACTTTAATCTCAACTACACGCTTCATAAAAAAAATGAATGCAATATGCAATCTTGCAATCTAACTCCCCCGCGACTTGTGGGGTGTGCCCCTGTATGCGCCTGTTTTAGCGCTACATGCGTCACTTATGCATGTCAAAAGGTACTGCTGAGCCTCTCACTTGTGCTTCCTTGCCCCCTCACTTGTGCTTCCTTGCTCCCTTACTTGTGCCTTTTTATGTTGAATTTTGGCGCGGATTAACGCGGAATAACGCGGATTTTCTTTTTGATGGTAACAAAAACGTGTAGGGGCGTGCTCCTACAATTTAGTGGTTTTATGACCCGAATGTATTCAACCCTCCCCCAGGGGGAGTTAAGAGGGCGCTTCTCCCTTCGGTCTAGGGCTATTCTACCATCCTCACCCACTTACTCTGACTTCACCTTACCTTTAACCTCCTCTCCGTTTAGGTAAAGGTGATGGGCATAAGCAAGTGGATTAGAACTCCAATCGAAGAACAGGATTCTATTCCATGCCCCCAGGTCTGTTATATTAACGGCATTCAGGAGGTTGCAGTCTAAGAATGCCTGGGAACCAACTGTAGTGACGCTGGCTGGCATCGTGACGGAAGTCAGGCTGTTGCAACTGCGGAATGCATTGTTTTCAATTCTCTTCACGTTGTCGCCAATCGTGATGGATGTAAGGTCTTTGCACCAATGGAATGCGCTGCCTGCTATGCTTGTCACGCTGTACTCCACATCTTTGTATGTGACCGTTGCGGGAATGACGACATCACCAGCATAACGGGTATCTTTATACTGTATCACCTCCGCCGTTTTTTCTTTTGGTGACAGATTATACCACAAGCCGTCAATCTCCACTTCCTCAGCATTTGCCAACATAGGCAGCATCAGCAGGATGGATAGTAATATTCGCGTGTACATTATTGAATATTAAAATAAATAAGATAAAAAACTCAACCCTCCCATCCCTTCGGGAAGGGTCGGGGATAGGTTTACTTATACTCTTTTATCTCTTGTTGCCCTGTCATAGCGCGGTAGGCGTTGTGGGCAAGGGCGGTGAGTTCGTCTTCGCCGGGATAGATGAAGACGGGTGCAAGGAACTCCAGTCGCTTGGTGAGTTGCTCGCTGACGTACTTGCTGTGCACTATGGCTCCTGTCAGAATCACTGCATCTACATGCCCGTATGTTGCAGGTGCGAGTGATGCTAGATGGCGCGAGACGCTGTAAATCATTGCGTCGAGAATGAGTTTTGCATGCTCGTCGCCCTCGCTGATGCGCTTCTCCACCTCGCGCACGTCGTTGGTTCCGAGGTGAGCGGTGAGTCCGCTGTGCCCGTTTATCTTGCGCAGCATCTCCTTCTCGTTGTATTTGCCGCTGAAGCAGAGGTGTATTATGTCAACTGGCGAGATGATGCCGGCGCGCGAGGGTGTGAACGGTCCGTCGCCACTCAGAGCGTCGCTGCACTCTATTGCTCGTCCGTGATGGTGCATTGCGAACGAGATGCCGCTGCCGAGGTGGCACACTATGAGGTCTTGTTCCTCATATTTCACGCCGTGCTCGCGGCAGTATCGCTTGGCAATCTCGCGCTGGTTCAGTGCATGCCAGATGGTGCGGTGAGGTGCTTCGGGCAGTCCAGTGATGCGAGCCACGTCGTCCAGTTCGTCAACCACGCCCGGGTCAACAGTGAATGCGCGGCATCCGGGAATCTCCTTTGCCAGTGCCAGTGCTATCAGCGAGCCGAGGTTGCATGCGTGGTGCAGCCGTGGGTGGCGCGTGTCCTCGATGACCTTGTCGTTCAGTTCATAGACACCGCTCTCTATTGGCTTAACCAGTCCGCCACGTCCCACTATGACATCGAAGTCCATGTCGTAGCCTTGGCGCTTGAGTTCAGCCACCAACGCATCCTTGCGGTAGTCGAACTCGTCCATGATGAACGGGTATTTGCATAGTTCCTCGTATGGATGGTTGATGCATGCGTGCATCACTATCTCTTCGTCTATGAACACTCCCACCTTGGTGGAAATCATTCCAGGGTTAACAGCAAGTATTTTCATAGTAGATTTGGTATGTTTTTTTAGGTCTTTTGGCTTGACTCCTTTAATTGCTTTATTTCTTGATGCTTATAAATAATCACGTGTGATGTGCTTGCAGACACGCCATTGCGAGTGAGTTTAGTTTTGTCTGCATGCTGTCGCTGCGCGAAGTGAGCGAGATGGGGCATGCCGCTCCCATCAGTCCTACCGCCAGTTGCGCGTCGGTGAATGCTGTCAGAGTCTTATAGAACACGTTTCCTGCCTCGATGTCGGGCATCATCAGCATGTCTGCCTTTCCCTCCAAGGGGCTCACGATGCCCTTGATGTCTGCCGACTCTTTGCAGATGGCGCACTTCAGGTCGGTGGGTCCGTCAACAATAGCCTTGCCGAACTCTCCACGTTTGCTTTTCTCCACGAGTTGCACATAATCGAGTGTCAGAGGGAATTTTTCAGAAACCTTCTCCGTACAGTGTATCAGTGCTATGCGCGGTTCATTTATTCCGTATGCCGATGCCAGTTTTATGGCATAGCGTATCATTGCCTCCCGCTGCTCCAGAGTGGGGTAGGGAATCACTGCGGGGTCGCCCATGAGGATTATTCTTCCCAGCATTGGCAGGTAGATAGCGCTCAGATGAGTTAGCACATTGCCCTTCGGCAGCAGTCCGTGCTCTTTGTTTAGCACGGCGCGCAGCAACACGTCGGTGTTGATGATGCCCTTCATTATGACATCAGCCTCGCCGTTTCTCACCATCTGCACTGCCTCGTCTGCCGACCGTTGCGGGTCGCCTGTGGTCAGGTTGGTAACACGTGCCCATCCTTCTTTTACCGCTGTCTCGACGGCTTCGCTCGAATGGTCGTCTGTTGCTTCAACGGCAGCCACGCGACAAGGCTCACCTTGGCGCAGTCTTTCTCTGAGTTCCTCGAAATTGTGTATTGTTTTCATAGTGTTTTACATATTATGTGCAAAAATAATAAAAATCTTTTTACCTGCAAAGTTTTTTGCACATTTTTTGTGTTTTTGTGCGAAAAGAGGATGATGAGTTTGTGAGTTTAGGAGTTTGGGTGTTATGACCAATGACCAGTTTGTACATTTTACGCAAAACAACATACCATAACTGTTGTCTGGACTCCCAAACTCCTGAACTCCTAAACTCCTAAACTTCAACGTTCAATCATTTTCAGGAAGTCCTCTTCGTTAACGATAGGTATGCCCAGTTTTTCGGCTTTCTGCAGTTTGCTGGGTCCCATGTTGTCGCCGGCGAGTATGAACGAAGTCTTGCCCGATATGCTGCCCACGTTCTTTCCGCCGTTCTGTTCTATTATCTGCTTGTATTCGTCGCGGCTGTGGTGCTCGAAAACGCCGCTGATAACTATCGACTTTCCTGCCAGGAGGTCGCTTGCCGCAGTCATCTGTTCGTCAGAGAGTGACATCTGCAGACCGTACTGTCTCAGCCGTTCCACTATGGCTATGTTCTGCTCGTTGTGGAAATAGTTTATGACGCTGCGTGCCATAACCTCGCCGATGCCTTCCACTTCCTGCAGTTCTTCCATCGATGCCGACATCAGGGCGTCGATGTTCTTGAAGTGACGGGCAAGCAGGCGGGCTGAAGTCTCGCCCACGAAGCGGATGCCCAGGGCAAATACAACGCGCTCGAAGGGCACTTGCTTAGATGCCTCGATGCTCGCCACAATCTTGCGTGCCGACTTGTCGCGGCTTCCGTCGCCGTTTATCTGCTGCACGTCGATGGTGTAAAGGTCGGCTATGTTGTGTATCAGTCCCTGGCGGTAATAGTCGTCAACAGTCTCGGGTCCCAGCGAGTCGATGTTCATTGCGCGGCGGCTGATGAAGTGCTCTATGCGCCCCTTTATCTGCGGTGGGCAGCCAGCGTCGTTAGGGCAGTAGTGAACCGCCTCGCCGTCGATGCGCACCAGTGGTGTGCCGCACTCGGGGCAGCGTGTAATGAACTGTACTGGCTGTGCCACGATGGGTCGTTGCTCGATGTCCACTCCCACTATTTTGGGAATTATCTCGCCGCCTTTCTCCACATAGACGTAGTCGCCCAGATGCAGGTCGAAACTCTTTATGAAGTCCTCGTTGTTAAGTGTGGCGCGCTTGACGGTGGTTCCTGCCAGTTGTACGGGCTCCATGTTGGCCACCGGGGTGACGGCTCCTGTGCGTCCCACTTGATAGGTGACGTCAATCAACTTGGTGCATGCGCGCTCTGCCTTGAACTTGTATGCTATTGCCCATCGCGGGCTCTTGGCGGTGAATCCCAATGCCCGCTGCTGGCGCTGTGAGTTCACTTTCAGCACGATGCCGTCGGTTGCTACGGGCAGATTCTTGCGTTCCTTGTCCCAGTAGTTTATAAAGTCGAAAATCTCTTCCACCGAGTGGGCTTTCCTTATGCAGTTGTCCGCCTTCGGGACAATCTGGAAACCCCATGAGCGTGCCGCCATAAGGTTCTCGTAGTGGCCGTCGAAAGGCACCTCGTCGCCAAGCAGATAGTAGAGGTAGGCATCAAGACCGCGCTGCGCCACCACCTCGCTTTTCTGGCTCTTCAGTGTTCCGCTTGCCGCGTTTCTCGGGTTGGCGAAGAGCGGTTCCTCGGCAGCCTCGCGCTCGGCGTTGAGTCTTTCGAACGATTTCCACGGCATCAAGATTTCTCCGCGAATCTCGAACGAGGCGGGATAGCCCGTCGTCGCTTTGTCGTTTTGCTCTTCCTCGGTGGGGAACAGTTGTGGCTCTGCGCTTACCTTATTAATATATAAGGAGGAGAAGGACGGGTTCAGTACGAGTGGGATGCTGCGAATGGTCTTCACGTTGGCGGTAACGTCGTCGCCCTGAACGCCGTCGCCGCGCGTCACCGCCTGCACCAGTTGCCCGTTCTCGTAGGTAAGCGATATGGACAGTCCGTCGTATTTCATCTCGCAACACACCTCAAACGGCTCGCCGCCAAGGCCACGTGCCACGCTGTCGAACCACTCGCGCACGTCCTGCTCGTTATAGGTGTTCGAGAGCGAGAGCATCGGTCGGCGGTGCTTCACTTGCCTGAACTCCTGGTTGAGGTCGCTTCCCACTCGCTGTGTCGGCGAGTTAGGGTCAGCCATTTCGGGGTGTCGCTCCTCCAACTGCTGCAGTTCCTTCATCAGGAAGTCGAAGTCTTGATCGCTGATAGTTGGCTGGTTCAGCACATAGTATTTGTAGTTATGCTCGTGCAACTCGCGTCTCAGTTGCATTATACGTTGTTTCTCGTCCATAGTTTGATTTCTGATTTCACCCCACAAAAATACGAATAATATTCCGACTGCTGAAATGTTTTTGCAAAATTTTAGTTATCTTTGCCCCAAGAAGAATAATGATAAAACAAAGAACGCAATGATACAGCAGATAGAGATAGCACTGAAGGAGAAACGCAGAGGGTTTCATCTCGTTACGGGAGAAATCTTGGGGCAGTTGCCTAAGTTGCCAGAGACGGGGCTGCTTCACGTCTTTGTGAAGCACACCAGTTGCAGCCTGTCGATAAATGAGAATTATGACCCCGACGTGAGGTCTGACATGGAGCAGATATTTAACCATATCGTGCCCGAAAACCAACCATACTACGACCATGTTCTGGAGGGAAGCGACGATATGCCTGCACATGCCAAGGCCACGATTATAGGCAACTCGCTAACCATTCCCATAACACGCGGACGCCTGAATCTGGGCACATGGCAGGGAATATACCTCTGCGAACATCGCAACTACGGTGGCCAACGCAGGTTGGTGTGTACGATTATCGGAGAGTGACGCGCCACCTCATTCCTTCAACGAACTGAGCGGCACTCGCGTTATCTCGATATCTTCCTTGTTGGTGGAGTAGGATGTCATGATGAAACCTCCCGAAATGATGGTCTTGGGATAACTGTATCCTATGGTCTTGTAACGTCCTTCATAGCGGCGTAGTGGCAGTTGACTGCCTCCTCGGCGTAGAACGAAGGCACGGTTGAAATGTCGAGTGTCGCGGCTTAATGACAGAACGAGCGGCACACGCTGTTTATATCCCACGGGATTGCTCACGAAATATGCTGTACCGTCGGGCAGGTTGCCTGCGCTCTGCTTGCTTCGGGAGTCGGGGAAGACGGTAAGAGCGGGCTTTGTCCAATGTTCCCCCTCGTCGTGACTAACAGATGCCAATTTGCGGAACGAACTGTTCTGGTCGCGGAACACCATCACAAGAGTGCCGTCCTTTTGACGGAAGAGACTCGGCTCGATGGCATTTGACGTTGCGAAAGATGGCTTTTCGCCTTCCGAAAGATGTCCTTTCACCCACCCGTTGATGCCTAATGGCGAGTCGGAATATATACAACTTGCAACGAGGTTGGGCATGAAGTGGGCAGCACCTACAATTCTTCCTGACGGCAACACATGTAGGTCTTGCTCTATTATGGCGTTCATTGGCTTACCGTTGAGCATCATGACGGGGCGTATATTGCTCCAAGTCTCGCCGTCGGCAGTGGTCATGCAGTAGGCTTCCCCGCGTTGTTTCTTCCCTCGTTTCTTGTCCCAGATGTTTATATATGCCACCAGCGAGTCATTTGTTGCCAGCCATCCGCCCGACGTGCAGTAACCTCCTGTGACGCTTGCCAGCAGCATCGGTTTTTTCCAAGTGCGCCCTCCGTCGTGGCTTTCACTATAAGCGACGTATGTATCCTCGGCATCCTCGTCTTTCTTTGACGTCTGCCACATGCAAAAAAGGGTGCCTTTGAAGTCGGTGAGAACGGCTCCGTTGTTATAGTGGTTGTCGCCTTCTGCGGGATGGAATATCGTGAATGTCTCTGTGCCTTCTGCCATCGTGAGACCTAACGCAGCACTATCGGTGGCACAGAACAGGCCGTCGGCAACCGTAAAGGGCTCGCTTTGTGCCTGTGAGTTTATGGGTGTTGACATGAGTAACGCAGAAAAGGCTGCTGCGAAAAGGCTTCGTGATTGTCTCATAGATTGGTTTTATGACTATAAAGAAATCCAGTTCTCGGAGAATATGTCGGGCACCGTCCATTCGGTGTTGGCAAACCAGCGGCGCGGATAGATGTTTGTGGCATCTTCATCGTTGGCGAGCGTGGCGCCCCAGTAACTGAATGTGCTGTTGGCTATGATATGCCCTTGGCAGCGTGTCATTAGGAAAAGGTCGATGTAATCAGGCTCGCCAGTATCCTTCTCCACATAAACAGCATTCTCTACCGGCAAGTTCTGTCTTACCCAAGCCATGTCGTCGGAGAACATGAAGAAGCGTGCTGAGGGGTGTTTCTCGAGAATGTGGTCTATGGCTGAGCGGTAATAGTCGGCAGAACACAGCCCGAAGTCGCCCAGGTTCTGCTCTATGAGATAGTCGCCTCGCCTCACATGTATTGCCACAGGATACGGTTCGGCTTCAATCATTGCCAGCACTTGCTGGCTTTTTTCATGCAGATGGAAGTCGCGGAAGCGAAGCCATGCTGAGGCTTTGTCGATGAAACGGCGGTCCTGGCAATAATCGTCTATCAGCACACAGTCGTTGCGCGTGTCGTCGTAAAGCCTCGGGAAGAGACGCATCTGTCGCAACAGTTTCAGCGTAGCAACGCAGAGGTCTATGCCGATGGCGTGTTTCGGCAGCGTGATGTCGAAACACTCGTCGAGCAGTGTGCCCCCGTGCTGCTTCAGCCGGCGCGAGTCGTAATAAAGATATATGCTCTCGTCGGTGTTTTCTTTTAAGTAACGGTATCGGCAATATTCAAAAATCTGGTTGCCGAGTCCGCCTTTCAGACTTATTATCTTCATCCTTTTCTGCCTGTTACGATGGTTGGTGTTATGGTCATACCTTTACTCTCAGTATGTCGTTGATGTCGGTGGTGTAGTTGTGAGAAATGTATTCGCGTTTCAGTTCGAAACGCTTGTCGGTGCCCTGAACGGCAAGTCGCACGAGGTTGTGCCCTCCCTTGCGGTTTATCTGGTCGATGGCCTCGGTCAGTTTCTTCTGCTTTTCGCGGTCTATGGTGTCGAAGAAGTCCTGCTGGAACGGGCGTTCGGGCGAGATGTTCCACAGTATTACGCCCGCCTTCTTATACCGGTAAGTGGTCGAGGGGCGGTCAGCGCGTTCGCTGTCTGCCGTTGGTAGGCACGAGCGCAGCACCTGCAGCGCCGCTCCAACAATCTCTGCCTGCGACTGTGTTGCTATGGGCAGCGTCATCGAGTGGTTGATGAAGTTGCGCGGAACATCGTCGCGGAACATGCTGGTATGTGCGAACACCGTGATGCTCTGGCACACCGAGCGTTGCAGGCGCAGTTTCTCGGCACATCGCGAGGCGAAGTTTGCCACCGCCTCTTCCAGTATTCCGCGGTCGCTGATGCCCTGGTCGGCAAAACTGCGACTGGTGCATATCGACTGTTTCTGTGGCAGTTCGTCAACGCTGATGCAACTGATGCCGTTCAGTTCTTTCCATGTGCGCAGTGTTGTTACGTTGAAGCGGCTCTTCACCCAGCGCTCGCTTTTCGCGGCGAAGTCGGCTGCTGTGATGATGCCTTCGTTGTTGAGGCGTTTTGTCAACTTCCTGCCGATGCCCCAAACGTCACCAATCTCGAACATGCTTAGTGCCTTCTGCCGCCGCTCGTCGGTGTCGATGAGGCAGCAGCCTTTATATCCCGCGTATTTCTTGGCATATTTTGAGCCAATCTTTGCGAGTGTTTTCGTCGGTGCGATGCCTATGGACACGGGAATGCCGACGGAGTTCTTAATCTCGTGTGAGATGCGTTCGCCGTAAGACTTCATTTCTTCCGCGCTTCCCATGTCAGAAAGGTCGAGGAACGCCTCGTCGATGCTGTAGATGTCGAGACGGGGCGTATAGCGCGAGAGAATTGACATTATGCGCTTCGAGAGCGAGCCATACAGGGTGTAGTTGCTGCTGAACACCGCCACGTTATTGGTTTCCAGAATGTCGCGCACCTGATAGAACGGGTCGCCCATTTTAAGACCCAGCCGCTTGCTTTCTTCCGAGCGTGCTATCACGCAGCCGTCGTTGTTTGACAACACGACCACTGGTTTTCCTTGCAGTTCGGGGTGGAACACCCTCTCGCAGGAGCAATAGAAGTTGTTACAGTCGGCAAGACCGAAGAGAGTCATAGGATTTTTAGCGTTTCAGGGCATGTATGACGTATGTCACCACACCCCAGATGACAAACTGGTTGCTGGCGTTCACCTCGATGCGCGGATAACGTTTGTTCCATGGGACGAGCCATCCGCGCTGCCCGTCGGCGTCGCGCTGGAACTGTTTAATGGTGAAGTCGCCGTCAATGAAGGCAATGACAAAATCGCCATCAGAGGCTTCCAGCGACTTGTCAACCACCGCGAGGTCGCCGTCAAAGATGCCCGCGTCGGTCATAGAGTCGCCCGACACGCGGACGTAGAATGTCGCTTCGCGGTTGTGTATCAGTTCGATGTTAAGGTCAATCTCCTCAGACATATAGTCCTGTGCAGGCGAGGGGAACCCTGCCTTCACCTCGCTTGTGGCGTAGGGTATGGGCACACGCGAGTCGGTTTTTGCCTTGAAGAGTTGCAGTTTCATCGAATTGTTCGGAGCGGAGAGGTTAGAGTTTAGGACATAGAGTTGTAATCGGACTTCATGAAGAATGGAAAACGCAGAATGTAGAATTATGATTACGACCATAAGACATGCCCTTGGGCCTGTTCTTGAGAGGTAATCATAATTCTACATTCATCACTCTCCATTTTCGGTGAATGCTTAGTATGCTGCCTCGAACTCGCGGAGGAAGCGGGTGTCGTTCTCGGAGAACATGCGCAGGTCGCTCACCTGATATTTCAGGTTGGTGATGCGCTCAACGCCAAGACCGAAGGCATAGCCGCTATACACCTTGCTGTCGATGCCGCAAAGTTCAAGTACGTTGGGGTCAACCATGCCGCAGCCGAGAATCTCAACCCATCCGGTGTGCTTGCAGAAACCGCAACCCACACCGCCGCAGATGTGGCACGAGATGTCCATCTCGGCACTTGGCTCGGTGAACGGGAAGTAACTCGGGCGCAGACGTATCTTGGTGTCGGCTCCGAACATCTCGCGTGCAAACGAGAGAAGCACCTGCTTGAGGTCGGTGAACGACACGTTCTTGTCGATGTAGAGTCCTTCCACCTGATGGAAGAAGCAGTGTGCGCGAGCCGTGATTGCCTCGTTGCGGTAAACGCGACCAGGACAGATGACGCGGATAGGAGGCTGTTGTGTCTCCATCACGCGTGCCTGCACCGATGAGGTGTGCGAGCGCAGGATGATGTTCTTCGTAACGTCGTTGGGATTTGTCTCCACGAAGAAGGTGTCCTGCATGTCGCGTGCGGGATGGTCGGCAGCGAAGTTCATCTTGGTGAACACGTGCAGGTCGTCCTCCACTTCCGGTCCATCGGCCAGTACGAATCCCATGCGCGAGAAGATGTCGATAATCTCGTTCTCGACGATGGTCAGCGGGTGGCGTGTTCCTAATGGAATAGGGTAGGCGGTGCGCGTCAGGTCGAGGTCGTCGTTAGCCTCCTCCTTAGCCGCTGTCTGCTCGCGCAGGGCGTTAATCTTGTCGATGGCAGCCTGCTTGAGTTCGTTGATTTTCATTCCCACAGCCTTTTTCTGCTCTGGGGCAACGTTGCGGAAGTCCGCCATCAGGGCGTTTATCTCACCCTTCTTACTGAGATATTTCAGTCTGAGAGCCTCTATCTCGTCTGCTTTTGAGGCCGTCAGGCCGTTCACTTCTTTCAGAAGTTGTTCAATTCTTTCAAGTATCATTTCCTTAAGTAACCTTATTCGGGGTGCAAAGATACTGAAAGTTGAGTGCAAAACAAAAGAATTTATTCATTTTTTGCGTTAAATGCACTATCTTTTATATGTGTGCGCATACTCATTATCTCTTGCACGTTATTGAAAACGCTGATGATGCCGAGGCTCATTATCAGGGCGAGAGCCGTAGCGGCAATGATACGTGAATTGTCTGTGAACCATAGCAGCCACCCTGCTTGCACTTTAAAGGTGAATAAAGGAACGTTGGCAGGTGTGGAGAGAAGGAACGCTATGGTTATGGCACCGCTGATGATGCCCACCACAAAGGCCGCTGCTATTGCCATCTTGTAACGGCAGATGGTGGCCTCCTGATGCTGCTTTATAAACTCTACGGCATCGAGACGCTTGGTGAGGCTTGCCATGAAGTCGGCCTTGTCGTCAAACTTCGGCTTCTGTGCGAGGAACAGTTCCTCAAGTGCTTTATCTTTTATCATTTTCTTTCAATTATCAATAGTCAATTCTTTCCTCAGTTTGTCGCGCCCACGTGACAGTTGCTTCTTGACGGCATCTTCCGAGGTGTCGGTAATCGCGGCAATCTCTTTAATGCTGTAGCCGTTGAGATAGAATAGTGTGACGGCCGAGCGTTCCTTTGGCGGCAGAGTGCGCAGGGCAAGGTAGAGGCTCTGGTGCTCGAAACTGCTGTCGGCGGCGTTGCTGCTCGTGAGCATCCGTGCCTCCTCGATATTTTCTGTAGTGCGAAGGCTGGCCTTGTGGTTGAGGAATGTGTTGTAGGCAATCTTGAAGAGCCACGAGCGGAAGCGTCCCTTGTCCTGATAGCCAGCCGACGAGAGGTATGCCTTCACCAGCGCGTCTTGCGCCAGGTCGTCGGCATCGCCCTTGTTGCCGCAACAGAGGGCGAGCAAGAAGCCGCGAAGTGCCTCCTGCTCACGCTCAACATGCTCTATGAATACTCCGCGTGTCACCTGCTTTCTGCCTGTGCTATCAGTTGTTGTTCTTCTGCCTCAATTTCCTTGGCGAGCATCTTTTTGCCAACATGATAACTGGTGAGGCATGCTATGCCTACGGCAACCAACACAATACCTGCAATGCCCATAGGACTCGAACTATTGGTAGACAATTTGAGATATAATTCACCTCCAAGCATTCCGATGCCAAGCAGCAAGGTGAGACAGCCCCAATGCAGTTTTGAAAGAAGTTTCTCTTTCAACAGTTTGGGCTTTGGCGTAATCTTCTTCATCAGTTCCTCGATGTCCATATCGGGGTTCTTCTCAATAGCCGCCAATACAATTTCGGTACGCTTGTTAGTCTCGTTCATCTTTCGGCGGACACCCAGCCAAATGGCAACTATCGGGAGAATGCATCCACATGCAATAGGTACTAAAAGACCGACTAAATCATCAATAATACTCATAATTATTTCTTGTTTTTTGTTTGTTAAAATTGTTGTTTCGTGAACCGATTCACTTAAATAACAGTTCCGCATGGCAAAAGGTGACGTCAACAGGGAAACGTTTTCGTCACATGTCATAAAGAATTTGCAAAAATACAAATAGAAAACGAATATGCCAAATAACAAAATGTTCTTCACGATTATGTGCAAAAACAAAACTCCAATACCGAAAAAAGAAATGTTCACTTTATTTGCTTGGTTGCGAAGGATTCATTAAATTTGCTCTCACCAATAACATAGTCACAAAATATATTAGCAATGACCTCATACACAAAATTCAAAGAATATTTTTAATCTCGCTTATAAATACATGTGAGAACTGATACTAGTTAGAAACGAAATTAGGAGCAGGTTTGTTGATAATAATTTGGAATTAATTGAAACTTTATATATTTTTGCAGTATCAAAAATCGATTTATGGGATATTGGAATCAGATTAGTTATTGAAAAGAAACAATGCAATCAAGGTTTATTGTGACAATGACATACAAAACATCGACATTCTTCTTCGTGGCATTTCTTCTGTGTGTCTCATCAGCAGCACAGGAGAAAGTTATATCTCAACGAGATTATCGGTATCTCGTGAATAGAATCGATGGAATCTATATTCCCAAGGACATAGACGAAGCCATTGATTCTTTGGATGTGATTATTAGTCCTGAGGACAAACGCTACATTACAGACTCCCTGTCCTTGAAAGATTTTGGCGCCAGATGTCATTTTAGTTTAGGACTGTGGATAAGGAACAATTGGGGGTTGTGGGGAGGTTCCAGACTCCAGCGGTATTTTCTTGATAAGAAAGTAACCCACCCAGATGATATGTCAGGTGAGATTCTGAAGGCATACTATAAGAAGAAAATTCAAGGTTTAGATTATGTTACTGAAGATGATATCGAGGCAAGTACTCCAACTCTCATAAATTATAAAGTTACTAAGAACCCTTTGAAGAGGTTCTGGGCAAGACTCAAGTATAACACGAGCAAAGAAGTCCGTGAAGCAAAGCGCAAAATAAAGGAAGAGGGCTATGCAAAAGATAAAACCGTTTATTTTCAGTATCCTTTTGGGTGTTCGACAGCGGAAGAACAGATATGGTTTGATACGAGGAACTACGATTGGTTGCCCAAAGGTAAGATAACAGATATTGATTACTCATGGAAACGAATAAAAGTCAAGCTCATTGACACAATCTCTCCGTATGGCATCATCATCTTCGACGGAAACATCAAAGAGGATGAGGTTTTTGACGTCAAACGAGATTTCGACAATTTTATCGTCAATAGTCCCAATAGGTTCTATATGCAGAAGGGGGATGAGTTATGGTTTGACATCAATTCCGGTTTTTGGTCTACAATGAGGCAATTGGAAAAGAATAAAATGGAAGAAAGATGACCTCTCCCTTCGATTACATCTTCGTGAAGCAGCAAAAGCCTACTATCGTCAAGCTTATAAGGAAGGTCACGGTCTCGCACGGAAGACACTTAAAGAGTGGAATAAATAACCTTTTGGATATCGAAGATAATCTTAATTTCACATTGAATATGAAACAAAAGATAGTTGTTTTTACAGGAGCTGGAATAAGCAAAGAGAGCGGAATACCAACATTCCGCGATGCTAATGGCATGTGGAATAAATATGATGCGAAGAAATTGGCGAGTGTTGCGGGTTTTGAAGAGAACCCTCAGGCTGTTCTTGATTTCTATAACGCACGTCGTAAGAATCTGCTTGAAGTGGAACCTAATCATGCTCATTATGTCTTGGCCGAACTGGAAAAACAGCATGACGTTACTATTGTGACACAGAATGTTGACAATCTTCATGAACGTGCTGGTAGTACAAAAGTGTTTCATCTTCATGGTGAACTCACAAAGGTTACGTCCTCGCGGAATCGACTAGACCCAAACTGCATAATGGACTATCCTCTTGACACACCAATTCGTATTGGCGACAAGGCTGCAGATGGTTCTCAGTTACGTCCCTTTATTGTATGGTTCGGAGAATTCCTTGGTCCTGAAATAGAGGCTGCCATCGACCACGTCAAAAATGCAGACATCTTTGTTGTGATAGGGACCTCGCTGGTTGTCTATCCTGCTGCAGGCCTTATTAACTATGCGCATCATGAAGTCCCAAAGTTTTTGATTGATCCAGGCGAAATGGGCGACCGTCTTCCACAAGGATTCAAACACATCAAGGCAACTGCGCTAGAAGGTGTGGACGTGTTGCTGAATGAAATTAATGACCTCTGTAATACGTAAGTTTTTTAATTATTCATAAGAGTCCCGATTTAATCAAACTATTCTGCACGATTCTGCTATAAAAGATACGATAATTCAGAAAAAGCGTTACCTTTGCATTCGAATAGAAAGATGTGCGCTTATAGCATGACGAGAGAAAAGGAAATATATAAGGTGACATTGGTGGGTAGCGCGGGCAATGCGGCTCTGCTCATGTTCAAGTTCGTCGCAGGAGTGGCTGGCAACAGTTCGGCGATGATTGCCGATGCCGTGCATTCGCTTTCCGACTTCCTTACCGACATCTTCGTGCTGGTGTTTGTGAGCATCAGCGCCAAGCCGCAGGACGAGTCGCACGACTATGGTCACGGCAAGTTCGAGACCATTGCCACGTTCCTCATCGGTTTGGCTTTGGTGGCTGCTGCGGCAGGCATCGTGGTGACGGGAGTAATGAAACTCATCGACTGGTGGGGTGGTGCACAACTGGAGTCGCCTGGCTGGATAGCGTTATGGGCGGCTCTGCTATCCATTGTCATCAAGGAGTTGCTTTATCAATATACGGTGCGCAGGGGTAGGCAACTCGACTCGAAGGTGATGATTGCCAACGCCTGGCATCATCGCAGCGATGCTCTCTCGTCGATAGGAGCGGCACTGGGCATTGGCCTTGCAATCTTTTTGGGGCAAAGGTGGGCAGTTTTCGACCCGCTGGCATCCGTCGTTGTGGGACTGATGCTTGTGAAGGTGGCTTACGAACTGCTGAAGCAGAGCACGGGCGAACTGACCGAGAGTTCGCTGCCGGCAGAGACGGAGCGCGAGATAGAGCAGATTATCCTCTCTTTCGACGACGTGCAGCAGCCTCATAACCTGCGCACACGCCGCATAGGCAACCGCATCGCCATTGAGGCGCATGTGCGTATGGACGGTCAACTGACACTGAACACCGTTCACGAACGTGCCTCTGCCATAGAGCGGAAACTGAAACAACGCTTCGGCAACAACACTCACGTCACCATTCACATGGAGCCTGTAAAGTAGATTCTCGCAGAAGAGACATAGCCTTTCGTGGTTGCGATAATTGTTATTTCTCCCCTCCTATACATTCCTCCCTCTTGAGTGTGTGCCATATGTATACCTTTCGGGGTGTCAGAAGTATACCTTTCGGAGAGTCAGAAGTGTCTTCTGAGAGTGTCATATGTATATCTTTGGCGTGGGAAAGGTGGCTTTTGGGATTGAAATCTGATATTTGTAAAAATACGGTCTTAAATTTCCTGTATGTTAATTCGTGAATGTTGGTAGTTTTGTATATCTTTGTGCCAAAATAAAACTGAGTATGAAAAGAGTGATACTGTTGTCTGCCATGCTGATGGTTATGGCAGGTCTTACGGCCAAGACGAAGAATGCAGAACTGAAACCGCGTCTCGTGGTGTTGACAGACATCGGCGACTGCGATGTGGAACCCGACGACATGGAGTCGGCGGTGCGCTTGATGACTTATGCCGACTGCTTCGAGATAGAGGCCATCATGACCACCGTGGGATGGAACTGCGACCCCTATCCTGAAGAGTGGACAAAGTTCCTGGATAAGGTTGTGGATGCATATTCCATAGATGTGTATAACCTGCGCCAGCGTTCATCACAGAAGAGTTTCCTCCCGCTGAAGGAGGAGAACGGGAAGCAACGCCTGGGATATTGGCCAAGCGCCGAGTACATCCGCAGCCGTACGATGGCGGGAAGTCACAGGGCAGGTATTGGCGTCATAGGCGAGGGCAACGACTCTGAGGGCAGCGATTTCCTAATACGACTGGCCGATGAGGATGATGACCGCCCTATATGGGTGGCAGCATGGGGTGGCGGCAACACGTTGGCACAGGCCATCTGGCGCGTGAAGCAGACAAGAACGGCGGAGGAGTTGAAGGCGTTTCTGCGTAAGTTCCGCATCTATACCATTACCGACCAGGATATGGTTTACGCTATGCGCATGAACCGCGCGTACAGTTCACATCGATGGATGCTTCAGGAGTTCAAGGACGACTTGAAGTTCATCTGGGACGAAGGCACGTGGCAACTCCACGTTGGACTGGGTGTTGACTACTGGCACCAGTACGAGCGGCAGGTGCAGGGGCACGGCGCTTTGGGCAGAATCTATCCCAAGTATAAATATGGTGTTGAGGGTGACACGCCGTCGTTCCTTTATGTGATGCCTAACGGTTTGTCCGACCCTGAAGACCCGTCGCAGGCAGGGTGGGGCGGATGTCACGCCTTCGGACTTTGTGCCGACTCTCTTACTCACGCCTGGACCAGTTGGCAGGAGCCGATGAAAAGTATTACCGAGGGCTACAAGCGGCGTTTCTATCCCGACGAACTGAACGACTTCTGCGCCCGCATGCAATGGGCAAGCGAAGGCAGGGGCAACAAGAACCCTGTGGTTGTGGTGCGCTCAAAGTCGGGACGCACGCAAGGGAAAGTACATAGTCCTTCGCCGATACACATCAAAGTGGCGGCGGGCAGCGATGTCCTCCTTGATGCCTCAAAGTCGTCAGATCCTGATGGCGACCGTCTCGACTTCCTTTGGTGGCAACAGCCTGAGGCAAGCACATATGCACATCCCGTTGACCTTTCTCGTGCCGATGACTCTTCGGTCAGAATCTCCGTTCCTCGCGATGCTAGCGGAAAGACCATCCACATCGTATGCGAGGTTCACGATAGCGGTCCCTTCCGTCTTGTTGCCTATAAGCGCATCATCCTTGATGTGGAATGACAATGATTCATCAATAAAAATAAACTATTTGTTTGCTATTTCCCACAACTTTCCGTAACTTTGCAGGCGGAAAGAGAAGACGAACCATACATTTATATATAAAGGGCATTTTTAGGCATAGAAAGAGAGATGAAAAAGGCTTTTGTTTTTGCGGTTATTGCTTTCCTCTGCTCATTCCTGGTGATGCAGACAACGAGTTGCACGGACAAGAAACCGGTGCAGGACAGCATTATGCAAGACTCCTTGTCACAGGACACCACGGCGTTCGACTCTATGGAAACGATAATTGAGGAGACACCGATGCCGAAGACAGCAGACGAACTCTTCGACGACTTTGTCTTCAACTTTGCTGGCAACAGCAAACTGCAGCGTACCCGCATAGTGTTCCCCCTTCCGGTAATATCAGGCAACAAAACCACCATGTTGCAGCGCAACCAGTGGAAGACCGAACACTTCTTCATGGAGCAGGGATTCTACACGCTGATTTTTGACAACCGCAAGCAGATGTCGCTGGTGAAAGACACGGCGGTGAATCATGTGGTAGTAGAGAAGATAAACCTTGGAAACAAGGCGGTGAAGCAGTTCGTCTTCGACCGAACAAACGGACAATGGATGCTGACAAGTATCGTCAACAGCAGCGTTGGGCAAAACCAAAACGCCTCGTTCCTCAATTTCTATGGCAAGTTTGCAAAAGACACCACGTTCCAGATGGCAAGCCTTAACAATCCCGTGCAGTTCACAGGACCCGATCCTGACGACGATTTCGCCACGATGACGGGCGAGATAGCACCAGAGACATGGCTCGCCTTCGCGCCGACAGACATGCCTGGTGGACTTATTTATAACATCATATATGGTCCTAAGTATCCTGGCGGAGCAGAGAAGATTTTCTGCTTGCGCGGCATTGCCAACGGTCAGGAGATGGAGATGACGTTCAGACTCATTGGCGGAAAATGGAAACTGACGAAACTTGTTGAGTGACAGAGATGAAAGACCTCAGAGACTATAGTCTGCTGAAGCACAACACCTTCGGCATAGAAGCACGATGCAGCCGCTTCCTTGAGTATTCCACAGTAGAGGAAGCGCAGCAAGTGGCACAAATCCTTCAAACATTAGACTCACCTTATATTATTATAGGTGGCGGTAGCAATCTTCTGCTCACGCGCGACTTCTGCGGAACGGTGGTACATTCTGCCGTCAAGGGAATGGATCGTAAGGATGACTCTATGCTATGTTGCGGTTCGGGCGAGCAGTGGGATGATGTTGTCGCCTACTGCGTTGAGCACGAGATGTGGGGAGCCGAGAACCTGTCGCTAATCCCGGGCGATGTGGGTGCCAGTGCCGTTCAGAACATAGGTGCCTACGGAGCAGAGGCGAAAGACCTCATAGTGAGCGTTGAGGCAGTGGAGATAGCAACAGGAAAGGTGGTCGTCATCGATGCCGCCGACTGTCAATATGCTTATCGGCAGAGTCGTTTCAAGGGCGAATGGAAAGACCGCTATCTCATCACTCACGTCACATACCGGCTGAAGACGGGCGACTATGAGCCTCATACGGAATACGGAAACATTCAGAGCGAACTGCAACGAAAGGGCATAAACAATCCCACGGCGGAGCAGTTGCGCCAGACGATAATAGACATTCGCCGCAATAAGTTGCCCGACCCCGAGGTACAGGGCAATGCGGGCAGTTTCTTCATGAACCCCGTGGTGGACAAGCAGAAGTATGAGAGTCTTGCCCTGCAGTATCCAGGCATGCCGCACTATTCTCTGCCAGACGGCAAGGAGAAGATTCCGGCAGGATGGATGATTGACCAATGTGGATGGAAAGGACGTTCGCTTGGTAGGGCAGGAGTGCACGACAAGCAGGCACTGGTGCTCGTCAATCGTGGCGGAGCCACTGGGCAGGAGGTCGTTGCACTCTGTGAGGCTATTAAGAAAGATGTGCTGGAGAAGTTCGGCATCGCAATATTCCCCGAGGTGAATATTATTTAGTTAGGAGTGCAGAAGTACAGGAGTGCAGGAGTTTAGGAGTTTGGAGATGGATATGAAACTGACATTTCTCGGAACAGGAACATCGGTGGGGGTGCCGGCTATAGGATGTACGTGCAGAACGTGTCTTAGCACCGACCCGCACGACAAACGCCTGCGTTGCTCGGCACTGGTGGAGACCGAACACACGAGGATACTCATTGACACGGGTCCCGACTTCCGTCAGCAGATGCTCACACAGCCGTTCCGAAAGATTGACGCGGTGCTGCTCACCCATATACATTATGATCATGCGGGCGGAATAGACGACCTGCGCCCGTTCTGCCAGTTCGGCGAGGTGAATGTCTATGCCGATGATATTACGGCAGATGCGCTTATGCATACCGTGCCTTACTGTTTTGCCGAGCATCGCTATCCTGGTGCGCCGAAGATAAACCTCGTTAGGCTGAAACACCATGAGGAACTGAAGGTGAACGAATTGAAGGTGATTCCTTTTGTGGTGAATCACGGCAAGTTGCCAATCACGGCTTTCCGCATTGGCAAACTGGCATATATCACAGACATGAAGACCATTGACGAGAGTGAGATGGCTTATTTACACGATGTAGATACACTTGTTGTCAACGCCCTTCGCTATGCCCCCGACCATCATGCTCATCAGAGTGTTGCCGATGCCGTGGCATTTGCCCGTAGGGTAGGGGCGCGGCAGACATTCCTCATCCATAGTTGTCACGATATCGGACTTCATGAGGAGGTGAATAAAAAACTACCGCCCGACATACAACTGGCGTATGACGGGCAGGAGATATTAATCTAGAGTTTTTATAATGTAGAATGGAGAGTGGAGAATGGAGAATGTAGAATGGAAAATGTAGAATGGAAAATGTAGAATGGAAAATGTAGAATTATGATAACATTTCAAGTACTGGCTCAAGGGCATGTCTCGTAGTTGTAATCATAATTCTACATTCTCCACTCTCCATTCTACATTAGAATCAGTCTTTTTTCTTGAACTTGCTCAAGAATCCGTAGTATTTGCGGTAGAGCTTCCATCCGAGCATGGCGCCGTCGAAGATGCCGGCACCTGTGTTCAGCATGTCTGCCATACGCAGGCCTCGAGTGGGTTGCTCATGCTTCGCGGTCAAGTCCTTCCAGAGCGTGTCCATCTGAGCATGGTCTGCCCTGATGCCTGTCAGCAGTTGCTGTTTCCTCTCAGATATAGCCTTCAGCGTCTTGTATTTTGTTGGCGCTGCCGGTATTTGAGTTATCTGTTTGTTCTCTTCCATATCTTTTGAGTTTTAAAGGTCGGACTTCATACTGTTGTCGAAGAGCATCTCAGCAAGGAACTTCACGAGCGGACGTTCGATGATAGGCTTTCGGAACAGGTATAAGATTACGAGTACTATCAGGTAGAAAGCAGCCACGATGCAGAATGCCCACGGGTAGCCTATGGAGGGAGCCATAGCGCATGCTGCGGCAAAAGAGAGGTAGATAAGCGCCAGCATCATCACGAGTGATGTTGCTGCGCCTATCACGAGTATTGTGATTAGCCGCACCGTCTTGTCGATGACGTCCAGTTTCACATACTCGGTTTGCAACCCGACGTAGTGCCTGAGCACTTCCACGAGTTGACCTATCGTCTCAATGTTTCTGTCGCTCGAGAACATATCCTTTGTTTAAGTTTCGTTCTGCTTGACTCCTAAACGATTAATCCTCCGATGTTGCTGCAATCTCCTCGAGGTCGTCAGCAAACTCCTCGATTTCCTTGCGGCTCAGTTTCAGCTTGTGCTTCTGGCAGAAGTCCTCGATGCTGCCGCTGATTTTCTTTCTTGTGTCTGTACCCTTCTCAGGAGCCATGAGCAAACCGAGAGCTGCTCCGGCGATAGCGCCTCCGAGGAATGCGCCGATGTAACCAACTGTTTTCATATTCTTTCGTATTTTATAAGTTAAACGTCATGTTTTCCGAATGGCAAATTTATTAATTCTTTCGCAAACTTCCAAAAAACTGCCGTTTTTTTTCAAAAAAAGGTTACTATTTGCGTCATTTAACAAACTTTATGCACACTTTTTCGTATTGTTTGTTTGTTTTTGTGTAATTTCGCAGCAGTTTTTAAAGAAACTACAATACAATTTTCCATTAACAAACAGCAAATGAAGATTATGAAAAAGTACATGTTAGTTTGCGCCGGAATGGCAATGGCACTGGCGTTCACAAGTTGCAAATCATCAGAGAGCGCTTATCGCAAGATGTATGACGCTGCTAAGAACAACCAGGACACTGGCCTCAGCACGCTGACAAACAACAACAACCAGGGCGAGGAGACTGTTGTGGTGGCTCCTGTTACAGAGCGTCCTATCTCTGAGACGACAGTTACCGACAACTATGACAACGTATCGGTACGTCAGGAGAGCGTGCGCGTGGTGAACGGCAACGGTCTGAAGAACTTCAGCGTCGTTGTAGGTTCGTTCAGCGTTGACGCTAATGCCTATGGCTTGCAGCAGAAGCTGAAGAATGCCGGCTATGATGCACAGGTGGCATACAGCGAGGCTCGCCGCATGTATCGTGTTGTTGTTGCAACCTTCGACAGCAAGGCCGACGCAGCACGCAGCCGCAACGAGTTCCGTTCACAATATCCGGACGCTTGGTTGCTTTCACCAGAGATTAAATAATCGTGGCATTGTAGGACGTGGCGAGGATTGTTTCTATCGACTACGGCAAGCGACGAACAGGTATAGCAGTCACCGACCCATTGCAGATTATTGCTAATGGGTTGGCGACTGTTTCTACATCACAACTATACCAGTTTCTTGTCGATTACATGGCCAAGGAGCCTGTAGAGCGCATTGTTATTGGCAAACCGATGCAGCCCAACGGGCAGCCCAGCGAGAACCTGACGCGGGTGCAACAGTTCGTGGCCCGATGGAAGAAGGCGCAGCCCGAAGTGCCCATCGAGTATGTTGACGAGCGTTTCACTTCCGTGCTGGCCCATCGTGCTATGATTGACGGCGGCCTCCACAAGAAGGCGCGGCAAGACAAGGCCCTCGTCGATGAGATTTCCGCCACCATCATCCTGCAAAGTTACATGGAGGGAAAGAGGGGAGTGAGAAGTTAGGAGTTCTTTTAGTCGCTTCGCTTTCTTAAGACTCGCTTCGCTCATATAAGCGGCGGAGCCGAGCGGTAAAAGCGCCCCTTCGGGTCGAGCGAGGAATTAGGAGTTTAAATGCAAAAGTTCCAAGTTCAAAGTTCCAAGTTCAAAGTTCCAAGTTTAAAGTTCCAAGTTCCAAGTTCAAAGTTAAAAGTTCAAAGTTAAATATAGTGATTTTACCAATTTACATCTACGGGCAACCCGTGCTTCGCAAGGTGGCACAGGACATTCCGAAGGATTTCCCCGAGCAGGCAGAACTGATTGAAAACATGTTCGAGACATTGGCTGCAAGCGAGGGAATAGGCCTTGCTGCGCCTCAGATAGGGCGCGACATCAGAGTGGTGGTTATCGACCTCGACCTGCTTTCCGACGACCTTCCCGAGTACAAAGGCTTCAAGAAGGCGTTCATCAATCCGCACATCATCGAGTACGACGATACCGAGACGGAGAACATGGAGGAGGGATGCCTCTCTCTGCCGGGCATTCACGAGAAGGTGAAGCGCCCCACACGCATCCATGTGCGCTGGGAAGATGCCGAGCGCAACGAGCACGACGAGTGGATAGAAGGTTATCTGGCACGCGTCATGCAGCACGAGTTCGACCATCTCGACGGCAAGATGTTCATCGACCGCATCACACCGCTTCGCAAGACGATGATAAAGAACAAGTTGAAGTCGCTAATGCTCGGCAAGTATCGTTGCGGCTACCGCACGAAGCCTGTTAGAAAATAAAAGTCACTAAGCATTTTTGGTGGGAGGAAATGGTATTATATATGAAGGCAGGTGCACGCAGAGTGCATCGCATGAGAAGTCATCCGCATTGTTCAGATGGCTTCTGCTCTTCTTTTGCCTCTTGCCGACAACTGTCCAGCAGATGCGGGCGCAGTATAATGTTGACCGTCTGATAATGATAGGGCGCAGCGCACTCTACTATGAAGACTACGTCCTCTCCATCCAGTATTTCAATCAGGCGATAACCGCCAAGCCCTTCCTCTACGAGCCGTGGTTCTTCCGCGGCGTCGCGAAATATTATCTCGACGACTATGTGGGTGCCGAGAGCGATTGCACGGAGGCCATCAGCCGCAATCCCTACATCACGGGGATGTACGAGTTGCGCGGGCTTTGCCGCATACGCCAGAAGAAATACGACGATGCCATCAGCGACTACGACATGTCGATAAAGTACAACCCCACGAGTCGCGGACTATGGTACAACCGAGTGCTCTGCCGCATAGAGAACAAAGACTACGACCGCGCCAACGCCGACCTCGACACCATGATGACGCGCTGGAGCGACTACTCCAAGATTTACTCGCTAAAGGCAGAGGTGTGTCTTCAACAGAAAGACACGCTTGGCGGGGCTCAATATCTGGACAAGAGCCTTGAGAAAGACCCCTACGACGGCGAGACATGGATGGTGCGCGCCATGATAAGTCTCTCCCGCAAGCAATGGCGCGATGCCGACGAGCAACTGAGCAAGGCCATACACCTGAAGCCTAACACCGTGGGAAACTATGTAAACCGCGCCCTTGCACGTTATAATATCAACAACATTCGCGGAGCAATGGCCGACTATGACAAGGCCATCGAGATAGACCCCGACAATTTCCTCGCTCACTACAACCGAGGACAACTCAGGGTGCAAGTGGGCGACGACAACCGCGCCATCACCGACTTCGACTTCATCATACAGCATGAGCCGCAGAACTTCATGGCAATCTTCAACCGTGCCCTGCTGCTCGACCGCACCGGCGATTTGCGCGGTGCCATTCGCGACTATACCACCGTCATCAACCAGTTCCCAAACTTCTGGACAGGTCTTCACTACCGCGCCCAATGTTACCGTCGTCTCGGAATGACGGCACGTGCCGAACAAGACGAGTTCCGCATCTTCCAGGCGCAGAACAACAAGCACTTCGGCATTCAGCAACGGTGGAGCGCAAGCAAGAAACGCGAGGTGAGAAAACTCAGCGAGATAGACATGGAAAAGTATAACCAGATGGTGGTGGCCGACGAACAAACCGTGGAGCATGAGTATAGCAGCGAGTACCGCGGAAAGGTGCAGAACCGCAAGACCGGCGACGAACTGATGCCGATGTTTGTACTCGCATTTGGACAGGCAGCCAACGGCGTGCGCTCGTATATTGCCTTCGACCCAGAACTGGAGAAGATAAACACCCTCAGGAAGTCTGACGACAACCTCTATCTCGTGTGCAACCGCTCGTCGCTCACCGAGGAGCAGAGCAATCGCTACTTCACGCTCATAGAAAAACTTAGCGACGAAATAGCCGCCGCCACAGACATCAGCCGCGTGCGACCGCTGCTCATGAAACGCGCGGCCGCCTACATGCAAACGCAGAACCTCGACGATGCCATAAACGACTTCACCACATACATCTCGTCAGACAGCACCTCGGCAATGGCATTCTGGCAGAGAGCCGTGTGTCAGTCGATGATGAATGACTTCAATGCGTCGCAGGGGATAGACGTGCAACTCAAGAACGCACGCACTCTCGACGACTTCAACCAGGCGGCTCGTCTGAACCCTCATAGCGCGTTCATCCTTTATGACCGTGCCAACTACTACGCCGTGCGCAAAGACTATGCACACGCCATCGACGACTACACCGCTGCTCTTCGCATAGACCCTAATCTCGCCGAGGCATACTATAACCGAGGCATCGTGAGGCAACTCAGCGGCAACACCAACGGCGGCATCTCCGACCTCAGCAAAGCAGGCGAACTTGGTCTCTTCGACGCATATAGCGTGATAAGGAAATATAGGAAATAAAGAGGTTGGAGCCTCTCCCCCGACCCCTCCCCCGTAGGGAGGGGACCTTAAATCACAAGACTCTTTCCCCGCCCATGCAGGTCTGATAGTATATAATTACTTGTAATAACGACAATATAAAGTCACTATAATATGAAAAAGAACATCTTTACCATTATGCTCCTTGCTCCCATAATGGCAATGGCGCAGAGTTTGAGCCAGCGTGGCTCATCAGTTGAAACAATAGTGCCCGAGGGATGGGAACACTCCGAGGCGGTGGGCGACATGAACAAAGACGGGCGCCAGGACCTTGTAGTGATAGCCATACCCAACTTCAAGGAGAACATGAAGACGCGCGACGATGGCTATGTGTATAACCTTAACCGTCCACAGTTGGCAATCTATTTCGGCGACGCCTCGGGCGATTTCGTGTTGTTCAAGAAGTATGATGAACTGATTCCGGCAAGGGAAGAGTACATGACTGTGGAAACGTCGTTGGATATCAATGCCAAAGGAATCTTGCGCATAGGCGTTTCAACATTTATGACTGCGGGCGGCGCAACCACAGGTGGTCCCACATACGTGTTCCGCTATCAGGATGGCGACTTCTTCCTTATTGGCAAAGACCAAACAGAACTGTCCCGGTATTCAGGTGAAACGACAGACACCAGCGAGAACTATCTGACTCATAAACGTCAGGTGACGACGGGTAACGCCTTCCGCAACAGCAAGGTGAAGGAAGTGACAAGATGGACGAACCTCCCCAAAGAACCCCTGAAGCGACTCGGAGAGTTCGAGATGTAGTAGAGGTATTTCTCCCGCTTGCAAGTCAATCCCCCTCAACTCCCCCTTCTTGAGACTCTTCGGGAACAAGCGCCTTCTAACTCCCCCTTACTAAAGGGGAGAAATATTCCGTATAAAAACTGTGTTAAATCCGTGTAATCCGCGCCAAAAATCAACATAAAAAGGCACGGATTAACGCGGAAAAACACGGAAAAACTTCATCTTAATTGTAGGGGCGCTCCCCCGTGTGCGCCCGCAATGGGTGTATATTGTGATAAGGAAACGGGCGCATTAACATGACAAGTTACATTTCCGCCTCCTTGCTTCTCCTTGTTCGCTCCCTTCGTCTTTACAGTCTTCTGCCATTCCACAAGTTTTTGCAACTCCTCCTCATCATGCTGACGACGCTTACGCATAATTGTTTCAACACATGCGGTCAATTGGCCCTTTCCCATACCCGAATCGGCAACCAAGTGTGCCATTTGACCACAAAGTTCCTTCCAAGTGAGGTCGGCGTATTGAAATTCCGAACCACTTACATACGCTCCCAAAGCAGTGAAAAGCATAGGAACGATAGCCTCACGCATGTCTGGAGAGATCTGAGAGGCCAAAAGTTTGATGCATTCAAGCCCTTTTCCGAGCTTTGGCATCTTAGGTGCTGTTGGTTTAGTAATATCGTATGTCATTGATATTCTGCTTTTTAGATGAATTAATAAAGAATTAATTGTTTCAGTTTCAGTTGTTTCATCTAAAATTTAAGGGGGTATATATTTCTCCTTTTTATCATAACTTACTAATTATTAATTAGTTATATAGTATAAGAAAGGGGGTGTGTAATATTATTGAACCTCTGAAATCGCTTTGAAACTGAAACAACTGAAACACTTGGTCTTGTTAACACTCACTTTCCACTACCAGGCCATCGAGTGCCCAGAGGAGTTCGTTGCTCACGGCCATAGCGTAGCGCACCACGTCGAAGCCCCTGCCTGTCTTTATAGGCTTGAAGTTAGGGCGCAGCGAGTCGTCGTCGCGGCGCGTCACGGTGATATACTCCCCGTTGAACACGCGCGGGTTGCGCTTCCATTTGTACGTTATCATAACATGATAATCATTTCCCAATAATTTGGAGCAACATGAAAAAAGAAAACCCAAATTCTTTTTGGATTTGTTTTTTATTATTTGTATCTTTGCAATATAAACCTAAAACAATGGATTGCTAAGGAGGATTCATTCTTGAATGGTAATGATAAAATCTAACTATTAAAACAGGCAATATAGGCTCATGGCAAACGACGTTCCGAAAACACAAGACGTTCTAGCCGGGATAGACATTCTAGAAAATCCAAACTATCTAGTTTGGGGGACATTTCTCCCTCTTGGCCGCTCGACCCGTTAGGGGCGCTTGTTCCCGAAGGGTCTCAAGAAGGGGGAGTTGAGGGGGATTGATTAACTGACCTCTATTCTCGAGACAATCCCCTCCTGACCTCCCCCTGCTAGGAGGAGGAAATGAGCCTCTTCCTTTGGGAGGGGTGTTTTTGTTCCTTGTCTGTTCGAGAGGGTCGCATTACGCATTATGAATTATCAATTATCAATTATCAATTACAAAGTATCGCCGACCCCGCCCCTAGCCCCGCCCCTGCATGGGTGGGGAATCTTTTTCCGTGTTTTCCGCGTAATCCGTGCCAAAAAGACAATCCGCTACTAGGAGGCGGAAATGTAACACAACGGGCACGATTAATCTGTAGGAGCGTTCCTCCGTGTGCGCCCGTTTTATCATAACATATTTGGTTCTCGTGGTTTCGGGCGCACACGGGGGAGCGCCCCTACATGTTGCTGTATGAAAGACGGAATAATTTATGTGTTTTTCTAAAAACAAACTTATTTATTTGGTATTCTCTTTTATTTGCAGTACTTTTGCAGGCAATAAACTAACCATATATTGTAGATATGATAAAAATCACTTTTCCAGACGGCTCAGTTCGCGAGTTCGAACAGGGCGTGACTGGACTTCAGATTGCTGAAAGCATTTCGCCGGCTTTGGCACGCAGCGTTGTAAGTTGCGGAGTGAACGGCGAGACAGTAGAACTTAACAGACCTATCAACGAAGACGCCGCCATCGCCCTGTATAAGTTTGAGGACGAGGAGGGCAAGCACACTTTCTGGCACACCAGTGCCCACCTGCTTGCCGAGGCTCTGCAGGAACTCTATCCAGGCATACAGTTCGGCTTCGGTCCTGCCATAGAGAATGGTTTCTTCTATGATGTGATGCCACCAGAGGGTGTCGCCATCTCGGAGAACGACTTCCCGAAGATTGAGGCTAAGATGCAGGAACTGGCACGCAAGGACGAGCCAGTGGTGCGCCGCGATGTATCGAAGGCTGATGCTCTGAAGGAGTTTAAGGCTGACGGACAGGAGTATAAGTGCGAGCACATCGACCAAGACCTGGAGGACGGCACCATCTCGACATACACGCAGGGAGCCTTCACCGACCTTTGCCGTGGTCCTCACCTCATGTCAACAGGACTTATCAAGGCAATCAAGATAACCAGCGTGGCTGGCGCTTTCTGGCGCGGCGACGCCAACCGTGAGCAGATGACCCGTATCTACGGCATCTCGTTCCCGAAGAAGAAGATGCTGGACGAGTATCTCGTTATGCTGGAAGAGGCAAAGAAACGCGACCACCGCAAGATTGGCAAGGAGATGGAACTCTTCATGTTCTCCGACCGCGTGGGCAAGGGACTGCCTATATGGTTGCCAAAGGGCACCGACCTGCGTCTGCGCCTTCAGGACATGCTGCGCAAGATACAGAAGAACTACGGTTATCAGGAGGTCATCACACCGCATATCGGCTCGAAGAATTTGTATGTTACTTCTGGCCACTATGCTCACTACGGCAAGGACTCGTTCCAGCCTATCCACACTCCGGAGGAGGACGAGGAGTATATGCTGAAGCCGATGAACTGTCCTCACCATTGCGAGATTTTCGCTAACAAGCCGCGCAGTTACAAGGACCTGCCGTTGCGCATTGCGGAGTTCGGCACGGTTTATCGCTATGAGAAGAGCGGTGAGTTGCACGGACTGACACGTGTACGCTCGTTCACACAGGACGATGCACACATCTTCTGCCGTCCCGACCAGATAAAGACGGAGTTTATGCGCGTTATGGACATCATCAAGACAGTGTTCTCGACGTTCAACTTCGACAACTACGAGGCACAGATTTCGCTCCGCGACCCTAACGACCACGAGAAGTACATCGGTTCTGACGAGGTGTGGGCAGAGGCAGAGCAGGCCATCATCGACGCATGTAAGGAGAAAGGTCTGAACGCTAAGGTGGAGTATGGCGAGGCTGCCTTCTATGGTCCGAAACTCGACTTCATGGTGAAGGACGCCATAGGCCGCCGCTGGCAGTTGGGCACCATACAGGTGGACTATAACCTGCCTGTACGCTTCAAACTGGAATACACTGGCGAGGACAACACGAAGAAGACACCGGTGATGATTCACCGTGCTCCGTTCGGTTCTATGGAGCGATTCACCGCCGTGCTTATCGAGCACACCGCAGGCAAGTTCCCATTGTGGCTTACTCCAGAGCAGGTGGCAATACTGCCCATCTCGGAGAAATTCGTCGGCTATGCCAACAACGTGAAGCGTTATTTCGACAGCGTTGGTGTTCGCTCTACTGTTGACGAGCGCAACGAGAAGATAGGACGTAAGATACGCGACAACGAACTGAAGCGCATTCCTTATATGCTCATCGTGGGCGAGAAGGAAGAGGCCGAGGGACTTGTCAGCGTGCGCAAGCAGGGACAGGGTGACCAGGGCCAGTTGAAGATGGAGGAGTTTGCCGCTCAACTCAATGCCGAGGTTGCCGAGATGCTGAAGGCAACAGACCTGCGTCCGAACGACTAGTGTTTTTGACAGAAAGACATAAGTGTTTTTTGACAGAAAGACATAAAGTTTTTTGACAGAAAGACATAAAGTGTTTTTTGACAGAAAGACATAAAGATAATCGCCACGGACTCTTCAGTGAGTCTGTGGCGTTTTTCAAAATCATTTAGAATATAATAATGACACTGAAGGATTTTTTTGAAGGCGACAAGTTCGCTAAACTTGCGGGTGCCGAACTCATTGAGGTGGGTGAGGGATATGCCAAGGCAAAGATGGAGGTGGGCGACGAGCACCTTAACGGCGGTGGAGTGTGCCAGGGTGGTGCGCTGTTCACCCTTGCCGACCTTGCCTTTGCGGCAGCCGTTAACAGTCACGGCACGCTGACGTTCAACACATCGTCGAACATCGTTTTCGTGCGTTCGGCCAACAAGGGCACTATATATGCCGAGGCACACGAGGTGGTGAATCATCACCGCATGCCATACGGTGAAGTGAAGGTTACCGATGCAGAGGGCAATCTGTTGGCAATCTTCACCTCAAGCGCTTATCGTAAGCAGGGCACGTTTATCGAGTTCGATAAACCAGAATGCCCTTGCCGTTGAGCAAGAACGAGTAGAGGTACGCAATGTCGGCACCGCTGTCGCTGATGGGAGCGAGAGCGTCGGCAGCCTTTCCCGGCACGTCGTCGAGTTCGATGGCGTTCACCTCGGTGATGTTCACCGTAAGCCCGGCATCGCTGAGCATCAGGAAAGCGCGCTCCGGCTCGTTGCAAATGATGCGATAGATACCGTTGTCAATGGTGTCGGCCACTGTGGAGGCTATTATCTGTATTCCTGCCTCCTTAAGGATTGAGAGCACTTTTACGAGTGTTCCCTGCTTGTTCTCGATGAATATTGATATTTGTTTGAAAGTCATATTTGTTGTAGTTGATAGGTTGATGAGTTGACAAGTAAACGAGTTGACAAGTTGACGAGTTGCTTGATTTCAGGACTTGCTGGCAATTAACTTGTCAACTTGTTTACTTGTCAACTCGTCAACTGTTATATTAAAACTTCTTTCTCAGGTCTTTCACTCTCACCGCCTTAGCCTCGTCGGATGCTTTGAGCGAGCCTTTCGGCACGAGTTTCACCTTCGGCGTGATAAGAATTTCATCGTGCAACTGGCGCGTGATTTCGCGTGTGAGCAGTTGCAGGTGCTGATAGTCGTCGGTCATCTCCTTCAGTTCCACCTCTACGGTCATGATGTCGCCGTTAGGAATGGTCTCAAGAGTGATGAGGAAGTCGGACGACAGTTCCTTGAATTGCATCAGTATCTTCTCTATCTGTATCGGGAAGATGTTCACGCCTTTCAGTATTATCATGTCGTCGGAGCGTCCCTGCAGACGTGCCAGACGGCGATGATGACGGCCGCATGGACATTCGCCAGGCAGGATGTACGTCAGGTCGCGAGTGCGGTAGCGCAACAGCGGCATTGCCTCGCGGTTGATGGTGGTGAGCACCAGTTCGCCCAGTTCGCCTTCCTTTGCCGGTTCAAGCGTCTTGGGGTTTATTATCTCCACGATGAAGTAGTCTTCCCAGATGTGCAGACCATTCTGCTCCTTGCACTCGAAGGCAACGCCAGGACCCATCATCTCTGATATGCCGTAAGAGTTGTATGCCTTCACGCCGAGGTTGTCCTCGATGCGCTTGCGTTGCTCTTCGCTATGCGGTTCTGCTCCGATGCATAGAATGCGGAGGTTGGTATCCTTGCGGGGGTCAACTCCCTCTTCCTGCATCACCTCGTAGATGCGCGATGCGTATGAAGGTATGGCGTGCAGCACGTTAGTGCCGAAGTCCTTGATGAACTTTATCTGTCGCTTGGTGTTGCCGGCGGCTGCTGGAACGGTGAGCATTCCCACCTTCTCGGCACCGTACTGGAAGCCAAGTCCTGCGGTGAACATGCCGTATCCGGCCGAGTTCTGGAACACATCCTCTGGTCGGCTGCCCACCATCCACAGGCAGCGAGCCACGGCGTTGGCCCATTCCTCAAGGTCTTTCTTGGAGTGGAGCACCACGGTGGGGTTGCCCGTTGTACCGCTTGACGAGTGCAGACGTGTGCATTCCTTCAGCGGCACCGATGCCAGTCCGAAGGGATAGTTGTCGCGCAGGTCTTCCTTTGTGGTGAAGGGCAGTTTCCTCACGTCGTTCAGAGTCTTGATGTCTTCGGGAGTGATGCCCATTTCCTCGAACTTCTTTTTGTAGAATTGCGAGTTCATGCAATGCTGCACGGTCTTTTTCAGTCTTTCCAGTTGTAGTTTCTCGATGTCCTCTCTTGACATCGTTTCGATTTCAGGATTAAAGTACTCTGAATAATTCATCGTTTGTATAAAAATGTATTATGTTCTTAATGTCATGCAAAAGTACAACAAAATCATAAGGTTACAAAAAATAGCAACGAAAAACTTTTGTCTTTTCCACTATTTGTATTAAATTTGCATCATAATTCGGAGTTGGCTTGTCCGTTCGACCTTTGGTCGCTATGATTGCAAACAACTTGTCAACCAGCCAACTCCTAAACTCGTCAACTTGTCAACTTGTTAACTAATTAAACGATATGATAAACAAGCAATTATTACAGCCAGAGAGTATAGTAGTTATCGGCGGTTCCAACAACTGCCATAAGCCGGGTGGAGCAGTGGTGCGCAATCTTCTGAGTGGAGGTTTCCAGGGAACGCTGCGCATAGTGAATCCTAAGGAGGACGAGGTGCAGGGCATCAAGGTGTTCCACGACGTTAAGGAAGTGCCGCCCACCGACCTTGCCATCCTCGTTGTGGCGGCGCGTTTCTGTCCCGACTATGTGGAGTATCTTGCTGCCGAGAAACAGGTGCGAGCCTTCATCATCATCTCTGCCGGTTTCGGAGAGGAGACAAAGGAAGGCGCGGCGCTCGAACAGCGCATTCTCGACACTTGCGAACGCTATGGCTGCGCACTCATAGGTCCCAACTGCATCGGACTGCTCACACGCTGGCACCACTCGGTGTTCACCAAGCCCATTCCTCATCTCAATCCCAAAGGAGTGGACTTCATATCTGGCTCGGGAGCCACGGCTGTGTTCATTCTTGAGAGTGCTGTGACGAAAGGACTGCCTTTCAACTCGGTATGGTCCGTCGGCAACGGTCGCCAGATAGGCATAGAGACGGTGCTCGAATACATGGACAACAACTTCGATGCTGAGAAAGACTCACTGGTGAAACTGCTCTATATAGAGAACATTGCCGACCCAGACAAACTGCTCTATCATGCCACATCGCTCATACGCAAGGGATGCCGCATAGCAGCCATCAAGGCTGGCTCGTCAGAGAGTGGCAGCCGTGCCGCTTCGAGCCATACTGGAGCCATAGCGTCGAGCGACTCTGCCGTTGAGGCATTGTTCCGCAAGGCGGGCATAGTGAGGTGCTTCTCGCGCGACGAACTGACTACCGTAGGCTGCATTTTCACCCTGCCGCGTTTCACGGGCAAGAATTTCGCCATAGTGACACATGCTGGAGGACCGGGAGTGATGCTCACCGACGCACTTTCAAAGGGCGGAATGAACGTGCCGCCACTCTCAGGCAAGGCTGCCGACGAACTGAAAGAGAAACTCTTCCCAGGCTCTTCCGTTGCAAACCCCATAGACATTCTCGCCACCGGAACGGCGGAACAACTGGGCATCGCCATCGACTTCTGTGAGAAGAAGTTCAAGGATATTGATGCCATAATGGTCATCTTCGGCACCCCAGGACTCGTGCAACTGTATGAAACATACGACGTGCTGCACAAGAAGATACTGGAATGCAAGAAACCTATATTCCCCATACTGCCCAGCGTGAGCACGGCGGGACCGGAGGTTCACGAGTTCCTGCAACGCGGACACGTCAACTTCTCCGATGAGGTGGTGCTTGCCACGGCATTGACACAGGTGATGAAGACACCAGCACCTGCCGACGGGCAGATAGAGATACACGGAGTGGATGTGCCGCGCATACGGCGCATCATCGACAGCATTGGCGAGAACGGGTATATTGCCCCCAACCTTGTTCACGACCTTTTGCAGAGCGCCGGCATACCTACGGTTCCCGAGTTTGTCAGCGACGACAAGGAAGAACTGTTGGCGTTCGCCGAGAAGTGTGGCTATCCCGTTGTTGCCAAGGTGGTTGGTCCTGTTCATAAGAGCGATGTTGGCGGTGTGGCTCTTAATGTGCGCACCCCCGAACACCTTGCACTTGAGTTTGAGCGCATGATGAAGATACCCGATGCAACGTCCGTGATGGTTCAGAAGATGATACGCGGCACCGAACTCTTCATCGGGGCGAAGTATGAGCCGCGCTTCGGTCATGTGGTGCTATGCGGACTTGGCGGCATATTCGTCGAGGTGCTGAAAGATGTTTCAAGCGGTCTTGCACCATTGTCGTACGAAGAAGCATACAGCATGATTCACTCTCTGCGAGGATATAAGATAATAAAAGGTACGCGCGGACAGCAGGGTGTCAACGAGAAGAAGTATGCCGAGATAATAGTGCGCCTCTCTACTCTCCTCCGCTTTGCCACCGAAATCAAGGAGATGGACATCAACCCGCTGCTCGCCGACGAGAATGATGTCATCGCTGTCGATGCTAGAATACTTGTCGAGAAATAGCAGAAATCCCTTTATATAAAGGCATTCCAGAGATTTTGAAATCTCTGGAATCTTTTTACAGGGGTTAAAAAAATCTTTGTAATCTTATTACAGACGGCTTGTAACACTATTACAAGCCGTCTGTAACATTGTTACAAGCGCTTTGTAATCTCTTTACAAGCGGCTTGTAATACTTTTAAATCAATTATATTCTACTTTGGTTATCTTCAACTCGCCGTCAATACGACCGACGGTGTAGCGGTAGGTGGTGTTCTGCTTGTGAGAGTGGTCAGCCCAGTGGGCAATGGTGAACACTTTCTCGTACTGGTTGTTGCCGATGGCCTTCGCCTTGGTGGTGTTCAGCAGGTCGGTATCGCCAACGGGATCGCCGCACACGAGTTCCCACCCCCTGTATTTTTCGCCTATGGCAACATCGCGGAAGTTCTCCTCGTCCGGGTCCATCTCTATCGACTTGAGCGCTTCTGTACTGAGGTACTTCTGCAGGTCGCTAACATCCCAGCCGTCCATGGCATAGAACTCCTCGATGAATGCTATTGCCTCCTCATCGCTTATGGCATCGTTTCCGGTGGTTTCCGTTTCTTGTTTTTCTGCAACTGCCACCTCGTTGATGCTGTCCTTGGGCGTTACTGCGGTTTGGCTTTCTTTCTCGTTGATGAGTTCCTTTAGTTTGTCTTTCAGAATGCACGATGTGCACAGACATACCGCCAACGATGCGCAGGCGATAATCGTGATATGCCTTGCTTTCATAGGTTGTATAAAATTGTAATTAGATGTTTTCGTGTTTATTCGTCGAAAGCATGTTCATAGAGGCTGTCCAACTGTGCCTCGGTCAGATTCTCCATGCCTCCGAGTTTCTGAGCCTTAATCTCCACCTGTTGCCAACGGCTTCTCTCTGCTTGCATGTTCCACACGGCATCAGCGCCTTCGTTTCCGAGACCGTCAATCTGAGTGATATACATTTTGCCGTCTTTCTTCTTCACGGTGAAGTAAAGCCCTTGTACATAACTGAGCATGGGGTCTGCCCAGTAGAATATCTTGAAGTTTTTAACATATCTGCCGTTATCATCTTGATATGCGGGCTGATTATCACTGCTCAGATATATCATTTCAGAGTTGTCAATGCATGTAAGAAGCCATGTGGCATATTTTGCATCGGTGTCTTCGTTGTATGCGTTCTTTACGCTGTCGCGCAATGTCTGCAACACGGCGGGAGCGAGATAGCGTTTCAGCACTTGCTCGTCCCATTCAGACGAGCCTTGTTTCGGGGCATGCGAATAGAACTCCTCGATGAAAGCAAGAGCCTCCTCGCTGCTCACGTTCTGCCATCCATCGTCGGTTATACTTGTCTTTGTCGTCGATGCTGCGTTCGATTTGGTTTGCGAAGCGTTGGTGCTGGCAAACGAATACAAGGCCACAGTCATTAGCATGACTATAAAAGCAATGGCATAATTTGTCTTTTTCATAGGCTTGAATTTTAACTGCAGTTTGTGAGTGGGTTTCCGCACAGCCACTCGCTTTCAATCCATCCTGTGTGCTTGCCGTCGAAGGTCTTCACCTTTACCCAGTTGCCCCTGATGTCCACAGGTCGCAGCATTATTTCTTCGGTAAAAGAATAGACAACCTTTCCAGATGGTTTAGACCTTAGAGAGAGTTTCTGTCCGCCATAGTTGCGAGTGCCGATGCCAAGGACAGAATAGTGAATCCAGTAGCCTGTCTTCGAACCTTTCAGATTGACAGCATCTTGGTCGGGAAGAGAGTAGTTGTTGTTTACTATTTTCCACCATCCGTTTCTCGGAGTCTCAACATCGAACATCGCGGTTGACTCTGTAGGTATTCTGTCCACAACACTTCCCTTGGGAGCGTTGCGTATGTTAGTGTAAGTACCGTTGGAATCGTAGGTGTACACATCCAGCACCTGTGCTTTGGCATACGTTGAGATGCATAGAAGCATCATGATTGCTAATAAAGTTTTTTTCATTGTGTTAAACGTTTTAAGTTGATGGTGCAAAGATAAATAAAATTATCGAATGTGCAAATACTATACATTATTTATTTTCTTCCGTATATAATTCCCACTCCTGGAAGCATGCCGGGCATCATCATCCATTTTGGCACAGGTATTTCCTTGCAAGAGTCGGCATAGTGTATTTCACTAACGGCATCTGCCTTCAGACGCTCGATGGTCTTTTCGAAATCGCCATATACCGAGTGCTGTCCATAAAGGTCTTGCAAGGCAAACACACCGCCTTTCTTGAGCACTCGCAGCGTCTCGCGTATGAGCCGTTCCTTGTCTTTGCTGTTGGTCACCTCGTGATAGACGAAGTTGCTCACCACGGCATCGAAAGACTCGTCGGCAAAGTCCAGACGATTAGCATCGCCGTGGAGGAAAGTGCAGCGGTCGGCAACACCCTCGACCTCGGCATTATGTTGGCACATGCGCTGGCTGTAGTCCCACTTTATGCCCCAATAGTCGATGCCCGTACATTGTGCCTTCGGGTACTTCTTGGCACAGAGAATGGTCAGTGCTCCTGCTCCACAACCCACATCGAGCAGGGTGCCCTCGCCGTTCCACGGCAGACTGTCGGCAACATAACGATGCACCTTCTCCATGAAACCGCCGCCGTCATGTGAGAAGGCACGGTAAGAGAGTGTAAAATATGTGAGGAGAACGATGACGAGGCACAACAGAAGAGCAATGATGGTTGACAACAACCATCCCCATGCAAAGCACAAAGATACTATGAGCAGAGCGCCTGCCATAAAGGCAACAGCAGCGATGAGCACAAGCAGTTTCTTGGGAATCCAGTTACCGTAGTTGGGTTTCATTGATGTTTTCATTCTTTTTCTGGTATTTAATTATTACTGCGTGCAAAGGTAACGCTATTTCTATAAATGCTCAATACTTAAAAACAATGATTCTCGTGAATGCTCTCTTAAAAGTAAAAACCGCCGATATTAATGAGTAATATCGACGGCTTTATAATCTGATAACGCGGTTAGTTGATGAGATAAATCTTCTTTTGTCCGCGATACTCACAGGTCACCGTGGCGCGTCCGTCGGTAATCTTGCCCACCTTGATGTTCACGCTAGACGGTGCTGTTGCGTTGATTACCGATGTGTCGGTCATGCGTGCGTATGTCTGGTAGCGGTTCTCCTCGGTGTAGCCGTTGGCCTCGGTAGAGCGGATAGGAGTCTTCGGCAATTGCAGTTTCTGTCCGTCAACGGTAATGGTCACCTCAGGTACGAAGGGAACTGGCTTGGCGTCAGTCTTAGTGAAACCGATGCCGTGGAGGTCGAAGAGTCCTTGCGGGCGCTGTGGACCCTGCGGACGACGGCCCCATTGCGGCTGCTGCGGTTCAGGAATGTCAGGTCCTTCTGTCACCAGATAGATGGCATGCTTGCCGGTCAGACCTTCCACATCGGGAACTAAATGAGAAATAGTAACCGCCTGATTGGTAGGAGTCTTATCGCCGACATAGATGAGGCCAATCTCTTTACCCTTCCATGGGTCGTCGAGCATGACGTGAATCTTAAAGGCACCCTTACCGCTGTAGGTCAGGTTCAGGTACAGATGGGCGTTGTCGCCCTTCTTGATACCTTCGAAGGCCTTGCAGCCCTTGGTGTCCTGAGCCAGACCGCCGAAGCCGAAGTACTTGAAGCCGATGATACCGCCGTTTTGTATTCCGGCAAGGTCCATCGAGTTGTTCCACACATCGTGGTTGTCCTGCATCCATTCGTTGGCACCAGGACCATATACGAAGCAGGCATAACCTGCGCTATAATATTGATAAGGTGGCAGACCGAAAATCTGGAAGCCCTCGCTGGTCACCTCGGCACCAGTATATTCGTTGCCGTCGCTTGCCTTTGCAGTCCATACATTATCCTTAACGTAGGGGTCATAGCCTGTGATGGTCACCTTGCCGCCTTTTGCAACGGGCTTCTTGTCCCATGTAATCTTCACCGGAGCCACCATTGCCTGACGGGCGTTGCCGAAGCCGCGTGGAGGACGATGATAGAAGACGTACCATTGACCGTTTATCTCCTGCAACGAACCGTGGGTGTTGTGGCCGAAGTTCGTTGTGATGAGTTTCGAGCCGTCCTCGTTGAGCACCACGCCGCGAGAGTCAACCAGCACGCCTCCCGAACGCCATGGTCCCAGCGGAGAGTCGCCGTAGGCATAGCGCAGAGCGGAATTGGTATTGTCCAAGCCGTATTCCTTGCCGCTGTAACCCGAGAACACCATAACATATTTGTTGCCCACCTGTCGGATGCTGCTTGCCTCGAAGAAGTTGAAGTCCAGTGGGTTCTGTCCTTCGTAGAGTGCCTTGTATTCGCTGCCAGGTTTGTCGAGCAAACGTCCGTCGGCACTGCTTGCAGGGATGAAAGGGTCGATGGCTTCTGTGCCTTCGCGCTTAGAGAACATGGTGTTCTGGTCGAGTTCTACAGCCGTTGAGTGCTGGAAACCGTAGAATACGTATGCGCGGAATCCCTTGTCATAGTCGGGGTCTTTCTTGTCGGTGATGTTCTCCACAAACACCGAGGGGTCGAAGTCTATGAAAGAGCCAGGAACGCACTTGGTGCCGTCTTCAGTAAGGTTTACGGGAGTGAACGGACCGTCGGGGCGATCGCCGCGGCATACCATAGCCACGCGCTGCCATCCGCGTGAGTGGGGATAGAGCCAGTAGGTCTTCTTGCCCGTGTTGCGGTCCTTCACCTCGACGAGGTCGGGCGCAAACATCGTGTCCCATTGTCCGTTAACGTAATGCGTGAAGATAGGACCCTCGTCACGCCATTGGCTGAGGTCCTCTACAGGTGCCGACCACATGCGTATGTCTGGTCCGCAATAGCGTGTGTAAGCCACATCATGCGAACCGATGATGTAGGCGCGGAACTTCCCGGGGTTGTCAGGGTCTTCAAAAACGCGCGGTTCACCATCGGGTACGTGCTCCCATAAAGGCAAATAAGGATTTTGAGCCGAACAGGCGAGAGAGGCGACAAGCGCCACAAAAAGCAAACTAAATTTCTTCATGTCTTTATTTATAGGTTATTAGTTTCGAGGTGCAAAGATATACTTTTCTTGCCTATCAATGTAATAATGATGTTTCATTTACTTTGTGCCATGTTTCCTGTTCGCCATCGCTGCCAATACAATTCGTATAAACATATTTTTTTGTGGAAAACTTTGTCATTATAGATAAAAACTGCTATATTTGCCATACATAATAGTTTCATAATATAAAGAAACATTTTGTTGTTTATGAAGATAGTCATAGCGATTGATTCGTTCAAAGGGTGCCTGAGTTCTATGGAGGCGAATATGGCGGCGGCAGAAGGTGTCAGAGATGTTTGTCCTGATGCAGAGATTGTGCAGGTGCCTGTAAGCGATGGTGGCGAGGGATTCTTAGAGGCTTTTCGTGCTGCCATCGGTGGTGAGTTGGTTGAAACGGTAGTGAGAGACCCTATGATGCGTCTCATTAAGGCAGAATATCTGCTGCAAGGAGAGACGGCTGTGATAGAGATGGCTCGTGCCAGTGGACTGACATTGCTGACTGCTGAGGAACGTAACCCGTTGGTTGCCACAAGTTATGGCACGGGGCAGTTGGTTGCCGATGCTGTCAGGAGAGGTGCCAAGCATGTACTTGTAGGGCTTGGAGGCAGCGCGACAAGCGATGCCGGTAAGGGGATGCTCCGTGCGCTGAAAGACGCTTTTGCCAAGAACGGTACCTGGGATGACATCGAGGACTTGAAGTCTGTGAGATTCACCATTGCTACTGACGTGGGGAATCCTCTGTGCGGCGATAATGGAGCGGCACATGTGTTTGCTCCGCAAAAGGGAGCAACACCTGAGATGGTGCTCCTGCTTGACGGGCAGGCAAGGAAATTCGCAGATGTTTCAGCCAAGCATTTTGGTTATGACCGCTCGATGATGGCTGGAGCAGGTGCTGCAGGTGGTCTTGGCTATGCGTTCCTCGAATATCTCAACGCGGAATGTAAGTCAGGCATACAGTTATTGCTCGACACAATACATTTCCGCGAACTTGTCAAGGGTGCCGACCTTATAATCACGGGCGAGGGTTCTGCTGACCGTCAGACGCTGATGGGCAAGTTGCCGATGGGCGTTTTGGAACATGCAGACAATGTCCCCGTGGCGTTGTTGTCAGGAAGAATCAGCGACGGTGATGCGCTTTTGCATGCCGGCTTTGCATGGGTAGAATGTATCAATCCCATCGACATGCCGTTGGAGGAAGCGATGCGCAAAGAGGTGGCGCAACAGAACATTGCCAGGACGGCCATTCATATCCTTTCGCAATGTGAAAGGTGCTAAATAAGAGGACGAATCATATACTTCAGAAGTCCCCAAAGCATATTACAGGCAGAGGTAAAAAGAAGCCCCTGCCTGTATTCTTATTGTGATTATAGTGCTTTGTGCTTTAAACAGGATTGTTCTCGGCGAATAGTTTCATGCGCTCTTCGAGTTGTGCATACTGGTGGTCCTCGATGAACGAAGTGCAGACACGCAGTCCTTCCTGATGAGAGCCGGTGGTGATGAGGCAGATGGCACTCACGCCGTAGTACATCAGTTCGCGAGCCAACTCTCCGCTTGTCATTCCTTTATAACCGATGGTGAAATAGAAACCATCAGCAATGGGCTGGTCGAGGTCGCGGTCATATACGATGTGGAAGTTGTTGCGGCAGAATATCTCCTTCAGTTTGTGAGCACGCTCGCCGTACACCTTTATCTCGTCGCGGAAGTTGTACTTGCCGTCGCATGCCGCCCCGAGCATTGCCGCCATGGCATATTGTGCGCTATGGCTTGTACCAGAAGACAGTGCGTAGAGCATGCGGGTGGAGAAGACAAGACCGAAGGGCAGTCCCTCGTAACGATTAGACAAGTCGTCGTAGTGGCGGTGGAAAAGTTTGTTGCTGATGCATGTCACTCCGATGCGCTCGCCGGCATAACTGAATGCCTTGCTTCCGCTAATCAGGAGAATGTAGTTGTCGGTATAGTGAGCCACGCTCGGCTGATATGGCGGTTCGAACGGACGGCTGAGGTCGCGGCGGAAGTCCATAGCGAAATATGCCAGGTCTTCCATCACGATGGTGTCGTATTGCGTTGCCAGTTCGCCTATAATGCGCAGTTCGTCGTCGTTGAAACATATCCACGACGGGTTGTTAGGGTTGCTATATACGATGGCGCAGATGTTTCCTTTAGAGAGATAACTCTCCAGTTTCTGCCGTAGTTTCTCTCCACGATAGTCATAAACGTCGAAGGTCTCGTACTTCACTCCCTGCACCTGTAGTTGCATTTTCTGTACAGGGAAGCCTGGGTCAATGAAGAGCACCGTGTCCTTCTTCTTGTCCGCCTGCGAACAGGTTAGGAACGAGGCAAATGTCCCCTGCATGGAACCGCACACCGGCACGCATCCCTCGGGGTTGATGTCAACGTCGATGAAAGCCTTGACGAAACGCGATGCCTGACGCTTCAGTTCGGGCAGTCCCTGAATGTCGGGATAACTGTGTGCGATGCCGTCCTGCAGTGCTTTCACCTGTGCATCCACTCCCACCTGTGCGGCGGGCAGTCCTGGTATGCCCATCTCCATTTTTATAAACTCTACGCCGCTGGCCTTCTCAGCCATTGCAGCCACCTGCTTCACCTCGCGTATCGTTGCCTTCGCGAAGTCTTGAATGCCGAGTTCGTTGATGAGCCCGTCAACAATTTCTTTCTTTATTGGTGTTTGTGCCATGTTAGATTATGTTTAATTGCATGCAAAATTACGAAATAATGCTGATATGGCGAAATGATTTGGCAGTTTCTTTGTTAAGGATGATTACTTTCTGATTTCTTACTTCAACATTAACGGCACTGAGTCAGAATGGAGTGTGGCTCTTAATGACGACGTATCTGTTTCGTTGGAGATGATAACGAATAAGGGCAACAATCAAGAAATGTTTCTGGTTGTTGCCCTTGGTTATGTGAGTTATGTTGAATGTCATTTCTGAGCCTCTCGTCCCAGTGCGAGTGCCTTGATGTTGGCATCAACTATCTTCTCGCCCTTGCGGCCGAATACGCGGCGGATGGCATCCTCGAGTTTAGAGTATTCTATGCCGAGTGCCTTCTGTGCGGCACCGAGCAGAATGACATTGGCGGAGCGCGGAACGCTGTTCTCCTTAGCCATCTTTTCGATGTCGATGACAATGACATTCTTAATCTTTGCCAGGTCGGCATTGATTTTCTCCATATCGGGATAGTTGGGGATGTTGACAAACGGAGTGCTGCTGGTGATAATCCATCCCTCCTTGTTGAGGTATGGCAGATAGCGCAGTGCCTCCATCGGTTCCATGGAGATTATCACGTCCGCACCGCCCTTGGCGATGAGGTCGCTGTTGATGGGTTCCGACGAGATGCGCAGGTTCGACTGCACGTCGCCGCCACGCTGGCTCATGCCGTGCACCTCTGCCTGCTTGATGTAAAGGTTCTCGTTCATGGCTGCCTCGCCTATGATTGTGGCGATGGAGAGGATGCCTTGTCCTCCCACACCGCAGAGTATGATGTCTGTTTTCATTTCTGTCCCTCCTGTGCTTTCTTTTGTTTCAGATGTCTTTGCAGTGTCTGCATGCACTCGCGTCGCGGAATGATTACCGACGTTCCTTTATAGTTAATCTCTTCACGAATGATGCGTGTGATTTCGGGCATGTTCTTTGGCAGTGGAACCACCACATGCAAGTGCTCGTCGCTCAGTCCGAGTCCACGGCAAATGGCCTCAAACTTATTTGTTCCGGCGGAGTCTTGTCCGCCAGTCATTCCCGTAGTGAGGTTGTCGCTTATTATTACGGTGATGTTGGCGTTCTCGTTGATGGCATCGAGCAGTCCGGTCATTCCCGAGTGGGTGAACGTTGAGTCGCCGATGATTGCCACTGCCGGCCATTGTCCTGCATCAGCGGCACCCTTGGCCATTGTGATGCTGGCACCCATGTCAACGCATGAGTGGATGGCGCGGAACGGCGGGAGGAATCCCAGTGTATAACAGCCGATGTCGCCGAAGACACGAGCATTATCGTATTCGCGCAGCACCTCGTTGAGCGCAGCATAAACGTCGCGGTGACCGCAACCCTGGCAGAGGGCTGGCGGACGTGGTACCACGTCCTCGCATGGTGCATAGCAATCGTCACTCTCTATGCCGAATGCCTTCTTCACGATGTCAGGATTCAGTTCGCCAGTGCGTGGCAGTTCACCTGAGAGTTTGCCCATGATGTTCTTCGCCTCACCGACACCTCTTATAATATCTTCGATGAACGGCTGTCCTTCCTCGACAACCAGTATCTTGTCACATTCTGCCATGAGGTCGCGCACCAATTTCTTAGGCAGCGGATACTGCGAAATCTTCAAGATAGGGTAGGGACATCCTTCTGGGAAACACTCGTTGACATAGTTGTAACCAATACCGCTTGCGATGATGCCCAATGGGTGATGGGTGTTGGCTGTTGGTTGTTTGAGAAAGTTGTATTTTGAGTTCAAGGCATCCTCCTCGAGTTGTGCCTGCTGTGCAGTGACAATGTCGTTGCGCTTGCGTGCATTTGCTGGCAGCAGCACCCAACTGCTTGCCACGGCATCGTAATTCAGTTCGTTCTCCTTGCGTGGCTCTGCAGCAACATTCACCACGGCGCGCGAGTGAGCCATGCGTGTGGTGACGCGCATCAATACAGGCAGATGTCGCTTCTCGGAATACTCGAAGGCATCAGCCATCATGTCGTAAGCCTCTTGCTGAGAACTTGGCTCAAATGTGGGGATGAGTGCGAACTTGCCATAGAAACGAGAGTCCTGCTCGTCCTGTGATGAGTGCATCGAAGGGTCGTCGGCAACAAGAACTACCACGCCACCGTTCACTCCGGTCATTCCTGAATTCACGAATGGGTCGGCACAGACGTTAAGTCCAACGTGCTTCATACATACCATAGCGCGTTTTCCCATGAACGACATTCCGAGAGCGGCTTCCATTGCCGTCTTCTCGTTGGTGCTCCAACGGCTGTGTATGCCACGCTCTTTTGCTATGGCATTGCCTTGGATAAACTCTGTAATCTCGGTCGAGGGCGTGCCCGGATAGGCATACACTCCGGAAAGTCCGGCATGTATGGCTCCCAGTGCTATTGCCTCGTCGCCCAGTAAAAGTTTTCTTTCAGTCATTTTATGTAATGTTTATGAGTTTGTATATTTGTAACCCCCTTCCTTCCATCTCCCCCGAGGGGGAGGGACGTTAGAGGATTTGTTTTACTATTTTACTTTTTTCCCCTATTACTTTTTTACCCTTTTACTTTTTTCAACGCTCCTTGTTCTTTATAATAAATCGAAACTGTCGGCATCGTTGAGAACGGGGAATTTCTTTCGGAATGATTGAAGTCGCTCAACGTCTATTTCGGCAAGCGTAGAGCATTCTGCATTCTCCTCGCATTCGGCCTCCACTTTTCCGTATGGGCTGATAATCATGGAGTGGCCGCAGTATTCGCATTTTGGGTCGGTGCCGATGCGGTTGACACCTGCCACGTAGCACTGGTTCTCCAGAGCGCGTGCTTTCAGCAGAGTGTCCCACACATGGATGCGGCTCGTAGGCCATGCCGCCACGTAAACCATCATGTCGTAGTCGCCATGATTTCTGCTGAACACAGGAAACCGCAGGTCGTAGCACACTTGCAGCATGATTCTGACACCTCGCCATTCGACAATCACGCGGCTGTCGCCTCTTGTATAATGCTCGTCCTCGCCAGCGTACGAGAACAGATGACGCTTGTCGTATGCCGTAACGCCCCCGTCAGGCTTCACGAAGAATAGGCGGTTGCGATATTTCCCTTCAGTATTTATTGCTATGCTACCAGCAATGGCAGCATCTTTTTCGGCAGCCTTGCGCTTCATCCATTGCAGCGTGTCGCAGTTCTCGTCCTCCGCAATGCCTTCAGGGCAAGTGGCAAACCCCGTGGAAAACATCTCGGGAAGAACATACAGGTCGGCTTCCGGCGCATCGTCAATCATAGCATTCGCCTTGCTGACGTTCACCGAAGGGCTGCCCCACGCAATATCCATTTGAATGATTGAGGTTTTCATCTGCTTTTCCTGACTGCCTGAATCTCTTTCGCCTGTTAGTAGCAACCTCTTTGAAGGCTGCGATTTCCTCTTGACGAGTGCAAAGTTGCAAAAAATAATCCGAAAAGAAAAATAAATTCAGAATTATTTTGTCGTTTCCTTTCTAATTCGTACCTTTGCACCCGATTTTCGAAAATAGTCACTTAAAAACATTTGATGAAGAACGACAAGAAAGGTAACCAATACCGCGTCAACGAGCAGATACGTGCTCGTGAAGTGAGAATTGTGGGCGATGGTGGATCATCAGTATTGCCTACCCGCGAGGCATTAGATATGGCTCGCCAGCAGGGCGTTGACCTTGTTGAGATTTCTCCTAATGCCAATCCGCCAGTATGTCGTCTCATCGACTATTCGAAGTTCCTCTATCAGCAGAAGAAACGTGCCAAGGAGATGAAGCAGAAGCAGGTGAAGCAGGAGATAAAGGAAATACGCTTCGGGCCTCAGACCGACGAGCACGACTATAACTTCAAACTGAAGCACGCAAAGGAGTTCCTCGAGGAAGGCAACAAAGTGCGTGCATACGTTTTCTTCAGAGGACGCTCGATATTGTTTAAGGAGCAGGGAGAAGTGCTCCTGCTGCGTTTCGCCAACGATCTTGAGGAATACGGAAAGGTGGAGCAGATGCCAAGTCTTGAGGGCAAGAAGATGTTCCTCTATCTCACACCCAAGAAGGCAGGTGTGGCGAAGAAAAGCCAGCAGAAGCGCGACCGCGAGCGCGACGAGGCAGAATCAAAGGCTGAAGTGGCAAGACAGGCTGAGGCCGAGGCAGCAGCAAAGGGAGGTATCTTTGCCAATGTAAAAGGCGGAGACGAGATTCTTGCAAAACTCAAGGGAGACGAGGATTAGTGAAATTCCGGGTGCGCGTAACGTCAGGTATATACGTTGCCGCCCCACATTAATAAAAACAATTTAAATAACAAAAAAATGCCAAAAGTAAAGACAAATTCCGGTGCTAAGAAGCGTTTCCGTTTCACCGGTACTGGCAAGGTAAAGCGCAATCATGCTTACCATAGCCACATCCTGACAAAGAAGACAAAGAAGCAGAAGAGAAACCTTGTTCATTCTGCAATAGTAGACAACAGCAACTTGAAGCAGGTACGCGATTTGCTCTGCCTCCGTTAATCATTAATTAAGAAAGGAAAGAAACTATGCCAAGATCAGTAAATCACGTTGCTTCAAGAGCAAAAAGAAAGAGAATACTTAAACTTACACGCGGCTATTTTGGCGCACGTAAGAATGTTTGGACCGTAGCCAAGAACACTTGGGAGAAGGGTCTCACCTATGCATATCGCGATCGCAAGAACAAGAAGCGCACTTTCCGTGCTCTCTGGATTCAGCGTATCAATGCAGCAGCACGCCTCGAGGGCATGAGTTACTCACAGTTGATGGGTGCTCTCCACAAGGCTGGTATCGAGATCAACCGCAAGGTTCTCGCAGACCTCGCTGTGAACAACCCTGATGCATTCAAGGCTATCGTAGAGAAGGTTAAGTAAACCTAGGCATTTCAGAACATGTGCTCTGCTTAATGTTATACATATAATAATCGTCAGACAGTAATATGTCTGACGATTATTTTTTCCGTTTTATTATCCTTTTTTACTGATTTTGTCACTTTTTTTCGTAATAATTTTGTTATTAAGAAAAAAATGATTACATTTGCAAAGGATTGAGAACATCAGTCTCAAACATTATGAATTACTAGAATATATTGGCATATTTATCAGAGCGGAAATCTGGACATTTCCAACATTGGGAATACATTCTACACAGATAATATTGCATATTTTTAATTTTATCGCTTCGGCGTGGACTTTGATAAATTGTGTAGAAGGTAGTCCAGAACCTCCGACAATTAGTCATCTGTCCACGCTTTTCCTTTTCGCTTTACTTCTTATGTTTTTAATAGCATTATAGCCTCATGGTCAATGAGATACGGTTTCGGCGACGGTCAACATCGAGCACTTTCACTTGCACATGTTGATGCAGATGAACCACGTCGTTAGGGTCGCGGACATACTTGTTGGCAAGTTGCGAAATATGCACCAGCCCGTCCTGATGAACACCGATGTCAACAAAGGCTCCGAAGTTGGTGATGTTGGTAACGATGCCTGGCAGCACCATGCCTTTCACGAGGTCGTCAACGTCCTTCACTCTTGCGTCAAACTCAAACTCTTCTATCTGCTGACGCGGGTCACGTCCAGGCTTTTCCAGTTCGTGCATAATGTCGTTCAGCGTAGGCAAGCCTATCTCGCCTCCCACGTAGCGGTTGATGTTGATGCTCTCGCGTTTTGTCTTGTCGCCAATTAGTTCTGCTACGCTGCATCCGCAGTCCTTTGCCATGTGCTCCACCACGTCGTAACTCTCTGGATGAACGGCAGTGTTGTCCAGAGGGTTCTTCCCGTCTCTAATGCGCAGGAATCCAGCGCATTGTTCGAACGCCGAAGGTCCCAGACGCGGTACTTTCTTCAGTTGCGCGCGGCTTGTAAATGCTCCGTTCTCGCGGCGATAGTCCACAATGTTCTTTGCCAGTGTCGGTCCTAGTCCGCTAACGTATGTCAGCAGTTGTTGCGATGCTGTATTAAGGTCTATGCCCACCGAGTTAACGCACAGTTCCACTGTCTGGTCGAGCGAGTGCTTTAGTTTTGTTTGGTCAACATCGTGTTGGTATTGTCCAACACCAATACTTTTTGCGTCTATCTTCACCAGTTCGGCCAGAGGGTCCATCAGTCGCCTGCCTATTGACACCGCGCCGCGTACCGTGACGTCCTCATCGGGAAACTCCTCGCGTGCAAGTTTCGACGCAGAGTAGATGCTTGCGCCGTCCTCGCTGACGACAAATATTTTGGGTGATGGCTGTATCGTCGAAACGCTCTCCGCCACAAACTCTTTCGTCTCACGGCTTGCCGTGCCGTTGCCAATGGCTATTGCCTCGATGCTGTAGTCGGCAATCATTTTCTGCAGGTGCATGCGTGCCTGCATGGTGTGGTTCACTGGCGGATGAGGGAATATCGCCTCATGGTACAACAGGTTGCCCTGAGCGTCGAGACATACCACTTTGCAGCCCGTGCGGAATCCGGGGTCAACGCCCATCACGCGCTTCTGTCCCAGTGGAGGGGAGAGCAGCAGTTGCCGGAGGTTCTCAGAGAACACCTTTATTGCCTCGTCGTCTGCCTTTTCCTTGCTCGATGATGCAAATTCTGTCTCTATCGAAGGGCACAGCAGTCGTTTGTATCCGTCCTCGACAGCCTCGGCGACGAGTCTTTGGCATGGTCCGCTGCCATGCACATAGTGGCGGCACAGACGGCCGATGCACTGCTCGTCGTCGGTGGTGATGCTTACGCGGAGAATGCCTTCTGCCTCGCCTCGCCTCATGGCCAGCAGACGATGTGACGAGCATCGGCGCAGCGGTTCGCTGAAGTCGAAGTAGTCGGAGTATTTTGCTGCCTCGTCAGTGTCTTTTTTCTTGCTCACCACCTTGGAGCGAATCACAGCGTCGCGTCGGAATTGCTGTCTCACCTGCTGGCGCGACCCCTCGTCCTCGCTTATTTGTTCGGCAATAATGTCCTTTGCTCCCTGCAGTGCCGCGTCGATGTCTTTCACGTCTCCGCGCACAAATCTTTAGGCCGCTTTTCGTGGCTGTTGTTCTCGCTGCATCATCAGAATCATTGCCAGAGGTTCCAGTCCTTGTTCACGAGCCACTGCGGCACGTGTCCTGCGCTTGGGTTTGAATGGCAGGTAAATGTCCTCAAGCACTGTTGCGCTCCATGTCTCGTCTATTCGCTGTTGCAGTTCCTTGGTCATTCGCCCCTGCTCGGTGATGGTCTTCACGATGGTCTCCTTGCGTTTCTGAATCTCCTTCAGCCTCTCGTTCATATCCGAGATTTTCGCTATCTGCACCTCGTCGAGTCCACCGGTGCGTTCCTTGCGGTAACGTGATATAAACGGTATGGTGCATCCCTCTTCCAGCAGTCGCAGTGTGTTCTCCACTCCCTGCTGTGGCAGTTGCAGTTCGCTTGCTATTATTTTAGTGAAAATGTTCATGTCTTTTTAGGTATTAAAAATCCACTGCAAATATACATAAAAATTTTTAAATACATTCATATTGGTGATAATGACTGCTCATTTTTTCTTCTGTTAAGTTTCACCATATTTGTAATCGGGCTGTAAGCAGCCAATGACATCACTACAAAACAAATTAATTCTTCAAGTTTTATTTTGTATTGTCTCTCCTTTGGTGTATCTTTGCAGTCGATAATTAGCATTATCATTCTGACATTTTCCACAGCCAATATCCGAGCCGTTGGGGAAAAAGAAAAGAGCGTGTAAAGATTAAACAAACAGTCTTATGAACATAAAATTGCACACACCAAAGAGCCTGAAGAACGGCAGCGGAATGTCCTCGCTGAAGCAGTTTATGCTTTCGCTCCTTGCCACCACCGTATCCATTGCCCTCACTTTCGGCACGGCAGCCGTTATAGACAACCTAAAGAAGAAGAAAGAGAAGCGTGAGATAGTGATGATGGTGATGTACGACATGTATAACACGTTGAGGTCGGTGGAGAAATCAGACACGATGCTTCGCCAGGCGATGAAATATCAACTGCAGGTGGCAGAAGATACCGCGCAGTACAACAAACTGAAATTCCAGATGGCTGTTCTGGTGCCGCAAGTGGACTATACCGAGACCACCGAGCGAATCTTCTCGTCGAGCATCGAGACCATCAACACAGTCGGCAACGTGCTTTTCTCGGAGAGCGTGGCAGATTTCTATCAGGCGCGCAGCAGATACAAGGGAATTGTGTGCGACTCTATAGCGCACCATGTGATGATAAATAATCCTTTTTCAAGTGCGAGAGGCGTTATCAATATCGATTTTGACTATTATGCCTTGCTGACAAAGAGTTTGCTTACGGGTATGCGGCAGTCGTTCACACAGTGTAAGCAGATAACAAGAGTCAGCGACGAGGATCTGGATGTCTATTGCCGTGAGAGGGAACAGATGAAAATTGCTGCTGAAGCGGAAATAGGTGCCTCCGACGTTTCTGATGATGAACTGCTGGAGTATGTGAGAAAGATAGGTGAGGCCAAGAAGAAATTGAACTTGGAGTAACCGCCGAGAAGCGAAACATACCGTTGGTGGTCATGCATCGCCTTGGTAGTCAAGGAGTTTGCAAAATATTTCCAAATGTTTAACTATGTTGTTAGCATGAAATAGGTTGCATACCTTTCCGCATATTATTTCCTCTTTATAACAATCATTTCTTTGCTGTGATTTGCGAGAATGTCAAAGAGTTGCTTAAGTGTATCGTACTTGTCTTGTGAAAAGACAAGACTGTTGAGCCTGAAACGGTATTGTAAAATCAGGCTGTTGTTGTCCTTTTCCTCGCAGAGAATCTGTCCCGAGATGGTGCCATCGTTGGCAACAACGCGCTTGTTCTCTATGGTTTCTTCCAGTTGCCATCCTTCGGGAATATCAAGTTGCACGGTCATACTGTAGTTCTGTAGATAAGGAAACTCTATAGGCATAGTTCGCTCCTTTTCGGTGAAAGGGTTGCTGCTGATAGGTATGTCAATGAAGGGACTGATATACATGTGGTCGCCTGATGTGTCACATCGGCGTGAGAACGAGATGGTCTCTTTCACCGTAGGCGAGAAGTCGCGATGTCCTTCCATTTGGCAACGGTCTATTTCTGCTGCCATTTCTTTTGCTTTCGTAGCAATGAATGCTGCGCTGTCGCTTGCCATGCGAAATGCTTTCCTCTCGTTGGCTGCTGCATTGCCGGAGTATGCTATAATCTCTTCGCCGCTCATCACTCCCTCGGGAGAGACTTGCGCCTTTATGCTTATTTTGGTATGAGCCTCACTGATTTTTTCAAGATTTACCCATTGACTTCCGCCGTTTTTCTGCAGTATTCTCGCTTGGTCTGTGTATAGGTTTGCCGGTAGCACGTTCAGATAGCCATCACCGGACGATGCGTCAATAAATATCCATGAACTGCCGTTTGGTATTCCAACGATGAAGGTGCTGAGTTTGTCCAGGCTGGGATATGTCTTTGGCAGTCGTCCGTGGCTGCGTGTACTCAAAAGCACTGGTACAGCCTGTATGCCGACGTCGCCCAGCATATTAATGAAAATCATGTTTAGGTCAACATTAGAGCCGCTTCCTTTCTTGACAACTTTGGATGCTGCAAAAGGTTCCCATTTGTACTCTCCGTCCCATGCCAGTTTTGAGAGCAGCAACTTGAAGGTGGTAGCCACTTTCTCCTCTATGTTTGTAATCTCAGCAATGCGGGTAGCCTTTAGTTCGTCGCGGAATGGGCTGTGGTCGTTGAGGCGTGAGCCGAAAAAAGAGTTGTTGAGCAGAGTGTTGTCTATCTGTTGCCATTCCTTTCTGAACACCCTGTATTGACCATCGGGTCCATGAATGCCTTTCATCTCGGCGGTGACTTTCTTTGCATAGTCGCGCACGTTCCATACGAAATCATTCTTCTTGAGTGCCTCCAGATTGTTGCCCACGCAGGTGTAAACGTTTGTCGGAATGCTTCTTGGCAGCGTTTTGTCGTTGGATGATGATATATAACTGAGGTTGCCACGAGTTACTGTGCACTTCAGCGTTTTAATGTCTGATGCCTCCACGTTGAACTCTAGTGTTGCAGGGATGCTCAGTTCGTATTTTGTGTATGCCACGGGTATTTCTTCTTGTGCGTACCAGTCGTGGATGTGGTAGAAAACATCGCTGTGCAGTTTATATTCCACCTCAATCACTGTGCCAGCCTTTGCCTGCGGTACGGCGAACTTTGCCAAAACGTATTCCTCGTCGATGCGTTCTCTGTATAACTTGTCAGCACCGATTTTTGTTTTTACCACTTTGCCGTTTTCCATATTATATGCAGTGGCATTAAAATCGAGAATCTCTTCGATGCTGAAGTCCTCGTATGGGTTGTTTATGTATTTTATTGACATGTTGGCATAGTCCTTCCCATTGTCTTTCAGTATTTTAATGCGTTTCTTAACATTGTAGTCAACGAGATAACGGAAAGATTCCCTTGAGTAGTTGACCGTTGTTAGATTGCAAAGCACTACAGCAGATGCATTCGGGTCTTGTTCATAGACCGTCATGTTCAGTTCTTCATCTGTAGGTTTTCCGAATTTAAGATTCTGGCTTTGAGCGTGAATAGCGCAGATAGCGATTAATACGCATATCAGTATGTGTTTCTTCATTATAGTTTAAGTTAAATTAGAGGAATAGAATCGCTGCAAAAATATATAAAAATTATATTATTCACAAATGTTTTGCTATTATTTTGCGATTCATTCGTTTTTTCGTACCTTTGCAGTCATAATGATTTCAGTAGAAGGATTAAGAGTGGAGTTCGGCGTGAAGCCATTGTTCTCTGATGCCAGTTTCGTGATTAACGACCGTGACCGCATTGCTCTTGTGGGCAAGAATGGGGCGGGGAAGAGCACGTTGCTCAAGATTTTGTGTGGGAAACAGCGTCCCACAGCAGGAACGATAGGCATACCAGCCGACACCACAATAGGATATCTCCCGCAGGTGATGGTGCTGCAAGACGACACCACCGTGCGCCAGGAGGCCCGCAAGGCTTTTGCAGACAACACTCGGTTGAAGGAAAGGCTCGACGCCATAAACCGCCAGTTGGAGGAGCGCACCGACTATGAGAGTCAGGAGTATATGAATCTTGTGCAGCGCTATACAGAGGGGCACGAGCGTTACATGATGATGGGCGCTGAGAACTATGAGGCAGAGATTGAGCGCACTCTCAGCGGACTTGGATTCCTGCGCACCGACCTTGAGCGGTCCACGAGCGAGTTCAGCGGCGGCTGGCGCATGCGTATAGAGTTGGCAAAGATTCTCTTGCAGAAGCCTGATGTGCTGTTGCTCGACGAGCCCACCAACCACCTTGACATCGAGTCTATACAGTGGCTCGAGCAGTTCCTTGCCCAGAGTGCAAAGGCCGTGGTGCTGGTGAGCCACGACCGTGCGTTCATAAACAACGTCACCAACCGCACTCTGGAGATAAGTTGTGGCAAGGTGATTGACTATAAGGTGAAGTATGACGAGTATGTCGTGCTGAGAAAGGAACGCCGCGAACAGCAGTTGCGTGCATACGAGAACCAGCAGCGTGAGATAGCGGAGGCTAAGGCTTTCATAGAGAGATTCCGCTATCAGGCAACGAAGGCCGTCCAGGTGCAGCAGAAGATTAGGCAACTGGAGAAGATAGAACCGATAGAGATTGACGAAGTTGATAACTCTGCCTTGCGCCTGAAGTTTCCGCCGTGTCTGCGTAGCGGCGATTATCCCGTGATATGCGAGGATGTGAGGAAGGAATATAGGCTGTCTTTGAAAGCCTCCCCTACGGGGGGAGGTTTGGAGGAGGCTACCCATGTTGTGTTCTCTAATGTAAATCTTACCATAAAGCGCGGCGAGAAGGTGGCGTTTGTGGGCAAGAACGGCGAGGGAAAATCGACGCTCGTGAAGTGCATCATGGGCGAGATTCCTTTCGACGGAATGCTGAAGATAGGACATAACGTGCAGATAGGCTATTTCGCACAGAATCAGGCGCAGTTGCTTGACGAGAGTCTGACGGTGTTCGAGACCATCGACCGTGTGGCTCGTGGCGAGGTGCGTCTGCGAATCAACGATATACTTGGCGCCTTCATGTTCGGAGGCGAGGAGTCAGACAAGCGTGTAAAGGTGCTCAGTGGTGGCGAGCGTAGCCGTCTGGCAATGATAAAACTGCTGCTGGAGCCTGTGAACATGCTCATACTCGACGAACCGACGAACCATCTTGACATGCAGTCGAAGGACGTGCTTAAGGAGGCTATCAAGGCTTTCGACGGCACTGCCATCATCGTGAGTCACGACCGTGAGTTCCTCGACGGACTGGTGAGTAAGGTTTATGAGTTCGGCGGCGGCAAGGTGAAGGAGCATCTCGGTGGAATCTACGACTGGATCAGTAAGTCACCGCTTCAACCATCTACAGGAATTGGAGAGCGTAATGGCGCAGAAAAGAAGGTCGCAAGTAATGCTACTGCAAAGACGAAAGCAACGCCTGCCGGGGGAGGCTCTACGGGTGCTCAATCTTATCAGGAGCGCAAGGAAATGATGCGCCGCATCTCGCGCCTGCAGAAGAGTGTGAAGGAAACCGAGGCGAAGATAGAAAGCCTTGAGAAACGCTTGGGCGAACTCGATGACATACTTTGCACTCCGGAAGGAGCGAGTGATATGACCGTTGTGACAGAATACACCTCGACGAAGAAGATAATCGATCAGGAAACCGACCGCTGGGAGCAGTTGTCCACCGAACTCGAGGAACTACAAAACGAGATAAACAACTAAAATTTGATAATATGAAAGTAAAAACTATTATGACCACAATGCTAATAGCAGCGGCAACCACGGGAGCCTATGCACAAGCACAGAAGACAGGAATATTCCCAGAAAATCTTGACAAGAGTGTGAAACCCTGTGACGACTTCTATGATTTCGCCTGCGGAGGATGGGTTAAGAACAACCCACTGCCTGCTGCCTATTCGCGCTACGGCTCGTTCGACCGTCTGCAGGAGGACAACGACAAGCGCATAAACGGAATTCTGAGCGAGATGGAGAAGGGAACTTACGCCAAGGGAACTGTTGAGCAGAAACTCTCCGACTTCTATAAACTCGCTATGGACCAGAAACGCCGCAACAAGGAAGGCGTGAAGCCCGTGATGCCCATCATAGAGAAGATGGAGGCAGCCAAGACCAAGGAGCAACTCTTTGACATTCAGAAGCAGTTGATGGAGTATGGCGACCAGCAGTTCATGTATATGGGCTTCGGTGCCGATGACAAGAACGCATCGCAGAACATACTGAACATCTATCAGTCGGGACTTACCCTCGGACAGAAAGAGTATTATCTCGACGACGATGAGGCTACGGTTAAAATTCGTGAGGCATACAAGAAGCACATCGTTACAATGTTCCAACTCTTCGGCTTCAAGAAGGCTGTGGCACAGCAGAAGATGGAGCAGGTGCTGAAGATAGAGACAGCACTGGCACGTGTTAGCAAGAGCCGCACCGAACTGCGTGACGTGGAGGCCAACTACAACAAGATGACGCTGAAAGACTTTGAGCAGAAGTATCCACATGTGCAACTCTCAGCATTGGCAAAGGCAGAGGGCATCGACCTGAAACAGATACAGGAGATGGTTGTGGGACAGCCCGACTTCGTGGCTGGTGCCGACAAGATAATCAACGAGATGACTGCCGACGAATATCGTGCCTACATGGAGTGGGGACAGATTACAGGTGCTGCAAGTTATCTCAGCGACAAGGTGGTGGCAGAGAACTTCAACTTCTTCGGCAAGACAATGCGTGGACGCAAGGAGGACTATCCTCTGTGGAAGCGTGCCACTAACCAGACGGCAAGCCAGATGGGAGAGGTGCTCGGAAAAATCTATTGCGAGCGTTACTTCCCTGCATCGTCGAAGCAGCGCATGGAGCGATTGGTGAAGAACCTGCAACTCTCGCTTGCCGAGCGCATCATGGCACAAGACTGGATGGAAACAGACACCAAACTCAATGCTCTGGCAAAACTCTCAACATTCTATGTTAAGATTGGCTATCCCGACAAGTGGAAAGACTTCTCCGACCTGAACATCGACCCTGCAAAGAGTTACTACGAGAACATACTGGAGTGCTATCGATTCAAGACAAAGAAGCACATCGAGGAGAAGGCTGGCAAACCTGTTGACCGCGACGAGTGGCACATGACACCGCAGACGGTGAACGCATACTATAACCCCACGACAAACGAGATTTGCTTCCCTGCAGGCATCCTGCAATATCCTTTCTTCGACCCAGAGGCTGACGATGCCTTCAACTATGGTGCCATCGGAGTGGTTATCGGTCATGAGATGACTCACGGATTCGACGACCAGGGACGCCACTACGACAAGGACGGCAACATGACCGACTGGTGGACGGAGAGCGACGGCAAGAACTTCGAGGCACGCACTGGCAAGTATGCCGACTTCTTCTCTAACATCAAGGTGCTGCCCGACCTCAATGCCAACGGTAACCTCACTCTCGGCGAGAATCTTGCCGACCATGGAGGTCTGCAGGTGGCATACAATGCTTACAAGAACGCCACTAAGAATGCTCCGCTCGAGGAGAAGGACGGTCTCACAGCCGACCAGCGTTTCTTCATCGCCTATGCAGGAGTATGGGCAGGAAACATCACCGAGGCCGAGATTCGCAGCCGCACAAAGAGCGACCCTCATTCTCTGGGACGCTGGCGCGTGAACGGTGCACTGCCGCACATCGACGCATGGTATGAAGCCTTCGGAGTGAAGGAGGGCGACAAGATGTTCGTGCCAAAGGCAGAGCGACTCCAGTTGTGGTAATTTCGTTGAGGGTTGAACGTTGAATGTTGAGCGACAATAGTTTATTAATGTTGAGCGACACACAGACTAATATCGCTCAACCCTCAACGCTCACCGCTCAACCTTAATCGCTCAACTCTAAACTCTCAACTTTCAACTTTATACTCTAAACCCCAAAGATGCCATTAAGAATACCTGACAGACTGCCAGCGATTGACCTCTTGAAGAAAGAGAATATCTTTGTTATGGACGACTCGCGCGCCCATAACCAGGATATCCGTCCGCTGAGCATAGTGATACTCAACCTCATGCCGCTGAAGATAACAACGGAGACCGACCTCATTCGCCTGCTCTCCAACACTCCGCTTCAGTTGGATGTCACGTTCATGAAACTAAAGAGTCACACCCCTAAGAACACTCCTGTGGAGCACATGATGATGTTCTACAAAGACTTCGAGGTGCTGAAGAAGCGGAAGTTCGACGGAATGATTATCACTGGCGCGCCTGTCGAAACCTACGATTTCGAGGACGTAACTTACTGGGACGAGATGAAGGAGATTTTTACATGGGCGAAAACCCACGTGCAGTCAACGCTCTTCATCTGCTGGGCGGCACAGGCAGGGCTTTATTTCCATTATGGCATTCCAAAATATCCGTTAGAGAAAAAGATGTTCGGCATCTTCGAGCAACGTCCGCTGGTGCCGCAAATGCCCATATTCCGTGGCTTTGACGACATGTTCTACATGCCGCACAGCCGTCACACCGAGATTCACCGCGAGGACATTGAGCAGAACCCTTATCTCTCGATAATCGCCGACGGCGAGGAGAGTGGTGTGAGCATCGTGGTGGCACGGGGAGGACGTGAGTTCTTCGTCACCGGACATCTGGAGTATGCTCCGCGCACACTCGACCTGGAATACAGACGCGACATTGGGAAACGCGACGATGTGGAGTTGCCCAAGAACTACTATCTTGACGACAATCCCGACAATGACCCGCTCGTGACATGGCGGGCTCATGCAAACCTTTTCTATAATAACTGGATAAACTATTACGTTTACCAGGAGACTCCGTATGATATCAATCAGATTGGGTTATAGGATAAAGGTTATAGGTATCTTTTATTAAAACCGAAAACTAACGAATTCACATTCCTCCCCAGGGAGGGTTTGTATTGGCTTATGCAACATAAGATAGAACTGCTTGCACCGGCAAAAGACTTAAAATGCGGCATCGCTGCCATTGCGCATGGTGCCGATGCTGTTTACATTGGAGCGCAACGCTTCGGTGCAAGGGCTGCTGCGGGCAATTCTGTCGAAGACATTGAGCAACTGTGCCGTTACGCACACCGATATGCTGCGAAGGTTTATGTCACGGTGAACACCATTATCTATGACAACGAACTGGAAGACACTCGACGCTTGCTTGACGAACTGAAACAGGCCGGTGTCGATGCAGTGCTTGTGCAGGACATGTCGCTTGTGCCGTGTTCACCATTGCCGTTGCATGCCAGCACCCAGACTGACAACCGCACTGTGGAGAAGGTGCGCTGGCTCAGGTCGCTCGGATTCAGCCGTGTGGTACTTGCCCGAGAGTTGTCGATGGCGGAGATAAAAGCCATTCACAAGGCTGTGCCTGATGTAGAACTTGAGGTGTTTGTGCATGGCGCCCTGTGCGTCAGTTACAGCGGACAGTGCTACGCCTCGCAGTATTGTTTCGGGCGCAGTGCCAACCGTGGAGAGTGCGCCCAGTTCTGTCGCCTGAAATTCAACCTTGAGGATGCCGACGGCAACACGATAGACCGCAACCGCTATCTGCTCTCGCTGAAAGACATGTGCCGCATTGACCATCTGGAGCAGTTGGTTGATGCTGGTGTCACCTCGTTCAAGATTGAAGGTCGTCTGAAGGATGTCACCTACGTCAAGAACGTGGTGGCGGCATACAGCACACGGCTCAACCAAATTATTGAGAAGAGCGGCGGCAGACTCGCCCGTGCATCGATGGGCAGTGCAACTTACACCTTTACGCCTAATCTGAAGAAGACCTTCAACCGAGGCTTCACCGACTATTTCCTCAATGGCAGAACCCCAGACATTGCCTCACCCGACACGCCAAAGGCAATAGGTGAGTTTGTGGGCAAGGTGAAGGAAATAAGCCGCAGGGGTATAAGGGTGGCTGGTACGTCAGTGTTCGCAAATGGTGACGGACTATGTTATGTCAACGACGAACGTGAACTGGAAGGCTTCCGTGTGAACAGGGTGGAGAACAATCTCCTTATTCCAGCCAAGACACCGCGCTCGCTGAGAGTGGGCATGTCGCTATATCGCAATAACGACCAACTCTTTGAACACGAACTGCAGAAGCATACAGCCGAGCGAAAGATACCTGTGTCGTTGGTGCTTGGAGAGACTGACCGAGGCTTTAGTCTTATGGTGCAAGTCGTTGGAAGCGAGTGGGATAGCCCTATCGTCGCAATGTCTTTTGTTGATGCGGAGAAGCAGGAGGCACAGACACCGCAACGTGATAATTACAAGCGTCTGCTGTCACGTCTAGGCGACACTCCGTTCGTTGCAGACAGCATCGAGTTTGAGCCATCGTCGTTCAGCCGCTTCATTCCGTCGAGCGTGATAGCCGCTCTGCGCCGTGACGCATGCGAACGTCTTGAGGAGGAAATAGCGGCTGCCATGCACAGCCATGAGACGATCAATACCGATGTCGAGACACGGCCTCTGACGGCTCCTCCCGTGACACCGCTGCCTTATCTTTATAACATAAGCAATCGTTTGGCGCGAGAATTCTATGAGAAGTGCGGAGCAGAGAACACCGGCGAGGCTTTCGAGTTGAGGCGTCCTGCACGGAATGCGTTGATAATGCAATGCCGCCACTGCCTGCGCTATAGTTATGGCTACTGTGTGAAGAACGGTGGCAAGCGCCCCATGTGGAAAGAGCCTCTACGGCTTGTGCTCCCCGACGGGCGCCGTTTCCCGTTGCAGTTCGATTGTAAAAATTGTCAGATGAACGTCTATGCTGAATAACATCAGATACATATCCTTCGCCGTAATGTTGGTGGCATTGCTTACATTGTGCTCTTGCGGAAGGGGCATAAGTCTCAGACGCGCGCCCATCACAGACACTACGTTAACGGCGAAACAACTCGACAGCCTGCGCTTCGACCGCGAGCACCACTATTCGGAGAACTACAATTTCGTCGTGCGTGCCAAAACACTGTATCTGCTGAAGCAGTTGCCCGAGGAGGCTCTGGTGGGCATGACCACCGACTCGCTGCTGCTCACGCGTGGCGACCATATCGTGGTGGCCGATATTCATGTCGTTCCTACCGACCCTGTGGACAGCATCTGGGTGCAGGTGGCTCACGACCAATTCACATTCGGCTGGACTCACGAGTCGCAGTTGCTGCCTGCCGTGGTGCCCGACGACCCCATCTCGCAGTTTATTTCTTTCTTCAGCGATACCCACTACGTCATTTTCGTAGTCATTATCATTCTCATCGCTGCCGCCTATGTCGTGCGCACCTCGCTGCGCCGCAATGCCAAGATAGTGCATTTCAACGACATCGCGTCGTTCTATCCCACGCTGCTGACGCTCATCGTGGCTACCTCTGCATCGTTCTACGCCAGCATCCAGAACTTTGCCCCCGACACGTGGCGCGAGTTCTACTTCCATCCCACGCTCAACCCCTTTGTCGTTGAGCCCGTGCTTGCCGTCTTCCTCGTCTCGGTGTGGGCGATGCTTATTGTTGGACTGGCAAGCATCGATGTGGCGCGCCACCGCCTGCCGTTCGGTGAGGCCTTGCTCTATCTCAGCGGACTCGCTGCCGTGTGCGCCGCCGACTACATCATTTTCAGTGTCACCACACTGTGGTATGTAGGCTACGTTCTGCTTGCTACCTACATCGTCTTTGCCCTGTGGCGTTACATACGCCATGCCCGTGCCCAGTATGTCTGCGGCCACTGTGGTCAGCCTATGCACCAGAAGGGTCGTTGCCCTGCCTGTGGCGCCATCAATGAGTAGTCTTTCCATATTCGTTTGTATATAGATAGAAAAGTAAAATAGGCTATTTTACTGACCAAAATAGGCTATTTTACTCATCAAAATAGGCTATATTACTCGCCGTTATCGCCCATAACCGACAGTGATATGTGCGGTCTTGTTTTGAAAATCCATATAAATATGGATTGCAGATGTGTGTTATTATTATTACCTTTGCCCCCCGAGAAATCGAATATATAATTAGGATAATGAGAAAATCAATTCTTACTGCAGCGCTTATGGCTGCAATTTCTGCATCGGCAGATGTCAAGGACACTCCAGCAGATGTAAATCTGGCGGACAGTTCTCGTGTTTATGACCTTGATGAAGTGGTTGTGGTGGCACAGCCTAAGGAGCAGTTCCGACTGCGTGTGCAGCCCGTGAGTTCTTCAATGTTCTCGTCTGAAGAGATTGCTTCGGTGGGAGCACGCGACCTTCGCGAACTGGCTGCATACGTTCCGTCGTTTGCAATGCCAAACTATGGCTCGCGCTACACATCTTCTATATACGTGCGCGGCATCGGCTCGCGCGTGAACAGTCCGTCAGTGGGTATCTATGTTGACGGCATGCCGCTGGCTACGAAGAGCCAGTTCAACTTCCATACTTACTCCATCGACCGCATCGACGTGCTGCGCGGACCGCAGGGAACACTCTACGGAATGAATACCGAGGGCGGCATGGTGCGCATGTACTCGAAGAACCCCTTCCGCTATCAGGGCACCGACGTGTCGTTAGGGTGGGGCACACGCTGGTATCGCAACGCTCAGGTGGAGCACTACTCACGTCTGGGCAATCGTTTTGCCATAGCACTGGCGGGATTCTACAGCGGACAGAACGGATTCTTCCGCAACCAGACCACTGGCCAGCGTGCCGACAAATTCAACGAGGGCGGTGGCAAGATGCGGCTGGCATACACCGACCACAAGAGATGGGATGCCGACCTCATCGCTGACTATCAGTATGTGCGACAGAACGGATTCCCCTATGGCATCATGGACATTGCCACTGGCGAGACGGCTGACCCCACGACAAACCGACAGAGCAACTACCGCCGCAACATGCTCAACAGCGCGCTCAACCTGAAGTTCCGCGGCAACTGCTTCGACTTCTTCTCTACCACTTCGTATCAGCATCTGAAGGACTATATGCTGATGGACATCGACTACCTGCCCGCCGACCTGATGCACATGGAGCAGCGACAACTGCAGAACGCGCTGAGCCAGGAACTGGTGCTGAAGAGCAACAAACCAGGAGCGTGGCAGTGGACAACAGGTGCCTTCGGCTCTTACCTGTGGCTGAAAACATGGGCACCGGTATATTTCGACGGCGACTTCACAGCACGCATAGCAAAGACCATAGAGACTCAGATGTACAACGCAATGCTTGCGTCAATGGCAGCGCGCATGCAGCAGCAGGGTATGCCCGAGACTGCAGCACAGGCGGCAGCAGCGGCAGCGATAGAGAAGGCTGGCGGCGTTTCGATGACTGCCGACATGACAGTGCCGGGACTCTTCCACACACCGCAGTTCAACCTCGGCTTCTTCCACGAGAGCAACATCACCCTCGGAAGGCTTACGCTGACGCTGGGACTGCGCTACGACTACACCCACGCAAAGATTCATTACGACACATCTGCAATGATGGCGATGACAGCCAACGTGATGGGACAGCAGGCCACCAACATTCTATCGTCGGTGTTCGACGGCCGCGACCATAGCGACTTCAACCAACTGCTGCCGAAGGTGGGACTCAGTTACCGCATCGACGAGGCTGGCAGCAACATCTATGCCACCGTGAGCAAGGGATACCGTGCTGGAGGATTCAACATACAGATGTTCTCGGACATCCTGCAGGCAGAACTCAACGCTAACAGCAGTAAGGCAAACCGCTCAAGTTACGACATTCCGCACACCGCTGAGGACTACGACAACGTGAACAACACCATTGCATTCAAGCCCGAGGTGAGTTGGAACTACGAGGCAGGCGCACACCTAAACCTCTTCGGCAACAGTGTGCAGATGGACCTCTCGGCGTTCTACATGCAGGTGCGCGACCAGCAACTGTCGGTAATGGCAGGCAACTACGGTTTCGGACGTATGATGGTGAATGCCGGCAAGAGTTATAGTTGTGGTGCCGAACTGACACTTCGCGGCAAGGCTTTCGACAACCGTCTGTCGTGGACAGCAGCCTATGGATACACCCATGCGGCATTCAAAGAGTATGACGATGTAGAGGTTATCGACGGCAAGGAGGTGACCATCAGTTACAAGGACAAGCGAGTGCCCTTCGTTCCAGACCATACACTCAGTTGCTTCGCCGACTACACCTTCCCGATTTCCAACAGCGGTCTGCGTGCCATAACCATCGGCGCAAACACATACATGCAGGGCAAGACCTTCTGGGACGAGGCAAACACATACTGCCAGAAACTCTATTGCGTGCTGGGCGCTCATGCCGATGCCGACTTCGGTTTCATGAAACTCAGTGTGTGGGGACGCAACCTCACCAACACCCGCTATAACACCTTTGCCTCGCTCAACACTTCTACAGGACAGTACTTCGCGCAGCGAGGCAATCCAGTGCAGATGGGAGTGGATCTCAAGTTCCATTTTTAGACATAAAGACATAAGGTTTAGACATAAAGACATAAAGTGTTTTTGACATAAAGACATAAAGGTTTTAGACATAAAGACATAAAAACATATTTGGGAAGGCTACTGCCTTCCCTTTTTGTCTTTAAATAATAATATCTTTATGTCTTTATGTCCTTATTTTTCTGTCTTTATGTCCAAAATAAGTCTTAATGTCCAAACCTTATGTCTTTATGTCTAAAATAAGTCTTTTTGTCAATAGTATGTCTTTATGTCTAAAATCAATACTATTTGTTTCGCATTTGGCACAAGATACGCGAGGGAAAGAAAATGTTACATCAGCGAGTGGCGCGTAAGTATAATATTATTATCTTTGCACAACAGTAGAAATTTATTAATCTATCACATAATTAAATCATGAGAAAATTACTTTTTATTGCATTGTGTCTTAGTGCTATGGTGGCTAACGCGCAGCCATGGCAGCAACAGCAGGTTAACGACACGAGAAATCTGAAGGATGCCTTCAAAGATTATTTTATGATTGGTGTTGCCGTTAACATGCGCAACATTACCGATGAAGCTCAAATCGCGCTCGTTAAGAAAGAGTTCAACAGCATCACCGCTGAGAACGACATGAAGCCAATATCGGTTCATCCCGAGGAGGGCAAGTGGACATGGGAGAATGCCGACCGCATCGCAAACTTCTGCCGCCAGAACGGCATCAAACTCAGAGGACACAACCTGATGTGGCACTCGCAAATGTGCGACTGGATGTTCTACGACAAGAAACACAACCTGGTGAGCAAGGAGGTGCTCTTCAAGCGTATGAAGGAGCACATCACCACAGTGGTGAACCGCTATAAGGATGTGATCTACTGCTGGGACGTGTTCAACGAGGCAATTGCCGACGGTCCACGCCGCCCTGCATTCATGGGACCAGACCAGCCGCTGCGCGAGTCTACATTCTACAAGATTTGCGGCAACGACGAGTACATCCGCAAGGCATTTGAGTATGCTCACGAGGCAGACCCCAAGGCGCTGCTCTTCTACAACGACTACAACGAGTGCGACCCCGTGAAGCGCGACCGCATCTATAACATGGTGAAGGACATGAAGGCTGCTGGCGTTCCTATCGACGGTATCGGCATGCAGGGACACTACAACATCTACGGCCCTTCAGAGGCTGACATGGAGGCTGCACTCACGAAGTACTCTGAGATTGTTGACCATATCCACGTTACCGAACTCGACATCCGCGTGAACCAGGAGATGGGCGGACAGTTGCGCTTCAGCCGTAACGAGGGCGCAAAGATTACAAACGACCAGAAACTGCTGCAGGAAGCACAGTATGCCACTTTCTTCCGCGTGCTCCGCAAGCATGCTGACAAGGTGGACTGCGTGACATTCTGGAACCTCAGCGATGCTGACTCATGGCTCGGACCGAACAACTATCCATTGCTGTTCGACAAAGACCTGAAGCCAAAGAACTCGTACCGCGTTGTCCGCGACTTCGACCCCGCAGTTGACAATGCTGTCATCAAGGAAGACTTCGTGCCCGCTGCTACATGCCAGCCACGCCAGAAGTATCCTCAGGTGAACTCTCAGGGTTATGTGCGCTTCCGTGTTGAGGCTCCACAGGCTCGTTATGTCATCGCTTCTGCAGGTCATGGCGGCGGCATGGGCGGCACCATATTGCGCAAGCAGGAGGACGGCTCGTGGATGGGTACAACACTGGTGCCCGAGGACGAGGGATTCCACTACTATACATTGTCTATCGACGGTGCCACGGTGGTTGACCCAGGTACCAACAGTTACTATGGCGGTTCGCGCTGGATGAGTGGAGTGGAGGTTCCTGCTCACGACCAGGCATTCTATGCTGAGCGCACCGATGTTCCTCACGGACATATCCAGAAGATTCTCTTCCCAAGCAAGGTGAACGGCGACCAACTGCGTCCGGCATACGTTTACACTCCTGCAGGCTATGGCAAGGACAAGAAACGCTACCCAGTGCTCTATCTGCAGCACGGATGGGGCGAGAACGAGACCTCGTGGCCTGTGCAGGGCAAGGCAGGCATCATCATGGACAACCTCATCGCAGAGGGTAAGTCACTGCCGTTCATCGTCGTTATGACCTACGGTATGACCAACGACATTGTCTTCGGACAGGGCTTCGACCGCAACAAGGTTTCTGACGATTTCGGAAAGGTACTCGTTGACGAACTCATTCCTTACATCGACAGCCATTTCCAGACAAAGGCAGACAAGAAGAACCGCGCCATGGCAGGTCTTTCTATGGGAGGTATGGAGACACACGCCATCACACTGGCACGTCCCGAAGTGTTCGGCAGTTACGGCATACTGAGTGGCGGCATCTACACTCCAGAAGAACTCAACGGCCGCAAGGTTGACTACATCTTCATCAGTTGTGGTAGCAAGGAAGGCCCAGAGCGCGTGAAGTCGGCAGTTGACGCTTTGAAGGCTGCTGGATACAATGCCGAGAGTTACATCTCTGAGGGTACTGCACACGAGTTCCTCACATGGCGTCGCAGCCTCTATCAGATGGCCCAGAAACTGTTTAAGTAAACATAATGTTCTCTGATATTTAAGTCAAGCACCGTCCTTGTGGCGGTGCTTTTTTGTTTCTGGCGTTATAATAAAACCCTTAACGAAACGTTTATAAAATAAAAACCATTATTATGAACGTCAAGAAATTATTTATCGCATTTGTTTTCTCATTTGTTGTAGTTTCCGCATTTGCTCAAAGGCCTGTTGGAACTCTCACTCTTTATCCCCGTGTGGGAATGACTCTCTCGCGCTTCACGGGCGACAAGATATTTTACGGTGTCGAAATAGAAAGCCATGCCGATGCCAAGTATAAGGCAGGCATTGTGGCAGGTGCCGAGTTGCAGTATCAGATGAGCAATGTCGTTGCCCTCAGCGGCGGCGTGCTTTACAGTCAGCAGGGCACCAAGTTTGATAAAGTGCCAGAAGTCGATGAGAAGTTGAAGATGGAGCATAACGACATCATCGTTCCGCTGATGCTTGTAGCCACCACCAAGTACGGAATATCGGCAAAGATAGGCGTGCAGCCGGAAATAAAGGTGGGCGGCAAGTATAAAGAGGTAATGAATGGTTTCAATGTATCCATTCCCATCGGCGTTTCCTACGAGTATAAGAACGTATGCTTTGACGTGCGCTATAATATTGGAGTCACACATATTTATAAGGACCAGGATAATTACGACACTTCGCACAACACCACTTTCATGTTCACTCTTGGCTACGGCATCGACCTCTAAGTGAAAAATAATTTGGAGTTGACAAATCTTTTTTATATCTTCGCACCCGAATAATACTCATACTAACATGATGAAACGTACTATCAGCAGTTTTATGATTATTGTCGCGGTGATGATGCTGGCGGCATGTACCGACAAGATGAAGGAGGTGAGTGCGCTCGACCTTGAGCACTATCAGCCCGTCGATAAGTTTGTGCCTGCCTATGAGGCACTTACCAATCGCACCGACCTCGCAACCAACGAAGACTACGACATCGAGCAGACCGTCAGGGTGATAAATGCCTTGGAGATGGCACAGGCCAACTCGAAGAACTTCAACGAGTACCTGAAAATAATGGCGCAGCAAGACTACACTGGAGTGGCTCCAGATGTTGTAGAGGCAAAGCAGAAACTGCTGCCCATACTGCAGTATATGTATAAACTGCAGGTCATGGACGAGCAACTGAGCGACATGTGGATGCTGGCTCGAAGCGCAGCATCGGGAGGCAGCAGTGCCCTCGACGGCAAGAGCATAGCACAGTTGACACTTGCTACGCTGGGCGACCCAATTGCCATTTTCAGCATACTTACTTCTGAAGATGCCGACCGCGCAACGAACTCTGCCTTCAACCAGTATGAGAAAGACAAAAAACTGAAGTCGGAGATACGTCAGGACATCGAGAAACTGCGCGCGTCATACATGCAGTACCTCTCTGACTATGCACCGATATATCATAAGTACATGCGCGAGTACGACCGCATCTGCATGGAGAAAGACCGTGCATATATTGACCTCTATTCTGGACAGCCCACCAGCGCGCTGGCTCATTCGCAGAAAATTCTCGACCAGTATCCTAACAACGGCGAGGCAATGTTGCTAAAGTCGTTCAGTCTTATACTGGGAGGCAACGGCTCTTCTGCGACCTCTTCAAATCTTCAGCGACAACTGCCCGCCCCCCAACAACCTTCATCCAACACCCAGACTTCCGACTCCTTGCTTGCAAGAGGCGGCGAGGTGTTCATCCCAGACACCATGCCGAAGCGAGTGCAGGGAATGAACGGTGCACAGTGGGAGGCTGATGTTATGCTCGACGACTATATGCACCGCTATCCCGACCGCACAGCGCCTGCTCTCGTGCTGAAAGGAGTGCTGAATCAGCAGACAGGAAACACGCAGCAGGCGATGTCTTACTTCGACCAGGCTGCAATAGAATATCCCCGTCAGGCAGACCGGCTGAAAGATATGCTCGACTCCTATCGGGCGAGGACATATCTCAACAAAACTCCTGAAGGACAATATCTCACACGACTCTACCGTTCGGAGATGGAGGGTTACGGACTCTTCTCGCCAAATCTGCTAAAGGCCAAATACCATGCCGATAAAGGCGACCTCGACAAGAGTAAGGACGAGATATTCAAGCACTTCTTCCGTCGCGGCAATCAAGGTGTTTACGACGGTCTGCTCTCCGACATGCAGTTCTGCGAGGAACATCTGTACGGCAGTTTCAAGCAACTGCTCATCGAGAGTTCGTTCATCGACGTTGAGGTGGAGCCTGAGACAAACTGGTTCTTCTGGGACGACGACGAACTGCTGCGCGTGAAGATAAACAACCGCTCCGACCTCGACCTTGAGAACGTGCGCGTGTTCCTCTGCATCCATTACACTGACATGTATAAGGACGAATACGACGTGGTGCGTGTGCCAAAGACGATGAACATAATAGGCAAACATTCCACTGCTGACCTCGACACCGTGCGGCTTAACTATAACGACAAGAAATACGGCGACATCACACGCATTCGCGCCATCGCCATCACCGACGACCGCATCTGCTGGGTGGATGATGCCAACTACAAGAAGAGTCACGCAATAAGTTTCGCACGAAAGGGTGGCGACGGGCGCAATACAAGGGTGGAAAAGGACAAGGAAGAGTTCCTGAAACACTATTCCATCGAACCGCAGAAACTGCGCGAGACGTTGCTCAACGGCATCACTGTGCTGCAACCCGAGGACGACCCCAAGGAGGAACGTGGCTTCTGGGGAAAGATAGGCTCATGGTTCTCACGTCCCGACAACGACTTGAAGATAGAGTTGCCGCGAGTGCTCACCATGATAGACCCCGTTTTCTCTGTTCGGCAGATAGACGCGGAGAACGCTCTGATGCCTAAGGACAACTACCTCTCAGGCACCGCCATTCATCTTGTCTTCGACTACGAACCGAAGTATGAGGAGGAACTGCCGCTCTACATCTACAGCGACTATGCCAACTTCCGCATCGACATTGTATATCGCGGCAAGGACTCGGAGATAAAGCAGGTGGCGCAGATATAATATGTGCTTATAGTTTCTGCCGTTTATTGCATTGGCAGAGGCATTGAGATAGAAAAGAAAAGCCCAGGGCGTAATGCTCTGGGCTTTGTGTTTTTGTCAGGTGAATGGTACGCTTTATGTTTCGCGCACCATCTGATAATCGTTCCGAACGTTTTCGTTAAGCCATATAAGTGCAGAACCGAATTTATTCGAGTTATGCCTTGGCGAGAAAAGGTGCATGAATATGAACATTGCTTATCCGAAGTAAACCATAAGTCCGCCGATGATGATGTAGAGCACTGCGTACGGGATGGCACTCTTCATTATCTCGCCGTCCTTGCCCGGCATGTCGCACGAGGCGGTGGCGATGGCGATTGACTGTGGCGAAATCATCTTGCCGCCTGTTGCACCGGTGGTGTTGGCAGCAACGAGCCAGTTGGTCTCAGAGCCTGGTGCATAGCCCAACTGTCCTGCAACGTTGGCCTGCAGTTTGGCAAAGAGGATGTTCGACGAGGTGTCCGAGCCCGTGACGAATGTTCCGATGGCTCCGATGAGCGGTGCGAAGAACGGATAGAACGAGCCGGTGATGGCAACGAGACCTGCTGCGATGGCGCTGATCATGCCAACATAGTTCATCACAGAGGCAAGTGCGATGAGGCTGATGATGGTTATCACGGTGTTGCGAAGGTTGACAACGGTGCGTGCAAGCACTGCCATGAGTTTACCGAAACTTAGTCCTTGGATAAGTCCGCCGATGGTGGCGCCGAGGAAAAGCATCAGTCCAGCATTGCTTATCCACCCGAACTTGAACGTTGAGCCGATAACTGGCAGTGGCACTTTCGATACAAGGTGGGTCTTGAGGAAGTCATTGACCGGCGGGCAGAGGGCACCGCTGACGAGGATGAATATAAGAATGAAGAGATAGACGCTCCATGCGCGGAATGTTTCCTGCATGGTGTAAGAGCGTTTCTTCTCGTCTGTCTCTTTCTTCTTTGGCGCGAAGAGTTTAGCGTAGATGATGATTGCTACGATAGCAGCCACCGAGCCGATGATGGCAGGAGTCTCTGCACCGAGATACTTGGCGCAAACATACTGTACCAAAACCGAGATGACGCCAGTCCAGAGAGCCAGACAAATGTTCTTTACGATGGCTTTCTTGTCGGTGAGCATCAGTATGATGAATGGCAAGATGATGAAAAGCGGCGACAACTGAATGACGGCGAATGCCGAAGTCTCGCAGATGGCTTCTGCCGATGCTGCTCCTCCGGGTGCCACTTCGTTGCAAAGCGTGGTGACGGGAACGCCCACTGCACCGAAGCCTGTTGCCACGGTGTTGCCTATGAGGGCTACGAGTGCCGAGAACATTGGCTTGAAGCCCAGTCCGATAAGTATTGCGGCAGGGATGGCAACGGCTGTTCCGAAGCCCGCCATACCCTCAAGCAGTCCGCCGAAGCCCCACACGAGCATCAGCACGAGTATGCCCTTGTCGTCGGTGAAACTGGTGAACTGGTCCTTGATAACCTCTATTTGCTTGCTTTCGACGAGGATGTTGTAACTGTAGATAGCCATCAGGATGATGATGAGGATGGGGAACACTGCCTTCAGCACACCCTCGACGAAACTCCACCATACCACACCGTAGATGCTGGCACCCTTGAGGCTGTCGGGCACCATGTCCATAGCAGGAGCCACGAACAGTCCTAACAGTATGGTGACTATGAGTGTGATGAACGCACTTTTGTGTCCTGCCATCTTGAATCCCAACATGAGGACGAATAGCAGTACGATTGGAATAATAGATACTAATGCTGACATAGAATTTGATTTTTAGTTATTATTATATAAGTGTTTTCTGTTTAAGGTTTATCATGAGCCACCTAACCATCTCCCGATGAATAGGTGCTTACTGAAATTTTCGACAAATATACGAATAATAATTGATATTACAATTCTTTATCTCAGTTTTTTTTATCTATCGTACTTAATAAACGACTTGTGTGCGAATATCTGGTCATGGTCCGACTCGGGTGTGGCAACGTTTACGAGTTCGCCATTTTTCACGTCGTCGAAGACAATGGCGGGGCGCATGTCGTCTTCGGTGAGGCGCAGACGGACGTTCTCCAATCGGATGCCATCAACGTGGCGCACGTAGAATCCCCATGCCGGCAGTTCGCCATACATCGTGAACTCGGGGTAACTGCGATGGTTTTCGCGCACGCTCTCCACGCGCCATAGCGGCACATACTTCATTCCTGTGGAGGCATGTCCCGGGAATGTGATGTCTATGTTGCGCAGTGTGACGCCCTCGATGGACTGCTCAGGCATTCCCGTGATGGGTGCCGGATGCGGGTTATGATAGCCTTCGTTGCTCACGATGCGCATCTCAGCCCACGGGTCAGGGCGCAGGAAGGGCACCGTTGCGGTAAGATTCTCAATCAGAATATTGCGCACATGTCCGGCGGGACCATTGGTGCGGTTGCCCAGTTTTATGAACAATGGGTTCATGGTGTTGGTTGCCGTGATGTTGCGGAACGTGATGTCGTCGATGTCGCAGCCGTCAACGCTCTCAATGGCAATGGCCGAGAGGTAGGTGTCTCTCACCTTCACGTTGTCGAAGACGATGTTGCGGAATCCTCCGAACGATGCTGTTCCCAGTTTCAGGGCGTTGCATGAGGATGTCACGCGGCAGTTAGTCACCCTTATGTTCTCGCAGCAATAGCCTTTATAATACGACTTCAGGCAGATGCCGTCGTCGCCCGAATCCACGTCACAGTTGTTTATCGTGGCGTTGCGGCAGTCGGTAAGGTCGAACCCGTCGTTGTTCCAGTAGGCGCGACTCCTCACCGTAATGTTATCAAACTTCAGGTTTGAGCAAATCTCGTATGTCTGTGTCCAGCATGCCGGATTGCGTATTGTGATGTCGCGCATCTCGAAACCGTCGAGGAACATGAAGTTGATAATCTTCGGGCGGTATATCTCCAGCGGCCGTCCTCCGCCAGCACGGCGATAGTCGTCGTTGGTCATGTAGAGCACACTGTCAACGTTCAGAGCCAGCGCGCGGCCCTGTCCGTCAATCTCTCCCTCGCCTGTTATGCTGATGTTCTGTGCCTTGTAGCACACCAGCAGCGCCAGTTTGGAGTTGTCGCTGTCGCGGCTCGACTTTGGCGCGTCTTTCGGTTCGATGCTTCGGTAGTCGTGAATGTTGGTGCTGCCCAGCAGTACAGCCCCGCGCTTTAACACAAAGTGGACGTTGCTCTTCATCTCGATGGTGCCCGTGAGGTAGCGACCCTCGTCAAAGACTATGGTTCCTCCTTTCTTCATTGCGGTCAGTTTGTCAACAGCCTTCTGAATGGCTTGTGTGTTCAGTGTCTTCCCGTCGCCCACGATACCGAGTTCCTTGGCGACGAAAGTCTTTTGTGCCATCGCAAGCGTAGCGATGAGCAGGGCGGTGATAGTTAAACAGTATTTTTTCATCTTTTTTCCTTCTATATATCTAAAGGTTATTTGTCTGTTTTGCGGTAGGAGGTGACGTGTTCCACGTCACATTTCCTGATTTTGTGACGTGGGACACGTCACCTCCTACTTTTTCCTGCAAATATACGAAAAAATAATCAAATATGGCACAAACAATAATCATAACAATCCATAAAAAGCCTGTTTCTAAGCCCAAAGAACAGCCTTACGATACCCTTGTTAATGCCTTCTGAGATGCCCACTTGTAACTGTTTGGATGTCAAGGAGATACAAATGGGCTAACAAAGTTAATAACTTTGTTCAACAATCTTATTAACTTTGTTAGACAATCTTATTAACTTTGTTCAACAATGTTATTAACTTTGTCTCCCCGTTTGATGTTAGTGGCAATCCTGGTTGATGTTTTTGGCTTTCTCTGCGATGTTCAGTTGGGGTGCAGGCTCATGCTTTTATGAGTTCCGCCATCACCGAGTTGCTTACGAAGATGCCCTGGTGGGTCAGGCTGACGTGGGTGTCTGTGATGTTGACAAGTCCTCGCTCTGCCATCGGTTGCGCGGCGTTGAGCAGATAGCGGCGCTGCTCTGGGGTGAGCATGTCGAGCGCTATGCCCTCGCGTGTGCGCATGGCTGTGGTGACGATGTCGTTATAGTGGGTGTCGGCATCAATGTTCTCGCTGTCCTCACTGGGGCGTTTGCCTGTTCCGACAATGCGTATATACTCGCTGATGTCGGCGATGTTCCATGAGCGCGAGCGCATGTCGTAGGAATGGGCAGCAGCACCGAGTCCTATGTATGGCACATTGCGCCAGTATGATGAGTTGTGGCGCGAACGGAATGAGGGCATGGCGAAGTTTGAAATCTCGTAATGCTCGTAGCCAGCGGCTGTAAGTTTGGCAACGAGACTCTCGAACATCTGCAGCGACAGGTCTTCGTCGGTCTCCTCAATCTTGCCTTCGTCGAGCATGCGGTGGAGTGGTGTGCCTTCCTCGTACATCAGACTGTATGCTGAGATGTGCTGCGGTAGGAGACTTATGGCATGCTCGATGTCGCTCAGCCACTGGTCGAGCGTCTCTCCGGGGAATCCGAACATTAGGTCGATGCTGATGTTCTGGAAGCCAGCCTTGCGCAGCATAGCGATGGCATTGTCCACCTGTTCGGCGTTGTGCCGCCTGCGAATGGTGCGCAACTGCTTGTCGGAGAATGTCTGTGCACCGAGGCTCACGCGGTTGAATCCCATCTTCCTAATCGCCAGGGCATATTCTTCGGTGATGTCGTCGGGGTTGCACTCGATGGTCGTTTCAGCATCCTGCGCCACTCGGTACACCTTATTTATATTATATATAATGGTTCTCAGTTGCGCTATGGTGAGTTGCGACGGTGTTCCTCCGCCGAGGTAGATGGTAGATATTTCGCTGCCTGGCTCTCGCATCTGCATTTCGTTGACGAGTGCAGAGACATAACTGTCGCGCAGCGCCAGCAAAGTGGTGCTGTAGAAACCGCAGTAAATGCAGCGGCTCTGGCAGAACGGTATGTGTATGTATAAAGATTTCACCTATTCTAAAAACGTTAAACCATAGCAAAGAATTATCTTTGTAATGTAAAATAACGTTAAACATTTTCCTTTTCTTAAATCTTCGTTCTTATTTATTAATTAAAATCACTAACTTTATCCCCCACTTAAAGAAAAGAAGTCTAATATAAACCTAAATCTTACTGATATGAGAGTATATCAAACTAACGAAATCAAGAACATTGCGCTGCTTGGCAGTGCGGGTAGCGGCAAGACCACACTTGCCGAGAGTATGTTATTCGAAAGCGGTGTAATCAAGCGCCGTGGCTCAGTAGAGGCCAAGAACACGGTGAGCGATTACTTCCCAGTGGAGCAGGAATACGGCTACAGCGTATTCTCAACGGTGTTCAATGTGGAGTGGAACAACAAGAAACTGAACATCATCGACTGTCCTGGAAGCGACGACTTTGTGGGTGGAGCAATCACCGCTCTGAACGTTACCGACCAGGCACTGGTGCTCATCAACGGACAGTATGGTCCTGAGGTTGGAACACAGAACATCTTCCGCTATACAGAAAAACTAAAGAAACCAGTAATCTTCCTCGTAAACCAACTCGACCGCGAGAACTGCGACTTCGACTCAGTGATGACGCAGATGAAGGAAATATATGGTCCGAAGTGCGTTCAGGTGCAGTATCCTATCGCTACAGGTCCTGGCTTCAACTCGCTCATCGACGTGTTGCTGATGAAGAAATACTCATGGAAGCCCGAGGGCGGTGCTCCAATCATCGAGGAAATCCCTGCAGAGGAGATGGACAAGGCCAAGGAGTTGCATGCTGCACTCGTTGAGGCTGCCGCAGAGAACGACGAGGCTCTGATGGACAAGTTCTTTGAGACAGAGTCGCTTACCGAGGACGAAATGCGCGAGGGTATCCGCAAGGGACTTGTTACACGTAGCATTTTCCCAGTGTTCTGCGTTTGCGGTGGCCGCTCGATGGGTGTTCGCCGACTGATGGAGTTCCTCGGCAACGTTGTACCTTTCGTTAGCGAAATGCCGAAGATTCATAACACACGCGGCGAGGAAGTGGCTGCTGACAGCGCTGCTCCCACCTCAATCTACTTCTTCAAGACCGGTATGGAGCCACACATCGGTGAGGTTTCTTACTTCAAGGTGATGAGCGGTACGCTGAAGGCTGGTGCCGACCTTGCCAACGCCGACCGCGGCTCTAAGGAGCGCATAGCAAGCATCTATGTTTGTGCAGGTGCCAACCGTCAGCCAGTTGACGAACTTTGCGCCGGCGACATCGGCTGTACCGTGAAACTGAAGGACGTGAAGACAGGCAACACCCTGAACGACAAGGATCTGGAGTATCGTTTCGACTTCATCAAATATCCTAACTCGAAGTATTCGCGTGCCGTGAAGGCAGTTAACGAGAGCGAGACAGAGAAGATGATGGCTGCACTGACCAGAATGCGTCAGGAAGACCCGACATGGGTTGTAGAGCAGTCGAAGGAACTCAAGCAAATCATCGTTCACGGTCAGGGTGAGTTCCACCTTCGCACGCTGAAGTGGCGTATGGAGAACAACGAGAAGATACAGATAAAGTTCGAGGAGCCGAAGATTCCTTACCGTGAGACCATCACTAAGGCTGCACGTGCCGACTACCGTCACAAGAAGCAGTCGGGTGGTGCAGGACAGTTCGGCGAGGTACACCTCATCGTTGAGCCTTATGCAGAGGGCATGCCCGACCCGACAGTTTACAAGTTCGGTGGTCAGGAGTATCGCATGAACATCAAGAACAAGGAGGAAATCGACCTCGAATGGGGTGGAAAACTCGTGTTCCTCAACTCTGTTGTAGGTGGTGCCATCGACGCACGTTTCATGCCTGCCATCCTCAAGGGTATCATGGCACGTATGGAGCAGGGACCTCTCACCGGTTCTTATGCCCGCGACGTTCGCGTTGTTGTTTACGATGGTAAGATGCACCCGGTTGACTCTAACGAACTTTCGTTCATGCTTGCCGCACGCCAGGCATTTGCCGAGGCATTCAAGAACGCTGGTCCGAAGATTCTGGAGCCTATCTACGACCTCGAGGTATTCGTTCCTGCCGACTATATGGGCGACGTGATGAGCGACCTGCAGGGACGCCGCGCCCTCATCATGGGTATGGACAGCGAGGCTGGTTATCAGAAACTCTCTGCTAAGATTCCTTTGAAGGAACTCTCAAACTACTCTATAGCACTGAGTTCTCTCACTGGTGGACGTGCTTCGTTCTCTACCAAGTTTGCAAGTTACGAACTCGTTCCGACAGACATTCAGAACGAACTCATCAAGCAGCACGAGGCAGAAGCAGCAGAAGAAGAATAATATTCTATACAACCAAAAATCCCCGTTCACATCGAACGGGGATTTTTTTGTTTTGTAATGAGATAAGATTTTGTCGGAAACCTTACTTAATCTCTATTATCTCATATTTCTTGCTGCCTAGCCCAATCTGCTCGGCATAGTCGGTGATGTAGGTGCCATGCTGGCGGTTGATGCGAGCAATGAGAGGCTTATTGTCGTCGCCTGGCTTGCCGTTATAGTTGAACACTTTGTCGAGACATGCCTGGTCGAGAGCCACAGGGTCGAGGCTTGCAAGGATTCCCATGTCCTGAAGTTCTGGCTTTGCGGGGTGGCCGTCGCAGTCGCAGTCAACACTCATGTTGTTCATGATGTCGATGTAAATCACACGTCCCTGCATGTAGTCGTGCACTGCCTGTGCTGCGGCAGCCATCGACTCGAGGAAGTCGTCTTGCTTTGCGGGAGTCCATCTCTCGTATGACTGACCTGCGGAGTGGATATACCATTTGCCTGCTGTGCTTGCCACACCGATGCTGGCATTCTTCAGCACACCTCCGAAACCGCCCATGGCGTGACCTTTGAAGTGGGCGAGGTTTATCATGAAGTCGTAGTTGGCGAGATGACCGCCCACGATGTCAAACTTCAGGTGCTTCTTGTCCTTGATGGGAATGCGTATCTGGTCGTACTCGTCCATGATGTCAACGGCGAAGATGCTGTCGAAGCCGTGCTCATGAATTGTCTCCCAGTGTTTCCCCTTGTCCTGTCGCGTGCCGCCGTATGCGGTGCAGCACTCCACGATGGTGCCGTTCACCTCTTCAACGAGGTTTCTTATCAGCGTTGGCTTGAGATAATGTGGGTTGCCTCCCTCGCCAGTGCTTATCTTCACTGCCACTCTCCCTTTTGCCTCTACGCCCAGCGCCTTGTAGATTTTCACGAGCGTTTCAGGCGAGATTTCCTTGATGAAATAGACTTTGCTCTGTGCTTGTGCTCCGATACTAATCAGCACAACAGCGATTAATGATAATAACTTCTTCATAACTCCATTGGTTCTTATTGTTTAGAATTCTTTAAAGTTGCACTATAATGTGATGTTTACGCCTGCCATGAATGTGGCGCGAGTCATGGGATAGCCTTTGATGACCTCGTACTTCTGTGCCAGAAGGTTCTCGCCTTTAACCCAAAGGCCGAGGCATTTCAGCATCTGATAGCCCACAGTGGCATTGAGAAGAGTGAATGTCTCTTTTGTCTCGTTATCGCCCACGGCGGTGTAAAGACCGCATATCTGCTGCAGTCCTGCCGTTGCCGACCACTTGCAGCAGTTCCAGTTGACTCCGAGATATCCCTTATATTGAGGCGCTGCCACCACGGGGTTGTTCATGTGCAGATAACTGTGGTTGGTGTTCACGCTCCAGTTGCCGTTGATGCGGTATGACAGTTCTGCCTCTATTCCCTTGTTCAGCAGTTTCCCTGTGTTGATGTTCTTCATCGCCACCGTCTGTATGATGTTGTCTGCCTTGATGAGGAAAAGGTTGATGCCGTATGTTAGGCGACTGTCGAACGCCCTGTGTTTCCACGACAGTTCGTAACTCATCATTCGCTCAGGCTCCAGTTCCTCGTTGGCAGGCTTATAGAGGAACATGTCCTTCATCGTTGGATTGCGGAATCCCTTGCTCACCATTGCCTTCAGTTCGCCGTTGCTGACTGGGCGCACCACGAGTCCTCCCTGCGGAATCCATTCTGTTCCGGCAACGGAGTGGTGGTCGAGTCGCAGTCCTGCGTCAACAGTGAGCCACGGCAGGATGTCCTGACGGAAATCAACATAGCCTGCAATCTCGTTCAGATGCTGACGAGTGGTGGAGGGGGAGGGCGGTGTTTCCTCGCCCGTCTCACGGCTGGTGTAGTATGCGCGGCCAAAGATGTGCTGATAGTCAACACCTGCTGTGATTCGGTTGCCCTCGAAGAGGTTCACGCTTTGGTACCATGAGATGCCTGTCAGGGCATCGTTAGAGCGGAAAAGACTTTTCTGCGGCGACTTGCCCTCATCATATCCGTCGTTTACCTTGTGGCGGCCGAAGTTGTGATACACACTCAGTCGTCCGCTTGTTCGTGCGTAATGGTTCTCGACAGCAGCCGTCACCACACCGCGCGTAATCCACTGGTCGGCCTCATATTTCGGAGTCGTCACAGGTCCTGGATAAGAAGAGTTGAAGTGGGTGATGTCGGCATCGGCGAAAACATTCCAGTGGTCGTTGATGTCATAACCCAGTTTAATATATCCGCCATACTGCTCGAATCCCATGCGCGGACGGTGGTTGTCGGTGCGGCTGTACTGTGCGGCAACGGTAGAAGAGAATTTGCCGCTTCTCACCTGGTTGCTTGCTTCTGCCTGGAATGTTCCCCATGAGCCGGCTCCGAGGTTGATGTGTGTGTGCACTCCGTCGCGTTTCATCCCTCGTGTCACGATGTTGATGACACCGCCGAGGGCATTTGATCCGTAAAGCACCGATGCAGGACCGCGCAACACCTCTACGCGCTCTGCCATCAACGACTGATAACTGTCGGAGATGGAATGTCCGAAGAGTCCTTGATATTGTGGATGGCCGTCGATGAGCACCAGCAGTTGTCCTGATCCCGATGCCACACCGCGCAGGTTTATGCCGCCTGCTGCACCGCCGCTGACACCATATCCCATCATCGAGCGTGATGTGACAAAGAGGCCAGGCACCTGTTCTGCCAGTGTGGGCAGCACGTTGATGCGCTGGTTCTCTGTGAGTTTCTCGCGTCCGACAACAGAAATAGTCATTGGCAGATGCCTCACGTCGGTGGCATTGCGCGTTCCTGTCACCACGACATTGTCTAACGCTACAGCCGTAGTGTCTGCCAATTGCGCGTGGGCGGCAATCCCGCAGCATGCCATTGCAATAGTAAGGAAAGTCTTTTTCATTTTTTTTCGTAGTTATTGTTTCCGATAGTGGTTGCAAAAATACGAAGAAATCCGCAGTTCTTATTTATAAAAACTACGGATTTAATTACCATTTTTACATTATTAACGATAAATGCGGTTCACTTCTTGTATGCCGTCATGCACAATCGGTGCTTTTTCTGGTCGTGCAGAATGTCGGTATCGGCGAATCCGGCGTTCGTGAGATGCTCTTGCAGTTCGGCAGAGTTGTAGGTGTGCATGCCGTCAACCACCTTGTCCCATTTTATTCCTTGCTCCTCACCGTCAGCCTCATTAACGATTACGAACCTGCCTCCAGGCTTCAGCACCCGCAACACCTGTCGGAACGAGTCTTCTATCGTCGGCCAGAAATAAACTGTCTCGAAGGCAGTGACGAGGTCGAACTCCTCGTCGCCATAGGGTAGTGACGCAACGTTTCCTTCCTTCACATCGCACTTTTTCCGTGCGATGGCAGCGGCGTTCACCTCGATAGATTTCTTCACCGACACTGGCGAGTAGTCTATTCCCGCCACAAATCCGTTGGGACACAGTTGCAGCAGTCTCGCAATGTTGCCTCCTCCGCCGCAGCCGATGTCAAGGACACGGCTGTCGTTATTGATAGTCACACTCGACAAAGCCCACTTCGCAAGCATCGCGTGGGCATTGCCATTCATCCCTGTCACCATGATTCTGCCAATAACGCCCTGTGGTTTGCGGGCGTTGTTGAACACTTTCTTCAGTACATTCATGCTACATTCTTTTTGTTTAAAATAATACTACATATAATATATGCCTTTTGCGATGCAAAGTTACTTTTATTGCAATCAACAAGCAATACCTATTACTTGTGAAATTTTAAGTTAAACACGGCTTGGATAGTTAATATTCAAACTATGCTTTGTTACGAATAAGGTAATTTATAATTCAATATTATTAAATATAAGTTAGAATATAGGTTAATTAAATTAAAGTTAACCAAAATAATTAACTTAAAAAGTACATAGAAATAGGAAAGATGTTATTTTTGCAGATGTAAACGAAAACTCAGCGCCTCCATGTGAGACGCACCGCGATATGAAGAAAAGAACAATATGGACGATAGCGATTGTGATGGGGCTTAGTTTCTTGGCTTTGCTCTTCTTGCAACTCAGTTATATCGAAGAGATGGTGAAGATGAAGAAGGAGCAGTTCGACGAGTCGGTCAAACGCTCGCTTTATCAGGCATCGCGCCACCTCGAACTGAACGAGACACTGCGCTATCTGGAGAAAGATGTTAACCGTGCAGGGCGACGCACGGCAAGAAAAGACTCGGTGAGCGGACAGACGGCAGATAACAACCAGGCGTCACATCAGTTGGGCTCGGCAGCGCAGTACGGTGCTACCTACTCTTCATTCCAGTTGAAGTCGGTAAACATGAAGCCTGGACAGATGCCCAAAGGTCTGATACTTCGCAATGACAAGAACGCTTTGTCGGAGGCTTCAAAGTCGATGAAGGAGATAGTGAAGAACCGCTATGTATATCAGAAGGCATTGCTCGACGAGGTGGTCTATAGCATACTTTATACCGCATCGGAAAAGCCTCTGCGCGAGAGAGTTAACTTCAATATGCTCGACAAGGACATAAAGGTGGAACTGACGAACAACGGCATCAATATTCCGTATCATTTCACGGTATCTACACAGGACGGGCAAGAGGTTTACCGATGTCCCGACTACACCGAAGAGGGCGAGGAATACACCTACATACAGGACCTGTTTCAGAACGACCCGCAGCAGAAGTCGGGCGTGGTGAAGATACATTTCCCAACGATGAACAGTTACATCTTCTCCTCTGTGCGCTTCATGATTCCCTCGATAGTGTTCACAGTGGTGCTGCTGTTGACATTTATATTCACCATTGCTGTGATATTCCGCCAGAAACGGCTCACCGAGATAAAGAACGACTTTATCAACAACATGACGCACGAACTGAAGACGCCTATCTCAAGCATCTCGCTGGCGGCGCAGATGATGAACGACGAGGCGGTGACGAAGAGTCCGGCAATGATGAAGCACCTCGGTGGAGTGGTGAACGACGAGTCGAAGCGACTAAGGTTCCTCGTGGAGAAGGTGCTGCAGATGTCGATGTTCGACGACAAGACGGCAATCTTCAAGAAGAAAGAACTCGACCTGAACGAGATGGTTGAGAACATCGCAAACTCCTTCTCGCTGCGCGTGGAGCATACAGGTGGCCGCATAAACACCCTCATCGAGGCAGAGAACTCAAAGATATACGTTGACGAGATACACTTCTCGAACGTCATTCACAACCTCATGGACAACGCCGTGAAATATAAGAAGGAAGAAGGACCGCTGATTCTTGAGGTGCACACATGGAACGCCGACGGCAAACTGATGCTCTCGATAAAGGACAACGGCATAGGAATCAAGAAGGAGAACCTCAAGAAGGTGTTCGAGAAGTTCTATCGAGTGCATACCGGAAACGTGCATAACGTGAAGGGCTTCGGCCTTGGCCTGGCATACGTCAAGAAAATAGTTGACCTGCACAAGGGCGAGATAAAGGTGGAGAGCACCTACGGAAAGGGTACAAAGTTCACCATCGCACTGCCTGAAATATCATAAACACAGAACATATAAATAAGTATTAACCACGCTCCTTGTAAGTATCTGTCCACACGGTGGACATGCCGAGAGGGGCATAATAAAACAAAAGGATTATGGAAGAACAACTGAAAATCTTGCTTTGCGAGGACGATGAGAACCTCGGAATGTTGCTTCGTGAGTATCTGCAGGCTAAAGGCTTCAATGCAGAGTTGTGCACTGACGGTGAGGCTGGCTACAAAGCCTTCCTTAAGAGCAAGTTCGATATCGCTGTGCTCGACGTGATGATGCCAAAGAAAGACGGCTTCGCACTGGCACAGGACATACGTCAGGCAAACGCCGAAATACCTATCATCTTCCTGACAGCCAAGACATTGAAGGAAGATATACTTGAGGGCTTCAAGATAGGAGCCGACGACTATATCACAAAACCGTTCTCAATGGAGGAACTGGTGCTGCGCATCGAGGCTATCCTGCGCCGTGTTCGCGGTAAGAAGACCAAGGAGAGCACACAATATCAGATAGGACGTTTCCTCTTCGACACACAGAAACAACTGCTCACCATCGGTGACAAGCAGACAAAACTGACAACGAAGGAGAATGAACTGCTGGCACTTCTGTGCAGCCACGCCAACGAGATACTGCAGCGCGACTTCGCTCTGAAGACTATCTGGATTGACGACAACTACTTCAACGCTCGTTCTATGGATGTTTACATCACAAAACTGCGCAAGCATCTCAAGGACGACGACCAGATAGAAATCATCAATATCCACGGCAAGGGATATAAACTGATAACACCGGAAGCAGAGGCTTAAAGCGCCACTTGGCATCTCTCGGGATGCTATATATATCGAACGGCTTAACAAAGTTAATAACATAGTCGAACAAAGTTAATAACATAGTCAAACAAAGTTATTAAGATTGTTCAACAAAGTTAATAACATTGTTAAGCCGTTTGGCATTAATTGAAAATCAAAGAGTTACGAGTGGGGTTCTTAGTACTTGTGACTGCGCTTCAATATCACCACATGCGCAATGACGCCCGCTATAATCAGGAAGAGCGAGAGGAACAGCACGGCATGGCTTGTGGTCCATCCCAAGAAGAATGAAAGCACAAGCAGCAGAGTGCCGAGATAAACTGCTGCCAAGCCGATATGCGGCAAAATGATGTCGAGATATTTCTTCATTGCAGGTGCAAAAGTATGAAAAGAATTCGGGAAAAAGCACTATGTAGCAAAGAATTATGCCCTCAAAAGGTTAATAATGCTTAAATCTTGGATAATTCCTAACTGCTAACTCCTTACTTCTAACTAAAAAGTTGTACCTTTGCACCCGCTTTGGCGTATGCCCAGGCATAATCAACTTAATTAATCAATTTATTTACAAACAAAATGAATCAATACGAAACCGTTTTCATTTTAACTCCCGTTTTGTCTGATGAGCAGACAAAGGAAACGGTCGCTAAATTCAAGAAACTTCTCACCGACAATGGTGCAGAGATCCTGAACGAAGAGGCCTGGGGATTGAAGAAACTGGCTTACCAGATTGAAAAGAAGACATCAGGATTCTACTTCCTGCTGGAGTTCAAGGCTGAGCCAAATGTAATCAAAACATTCGAGACAGGATTGCGTCGAGATGAGAAGGTAATCCGTTTCTTGACAGTTAAACTCGAGAAGTATGCTGCACAGTATGCTGAGAAGAGAAGAAACAAGAACGCTAAAAAAGAGGAGGCATAATTATGGCAGCACAAGACAGTGAAATCCGTTATCTTACTGCTCCTTCTATCGATACGAAGAAGAAGAAGTATTGCCGTTTCAAGAAGAGCGGTATCAAGTACATCGACTATAAGGATCCCGAGTTCCTTAAGAAATTCCTCAACGAGCAAGGAAAGATTCTTCCTCGCCGCATCACAGGAACATCTCTGAAGTATCAGCGCCGCGTGGCTCAGGCCGTTAAGCGTGCACGCCAGATTGCTCTGCTCCCATACGTTACAGACATGATGAAGTAAGATAAAGAATTATGGAAATTATACTTAAAGAAGACATCATAGGATTAGGTTACAAGAATGACATTGTAACCGTGAAGAACGGCTATGGCCGTAACTATCTTATCCCTACGGGAAAAGGCGTTATCGCAAGCGAGAGCGCTAAGAAGGTGCTCGCTGAGAACCTTAAGCAGCAGGCTCACAAACTGGCAGCACTGAAGGCTGCAGCAGAGGAGAAGGCCGCTAAGTTCGAGGGCGTGGCACTCGTTATCCCTGCAAAGGTTTCTGCAACAGGCCAACTCTACGGTTCTGTAAACGCTGCCAAGGTTGCAGAGGCTCTGGCTGAGAAGGGCATCGAGGTTGACCGCAAGATCATCACCATGCGTGACATCAAGCACGTTGGCGACTTCGAGGCTGTTGTACACTTCCACAAGGAGGTTGAGGTTAAGGTTCCTGTGACTGTGGTTGCAGAGAATGAGCCAGCACCTGCTCCTGCTGAGGAAGTTGCTGAGGCACCTGTTGCCGAGGAGGCTCCAGTTGTTGAAGAGCCAGAGGTTGAGGCTCCTGCTGAGGAGGAGGCTCCTGCTGAGGCTTAATCAGAAGACAATTTTCGCGCTGTAAAGCAGTTTTCATAGGCATCCCGACTATCATTGTTGATGGTCGGGATTCTTTTTTTGTCGTATAAAAAAGTTGACACTTCTCCTTTGATTATTACATTATAAATATTATCTTTGCAAGCAGAAATAATCTATTCACTATTAACGCCTTTTGTCTATGAAAAGAATCGGGTCTTTAGTATTGTTATTATTTGTAGTGGTGCTGTCCATGCAGGCAAAGAACTACCAGAACTTCAAGGTGTCAACATATATCCGGGCACAGGATGTGGCGCGAATGGCCGACGACAAGTTCCTGGAATCGACATGGCAAACCATCAGTGAGCAGATAGACATCGATAAAATCTATCTTGAGACACACCGCGACGCGTTCATCGTTGACGAGAAGACGCTGCTCAAGGTGAAGAACTTTTTCATCAAGCAAGGTCTTGAAGTGGGCGGCGGCATCACCTACACCATTTCAGAACCCACCGATTTCGAGACTTACAGTTATGCCACTCCTGCCGACCGCGACAAGGTGAGGGAGATAGCGGAATACACTGCGAAGCACTTCGATGACTTTATTCTTGACGATTTCTTCTTCATTGACATTAAGAACGACAATGAGATTGCGGCGAAAGGCAGCAAGAGTTGGACCGACTACCGTCTCCGCCTGATGGCAGATGCAGGCCGCGAACTGGTGGTGGAGCCGGCAAAGCGTGTCAACCCCAAGGTGAAGGTGATTATAAAATACCCCAACTGGTACGACCATTTCCATGGGCTCGGCTTCAATCTTGAGGAGGAGCCGCTATACTTCGACGGACTGTGGACAGGAACCGAGACACGCGACCCAGGCAGTGCACAGCACTTGCAGAACTATCTGAGTTACAACATCATGCGCTTCTTCGAGAATATCGCGCCGGGAAAGAACGGCGGTGGATGGGTGGATGCCGGTGGAATACAGATGGGTATCGACCGCTATGCCGAGCAGGTGCATCTCACCATGCTCTCCAAGTCGCGCGAGATAATCCTCTGGAACTACATGCAGTTAGCAGAGGTTAAGATAAATCCTGACATGCGACGTGGTTGGCAGGATGCTGGCGGCAACAGTTTCAACTACGATGAGATGATGTCGCCCTTCAAGAAAGGAAAGAAGACCGTCAATCCAACGACACTTGCTCGCATTGCTGCCGTCACATTAAGGCAGGACGACGAACTGCTAAGCAAACTCGGCAATCCCACAGGTATTGTTTCGTACAAGCCGTTCCACTCGTCGGGCGAGGACTTCCTTCAGAACTATCTCGGCATGATAGGTCTGCCTATGGACATGCACCCCCGCTTCGTTGAGGGCAAACAGCAAATACTGCTCACGCAGCAGGCAGCCAAGGACAAGGACATCGTGGATAAGATGAAGGCGCAACTGCGTCTGGGCAACGATGTCATTATCACCACAGGCTTGCTCAAGGAGATAAAGGAGCAGTTGGCAGATATCTGCGAACTTTATTGCGGCGACCTGAAAGCCATTGTCAATGACTTTGGATTCCACGGCAAGTCAGAACGTGAGTTCATCATCCCACAGGTGAAGTATTTCACCAACGACTCGTGGGAGGTGGTCAGCGCTGGTCGTCCGCTCAGTGGCGGAGTGTCGGGCTATCCTGTTCTTCTGCGCAACAAATACTCCAAGGGAACGCTCTATGTGCTCACCATTCCCGACGATTTCGGCAATCTCTACGATTATCCTGCCGGAGCACTTAACCAGTTACGCAAGGCATTCAGTCGTGATATGGGCTACTACATCGAGTGCAAGTCAAAGGTGTCGCTGTTCCCATACGACAACAAGACATTCGTGGTTGAGAACTTCAACGACGAGCCAGTTGAGGTGAACATCGTCTTCAACAGCAAGGTGGCAGCGATGAAGAATCTTGAGAACAACAGCAGTGTGAAGCCCGCCGAGGGAATCGTCTATGGCAACAACCGCTGGTCGCTCTACAAAGAAGGGCAGACCGTGTTCAAGACAACACTGCCTGCCCATTCGTATAAGGCTTTCGGATATTAGTATTACCACTTAATCCATTTGTCAACATCCACATTGCCATCGAACATCGGTGCGATGTGGATGTTTTCTGTCTTCACGTCTTCCTTGCCAAGAAGGAAACGGTCGAGGAACGCGCCCACTTCGGGGAACTGGCTTTCGGGCAGTTGGCAGTGTCCGTGACCAGCGATGATTGAGTAGCCCACGCGGTCGCCGATGCCAAACTGTTCCCACACCTTCTTGGCAGCATTCATCGAGACGTACGCCGACTCGTCGGCAAGCCATTTGAAGTCAGGGTTACCCAGCACGAGCAATGCTCGCGGACAAACCATAGCGCACAGGGCGTGACGGTCGTGTGGCAGCAGATAAACGTTCTCGCCAGAGAATTTCTCCTTCATGCTCTCCAAGAACCAGTGATAGTCTGTACGCTCCAGACTTTCTACATCCCTCATGGGATATGACACGCGCCATGCGGCAGCACCGCCACCGCCCGGTTCCTGTGCTATGGTCAGAGCCACGCGCTCGTCGAAGGCACCGCAGAAAAGAGCCATCTTGCCGGCGTACGAACAACCTGTCACACCGATGTGCTTCATGTCTATTCTCGTCACCTCCTCGCCCAGCAGTTGCAGTCCGTCGAGCAGTCGGCTGAATCCCCATGCCCATTCGCTGTATGCACCGTTGTCCTTCAGTTCGGGGTATAGTCTGTCGAAGTTGTGTTCGCCGCGGTCGTGATGCTTCCGCCATTGTCCCTGCGAGTAGTCGTTCACCTGCGACTCATGGAATGTCGTCATTGCGATGCCCCTTTCCTCAAGCAGTTGTCGCGGCAGAGCAATCATGCTCGAACCAATCATGAGAGGGTAGGGTGCCTTGCCCGTTTTCGGATATATGATGTGCGACTTCAGGTGCAGTTTCTCGCCGTTGACGGTGACCTCCACGTTCAGTGTGTCGAGGTCCATCCATGCCTTGATGTTCTCTTTCTTTACGGCAGGCTTCTTTCCAATCTCGAATTGCTGTATGCTTGCAGCAATTTCGTTGCGCCGCTTCTCCCATTGCTTGAATTTCTTCACTCGACCATTGCCGTCGAACCATGCCAGCGGGTCGGGCAGGGTGTAGCAAGGATTCTTCAGTATGCTTATCTCCTTGTTGTACGTTGCCCCCGAGTTCTCCTTGTCATAAACCAGAGGGATGTTCTTTTGTGCCAAGACATTACTTGGCAGCAGCATTGCCATCGACAGCGCCGCACCCATTACTTTCCAAAATCTGTGTGACATAGTGATTATATTATTAATTGTTGCAAAGATAATAATTCTTCGCAATAAGTCAAAGCCAGAAGTCTTAAATATAAATAATGTGTGAAAGATTTCTTTAAGTCGTGGGAAATGCTTACCTTTGCAGCCTGATATTTAATTATTTAAGGTAAAAACGTAATATGAAAGCATTTGTTTTTCCCGGACAGGGAGCACAATTCGTAGGAATGGGTAAAGACCTCTACGACAGCAATCCATTGGCAAAAGAACTTTTCGAGAAGGCTAACGACATTCTCGGTTATCGCATAACAGACATCATGTTCGAAGGAACAGACGATGAACTGAAGCAGACTAAGGTTACTCAGCCTGCCGTATTCCTTCACAGTGTTATCAGCGCGCTCTGCATGGGCGACGACTTCAAACCAGCCATGACAGCAGGTCACTCACTCGGCGAGTTCTCTGCTCTTGTTGCTGCCGGAGCACTGAGTTTCGAGGACGGTCTGAAACTCGTTTATGCACGTGCTATGGCAATGCAGAAGGCATGCGAGGCTGCACCTTCAACAATGGCTGCTATCATCGCACTGCCTTTCGAGACAATCGAGAAGGTTTGCGACGACATCACAAAGAAGGGAGACAAGGGCGTTGTTGTTCCAGCCAACTACAACTGCCCGGGACAGTTGGTTATCTCTGGTAACATCGAGGCCATCAACGAGGCATGCGAGCAGTTGAAGGCTGCAGGTGCCAAGCGTGCTCTGCCTCTGAAGGTGGGTGGCGCTTTCCACTCTCCGCTGATGCAGCCTGCCAAGGACGAACTGCAGGCAGCAATCGAGGCAACAGAGATAAGCACTCCTAAGTGCCCTGTATATCAGAATGTTGATGCTAAGCCTCACACCGACCCAGCCGAAATCAAGAGCAACCTCATCGCACAACTCACAAGCAGCGTTCGCTGGGCACAGAGTGTTGAGAACATGATTGCCGACGGTGCCGACGACTTCACCGAGTGCGGACCAGGCAAGGCTCTTCAGGGTATGATTGCAAAGATCAACCGTGAAGTAAGTGCACACGGTATAGAATAATTCTTTGAACATTGAACTTTGAACATTGAACTCGATTAATGCATTATTTCAAAATCAAAGCCGAGAGCATTGTTCAAAGTTCAATGTTCTTTTAGTCGGCTAACGCCTTTATAAAAGCGGCAAAGCCGAGCGCAATGTTCAAAGTTAAATGAAACCAATAGTTTATCAAGTATTCACTCGACTCTTCGGGAACAAGAACGCCACAAATAAAGAGTGGGGCACACTGGCAGAAAACGGATGTGGAAAGATGAACGATTTCGACATCCCCACGCTAAGGCGAATAAAAGACTTAGGTGTCACACATATATGGTACACTGGTGTTATAAGACACGCCACAGCAACCGATTATTCCAAGTACGGCATTCCGCGTCAGCACCCGGAAGTGGTGAAGGGCATTGCAGGCTCGCCATACGCCATCTGCGATTATTATGATATCGACCCCGACATCGCCGTGGACGTGAACAACCGCATGGGCGAATGGGAAGCGTTGATAGAGCGAACGCATAAGGTGGGGCTGAAGGTGGTCATGGACTTCGTGCCTAATCATGTGGCACGCGAGTATCACAGCATCTGTAAGCCACAAGAAATAAGAGACTTAGGCGAAGACGATAACAGCGAATGGCACTTCTGCACCCAGAACAACTACTATTACTGTTGGGGACAGCCGCTCGACCTCTCCGACGTTTGCACAGAACACAACTATCAGGAGATTCCTGCAAAGGCAACGGGCAACGACAGGTTCTTTAACCGGCCGTCCAAGAACGACTGGTATGAGACGGTGAAACTGAACTATGGCATCGACTATTGCGATGCCGGAGGACGCTCAGAACACTTCGACCCTATCCCTGACACATGGCACAAGATGACCCATATTCTCCTGTTCTGGGCTAAGAAGGGCGTCGATGCGTTCCGTTGCGACATGGCTGAGATGGTGCCTGCCGCCTTCTGGGCATGGGCAACAGACAAGGTCAAGTTCGTCTATCCCGAGGTGAAGTTCATCGGCGAGGTGTATAACCCTGCCGAATATCGCAACTACATCCGCGCCGGTTTCGACTGGCTCTACGACAAGGTGGGCATGTACGACTGCATACGCGATGTGGTCTGCGGCAAACGTCCCGCATCGGCAATAACATACGAGTGGCAGGCCACCGACGACATACGCGACCACATGCTTTATTTCCTGGAAAACCACGACGAGCAACGACTGGCAAGCGATTTCTTCGCAGGTGATGCACGCAAGGGCATTCCGGCACTGATAGCCAATGCCCTCATGCTGCCTAACCCATTCATGCTATATGCAGGACAAGAGTATGGAGAGCGCGGCATGGACAAGGAGGGATTTAGCGGCAGAGACGGACGCACCACCATTTTCGATTATTGGTGTGTTGACTCCATTCGTCATGGCTATTACCAACGCCGCAAACTCACCAAGGAAGAAAAGGAGATAGAGCAGAAATACAAGAAGATACTGAAACTAGTAAACAAAGAAAAGGCATTGCGCGAAGGAGAGTTCTACGACTTGATGTACGTAAACCAGCACATCGGCAATCAGCAGTACGCATTCCTTCGCAAAGCAGACAAGGAAGTAATACTCGTCGTGGTGAATTTCTCTCCGAGGATGGCAACGATAGACCTCACCATTCCGCGTCACGCCTTCGAGCACTTGCATGGAACACCCTCTGAGGTCGTTTCTGTAAGCCTGTTGAACAAGGATAAACGCAAGATGTTCATCTACCCCGACATGGCCATTCCTCTCGTCATTCCCGCATTGAGCGCTATAGTCTATAAGTCAGTTTTACCATAGAATTAATCACCATGCCAGAAGACTACATCCTGAACGAGCACAACAAAGAGGAGTTTCCGCCAGCCCACACCGCCGAGCATCTGCTGAACCAACTAATGCAGCGCATGTTCGGGTGCGAGCGTTCGCGAAACGCGCACATCGAGCGCAAGAAAAGCAAGATTTCATACATCCTCGACCACAAACCCGACCGCCACGAAGAGCGCGAGATAGAACAGACGATGAATCAGTTGATAGAGCAGGACATGCCCGTCACCTTCGAGTATGTCACACGTGCCGAACTCGAAGGCATGGTGATGGAAGCCGCTCCCGACTCTCCCGACTCGCGTCTGTCGCTCGACCGTCTTCCCGACGATGCCTCCGAGACAATTCGCCTCGTGCGCATCGGCGACTATGACGTGTGCCCCTGCATCGGCAAGCATGTCCGCTCCACCTCACAGATAGGACGCTTCGAACTCCTCGGCACCAACTGGGACGAGCAGTCCAGAAGTTTCCGCGTCCGCTACAAGGTAGTGCAGTGATTCCCACTTATATCTCCTGGAAATGCCAGATATATACAAGTGAGGGAGTGATTAGGGTCTAATCACTCCCTCACTTGTGCTTACATGGACAATAAACATATAAAGGTAAAAAGGTAAAAAAGTAAAAGAGTAAAAAGTTTGCGAGTAAATAGGTAATTTACATCCCTCCCTTTGGGAGGGCTTGGGTGGGCTTTATCTCTCGGGATGGCTTGGGCAGGCTTTATCTTTCGGCAGGGCTTATCCCTCCCCCTCGAGGGAGTAGGAGAGGGGTTTTGTTATAGAGGGGTTCCGTTGTGTGATATTGTGTGAAATTGAGTGAAGGTCAATTTCACACTTTAATGTCTTGAATATTAAAACGTTACACAAGATGTGAAGTTGTGACATTGAAATTCGCTTTTTTAAGAATGAAAAAATAACACCCTCATTTAGTACGCTTCAAAAAATAAGGTAATTATATACTAACCCTATAAATGAAATGTTTCTAAAAATGTCGTACTCAAAGTTTCCCCACCCCTGTAGGGGCGGGGAGTCAATAGCAAGGGGTCGAATAGTATATAATTACCAAAATAAAAATACTTGTTTTATTTTGTTTTTTATTCACTTCTTTATATCTTTGCACCAACAACCGCCGACACACCGTAAACGGCAAGCCAAGGCAGATTCCCTGAGTGAAGGGTGGCGGTTTAACTTTCGTGGATATTAAATAACGACATGAGCAGTTATTAGAAGATATAGAAATCTCGCAAATTTCATTATCAAACCAAGATGCTGATAATTGTGAATGTCCGCGCTTTAGCGTGGACGTCACTTATCACTTGGTTGGGCATGCGAGAGCCTCTATATCTGGTAAGAGCGGACACGCTTTTATCGTATATAGAGGCTTCTGCATAGTAAGCCCAAAGAGTTCCGATAAGTGCTTATTGTCCAAAGGCTATAAGCGCAAGAATGCCAAACAAAGAATATGACGCTGATGCGGATTTGAAATCCGCATCCCCTGAGTCGGGGATTTCAAATCCCCTCCATCACGAAATGGACATCAGGGAGGATGACCTGTTGGCGTTGTCTGCAGAGGTGCTTGACACCCTACTGCGCGACCACACCACAGGCCGCAATATCTTCTGGGCTACGCACGACTATGAGGCACTCGGCTCAGACTATGATTACCATTCTGAGATTCTGCCCCACCTGATAACGGGCGAGCACGGAATGGTTATCCGTCCGCGTGTGCTCAAATCGAAAGAACAGCAGACGGACAGAGCCAAAGACATGGCAGAGGTATTCACCCCATCGTGGGTGTGCAATGCCCAGAACAATCTTGTGGATGAGGCTTGGTTTGGCCGAAAAGATGTCTTCAATGTTGAAGACAACGAGAATCATACTTGGAAGCCAAACCCACAGACAATCGAATTCCCTGAAGACAAGACTTGGAAAGACTATGTTCGCGCAACCCGCTTGGAGATGGCCTGCGGCGAGGCTCCCTATCTGGCGAGCCGCTATGATGCTACGACGGGAGAGCCTATTCCGATAGAACGACGAATAGGCCTGCTCGACAGGAAACTGCGCATCATCAGCGAGAACGTGGACGTGAGCGGCGAATGGCTGGAATGGGCACAGACGGCCTATAAAAACATCTACGGCTTCGAATGGCAAGGCGACAATCTGCTCTTGGCACGCGAAGCCTTGCTCTGGACCTTCATAGAGTATTACCAAGCGAAGTTCCACAAGGCACCACTTCTGAAATCCATCAACTACATCGCTTATATCATTTCCTGGAATCTATGGCAGATGGACGGACTGAAGGGCGTCGTGCCAGACTCGTGCCGTCATGGTGTGACGGAGAAGGTACAGACTCTTTTCGGCGAAGAAGAACAAATGGTTCATTGTCCTGGCTGTCAGCAGGATGACATCCGCCGGCATAACGGCACCTACTGCCTTATCCGCGACTGGGGAAACAAAGACCCGCGAACGGGTGAGAATAACCGCAAAATCCGATTTATCGACCTTATGAAATAATGACCTATGGCAACATTCGAATCCTCTCTAAAGTCAAAACTCATCTATGTGTTCGCCATCAACGATGAAAGGCATCGTGACTGTCTGAAGATTGGCGAGACAACCATTGACGAAGACGACGGCAGCAACCTCTTCAACAATACGGAGGCACTCCAAAAGGCAGCCCACCACCGCATCCGCCAATACACAAAGACCGCAGGCATAGCATACCAACTGCTCTATACGGAAATAAGCATATTCGTGCGTAGCGGCATGATTATGACTTTCAACGACAAGCAGGTGCACCGCGTACTGGAGCGCAGCGGCATTAAACGCAAGGAATTTGAGGGAGTCAGCGGAGCCGACGAATGGTACTGCTGTGACTTGGAGACGGTGAAGAAAGCCATTGCAGCCGTCAAGAAAGGAGAAACGAGCCTGCATCCGTCAGAGATTACCCAAGGACAGTCACCCATTATCTTCCGTCCAGAGCAGCAGGAAGCCATCAATAAGACACGCAAGCGTTTCCGCAAAGGCAATCAGATGCTCTGGAATGCCAAGATGCGCTTCGGGAAGACGCTTTCCGCCCTACAGGTGGTAAAGGAAGAAGAATTCACGCGTACCTTAATATTAACCCACCGCCCCGTGGTGGATAAAGGTTGGTTTGAGGATTTCGGCAAGATATTCTACGACCGCCCCAACTTTCATTATGGGTCACGCACTAATGGCGAGACATTCGAAACGCTGGAGTCTATGGTAGCCAAGCACCCCTCCTCTCGGGAGGGGAAGGGGGTGGGCTTCGTCTATTTTGCCTCCATGCAAGACCTCCGTGGCTCTGAGCAAGTAGGCGGAAAGTTCGATAAGAACAATGAATTATTTTCTGCCGCATGGGACTTCGTCATCGTTGACGAGGCACACGAAGGGACGAAGACGGAATTAGGACAGAACGTATTGAAGGAACTGATTAAGCCAGATACCAAAGTGCTGCAACTCTCGGGTACTCCCTTCAACCTCTTTGACGATTATTCAGAAGAAGAGATTTTCACTTGGGACTACGTGATGGAGCAAAAGGCAAAGCAGGCTTGGGCCACGGACAATCCCTACGAGCCGAATCCATACGCTTCGCTTCCTGCCATTAATATCTACACCTACGACCTTGGCACGCTGATGTCTGAATATGTGGAAGATGAAAAAGCATTCAACTTCCGCGAGTTCTTCCGTACAAAGGACACCCCTCTCTGCGGGAGAGGGGCTGGGGGTGAGGCTTTTATCCACGACAAGGACGTGGACCGTTTTCTCGACCTGCTCTGCAAGGACGACAAGGACAGCCTCTATCCATACTCAAACGATAAGTTCCGCCGCATCTTCCGCCATACGCTATGGTTAGTGCCTGGGGTGAAGTCGGCTCGTGCATTAAGTACAAAACTGAAAAGTCACCCCGTGTTCGGTATGTTCCAGATTGTCAACGTAGCAGGCAATGGCGACGAGGACGAAGAGAATGCCGAGGCCTTGCAGATGGTGAACAAGGCCATTGGCGAAGATCCCGACGAGACCTATACCATCACGCTGAGTTGCGGACGGCTGACCACGGGAGTAAGCATCAAGCCATGGACGGCAGTCTTCATGATGGCTGGCTCGTTCAGCACTTCCGCAGCCCAATATATGCAAACTATCTTCCGCGTGCAGACACCGTTTACCAATCACGGACGCATGAAGGAACAATGCTATGCCTTCGACTTTGCCCCCGACCGTACGCTGAGAGTATTGGCAGAGACGGCTAAGGTGAGCGCAAAGGCAGGAAAGCAGACCGAAGAAGACCGCCGCATACTTGGCGACTTCCTGAACTTCTGCCCCATCATCTCGATAGACGGTTCGAAGATGAAGCCCTACGATGTGAACAAGATGATGAGCCAACTGAAGAAAGCACAAATTGAAAAGGTGGTGCAATGTGGCTTCGAGGACGGCGCACTCTATAACGATGAACTGCTGAAGTTGACAGACGTGGAATTGCACGACTTTGACGAACTGAAGAAAACCATCGGCTCTACAAAGGCAATGGCAAAGACGGGCGACATTGATGTGAACAACCAAGGTTTCACCAACGAGCAATATGCAGAGAAAGAGAAACTGGAGAAGAAGAAAAAGAAAGACCTGACTCCAGAGGAAAAGGCCCGACTGGAAGAACTGAAAGCCATGAGCAATCAGCGCCGTAATGCCATCTCAATTCTTCGCGGCATCTCCATTCGTATGCCGCTTCTGATATATGGTGCTGAACTGAAGGAGCAGCGAGAGCAGAGCGGAACTGGTTCCAACTCTGCCGAGTCGCGACTGAAGTCGACCGAAGGTCAACTGAAGGACGAGGATGAAGAAATCACCATCAACAACTTTGCTTCGCTGATAGATGACCAGTCGTGGGAGGAATTCATGCCCAAAGGTGTTGATAAGGAACGCTTTGAGAAGTTCAAGAAATACTACGATCCCGACATCTTCAGAGAGGCAGGTAAACGCATCCGCGAGATGGCCCGCGCCGCCGATAAGTTCACTATCGAGGAACGCATTGAGCGCATAGCCGCCATCTTCAACACCTTCCGCAATCCAGACAAGGAAACGGTGCTGACTCCCTGGCGAGTGGTCAACATGCACATGAGCGACTGTCTGGGAGGTTGGTGCTTCTATGACAAGGATTTCAAAGAGCCGCTTTCCATTCCGCGATATGTAGAACAAGGCCGGGTGACGAAAGATGTCTTCCGGCCTGATGCCCACATCTTGGAAATCAATTCCAAGAGCGGTCTCTATCCGCTCTACGTAGCCTACAATATCTACCGCGCAAGAGTTGAGGCTGCCAAGCAGAAATACGGAGAGGTATCTCACGGCTTTGCCATGAACCTGTGGGATGCCACCATCGAAGAAAACATCCTCGTGGTATGCAAGACCCCGATGGCAAAAAGCATCACCAAGCGCACGCTTGCCGGTTTCCGCAATACCCGTGTGAATGCCCAATATTATCCCGACTTAATCCAAAATATTTCAGAACACCCAGAGGCCGTTGTCAACACCTTCCGCGATGGCAAACATTTCTGGAAAATAAATCAAGATACTAATATGAAGTTAGACGCTATAGTTGGAAATCCGCCGTATCAGGTGATGGACAAAGGGGAATGCACTTCTTCAACAGCAATTTATCCTCGCTTCATTGACCTATCATGTAAATTGAAACCTAAATATGTGTCACTAATCACACCGTCACGGTGGATGACAAAACAAGGTCGTGGCTTGTCAGAGGAATGGGCTGAAGATATGTTAAATAGTAATCATTTCGTTAAAATTCAAGATTATCTAAATGCCAGCGAATGTTTCCCCGGCGTTGAAATTAAAGGTGGTATATGTTTCTTCTTGTATTCCACAAGATATGAGGGACCATGTCACTATGTGATATTACAAAATGGTGTTGCCACAACTAAAAATAGCTATCTCAATGAATGGGGAATGGTAATTAGAGATGGACAAGCAGAAAGCATATTGAAAAAAGTTTCATCTATAGAGGGAAATGATTATTTCAATCATAATTCGTTTGCATCAATCGTATGTGCTCGTCACCAATTTGATCAGGGGGCACAGCTCAGTACGAGTTGGAGAGGTTTTGTTGAAGATAAAAACAGCACAAATAACATTAAGTGTTACTTGAATAAGCAATTACTATCCAGCGGATATGGATGGGTAACATATTCAGACATCCCCAAAAACCAAACAGCCATAGGAATGCATAAGATATATATATCAAAAGCGTATGGTGCTGGAGAAGGATTCCCTCATCAAATAATTGGTGTTCCTTTTTATGGCGAGCCTGGAAGTGTTTGTACTGATACATATATCGTCATCAGAAAGGTTTGTGGATTTGAATCAAAAGAAGAAGCGGAAAATGTTATATCGTACATGAAAACGCGTTTCTTCCGATACCTTGTGTTTATAAAAAAGAAAACCCAGGATGCCGCAAGGGATGTTTACCAATTCGTCCCCCTCCAAGATTTCACTCGACCTTGGACGGATGCCGACCTCTATGCAAAGTACAAGCTGACGGACGAGGAAATACAGTTCATCGAGTCGATGATTAAGCCTATGGAATAAAATAAAATGGACATAGAACCGTCCCCCGTTCACATAGTGAAAAAGGTTTCTAAGATTTCCTTTAGGAGTGGCATGAATCCAGAAGGAAAGACAGCCTGGAAAATCATCTTCCACTTTTAGACGTATGTTTTTCGGCATTTTATTTGGAAAAATCATATAAACATCATATCTTTGCAAAAAAAGAGGAAGTATGGACAGACTGAATGGAATATTTGAGGCAATACAAACCGAGGGGTTCAGTGAGTCAACACTTCTGCTGATAGACAAATATGTAAACGACATAAAAAATGGGACAGAAGATTTTCCTAGATTCAATCTACCAGAGCATGCAGGATTCAGCAAGGGAGGTACGCCTCTCATTGGGGCGTCCATCGTCGCATGCTACGCGACAGCAAGCCTTACAGCAAGTCGCCATGCTGAAGGCTGCGAAGGAAGCCCAGCAAACTGGGAGATAGATGAACTGCAAGAACGCCTTATAGAGGAATGGGCCAGAGCCGCCAATCTATGGGAAGATGACTCTGAGCAGATTCTCATAGGAGAGTTTGGCCCAATGATTGCTCAAGGCGCGGAGGCAAAGGTCTATTATAAAGACGGAAACACATCGGTAGTAAAAGAACGCGCTTCCATCTATTCCACCACACAAAAAGCACTTGATGCCATTGCATTGCATAACTATCTCTTTCCGGAAACAGCCATGAAAGTGATAGGCTTTACTCGTGATGGTGACGGACTTATGCGCATTGTCTTGACGCAGCCATACGTGAACTGTATGCGATTAGCAACAAAAGAGGAAATTGACAATATGGTTGCCGCAAAAGGGTTTCATGACAATTGGAATGGACAGGGTGTAAACTACATTTCTGAACGTATGGCACTTGAAGACATGCATCCTGCCAACGTTTTTATTGATACAGTAACTGAAGAACCCATCTGTATCGATTGTATCGTTAAGTTTGTATAGTGGAGAGAAATTCCGTTTTGTCCCCCTCCAAGACTTCACCCGTCCTTGGACGGATGCCGACTCTATGCAAAGTACAACCTGACGGATGAGGAAATCCAGTTTATCGAGTCGATGATTAAGCCTATGGAATAAAATGTGAAGGGGCTTTGAAATCAGCGGGACTGGTTTGATTCCTGGAAGCGGAATCGCTGTTGCGGGGCAGCAGGAGACTTCGGTTATACGTGTTGATGCAGTATCCAGACTGTAAGCAAATCAAAGCCGTTGAAGGCAACAACTGAAAGAACTGGCTAAATATGCTTTATCTCTGCATCAACCACAAAGATGTCGCCATCCACATCAACCAGAACGTTGCGAGGAACAAGGTCCCATGCCTCAAAACTCCATTAGAGAAACGCCCTTCTTGAGCAGTTTTCTCGAAACCAAGAGCCGCCGTCCTTGGCCATTTGCTCAGCAGCACGCTGCTCTGCCTCAAAATGACTTACATCTGCTTGGCTATCTCGACATTGCGCTTCATGTACAGCGCAAAGTCGCTCGAGTTCATCGGCGATTGCAGCGATGCGGCTATTTTCCGCATCTTGCGCTCCGTTGCTTCCTTGTGGAACTGGTTGAGATATGTCATGACTCATCTTGCTTAGAATTTCACATGGCAAAGATATGATAAATTAACGGAACCTGCAAATAAAACTATAAAAATATACCAACAAAGAATCAGCGTTACTGTTTTTTGATTCCAGAAAGTGGAACTGCTGCTACAGCATAGAGGATGGGCGATTTTTTCCAAGATGGAACAGATTGTTAGACAATACTTATAAAGGGAAGTGATATTAAATTGAAATTCAAGAACCGACAGTTTCTGATTGCCTCGCAATAAGCACAAATTGCTATGCTTTCAAAAAAAGTAGTATAGAAGTTGTACTAATTTAAAAATAAAAGCATATCTTTGCGGTTGACGAAATGGAGGAGAGAGAAGGATAGGAGGAGTAATCTATGAAAATGTCTAATCAGTTGACCATAAGTCTGAGGAAGAAGCAGTTGCAAGAGGAGTATGAGCACCTGCAGGCTGTATATTCTAATCTCATTGCTGTTCGCGATGAGATGGTGCAGGTTGAGGCTCCAAGACTGGAGGCTCTTTATATGGAGACCTTGGGACAACTGCAATATGAGGTGCTGTCGCTGGAGTATGACATCGCGCTGCTGAAACTTGAACGTGACCTATTGCAGGCGTATGTAAACAGAGGCGAGAAACCCGACATCGAAGAGGTGGATGAAGAGGTAAGCAAGGCGGCAGACGCATATAATGAGACCCTGCACGAGGAGGAAGAGAAGATAAAAGAGGCGAAGGCTTATCTTGAATACCATTCGGAGGGGGATAAGGAAAAGGAGGAACTGAAGAAGCGAGAACTGAAGGTTCTGTACAAGAAAATGGTGCAAATGCTTCATCCCGACTTGCATCCTGAACAGACTGAATGGGAAAAGGAACTGTTTCTGAAGGTACAGGACGCATATCGTGAGGGAAATATTGAGAGACTGCGACAGTTGGCAGAAGAATTGAACACTGGAGTGCCGTCTGCAATGGTTGGCAGCGAGGCCGTGGAAGAATGGGAGGAGCGTGTAAGGAAACTAAAGGAGCAAATCGATGTCTTGAGACAGGAAATAGAGGACAGGAAGAGTTCGTTCCCGTTTACTTATAAGGAAAAACTGAATGACAAAGAACTGATGTCGGCAATGCAGGAGAAACTGCGTGCAAGGATAGAGATTCTGAAACGGGAAAAGGAACGCCTGGCGAAGATAGTGAAAATGATGAAAGGAAAGAAACATGGAACACGGCATTGTAAAAATCAGTCCTGAACTGTTGGAAATGCTTGGCACAAGGTTGCCTAACAGTCTTCAACCTTTCAGCCGAGAGATATTCTTGTTGGATATTGTTGTTGCTGGCACGTCCTTCTGCAAGAAGATGGACAAGGTGTACCCAGAACTGGAGAAGGGGACGGTGCTCAGGATGGAACGACGTCCCAAGAACAGGTATGACAAGCAGGCCATAGCGCTATACTATAAAAAGGTGAGGGTGGGATGGGTTCCCAGAGAACTTAACCTTGTGATTTCCCGATTGATGGATGCTGGCAAGGCTTTCTTTTGCCGGATAGAGGAGGTGTCGCTGGTGAATGACTTCTGGGTAAAGATAGATGCTAAAATCTATATGGTGGAATAACGGTTGCAGGCGAAAGGAAGCAATAAGACCCTCCAAACGGGTTAGTGTTCTGAAAGATGCGGTACTCAATGTTTCCCCGCCCCTGTAGGGGAGGGGATAGGGGTGGGGTCAGTAATATTAAGTAAAGAGATAGAAGGATATATGAGAAACTTGGAGGATTATTTCAGAAATGTTCATCAGCAAGATGGGTTTCAAGAGGAAAGCAGGCTGATTCACTCTTGCCCAGAACTGATAGATTGTGTTCGGGCAGTGGGGTTCCTGCCGTTGCTTGAGAGTGGCATACGAGGATATTCCGCGGAGTCGCTGATGGCAGAGGAATGTCAGTATGTGCAGTTCCCTGACGGCTCATGGGAATGGCCGCTATGGCAATGGAAGGGCTCGGTGGTCAGGGAGGGCGACTGTGTCTATGGCAAGTTCTTTGCCGGAAAGGCTGGTTTCATCAGTCGTGAGTGGTGGCCCGACTTCTACAACTGGCGGCGCAGCAAGAGTCAGGAACCGGAGGAGGGTAGCATAGAGGAAGCCATACTTGCCACTCTTGGCGAGCATGGCAGCATGATAGCGCGTGAACTGCGTGCCGCATGCGGTTTCACGGGGCCTAAGATGCGTTCTCGTTTTGATGCCTATATCGGTCGTTTGCAGATGGCTTGCCGCATAGTGACCGAGGACTTTGTTTATCCCGTTGACAAGCACGGGCGTGAGTATGGTTTCGGATGGTCGCTGCTCACCACTCCCGAGGCATTGCTCGGCAAAGAGAAATGCCTGTGCGAGCGCACTCCGCAAGAGTCATACGCTCGTATTAAGGAGCATCTTTCACGTCTGCTTCCTTATGCTACAGAGAAACAAATCTGCAGACTGATATAAAATCATTACTCAACTATCGAATGTAGAAGGAGTTAAGGAGTATAGGAGTTTTCGCGGCTTTCTGCCGCTGGAGTGCAGACATCAGTTCTACTCAATCAAACTAACTTCGCTCAACTCTCAACCCTCAACTCTCAACGTTCAACTCCTTACAGCAGTTCGTTGATGGCTTTTTCTACCTCCTCCATGCTGTCTGTTGGCTCGAAGCGGCGAACGACGTTGCCTTTGCGGTCGATGAGGAACTTGGTGAAGTTCCATTTAATGTCGCTGTTCTTGTCGTAGTCGGCATCGCGCTTGCGCATCATGCCGTCCATCATCTTACCGCGCTCGTCGCTGGTATCGAACCCGCCGAAGCCCTTCTGACTTTTCAGAAAGATGAATAGCGGTGAGGCGTTGTCGCCGTTGACATCAATCTTCTCGAACTGTTCGAACTGGGTGTTATACGTTGAGGTGCAGAACTGACGTATCTCGGCAATCGAGCCCGGTGCCTGTTGCCCGAACTGGTTGCACGGAAAGTCGAGAATCTCAAGTCCCTGTGCATGATATTTCTCATACATCGACTCCAGTTCCTTGTACTGCGGTGTGAAGCCGCAACGTGTGGCGGTGTTGACGATGAGCATCACCTTGCCTTTGTATTGTTTCAACTTGAGGTCTTTGCCGTCGGCTTTCTTCACTTTTATGCGATAAATCTTGCCCTTTCCGCCTGAAAGCATAGAGTTCTCAGAGAAGGCCGAGGACACAGAGGGTTGTGCGGTGAGACATAGCAGTGCAGTTAAGAGCAATATAGATTTCACTGCGGTGTAGATGTTTTGTTTCATATTACTTGAATTTTATTATTTAGTGTTATTGAAGTTTCGCAAACTCAACTTCTTTGGAGTTAAGGAGTTCTTTCTCTGCTTCGCTATGAAAGCGACGCAAGCGTCGAGCGATGGAGTTAAGGAGTTATGACATTAGTTATCTTCTCCTTTTCCATTTGGAGTTCTTTGCAAGCAAAGCGACCAAAGGTCGAGCGATTGGATATTAGGGTGTTGTCTTAACTCCTTAACTCCTTTAACTCCTTAACTCCTTCAACTTGCGAAAGTTGAGTTTAGTGTTATCTTTCATTATGGCATGGAAGATGGAGTAACTGAACTCGGGATTCATTTCTTCGAGTTGTGCAATGATGCCTTTCATGTCGTGGCGGTGAGAAGCATCCTCGTATGGGCAGTTCTTCACCTGCTTGCGGTATGCCTGGATGTGCGCGAAACTCTCCAAGTCGTGTTCGCGGATGAGGCAGAGCGGACGGATGATAGTCATGTCGAACTTGTCCATCTTCATCATCGGCCGCATCGTTGAGAACGACCCTTCGAAGGTGAGGTTCATCAGTGTCGTCTGTATGATGTCGTCCTTGTTGTGGCCGAGTGCTATCTTGTTGCATCCCAGTTCTTTAGCGGCGCTGAATAAACGTTTCCTACGGTGCCATGAGCACAAAAAGCAATGGGGCTTTTGTCTTGAACTTTGCGGGCTAACACTGGGGGTAGCCCCTACTTCCGACTTTGAACTTTGAGATGTGGTCGAAGTGTTGGGACTGATAGTGGCATCGAGGAGATGCAACTTCACTCCCAGTGACTCGGCAAAACCGCGAAGATAATCCTCGTCACACTGATATGGGATGTCTGTCATCCTCACGAAGGCTGCCTCCACGCTGAATCGAGGTTTGAAGATGCGTGACCGCTGTGCCATCAGTTGCAGCAGCGACATGGAGTCCTTGCCACCAGAAAGCCCGATAAGTATGCGGTCGCCATCCTCAATGAGAGCGTATCTTTTCAGTGCTTCATTGAAGAGACGATTTATACGGGTGCAAATCAGTTTGTCGTCTTTCTCCATCATTTGCTGCCAAAGATACGAAGAAAAGAGAGAAATAAGAAAAGAAATTGACATTTTCTTTTTGTTTTCATCATTTTGCCATATCTTTGCAGTGTCCAAGTAGGAGGTGACGTGTCCCACGTCACAATTCGTGATTTTGTGACGTGGGACACGTCACCTCCTACCGCAAAACAGACAAATAACTTTTAGTTATATAGAATAAGTGGTTTGTTTAATCTAAAAATATCAATGATGAAGAAGAACATTATTTTATGCATTGCAATGACAATGCTGACGGGATGTGTCACGGCGCAGGACATACAGTTGCCCGAGCCTGACAAGAGTGCAAAGATGACCTTGATGGAAGCACTGCAACAGCGCGCTTCGAGCCGTGAGTTCAGTGACAAGGAAGTGTCTGACGCCGTTTTGTCACAAGTGTTGTGGGCTGCCTGCGGCATCAACCGCCCAGGCGAAAAGAAAATAACTGCCCCTTCGGCAATCAATGCACAGGACATCCTTGTCTATGTGGCTCGTAAGGACGGTGCCTATCTCTATCAGCCAGAGACAAACACGCTGAAGAAGGTGTGTGATGAAGATGTGCGCAAGATGGTTGCAGGTCAGCAGGAGTTTGCTGCTACCGCTCCTATATCGCTGATTTTGGTAAGCGACAAGACAAAATTCGGCGATCGCAGTAGTGGTGCCGACCTAATGGGAAACATTGACTCGGGATATGTTTCAGAGAATATATGCCTTGTGTGCACAGCCCTCGGACTGAAGACGGTGCCACGCATGTCGATGGATAAGGAAGCACTTGCTAAGGCTCTGAAACTAACAGACAGTCAGGTGCTGCTGCTTAACAACCCGATAGGGTGGTAGTTTGGTTGAGCGTTGAGGGTTGAGCGTTGAGCGAGATTTGCGAAAAGGGTTGAGGGTTGAAGGTTGAGCGAGGTTTCCGATGAGTGTTGAGGGTTGAGCGTTGAGCGAGGTTTACGATGAGTGTTGAAAGTTGAGCGTTGAGCGAGATTTGTCGTTTAAACAGAATTAAACTATCTTCGCTCAACCCTCAACGCTCAACAATTAACGCTCAACGCTCAACCTTCAACGCTCAACCTTTATCACAGGCTGTCGCGCTCGCCCGACTTGAACACCTGTCCGTCCTCGAGGAGATAAACCTGAAGGTCGCCGAAGAAACCAGTGTCCTGCATCAGTTTCAGGTCAATGGCTGCTGCCTGACGCTCGGCATATTGTTTTGCACCAGTCAGTTCATCCTTGAATTTCAGCAGTTTCTTGTTGTTGTCAAATTCTGATACCCACTCGTTCTTCTCTCTGTCCCCAATTAAAAAAATCTTTGCCATGTTATTTGTTGTTTTAGTTTGTTAGTTTTTAAGTTTTAAAGTTTGTTTGGGCAAAGATACGTATTATTTGAATACGTTGCAATCGCGGAGAGTGCTTTTTTCACGATAACGTTTGCGAAAGACATTCATGTTTCGCGTGTTAAAGTAGTGCAGGAGTTCAGTAGTTGTAGGGGCTAACCTCCGTGTTAGCCCGTAAAGGAGTTCATACAGCGAAGCATTATAAATTAAGCAGTTCGCGGAAATCGTCGATGATATATTCTGCATATGCCTCCACCAATTCTTCGCGTTTGCCGTTGCCGTAGGTCACGCCCACAGCCCTGACGCCGGCATTGTGGGCCATGAGGATGTCGTAACGGGTGTCGCCTACCACGATGCAGTCCTCGGGACGCAAGCCGTTTTCGGCTATTGTCTTCAGCACTGGTTCGGCATGTGGCTTGGCATGAGTAACATCGTCGGCAGCAACGACATATTTGATGCAGTCTTCCAGATGCAGCCTCTTGACATAGCCACTGAGTGTCTCGTTTGCTCGGCTGCTGGCAATGGTAAGCAGATGGCCGCGGCGGTGCAGTTCCTGTAGCGTCTCGTAAACGCCAGGGAAGAGTGGAACGGCATCGGGAGTGTTGTTCACATCGAAGATTCGGCGATACACCTCGGCACAACGGTCGCCAAGGGCATCGTCAACCACACAGCGGTCGAAGTCGGGGTACAGTTCGGTGAAGGTCTGCTTCAGTGGCAGTCCTATCATTGCCGCGCATTGTTCGCGTGTTCGTTTGGGCAGATTCATTTCCTCGATTGTCTGCATCATCGTTTTCACTATGATGTTCGTGGTGTCGCCCAGTGTTCCGTCAAAGTCAAGTATGTATGTCATTGTTGTATTATTATTTAGTTGACAAGTTGACGAGTAAACAAGTTGACAAGTTGCTTGAACACAAAAACTGGGACAATTAACTAGTCAACTCGTCAACTCATTAACTTGTCAACTTGTTTACTTGTCAACTCATCAACTAATTAACTCGTCAACTTTCTCCTAACATAGAACTCTTTTGTTGCACAGAGGAAGAGTAGGGTGCCGGTGGCCTGTGCTGCGGCAACCGTCCAGAATGCAGCAGTATAGCCGTAATGTTCGCTGATGAAGCCACCTAACAGTACACCGAGTCCCATGCCTACGTCCCACGACACGAGCAGTGTGCTGTTTGCCGTGCCTCGCTGGTTGTGGCGCGCTATGCTTATCACCATGTTCTGGAACGCGGGCCAGATGTGTCCGTTGCCAAGACCTAAGAAGAGTGCCGAACCATAATACCCGAACTCGTTGGGACAAGCCACGAAGAGCAGGTAGCCAACGGTGGAGAGTATGGTGCCTTCGGCAGCGTTCTGCGTCAGTTTTCCTTGACGCAAAGCCTTGCTGCCTTGCAGTCTTGAGGCAATGAGTCCCACGGCGAGGATTATGAAGTAGGTTCCCGTGCCGCCAGTGATGCCCATCACCTCTTTGCTGTAAATGGCGAGGTAGTTGCTCAGCACGCCGAAGCAAAGACCATAGAACGTCATGTTCACAGCCAATAGCCAGCCTCGGGTGAGGAAGAAGCGGTCGAGAAGATTGCGCTTCGTCTTGGTGGTTTGGATGCTTGGTTGTTTGGCTGTTTGGTCGTCTGGTCGTCTGGTGGTTGGGGTGTCGTATTTCAGAGTGCTGTCGATTATCAGTCCTGCCAGCGCAATGACGAGGGCAAGCCAGAACAGCAGTTCAAAACTGTCGGTATATTTATAAATGAATATTCCCACCGAAGGCGCTATTGCCATTGCGAGATTGTTGCTCAGTCCGTAGTAGCCTATGCCCTCGTTGCGGCGCGATGACGGCAGCACGTCTATTGCTGCTGTGCTGTTGGCAACGGTGACACTGCCGAACGGCGCGCCGTGAAGTGTCCTGACAATGGTGAACAGCAATATCGTTGAAGCAGTGAGATAACCAGCGAAGAAAATGAAGAAAAAGAAGAAACTCCACAGCAGCACTTTCTTCCTCGGGAACGAGTCAACAAGATATCCGCTTATAGGACGGCTGATAAGTGCCGTCAATGTGTAGCCCGACAGCACCATACCAATAACATCTTTCGTTGCCCCGAAATTCTCTTTCAGGTATAACGGCAGCAGCGGCGTGAGCAGGTAGAAGGCAAAGAACAGCGTGAAGTTGGCTGTCATCACCTTGCAGTAGTTGCTGTTCCATAGTCTTTCCGTCATAATCTTATTCATTAACCTTTAACCTTTAACCCATAACCTATAACCTATCGCTCGACCCTGTAAGGGGCGCTTTCACAAAGCGAAGCAACTGAAAGAACCCATAACCCATTACTCCCAGCAGTCGATGTCTTTGGCGGCACCGATGAGAGCAATAATCCACATCCAGAACACTGCGCCAGGACCGCCGAAGGCTATGGCAGTGGCCACACCGGCAAGGTTGCCTGTGCCCACGCGCGACGCCAGACTGACAGCGAACGCTTGGAAAGAAGAGATGTGGCGCTTGCCGTGGTCGAATTTCTTCGCCGAGTCGCCCAGCAGCCGTATCATCTCGCCAATCATGCGGAACTGCACAAAGCGAGTGCGCCACGTGAACCACACGCCGCAACCCAGCAAGGCTGCAAGCAGAATGTAGGTCCACAGGAAATCGTTTATCGTGCTTATCACTTGTTCCATTAGCTTGTTCTTCTTACCGTAAGCCGTCGCCTCTCTGTGCAGTGTATGTCATAAAGGCGTCCGTAAATGATTTGCAAAGATAACAATAAATATGATAAAAACGGCACAGCGCAGCGAAAAAGATGTGCTCTGCGAAAGCGAAAAATGTCGTGTCGCCGACGAAAATAGCCTATATTGCTGACCAAAATAGCCTATTTTACTGACCAAAATAGCCTATTTTACTTTTCTGGAAACGAAAGAGAGTGCACACTTCAGACATAAAAAACGTTGTGAATGTTTCGTGATTAAAAGATTATTGCTTATATTTGCAAACAGATTCTTTTAGAAAAACATTATTAACCATTAAAAACGAAACAAGATGAAAAAGTACATTTGCGACGTATGCGGTTACGAATACGACCCCGAAGTTGGTGATCCCGAGAACGGAATAGAGCCAGGAACAGCGTTTGAGGACCTCCCAGAAGATTGGGTTTGCCCACTTTGCGGTGTTGGCAAGGACGAGTTCTCCGCTGCATGAACTGTTTAGAATGTTGAGTGTTGAGAGTTGAGCGCTGAGCGGAGTTTGTTTATTATTGTGTTTAAACGACTAATCTTGCTCAACGCTCAACTTTCAACTCTCAACGCTGTTCCCGTGCAGTTGATGGTAGATGCCGCCAAGTTCGAGCAGGGCTTCGTGAGTTCCGCGCTCGGCAATGCGGCCGTGCTGCATCACCACGATGCTGTCGCTGTTGCGTATGGTGCTCAGACGGTGGGCGATGACGAATGTTGAACGTCCCTGCATCAGTGAGTCCATGCCTTTTTGAACCAGTTGTTCGGTGTGGGTGTCGATGCTGCTCGTTGCCTCGTCGAGAATAAGTGCCGGCGGATTAGCCACCGCCGTGCGTGCTATGGCGAGCAGTTGGCGTTCGCCCTGACTGAGATTTCCTCCATCGCCGCGCAGCATTGTCTGGTAACCGTCGGCGAGACGACATATAAAGTCGTGTGCGCCGGTTTTCTTTGCTGCCTCAATGCATTCCTCGTCTGTCGCGGTGATTCTTCCGTAACGTATGTTTTCCATTACGGTGCCAGTGAAGAGATGAGTCTCCTGAAGCACCATGCCGAGAGACCGTCTGAGGTCTTTGCGGCATATCCTGTTTATTGGAATATGGTCGTAAAGGATTGAGCCCTTCTCAATGTCATAGAATCGCGTTATAAGATTCATCAGTGTAGTCTTTCCCGCCCCCGTTCCTCCCACAATAGCAATCTTCTGGCCTGCATCGGTATCAAGGTTGATGTCGAAGAGGACTTGTTTACTTGTCAACTTGTTTACTTGTTTACTTGTCAACTCGTTTACTTGTTTACTTGTCAACTTGTTTACTTGTTTACTTGTCAACTTGTTTACTTGTTTACTTGTTAACTCGTTTACTTGTTTACTTGTCAACTCGTTTACTTGTTTACTTGTCAACTCGTTTACTTGTTTACTTGTCAACTCGTTAGAAGGGTATGCGAAGTCAACATGTGAGAAATCAACTTCTCCACGCTGACGTGTTAGGATTTCTTTGCCGTTCTCCGTGCGTTTCCATGCCCATATACCAGTGACCTCACTGGCTTCTGCCAGCGTACCATCGGCATTTTCTTTTGCATTTACAAGAGTAACGTCTGCATTTGTATCGTCTTCTGTTTTTTCATCCATCAGTTTAAATACTCGCGATGCTCCAGCCACAGCCATAACCACACTGTTAATCTGGTTGCTCACCTGCGATACTGGCTGGGTGAAGTTTCTGATAAGTGTGAGGAACGATACGAGAGTTCCGATAGTGATAGTAAGATGAAGTGTCGAGAGCGATATCTGGTTAAGCGCGATGAGTGCGCCGAACACTGCGCATAGCACATAGATAAGGTTCGAGAGGTTTCCGTTGATTGGCATAATGATGTTTGCCACGCGGTTGGCTTCGTTGGTGTTGCTGCGCAGACTCTCGTTGAGTTTCTGGAACTGTTCTATCGCCTCGTCCTCGTGGCAGAATGTCTTCACCACCTTTTGCCCTGTGAGCATCTCCTCGATGAATCCGTTCATCTGTCCCAGACTCTGCTGCTGTGCTACGAAGTGGTTGGCAGAGCGGGCGCTGAGCGACTTTGTGGTATATACCATAGTAAGTGTGAGCACCAGTACGAGCAATGCCAGCGGCCAACTGAGCATCAGCATGCTGCCGAAGGTGATGGTGATGGTTATTAATGACGAGAAAACGTTTGGCAGACTCTGGCTTATCATCTGTCTTAGGGTGTCAACGTCGTTGGTATATATCGACATGATGTCGCCGTGGGCATTGCTGTCGAAATAATTTATCGGCAGTTTCTCCATGTGTGAGAAGAGGTCGTTGCGCAGTCGTTTCATCGTTCCCTGGCTGACGTTAATCATCAGTCGGCTATGCAGATAAGAGCAGATGGCACCCACGATGAGCACCGCCCCCAGCGTCGTCAGTGCCTGGGCGAGAGGCGAGAAGTCGGGCTGTGCCTGCTTCGTCAGAGGCAGGATATAGTCGTCGATGAGCGAGCGGGTGAACAGTGTTGATGCCAGTGTGGTGAACGATGTCACCACGATGCACACCATCACCGCCGCAAGCGAGAAGCGGTAGTTCTTCAATACATATTTCACCAGTCGCCCGATGGTCTTCATTCCGCCTTCGGGCATCTTCACTTTTCCGTGGTTTCGCGGTCCCCGAGGACCACGCATATTCATTGTCGGTGGCATAGGCTATTGTGGGTTGTCGAAATCTCCGTTAGGTTGTGTCTGTACTTCATAAATCTCTCTGTAGATGTTGCACGTGCCGAGCAGTTCCTCGTGTGTGCCGAAAGCCTCGATGCGTCCGCTCTGCATCACGATGATGCGGTCGGCATCCTGCACACTGGCTATGCGCTGGGCGATGATGAGTTTCGTGGTGTCTGGCATTTCGTTGCGGAATGCCTCTCGTATGCGTGCGTCGGTGGTTGTGTCGCAGGCGCTCGTAGAGTCGTCGAGAACAAGAATCTTGGGCTTCTTCAGCAGGGCGCGTGCTATGCACAAACGCTGTTTCTGTCCGCCCGACACATTGTTTCCGTTCTGTTCGATGCGAGTGTCGTAGCCCTCGGGCATTTCCATGATGAAGTCGTCTGCCTGTGCCAGACGGCATGCCTCACGACATTCTTCAAGAGTGGCGTCCTCCTTGCCCCAGCGAAGGTTGTCGAGAACGGAGCCAGAGAAGAGCACGTTCTTCTGCAACACCATGCTGACGCTGTTGCGTAGGGTGGTGAGGTCGTATTGTCTGACATCGACACCGCCCACCATCACCACGCCCTTGCTGGCATCGTAGAGTCTGCTAACGAGTGCTGCGAGTGTCGATTTTCCACATCCTGTGCCACCAATGACACCTATCGTCTCGCCCGAATTGATGTGGAGGGTGATGTCGCGGATGGCATAGTCGCCCGTTCCTTCGTTATAAGCGAAACTTACGTCATTGAAGTCGATGTCGCCATTCTTAACTACGGTGACGGCATTTTCCGTCGGTGATGTTATCTCTGTCTGTTCGTCAATAACCTCAAGAATGCGCCTGCCACTGGCTGCACTCATCGTTATCATGACGAAAATCATGGAGAACATCATCAGCGACGACAATATGCTCATGATGTAGGCGAATAATGATGTGAGTTGACCGGTGGTCAGTTCGCCACCCACAATGAACTGTGCACCGAACCACGACAGCGAGATGATGCAGCCATAGACCACGATCATCATTATGGGACTGTTGAGAGCCTGCAGACTTTCCGCGCGTACATATAATTTATATAGTGCCTCGGCAGCGCGGCGGAACTTCTCGTTCTCAAAGTCTTCGCGCACGAATGCCTTCACAACGCGTATCGCCGAGATGTTCTCCTGTACCGAGGTGTTCAGGTCGTCGTACTTGGTGAACACCTGTGCGAAGAGTTTCACAGTGCGGCTGATGATATTATAGAGAGCAAAACCGAGAATAAGCAGGGCGGTGAGGAATATCATGCTGGTCTTCAGATTGATGAAGAGACACATGAACATACTGAAAATCATGGTCAACGGGGCGCGCACCGAGACGCGCAGAATCATCTGGAAGGCATTCTGCAGGTTGTTGACATCGGTGGTCATGCGCGTGATGAGTCCCGATGTTGAGAACTTGTCGATGCTCGTGAACGAGAATGTCTGGATGTTCTTGTACATCGAGTCGCGCAGGTTATAGGCGAAACCTGAGCCAGCCTTGGCAGAACAACGACCCGAAAGGATGCCGAACGTGAGACTCAAGGCTGCCATCACCACCATGATGCCGCCGTAGAGATAAACATTGTTGATGTCGCCTGCCATGATGCCGCGGTCGATAATCCATGACGTGACGTAGGGAATGAGCACACCCATCACCACCTCACAGGCAGTGAACACAGGTGTCAGAATGGCAGCGGTGCGGAATTTGCCCACCTGCCGTAGCAATTTCTTTATCAATTCGGTAAGTCTTTTTACTTGTTATATGACTGCAAAGATATGAAAAAAAAGATTACTTTTCATAGGCGAAACACTTTTTTGTGTACATTTTAGACGCAAAACGCAACGTTTATCACCATTTTTTATTATCTTTACACCCAAATTATAAGACTATGGAAAATAAGGACGAGAAATTCATGCGCATGGCGATAAACCTTGCCATAGAGAATGTGGCCAACGGGGGAGGACCTTTCGGAGCGGTCATAGTGAAAGACGGTGAAGTGGTGGCGACGGGAGTGAACCGCGTAACGGCAAACAACGATCCTACGGCACATGCCGAGGTAAGCGCCATTCGAGCCGCTTGTTCCAAACTGCACACCTTCGACCTTGAGGGAACCACCATCTATACATCGTGTGAGCCATGCCCGATGTGCCTCGGAGCAATTTATTGGGCACACATATCACATGTCTTCTGCGGCTGCAACAAGAACGATGCCGAGGACATAAACTTCGGAGATGCGTTCATCTACCGCGAGTTGGAGAAACCCAACGACGAGAGACTGCTGCGCCAGCAGTTCATCATGCACGACGAGGCACTGCGTGCTTTCCGTGCATGGTCGGCAAAAGAAGACAAAATAGAGTACTGACTTTCTTCACTACTGTCATGCAAATAAAAAAAGAGCCTGATGCATAAGTGGTTGCATCAGGCTCTTTTTATTTCGTTTCTTGTTCCTTCGTTCGTTCCTTTCCGTCAGAATCAATATACTTCACTGGATTGTTCATACAATACACATACGGACTGACACTGTAGTATTTCTCCGCCAGCGGGTCAACGCTCGTCCACATCGGTACACCAGCCACATCAAACCATCGGGCACCGAAGTCGTACATGTTCAGACCGTCCTGCTTGTCCAGTTCCTTGCCCGTGAAGCGGTAAGGATGCTGGAAGTCGCCTGCCATCTGGTGTGTAGCCATTATAAATATTCTTCTTCTGAATCAATGCAATTGTGCTTTATAGGCACGTTTTAATTTTTCCTCTACATTATATATACTCTTTGCACTAAAGTGTCCTTTTATATATTCATTGGAAACTCCAAAAACTTGTTTTTGATTGTTAGCAAATATTGTTATTTCCATTTTAGGATAAAATTGAGTTACACATTTTGTCGTTGAATTATATATAATATCACATAATGAATCTATTACTTCTTGATTATCGATGCAAACATATGAATCATTACGATTTCCATAAAAAGAAATGTGTATAGAGTCTATCTTTTCCAAACGATATTCAACTAACGAGGTCTTTTGGCAAGAAAAAAGACAACATATACTACATATAATAAATACAAAAAAAAACAAATGTTTCATATTACTGCATTAATTAAAATGGGACAAAAGAGTTTTCTTCTTTACCTTTGGGAAAGGACATCACATGCCTGCTTGACAGTTTCCTGCCGTCTGGTGTGTAATCGTTGGTGATATTACGCGGTCCTTTGCTCATGTTGTGGGACTTATAAGATAAGTTATTTGATTTTTTATGCAAAGATATGCAAAATATTTGATATGACCAAGGAGTCTCATGAAAAACAAGGAAAAAAATCATTTAGCCCCCGCAAGCGAAGAAGGTTCGCCTTACTCTTCATAGGTCATTACCTTACTCTACCCAAGGTGTTTGCACGCTCAAATAGTATGATTAGAATATGGATAGAGTGTGGTTGTAACTCACCAAAAATATGGATAGAGTTTGCATTGTGCCTCTCCCTTTCATATTGTAACTGACAATGTGGCTTCAATGGAATCTTTCTACGCTTACGTGGCTAATTGTATATAGTTTCCATAAAAAAAGAGCCTGATGCATAAGTGGTTGCATCAGGCTCTTTTTATTTCGTTTCTTGTTCCTCGCGCATGTCGATGATTTGTTTCTTGCTGTCAAAGAATTCATATTGCAAGAAACCCATCTTCTGCGAAGGAATGATGTGCAGTCCCAGTCCGTATTTCATTTGCCAGCGCCGCTTCAGGCTGATGAAGCCTTGATTGATGTAGGCGGCAACATACGGGTGGACGTGCAAGTAGAATTTCTTAACGCCAATCTTATTGACAAGGCGGTCAATCTTACGCTCCAGTTGATCGGTGAAAAGGAAACTCGACTTTATGGTTCCCTTGCCGAAACAGGTGGGGCAGGTCTCTTCTACGTTTACATCCATAGCAGGTCTAACGCGTTGGCGGGTAATCTGCATCAGTCCGAACTTCGACAGCGGCAGAATGTTGTGGCGTGCCCTGTCCTTCTGCATGTTCTTGCACATGCGCTCGTAGAGCATCTGTCTGTCTTCTGCCAGATTCATGTCGATGAAGTCCACGATGATGATTCCGCCCATATCGCGCAGTCTGAGTTGTCGTGCCAGTTCGTCAGCAGCCCCGAGATTCACCTCCAGTGCGTTGCCCTCCTGTCCTTTTTCCGCTCTGGTTCGGTTGCCGCTGTTCACGTCCACCACGTGCATTGCTTCGGTATGTTCGATGATGAGGTAAGCGCCATGCTTATAGTTCACCGTCTTTCCGAAACTCGACTTAATCTGCTTAGTGATGTTAAAGTTGTCAAAGATAGGCACATTACCATTGTACAGTTTCACAATGCCTGCCTTTTCAGGGGCAATCAGCGTCACGTATTCCTTCACCTCGTTGAACACTTGCTCGTCGTTGACGTAGATGTTCTCGTACGAAGGGTTGAACAGGTCGCGCAACAGTGCTACCACTCTGCTCGTTTCCTCGTAGATGAGTTGAGGTCTTGTTTGTGTCTTTTGTACCTTGGTGATGGCATCCTCCCATCGCTTGAGGAGGATTTTCAGTTCGGTGTCGAGTTCGGCCACCCTCTTTCCCTCAGCCACAGTTCTCACTATGACGCCCACGTTCTTGGGCTTGATGCTCTGGATGAGTTGTTTCAGGCGTGCTCGCTCTTCGCCGCTTTTAATTTTAGAAGAAACAGAAACTTTATCGTTAAATGGTATCAGAACCAGGTATCTGCCTGCAAAACTCAGTTCGGCCGTCAGTCGCGGTCCTTTGGTAGATATCGGTTCCTTAACTATTTGCACCAGTACTTCCTTGTCTTTCTGCAGCAGTTCGGTGATGCTGCCGTCTTTCTTTACGTCGGGAAGCCTCGTGGCCTTTGAGAACGGATAAAGTTTTTTCCTGTCGCTCTGTACCTGTTTCAGATACTTCTCATAGGAGTTGAATTGTCCACCCAAGTCAAGATAATGCAGAAAAGCGTCGCGTTCGAATCCCACATCCACAAAACTGGCATTCAGTCCGGCCATCAGTTTCTTAACCTTAGCCACATAGATGTTTCCAACAGAGAACGAAGCCGAGCGGGGCTCTGTCTGGTATTCCACCAGGTTCTTGTCCTCCAGCAAGGCAATTGATATCTCGTTCTGCTGGACGTCAATTACTACTTCGCTGGTCATTGTCTTGTCTTTTTCCCTAACAGTATGTCGGTAGGGTGGTTAAGCATAAGAGCAAGTGTGATTACTTGCTCTTATGACGATTCTTTCTTAATCTCTTCTTACGCTTGTGGGTAGCCATCTTGTGGCCCTTCTTTTTCTTTCCGTTTGGCATAATGTTAATATTTTAAGTTTTGAAAAATTAGTCTTCGTCTTCCACTTCCTCACCCTTCATCTTTGCCACGAAACTCTTGGCTGGCTTGAAATCGGGGAAATCGTGTGCGGGAATCACTATTGTTGTGTTCTTGGAGATGTTTCTTGCAGTCTTCTCAGCGCGGTGCTTTACGATGAAACTGCCGAAACCACGCAGATAAACATTCTCTTTCTTGTCCAACAGACTGCTCTTGATGGCATCCATGAAGGCTTCAACCGTAGCAGAAACGTCTTTTCTGGCAATGCCAGTCTGGTTAACTATCTCCTCTATAATATTTGCCTTTGTCATTTTTTTGTTTTGTTAAATGATAATCAATTATTGTTTTCTCTCTCTCTTAATATCTTAATTGTCAGCCAGATTAATTCCATGCTGATTTTAAAGCGGTTGCAAAGATACAAGTTTTCCACGTGATAAAAAAATCTTTTTCGTTTTTTTTTGTAAAAAGAGCATATTTAATGAGGAGTGGAGCGATAAAACGGGGTGGCACACTATATATATAAATAATGTATAGTGGGGAAGAACTTTTCGCCGAGATAAAAAAACGAGTCCTGCCTTCGATGAAAAGCAGGACTCTGATATGGTGGCATCGCTGTTAAATCTTGTGGGGCCAGATTCTCACGTTCACCCCGTCGCTGAAGTTGCGCTTTATTCTGCCGTTCTGTTTGTTGCCCGTCTCCTCGGCGTCACGCTTGCCGGCAGGCAGGAACTTGCACCTAATGCTCTTGATGTCGCGCTGCAGGTTGAAGTCCTCTTCTTTCTCAACGCCCTCGCTCTCCACCATGAGGCGGAAGCGGCCCAGACCGTCTATCACCACGATATTAGAGTTTTGCAACTGCCGTTTCATCTCAGCCACAATCTCGTCAATCAGACCCCTCACCTCACCGGGGCGGAAAGTGGTGTTCTCGCTCACTGCCTTGGCAATCTCGCGTGTGGTCACTTCACCTGTGTAAACAGCCTCGGTGTAGTATTTCCCGTAACTGCTCTTCGTCTTGTTCTTGTACTGTTTCAGTCTTACAAATAAACTCATGGTTCTCCTTTTTTAATTAGTTGATTATCAATTCGTTATAAATGGGCTAACAAAGTTAATAACATTGTTGAACAAAGTTATTAAGATTGTTGAACAAAGTTAATAGCATTGTCTCCCGTTTTATATAACTCTTATCGTTCGATAGATATTGTGTGGAATAAGAAAATTATTTTCAACTGTCTCTACTTACATACATGATGGCGTCATACTCGTCGAGGATAGCGGAAGATACCTATTGCAAGTACCGAAAATGGCATGTAGAATGACTTATACTGATATAGGTAGACACATTTAGTAACGATTAAATGTGTATTATTATGAGAAAAAGTCTAACGAAGTACAGCGAAGAGGAGCGTTTAAACTATCTTCGTCTGTATCACGAGTCAGGAATGAGCAAGCGCAGTTTTTGCAAGCGTCATGGCATTTACAATTCCTTGCTATATTCTTGGCTGAAGAAGTACGAATGTGAAAAGAAATCAGTACCTTTGCCAGCAGAACCAGAAGTGACGGATATGGCAAACCGCAGCAAGGAAGATTACAAGGACGAGAATGCGCAGCTGAAGAAGCGCATCAAGGATTTGGAGAAGGCGTTGGAGTTCTCCCGTCTGGAGACTCTTGCGCGTGACATGATGATAGACAAGGCCGAGGAGTATTTCGACATTCCAATCCGAAAAAAATCTGGGGCCAAGTAGCAACGGAACTGGTCGGCGGGCGCAGCCTGAAGGTCGCCCTCGCCGTCCGGCTATTTGGCCATTGCCGTCAGGCCTTCTACCAGTCGAAGGCCGACATTGAGAGGGAGGTGGCTCATGAGCGTAAGGTCATAGATGCCGTCAGGGAAATCCGCTCGGAGGATCCCGGCATCGGCGGCTACAAGCTGTGGCTGATGCTCATAGCGATGTTCGGGCGCGACTTCGTGCCTGGGCGTGACCGTTTCTTTGTGCTGATGCGCCGCAAGGGGCTGATGCTTCCCAAGCCGAAGCCCCGCCACACGACGAACTCCAACCACCGCTACCACAAGTACAAGAACCTGATAAGGGGCTTTGTCCCGACCGCAGCCAACCAGCTTTGGGCTGCCGACATCACCTACATCGCCCTGGCAGGCGGCGACGTGTGCTACCTGCACCTGATCACCGACACCTACTCGCACAAGATTGTCGGCTGGGCTCTGGCCAGGACACTCAAGGCAGCCATCTCCATGGAGGCACTGAGGATGGCCGTCAATCAGGCCGTAGCCATGTCTGGCAGCGAAGTCCTCAAGGGACTCGTCCATCACTCCGACCGTGGCGTGCAGTACTGCTGCGATGCCTATGTGGCCATGCTCAAGGCGTATGGAATCACCATCTCCATGTGCGAGGACTACAAGCCGACGGACAATGCCGTCGCAGAGCGTGCCAACGGTATAATAAAGGTGGAATGTGTCTACCGCCAGAAGTGCTTCAACTCCTTTGAGCATGCCTGCAGGGTGATAGAGCGCTACATCCACTTCTACAACTACCGCCGGCTGCACATGAGCATCGGATACAAGACGCCGGCAGTGGCGCATCTGGAGCAGGGAGAGCAGAAAAGGATGTGGAAAAACAGAATTTATCCTAAAAAGCAGACAGCGAATGAAAATAATGTCGTATCTTTGCCGAGCCGAACAGACAGCCCGGGCTCTGCGTGTCCAGCATGACAGAAGTGTCAACAAAAACAGCACAGCTTTTTCGCTTGTGTCTATCAATTCAGTACGACTCCAAAACAACTGTCTACTGTTTCAGTTAATGAAGAGAAAAAGTGTCTAGTGAAATCAGGAAAAGTCAGAAATAGCGAAAAAAGGAAGAGATGGCACACCCGTGTTGTCACTTTGTCCTGTCAAACGCCTATCTTTTTAACAAAAAAACATAAATATTGCAGATTGTCGTCATATTCATGTAATAGTCTGCAATAATTTTTATATCTTTGTGGTTAGAATTTGGCAAATCACATAAAGGACTGCCAAGATAATAATATGGCAACGTGGACTAAAGAAAATCTACCAAGAGAGAATGGAGACATGGTGCCAATGCAGGTACCGATGATAATCTCCGCAAGTAGGAGCACAGATATTCCTGCTTTCTATGCTGATTGGTTTTTCCATAGGTTGAAAGTGGGATATTCTGCATGGACGAATCCATTCAATGGAGTAAAGGGTTATGTGTCTTATAGAAATACCCGTTTCATCGTTTTCTGGTCGAAGAATCCAAGGCCATTGTTGACGCATCTTGACTATCTGAAAGAACGGAATATCGGTTGCTATATACAATACACGTTGAATGACTATGAGAAGGAAGGCTTAGAACAAAGAGTTCGCCCATTAGCAGAAAGAATCGATACGTTCAAATTGCTGGTAGATAAATTGGGAAAAGGACGAGTGATTTGGCGTTTTGACCCGATGGCGTTGACAGATGACATTTCTGTAGACAACCTACTTGAAAAGGTTCAGAATATAGGTGACCAACTGAAAGGCTATACGGAAAAACTCGTTTTCAGTTTTGCTGACATACTGACCTACAAAAAAGTGAAACATAATCTGGAAGAGAGTGGCATACCTTATCACGAATGGACAAATGACCAGATGGATGATTTCGCACACAAACTCTCTGATATGAACCTCGAATATGGCTGGAATCTGCAATTAGCAACATGTGGTGAGAAGATAGACATCAAGAAATACGAAATCCAGCATAATCGCTGTATTGACGGAGATTTGATTACTCGTCTGGCTTGGCGCGACAAAGAACTGATGAAATTCATGAAGGTGAAGATATGGGATATTCCTTCCCCATCATTGTTTGGAAAAACAGAATTGCCAGAGGGCGCAATACTGTTACCCAACAATCATTATTTCATTAGCTCACACAAGAAAGATGTCGGTCAACGTCAGTTTTGTGAATGCATGGCATCAAAAGATATAGGTGAATATAATACCTGCCCCCATCTTTGTGAGTATTGCTATGCTAATGCTACAAAACAGCAAGCAATAGATAATTGGAAAAGGCATCAGCAGAATAAAAACAATGAAACAATTACAGGGAAATGAAAGAGAGTAAAACGACATACGCCTATTTGATAGAACATATGAATGAACCTACATTTCAAAAGATTTGGGAAATCGCATATGACTTTGTACATAAGCTTCCAAGTGAATTGTGCGATGAACTACACGAATCGCTGAATAGAGGTGTTGACGTTTTGGACTCTGAGCCTCTACTTCAAATGTACATTTATTCATTTGGTAAGATGCACAATGCAAAACTCCTTTATGCTTTTAACCATATTCAAGATAGGGTTATTAAAAAAGACCATATAGAAATAGTTGATTATGGCTGTGGCCAAGGCTTGGCTTCACTATGTTATCACGACTTCATAAAAGAGCATAATTTACAACAGAAGGTTACAAGAATTACATTAATAGAACCATCTCCACTTGCTCTTTCAAGAGCAGAATTGCTTTGTTCTTGTTTTTATCCCGAAGCCGAAGTTGTTGCTGTAAACAAGCTATTTGATGACTTAACATCTGAAGACATCAAGGTTTCACCAGAAGTGCTAACATTGCATCTTTTCTCTAACATTTTGGATGTAGAAACATATAACTTACATCACCTAATTCAGACAATAACCAATTTACCGTCTGAAAAGAATGAGTATGTTATTGTGTCTCCTATCCAAAATACACATAGGACACAACGACTTAATACATTTGCGAAAATTATAGGTGGATTCATATATTATGAGAAATATATGGATAAGAGACAGTTGGACGAAGAAAAAGATTGGACCTGTGCCGTCATTTTATGTTCAAATATTACAAAACAAGAACTGGCTGAATCCGAATGCGACAAAGTAATCAAAGAAGCGCGTTCTTTCTTAAAGAAAAAAGATGTTGACCCGAAAGGAAAAGATAGCATAGAATTAATCCATAAGTTACAACGTTGTGCAGAATTAGGAGATAAAAGATGCCAAAATCAACTTGGTATATGGTATAAAAATGGTGTTGGGGCAGAACAGAATTATAGACTCGCATTTGAATGGTTTAAAAAAGCGGCAGAACAAGATTATGCACCAGCATATGGTAATATCGGAGAACTATATTACAAGGGACTTGGTGTAGAAGTGGACTATCAGCATGCTATACGGTATTATAGAGAGGGCTCAGATAGAAATCATCCTGCCTGTCAATACAGATTAGGTATATGTTATCTTGATGGAATAGGTGTTGTCGCTGATAAAACTATCGCCTTCGCGTTGTTTATGGAATCCTCTGAGCAAGACTATCCACCAGCAATGTTTATGTTGTACAAATGTTATTTAAATGCCTGGGGAACAAAGAAAGATGAAAAAAGCGCAATTATATATTTAAAAAAAGCGTCAAGGAAGAAACATGCAGAATCCAGTTATATTCTCGGCAACTATTACGAAGTGGGAGAAATTGTAGATAAGAATGAGCAGAAATCTTTGAAACTATACATAGACTCTGCAAAAATAGGATACGTTTCTGCCCAAGAGAAGTTAGGTTATGTATTTAGACATGGGCTATTAGGAAGTGACGAGTCTCCTAAAAAATCATTCAACTGGTATCTGAAAGCAGCTGAGAAGGGCAGATCTTCAGCACAGTTCTATGTGGGCTATTATTATGCAAGCGGCTATGGCGTTAAGAAAGATGCGAAACTTGCGTTTGAGTGGTATGCAAAAGCAGCCGAACAAAAGAATCCTGCCGCACTAAACAATCTTGCTATTTGTTATCAATATGGAAAAGGTGTAGAAATTGACTTGACAAAAGCAGTATTATATTATGAAGAATCGGCAAAATCGGGAAATACCACAGCTCAAAAGAATCTTGCTATTTGTTATAAAAATGGGACTGGAGTTATATCGGATCCCAGTAAAGTGTTTTATTGGACATTTGAAGCGGCAAGAAATGGTGATTTTGATTCACAAGGAAAGATAGCATTCTATTACCTTAAAGGGTATGGTATAACTGCTGACAAAGTAGAAGCATTATTATGGTACACCAAATACTATTCTAAAGAAATGCGTATTGATAATGCTAATGAAGCATTAAGTTTCTTTAAAAAGAAAGCAGACGAAGGTGATTCTCAAGCACTTTACATAGTTGGAAAATGCTTGCAATATGGAGTGGTTACTGACAAGAATATCAGAAATGCATTTACTTATTTTGAAAAAGCAGCCGAATTAGGCCATATAGAATCCCTCATAAAAATTCATCGATTATCATCTTTGTATGATTTGTGTTCCTCCAAAGGAAAAAAAATATATACAGATGTCTATGGAGTAAAATATTCAGAGGATAAAAAGGTACTTATAGACAGTGGGTATCTTAAAGGGGATGAATATCAGATAGCAAAAGGTACGAGAATTATATGCGATAATGCTTTAGATAATGGAAATGTTGGGAAAATAATAATACCATCCTCCGTGGTTGTAATCGGGAATAACCCTTTTGCAAAGCCCGGATGGGGAAGATGTTCAGTGAAAGACATTGAGTGTTATTCTGACCTGTTCGTTGTGTCAGATTGTGCATTATATACAAAAGACAAGAAAAAACTTATATCTTATTTTGGGAAAGCATCTAATGTCACTATTCCAGATGGTGTTGAGACTATAGGTAAAGAAGCATTTGTGGAGAACGAAGATGTTGAAGAAATAACGTTTCCTGAAAGCCTATGTTCTATTGGGAATGCAGCATTTAAATATTGTCTGAACTTGATGCAAATTTCATTGCCAGAAAGTGTTAAAATAATAGGAGAACAATGCTTCTATGGATGTGAATCTTTAGAAACAATTCTATCGCTTGGAGAAATAGAAATCATAAGCAAGGAGGCTTTTTATGGTTGCAACATCAAAAAAGTTATATTGCCAAAGTCTTTAAAAGAAATAGATGACAATGCTTTTAACTCCAACAGCGACTTATATAGTATTTCATTTCCTGAAAATATAAGAAGGATTGGAAATTCTAGTTTTGCTTTTTGTTCGATAAAGCATGCCTATCTAAATGATAATTTGGAGGAAATAGGTAACTTTTGCTTTTTTGATTGCCCAATAGAATCTATAGCCATCCCATCCAGTATAAAGTCTATAGGGATGAATCCTTTTATTGGAACTATGGCTGTTGAATGTAAGGATGGTTCTGTGTACGCTTCAGGTTACGGCCTGCTTTATGACAAACGAAGTGGCGACTTAATATCTCATTTTAGTGAGACTGAAGTCGCATTGTATCCACCAATAACCCATGTAAATTCTTTTGCATTCTACAACTCTGAGGTTACCGATATTTTTATTGGTAGTAATATCGTTAAAGTTTCTGCATGGGCATTTTTCAATGCGCGTAAGCTCGAAAGAGTTATATGGCGTAAGAGCAAAATTATTGAGGTACCACAGGGATGTTTTGGCAATTGTATAAAAATTGACAAAATTAATATTCCGTCTTTTGTGAAAACCGTTCAAAAAGGGGCTTTCTTTGATTGTTCAAGTATTAAAATATTACAATTTGATGGTATGGAAACTAAAGCAAACGAAGAAATTTTTTGCAGAGTAGAAAGGCCTTCTAACTTTCCATATTCATATTGGCCTCGCCACCAGATGATGGGTAGTATAGGTGAACTTACAGAAAGAGAAGTGAATACAAGTACTTTTCCCATAATCGAAGTAATTGTACCCAAAAGGTGTTTAAAAAACTATTCATTTTCCCCAATATATGACAATGATATTGGGATCACACATGAGGACAGTGGTTATGGTATAGATAGGCAATTTATTGTTAGAGAGGATGAAAACGAATAATCTGGCTCCAATAATGGGAATAGACTGATTAAGATTTGGTGCTGACGGGAATGGCATAACCTCATTAGTGACCTTTTATGGTTGCCTTTTAGAATGTCATTGCCGTCTTAATCCTCAATGTCATTGATTTGAATATAAAACAGAGGACAGGTATGACCGGAAAAGAAAAATGCGAGATACTTAAATCAATAAGAGTAAGGCTTGCTGAGTTGAACAATATTTCATATACCCCACATCCCTGTAATAATATCGGTGATTGCAAGGGAACTTGTAGTATATGTGATGCAGAATCCCAATGGCTTTTCTCCTCTATGAAAGAACTAGATAAAAAAGGTTTTCCAATTTATTACTCCTTAATAGATTCAGACGACATGCATTCTGGAATCGTGAATATTGAATGTATTCCTTAATATTGTCGGAATTCAACAACGATGACACAAGAAGAAAAATTCAGATATCAAGCAACTATCTTTTTGAGAAGAATAACTGAGGCTAGGCGATTCTTTGACAAACACAAACCATCAATTGGGTTTGTCGGAGAATACTATCTTCGGAGGTCTTTTCATGCCTTGATGCCTCAATCTTATGGTGTATGTCAAGGCTTTGTGACATATAATGGAGAGTTATCCAGACAGTGTGACATAATAATATATGTGAAGGGGAAAGATTCTATTCATAAATCATATGGCGAACTAAAAATCATCAATTCGGAAAGTGTTGTCACTGTCATAGAAGTAAAATCGTCTATAACGAAAGAGACCTATCAATCAACGCTAAAAGCATTTGAACAACTATATGCGTTACGAGTGACAAACTGTTTCCTTTTTGTGTATGGGCAACTATCGCAAAGAAAAATGAGAAATTGGCTTTATTCCTATAAATATCATAATATATGTACAGTGCAATACATTGTTTCCGATTCTTATTTATATGATTGGTCTGATATGGAGTGGCTTCCTATTTCTGTATTGACTCTTGAGTCAAACAAATATTTCAAATTAGGCCGTATTTCAGCAGATAATGGCGATTGGATAGGATATACAGCATTAAATACTAAAGATAGTAAAAATGCAAGTATTAGTTGCCTTCAAGAGTTCTTTTCTGATATCGTAATGTTAATCAACGATAGTACGATGTCTATGGATATTGAGAAATTCTCTATAAAAGATGGTATAGAATTGTTTAGGATATAACAAATTATAATTAAAATTAATCTTCAAATTCTGAAAGAGCAGTATGGCGTAAGCAATAAGGTTACTTATAAAACTGACAACTGGGTAATACGCAAATGATATGTGGTTAATTCCGAATGGAAAAAGAATATACAAATGGATGAAAAACAACAGAAAGAAAGAGAAACATGGAATATAGAATTTGCAGTAGCATTTTATAATGAGCACTTAGATTAAGGGTACGACAAGCCCTAAAATAATTTCACAAGTTTGTGATTCACAAACTTGTGAAATTTAAGTTTTTTTATTCCTCAGAAGATGTTCATTACAGTCTTCATAGTTCACCGCACAAGTTATCTGCAAAATGCAGTTTGTGTAGTGGTGTTAGTCCTGCACAGGAATCTTCTCCACACGGCGGGCATGGCGACCTCCCTCGAAGGGAACGGTGAAGAACTTGTCCATGATGGCGCGTGCCTTGTTGTTGTCGATGAAACGACCGGGCATCACGAGCACGTTGGCATCGTTGTGCTGGCGGATGAGTTGTGCAATCTCGGGGTCCCAGCATACTCCTGCGCGCACTTTCTGGTGCTTGTTAAGGGTCATTGAGATGCCCTGACCGCTGCCGCAGATGGCAATGCCTGGGTAAACCTCGCCGCTCTCGATGCCCTTGGCCAGTGCATGACCGTAGTCGGGATAGTCAACCGAAGCGTCGCTCCATGTTCCATAGTCCTTTACAGGATAACCTTTTTCTTCCAGATATTGCAGAACAAACTGCTTAAGTGGATAACCTGCATGGTCGCAGGCAACTCCTACTGTTTTTACTTCCATAATTTTTAATCCTTAAAAATTACACAGAGTTCACTGAGGAAACGGAGGACACTGAGGGAAACAGATGACTGTCTGAGTCTCGGAACTGTCTTTTTTTGAGGTTTGCAGAGGCTCTCTATTGCTATTGTTTCTTACCCATTCAGTCTGCGTGTGAGACCATCAATTAGTCTTGGAACGTTGAAATTAATCAAAAGCCCAAGATTCTTCTGGGTGAGTTTAAGGTAGGTCATCAACTGTTTTTCGTAAACAGGTATCATCCTGTCAACTGATTTCAGTTCAACTATTACCTCATCTGCCACCAAAAGGTCTATCGTGAAATGTTTGTTCGTAAGATGACCTTTATAATAAAGTGGCAAATTAGCCTGACGCTTAACGTCTATACCTCTTTGTTCTAATTCTTCCACAAGACAGACTTCATATACAGATTCTAACAATCCAGGACCAAGATATTTGTGAACATCAATTGCAGCACCAATAATATGCTCTGAAATCTTGTTCAACTCGTTAAGTCTTTCCTGACTAATCATATCTTGGCTGTCTGTTGTTTTCCTGTCCTGTCAACATTTATTCTCTGTGACCTCTGTCTCCTCTGTGAACTCTGTGGCATTGCTTTATGCGAGCAATGCCTTTACTTGCTTATAAACATTCTCTCCGGTGTAGCCCAGTTTCTCGTCGAGCACCTTGTAAGGAGCAGAGAAGCCGAAACTCTCAAGACCCCATACGCAACCGTCGGCGCCTACCAGACCTTCGAGTGTAACAGGCAGACCGGCGGTCATGCCGAACTTCTTCTTGCCACATGGCAGCACGCTCTGCTGATACTCCTTAGACTGGCTGCGGAAGAGTCCCTCTGAAGGAACGCTCACCACGCGCACCTTGATGCCGTCAGCCTTAAGCAGTTTGGCACCTGCCTCGAGAGTGGAAACCTCTGAGCCTGAAGCGAGCAGTATGACATCGTAATCCTCGTCGCTGCCTGCAACAACATAAGCGCCCTTCTCTGCCTGGTTGTAGTCGTTGCCCTCGGGGAGCATCTCGATGTTCTGGCGCGAAAGGATGAGAGCCGATGGGGTAGTGGTGTTCTCCATAGCGAGACGCCAGCAAACTGTGGTCTCCTCTGCATCTGCAGGACGCAGAACGAGCATAGAGTTCTTGCCGCTGTGGTTCTTCAGTTTCTCCATAAGGCGAATCTGTGCCTCCTGCTCAACAGGCTCGTGTGTAGGACCGTCCTCGCCAACGCGGAATGCGTCGTGAGTCCAGATGAACTTCACTGGCAGTTCCATGAGGGCAGCCATACGTACGGCTGGTTTCATATAGTCGGAGAACACGAAGAATGTTCCGCATGCTGGGATAACACCTCCGTGGAGAGCCATACCGATGCAGCAGCAAGCCATAGTCAGCTCGGCAACACCTGCTTGGAAGAATGCTCCAGTGAAGTCGCCCTTCTGGAAAGAGTGTGTCTTCTTCAAGAAACCATCGGTCTTGTCGCTGTTAGAGAGGTCAGCAGAAGCACAAATCATGTTTGGTACTTGCTCTGCGAGAACGCTGAGAACAGTAGCTGAAGCACCGCGGGTTGCAGCACCTGCCTTCTGCTCTACCTTGCTCCAGTCAACCTTTGGCGCCTCGCCCTTGAACCATTGCTCAAGCTGCTCTGCCTGTGCTGGGTGTCCCTTTGCCCACTCTGCCTTCTCTGCATAGCGCTGTGCGCAAATCTCCTTCAGTTCGGCTGCACGCTTAGCGTACATCTCCTGAACTTCTGGGAAAATCACGAATGGCTTTTCCGGGTCAGCACCGAGGTTCTTCATTGTCTGGATGAAGTTGTCGCCTCCGAGCGGAGCACCGTGAGTAGCGCAGTTAGCCTCGTAACTGCTGCCGTCGGCCTTGCGGGCACCCTTACCCATAATGGTGTGGCCGATGATGAGTGAAGGACGTTCTGTCTCTGCCTGTGCGTTCTTGATTGCAGCACGAATCTCGTCAACGTTGTTGCCGTTGATTTCCTGAACATACCATCCCCAAGCCTCATATTTCTTTGCTGTATCCTCAGCCATTACGACCTTCACCTCTGTAGAGAGTTGGATGTCGTTGGCATCGTAGAACATGATGAGGTTGTCAAGACCGAGAGTGCCGGCGATACGGCCAGAGCCCTGAGAAATCTCTTCCTCAACGCCACCGTCAGAAATATATGCATAGATGGTCTGGTTCATAACATTGCCCAGACGTGCCTTGAGGAACTTGGCTGCGATGGCAGCACCAACAGCGAAGGTGTGTCCCTGTCCGAGTGGACCGCTGGTGTTCTCGATGCCGCGGAGCAGGTTGTGCTCTGGGTGTCCGTGAGTGGGAGAGCCCCACTGGCGCAACTGCTGCAGTTCTTCGAGCGAGTATTTGCCGATGAGTGCCAACTGTGCGTAGAGCATCGGAGCCATGTGTCCTGGGTCGAGGAAGAAACGGTCGCGACCCTCCCAGTTAGGATTCTCTGGGTCGTAAACGAGGAACTCGCTGTAGAGTGTGTTGATGAAATCGGCACCGCCCATAGCACCACCGGGGTGACCAGACTTAGCCTTTTCTACCATTGCGGCAGCAAGGATACGGATATTGTCCGCTGCCATGTTCATAATCTTGTTGTCGTTCATAATATAAATATTATTAAATAGTGTAATTTCTCTTTTGTATTTATATTTTGCAAATTTACTGATTATTCTTTAGAAATCCCCTTTTTTTTTGAATAATTAGCAAAAAAAAGAAGGTAACTTCTCTTTTATCTCGTTTTTAATAATAAAAAGTCTGCTCTGCTGTGTAAAAATGCTTACATACCGAAACAAAAAATGGTGTCCGATAAGGCTCTTCATGAGAAGAGAACTTAACGGACACCATGCAGTGGAAACAGGTTGCTGATGCCTGTCGCCTTTAATTATTTCAGTTCGAGAACGATGAGGCTCTTTGCTGGTATCTTAACGGTGAGAACACCGTTTTTCAACTTGGCATCCTTGAATTCGCGCGGAGCAACAACGTCGGGGTTAACGAAGTCGTTGTAGTCGTCGGCTTTCTTAGATGTGAGGATGCGGCCGCTAACGGTCTTAGCCTTGAAACCATCGATGTTGAACTTAACGGTCTGACCCTTGTCGAGCGACACGTTGGTCAGTGCCAGCACGATGCTGCCGTCCTTGGTCTTGGCTGCCGAGCCAGAGAGTTGCGGACATGGGCGATAGCCAGCGTCGCGAGCGCCTTCCTTCTCCTTGAAGTATGCCTTGCTCACCTGCATTATCTCACTCTTGAGGTCGAGTGGCAGGTAAGTAGCCTCCTGGAACGGAGTGTACATCTCGAAGACATGATATGTCGGCGTGAGCACCATGTGTCCTGTGCCCACCTGGTCGGTGAGAATCATCGACTGCAGCACGTTCACCACCTGAGCGATGTTTGTCATCTTCACGCGGTCGGTGTACTTGTGGAACACGTCGAGGCTGAGAGATGCCACGAAAGCATCGCGCAGGGCGTTCTGCTGGTAGAGGTGTCCCGGCACAGTGCCTGGCTCCTCGTCCCACCATGTTCCCCACTCGTCAACCAACAGACCGACCTTGCCTTCCGGGTCTTTCTCGTCCATGATTGCCTTGTGCTTCTTGATAACGTCCTCAATCTCGAGGCACTTGCCCAGTGCCCAGTAGTACTGGTCGTTGTCGAAGTTTATGGCTGAGCCTTTCGAGCCTTCCCATCCGGTGCAGGTATAGTAGTGGAGCGACACACCGTTCATCTGCTTTCCTATTTTCTCCATCAGCACCTTGGTCCAGTTGTAGTCGTAGTCGCTGGCACCCGATGCAATGCGGTAGAGGCGGCTCTTGCCCTGGTCGCGCAGATAGGTGTTGAACTTGCGGAACTCGTCACTATAGTATTCGGGAGTCATGTTGCCACCGCAGCCCCATGCCTCGTTACCGATGCCGAAATACTTCACATGCCATGCCTTGTCGCGTCCGTTCTGGCGGCGCAGACGAGCCATTGGGGTGTCGCCGTCGCTGGTCATATACTCCACCCACTGTGCCATTTCCTTCACTGTGCCGCTACCAACGTTGCCGCTGATGTATGGCTCGCAGTCAAGCATCTCGCAGAGGTTCAGGAACTCGTGTGTACCGAATGAGTTGTCCTCAATGGTTCCGCCCCAGTTGTTGTTGCGCAGCGATGGGCGCTGGTCCTTCGGTCCGATGCCGTCCATCCAGTGGTAATCGTCGGCGAAGCAGCCACCAGGCCAGCGGAGCACTGGGATGTGCAACTTCTTGAGAGCCTCGAACACATCCTTGCGATAACCGTTGATGTTGGGTATCGGAGAGTCTTCACCTACCCACAGACCGCCATAGATGCATGTGCCGAGATGCTCGGAGAACTGTCCGTAAATCTCTTTGTTTATCTTTGCTCCAGGCTTGTCAGCATGGATGGTAGCCGTGATGTCTTGGGCGCTAACGCCTGCGACAAAGCCAGTTGTGAGCGCAAGGCTCAATAATAGTTTCTTCATATACTATTAAGGTATTAAAAATAATGTTACTTCTTATTCTCTACAGCGCATTTCTCGATAGCAAGTCCTGCCTTATAGTTCTCGATGTAAGCGTTGAAGCCAGCCACTTCTTCTGCAGTTGGTTCAATCTCGACACCAGCCTCGCCAGCAAACACTTTCTTGTCGAGGAAGTCGGCAAGTGTCTGTCCTGCCTCTTTGTTGACAAGGTAAGAAGCAAGCAGTGCTATACCCCATGCACCGCCTTCGCCAGCGGTCTCCATCACAGAGATGGGAGAGTTGAGAGCGGCAGCAAGCATGCGCTGACCAACACCCTTGGTCTTGAAGTAACCTCCGTGACCTGTGATGCGGTCAACCTTTACATTCTCCTCTTTCAGCAGGATGTCGTTGCCTATCTTCAGCACACCTATTGCTCCGTAGAGTTGTGCGCGCATGAAGTTGGCAAGGTTGAACTTGTCGTTGGCCGAGCGCACGAAGAGTGGGCGACCGTCTGAAAGCCCTGTCACAGGCTCACCGGAAACATAGTTGTAAGCCATGAGTCCGCCGCAGTCGGCATTTCCTTCGAGAGCCTTGTTGAAGAGTTTTCCGTATAGTTCGTTCATGTCAACGGGAACACCGAGCAGTTCCTGATACTCCTTGAACAGTCCCACCCATGCGTTGATGTCTGATGTACAGTTGTTGCAGTGAACCATTGCCACGAGACTGCCGTCAGGAGTGGTGACGATGTCAATCGGCTCGTATGGCTTGGAGAGGTCTTTCTCCAGCACAATCATCGAGAAAGACGATGTTCCCGCACTTACGTTACCAGTGCGCTGCTTTACGGCATTGGTTGCTGCCATGCCGGTGCCAGCGTCGCCCTCAGGAGGACAAAGTGGTATGCCGGCCTTCAGATGACCAGATATGTCGAGTTTCTTAGCACCCTCAGGAGTAAGGAATCCAGCGTTCTCGCCAGCCACGAGCACCTTTGGGAAGATGTCGAGCAGTGTCCATTCGAATCCCTTTGGCTCGATGAGTTTGTTGAACTTCTCAACCATCGTGGCATTATATGTCTTGGTGTCTGGATCAACTGGAATCATACCAGAAGCGTCGCCGATGCCGAGCACCTTCTGACCTGTAAGTTGCCAGTGGATATATCCTGCGAGAGTGGTCTGGAACTTGATGTCCTTAACATGCTCCTCGTTGTCGAGAATTGCCTCATAGAGGTGAGAGATGCTCCAACGGAGAGGTATGTTATAGACGAACAACTCTGACAATGCCTTGGCAGCCTTGCCTGTGTTGGTGTTACGCCATGTGCGGAACGGCACCAGAATCTCGTTCTTGTCGTTGAAAGCCATGTAGCCGTGCATCATGGCGCTGACGCCGATGCTGCGGAGTATTTCAATCTCGGTGTCATACTCCTTCATCACGTTCTTGCGCAGGTCGGCATAACAGTCCTGAAGACCGTACCAGATGGCCTCGGTGCTATATGTCCACAGACCGTCAACGAGTTGGTTCTCCCATGTATGGCTGCCCTGTGCTATAGGGTTGTTCTCCTCGTCAATGAGGACAGCCTTAATGCGGGTAGAGCCAAACTCGATACCGAGAATGGCTTTACCCTGTTGTATGGTTTCTCTTGCTGTCATAATAGTCTTACTTTAAAGCCTTGTTGAGCATGAAGTAAATCTCGTTGTTGCGGAGTTGCTGCTTGAACTCGTATGTCTTGGTGTCCTTGTTAATCTTGACATACTCGATGCCCAGCATCTCGGCAAAGTCTTCCCAATACTCCTCGGTGATGTCGTAAGAGAATGCGCTGTGGTGTGTACCGCCAGCGAGAATCCATGCGCCTGCGCCAATCTCGAATGTGGGTTGTGGAACCCAGAGAGCAGAAGCAACAGGGAGGTTTGGCATTGGCTTTGGCTCGATGCACTCTACCTCCTGCGAGATGAGGCGGAAGCGGTTGCCAAGGTCAACAACAGTAGCCTTGATGCCGCGGCCTGTCTTAGACGTGAACACGAGGCGTGCTGTCTGCTGCTTGCGGATACCAATGCCGAGGAAGTGTACTTCCAATGTCGGTTTGTCAACAGCGATGAGCGGGCAAACCTCGAGCATGTGGCTCTGCAGGCAAGACGAGCGGTCGCCGGCAAAGTTCAGCGTGTAGTCCTCAAGGAATGAACATCCTGTTGGCATGCCCTGCTGGATGACCCACAGTGTGCGATAGAGGCAAGCGGTCTTCCAGTCGCCTTCGGCACCGAAACCAATACCCTCGGCCATCAGACGCTGCGAAGCAAGACCTGGAATCTGGTCGAAACCGACGAAGTTCGGGTCGTTGATGTCGGCATCGCCGAGGTCGTCGAAGTTGGTAGTGAATGCTGTTGCACCCTCGTCCTTCAGCACGCGGCGCAGTGCAATCTCTGCCTTTGCTGAGTTGCGCACCTTCTCCCAATAAACTTCCTCGCCACTCTCGTCAATCTTGATGGTGTATGATTTCTTGTATTCTTCAACAAGTTCCTCAACTTCTGCATCGGTAACCTTCTTGAAGTACTCCATCAGCGAACTAACTGGGTAGTAGTCAACATGATAGCCCAGTCGCTGCTCGAACTCAACACGGTCGCCATCGGTAACGGCAACGTTGTTCATGTTCATACCGAACATAAGGCAGCGCACCTTTCTTGCGTCGGCAACACCGGCAGCAACGCGAGCCCAAACAGCAATCTTCTTCTGAGCCTCTTCGCTCTTCCAGTAACCGCAAACCACCTTGCGTGGAATACGCATGCGAGAGCAGATGTGACCGAACTCGATGTCACCGTGAGCACTCTGGTTCAGGTTCATGAAGTCCATGTCCATTGTCTCCCAAGGAATCTCGGCGTTATACTGTGTGTGGAAGTGCAGCATAGGCTTCTGCAGAGCCTGCAAGCCCTTAATCCACATCTTTGCTGGCGAGAAGGTGTGCATCCATGTGATGATACCAACACACTTCTCGTCGTTGTTGGCTGCCTTCATCACTGCCTCTACCTCGTCAGAACTGTTTGCAGTTCCCTTATATACTACCTTAACAGGGATGTTGCCGCTGTTGTTAAGGCCTTCTACCATTTCCTTAGAGTGTGCATCTACCTTTACTACTGCATCACCTCCATAAAGCAACTGTGCGCCAGTTACCCACCAAATTTCTAAGTTTTCGAACATAATCTTTTCCCCTCTCTTGTTCCCTTTTGCGGGAAGACCATGCAGGGGTATGGGTCTTTAGTTATTAATCTGTTGTTTGTTTTTCGTTTAGTAGTTTGTTCTCACTGCCGTTTCAACATGCCATTCGATACCTCTTACATACCAAAATAGGCTATATTGCAGAGTAAAATAGGCTATATTACTGACCAAAATAGGCTATATTGCTTAGCCGAAGACAATGAGTGGCGTCTTGAAACGTCGTGAGTCTCTTACTTCTTCTTCTGTCCGTAATACGCGTTAGGACCGTGCTTGCGCGAGAAGTGCTTCTCGATGAGCAGCGGATTCATTGTGGTGTCAGGATTTACAGAGAACGACACGAATGCCATCTTTGCCACCTGCTCCATCACTACGGCATTATAAACGGCATTGTCAGCATCTTTTCCCCATGAGAACGGACCGTGATTCTTCACCAGCACACCAGGTGTGTGAACGGGATTGATGTTGCCCTTGCGGATGCGCTTTACGATAACGTTGCCTGTCTCCAGTTCGTAGTCGCCCTTCACCTCAGCCTCTGTCATGTCGTCGGTGCATGGAATCTCGTCGTGGAAATAGTCGGCATGTGTTGTTCCGATGTTCGGAATGTCCTTGCCTGCCTGTGCCCATGCTGTGGCATAGGTGGAGTGGGTGTGCACAACGCCGCCAATCTCTGGGAACTCCCTATATAATATAAGGTGTGTGGGAGTGTCTGACGACGGGTTAAGGTCGCCCTCGACCACCTTTCCGGTCTGCAGGTCAACCACTACCATGTCCTCTGCCTTCATCGTGTCGTAACTTACTCCTGACGGTTTGATTACCACGAGGCCTTTCTCACGGTCGATTGCCGACACATTGCCCCATGTGAAAATCACCAGATTGTGCTTTACCAGGTCAAGGTTCGCACGGAATACTTTTTCTTTCAGTTCTTCTAACATAGCGTTTTGATTTAAAGTTTAAACACTGGTTCTTCCAGATACATCTCTTTGTTGAAACGGTAGAGTGCCGCGCCTCGCTTTGAAGTCTCCTTATCAATGAGGTCAGTCTTCTCTATGAAGTCTATCGTCTTAATCTTCTTTCTGAAGTTTCGCTTGTCTATCTCCTCGCCGAGAATGGCTTCATAGACGTGCTGCAACTGTGTCAGGGTGAACAACTCGGGAAGAAGATTGAAACTGAGCGGCTCGGTGTTTATCCTGCGGCGCAGCAAGGTGATGGCCTTGTTCACCATCTTGTTGTGGTCGCTGTACAGCCGAGGCAGTTTCTCCAGTTCCACCCACTGCACCTCATGCTCTTCGAGCAAGCCTTTGTCGTAGTCGTTCACGTTGATCAGGGCGCAATAGGCAACGGAGATGACACGCTCGCCGGGGTCGCGGTCAACAGCGCCGAAGGTGTGCACTTGTTTCATATACAGGTCTTTCAGTCCTGTCAGGTCGTACAGCACTCTGCTTGCTGCCTCGTCAACGCTCTCGTTGATATTTACGAAACCGCCGTAAAGAGCCCATTCTCCACGTCCCGGGTCCATCTTTCGATGTCCGAGAAGTATTTTCAGTTTGTTGTTGTCAAATCCGAAGATTATAACGTCAACAGATACAAATGCTTTGGAATGTCCAGTATAAAAATCAGTCATTTGTTTATGAGTTTAAATGTTTTAAGGTTATGAGGCTTAATAGGTGGTGTCACCCTAAACCTCATAACCTCAATATTCTACCACAGCAGGATGTAAAGTGCTGCAGTGATAACTGCGATGCCCAGAGCACCCCATGTGTAACCGCGGGTTGTGCTGAACAAATTCAGGTTGATAGGCAGAGCCTTCGGGTCGCGAACAGTGTCGCGTGAGTTGCTGTAAAGCCATACTGCATTGCAGCCAACAAGCACACCGAAGAAGAAGAATGCCTGGAAACCGATGTCGTTCAGATAAGCAATGATGTTGCTGTCTGGGTCGGCACCTGGGTTCATTGCGCCAAGCAGCGTAACGATAGCGGCAGCGATAATCATCACAACACCGGCACAGCCGAGAATCTTTGCCCACTTCATCATTTGCTTCTGGTCGCGCTGCTCAGGACGCTCGCAGTGGATGAAGTTCTTGTCGATGAGCGACACGATGATGAAGAACGACACGAGGATGATGAAGATGTAGCCGGCACGGAACTGGAATGCTACGTCTGGAAGCAGCACCTTGAACAAGATTCCCAGTGGGATGGTGATGATTGCAGACCATACAGCAGCCAGAGAAGAAGCACGCTTCCACAGCAGACCGAGACCGAACACGGTGATGATACCAGGATAGATGAATCCTGAATACTCCTGAATGTACTGGAATGCCTGGTCGAGACCGCCGAGCAATGGCTTAACGGCGATGAGAGCGATGACAAGTGCGCTGACAGCAACGATACGGCCGGTGTTAACCAACTGCTTGTCGCTTGCGCCCTTGTTGATGTACTTCTTGTAAATATCCATTGTGAAGAGGGTAGAGGTGGAGTTGAACATTGAAGCGAGCGAAGAAATGATGGCTGCTGTCAATGCTGCGAAACTCAATCCCTTGATACCTGTCGGGGTGAAGTTGCGGATAAGCCATGGGTAAGCATCGTCTGCAACGTTGATTTTACCAGCAAGATTCATGCTTGCGAAGGTCTCAGGATTCTCCATGATGTAGTATGCGCAGATACCTGGAAGAACGACGATGAAAGGAATCAATATCTTCAGGAAACCGGCGAAGATGAGACCCTTCTTAGCCTCGTCAACATTCTTGGCTGCCAAACCCTTCTGGATGATGTACTGGTTGAAGCCCCAGTAGCCCAAGTTGGTAAGCCATACACCACCTACAACGGCAGCGATACCTGGAACGTTGGCAAATGCACTCGGGTTGTGGCTCTCCTGAATCACGAGGTGGAAGTGCACATCCTGTGCGTGAGCACCTGTTGTCATGTCCTTGTAAACCTGTCCGAGAGCACCAAAGGCATCGGTGCCGAGGATGGTTCCCATCTCCTTCAGTGCAACATAGGCAGTGATAAGACCACCACCAACGAGGAAGGTCACCTGCATAACGTCGGTCCATGCAACTGATGCCAGACCACCGTAGATAGAGTAAACACCGGCGATGATGAAGAGGAAGAGGATGATGAGCATGCGGATAGAAATCTCAAAGCCGAAGATGCTCACTGCCAGTCCCTGCAAACCAAGTATCTGCTCGATGGCAAGTGCGCCGAGCCATGCCACAGATGTCAGGTTAACGAAGACATAAAGGAAAAGCCATAGAATAGAGAAAGCAAGACCCACACCGTCGTTGTAACGCTCGCGGAGGAACTGCGGGATGGTGAAAATCTTGCGGTCGAGCATCACGGGAAGCAGGAACTTACCTATTACGACAAGTGTGATGGCTGCCATAACCTCGTAGGCTGCGATGGCAATACCGTCGCGGAATCCTGTTCCAGACATGCCGATGAACTGCTCGGCGGAAATGTTGGCGGCGATGAGCGATGCACCCACTGCCCACCATGTCAGAGTGTTGCCTGCAAGGAAGTAGTCGTTGGCACTTTTCTCCTTGCCGTCCTTATTGCGGCTGAGGAAGAGACCGAGGCTCACGAGCAGGATAAGATAAGCAACCAGAATGACAAAGTCGATGGTTTTAAATCCTGATGAAGCAATTGCTTCTGAAATACTATTCATATCGTTTCTTTATTTATGTGACTGTTTTTTACTTTACTGAGAACTTGTAAGCAGCGTGGCTGTAGTACTTCTCGCCTGGCTTGAGAACTGGGCTTGCCCATTCCTTAACGTTAGGAGAGTTGGGGAACTTCTGGCTCTCAAGGCAAACGCTCACGTGCTTCGGATACTTGATGCCGTGCTTGCATGCTATGCCAGTGCCCTGGAAGTTGCCGGTGTAAACCTGAACACCTGGCTCGTTGGTGAACATTTCAAGGAAAATACCTGTCTTTGGAGAATAGAGCGATGCGCAAACGGTCTGGTCGTCACCCTTGCCGTCCTTGTATGTGTTGAGGCACCAGTTGTGGTCGTATCCTGTTGCATTGCCAATCTGGTCGTAGTCGAAGTTGTTGATGCCTGTGCTCAGAGCCTTTGGCTCGCGGAAGTCCATTGGAGTTCCTTCTACCGAACGAATCTCGCCCGTCGGGATGTAGAGTTTGTCAGAAGGTGTAAAGTTGTCAGCATTCACATAGAGCACCATGTCCTCGCCTTTCTGCGATGGGTCGCCGTCGAGAGCGAAGTAACTGTGGTTGGTCATGTTGATGATGGTCTCCTTGTCTGTTGTTGCCTCGAAGGTGATGTCGAGGGTGTTGTCTGCCTTCACAGTGTATGTCGTGGTGGCAGTAACTGTGCCAGGGAAGCCGTTCTCGCCGTCGGGAGCAACAAGTGTCAGTTTCAGCACTGAGTCGCCAATCTGCTCAGCATCGTAAACCTGATGCATCCAACCGGTGTTGCCGCCGCCGTGCAGAGAGTTGGGACCGTCGTTCTTCTTCAAATGATAAGTGCTGTCACCGATGGTGAACTTGCCGTCCTTGATGCGGTTGGCATAGCGGCCAACCGAAGAACCGAAGTCGCTGGGCGAGCCAACAGTGTCGGCATACTGCTTGATGTTGTCATAACCGAGAACGACATCGGTGCCCTTGCCGTTCTTGTCGGGCACTACGAGAGAAACCACACGACCGCCATAGTTGGTGATGCACACCTCCATGCCGTTGTTGTTCTTCAGCGTGTAGAGTTTAACCACTTTGTCGTTGATAGTGGTGTCGAAAGCCGCTGGATTCAAACCTGACGCTGTCTGCTGGTTCGCGTCGTTAACATTTGTGCAAGCGGAGATCATAGCAAAGGCTATTCCTGCTCCCAAAATCACTTTTAAGTTTTTCATTGTATAACTGTTTGAGTAATAATTTAGATTTTGGGTGTAAAGTTACAACTTTTTTTTAATACTGCAAGTGTTTTCCTACTCTTTTTTCATCATGTAGTGTAAATATAACACTTTTTAATAATACAGACAATTCTTTCTGCCTCTTGTCTAATATTTATTCATTGTCTTGTTTCATTCTAAAAGGAATGTAAAATAGGCTATATTGAAGGGTAAAATAGGCTATTTTACTCACCAAAATAGCCTATTTTACTTTTTTGTATAAGAAAATCCCCCTGCCCAAGTGAGTCGGGCAGAGGGATCGCTGGTTATGATTAGAATCTCTGGTTTACTTTTGTTAATCGCCGATTAGTCTGAAATCTTACGTGAGCCGTCGCCGATGACAACGTCGATAACCTTTGGCTCCTTGCCGTACTTGGCAGAATACTTAGCCTTGGCGTCGGCAATGAACTGGTCGTAGAGTTCATCTTTGACAAGGTTGATGGTGCATCCGCCGAAACCGCCGCCCATGATACGGCTACCGGTAACGCCGTTCTCGCGTGCTATGTCGTTGAGGAAGTCGAGTTCTTCGCACGATACCTCATATTCCTTAGACAGGCCTTCGTGAGTCTCGTACATCTTCTTTCCAACGGTTTCATAGTCGCCAGCCACAAGAGCATCGCACACTGCGAGCACACGGTCTTTCTCTCCGAGCACGAAGTGAGCGCGCTTGTAGTCCTCTTCGCCAACCTCGGCGCGTACCTCGTCAAGTTGCTCCCATGTGCAGTCGCGCAGAGTCTCGAACTTGCCTTCGGGATGTTTTGCTGCGATATGCTTCACAACGTTCTCGCAAGAATTGCGGCGGTCGTTGTAGGGAGAGCCTGCCAGTTCGTGCTTTACGCAAGAGTTGAGCAGCACGAGTTTGTAGCCCTTAGGGTCGAATGGGAAATACTCGAACTCGCGTGAGCGGCAGTCGAGGCGCATCAGTTTGCCTGCCTGTCCGAAGACGCTTGCAAACTGGTCCATGATACCGCAGTTTACGCCGCAGTAGTTGTGCTCGGTAGCCTGTCCGGCAAGCACCATGTCCCACTTAGACACCTTGTTCTCGCCGAAGAGGTCGTTGATGGCGAATGCGAAGCAACTCTCGAGTGCTGCCGACGATGACATTCCGGCGCCGAGAGGAACGTCGCCTGAGAATGCGGTGTTGAAGCCCTTAACGTCAACGCCGCGCTTCTTCATCTCCTGAATGATGCCGTAGATGTAGCGTGCCCAACTGGTCTTTGGTCCCTTCGGATCGTCAACCTTGAACTCTACGCGGTCCTTGAGGTCGATGGCATAGCACATCACGGTGTCGGTGCCATTTGGTCTTACCTCAGCCATGATGCCGCAATCCACTGCGCCCGGGAATACGAAACCGCCGTTATAGTCGGTGTGCTCGCCAATGAGGTTGATGCGACCAGGAGAAGCATATATCTTACCTGTTTTACCGTCAAAATGCTTAATGAAGCGACTTCTTACATGATTTATGTCCATAGTTAAACTGTTTTATAAGGTTAGTTGTTATAAAGGTGAAGCCCCGTCAACACTGACTAATATATGAAGTGGTGACGGGGCATGATTTTTTAATCCACAGGGATGTCTTTGTTTACGTTCTTGCAGCCGATGAGTGCATAGTAGAACATGTATGCCACGGCGAGGAAGTAAACGAAGTAACTCGGCATGTAACCCATGAAGTTGGAGAACCAGCCCTGGATGAGCGGCAGAACGCCACCGCCTACAACCATCATCATGAAGATGCCGCTGGCCTGGGCGGTGTATTTACCCAATCCCTCGGTGGCGAGGTTGAAGATACTTGCCCACATGATTGAAGTGCAAAGACCGCAAAGCACGAGCAGCAGGGCGCTGATAGGAACTGTAGCCGACCAGAACTTGAAGTTCATGATGTCGAACAGCGGCATGCTGATGGTGTTGGTCTTGGGGATGAACATTGCAGCCAGAATAAGTATCATGGCAACGCTCGTGGTGCAGAGCATCAGTTGACGTGACGACACCTTGCCGGCAATGAAGCCTGAAACCAGACGGCCGCAGAGCATCAGCAGCCAGTACATAGCAGCCACGGCACCACCTATCATAGCGGCATTAGCCACCAGACCGGCGCCCTTCTCCGTGCCGTCAGACAAATAGAAGTTCAGGGCTCCTGGAATACCAACCTCAACACCTACGTAGAAGAAAATTGCGATGACACCCAGTGTGCAGTGACGGAACGACCAAGGAGAGTGCTCGAACTTGGTGTCGGCAGTTACCTTGCCCAGTTCTGGGTCTTGTATAGGGATGAACACCAGCGCTACAAATGCCAGTGCGAATACTGCCATTGCGATGAACATCACGAGGTTCACGTCTGCCATCTGTGTTGACTTTGTTACCTCGCCGATAAGAGCGCCCACAAGCATCGGGGTGAGTGTGCCGGTCAGAGAGTTCAGCGTACCACCGATGAGGTTCAACTGGTTACCACGGTTGCCGCCACCGCCAAGGAGGTTGAGCATCGGGTTAACCACGGTGTTAAGTATGCAGACAGAGAATCCAGAGATGAATGCACCAAGCAGATAAACACAGAAACCGGGAATGCCCTCGGGGAAACTTGAAATATACTGAATCAGCACGCCGATGAAACCTACGGCGATACCAATGAGTGCCGATTTCTTGTAACCTACCTTAGTAAGCATCTTGCCGGCGGGGATACCCATGAACAGGTAAGCGAAGAAGTTCATGAAGTTACCCATCATGCCGAGCATGTTATTGCCGTCAATGCCTGGCTGGCTCTTCCAGATGACGCCGATAGGAGCACCGAGATTGGTTACGAACGCTATCATCGCGTAGAGGAAGAACATGGTGATAATGGCAATAACACTGCCATTCATTTGCTTTTGATTGCTCATAATAGTATTGCAGTTTTTTTTAGATTGTTTGAGGATTTTAGTGGTTTATTTCTCTACTCCAAATTTATAAATAGTCTTCTGCTTGTATTGCTGTCCTGGACGGAGCACTACCGACGGGAAGTAAGGACGGTTAGGCGAGTCGGGGAAGTGCTGTGCCTCGAAGCATATTGCCGAGCGGCGTGGGAATGTCGCGCCGTGCTGTCCCTTATATCCGTCTGCCCAGTTGTCGGTGTAAACCTGAACGCCTGGCTCTGTGGTGTAAACCTCCATTGTGCGTCCGCTGTTCGGGTCTTTGATACGGGCTGCAAAACTCAGTTCGCCTTCCTCGTGCTTGTTCAGCACGAAGCAGTGGTCATAACCATTACCGTTGCGAATCTGCTCGTTGTCTGCATCAATGTCTTGTCCTACTGGCTTAGCGGTGCGGAAGTCGAAAGGTGTGCCCTCAACCTTCAGTATCTCGCCTGTCGGTATGCTTGTTTCATCGATAGGCAGATAGAAGTCGGCATTGATTTCGCACTCGAGGTCGTCGATGGTAGGAGTAGGGTTGGCTATTCCTGCGAGTGAGAAGAAAGCGTGGTTTGTAAGATTGATTATGGTTTTCTTGTTTGTGGTTGCCATGTATCCGATAATCAATTCGTTATCGTCGCTGAAGTTATAGACAACCGTTGTCTTCACCTCTCCGGTGAATCCCTCCTCAAGGTAAGGAGAGGTATAATTAAGTACCAATGTGTTGTCGCTCATCTGGAAAGCGTCCCATACTTGTGCGTGGAATCCTGTTGGTCCACCGTGCAGTGCGTTTGGTCCGTTGTTGATGGCAAGTTGGTATTGTTTTCCGTTCAGTTGGAACTTGCCTTCCTTTATTCTGTTGCCGAAACGTCCGATAAGAGTTGAGAGATAAGGCTCTGGACTGTTGATTACTTCCTGGATGTTGTCGTGCCCCTGCACCACGTTTGCGATGTTGCCGTCCTTGTCAGGAACCATTATCGCTACCAAGGCACCACCATAGTTTGTTATGGCTACCTCGTTCCCAGCACTATTTTTAAGGATATACAAATCGGTATTCTTACCGTTTACCGTGGTCTGAAAGTCTGAGCGTTTCAGACCACACAAAGATTGTGTCTCGTTTGTGTTCATCATTCAAAAAGTTTGATTGTTAGTAAACTTAGTTGCAAAGTAAGCAAAAATAATTGAGAACAGCAAACGAAATGACAAAAAATACGTTAAAAACGACTAAATGTTTTCAGAAAGCAAGTCTGCAACGACATAACTGCTGCCGCCTACAAACACAAAATCTGCTGGCGCGGCGTCGGACAGTGCGGCGCGGTATGCTTCGATGACGGTGGGGTAGGAGTTGCCTATCAGGCCGTGACTCTTGCCTGTTTCCTTTACCTTTTCATGGCTTATGGCGCGCTTTGTTTCTGCTTGTGCCCAGTAATATACGGCATCTTTGGGCAGCATGGTCATCACCGTGTTGATGTCTTTGTCGTCAACCATTCCGAAAACGATGCGGCGTGTCTGGCAGGGCACTTGCTTTATCTGCTCTGAAAGATACTGCCATCCGCCCACGTTGTGGCCGGTGTCGCATATCACGAGCGGCTCTTTGCGCAGTGTCTGCCATCTTCCGATGAGCCCTGTTGCCTCGCATACGTTAGTCATTCCGCTCTTTATGGCGTCGCGCGGGATGCCAAGTCGCTTCGCGGCGCACAGTATTGTGGCTCTGTTTTTCTTCTGGTAACTGCCTTTCAGTTCAAATTCTATGTCGTCATATTCCTGAAGGCTCTCTTCTTCGGCAAAGAAAATGGGGGCGTTGTTTTGCTTTGCAATGCTTTCAAAAACGGGTTTTGTTTCCTCGTTCGTTTCGCCAATGACAACAGGGGTTTCAGGTTTTATGATGCCGGCCTTCTCTGTTGCTATCTTTGCCAGCGTGTCGCCGAGGAACGCGGTGTGGTCGAACGATATGTTGGTGATGATGCTCAGTTCCGGCTTAATGATGTTGGTGCAGTCGAGACGGCCGCCAAGCCCAACTTCGATGACTGCCCAGTCAACCTTTTGTTCGGCAAAGTATTTGAACGCAAGGGCTGTGGTGAGTTCGAAGAACGATGGATGGAGCGGCTCGAAGAAACTGCGTTCCCGCTTTACGAAGTTGATGACATACTGCTTGCTGATGCACTTCCCGTTGATGCGGATGCGCTCGCGGAAATCCACGAGATGAGGAGAAGTGTAAAGTCCAACCTTGAATCCTGCGCTCTGAAGCATTGCCGCTATGGTGTGCGAGCAAGAACCCTTGCCGTTGGTACCTGCCACGTGAACGGTGCGGAACGTGCGGTGAGGGTGTCCGAAGTGCTCGTCAAGAGTCAGTGTGTTCTGCAGTCCTTCCTTATAACCTGCCGCCCCGACGTTCTGGAACATCGGTACGGAGTTGTAAAGATACTGTATGGTTTCCTCGTATGTCATTTGTGGTTATTCGTTTGTTAATGTTTTGGTGTTAAGGATTTATGAAGTTAAGGAGTTAAGACAATTGTTGTTGATTTAATTCCTTGTAAATTAGGAATACTAAACTAATGTCTTAACTCCTTAACTCCATGACTACTTAACTCCTTTAAACCCATTGTTTTATGAGAAATAGTTCTTGAACTTCTCGAAGATGCTCTTCTTCGTGGAAGAATCTCCTTTGAAGTTGTCGCTCTGCTGCAATCCTTCAAGAGTCTCCTTCTCGTCGCGGCTCAGTGTCTTTGGCACGTAAACGCTGATGTTGACCACAACATCGCCAGTTCCGCTGCCATAACCTTTCACCTCAGGCAGTCCTTTCCCGCGCAGTCGGAGCGTCTTTCCAGGCTGTGTGCCGGGGTCTATTTTTATCTTCACCTTTGAGCCGTCTATTGTCGGAATCTCTACATTGCCACCGAGAGCAGCCGTAGGGAAGTCGAGCAGCAGATTATAAATAAGGTCGTTGCCGTCTCTTACGAATGTGTCGTTAGGCTCCTCGCTGATGAACACCTGAATGTTTCCGGGTATTCCGTTGTGCCTTCCGGCGTTTCCTTTGTTGGGGACATTGACCACCATTCCTTCTGCCACACCGGCCGGTATTGATATTTCGACAACCTCCTCGCCCTTAACGATACCTGTTCCGCCGCACTCGTGACACTTGTTCTTAATCACCTTGCCTTCGCCTCCGCATGTGTGGCACACCGTCTGTGTCTGCATCATGCCGAAGATACTCTGCTGGGTGCGAATCTCAACACCCGAGCCGTGACACGTCGGACATGTCTCGCTGCCGCTGCCGCTTTCTGCTCCAGTTCCGTGGCAATGCGGACAGGTGATGTCTTTCTTCACCTTGAACTTCTTGGTGACGCCTGTTGCCACTTCCTGTAGCGACAGTTTCACCTTCAGGCGCAGGTCGCTGCCTCGATGCTGGGCGGGCTGTCGATAACCGCCTCCTCCGAAACCGCCGAAACCGCCGAATCCTCCGCGCCCGCCGAACACATCGCCGAACATCGAGAAGATGTCGTCCATAGAGAATCCTTCGCCACCGAAGCCGCCGAAACCGCCCGCTCCTGCCGGTCCGTTAAATCCGAACTGGTCATACTGCTGGCGCTTTTGTGCGTCGTGCAGCACGTCGTAGGCCTCTGCCGCTTCCTTGAATTTCTCCTCGGCCTCTTTGTCGCCGGGGTTGCGGTCGGGGTGATACTTGATGGCAATCTTGCGATACGCCTTCTTTATTTCTTCCTCTGAGGCGTTCTTGTCAACACCAAGCACCTCGTAGTAGTCTCTCTTTGCCATTTTCTGTTTAGCGTTGTCCTACTGCCACTTTGGCATGTCTGATAACCTTGTCGTTAAGTGTGTAACCTGTCTGTACGCAGTCGAGCACCTTGCCGCTCTTCTCGTCGCCCATGCCTGGAACCATTGCTATGGCCTCGTGAAAATCGACGTCGAAGTCGGCATCGGTGGTGTCAATCTTCTTGACACCGAGACTTTCGAGAGCCTTCATGAACTTCTGGTAGATGAGTTCCATGCCCTCTTTCAGCACTTGCGGGTCGTCGGTCTTCTCGCCGTTCTCGAGTGCGCGCTCCATGTCGTCGGCAACGGGGAGCACTGCCTGCACAGCCTTCTCCGAGCCGTTAAGAATCAACTCGGCCTTCTCCTTGATTGTGCGGCGGCGGAAGTTGTCAAACTCGGCAGCCTTGTAGAGCAGTTGCTCTTTCAGTTCTTTTATTTCTTCGAGAGCCTTGTCCAGAGGGTCGGTCTCTTCTTCGGCTGTCTCTTCTGCCTTTTCCCCTTCTTCTGTGGTGTTTTCAGCATCGGCGGCAGCCTCTTTCTCCTGCTTTTCCTCCTCCTTGTTGAGTCCGTCGTCCTGCTGGTCGCCGTCCTCTATGTTTATCTTTCTTTCTTCTTTGTCCATGATGATTATTATGTTAAGACGTTTGGCACCATTGCCTGCACTTATGATGAGTGCAAAAAGCGTGCCATCTTATGAGTACATCTTCTGCTTCTGCTCCTTTATCTGTGCGTCGTAGATGTAATCGTCGTAGGTCATCAGTTTGTCGATGGTTCCCTTCGGGGTGAGTTCTATGATGCGGTTGGCCACGGTGTTGATGAACTCATGGTCGTGGCTGGCGAAGAGGATGTTGCCCTTGAACTGCACCAAATTGTTGTTGAATGCCTGGATTGACTCGAGGTCGAGATGGTTGGTGGGCGTGTCGAGGATGAGGCAGTTGGCGTTTTTCAACTGCATACGTGCAATCATACAGCGCATCTTCTCGCCTCCAGAGAGCACGTTGACCTTCTTCTCCACTTCCTCCTGCTTGAAGAGCATGCGTCCGAGATAGCCTTTCATTGTCACCTCGTTGCCCGTACCATATTGCGACAGCCAATCGACGAGGTTCAGGTCGCTGTTGAAGAACTCGGTATTGTCGAGCGGCAGATAGGCCGTTGTTATCGTCACGCCCCACTTGAAGGTGCCCTTGTCGGCCTCGCGGTTGCCGTTGATAATCTCGAACAGTGCGGTCATGGCCTTCGGGTTGTGTGAGAGGAACACCACTTTCTCGCCCTTCTCGATGTTGAAGTTCACGTTGTCGAAGAGCACTGTGCCGTCGGTATCGACAGCCTTCAGGTCTTGCACCTCCAGAATCTGGTTGCCCGGCTCGCGCTCCATCTGGAAAATGATGCCAGGGTACTTGCGGCTTGAAGGACGAATCTCCTCCACATTCAGTTTCTCGAGCATCTTCTTGCGGCTCGTCGTCTGCTTACTCTTTGCCACGTTGGCAGAGAAACGGCGGATGAACTCCTCCAGTTCCTTGCGCTTCTCCTCAGCCTTCTGGCGCTGGTTCTGCGCTTGTCTGAGAGCCAACTGCGACGACTCGTACCAGAACGAGTAGTTTCCGGCGAACACCGTGACCTTTCCGAAGTCGATGTCCACCGTCTGTGTCGATACGGCATCGAGGAAGTGGCGGTCGTGGCTCACCACAAGCACCGTCTGCTCAACGTTGCTCAGATACTCCTCAAGCCACTGAACGGTGTCCAGGTCGAGGTCGTTGGTAGGCTCGTCGAGCAACAGGTTGTCGGGATGACCGAACAAAGCCTTCGCCAGCATCACGCGCACCTTCTCGTTGTTAGAGAGTTCTGACATCATCTTCTGGTGCTGCGGCTCCTTCACTCCGAGGTTCTGCAACAACTGGGCGGCATCGCTTTCGGCGTTCCATCCGTCCATCTCGGCAAACTTCTCCTCCAGTTCGGCGGCGCGGTTGCCGTCTTCTTCGGTCATCTCGGGCTTCGAGTAGATGCGCTCGCGCTCCTTCATATTGTCCCAAAGCGGCTGATGCCCCATGAGCACAGTGTCCATAACCGAGAACTCGTCGTACTTGAAGTGGTCCTGATCGAGCACGCTGAGGCGTTCGCCAGGTCCCAGTTCCACGCTTCCCTTGTTGGGTTCCAGTTCTCCGCTGATGGCTTTCAGCAGCGTTGACTTTCCTGCTCCGTTGGCACCAATCACTCCATAGATGTTGCCGTTGGTGAACTTGATGTTTACATCTTTGTACAATACTCGCTTGCCGAATTGCACGGCAATGTTCGTAAGTGTTATCATCCTTTTATACCTTATTTTATTATTGCGGGTGCAAAGGTACAAATTTTTTCCGTCATTCCTTACTCCTTCGCTTCTTTTTTCAAACACACCGCCTTACGGGAGCACATCATTCGTGTGCCCAGAGATATGCTTCGGCATGCCCGTTTTTGTCTTTCTGCCTGCCCATATATATCCTTTCGCTTTCCGAAAGATATCAAACGGTGAAACAAAGTTAATAAGATTGTCGAACAAAGTTATTAACATAGTCGAACAAAGTTAATAGGATTGTTGAACAAAGTTAATAACTTTGTTGCCCCGTTTGTGTGCTTTCTGTAACCCATTGATACTCAGTGGGGTTGCCAAAGGGCATTTTTCGTCGGCCTGAAGGTCGGTGGAGCAGAAGGATAACCGATAGGCATAGGCTTATTTACCGTATCTTTGAAACGGAGGTCTATGTGGATGTTCTTGCTGCATACGGTCACTATGACGATAAGTAACAGGCGAATTGTTGCATAATACAGCATGATACGGGGTATTATATTGGTGCCGAATGATAATAAAAGGGCATCGGAAGCGATTCCGATGCCCTTGTTCGTATGTATGCTTTTCGCCTTATAGAAAGGCGGGGAAGCGGTTACTTGATGAGGTCGATGCTGCGTTTCAGGAACTTGTCGAGCGCAGCGCCCTTCAACATTCCGTTCTGCAACAGGGCGAGGTCGATGAGTTGGTGCAGTATGTCGTTGCCCTTGGCGTAGTCGGCAATCACCTGCTGCTTTTTCGTGCGCTGCTCGTCGATGGCCTTCTGGGTGTTGCTCACGTCGTCTTTCTCCTCCTGTGAGATTTCCTCAGGCTTCTTCTTGTCCTGCGACTGGCGCAGAGCGGCGAGGCGAGCCTCCTGACCTTTTATCTCGCTCAGTATCGGCTTCAGCGTCTCGGCGGTCTTTTCATTCTCGTCGTCGAGCACCTTCTTTATTAGTGGATGGTCGCTGTTGAGCACCAGACTGTAGGTGTCGGGCATCTCGGCATAAAAAGCCATTCCCTGCTGATAGCGTGAGATGTCCTTCATACGGCGCATATACTCGCTCTGAGTGATGAGCACTGGCTGTGCATTCTCGCCCAGTGCCTGCACCTCAACATAAAACTCGGTCTTCTCAAGACTTGGCATCTGTGAGCGGAAAGCCTGTGACAAATTGTCAGCAGTGTCAGCGTCGAGGGTCTGCTTAGGAGCATCTTCCTTGCCTATAAGGCGGTCTATGATGTCTGCATCGACGCGTGTGAAGCGGCTCTTCTCGAACTTCTGCTCGAGCATTGACACGGCAGGAGTGTCAAGTTGTCCATCCATCAGCAGCACGCTGTAGCCCTTCTGTCGTGCAGCCTCGATATAGGTGTACTGCTCCTCCTTGTTGTTGGCGTAAAGATAAATGAGGTTTCCGTCCTTGTCTGTTTGTGTGTCTTTTATCAGGGTGCGGTATTCCTCGAATGTAAAGTACTTGCCGTCAACGTCTTTCAGCAGCGCAAAGTCCTTCGCGCGGTCGTAGAAGTCGTCCTGAGAGAGCATTCCGTAGTTGATGAATATCTTCAGGTCGTCCCACTTCTCCTCATAGTCCTTGCGGTCGTTCTTGAAGATTGAAGCCAGACGGTCGGCCACCTTCTTGGTGATGTATGTCGAAATCTTCTTCACGTCGCGGTCGCTCTGCAGATAACTGCGGCTGACGTTCAGCGGAATGTCTGGCGAGTCGATGACTCCATGCAGCAGAGTAAGGAACTCAGGCACAATGCCCTCCACCTGGTCTGTCACGAACACCTGATTGCAGTAGAGTTGAATCTTGTTGCGCTGTATCTCGATGTTGCTCTTGATTCTTGGGAAGTAGAGTATTCCGGTGAGGTGGAACGGGTAGTCAACATTAAGGTGAATCCAGAACAGCGGCTCGTCCTGCATGGGGTAGAGGGTGCGATAGAAACTCTTGTAATCCTCGTCCTTCAGCGTGCTTGGCGTCTTTGTCCACAGCGGCTCCACATTATTTATAATATGGTCCTTGTCGGTGTCCACCTGCTTTCCGTCTTTCCATTCGGTCTCCTTGCCGAAGGCGATGGTTACGGGCATGAACTTGCAGTACTTCTGCAACAACTGCTCTATCTGTGCTTTCTCAAGATACTCCTTGCAGTCATCGTCAATATAGAGCACGATGTCAGAGCCTCGCTCAGCCTTCTCTGCGTCCTCGATGGTGAATTCTGGCGAGCCGTCGCACGACCACTTAACAGCCTTTGCCCCGTCCTTATAACTCTTGGTGATGATTTCCACCTTCTTTGAAACCATAAACGAAGAGTAGAAGCCCAGACCGAAATGACCGATGATGGCGTTTGCCGAATCCTTGTATTTGTCGAGGAAGTCGGTGACACCTGAGAATGCTATCTGATTGATGTACTTGTCAATCTCCTCCTCGGTCATTCCGATGCCTCGGTCGCTAATGGTGAGTGTTCCCTTGTCCTTGTCAAGACTTACCCTTACGGTGATGTCGCCCAGTTCGCCCTTGAAGTCGCCCTTGTCGGCAAGTGTTTTCAACTTCTGCGTAGCGTCAACAGCATTGCTTACCATCTCGCGCAGGAATATCTCATGGTCAGAGTACAAGAACTTTTTGATTACGGGGAATATGTTCTCGGTTGTAACCCCAATGTTTCCTTTTTGCATGATATTTTTGTTTTAAATTAAATTCCTATTACCTCCATTTGCAAAAGTCGTGCCAACATGTCGGAAATAGTACTTGTGTAACGTAAAAACGACGTTCTGATAATTCCTTTCATGTTGCAAATACTATTTATTTTGTTTCATTTAGAATTATTTATATCTATTTTGGCGATACATATTGTTTTTTTTCTTATCTTTGCAACAGAAATCATGAAAAAACAAGATAACACGTATCGTTACATTGCCGAATACTATAGTGCGCACCGTGAGGAAATGTGTGCTTTCGCGGCAAAACGGCTGAAGTTCGCTTATGAGGCAGAAGACATTGTGCATAATGTCTTCCTCAGACTTCTGACCATCGACAAGATGATTTCGCCGGTGACGCTGCCCTGTCTTGTCTATACCATGATGAGAAATCTCATTTTCGACAATTGGCGTCATCACAAGTCGATTGACGAGTACGAACATGTGCTGGCTGTTACAGAGAGGGTTGACCGTCAGGATGCCGCCAGCGTGTTCTCTGCCTCCGAACTCAACAGTTTGCTTGAGCGTGGCATTGCTCGTCTTAGCGATCGCCAGCGTGAGGTCTATCGCATGAATGTTATCGACGGCATGAAGGTTTCGGAGATTTCAATGACATTGAAGATTGGTTATAAGAGCACAGAGCATCGACTGGGAGAGGCGCGCAAGGAAGTGCGCGGATACCTTGCACGTATGCTTGCTTGATTAACTTTCCCTATATATTCATCCATTCTTTCCTATACATTATTTATATATAGGGAGTGGATTGTGATATACATAAGGAGATTGATAAACAAGACAATTATGGGCAAGTGCTGTCCATAACATAACAAATTTTATTCAATAGGTAGTTTTTTAAAGGTTTTGCCCCGGTTTACGTAGTGATACCATAAACCGGGGCATTTTCTTTTATACTTGTCAACTCGTCAACTTGTCAACTTGTCAACTCGTCAACTTGTCAACTCGTCAACTCGTTTACTTGTCAACTAATCAAATACTCTTCAATATAGCGAGGAGATGATCCCACACCATCTTTACTGTCGGTATATGCAGGCACTCGTCGGGTGAATGCACTCCGCGAAGGGTAGGACCGAAGGACACCATGTCGAGATTAGGATATTTCTCTGAGAACAGTCCGCACTCCAGACCGGCGTGAATGCCCAGCACCTTTGGCTCCTTACCGAAGAGTTCCTTGTATTTCTCCACTGCTATTGCAGTCAGTTTGCTGTCGGGGTTCATGTTCCATGCTGGATAACCATCGCCCTGAACCACCTCTGCGCCAGCGAGTTGGAATACTGCCTTGATAGTGGCTGCCTGGTTGTCGAGTGCGCTCATCACGTTGCTTCGTTGCGATGCCACAATCTTAATCTCGTTGTCGAAGGTCTCGATGCTTGCCACGTTGTTTGAAGTCTCTACCAACCACGAGATAGCCTCGTCCTGACACATGGCGAACACGCCGTTGTCAACAGCCTGGAGTGCCTGAATCAATTTCGTTGACACTTCCAGCGGGAGCACCTTCTCGCTTTCGCAACTCTCAAGGTTGAACTGCATTGACTTCTCGGTTACATGATACTCTTCCTGCACCTCGCATGCAAATACATTCCAGTCGGCCTTCACGTTCTCTTTAACTTCTTTGTCAACGCCGAAGATTGCCACGCCGTCGCGTGGGATGGCGTTGTGCAGTTTTCCTGCATTATAACTTGCCAGACGCAGTCCGTATTTCTCCTGCACTTTGTAAAGGAAGCGGGCGAGAGTCTTCAGCGCATTGGCGCGTTTCTTGTTGATGTCGTCACCAGAGTGGCCTCCGATGAGCCCTTTCAGCGAAGCCTTCATGAAGAAGAGGCCTTCGGGAGCATCCTCCTTCTCGAAGTGGAATGTTGCTGTGGTGTTTCTTCCGCCAGCACATGACACGAATATCTGTCCCTCGTCCTCAGAGTCGAGGTTTATGAGCATGTCGCCAGTCATGAAGCCCGGCTTCATTCCCTCGGCGCCGGTGAGACCTGTCTCCTCGTCGCGTGTGAAGACGCACTCTATAGGACCGTGCTCTATGTCGTTGCTCTCAAGTATTGCCAGTTCTATAGCGCAGCCGATGCCGTCGTCAGCACCCAGTGTGGTGCCCTTGGCTCTTAGCCATTCACCGTCGATGTATGTCTGTATGGCATCTTTGTTGAAATCGAAGTCGATGTCAACAAGTTTCTCACACACCATGTCCATGTGGCTCTGCAGTATGACGGTTTTCTTGTTCTCATATCCAGGAGTGGCTCCTTTACGAATGATTACGTTACCCGTCTCATCAACTTTCGTTTCAAGACCATGGTCTTCACCAAATTTCTTCAGATACTCAATCATCTTTTCCTCGTGCTTTGAGGGGCGGGGAATCTGATTGATTTTTGCGAATTGCTCGAATACGCAAGCGGGGATTAAGTCACTTTTGTTCATTATTAATTCTATTTTGTGTGTTTTACAAAAAAAATCATTATCTTTGCAAGCGCAAACAGAATTGCGTGCTTTCATGCGCAAAATTACGAAAAATGGTTGAAACAATAATATTAACAGTGTTAATAATTGCTATTTGTTTAGCATTATTAAGTGTTAAGGTGCTTTTCAAGAAGAAAGGAGAGTTCACATCACAGCACATCCACGACAGTGCTGCGATGCGAAAACTGGGCATACACTGTGTTATCGACCAGGACCGTGAAGCACGCCAGAAAGCAGACAAGGCTGAAGAAATAAGAAACAAAATAAACAATTAAATCACAATGAAGAAAACATTTTTCCTTGCCATGGCAGCAGCACTTGTCATGACATCATGCAACAACGGGGGCAACACAGCCGACCAGAAGTCGGACGCTCCTCAGAGTTCTGAACTTAAGATTGCGTATGTTGATATCGAGGAACTCGATTCCACCTACAAGTTCTGCACCGATTTCAAGGCTGAGTTCGAGAAGAAAACAAAGAACGCAGACAACACTCTGAACCAGAAGGGACAGGCTCTGCAGAACCAGGCAGCGCAGTTCCAGCAGAACCTGCAGAACAACAAATACACCCAGCAGCAGGCACAGACGGTGAATGCAAACCTTCAGAAGCAGCAGGCTGACCTCCAGCAGTTGCAGCAGCGTCTGGCTGCCGAACTTCAGGCAGAGTCGGAGAAGTACAGCAAGGCTCTTCGTGACAGCATTCAGCACTTCCTTGCTCAGTATAACAAGGACAAGAAGTACTCTATGATTCTCAGCAAGGCAGGCGACAACGTGCTTTATAGTGACAAGTCTCTTGATATCACTAAGGAGGTCGTTGCCGGTCTTAACAAGGCATACAAGCCAGCAAAGGCCGCAGAGCCAGCCAAGGCAGAAGAGAAGAAGTAAATAATTGTAGTTGACGAGTAAACAAGTTCTTTGCGAGCAAAGCGACCAAGGGTCGAGCGGACGAGTTGACAAGTTGCTTGATTTCAAGACATTGTGCAATTCGCTTGTTTACTCGTCAACTCGTTTTCTCGTCAACTCGTTTACTTGTCAACTTGTCAACTTGTTTACTTGTCAACTTGTCTACTCGTTTACTCATCAACTAAAAAACATGACTCGGGCAGAGCGTTACAACATTCTTCTTGACTATTATTCCAAGAAGATGCCCCACGTTTCTACAGAACTGGAGTTCGGAAGCGTGTTCCAGTTGCTTGTGGCAACGGTGCTCAGTGCCCAGTGCACGGACAAACGCATCAATCAGGTTACTCCCGAACTCTTCTCACATTATCCTGATGCCAAGACAATGGCACAGGCGGAAATGGAGGATGTGCTCGAACTTATAAAGAGTGTCAGTTATCCTAACTCAAAGGCTCAACACCTTGTAGAACTGTCGCGCATGCTTGTCAGTGACTTTGGCGGCGAGGTGCCTTCCGAAATGTCCGACCTTGTGAAACTTCCTGGAGTTGGGCGCAAGACAGCCAATGTCGTTCAGGCGGTGGGATTTGGTCGCTCTGCCATTGCCGTTGATACCCATGTGTTCCGTGTGAGCCATCGTTTAGGTCTTGTGCCAAAGACTGCAAACACTCCATTGAAAGTGGAGTTGACTCTCAAGAAATACATTCCTTCTGATATGCAGGCAGATGCCCATCACTGGATTCTGCTACATGGCAGGTATATATGTCAGAGCAGGAAACCCAAATGCGGTGAATGTCCGTTTGAAAAGTTCTGTCCTAAAGTGGGACTTTGAATAAACTCCCAACACCTCGCTCGACCCGAAGAGACTCTTTTTTCTTGCGCTCTGTGGGTACTCAGGCTCAATGCGGAGTACGAAACGAAGCAAAAAGAACTCCTAACCCTAAACTTATAACTCCTAACTTCTAACTTCTAACTCCTAACTCCTAACTTCTAACTTCTAACTCCTAACTCAAACCCATGCACTCACAAAGAATAATACAGTTTCTAAAAGATGTGGCGGCGAACAACAACCGTCCTTGGTTTCAGGAGCATCGTCCGGAATATGATGCCGTAAGGGCGGACTTCGAGGAAGGCATCTCTATGGCTATTGCCCGCATCGCAGAGTTCGACTCTTCCATCGCCCATGTAACGGTGAAGGATGCTGTCTATCGTTTCTACCGTGACACCCGTTTCTCTCCAGACAAGTCTCCTTACAAGCGACATCTGGGCGCATACATCAATGCTCATGGCAAGAAGGCATTGCGCGGAGGCTATTACATCCATCTGGAACCAGGCAACTGTCTCCTTGCGTGTGGCAATTACTGGTTGCCCACGAATATCCTCACGGCATGCCGCAACGAGATAATGTCCGACATCGACCGCTGGCTTGGTATTGTTGAAAGCAGAAAGTTCATCAACTTCTTCGGAAAACCAGGCTGCGGAGAGTGGAGTGACGAGGGAGCCGCGCCCAAGGGCTTTGGCCTGTCAGTGCTCACCACTGCTCCCAAGGGATTCCCGCGCGACTATGAACATGTGGAATATCTGAAACTGAAAGACTATTGCTGCTGGAAACATGTGCCCGACACTTTCTTCGACGGCGACCGATGGCTCGACGAGATGGCAAAGGTGTTTCAGGTGGCAAAGCCGATGATGGATTTTGTCAATGCCGTCATCGACGATTACGAATAAGTGTCGAGTGAAAAGTTCCACACTTCTAAACTCTTAATCTTGTAAAACAATCATAACATGAAAAATCTAAAGACTTATTTATTCCTTTTACTGATGAGCATTGGCGTTACATTGCCCATGTGCTCATGCAAGAGAGTGTTGCAGAAAATAGACAACCTTACTGCAAAGACAAGCGAAGTAGAGAACGAGCAAACCGATGAGGTTACGGAAACAGAGCAGGCAAAAGGTCCCATCATCCTGACGAGTCGTACCTATGAAGGCGAGAGTTTCTTCAAGGCAAACATCCAGCGGGCACTCTATGCCGACCAGACTTGGCATGTGCAATGGCCCGTGAGTGCAGAGAATTGCAACATAGAGAAGTTTCAGAAAGAACTGCTGCACTTCTTTGTGGGTGACAAATATGACGACATCGACTCGTTCTTGAACTACCTCAACAAAGAGTTTGAAGGTGATGGCGAATGGAAGAAAGTGGACAAGATGGGAGAGTCTGACGCGCGATACATCGAAGGCGAGGAGTATAATCCATACCCTCAGTCGATGAATTACGAACTTTCAGAAGTGTCGCTTACCGAAGATGGCTATGCCACTTACTCTAAAAAAATAATGTATGACATGGGTTCAGGTTTAGGCGCCGGAGTTTTATTCACGGTTGAATATTTCATGTACGACCTGCGCTCAGACCGTCGCCTCTTATATAACGACATCTTCGCTGCCGGTTCAGAAGGGCCTATCGCGAAACTGCTGAAGACAAAGGCGACAAATCTTGACGACTATCGCACGCTGATAGATGCCGATTTCCCGCCAGTGCATAACGACAACTTCTATGTTGACTTCAAGAACGAAGAGGCACACTTCGTCTATGACAAGTATGAGGTTGCCGCCGGCGCTGATGGAGTGGTGGACCTCTGCATTCCGTTCTCCGAGATAAAGCAATATATGAAGTAGTTTTGCAGTAGAACCTCAATCCTTTTTATCTTTCAGATAGGTTTTCTTGCCATGTTGTCAAATATGGCACAGGTGCCGTTTTGTATCTTATTGGATATCAGACAGATGCAAATGGGCGAACAAAGTTAATAACTTTGTTCGACAATCTTAATAACTTTGTTGAACAATCTTAATAACTTTGTTCAACAAAGTTAATAACATTGTTAGCCCGTTTGATATTAGTTGCATGCCGAAAGATATGCAGTGGCATTCTGAGGAGGTAAAAGTAAGGAGGGCACTTCATTTTCAGTGCCCTCCTGTTGTTAACCTATTGTGTGTTCGTTGATGTAGTTTGCCACGTCGTCTTTGTAACTGTCGGAGACGGGTAGATAGATGTCGCCGAAGACGATGCGCATGCGGTCGATGAGTTTCGCCTTTGACATGTGCACGATGAACGAGCGGTGTATGCGCATGAAGTCGGGTCTTGGCAGGAATTCCTCGAGGTTTTTCATGCTCATCAGCGACATTACGGGCTTTGTGTCGTCGGCGAAATAGAACTTGACGTAGTCTTTCAGCCCTTCGATATAGGTCACGTCGTCGAGCGGGACTTGCACGTGCTTGTACTCGCTTTTAACGTATATGAACTTGTCTCGTTTGAAAGTGTCTTGTTTATATGAGTTTTCGAACCATGCCTCTGCGCGCTGAACGCTCATGAGGAAGTTCTCGTAACTGATGGGCTTGAGCAGGTAGTCGAGTGCATTTACCTTGTATCCCTCTATGGCATACTGGTCGAATGCTGTTGTGAAGATGATTTTTGTTTGCTTGGGTATTAGTTTAGCAAATTCCAGACCGCTGAGTTCGGGCATCTGGATGTCAAGGAAGAGGATGTCAATGGACTTCTCGCGGATGTCCTTTATTGCAGACACAGCACTGTTGTAGCAACCAATCAGGTTCAGCGATGGTGTCTTGTCGGCGTAACTTGCCAGCAGTTCGGCAGCCAGGGGCTCGTCATCGATTATTGCGCAGTTCAGTATCATAGATAATAATTTTAGATTTATAGATGTTGTTTTCTATTTTCTTCTCCCATGTGTGTTTCCCCTTGTAGTATAGTTGCAGTCGGCTTTCCACGAGTTGCAGCCCTATGCCGTGTCCGCTGCGGTCTTTGTCGTTCTTAGGGAAATTGCTGTTGCAGATGTCACATACTATTCTTTCTGCTGTTGCATTGATGTTTATGCTGATGAAACTGGGCTCGGTGGGGCTCACTCCGTGTTTGAAAGCATTCTCGACAAGCGATATGATGATGAGCGGTGCAATCATTATGTTGTCGCCCCTTTTTGGTATCTCTGCCACCATGTCCACCTTAACGTTGTCGGGGAGTCTTATCTTCATCAACTTGACGTAGTTCTCGATGAACTCCACTTCCTTCTTTATGCTGATGGCATTTTCGGTGTTTCCGTATATCATTTGGCGCAGCATGCTGCTGAGTGACATCACGGCACGTTGAGCCTTAGGCTGGTCGAAGGCAATGAGAGCGTATATGTTGTTGAGCGTGTTGAGCAGGAAGTGTGGCCGTAATTGCGAACGCAGGCTGAGCAGTTGTGCCTCTGTCTTTTCTTTTTCCATCTCTTGTGCCACTTCGTGTATGCTCTGCCACTTCAGCGATAACCGTATCATTGTTGCAAGGGCGGCAAAGATGATTTGCTCCATGGCGTGCCTAACGATAAAGACAAGATGTATCTGCAAAGGTGGCGAAGGGTGTGTGACGTTTGGCGCGGGGTGCTCCATAATGTGCTGCATCGCCAATGATACCAGTATGATGATTGTGGTGTTGATGATGAAGAACCTCCTGTACTTCTTGTTCAGGTAATAGTTTGGTGCTAACCAGAGGTAGTTGATGTAGAATATGATGAACATTGAGATTGGTCTCAAAAGACGATGGAGCATAGCGTTGATGTCAAGCAGGCTCTCGCCTTTTGGCACCAGGAAGATGTACTGCATGAAGAATACTGCCCAGAACATTATGTGCAGTATTGACGCAAGTCTTTTGTCTTTTGAAATCATACTCTGTTTATTTTATGGTCATTCATATCTGATGGCTTCTATCGGGTCGAGTTGCGCTGCTTTCTTTGCGGGATACCAGCCGAAGAACACTCCTGTGAATGTGCAGACGGCAAAGGACATGACGATGGTCCACAGTTCGATGGATATGGGCCACTTGGCAAGTATGTTTATGGCGTATGAGGCGCCTACTCCCAACAGCACGCCGATGATGCCTCCTGTCACGCTCAGCAGTATTGCTTCTATCAGGAACTGGTTTAGTATGTCTATGCCTCTGGCACCTACACTCATGCGCAGTCCTATCTCGCGAGTGCGCTCTGTAACGCTGACGTACATGATGTTCATAATGCCAATACCGCCCACGATGAGCGAAATGCCTGCCACGCAGCCGAGCAGTATGGTGAGCATGTTGGTGGTTGAGTTCATCATTGACGCCAGTTCCTCTTGCGAGCGTATGTTGAAGTCGTCGTCGTCGGCCTCGCTGTTCTCCGTAGCGTCTTTCAGTTTGTGGTTGCGCCGGAGTATTGTGGTTATCTGTTCAGTTGCCTTGTCGGTGACACCCTCGGTTATTGCCGAGCATTGTATGCTGCCGAGGTAGGTTTGTGCGAGTATTCGCTTCATCACCGTGGTGTATGGCGCAAGCACGAGGTCGTCCTGGTCCATGCCCATTGAGTTGTAGCCTTTCTTCTTCAGCACACCGATTACTCTGAATGGTATGCTGTTGAATCGCACCACCTTTCCCACCGGGTCGCTGCCGTCGGGGAAGAGATTGTCAACTACCGTCTGTCCGAGGATGCACACCTTTGCGCTCGACTTGACGTCGGCATCGGTGAACATCTCGCCGTCGCTCACTGATATTTGCCTTATTTCAAGGTAGTCTTGATTGATGCCGTAGAGTGTCGATGGGGTATTGTCGTTTCCATAAATCCATTGCCCGCTCTTGTTCACCAGCGGGCTCACGGCCTTGACGTATGAGCACTCGTCCTTGATGGCTTGGTAGTCGGTGAGTTTCAGCGTCTCCATCGACGATGCGTCCTGTCTCACTCCGCCACGCATGTCGGCACCGGGGCTGATCATTATCATGTTAGAACCCATCTCCGAGATGTTCGCCTGGATGCTCTGCTTGGTGCCTTGTCCGATGGCAAGCATCGTTATCACCGACGCTATGCCGATGATAATTCCGAGCGCCGTGAGGAACGAGCGCATCTTGTTTGCCGCAATCGCCACAAGGGCTATCTTTAGAAGGTTTGTATAGTTCATTACTAAAAGGTTGTTATGGGTGGTGGGTGATGTGCACGTTTCTATTCGTCTGTGTTAGCGGGAAGCGCAGCCAGTCCTTCCTCTGCCGAGAGGATGTTGTGGTTCTCCTCGTCGCTTATCACTCTGCCGTCTCGCAGCATGATGTTTCTGCTGGAATAGTTGGCGATGTCGGGATTGTGGGTCACGAAGATGATGGTTCTTCCTTCTGCGTGCAGTTTCTGGAAGAGAACAAGAATCTCGAAAGAGGTGCGGGTGTCGAGGTTGCCCGTTGCCTCGTCTGCAAGAATCACGGCGGGGTCGTTGACCAAGGCACGTGCTATCGCCACGCGTTGCATCTGTCCGCCAGACATCTGGTTGCTCTTATGATAAAGACGCTCGCCAAGCCCCACTGCCTGAAGAGCCTTGATGGCACGGTCCTTGCGTTCGTCAGCCCCCACTTCCGAGTTATACATCAGCGGCAGGGCCACATTCTCTACAGATGTTGTCTTTGGAAGCAGGTTGTAGTTCTGGAATATGAATCCTATCTTTCTGTTCCTAAGCACCGCCCTTTGGCTTTTCGACATTGAGCGGACGGCCACTCCGTCGAGCAGATACTCGCCGCTCGTCGGCGTGTCGAGACATCCGAGTTGGTTGAGAAGGGTGGACTTGCCCGAGCCCGACTTTCCCATTATCGTTACGAATTCGCCTTCGTAAATCTTGAACGACACGCCGCGCAGGGCATGCACCGTCTCTTCTCCCACGAGGAAGTCCCGTTTCACGTCTTGCAGTTCGATGACAACTTTTCTATCGTCCATGATTTGCTCTACTTTTTCTTGTTATTCCTTCTGGGGCCTGGTGCCAGCGGGCTGCGCTCCTGATTGTCGGCAGCATCGGTTTCCTCGTTGATTACTTCCAGTTCGGTGATAATCTCCTGTCCTTCTTTCAGTCCGCTCATTATCTGTGTGTGGGTGCCGTCAGTCATGCCGATGCTGACGGGCACGGCCTTAATCTCGTTTCCGGCCAAAATCCACACTTTGTTGTTGCCGTTGCAGTCAACAATCTTCTTGTTGCCCACGGTTTCCTTGGTCGGTGTGAATCTCAGTGCCTTACTCGGTACGCTCAGCACTCCGGTCTTCTCTGCAGTGTAGATAGTAACGCTTGCGGTGAGCCCTGGCTTCAGTTTGAGTTGGGCATTTGGCGCACTGATTGCCACCTCATAGGTGACTACGTTGTTTGTTGTCGTTGCTTCCTGGCGCACTTGTGTCACCGAGCCCTCAAAGGTGTCGTCGGGATAAGCGTCAACGGTAAAGGTTACACGCTCGCCTTCTTTCACGTCGCCTATGTCTGCCTCGTCAACATCTGCCACCACGCGCATGTTCGTCAGGTCTTGCGCTATCTTGAAGAGTTCGGGGGTGTTGAACGATGCAGCCACAGTCTGGCCTTCCTCAACCGACTTCGACAGCACGACGCCATCGATAGGTGAGGTGATGGTGGCGTATCCGAGATTTGTCTGCGCTCTCCTTACGCTCTCGTTTGCCGTTGCCACCTGCTCCTTCGATTGTCTGTAAGACAGTTGTGCCGCCTCATAGTCATCGGCGCTCACCAGTCCTTTCTTGTACAGTTCGCTGTATCTGTTGAGGTTTGCCTGCTGATAGTTCAGCGAACTCTGTGCACTGCTGAGATTTGCCTTTGCAGTGTTCAGTTCGCTCAGGAGGTTGGTGCGGTCGAGTTCGGCAATCACCTGTCCTTTGCGAACAACGCTGTTGTAGTCAACATATAGTTTGCTCACAATGCCGCTCACCTGGGTACCCACGGTGACAGAGGTCACCGGCTCAATGGTTCCGGTGGCAGTGATGCTGTTCTGAATGTTCGCAGGAGCCACCTTCTCTGTCTTGAATGTAACCTCTTCTTTCTTCTTGCTGCCAGACAAGAGCCATACAGCAATGGCAACTATGGCGATAATGCCAAGTAATATCCAAATCTTGCTTATCTTTTTCACGTTAATCTTGAGTTTAGTGTTTATTATTCTTTTCCGTAGAACTTGAGCATCTCGATGTTCAAGATGGTGAGATACTTGCTTTGCAGTTCGTTTTGCTTTGCTGTCAGCAGGTTGTCCTTTCCGTTCATCAGTTCGATGATGTTTTTCAGTCCGAGGCGGAACTGCTCTTGCAGGAGGTCGAAACTGGCCTGCGCGCTCTCTGTACTCACCTTGGCAGCCTTAAATCGGCTCTGGTTTGTCTCTGCCTGCAGCCAGTAGTTCTCTATCGTGCTGTATAGGTTGGTGCGCTCGTTTTCCAAGTCGAGTTGATAACTCTGTTTTTGCAGCATCGCCTTGTTGACCGCGGTCTTTGTCTGGCGGTTGTCGAATAACGGGACACTCACAGACACACCTGCACCGAGGTTGAAGTTGGTCTTTAACTGCGTTCCCCACGCGTTGTCGCTCATCGACGTGGTGTTTGTCACGGCGCTTGCGTTAAGTCCGACGGTAGGCATGCGTTGTGCTTTGGCAAGACTGATGCTGACATCGCTGCTTTCAATGCCAAGCATGGCGTTTCTTATCTCTGGGCGGTTGTCAAGTGCCTGCTGGTAGATGGTGTTGAGTGCGGGAATTTCTTGCAGGGCCATCTCGTCCGTCGCTTCAGGTATAGCCACGTCGAAGGAAACATCGGTGAGTTGCAGCAACTGTTTCAGTTGTCTCTTGTAGTTCTTGACGTTTGTCTCAGCCTCCACGACGTTATATTCCGCCTGTGCCCGCTGTGCTGTTAGTTGTGCGAGGTCAGCCTTGCTCATCTTTCCCACTTCAACCATTGTCTTGCCGCGTTCCTCGTTTTTCTTGCATGTCTCCAGGTTTTCCTTGTTCACTCCAATTGCTTCATTGCTGTAAATGATTTGCACATAGAGTTGAACAATCTGCTCTTGAATATTGTTTGCCGTGATGGCAGAGTCGAGTTCTGCCATCTGTTCGTTCATCTTGTTCAGTTTGATGGTGTTTGTGTTGCGTCCTCCGTTCCACACGGTCCAGTTGGCATTCACTCCGTAAGAGCCGTTGTAGAACACCTTGTCAACTGATGTCTGGACATAACCGTTGGCCACTGTAGCGCGTCCCGTCTCTGGCCATGGGCTGTAGGTGACGCTCTGTGATGTGGAGGCGCTGAGCGATGGCAGCAGTTCGGCTTGCGACTGCAGCACGTCTTCGTGCGAACTACGTTTCTTGATGCTGTTTTTCTTTAACTGTATGTTGTTCTCAAGAGCATAATCGATGCATTCCTGAAGAGTCCATTGCTTTGTTTCTTGTGCCCATGCGGTGCTGAAAATGCCACATAACATAAGGGCAAACAGTTTGATTCTAAGTTTCATTTTGTATTATTTGTTTCTATAATTACACTATAAACCGATTGCAAAGGTAGAATAATAATCGGGTGAAATCAAATTAAATAGATATCTCTGCTTGGTTAGTAGAGACAAAAAAGCGAATTGTCGATAGAAAATGCCATGTTTAACATATAATTGCACATTATAAAAGGTCGAACATAGTTCAACCTTTTTATGCAGTGCAAACAATGATGTTATTTTCTGTCTTACTCCTCCAGCGACCTCATTCTTGCGATGTATTTCCCCAAGATGTCAAACTCAAGATTGACCACAGTCCCTATCTTGATGTCGCAGAAGTTGGTGTGCTCCATTGTATAGGGTATTATTGCCACCTGGAACGTGTCTTTTGTGGGGTTGCATACGGTGAGAGACACGCCGTTTACCGTCACGCTGCCCTTGTCAACCGTGAAGTAGCCTCTGCCCACCATCTCTTTCGTGCTTTCGTGACGGAAGGTGAAGTAGGTGCTTCCCTGCGCGTCTTCCATTGCTATGCATGTGGCTGTGGTATCTACGTGTCCCTGCACGATGTGCCCGTCGAGCCTGCCGTTAATCATCATCGAGCGTTCCACGTTCACCTTGTCTCCCACTTTCAGGAGTCCGAGGTTAGAGCGGTCGAGGGTTTCTTTCATGGCAGTTACGACATAGTTGCCGTCCTTAATCTCAACCACCGTAAGGCAAACGCCATTGTGGGCAACGCTTTGGTCTATTTTCAGTTCACTTACGAAAGGGCAGGTGAGTGTCAGGTTGACATTCTCCTTGTCTTTCTCTATTGCCACTACTGTGGCGAATGCTTCAATTATACCGCTGAACATATTGATATTTTAGGTTACTAAAAAAAGGGAAAAAGGCCGTACCGATGATGTGATGAAACTCCGAGGTGAAATGATTTGAGGACTCTCCGTCTTTGTAATCCACCGGCTTTACAGCTTAGGTCCGTGAGAACTTTATATGGCCCGCCATCAACAAGAGAAGTCGTCTCGGTTTTCAGTATTATTTGATGAGTATCCCGATCTATACGATACGGCCAACCTTTTTCTCCTTATCTTTTGCAAAAGTACTTCTTTATTGCTTAACTTCCAAATTATTTAAGGTTTTTTTAGTTGACAAGTGGACGAGTTACTTGCCAATTAAATAACTCTTGAAATCAGCGAAGTCCTTTGTCATGCTGACGCTCTGCTTCTTGCCCTCCATGAAGGCAGCCAGGCGGGCGGGGATTTCTACTTCAGCATTTATTGCCGACTCCACCGTCTCTTTGAACTTTGCCGGATGTGCCGTCTCGCAGAACACTCCCGACTCGCCTTCTTCGAGCAAGTCCTTCAGCGCCTGATAGCCACATGCTCCGTGCGGGTCGAGGATGTACTTGTTCGTTTCGTAGCACTCTTTCATCGTTCGGCGAATTTCGTCGTCACGGTATGTCGCTCCTGACATGTGCGATGCTATCCGCTCATGGCTGTTGCCGTAGAGGTCGAGTATGCGTGCGAAGTTCGACGGGTCGCCCACGTCCATGGCATTTGCTATGGTCTGTATGCTTGGCTTCGGGTTGTATTCGCCAGACTTCAGGTAGTTGTAAACGATGTCGTTGGCATTGTTTGCCGCAATGAAGCGCTTGACAGGCAGTCCCATGCGCGCGCCGAACAGTGCTGCGGTGATGTTTCCGAAGTTGCCACTGGGCACGCATATCACGAGGTTGTCGGCCTTTCCGAGTGCCTTCATCCGTGCGTATGCATTGAAGTAATAGAATGCCTGCGGCAGGAATCGTGCCACATTGATGCTGTTGGCAGATGTCAACTTCATCTTATTGTTCAGTTCCTCGTCCATGAAGGCGCTCTTAACCAACGCTTGGCAGTCGTCGAACACTCCGTCAACCTCTATTGCTGTGATGTTCTTGCCAAGTGTGGTGAACTGGCTTTCCTGTATCTTGCTTACCTTCCCTTTGGGGTAGAGCACATACACATGAATACCGTCAACACCGAGGAAACCGTTGGCTACTGCCGACCCCGTGTCGCCACTTGTGGCTACGAGCACATTAACCTCGTTGGCATTGCCCTCTTTCTTCAGGAAATATTGCAGCAGACGAGCCATAAACCTGGCACCTACATCCTTGAAGGCAAGTGTCGGCCCGTGGAATAGTTCCAGCGAGTAGATGTTTCCCATGACATTAACCACGGGGCAGTCGAAAGCCAGCGTGTCATATACTATCTTGCGAAGCGACTCCGGCTCGACATCCTCTCCGAAGAAAGCATCGGCAACGGTGTATGCTATCTCTTGGAATGACATCTTGTCGATGCTGTCGAAAAACTCTTGTGGCAGTTGCTTGATGCGCTCGGGCATATAGAGTCCGCGGTCTTCTGCCAGTCCTTTCACCACTGCTTTCTCTAATGTTGCGAGTGGCGCTTTCTTATTTGTACTGTAATATAACATATTCTTGGGTGATGAGTGTTAAACGATGCTCATGAGGGTTTCCATGAATTGATTGAGGCGCAGCAGGCCATATTCGCCGACAACAACGCTTACCTCGTCGTAACTCTGAACGCTGTCCGGCTCGATACCTTTATAATATATGATGAATGGTACAGGCTCGTTGACGTGGATGCGCATTTCCACCGGGGTGGGGTGGTCGGGCAGTATCGCTATGCAAACGGGCTCGTTCCATGTGCGCACTTCGTTATAAATAGGCTCGATGAGTCGGTGGTCAAGGTAGTTTATGGCGCGCAGTTTCAGTTCGAGGTCGCCGTCATGACCTGCCTCGTCGGTCGCCTCGACATGAACGAAGACGAAGTCTTGTTTCTTCAGTGCCTCGATGGCTGCCGCTGCTTTGCCCTCATAGTTGGTGTTTGCAAGTCCTGTCGCTCCGTCCACCTCGATGATATCCAATCCTGCATAGTGGCCTATGCCTCGGATAAGGTCCACAGCCGAAATTACAGAACCAGTCTTCACTTGTGGGTAAAGTTGCATCAGTGTCTGCATTGATGGTCGGTAGCCTCCGCTCCAGGGCCAGATGCTGTTGGCCTGACGTTTTCCCTCGGCTGCTTTCTTCTGGTTGTATGGATGTTTCGCCAGCAGTTCTTGCGATTTCAGTATGAGGTCGTTTATAAGGTCGGCAGTCTCTTGTCCTGTCATTCTCGTGGTGCCTTCCTCCCTCTTGTTCTCCCATCCTGGCTCAGCCGTAACGAGCAGCGGTCTCCACTCCTCGTTGGGATGGTCGTGTGGCGGGTTGCAAACGATGTGCTTGCTCCCTCCTTTTATTACGAGCAGATGGCGGTACTGAATGCCAGTGATGAACTTCACCTTGTCAGAGCCTAGATGCTCGTCAAGATACTTGATAAGCACATCGGCATCTTCTGTTTCAAGGTTGCCGCCGTTATGAGTGATTATCTTTCCGTCCTCAAGGGTGATGATGTTACAGCGTATGGCAAAATCATCCTCAGCCATTTCATATCCTATGCTTGCAGCCTCTAATGGTCCTCTGCCTTCATATACCTTGTTGAGGTCGTAGCCCATTATTGCGGTGTTGGCGACTTCGCTTCCCGGTGGGAAGCCCTCGGGAACTGTTATCAGCCTTCCCGTTTTTCCCTTGCGCGCAAGCATATCCATGTATGGCTTGTCAGCATACTGCAACAGGGTCTTGCCTCCTATTCTTTCCACAGGATGGTCGGCCATTCCGTCACCTAATATTATAATATGTTTCATATCATTATTCTTTTTAGTTGACTAGTTGACTAGTAAACAAGTTACTTGCTGTCATGTCTTGAAAACTGTTAAGTCGTCAACTTATCAACTCGTCAACTCATTAACTCACCAACTCATTAACTCACCAACTTATCAACTCATCAACTATTATATATTTGCAATAGACATGATGTTAGCGAACACTCCGGCTGCCGTCACGCTCGCGCCTGCTCCGTAGCCTTGTATGAGCATGGGGTACTCGCGGTAACGCTCGGTGGTGAGCATCACAATGTTGTTAGAGCCTTCGAGTCCGTAGAAAGGATGCTGACGCTCAATCTCCTGTAGTTCGACGCGAGCCTTGCCGTTCTCCATCGTGGCAACAAAGCGCCATCGCTTGCCTTCCGACTCAAGTATTGCGCGGCGGCTCTCAAAGTCGGCGTCAAGTTCGGGCAGATGTTTCCAGAAGTTGTCGATACTTCCCTCGAAGTATTTGTCTGGCACAAAGAGATGTTTCTCCACATCGTCCTGCTCAATCTTGTAACCTGCCTCACGGGTAAGGATAACCAGTTTCCTCACGACATCCATACCGCTGAGGTCTATTCTCGGGTCGGGTTCTGAATAGCCTTCCTCCTTTGCTCTGCGAACAGTCTCTGAGAAAGGAACATCCTTAGAAATAGTGTTGAAGATGAAGTTGAGCGTTCCGCTCAGCACAGCCTCAATTTTCAGTATCTTGTCGCCAGAGTTGCGCAGGTCGTTGATGGTTCCGATGATGGGAAGACCGGCACCTACATTGGTCTCAAAGCGGAACTTCACACCGCGTTGAAGTGCCGTGGCCTTCAGCCTTTCGTAGTTCTCATATTCTGAAGATGCAGCAATCTTGTTGGCAGCAATGACGCTGATGTTGTGCTCGAGGAATGTCTGATAGAGCGAGGCCACCTCGCGGCTTGCCGTACAGTCAACGAACACCGAGTTGAAGATGTTCATTCCGAGAACCTCTTCTCTTATCTGTTCCATCGTTGCGGGGTGCTGGCGCAGTTCTTCGCGATAGTTCTCAAGGTCGATGCCATCGCGTGTGAACATTCCGTATTTAGAACTCATGATGCCCACGACGTTCAGTTTTAACCGTCGTGTGCGCTTTAGTTCCTCCTGTTGCAGACGTATCTGCTCAAGCAGTTTGCCGCCCACTGTTCCCGTTCCGCAAACAAACAGGTTCAGCACCGTATATTCGGAGAGGAAGAACGAGTCGTGCAGCACGTTAAGACTCTTGCGAAGGAACTTGCCGTCAACAACAAACGAGATGTTGGTCTCTGAAGCACCCTGCGCACATGCAATTACCGAGATACCGCTACGTCCGAGAGTGCCGAACAGTTTTCCTGCAATACCAGGGGTGTGCTTCATGTTCTCGCCAACGATTGCTATTGTTGCAAGACCGCTCTCGGCATGCATGGGGAACATTGCGCCGGTGGCTATCTCCTTGGCAAACTCCTCGTTGAGCACATTAACAGCCGAGTCGGCATCATCGTCGCGCACACCGATACTCGTGGAGTTCTCCGATGACGCCTGCGAAACGATGAACACCGAGATGCCATTGTCTGCAAGGGCGGTGAAAATGCGGCGGTTAACACCGATGACACCCACCATCGAGAGACCCGACACCGTGATAAGCGACGTGCCTGAGATGCTCGAAATACCTTTAATAGGCTTGCGGTCATTCTCTATCTTGTCCTTTATCAGAGTGCCTGCAAACGAGGGGTTGAATGTGTTCTTCACCCTGATGGGGATATTCTTCACACATACAGGGTAAATAGTAGGCGGATATATCACCTTGGCACCGAAGTTGCAAAGTTCCATCGCCTCGGTGTAACTCAGTTCGTTGATGGTGTAGGCGGTTCTTATCACTCTGGGGTCGGCGGTCATGAAGCCGTCAACGTCTGTCCATATCTCGAGTATCTCGGCATCCATTGCAGCCGCAATAATGGCGGCGGTGTAGTCGCTTCCTCCTCTGCCGAGGTTGGTCGTCTCGCCTGTGGCCATGTCGCTGCTTATGAAGCCTGGTACAACAGCCACGCGCGGCATGTCGGCGAGAGTTTCCTTCACCAGTTGCTCCGTCTTCTGTGCCATCAGCGTGTGACGCCCGTTCTTATGCTCGGTGAGTATGAACTTGCGCGAGTTGTACCTCTTAGCCCCTTTAATGAGCGCAGTAACGATGTGCGAACTCAGTCGCTCACCGTATGACACGATGGCGTTCTGAGTCTTCTCGCTCAGGTCGCGTATCAGGAACACACCTTTATAAATAGACTCCAACTGCTCCAGCAGCGAGTCAACGGTGTTGAATAAGTCTTCGCGGGTTTTAGGGTCATTGATAATTGTATCAATCATCTGGTGATGGCGGTCGGCAATAGCCTTCATCTCGCTTTTATAGCGCTCGTCACCATTGAGAGCCAACTGTGCTGTTTGCAACAACTTGTCGGTAATGCCGCCAAGCGCGCTAACCACTACTACTACAGGCTGACGCCGTGCCTCTCTTTCCACAATATTCCGGAGGCTAAGAATACTTTTCACGGAACCTACAGACGTTCCGCCAAATTTCATTACTTTCATTTCTTTGTTTACTTCATTAAGTCGGGGCCCTCTAACGGATGAGGGTTCTCCACAGTTAAATCGGCGACAAAGATACGTAAAAACGAGTGAATAACAAAACAAACTCGAATGTTTTTTATTCCGGGTGCAATGATTCGAGTGCAATAGAAGAATTATTCAGCAAATATGCTTCTACAGAAGGAATCACGGAATGGTATACCACAGATGACATAGAGGAGAAATACAACATGACATCCGTTGCCCGACGCAGTTTTACTCATCGGCATAACATACCCACAAAGAAAGAGTATGGTATCACCTCTATTCCAAACTACATGTGGACTTTGCCCGTAATCCTGGGATGCAATATGCCGAGGATTACTGTATGGTCGAGCAAATCATGGCCAAATATCATGTTGACAGGGAAACGGTATATGGCATCGTCAGATACAAGAAAATCCCAAGTGTCAAGGACGGTCAGTATAGCCTTTATCTCAAAACGGCCGTCGACAAGTTCTTCGGCATCAAGAACGAGGACAACACATAACTCAGGCTTATTCCTGCCTATTCCAAGACGCAAATCAATTAACTTCAAATGACATATTTCAGTATCAAGTAATTCAAGACATTTGCAACAAATTTAAAAAGTAAAGACTATGCAGTATTGTAAAACAGTAACCCTTCGGACGCGCCCCATTAAGAATGGGATGCTGTCCTTCTATCTGGACTTCTACCCAGGCTATCGTGACAAGGTAACGATGAAGACCACACGCCACGAGTCATTAGGAATCTACATCTATGCAGATCCAAAGAACAAACGGGAAAAGGAATTCAATGAGATCATGACGGAGAAGGCTGAAGCTATCCGTTGCAGAAGGTTCGAGAGTGTTGTCACTTTCCTTATGAACCTTTTCCCAATTACCAATTCGGTGCCAAGTTGTTATACCGTTTCAGAAGTTATAGATACCAACCAGATAATTGTAGATAGCATCTTTCCTCTCCACTGCCATCATCCCACCAATTGGCTAATGATAAACGAATGATTGTTCCTGCTGGAATCCTATCTATTGGTGTTTGAAATCCTACAAATTTTATACGAACATTGTCGTAATAATAATAGTGTTTATCGAATTGAATAGAATGCGTCAGGTCTTTATCGGATATCCAAAATTCTGTGCTGTAAGATGGAATATTTGCGCGATTTACATAGTTCTTAGTTCCGACAAAATGCAACGTTCCTTGAAAGGCATTGGCTATGCCACCTCTTGCCACACGAAGCAATCCTGAGTTTCGGAATACATAATCTTTAATTCCACGAACTCCTACATTCCCGATTTTTCCAAATGGCGTTGTCTGCTTATCTTCAGTATGAGGTGCCGAACGAACATTCCATGCAGTCTCAACATTCATACTCCATCTGTCACCAATCTCATATGGAGCGTCAGCGGGTAGGTTTCCGCCACGTTCGTTATGAATACGAATCAACTCATGGGTGTCTTCGTTTATTCCACCGACGCAGACACCATTTCTCATTTGTGTTTTAGAGACTATTAGAACTGTTGCCATATTTAAAGGTCTATTATATTGTTACCACAAAGTTTGCTGATCTCTTTTGCAACCAATGAACGATGGCATGCGCTTGCATGTTCTTCTACACAGAAGAAAACGACATTCAATGCCCCTGCCTGCTCTAAGTTTTTTACAAGATTCTTCATGTCGAAATGGGATAATATCTTCGAGTTGTATTCTTCGACAAATACATTACCCAACGATGTCCGTTGCTTTTTAGTCTCATTATTAAGTTTGTCGGCATCCTTTTGCTTTTGGCGTATCTCTGATGTGGGCGCCAATTCCTTAATATACGTGTAGTTTATTCCCAACTCTTTCAATTTTGCTTGCAAATAATTACTATTTACATAGCGATAAAGAGAGCCTCTGACTCCCCTACGTTGACGAATGTCACAAAACATATCTATGTGATTCCTCGTAAGTTTGTCAAAGAATCTTTCCTCTGTGGAATTGTAAACACCGATTGTAAAAACGTTAATCATAAGCTAAGACTTCTTCTGTTTCTTCTTTATATGCTTTCCTTGATTTAAAATAAGGCATGGGATAAGGGAAAAGACTCATGTCAGGTGGAGTCCATTGCCCTTTAGTCAGTTCCATTATCACATGAGCCTCATCTATAAATTCTCCTGGAGAAATTATATGTTTCATGTTGATATGATAATTCTCGTACAATTCTCGTCCAATAAGTTTACTTCGATGGCACTGCGAAGGGTCAGACTCGCTGCACATCACAGCAACGTTGAACTGTTTTTCATTCGCATTAACCAATCTTAGAAGTCCATTCTTAAAAGATGGTTCTAGCGCCATCTTCTCATAATCAAAATGTCCTTCGGTATCGTAGCAAGAATCATTGATGGGCCTTCCTCCGATTGTATTTCCCATATATGCATACACGATATCATTGCTTCTCAAAAAGTGGGCTATCTCTCTCTGATTATACTGAGGAGCCCATTTTGAGAAAGGACTGCTACGGACGTCAATAACAAATTGAATACCAAAAGAAGTGAGTTCTTCATAAAACTCCTCTAAAGGTTTCTGTCCGTGACCTATAGAATACAAAGTCGTTCGCATATGCATACTACTAAATTATGATGTTGTTGTAAAATCTAACCATTTGTCAATCTCTCTGCCCCGTTTGCGATTACGTTTATCTGTTCTTATTCAATTTTGTTTTTAGTAATCGAGTACAAAGATACAACTTTTATGTGAACATTCATCACTGTTAGCTGAAAAAAAACTAATATTTAACGTTCTGAAAGTGTTTATAAAGTTTCTAGTTACTTTGTTCTCCAAATTGCAGTAATTATAGACTGTCCGTCATGGCGGTCTTTTTGTGTCACCATGCTGAACTGCAAGTCCTCCATTGTGTCACAGATTAAAACCGATCACCGCAATAGCGAACCCTCCAAGACCACCTGTCGAGAAATACGCGATACTATGTCAACACCTTCTCCTTTTCCGTACATATACCACGGAGCCTCTAATCCAATGACATTCAAATGTCAACACAACAAATGTTGCTTTGTCAGTCAGGATGCGTCACGGCAGTACCAATGACAACATCATTTCCAACCCAATCATAAAACAAAAATAATCTTTAGTATAAGAATGCCATTTTTTTTTGTAGCGATGTAGCGGAATCCCCTTCCGCCAGCAAAAGACGCTGTTATTCAAATAGTTACTTTCGCTACAACAGAAACAAATAGAACTTTTCCGCTACAATTATTCCTGATTAAGCAGACTTTCAATATCACAACCTAGGAAATCCTCCAAAGAAACACCGCCCGTACCTACGATAAAAGCCCGTTTGGGATGGAATGCTTCTACGAAAGCAGGCAACCCAGAGTTCATTCCGCGACGACCGCTTTTCACCTCTATAGCAGTCAACTCACCATCGTTATCTATAATGAAGTCAACCTCTTTGTCACTCTCGTCTTTACTTCTTGACGGCTCACGCCAATAATACACCTTGTAGTCCAGTTCCTCTGCCATACTCAGGATGTGTGCTCCAATAGCACTCTCTACCCATCGTCCCCAAAGTTTTGTGTCCGTCCGATCAGCAAGGAACGAATGGCCTTTGTAGGCCGTCAGCAGAGCATTGTTATATACCTGGTATTTTGGCACGGAGCCACGCTTACGTGCATCGTCATGAGCATATTTCTGCAGACCCGTCAGAAGGGCGCATTCATCAAGGATATCTAAGTAGGCCGCAAGCGTGGTCACATTCCCGGCATCCTGCAACTGACCCATTAGCTTGGTCAGCGACAGTATTTCGGCAGAGTAGCCGCATCCCAACTCAAAAAGTTGCTTCATCAACGCTGGCTTGTAGATGTTTGAAGTCATTATAACATCCTTCTCAATGGCAGGAGCCACCAGAGAGTCCTTGATATACTTACGCCACCGTTTCTCTTTATCAATCATACCTGCAGGTCCAGGATAGCCGCCAAAGTAAATGTACTGGTCAAGCGTAACGCCAAAGGCATCCCTCATCTCCTGTAGGCTCCAGTGCCCAAGTCGAATCAATTCAAAGCGTCCGGCCAACGATTCTGTCATTCCCCGTTTCAGCAGAAGGCGGCCACTACCAAGCAGCACCACCTTCAGGTTCACATGTCGACGACAGTCTTCGTCCCATTCACGTTTCACCATTTCACTCCAATTGTCAATCTTCTGCACCTCGTCAATCACCAACAGACGCTCCTGCTCTTTACGTATTTGCATCGTAGCACGGGCCGACTCCCAAACGCGGTGAATCCAGTCACTATCCTTAGGATCCACAGCGTCAGCCACTTCTAAGGTATAAGGAATGGAGATGTCATCCAGAACCTGGCCGACAAGCGTGGATTTTCCTACCTGTCTCGGTCCTGCCAATATCTGCATAAAGTGCCTTGGTTCAAGGATGCGCTCCCGTAGCGTGTGATATTGCTTTCGTATATATGTCATACTCAAAACGATTGTAGATTTTACTCAATTCTTATTGCAACTTTACTCAAATCTCGCTGCAAAATTACTCAATTCTCCTGAATTGACCAAATAAAACAATCACAAAATCAACAAATTCCATTCATCCCAAATCGTTCATTAGGATTTATCTGTGCTGAATGGCAGTGAATAATCATACTGTTTTTCCCATATAGAATGGAAGGATTGCCGTGTCTTTAGCGACCTTGCTAAGTACAGGATGTGCTTATCCTTCGTTTTCCCCAAATATACAGGAGTGGAGATTAGTTCTTATCGGATAGTCTTGATGAACTTCTTTTTGTCGGAGTTGATCAAGGTATATGCAGAACAGGGACATGACATTTTATATTCCGAGGCACTGGTTCTATGGTTTCACATGATAAGGAATGCTGACAAGGAGGGCGTTTTGTATCTTGTTGGTTTTCAGGGAGATATAAATAGGGGAACAAAGTTAATAACTTTGTTAGACAATGTTATTAACTTTGTTGAACAATCTTATTAACTTTGTTGGACAATGTTATTAACTTTGTTCCGCGGTTTGATATGTCTTGGAATCCTATTTGATATGTCTTGGAATCCTGCTTGATATTAGTGGGGTGGCAGGAGGTGGTTTTTGAGGGTAAGGGAGGGCGTAAGTGGTGTGTTATCTTACGGTCTTTTTCCACTCCTCAAGATAGCGGTACCACTCGTCGTCGGACTTGAAGCCCCAACTCTCGTTGGCACTGCAGAAGGTGATGAAGTAGCGGAGGCGGTTCTTGACGGGCTTAACGACGATGGGGTAGTTGTCCTTATTGGCTGGCTGTTGGCTCACCACATATTCCTCGGGGATGTAGATGCCGAGGCCAACGGTCTCGCGTTTGTGTCCCACGGAGTCTTTTGCAGACACTGGCCAGTCGGTTCCCCAGCAGGCGCGAAGCCCTTTGCCGTCGCTATGTTCGGTGGAGTTCTTCACGTTGATGAGGCCAGTGACTAATTCACGGCTGTCGGCATCGCCCTCGAAACGGATGTCAACGGTGCAATGGCGGTCGCCAGCATTAAGGGTGTAAAGGGCGGTCATGGTTATGGCGGTTGAGGTGTTGGGTGATGGGTGATGGGTGTTGGGGGTGTCATTTCCACTTTTTGGAACGACGGTCCAACCCTCGTCTTTCACCTCAACGATGGTGCGGAGCGGTCCGCGGGCTACGATTCGTTGCGAGCGGTGTTCCACATCGGTGAGCATGAGAGGCTTCGAGCCGTCCCACCCGCGGAGAGTTCCAAGTCCGAGAGTTTGTCCCACCCATAGCACATCGTCGCCGAAGCCGTTGGCTTTCTGCTCAGCGTCGGGATAGAACTGCGTCTGCCGGAGTTCCAGTCCTTTGCGGTACTTGCCGTAGATGTCAACCGTCTGGCGATGGTCGAAATAGATGCGGTAGGCCACTTGCTCGTTCTCGAAAGCCGCGCCGTGGTGATGCAGCATCCAGTAGGGGTTCGTGCCGTTGTCAACAGTAAGTTGCGAGATGTACAAGTCCTGCTTGTTCTCCTCCTTAATCTTTTTGTTCGTGAGCATCAGTTCGGCATAGACCTGCGGCTCGTAGGTCTCTTGCGGCAAGTCCTTACTTAGCGTAATGACATGACGTTTGCCAGCCTCGCCGAAGAAAAACACCACGTCTGGCGAGCCGTCGCCATTGAGGTCGTCGAGTTGGCAAGGCACTGTATGGCCGTCGGGTGTGGTCACTTGTGCCGAGCGCCACCCGCTCTTGATGCCCACTTCGGTAGCCACCTTTGTCTCGGTGCCTATTGCCTTAGGCGTTATGGTTATCTTGTTGCCTCGCTTCTGGGCGTGCGTTGCCAATGCGAAAAGGCAAATGGCTGCAATGATAGATATTCGTTTCATTTCAAGTTAGGTTTTAGTAGTTTGCGGTTAGTGGTTGTGGGGGAGTCGCGACTGTGTCGCGACGTAGGGGACGGGGAAAGGAGGGGCGGGAGTTTTATTTCTTTCCGTTGCCTTTCTCTTTTTCTTCTTTTCCTCTTTAGTTTTTCTTCTCTCCGCCTTCCTCTTTCTTCTTAAAAAGGTATTTCTTGATGACGAAATAGGCGATGGCGAGGATGACGAGGGCGATGATGCCCCATTTGATGTAGTCGCCATATTCGAGAATCTTGTCGTGGAGTTGTTCTTCGGGAACGATGGTGTGCAGATACCAGCCGAGAGCGGCAAGGATGCAGTTCCATGCGCCTGCTCCAATGGTGGTGTAAAGCAAGAACTTCCAGTAGTTCATCTTGGCAAGTCCGGCGGGAATAGATATCAAGTGGCGAATGCCCGGAATGAGACGTCCCGTTATGGTGGCAACCATTCCGTGGTCGTAGAAGTACTTCTCGCTCTTCTCCACCTTCTGCTGGTTGAGCAGGCAGAGATGTCCCAGTTTGCTGTTGGCGAACTTATATATAATAGGTCTGCCGAGATAATATCCCGCAACGTAGTTGATTGTTGCGCCGAGGTCGGCACCGAGGGTTGCGAAAAGTATCACCAGCAGCATGTTAAGGTTGCCTCCGGCGGCATGGTAAGCGGCTGGCGACACCACCAGTTCTGAGGGTACGGGCACCACGGTGCTCTCCAGCATCATCAGGAAGAAGATGGTGGGGTAGTTGAGGTTGTTAAGCAATGATGTAATCCAAGTCATTGTGTAATGTTGTTTCTTGTTTTTGTTATAACCTTATTTCTCCGAGCACCATCTCAGCGAGTTTCGGGTCTTTCTCGAATGCAATCTTTCTATACTCCAGATACTCATCGTCCTTTCTGACAAAATAGCAGAAGAGCGCGTGATAAGCGTATGCCTCGCTCATCTCGTCGGGGCATATATTGAGTAGAGATTTGGTTGTCATATATGCTGCTGAATAAAGGTGGTTCTCGTAAAGGGCCATGCCTATTTTGAGATAGATCACCGGTGAATATCCCGAGTCGGTGAGTGCTTGCTGATAGCACTCTCTTCCACCTTCGAGATCGTCTTTCTTCATGAGCACAAATCCTTCCAGAACCTTCATCTCGTTGTGCTCACATTCGGCGCTTTCGCTTCTCTTTATGTACGCCAACGCTTCGTCGAAGCGGTTCAGTTTGGCAAGAGCAATCACGAGTTCCTGGTAAATCTCGTCGTTGTGAGTGGAGTCTATGGAAATCTTCTTCTCTGCTTTCTTCAGGTATTCCACGCCCTCCTGCACTCTGTTGAGTGCTATCAGGCTAATACCTATCATCATTTCGCCGCTCTCCTCGTCGGGTCTTATGCGCACAAATCGCTTGTAGTAGTCTATGGCATCTTCGTAGTTGCCCAACTTATACAGGCCGTTTGCCTTGTTGAGAATTGCCTCTTCGTCGTTCGGATTGATGGCAAGGCTATATTCGCTGCTTGTTATTGCATCTTCGATATCGTCGCTAAGATATTGCGTAGAGGAAAGCAGATTCCAGTATAATGAATTATACGGGTCGTCGTCAATCAGTTCGTTGAGCATCTTCTGGCCCTCCTCGATGTTGCCATCGGCAATAAGCAGCCTCACTTTGAGTTCCTTTTTCGACGCAGAGTCGCTGTTTCCGGTTCGCTCGAACCATTTCTTTGCCAACGCAACATTGTTGTAGTCGGCATAGATTCTCGTTATCTCTTCGGCAATCACTTCTGGCTCTTCGTCGTCTGCCTCATCGTAAACCTTCTGGAGAAGAGCCTCCGCCTCGTCTTCCAAACCGCGTGAAAGCATTATCTCGGCTTTAAGATAAGCGTAGTCGGCATCATGTTTATCGTTCACCATGTCGGCAATTATCTCAGCCTCGTCGGGGTCGTGGTCGTAGGTGAGAGCCATTCTCGACTTCATCAGCAGCGCCTCGTCGGAGTCGGGAAATGTCTCAAGTGCCCTGTCCACGATAGCCCTTGCCTCAGGCACTTTGCCGTGAAGGCAATAGTAGTCGGCGATGTCCAACAAGTCGCCAGAGCCGAAGAAGAGGTTCTTGCCCGTCTTCTCCGACTCTTCGAATGACTTGAGGATGATTCTGAACTCCTCGCTATCGTAATAGTTATTTGCCATTATTGATTTTAGCCCAGTTGTCTTTCAGACCCATGGTCTTGTTGAACACGATGTGTCCTGGCGTGGAGTCGGGGTCGGCCATGAAGTAGCCGATTCGCTGGAACTGCAGATACTCGCCCGGCTTGCGCTCTGCTGCGAACGGTTCCACATAGCACTCGTCGAGCACGTTGAGCGATGTGGGGTTGAGCAGTTCGCGGAAGTCGCGCTCGTCGGCGCTTGGGTTCTCCACGTTGAACAGTCGGTCGTACTGGCGCACCTCCGCCTTTACGCAGTGGTCGGCGCTCACCCAGTGGAGCGTTCCCTTCACCTTGCGGTTGGCACCCTCCATTCCGCTCTTGCTCTGCGGGTCGTATTCTGCCTGTATCTCAATGATGTTGCCGTCGGCATCCTTGGTGCATCCGGTGCACATCACGATGTATGCGTTCTTCAGTCGCACCTCCTTGCCTGGTGTCATGCGGAAGAACTTCTTCGGAGCATCCTCCATGAAGTCGTCGCGTTCTATCCACAGGTTACGGCTGAAGGTGATGGTGTGTGTGCCATCTGCCTCGTTCTCGGGGTTGTTTACAGCCACCATCTCCTCTGTCTCACCCTCGGGATAGTTGGTGATGACCAGTTTAACGGGGTTTACTACTGCGCTCACTCTCAATGCCTTAGCGTTAAGGTCCTCGCGAACGGCAGCCTCCAAGAGAGCCATGTCGTTGAGAGCGTCGAACTTGGTGTAGCCAATGGAGTCGATGAACTTGCGGATGCTCTCTGGCGAATATCCTCGGCGGCGCATTCCGCACACTGTAGGCATACGCGGGTCGTCCCATCCTGCCACGAGGTGCTCGTCAACAAGCGCCTTCAGTTTGCGTTTCGACATCACCGTGTAGGTAAGGTTGAGACGGTTGAACTCTATCTGTCGCGGACGGTAGTCGTGCTGGTTCTCCATTGCCTGCAACTCATCCACAAAGTGATCGTAGAGCGGACGATGAGGCACGAACTCGAGGGTACATATCGAGTGGGTAACGCCCTCGAAGTAGTCGCTCTGTCCGTGTGCGAAGTCATACATCGGGTAAGCGTGCCACTTGGTGCCTGTGCGATGGTGTGGAGTGTGAATTATGCGATAGATGATTGGGTCGCGGAAGTGCATGTTGGGGTTGCTCATGTCGAGTTTCGCCCTCAACACCATCGAGCCTTCTACTGCCTCGGGAGTGTTCATCATGCGGAACAGGCGCAGATTCTCTTCTATAGGACGGTCGCGATAGGGTGAGGGAGTGCCCGGTTGGGTGGGAGTTCCCTTCTGCTCTGCTATCTGTTCGCTTGTCTGTTCGTCAACATACGCTTTGCCTTGCTCTATCATCCAGATGGCGAAGTCCCACAGTTTCTCGAAGTAGTCGGAGGCATAATATACGTTGCCCCATTTGAATCCGAGCCACTGAATGTCCTGAAGTATAGAGTCAACATATTCTGTATCTTCCTTTGAAGGGTTGGTGTCGTCGAATCGCAGGTTGCAAACGCCGTTGTAGTTCTCTGCCACTCCGAAGTCCATGCAGATGGCTTTGGCATGTCCTATGTGCAGATATCCGTTCGGCTCTGGCGGGAATCGTGTTTGTATTCTGCCTCCGTTCTTGCCTTCGGCGAGGTCTTGTTCCACCATTTGTTCTACGAAACTCAGGCTCTTTTTCTCTTCGTTAGAGTTCTCTTGTATCGTTGTCATATAACCAGTATGTTTTTTTGTTATTGCTCAATGTATTAAAAATCGACGCAAAGTTACATATTTTATTTTTAATAACCGAAAGAATTGAATTTAAATCGCTTATTATTAACTCATCTTTAGTGTGCTTTTGTATTTCTGATTTAGAAAGATTGGGAAAAATTTGTTTATAAAATAAAAAAACATTATCTTTGCACACGTTATCCTAAATACAATCTTTTTACCTTAAAAAACTTAAACCTATTGAGATTAGTGCTCCCCTCTGAGAAGAGCGGAGCGCTTGTTTTTTTAATAATGTCTGATTATTCAACTTTCGCAAGTTAGAGGAGTTAAGAAGTTAAGGAGTTAAGGAGTTAAGACAACACCCTACTATCCAATCGCACGACCTGTGGTCGCTTTGTTTGCAAAGAACCCCAAAAGGGAAAGGAGATGATAACTAATGTCATAACTCCTTAACTCCATAACTCCTTAACTCCAAAGAAGTTGAGTTTGCGAAACTTCAGTCAGATTACTTGTTTAACGATATATACCTTTGGCTACTTGATGCCACGCTTGTTCAGCGCGTCGGCATATTTCTTGGCATTCTGGAGGTGCTCGTCGTAGGTCTTGGCGAAATTGTGTGTGCCGCTGAAATCCTCCTTTGCACACATGTACAGATAGTCGTGGCTGGCATGATTGAGCACGGCGTCGATTCCGGCAACCGTCGGAATGCGGATAGGACCGGGAGGAAGTCCCTTGTTGCGGTAGGTGTTGAAGGGACTGTTCACCGAGAGATGCTCGTGATAGATGCGTTTCAGTTCAAACTGCTTCAGGGCGAACTTCACCGTGGGGTCAGCCTGCAGAGGCATGTCCTTGGCAAGTCTGTTGAGATACATCTGCGCTATCATGGGTTTCTCTGCATTGTTTGACGTTTCCTCGTCGATAATGCTGGCAAGCGTGATGATTTGCTCATGGGTCATCTCCAGGGCATCGGCCTTCTGCTGGCGGCTGTCGTTCCAGAACGCGCGGCTCTCCTTCTGCATGCGATCGAGCAGTTCTTTAGATGTGATGGTCCAGTAAACATCGTAAGTGTTTGGGATGAACAGACAGCCGATGGTGAGTGTGTCGAGTCCGTAGCGTGAGCATGTGGCGGGGTCGGAGAATGCTTTCTGAAGTTCTAAAGAGTCAATGAGCAGTTTCTTTCCTAACACCTCTGCCATCTTGTCCATCGTTCTGACCGACGGGATGGTGAGATGTAGCGGTGTCTCAGCCCCTTTCTTGAGGTTTCTGAGAAATCTCAGGGCACCCATTCCCGACTCAAGTGCATACCTTCCGGGTATGATGTTGCCGGCATAGTCGCTATGTCTGGCAAGCATGGAGAACGCTGCCATTCCCGAGGAAGTGGTGATGGAGTCGAGTTTCTCATATACAGAGTCGATGTTGTCGTCTTTGTCAACGTAGAGATATTGTGTCTTCCCGCCTTTCGCTATTGATGAGAAAAGGTAGAAATAGCCCACACCCAGAATGAGTGCTACACATATTATAATAGGTATAACGAACCTTTTGGATGTAATTTTTTTCATCAGTATAAACTTGGTTAATAATCATTTCCGTCTGCAAAATTACTAAATACAAGCGTCAAATCTTTAAAAATCGTCAGTTTTTTTTGTAAATATGCTTATTATTTCCTAACTTTGCAGAAATTATGTCGATATAATCTTAGGATAAACCATGAAGTCTGCATATAATAGAGTTTTACTGCTTACGAGCATTGTGACGGTCGTTGACTGGCTGATGTTCAATGCTGTGCTTCTGCTGTGCTATGTGCTGGAGATATGGCCTTATGTAGATACACACATAATTGTATTTTCCGACTGGCTCATCGCCAACATTTCATACGTTGTAGCACAGGCGTTTGCAAAGATTACGTTGCACAAACGTACCTCTACACCAGCCTCGGTGCTCCGCAATGCGTCAAGAGCCGCGGTGCTCTTTGTAATTGTTAATGCCGCCATTCTTGGTATGGCTCACATGACGGTGCCTGGTTTCTGGCGCTCGTTGTTGGTTGCCGCTCTTGTCTTCGCGTTCACGAGCCTTGAGCGTCTGGCAATGAGAAACGTCATCAAGAGGTTCAGAAGCACGGGCCGAAACAACATGCGAACCATCATTATCGGATATGGATATATGGTGAAAAAGGTTGCCAACGTGATGCTCGACCCCTGGAACGGATATAAACTTCTTGGCATCTTCGCGATGGAAGACATCGACGAGAAATACAAGAAACTGGGAGACTACGCGGACGTAATGAAGTGGCTGGGCAAGAACCGTGTTGACGAAATATACATTGCCGTAAATACCGACGATGACGATGAACTAAAACCGTTGCTGAAGTTGTGCCAGCACCGAATGATAAGGGTGTATTATGTGCCAAGAAGCCATTCTACAGCCAAGCGGAAGACCAAGATAGTGGAGATGGGCGACACATACGTCATGGCGCAGTACAACGAGCCGCTGATGAGTGCTACCCAACGACTGAAGAAGAGGGCGTTCGACATTATCGTCTCGGGACTGTTCTTGCTGTTCTGCTTCCCTTGGATTTATCTTATCGTTGCTATCATCACTAAGATAACAATGCCTGGACCAGTGTTCTTCAAGCAGAAAAGAACAGGATATGACGGAAAGAACTTCTATTGCTATAAGTTCCGTTCGATGAAAGTGAACAAGGACTCCGACAAGGTACAGGCAACAAAGGACGACCCACGAGTGACGAAGTGGGGACACTTCATGCGCCATGCCAATATCGACGAACTGCCGCAGTTCATCAATGTCTTTAAAGGTGAGATGAGCGTTGTGGGACCGCGTCCGCACATGCTTGCACATACAGAGTATTACTCTGAGAAGATAGGCGACTATATGATACGCCATTTCGTGAAGCCAGGAATCACTGGTTGGGCTCAGACACACGGCGAGCGCGGTGAGACAAAGACCATAGACGATATGGCACGAAGGGTGGAGAAGGACATCTGGTATATCGAACATTGGAGTTTCTGGCTCGACATCCAGATTATATTCAAGACCATACGCGATGTCGTCATGGGCGATGACAAGGCTTATTGATAATAAGGAGTTTTATGTTTAATAATAATATATAATGACAATAGCAGTTGATTTTGACGGCACTATAGTGGAGCACAGGTATCCTGAAATAGGACCAGAAATCCCGTTTGCCACCGAGACGTTGAAGTTGTTGATAAAGGAACAGCATAAGTTGATATTATGGAGTGTGCGTGAAGGCAAACTCCTTGACGACGCTGTGGAGTGGTGCAGGCAACGGGGAGTGGAGTTCTATGCCATAAACCGTGACTACCCAGAGGAGAGTGTGCAGAACAACAACCATTTCAGCAGGAAACTGAAGGTGGATATGTTCATCGACGACCGCAATATCGGCGGACTGCCCGACTGGGGAACAATGTATCAGATGATAAAGTACAACAAGTCGCTTACCGATGTTATTAAAGAGCGCCTCGGACACATATCAGAGGATGACAAACCGAAGAAAAAGCATTGGTGGCAGATAGGATAGGCTTTTGTTTGATAACAGTATTCCGTTAGATGACAGAAATAACAAAGGGCACGCCGAAAAGCGTGCCCTTTGTCATGATATGCAGTGTTACTACTTCTTCAGTTTTATAGAAGTATCGTTCTGTGCGGTGTATTTGTTCTTGCCATACTGACCGTAACCATAACTGCCGTAGTGACCGTAATGGCCGTAAGAACCATAACGTCCGTACTTGCCGTAACTGCCGTAGCGTCCGTAACGACCATACTTGCCGTACTTGCCATATCCGTAGTAGTAACCATACTTCTTCTTGGACATGTCAATACCGTTGATAACGATAGCCATGTTAGGCAGTTTGCCTTCGTTTGCAAGACCGTTGATGAGGTCGAAACTTGCCTTCGGCGTGTAGTCGGCACGGCACATATATACCGTAGCGTCTGAAACGCGGCCAATCTGCAAAGTATCGGTAACCAGTCCTACAGGCGCGGTATCGATGATGACGAAGTCGTACTTCTCACGCAGAATGCCAATCACCTTATCCAAGGAGTCGCGCGTCAGAAGTTCGGCAGGGTTTGGTGGAATAGGACCAGCAAGCAGGAGTTCAAGATTGTCGTTAACTCCAGAAGCAAGAATCTGCTCCTTCACCATTTCCCATGTTGGGTCGTCGTGCGTCAGCAATGGAGTGATACCATGATGATGGTCCTTCAACTCGAACAACTCGGCCAGACGAGGCTTACGGATGTCAAGACCGACCAGCACTACCTTCTTGCCAAGAAGTGCGAAACTGACTGCGAGGTTAGCGGCGTTGAACGTCTTGCCCTCACCAGAAGTTGATGATGTGAACATCACCACTTTCTCGCCTTCCTTAAGCATGAACTGCAGGTTGGTACGCATAGAGCGGAAAATCTCCTCCATCTGGTTGTTCTGGTTCTCATGCACAACGATGTCGGCCTTGGTCTTGGCTGTTTCACTTGCAACAGCAACATCAGCGATGATTGGCAGTTTGGTGAGTTTGGCAACATCATCGTGACCTTCTATCTTATAGCGGAAGATGCTGATGAGGAAGAGAATCAACGCAGGAAGACCAATGGCAAGGGCAAGTGCGATAAGGAAAATCATGTTAGACTTCGGGCTTATCATGCCTGCAAATGCAGGGTCGTCAATCAGTTTTCCCTTGTCGGCTGTAGCTGCAAGAGAAATAGAGTTCTCCTCGCGCTTCTGCAAAAGCATCAAGTAAAGACCTGACTTAACCTCTTGCTGACGTCCGATTTGAGTAAGCATGCGTTCCTGCTCAGGTGTCTGCTGTATCTGGCCTGTGTAACGGCTGAACTGCGATGCAATAGAGTTGCGTTGTATTTCCAAAGAGCGGCGCTGCTGGTTGAGTGCCTGCTGGATGCTTGTTGAAAGGCCGTCAAGTTCCTCGGTAAGCGGTGTTACTGCAGGGCTCGATTCGCTGGCTGTCTTCAACAGTCGGTTGCGCTCCATTGCCACCTGGTTATATCTGCTGATGAGTTGTGTCGAAGCACCATCGGCAAGACCGATGTTAGAAGGAATAACCTGATACTTGTTTACCGGCTCGCGAACATAAGAACTGAGTTCGTTGAGCAACTGCACCTGTGTGTTGGCAGAAGCAAGTTTCTGCTCAAACTCGTTGCTGTTGCCGAAAGCAGTAGAACCGCTCATGCTCAAATTGACCATGTTGTTGCGTTTCTTGTAAGCCTCAAGTTCACCTTCGGTATTGTTCAACTCGGCATTGATTTTCTCAAGACGGCTGTTGATGAACTCCTCTGTTCTGTTTGCCACCTCGTTCTTGTCGTCGTTGGCCTGCCTGTTATAGCATACCACGAGTTGTCTGAGATAGTCGGCAGCGCGGCTTGGGCTTTCATCTTTAAGAGAAAGAATGGCGATAGACGTACCTTCCATCGTCGATGTTCCTAACGAACCAGCATATTTAGCGCAGGCGTTCTTAGGAGAACTGATGGTAACGGTCATGGTGTTGCCGTCTTTCAGAGAAGCATTGGGGTTGGCTGTAAATGAGAGTGTGCCAATGCTCGTCTTGATTGAGGCGGGCAGCGATTTCAGGGTTTGGTTGATTGTTGTTCTGCCTGCTATGCCTTCCACCTTGAATGCGTTTTTCTCTCTTGACACTTCAAGAACAACGGTGCCCGGAAGGTTGTTAAGGCTTGCCGGGTCGATGTCAACATTAAGGTAGTTGTCCTTATACATCATCACGTCGTTAACACGTCCGTGCTTAATGTAGTTTACGTAGAGTTTCAGGTCTTTTACTGCCTCCTCTGCAAGTTTCTTGGAACGAAGTATCTGAATCTCGTTTGAAAGACCTTCGTTCTGGTTGATGACACCGGTAGTAAGCGAACTTCTAAGACTCGCGTTAGAACTGTAACCCTTGTCCGAACCTTTTATAAGAAGTTTTGCATTCGTCTGGTAAATCGGGGTGGTGTATCTCAGATAGATTGCTGCCAGTCCGAGGCAGATAATCAGAGACAACACGAACCATTTCCAGTTCAGAATGAAAGCGGCATAAATAGAGGCAAAACTAAACGAAGACTGCTCTTCCTCCTCTATAGCATTTGCTACTTCGTAATTTTTTTTCTCTTCCATATTTCGTTTACTTGTTTGTTATCTAATTTATTTTTCGTTTACAAGACGTGTCAGATACTGACCATAGTCGTTCTTAAGCATTGGCTGTGCAAGTTTCAGCACTTGTTCTGCATTGATCCAGCCGTTGATATAGGCTATCTCTTCAAGACATGCGATTTTTAGTCCCTGGCGTTTCTCAATCACCTCGATGAATGTACTTGCTTCAGAAAGACTGTCGTGTGTGCCGGTGTCGAGCCATGCAAATCCGCGCTGCAGTGTCTGCACCTTGAGGCTCTTTTGCTTCAGATACTCTTGGTTGACAGTGGTAATCTCGAGTTCTCCACGAGCACTTGGCTTGATGTTCTTTGCTATTTTCACAACGCTGTTGGGATAGAAATACAATCCCACAACGGCATAGTTACTCTTGGGGTTCTGTGGCTTCTCCTCGATAGAAAGGCAGTTGCCTTCAGCGTCAAACTCTGCTACGCCATACCTCTCGGGGTCGTTGACATAGTAACCGAATACCGTTGCATTGCCGTTTTGCTCTGCATCGACAACGCTCTGCTTGAGCAAATCGGTAAAACCTACACCATGGAAGATGTTGTCTCCAAGAACAAGGCAGACGCAGTCGTCGCCGATAAACTCTTCTCCGATGATGAATGCTTGTGCCAATCCGTCGGGAGATGGCTGCTCAGCATATTCAAAATGCACACCGATGTCGCTCCCGTCTCCAAACAAACGACGGAAGCCAGGCAGGTCATGTGGGGTGGAGATGATAAGTATGTCTCTGATTCCCGCTTGCATCAATGCCGAAATGGGATAATAAATCATCGGCTTGTCAAAGATAGGAATCAACTGCTTACTTATGCCTTTCGTGATGGGGTAAAGGCGTGTACCACTACCACCTGCAAGAACTATTCCTTTCATTTAATAATTGTTGTTATCTAAAACTCTTTTTGCAAAAATCGCTGCAAAGGTAATAATTAAATTGTTAGATAGCAACTGTAAATCGAGAAATATGAGAAAATATTTTGATTTTTCACAAATAAGGAGTACTTTTGCACAAAATTTGTAAATATTATGACCTTTTTCAGTAAAATATTTGGCAGAAAGAATAGCAGCGAGACAAAAATAGGAGGCATGGAAGACTATATGACTCTTGTGAGAGTCTATTTCCAGGCGTCAATGGCTTCCAGTCTCGGCATCACCAATCTTGCATGGCTTCCAGACCTGCGTACATTTAAGACAACACTGAAGGTGCCCACGGTGAATAATAAATTAGGAGTGGGGGAGAAGAACCAGTGCCGCAAGATGATGAAGGAAATGTATGGAACAAGCGACGACTTTTTCAAGGAAATAGACGCAAGCCTTAAAAAGAACTGCCGCAAACTGCAGGACGTGCAGGTGTATATGGTTCAGTTCCAAGGCTTCTCGCAGGACCTCATGATGCTTATGGGCAACCTTATGAAGTTCAAACTGCGTGTTCCGTCGTTTTTCAAGAAGGCTATTTATGGAATGACAGAAAAGACTGTCAATGACATCTTCACCAAGAACGACTATAAGGATGCCGGCGTGGTGAAGGCGGTAATGGCGGTACGCCAGTATAACAAACGACTGGGCTTCTCGCAGAAGTGGGTAACCGATTTCGTTTATCAGGTGGTGATGCTTGCCAAGAAAGAACCCGCAAAGAAAGACGATAATCAGTAATTACCATTACTTTCAAGAAGCCTCTTAATCATCAGAAATATAAAAAAATACGAAATTTCATTATAGAAATTTTGTAATATGACAAAAAAATGCTACTTTTGTCGAAAATTGTAGAGACATGGCTGCAAATGAGAAAACCATAACGCTATTCACCACGCGTGTGAGGCAGATGATTCTCCAGTTCAAGCAATTGAAAAAGGAGAACGAAGAACTGTATGCAATGGTGGATGAGCGTGATGCCAAAATACATCAGTTGGAGGCACAGGTGCAGCAGGCGCAGCGTGACTACAGTTCGTTGAAGATGGCAAAGATGCTTGAAGTTACAGACGGCGACCTTGAAGGAGCCAAGAAGCGCGTGGCTGGTCTCATCAGAGACGTCAACAAATGCATAACGTTGCTTAGTGGCAGTGAGGAATGACCTAAAACCGAGGCAAATGGCAGAAGACAATAATAAATTACACATAAGATTGCACGTTTACGATACAGAACTTCCCGTGACCATTGTACGCGAGGAAGAAGAGTTCTATCGTAATGCTGCAAAACTTATTACGGAGACAGTGAACAATTACGCTCAGTATTTCAAGGGGCGTAAAAGCGATAAAGAGTTGTTGTATATGGCTCTTATAGACATCGCTTTGCGCTATGTGAAAGACAAAGATCGTAATGACACTACTCCTTATGATGATATTCTCGCCAAGATTACTTCGGAGTTGGAAGAAGCCCTCGGAGAAAAGAAATGACGAGAATATTAACATAGTAATTTAACAACAAACTTATAATTTATGATTTACGCAATAATAGCCGTGGCCGCCCTCGTTGTGGGAGGTGTCATCGGATACTTTGTATTCCGATACGTCATCAAAGGAAAATACAATGAGATGGTGGCAACGGCAGAGAAAGAGGCTGAAGTGCTCAAAGAGAAAAAACTGTTGGAGGTAAAGGAAACATTCCTCAACAAGAAAAACGAACTCGAAAAAGAGGTGCGTACACGCACACAGCGCATTCAGCAGAGTGAGAACAAACTGAAACAGAGAGAGATAGGTCTTAACCAAAGACAAGAAGAGATTGCCAAGCGCAGGCAGGAACTCGATCAGCAACAGCAGCGTCTCGACAATGAGAAGAAACTGCTTGCAGTGAAGCAGGAAGACCTGGAGAAGATGCAACTGCAGGAGCGCGAGAAACTCGAGGAACTGTCAGGACTTAGTGCAGAAGAGGCTAAGAACCGCCTTGTTGAGAGTCTTAAGGACGAGGCACGTACCGACGCCGCCTCTTATATCAACGAGATAATGGACGAGGCAAAACTCAATGCCAACCAGCAGGCAAAGAAGATTGTCATCCAGACCATTCAGAGAACAGCGACAGAAACGGCTATAGAAAACTCTGTAAGCGTGTTCCATATTGATAACGATGAGGTGAAAGGACGCATCATCGGACGTGAGGGACGAAACATCCGTGCTCTCGAGGCTGCATGCGGAGTGGAAATAGTGGTTGATGACACCCCAGAGGCAATAGTAATCTCTGCTTTCGACCCCATCCGCCGCGAGGTATGTCGCCTGGCTTTGCACCAACTGGTGAGCGACGGTCGTATCCATCCGGCACGCATCGAGGAAGTTGTGGCAAAGGTCAAGAAACAACTCGACAACGAAATCATAGAGACGGGAAAACGCACAGCCATCGACCTTGGCATACATGGACTGCACCCCGAACTGATAAGAATTGTTGGTAAGATGAAGTATCGCTCTTCTTACGGACAGAATCTGCTGCAACACGCACGCGAGACGGCTAACCTTTGCGCTGTGATGGCAAGCGAACTCGGGCTGAACCCCAAGAAGGCGAAGCGTGCAGGACTGCTGCATGACATCGGCAAGGTGCCCGATGAGGAGAGCGAACTGCCTCATGCACTCTATGGAGCGAAGATAGCAGAGAAGTATAAGGAGAAGCCCGACATCTGCAATGCCATTGGTGCTCACCACGACGAGATGGAGATGCAGACACTGCTTGCGCCGATAGTTCAGGTGTGCGATGCCATCAGCGGTGCTCGTCCTGGTGCTCGTCGCGAGATTGTCGAGGCTTACATTAAACGACTCAACGACCTTGAGGCAACAGCAATGAGTTATCCTGGCGTCACCAAGACCTACGCCATTCAGGCTGGTCGCGAACTGCGCGTCATCGTCGGAGCCGACAAGATGGACGACAAGGACACCGAGAAACTCTCAGGCGAGATTGCAACGAAGATACAGAACGAGATGACATATCCCGGACAGGTAAAGATAACTGTTATCCGCGAGACTCGTTCCGTAGCATACGCGAAATAACCCCTATTTACAGCATGGGTTGCCTGCAACATGGCAATCCATGTTTTTATTATAATATTTATTAAGGTATAAGAATGTAGTATCATGCGTAATCAGAAAATGTACGAGGCCGACGATAAGATGATTACACTCATCGCCGACAATTACAACATCCTTGAGAGTCTGGGACGCTTCGGAATCAACCTGGGCTTTGGCGACAAGACGGTGAAGGAAGTATGCGAAGACCAAGACGTGGACACATACACCTTCCTCGCAATAGTGAATTTCTCTATCAACGGCTATCGGGAGAGTGACGAGAATGGGCGCATTTCTGTGCCCACGCTGCTGCATTATCTCAAGGCATCGCATGAGTATTTTCTCGATTACCAACTGCCCTCCATCAGAAAGGAACTGCTTGAGGCTCTCGACGAGAACGACAATCTCGCCCGACTTATAATGAAACTCTACGACTCTTATTCGCGTGAGATAAGGATGCACATGAAGTATGAGGAGCAGAACGTGTTCCCATACGTTGACAAACTGCTGAAAGGCGAGACAGAGGAGGGCTATGACATAGAGACATTCTCGAAGCATCATGGACAAACAACCCTGAAATTACGGGAACTGAAGAACATCATCATCAAGTATCTGCCCTCCGACTCATTGCATAACAACAAGTTGATGGCTGTTCTCACCGATTTATACAAATGTGAGTTATGGCTCGGACAGCATGCCGAGGTGGAGGATTACATATTTGTTCCTGCCATCCGACGTCTGGAGAGATTGCAGAAGCAGAGTGACGTCAGCGTTAAGATATCGCGCATGATAAGCCAGAATCCTGAGAACGGAGAGACCCTTAGCGAGCGAGAGCGTGATGTAATAATAAGTGTGGTGCAGGGAATGTCGAACAAGGAGATTGCCGACCATCTCTGCATCTCCATCAACACCGTGATAACCCATCGCCGCAACATCGCCCGAAAACTGCAAATACACAGTGCTGCGGGACTCACCATCTATGCCATCGTCAACAACCTCGTTGACATCAGTGCAGTTAAGTTATAACCCTCTCTCATCATTTTGCCAAGAGCACATACCTGACTCCGCTTTATATTCAGTATTCCAATATTCCTATCATGACATGTTGGGAACAATTTGTGAATAATCAATCCACTGATTTTGGTACTTGCGAAGAAAATAGTAGCAGGCTTTGAGATATATAAACTCAGGCGAAAGGAATGCAGTTAAATTTGAATTTACATGAAGAATTATTCAATCCCAGTATTAACTATATTGGTAATTGTGCTTGCTGGCTGTAGATCAAGCCGTTTGACGGAACAGCAACGTTTCGAGAGGAGTATCATAAAGGAGTTACCTTTTTCTGTTGATTCTATCAGTTGGCTTACCTCTGGCGATTTCCCAACATTCAAGTTTGCCAACGCTGAATACACCGATGTTGGTCCCGATGCCGAAATCCGCCCTAACGGCGATTATTGGGTGTGTAATATGTTTGATGCAGAACAACCTTTACAGCAGACCGAAGAGAACATTTGGCGCAACGTACTGGTTTCTCGCAAGAACCAGCGCGTAGTGTGCATTGATCGTTATTTACGAGGGGGACGAACGGTGGGATATTGCTATGTGCTTCAGAGCGAAAGGAAAGAATATCCGACTTACGGCACATTACACTGGGACGTGAGTGACTCTCGTAACATCGAGATGGTGGGTGTGATGCTCGACGACTTGAAAGGATTAGCCTTAAAGCGTCATCAAATGAATAACGCAGAGTTGTCATCCCCAGTCTCACAGGATGACTACTGGGACTTGATTTTCCATGCTGACTCGCTTTTTGACGCGCGACTCTACGATGAGGCATGCCATGTATATGACCTTGCTTTCTCTGATGACCGCTACATACTTCCAAGTCAACTTTCGACAACTGCAAGCAAAATGACCGCCATTGGCGACACACAAGCGGCACTGGCATATTTGTGCCACCGCATCGCAATGGAAAAAGACTTTTACGAAGACCCATCTGTTACTACTCACATCGAATTGAAAGACACTTTTGAGATGCGGAGTCGCCAGTGGAATTATGATTTGGCGCTTAAAGAGACGCTGGAAAACATCTTTGAACGCGATCAGTATGACCGATTGTTATGGTCCCATGCCGTTAAGAACAATCCTGACGACACCGAGCGAAACGAACGGTTAGCCCGTAGAGCACTAATGACCGACAGCATAAATCTCGTTCTAGTTGCCGAGATACTGTCACAGCATGGTTTCCCACGGAAGGAGCAAGTAGGCGACTTTGGCAATCAGGCTGTTTGGCTTGTGTTCCAACATGCAGACCTGGACTACCAGAAGAGGTTTCTGCCGCAGATGGAAGCGGCTGTGTCACATGGCTATATCGCCCCATTATACCTTGCATTGCTTCGCGACCGCATTGACGTGCGGGAGGGCAGGCCTCAGCGTTATGGTACTCAAATTGATGGAAAAGGGAATCTTGCCCCGCTGTTGGATGCCTCACGTGTTAACCAATGGCGACAAGAAGTCGGATTGCCGTCCATCGAACAATTTGAAGTAGGAAACAAGTAAATTCAAGTTTGTCGTACAACATCCTGTATCAAATTGGAAATTTACTCGCTATAATTATGGTCAACTATTATACTAAATTTCCACCCTCGCTGCTTTGTTCTCATTGACATGAAGACTACCTAACTACGTTGTCAAGATGTGTTTTAGCATCTTAGACTCCGTCATCATTCTCTTATCAAGGCAATGATTTGGCAAATATATCATTATTTTCAAAAACAAAAAAGCGAAAATCAATATCACAATATCACACAGGGCGTAAATCATTGGTATTTAGTTGATTGCGTGTGATATTGCAATATCACACAATATCACGAAATATCACATGAAGAAAGCGCTCTCTGGTTCCTGTAACGAGTGGGGAGAAGCCCACTAAGCCATTGCAAATGGATGGGTAGATACAAGTGGGGGAGTGATTAGGGTCTAATCACTCTGCCATTGATGCCTAAACGGAGAGTGATTAGGCCCTAATCACTCTGCTGTTTGGCACAAGTCAGAAATCCATTTGTGCTTGCTGTGATATTTGTTTTGGTGTGTTGTGGATTAAAACTGTCTCTTTCAAGAGACATGGTGTGTATGGTATAGAAAGAGTGTGCTGCATTTAGATGTCGTTGATGTCAACGTAGCCGTGCATGACAGCATAGATTGTGAGGGCTGAAACGCTCTTCATGCCGAGTTTGTCCATGATGTTTCGGCGGTGGGTGATGACTGTTGCAAGTCCTATGTTCAGTTTGTCTGCAATCTCCTTGTTGATATTTCCCTGCACGATGAGCGAGAGCACTTCGAGTTCGCGGTTGCTGAGTATCTGCCTGTTCAGCGTTTCTGGCAGTGGCGGGAGATTGCGTCCGTGGGGGTGGCCGCCTTGTTGCATCATGAGAATGGAACGCACGAGGTCTTTCTCTGGCACGTTGATGCACAGACACTTGAACCCTCCCATCTGTGTGTCTTGCGATGTGGTGAGCACGATGGTCTTGCGTAGATGGTCGAGAAAGAACTGGCGGTTGTCGAGAACGACGCTCATGGCTGCGAAATAGTGCATATACTGCTCGGGATGGCTTGCCTGCAGTTGGTCGAATGTGCCGAAAGCATGCACGTCGATGATAGGCATCACGTTTTGCAGTATCTGTTTCAGTCCGAGCACCGACAGGGTGTTGGGGTCGATAATCGCGAGTTTTGGTCGTTCCATACTTTGTTTGAGAGTTTTGGAGTTAAGTAGTTATGGAGTTAAGACAACAGCATGACACGCTAATTGCAGTATCGAATTGTCCTAACTCCATAACTCCTTGACTTCCTATAGTTACTGTAAGAATCCGAGCAGGGCACCAGCGGCAACGGCAGAGCCGATGACTCCTGCCACGTTCGGACCCATGGCGTGCATGAGCAGGAAGTTGTGGCGGTCGTACTCCAATCCCATGTTGTTGGAGATGCGTGCTGCCATAGGTACGGCAGACACTCCGGCGTTACCGATGAGCGGATTGATCTTCTTGCCTTTCGGCAGGAAGAGGTTCATCAGTTTCACAAATCCCACACCGCTGGCGGTAGCCACGATGAACGCGCAGGCACCGATGAAGAATATGAAGATTGTGTTCATGGTGAGGAACTCGCTTGCCTGTGTGGAGCATCCCACGGTGAGACCGAGCAGCATCACCACGATGTCGTTGAGTGCCGAGCCGGCAGTCTTTGCCAGACGTGTGGTCTTGCCCGACTCTTTCAGCAGGTTGCCGAAGAACAGCATGCCGAGCAGCGGCAGACCTGAAGGCACGATGAACGTGGTGAGAAGCAGTCCGATAATAGGGAAGAGGATGCGCTCTGTCTGCGAGACGTGGCGCGGTGTCTTCATTCTTATCAGTCGTTCTTTCTTCGTTGTCATTAACTTCATGATGAAAGGCTGTATCACCGGCACGAGCGCCATGTATGAGTAGGCGCACACGGCGATTGCTCCCATCAGGTTGGGGGCGGTCTTCGACGATAGGAATATGGCCGTAGGTCCGTCGGCACCACCGATGATAGCGATACCGGCAGCCTGGTTTGGCTCGAAGCCAAGTGCGAGGGCTGTCATGTAAGCACCGAAGATACCGAACTGGGCTGCGGCACCGATGAGAATGAGTTTAGGGTTGGCGATGAGCGACGAGAAGTCGGTCATTGCTCCAATTCCAAGGAACACGAGTGGCGGATACCATCCCTGGCGCACACCTTGATAGAAGATGTTGAGCACAGAGTTGTCCTCGTAGAGTCCTATTTCAAGTCCGGCGTCACCGCGGAAAGGTATATTGCCGAGGATGATGCCCAGTCCGATGGGCACGAGGAGCAGCGGCTCGAAGTCCTTTTTTATGGCGAGCCAGATGAAGAATGCTCCTACGGCAATCATAATGAGATTGGGTATCGTGGCATTGGCAAAGCCAGTGTACGATAGGAACTCATTAAAGTTGTTTACTATGAAATCTGTAAATCCCATGGTTGTTGCTTGTTGCTTAATGCTTATTGCTTAATGCTTGTTGTTTGGATTATCCGATGGTGACGAGCGGATTGCCTTCCATAACGGTGTCGCCCTTGCTAACGTGAATCTCGGTGATTGTTCCGTCGGCCTCTGCCTCGATGTTGTTCTGCATCTTCATTGCCTCGAGTATGATGACGGTGTCGCCAGTCTTCACGGTATCGCCGATGGCAACTTTCACTTCGGTGATTGTTCCGGGAAGCGGAGCCACTACTTTGGTTCCCTTTCCAGAGGGCTTTGCTGCTGGCTTTGGCTCGCTTGCAGGCTTTGGTGCGGCTGCGGCAGGTTTCTGCTCTACCGGCTTAGCCTCTTTCTTCACAGTCACGGGTGCCTTCATTGTCTCCGGCATCTCTATTTCAAACACCTTTCCGTTAACAGAAACATGTGCGATATTGTTCTCAATATCTTGTATCTCAACGTTATAATCTACTCCGTTTACTTTATACTGATAGTTGCTCATAATATTGTTTTTTTAGATTGTTATTTTATTTATAAGTTATTGAATGTGTTGTGCCACAATGTCTCGTGCGGCTTGATGGTGATGATGTCAGACTCAACATCGTGAATGTCGTCTTGGTACTGCCTTAGTGCAAGAGCGATGACTGCCGCATAGGTTGCCATCTCCTCGTTCAGGGCAAGTGTGGCTACTGCAATGGCTGTCTCGTCAGGAGTAGCCTCTGCGCCAGCCTTGTTCTCCTTGACGGAGACTGTGGGGTACTCGCTGATTTTTTGTTTTGCCTTCTTCTCTTTCTTTGCGGCGATGACGTATTTGCCGAAGAGTGTGAAGAACACATAAAGCAGTGCCAGACAGGCAAAGACGATACCCATGGAGAGCACGGTGATACCGAATCCATGCGGGTCTTCTCTCTTTAGCCTGTCGATTTTCGACTCGTTTATCTCGATGTAGTTGCCGATTCCTGGCGTCACAGCATCTGCCGGCTTGATGTCCCATTTGAGAGAGCCGTCTTTTGTGCGTGCATACGACTTGTTCTCGTCGAGTGCTGGCACCGAAACAGAGTCGATAAGGTCGATGCCGTTGCCGTCGTAGAGTGCTATCCACATGGGCTTTCCTGCATCCACCTTTGCGTTAAGGTGCAAATAACTGTTTGAAGGATTGGAGTTGAGGAAGAATACGAGATGCTGCCTTCCTGTCATCTGCGTCTTCTCTTCTCCGCTTGGAATAGGGCTCATCAGCGCTATTCGCTCTGGCGTAGAAAGGTTCTTGTCGAGCACTTTCCTGTTAGTGGTGATAAACATGCCGCGCACATTGTATGTAGAATACGATGTGTTGGCAAGTTCCACCCATGGAAGCCTCTCGCCCGATCCGTCCTGCAGACTGGCAGTGTTATTCGTGAGCACCTCGTTTATCTTGATGTTCTTAGCCCCTTGGGCGAACATCGCGGTGCTTGCTACCAACACTGCCAGTGTCAAAAGGATTTTTTTCATAGCGTTAATATTGTTATATAAGTTTTTATTATCGTCAAAAGGTTTGTCGTCTTCTTTGCTTTGGCTTGTCCTACGCGCCGCAACAGAACAGCACTATGGTCTGTGCGGTGAATATGCGGAGGAACATGCTCAGCGGGTAAACCGTGGAGTAACCCACCGCAGGAGCCTCCTTTGAGCACACGGAGTTGGCGTATGCCAGTGCGGGAGGGTCGGTGTAGAATCCAGCAATCATACCCATTATGGTGAAATAGTTGAACTTGAAGCGCATTCGTGCTATAGGTCCCACTATTAATATAGGTATAACGGTTATCAAGAAACCGGTGAGCACATAGAGCAAACCGTCGCCTTGCACCACGGTATTCCAGAAACCGTTACCCGCCTTTATGCCTACGCTGGCGAGGAAGAGCACTAGTCCTATCTCTCGGAGCATCATATTGGCAGAGGTGGTAGTGTAGGTGACAAGGTGAATTTTATATCCGTAGCGTCCTATAAGTATGGCGATGATAAGCGGACCGCCGGCAATACCCAGTTTCAGAGGCACTGGCATGCCTGGTATTGCTATTGGGAGCGAACCGAATATAATACCTATTATGATACCGATGAATATCGTCGCAATGTTTGGTGCGTCGAGACGGCGGATGGAGTTGCCCATAATGTCCGACACGCGGTTTACCGCATCTTCGGGACCAACGACCATTATGCGGTCGCCTACGCGCAGGTGGAGCGATGCGCTGGCAAAGATGTCCATTCCCTGGCGCGTCACTCGCGTGACGTTAACGCCGTGAACTCTTGACAGATGCAGTCCGCCGAGCGTCTTTCCGTTGATGCTTGGGCGGGTGACAAGTATTCTCTTGCTCACCATTGGCTGGTCTTGCTTCTCCCAGTTAACCTTTATCTCTGGTCCGATGAATGCTATAATCGCCTCTGCATCGGCCTCGGAACATACCACAAGAAGTTGGTCGCCCACATGGAATATGGTGTCTCGGTTAGGAATGCTTACGTGACCTTCGTGCAGGATTCGCGAGCAAACGAAGTCACGGTTCAGGAAATTATGCACTTGTAGCAGTGTCTTTCCCTCAAGATAGGCGTTGGACACCTGGATGTGCATCTTGTGAGGCTTAACGTTTGCGTTCTCGCTGGCCTGACGCTCAAGGTCTTCCTCCTCCTTGTTCAGTTTTATCTTGCATATGTATCTAACGAGAATGGTCGCACCAATGATGCCTACTACGCCGAGAGGATAAGCACATGCGTATCCGCTGGCTATCTGCGGCATGTTGCCGTTGCTGAAAACATTGCTCATTGCCTCGTTGGCAGCACCCAGACCAGGCGTGTTTGTGACGGCACCATAGAGCGTTCCCACCATCATGGGCAGGTTGTGCGGGTTGCTGGTGTCGAAGAAAATAAAGTAGCATGCGAACATCACAGCGATGTTAAGCACTATTCCTGTTGTTGCCAGAGCGTTGAGTTTCACTCCCGCGGCTCCAAAACTCTCGAAAAAGCCGGGGCCCACCTGCATACCAATCATAAAGACAAAGAGCACAAGACCAAAGTCCTGAATGAATGTCAGCACGTTGGTTGGGGCGGTGAATCCGATATGTCCGGCAAGAATGCCTGCGAAAAGTACGAATGTCACGCCGAGAGAGATGCCGCCAATCTTTATCTTTCCGAGCAACACTCCCACAGCAATAACTATAGAGTAGAGCAGCACAATGTGTGCCACAGAATCGTTTTTGGTGAATAATTCTATTAACCAGTCCATAAATGATTATGAAAATTTTGTGCAAAGGTACGAATAAAGTTGCTCAAACTGCAATTTTTTGTGCAAATATTTTGGCTCTCCAATCACTAAAAATGTATTTTTTATGTTTCTTGTCGTTTTAAGCCGTTTTCATAGAATTATTTTCTCTTTTTGTTGCGCTATATCAAGAAAAAATTATACCTTTGCATCGAATAAGTATAATTATAAGAACAATTATTTATTTTAAAACTTATATTTTAATACAAACACTATGTCAAACATTAAGGAAAAACTCTTTACCGAGTTTGAAGTGCCCACCACTCAAGAATGGCTCGACAAGATTGAAGTCGATTTGAAGGGTGCAGACTTTAACAAACGACTGGTATGGAGAACTAATGAAGGCTTCAATGTGCAGCCTTTCTATCGCCGCGAGGACGTGCTGAAGATGAAAACACCCGATGCGCTGCCAGGAGAATTCCCCTTCGTACGTGGCAACAAGAAGAAGGACAATGCATGGTATGTGCGTCAGAACATCGTTGCTGAAGACGCGAAAGAGGCAAATGCTAAGGCACTTGACATCCTGAACAAGGGCGTTGACTCGCTGGGATTCAAGATTCCACGCGACCTCGTGAGTGCTGAATTTGTCGAGGAATTGCTCAAGGACATTCGTTGCGACATCGTTGAAGTGAACTTCAAGACTTGTCCTTGCCGCTCGCTGGAGTTGGCAAAGATTCTTGTCGCTTACTTCGAGAAGCAGGGCTACGACAAGAATCTTGTTGTTGGTTCTATCGGTTGGGACCCAATCAAGAAGATGGTAATGAAGGGTAAGGATACTACTTCTGTCCTTGACATCGCACCGAAACTCGTGGAGGTGTTCAAGGATTATCCGCAGTTCCGCTGTGTGTCGGTTGACACCATCGCTCTGAACAATGCCGGAGCATACATCGTTCAGGAACTGGGATATGCTCTCGCATGGGGTAACGAGTATCTCCAGCAACTCGTTGATGCTGGTGTTGACGTTGACCTCGCTGCCTCTAAGATTAAGTTCAACATGGGAGTGAGCGAGAACTACTTCATGGAACTTGCTAAGTTCCGTGCTGCCCGCATGCTTTGGGCGCAGATAGTGAAGCAGTATGAGCCAAAGAATGATGACTCTTGCAAGATGTGCGTAAATGCCATCACATCAAAGTATAACCAGACTTTGTTCGATAGTTACGTAAACATGCTTCGCTCTCAGACAGAGGCTATGAGTGCAGCCCTTGCTGGCGTTCACTCAATGGTTGTCACTCCGTTCGATGCTCCTTATGAGAAGCCGACGGATTTCTCTGAGCGCATTGCCCGCAACCAGCAACTCCTTATTAAAGAGGAGAGCCATTTCGATAAGGTGGTTGACCCAGGTGCCGGTTCTTATTACATCGAGCACCTCACCGACTCACTTGCTGTCGAGGGCTGGAAGATATTCCTCAAGGTTGAGGAAGAGGGCGGTTTCCTGGCTGCTGTAAAGGCAGGCACCGTTCAGGACGATATCAATGCCACCAACGTTAAGCGTCACGGTGACGCCGCTAAGCGCAAGGAGTTCCTGCTCGGAACCAACCAGTTCCCGAACTTCACAGAGAAGAGCGACGGCAAGAGGGCAGCAACAAAGAAGTGCTGCTGCAGCGGAAAAGACAACGAGTGCGAAAAACCAGCATTCAAGTCGATTGAAAGCACACGTCTGGCTGCCGACTTTGAGGACCTCCGCATCCATACCGAAGAGACACGCGTGCCTACAGCATTCATGCTTACCATAGGTAATCTGGCTATGCGTCAGGCTCGTGCACAGTTCTCTTGCAACTTCCTTGCCACCGCTGGTTATAAGGTTGTTGACAACTTAGGTTTCAAGACGGTCGAAGAAGGTGTTGATGCCGCACTGAAGGCAGGCGCCGATATCGTCGTTCTTTGTTCTTCTGATGATGAGTATGCAGAATATGCAATACCTGCGTTCAAGTATCTTGACGGCCGTGCAATGTTCGTTGTTGCCGGTGCTCCTGCCTGCATGGAAGACCTGAAGGCAGCAGGCATCGAGAACTTCATCCACGTTCGTTGCAACGTACTTGAGACTATGAAGGAATATAATGCTAAATTAGGAATCTAAGTCAATCACTATGCGTAAACAATTTAATAATGTAGATATATACGCTGGCATCAAGGCAAAAGACGGTGCGCAGTGGATAAAGGACAACAACATAGAGTACAACTGGAAGACTCCAGAGCACATCGAGGTTCGTCCTGTATATACTAAGGAAGATCTTGAGGGCATGGAGCATCTGGATTTTACCGCTGGTATTCCTCCTTTCCTTCGTGGTCCTTATTCAATGATGTATCCTTTCCGTCCGTGGACAATCCGTCAGTATGCCGGATTCTCAACAGCCGAGGAGTCGAACGCGTTCTATCGCCGTAACCTCGCCAGCGGTCAGAAGGGTCTTTCGGTTGCTTTCGACCTTCCTACTCACCGTGGCTACGACCCCGATAACCCCCGCGTTGTGGGTGATGTGGGTAAGGCTGGTGTGAGCATCTGCAACGAAGAGAACATGAAGGTGCTCTTCTCGGGCATTCCTCTCAACAAGATGTCTGTGTCAATGACAATGAACGGTGCCGTGCTTCCTATCCTCGCATTCTATATCGTGGCAGGACTGGAGCAGGGTGCACAACTCGAGGAGATGGCAGGAACAATCCAGAACGACATTCTGAAGGAGTTTATGGTGCGTAACACTTACATCTATCCGCCAGCCTTCTCAATGAAGATTATCGCCGACATCTTCGAATACACTTCGCAGAACATGCCGAAGTTCAACTCTATTTCAATCTCAGGCTACCACATGCAGGAAGCAGGTGCAACGGCAGACATCGAACTTGCCTACACACTTGCTGACGGTATGGACTATCTGCGCACTGGTGTCAATGCCGGAATCCCTGTTGACAAGTTCGCGCCTCGCCTCAGTTTCTTCTGGGCTATTGGTATGAACCACTTCATGGAGATTGCTAAGATGCGTGCCGGTCGTCTGCTTTGGGCTAAGATTGTGAAGAGTTTCGGTGCCGAGAATCCTAAGTCAATGGCTCTGCGTACTCACTCTCAGACCTCTGGTTGGTCGCTTACAGAGCAAGACCCGTTCAATAACGTGGGACGTACTTGTATCGAGGCTATGGCTGCTGTGCTTGGTCACACCCAGTCACTCCACACCAACGCCCTTGACGAGGCAATCGCTCTGCCTACCGACTTCTCTGCACGTATCGCACGTAACACGCAGATTTACATCCAGAACGAGACCAAGGTGTGCAAGCAGATTGACCCATGGGCAGGTTCATATTATGTGGAGACACTCACCAACGAACTTGTTCACAAGGCATGGGAGCACATCCAGGAGATTGAGAAACTTGGCGGTATGGCCAAGGCTATCGAGACTGGCGTTCCCAAGATGCGCATCGAGGAGGCTGCTGCACGCACTCAGGCTCGCATCGACTCTGGTGTTCAGACCATCGTGGGTACCAACAAATACCGTCTCGAACATGAAGACCCAATCGACATCCTTGAGGTTGACAACACCGCAGTGCGCAAACAACAGGAAGAAAGTCTTGCACAGGTGCGCTCTACTCGCGACGAGGCAGCATGCAAGGCGGCTCTGAAGGAAATCACAGAGTGTGTTCGCGACTTCGCCGAAGGTCGTAAGAGCGAGAACAACTTGCTTGCTCTGGCTGTCAAGGCGGCACAGTTGCGCTGTACGCTTGGTGAGATAAGTGATGCTTGCGAGGAAATCGTAGGCCGTTATAAAGCAGTAATTAGAACAATTTCTGGCGTGTATAGCAGTGAAAGCAAGAACGACTCAGACTTCGAGAAAGCCTGTGCGTTGACAGACGAGTTTGCCAAGAAGGAGGGCCGTCGCCCACGTATCTTCGTTGCTAAGATGGGACAGGACGGTCACGACCGTGGTGCTAAGGTTGTTGCTACGGGTTATGCCGACTGCGGTTTCGATGTTGACATGGGACCGTTGTTCCAAACTCCAGCCGAGGCAGCACGTGAGGCAGTGGAGAACGATGTGCACATCGTGGGTGCATCGTCACTGGCAGCAGGTCATAAGACTCTCATTCCGCAACTCATTGAGGAACTTCATAAACTCGGACGCGATGACATCATGGTGATTGCCGGCGGTGTTATCCCTGCCCAAGACTATGACTTCCTTTACAAGGCAGGAGTGGCAGCAATCTTCGGTCCTGGTACTTCGGTTGCCAAAGCAGCCTGCGAGATGATGAACTTGCTTCTTGAGAAGTAATCTTTAGTAAGCAATTATTGCATAAAAGAAAGGCATTGGAGTCGTCTCCAATGCCTTTCTTCTTTGCTGTAAGCATCAATTATGGGTGCCAAAAATACCTTGTTGCGATGCCATTTGTATCTACTTGGCTATCAAGTACATACAAATTGGCTAACAAAGTTAATAACTTTGTTCGACAATCTTATTAACTTTGTTGAACAATCTTATTAACTTTGTTCGACAATGTTATTAACTTTGTTTCCCCGTTTGATATCTCTTGCAATTCCATTTGGCATCTTTTGAAATTCCAATGGATATCTTTTGGAATCCCACTCGATGTCTTTTTTGCTGCAAGGAGGCGTTTCTTAGTTGTCAACACATATTGATGTGAAGTGCATGTTGGGCTTCAGACCGTCGATATTCATGCTCTTTCCGTTGACCACATACATCGGAGCGCTTTCCGAAGTGTTTCCAACCATATAGATGTTGCCGTCTTTCACGGCGAAGTCTGCAAGGATGAACATGTCCAGATTGTCTCCTGCGGTTTCCTGCTTGAAGTTTTTCCAGAGATAGGTTACAAACTTACTGTCTGTTGACAGACCGGCAGCCACATATATATTGCCGTTGTCTTTCAGCATCTTCACTTCGTTTATATCCACTGTCCCCTCAAGAAGTTTCTTGTAAATCTTGCCGTCGCGCCATACAACGAGGTCGTAAGTGCCGTTCTCATACTCATGATGCTGATAGCCAACGATGTAGATGTGCCCTTCGTCTTCAACCATGCTTTCGGCGATGCCCTCTTTTCCTGCGGTCAGTTCAAGTGGGGTGACCTCTTTGTTTTTCCACATCACGGGATTCATCTTGCCGTTATTCATTTGAGCGCCGGCAATAAAGATGTCTTTGCCTTCAACCATGATGCAGCGTCCGCAGATGTTTGCGTCTCCTTCTCTTACCATCTTGCTAACTGTCTGGCCGTTTTTCCACACCCATATCTCCGTGTTGTTTGGGTCGCCGCTGGTGCATACATGCCCCAGCAGGTATGTGTCGCTGCCATTGCAGGTCATGTCCATCGCTCCCTCGTAACTCATTCCTGGTCCCAGTTTTGTGAATGTTCCGTTCACCCATTGCGCTATTTGCGACGCGTCGCCGCCGCCTTCAATGTCGCTCATGGTGCCCGCTACGCTTGCTATTCCGTTGTTTACGGCCAGCAGGTTACCGCTGAATGCAAAGGTGTCTTCAAGATAGTTGGGCAGCGTTGTCATCACTCCGTCTTTCCATAGTAACGAGTTTTGGAAGTAACCTTCCTCGTCGTCGCCGTAAGCAGCCCCGAGAATATACACAGAGTGCTTGCTTTTGTCCTCTGTTTGGGTCGTTTCTGTGTTCAATTCCTTGCTTATCAGAGACTTTGCCTTCTTGGCAATACTGTCGCAACTTATAAGAAACAGGGAACAAGTGAATAGTAGTGCTAATGATTTTGTGTTTGTTTTCATAATGGTTTTTAGTTAAAATTGAAAATAGCGCAGCCGCTATTGCGAACTGCGCTATAATATAATAAGGTGTAATTATGCCTCGATAGCAGCCACACCTGGGAGCACCTTGCCCTCGATAGCCTCGAGCAGAGCGCCACCACCAGTAGAGATGTAACTTACTTTGTCTGCAAGACCGAACTTGTTTACACAAGCAACAGAGTCGCCACCGCCAATCAGAGAGAACGCACCCTCAGCAGTTGCCTCTGCGATAGCCTCACCAATGGCGCGGCTTCCTGCTGTGAAGTCGTCACACTCGAACACTCCTGCAGGACCATTCCACAGAATTGTCTTTGCGCCCTTGATAGCCTCGGCGAATGCCTTCTGGCTCTCAACGCCTGCGTCAACACCCTCGAAGCCTGCGGGAACATTGTTTGCAGGGCATGTGATGATTTCAGAACCTGGCTTAACAGTCATTGTACCGAAGTCGAGACCGTTGGTAGCGGTGCAGTCAGAACCCAGAACGAGTTCCACGCCGTTCTTCTTTGCCAGTTCCTCAACGCCCAGAGCAACGTCCAGTTTGTCGAGTTCTACGATAGAGTTGCCAATCTCGCCGTTGTGAGCCTTGGCGAATGTGTATGTCATACCACCGCAAAGGATGAGTTTGTCAACCTTGCCGAGAAGGTTCTCGATGATACCTATCTTAGAAGAAACCTTCGAGCCACCCATGATTGCTACGAACGGGCGCTTGATGTTGCCAAGAACTGCGTCAACAGCCTTAACCTCTTTCTCCATCAGGTAACCCAGCATGCGGTTGTCCTTGTCGAAGAACTCGTCGATAACAGCGGTAGAAGCGTGCTTGCGGTGTGCTGTTCCGAAAGCGTCCATCACGTAAGCGTCGGCATAAGAAGCCAGTTTCTTAGCGAACTCCTTCTGTGAAGCCTTCATTGCTTTCTTTGCCTCGTCATACTCGGGAGTGCCCTTCTCAACGCCTACTGGCTTGCCCTCTTCCTCTGGATAGTAGCGGAGGTTCTCAAGAAGCAGAGCCTCGCCCATCTTCAGTGCTGCTGCCTCCTCAGAAGCATTAGCACAGTCGGGAGCGAACTTAACGTCAACGCCGAGAGCCTTGCTTACTGCAGGAACAATCTGCTTCAACGAAAGTTTAGGATTAACTTTGCCCTTTGGCTTGCCCATGTGAGACATCATAATAACGGCACCGCCGTCGGCGAGAATCTTCTTCAGTGTGGGAAGCGCGCCGCGGATACGGGTATCGTCTGTTACATTACCATTTTCATCGAGTGGAACATTGAAATCTACTCGTACAATTGCCTTCTTGCCGGCAAAGTTAAATTGATCGATTGTCATAGTGTTTAATTTATTTATGATTGTTGTAATAATCTCTTTACCAACTGCAAAAGTACATATTTTAATTGAAAATACTTGATATAGAACTGATTATTTTTATCTTTTTTGCAATTAGTGCATTGATATGCTATATGAGCATGACAAAACAAATGGTGAAATAATTATGTTTTCTCACCGAAAAAGCATAACTTTGCAGACAGATAAAACAAAAAACAAATGAAAGACAGCATAATAATAGTGAGCGGAGGCATGGACAGTGTCACTCTGCTTTATGATTACAAAGACCGCATTGCGCTCGGTGTATCGTTCGACTACGGCAGCAACCACAACGCCAAGGAGATTCCCTTTGCCCGCTGGCATTGTGAGCAACTGGGCATAGAACATATCACCATCGACCTCGCTTTCATGCCGAAGTATTTCAAGAGTTCGCTGCTCGAGGGTGCTGATGCCATCCCCGAAGGTCATTATGCTGACGAAAACATGAAGTCAACGGTAGTTCCTTTCCGCAACGGCATCATGCTTTCCATTGCGGCCGGCATCGCCGAGAGCCGCGGCTTGAAGTATGTCATGATGGCAAACCACGGTGGCGACCACACCATCTATCCCGACTGCCGTCCCGAGTTCGTTGAGGCTATGAGCGAGGCAACCAAAGCGGGCACTTTCCCTGGCATCGAAATACTTGCCCCTTACACAGACATCACCAAGGCAGACATCGCCATGAGGGGCAAGGCTTTGGGCATCGACTACTCCAAGACATGGAGTTGCTATAAGGGAGGCGATGTGCATTGCGGAAAGTGCGGCACCTGCATGGAACGCAAAGAGGCGCTCCGTGATGCAGGCATTGCCGACACTACCATTTACGAATAATCTTAACGCACTCGCGGCGCGACATCTCGCCCGGGTTGCTTCCTGGCCATCCTTCGGGAACTTCCATGCATCTGCGCTTGTAAAAGTCTATCCAGTAGGGCGTGATAGTTCCCGATGCGTCGTGAAACGACATCGGGATGGGAGAGAATATTAGCGTTGAGTCATGTTTCACAAAACTCTTCTGAACAAGTTCTGAACAATACATTGCACTGTCGTCGGGCATGAAGATGTTGTCGTATGGCAGTCCGATGTATTTCAGCGCGTTCTCAATAGATAATTTTATGTCTGCTTCCTCAACGCGCCCAATAACCACCTGTCCGCCATATCGGCCCACGAAGTCGTCGATAGGCGTGAGGACGACGCCCTTGCCGGTTGTTGCTTCAATCACCGAACGCATGTGGTAGATGCCCACATGTTCTATCTTCATTCCGCCGATGCCCTGTGTCACATCGGTAATAGCATTGTCGCCAGGGGCGATGCAGAAGAGCAGGTCGCCCTCCTGCACGTTGCTTTTGTTCTTTATGATGTCGTGTGCCTGTCCGCATGACATCAGCATGGCGCACAAACAGGCAAATATTAAAAGTGAGTTTCTCATCTCTTAGTAATTTATGTGCAGTTTAGCACCCACGACAATCCATGTCCCTGGCTGGGGCAGATTTCCGAAATCCACGTAGTTCTTATGATTCAGCAGGTTGTTTGCTTGTGCATAGAGCGTATATGAGGTGGCGTTCCACGACAGGCGTGCGTCCAGAAGAGAGTAGGGGTGGTACTTTCTCGTGTTTCCGTCGCGGTCGATGAAGTTGCCGTTTCTATTCTGGAAGCGATACTTTATGTCAAAATCGAGGTTGCCGATGATGTGCGTTTGCAACTCAGCCACCAGTTTATGGCGCAGATACTCCAGTTTGCTCTCTGTCTCAAGACCGTCGTCGTGCTTGTTCTGGTTGATATAGTTGTAACTGATGTTCAGCGATTTCAGCACGTTCTGCTGTGGCATCAGTTCTTGAAGGGCAAACCTCACGCTGCTCTCCACACCGATGGTGTTCACGCGAGTGAAGTTCACGCTGCGCCACACGTGCTTGCCGTCAACATTGTCGCCTATCCAGTCAATCATGTTTTTATAGCGGTTGTGATACACACTCACGCTTCCGTAAATGCCGTTCGACGTGTATTTCACGCCACCTTCTATCGCGCTGAGTTCCTCTGGATTAAGGGCGGGGTTGGCAATGTGGCCTCCCACGCTGTAGTACAGTTCGGTGAACGAGGGCGTTCTTAGTGAAGTGCTCCACGATGCATATAGTTTCAGGTTGTTGTTAAGCCTGTAACTGGCATCCACTCCCGGATAGAAGCCGAAGTGGCGCTTGTTCCATGTGTTCTTCAGAACGACGAAACCCGCAGACAGGGTGAAGTCTCTGAGCAGGATGTTGTGCTCAAGGTGGAAACTGATGTCAGAGCGGTTGAGGCCGTACTTATAACGGTCGGTGTCGTCACCGCTTCCCTTCGGATGGTCGAGAGGTTCGCCGAGGTTGCCGCTGATGATGTCCTCGTTGCGGTAGTCGGCACCGAATGCCGTTCGCCCTAATGATGTGTCGAAATAGAAGTTCGCCTTTGCGCCAAAGACATTGGTGCGGTGATGGTTGAACGGCACCACCTCCTCGGTGCCCCTGAAATACTCAAAGCGGTCGTAGGTGTGGTTCCAGTAAACAGCGGGTTTTATGTGCAGCCACAGCGTTTTTGTCTCTCCTTGCAGGGCGGTGAACACCTTTGCCACGTGCTCAAACTGCGTGTCGCTTCCCGCGCCGTAGAAAGAGTTGGAGCCAAAGTCCTTCATGCTCATTCCCGCATGCCACTTGACGTTGATGTTGCGGTCGTCGTAAGTGCCCTGATAGAAAGCCTTCCCGCCCTCGTAGTCGGTGTTCAGCGCACCCGACTTGGCGCGGTTGTAGCCGTCGCTCCTTTTATAACTGCCGCTGATTTGGTTGTTCCAGTTGCCTGTTTTTATGTTGGTGCGTCCGCCGATGGTGAAATATCCGAAACTGCCTCCTTCGGTATTGAGGTCGAGGCTGCTCTTGTCGGCGGTCTTCGTCACTATGTTTATTGCTCCCACAAGACTCGATGTGCCGAACAGTCGGCTTGCAGGACCCTCGATAATCTCTATTCTTTCAATCTCGCTTAGGTCAACGGGATACTCCACTGAGTTGTGTCCTGTCTGCGGGTCGGTAATGTCGATGCCGTTCAGCAGCACCGCCACCTGCTCTTGTGTGCCCCCTCTGATGCCGATGTCTGTCTGTGCTCCCAGTGCACCTCGTTGTCTGACATCCACGCCAACGGCATATTTCAGCAGGTCGTTAATACTTTGTACCGGCGCCGCTTGAATCTCCTCGCGACTCAGTACAGTCACCATTCTCGCCGCCTTACCTAATGTAAGCGGCGCAAGCGAGCCCGTCACTTCGACGTCTTCAAGCATCACCTCCTTGTCGTCGCCCGTAGGGTCGATGTCGGTAGTGCGTGTGCTGATGCCGTCGGCTTTGGCGTAAGTAAGTGTGGAGACACTAAGTGTGCCCACAATCACCACCTTGCCGAGACAAGAGAACAGCGCATACCCCTTGTTTTGGAAGCGTTTGAACTTGATTGGCTCGCATCTGTTAAATAAAATACTGTACATTAATTAATATTTTTTATGCCTTGCGTCATTGCAAAGCGACTGCAAAGGTAGCAAAAAAAAGTAATAATCGCTTCTTAATTGGAAATAATAACGTACCTTTGTCCCTGTTATGACATACTCTATTATTGGTACCGGAGCCATTGGCGGATATTATGGAGGCCGCCTGATGAAGGCTGGAAGGCAGGTGCGTTTCCTGCTTCACAGCGATTATGACTATGTAAAGGAACACGGACTTCAGATTGATTCTTGCGACGGGTCGTTCCATCTCGACAATGTTGAGGCATACAGTAATACGCAGGACATGCCAATGTCTGACGTGGTGATTGTGTGCATGAAGACCACAAACAATCACTTGCTGAAACAGATGCTCACGCCTATTATAGGCAAAGACACCATAGTGGTGCTGATTCAGAACGGAATAGGAGTGGAGGCTGACCTCCAACAGCAGTTCCCTGCATTGCATATAGTGGCAGGACTGGCGTTCATCTGTTCGGGAAAGGTGGGACCTGGACATGTGTCTCATCAGTGTTACGGAAGCATAAACTTGGGTAATTTCTCCTGTCCCGATGCTGATTTTAACGCATTGCTCAGCGATATGCAGCAGGCGGGCATCGAGGCTGCTGCCGTTCCATACGCCGAGGCGCGATGGAAAAAGGCCGTTTGGAATATGCCGTTCAACGGAATGACCGTGGCGCTAAACACTTCTACCGACCTCTTGCTTAAGAACCCAGCCACCCGACAACTTATTTACGACCAGATGATGGAGGTGATTGGTGCTGCTCAAGCGCTCGGCGTAACAGGCCTTGACGCTTCTTTCGCCGACAAGATGATGGTAACCACCGACGCGATGGTGCCATATAGCCCTTCGATGAAACTTGACTTCGACTTTCACAGGCCTATGGAGATAGAATACCTTTATCTCTGTCCGATAAGGGAAGCGGCAAAGGTGGGCTACTGCATGCCAAAACTCGCCATGCTTGCAGCGCAGTTGCAGTTCATACAAGAGAAGAACTGCGTGGGTGAATGACGTCAAGGAAAATCACGTTTCAATATCTTCTGGAAAGTAAAATAGCCTATTTTGTTCAGTAAAATAGGCTATTTTGCTGAATAAAATAGGCTATATTGCTTTCCGAAGCATTTTTTTTGTGTAATCAAATACTATTTGATCACATTGCTAATGACTCCCCGCCCCTGTAGGGGAGGGCAGGGGTGGGGTCAGCGTTTTTGCCCGCACAACTTCTTCCATCCCCTTTTATATCCCTTCCTCAATATCGCTGCCCCCACCCTTAACCCCAAGGCCTCACCCCTATCCCCTCTCCAAGGGGCGAGGGGAACTTCAGGGTCGGGGAAACATTGCATACGGCATCTTTCGGCATGCTATCCCACTTATTGAGTCTAATTGTATAAGGTTTCCTTATTATGTGTGTAAAAGAAAACAAGTTTTTAAAGAGGGAAATTATAACTTCTCGCCGCAATGTGAGCAATAACGGTCGTTCTTTTTCACTTTTCCGCCGCATCTGGGGCACAGTCCTTTGTCAACCTTCTTGTTGGTCTCGTCGATGAAAGTGGCAGAGACGATACCTGTTGGCACGGCGATGATGGTGTAGCCGAGCAGCATAATGAATGCCGAGAGTATTCTTCCGAGTGGCGTGACGGGCGTTATGTCGCCGTAGCCCACGGTGGTCATGGTCACGATAGCCCAATAGACGCTGGTGCCGATGTCGGTGAACTCGGTGCCTGGCTGTCCGTTCTCAATCATATACATCAGCGTGCCGAGGCAGGTGACGAGTATAAGCACGAACATGAAATAAACCATTATCTTGTTGAGGCTCTTGCGAAGCGAGTGCATGAGCAGGTAGCCCTCGTTGAGAAAACTGAAGAGTTTGAAGATGCGGAACACACGGATGAAGCGGAACGAACGCAGGAGTATCATGTAACGTGCGCTCGGGAAGAAGAATGAGAGGTAGGGTGGCAGGGTGGCGAGCAGGTCAATGATGCCGAAGAAACTCAGTGCGTAGTCGCGTGGTCGCGGCGAGCAGTAGAGTCGTGCGATGTATTCGATGGTGAAGAAACCGGTAAGGACGTATTCAAGAACTTCGAGAATGGTCTTGAACGTGCGTGCCATGGTGGGCACACTCTCGATGAACGAGACTATGAGGCTCAGCGAAATGGCAATGATGAGCACGATGTCGAACATCTTGCCTGCCGGGGTGTCCGCCTCGAAAATGATGTTGTAGAGTTTCTCTTTCTCTAACCAGGTGGGTTTCTTCATACGCGCTGCTTATTCTTTAGATTTCTTTCTCTTGAAATATCGTTTCACACGTTTATATCCTTCGGCACCGAGTATAGTAAGTCCGCCATACTGGCATGTCTTGGCAAGGCCGAAGAATATGGTCCATAGCGTTGCCTTTGTTGCTACCGAGGTGTCGAGTGCCGCTTGGGCAAATGATATAATATAAAAAGGTATGCACATCGCCAGCACTATCACTCCTGTGCGGAATGATAGTGAGGCGAGCCATTTCTTAATGTTGTTCAGTATCTTTTTCAACTATGCTTGGTTGTTATTCTGCAACGAGGCGATAGATGCAACTGTAATAGTCTTTGTCGAGAGGCAGTTCAATGCCGTTCTCCATTAGCAGTCGTCCGCTCATGGTCTTGCCGTCGAGAGCCGTCGGCTGTTGTCCCACACGCACGTTCAGTTCGCTGATGCGGTAGTTGGCATCGGGGTTGAGGCCTGCCAGTCGCACTCGCGGAACGGGCTGGTTATATAGGAATTGCAGGCGGTAGCCGAAGAGCACTGCCTCGCTCTTCTGGTCGTTGGTGAACATCAGCGATGCCAGTCCCTTGTTGTCGTATGGCGACACGAGACGGTAGAGATTGCCCAGTTGCACGATGTCGCGAATGCCCTTGTAGTCGTTGATGGCGCGGCGACACTGCTCGCGTTCCTCACCGCTCATCTTACTTGGCTGCAACTCGATGCCGAGACGTCCCGACATGGCAACATCGGTGCGGAACTTTATAGGCGTTGTGCGCCCGGTGTTCCAGTATGGAGAGTGCCCTATGTGCTGTGCCATGGCGTTTGAGGGGAAAAAGTAACTTGTTCCCCATTGTATGAAGACGCGCTGGTAGGGGTCGTTGTTATCGCTTGTCCAGAACTCCTCGAAATAGGGCAGCAGTCCGTAGTTCACACGTCCGCCACCGCTCGAGCAGTCTTGAATGACGAGGTTCGGATACTTGGCACGTATGCGTTGGAGTGTCTTGATAAGACCGCGGTGATACTCTATGTAGAGGTGGCTCTGCTTGTTGGCTGGCAGATAGGCAGAACCGAAGTTCTGCAACGAGCAGTTGGCGTCCCACTTGATGTAGGCTATGTCGGGATTCTCGGTCATCAGATTATCGACGATTCCGAAAACGAAGTCCTGCACCTTCGGGTTGCACATGTCGAGAAGCATCTGTGTGCCTCCGCGACCCAGTTTCAGGTTGCGTCCCTTCTCCTGAAGCACCCAGTCGGGATGCTTCTCGAAGAACTCGCTCTTGGTGTTGCCGCTCTCCGGCTCTATCCAGATGCCGAAGTCGATGCCCAGACTCTTGGCCTTCTGCACCAGTGTTGCTATGCCGTTGGGCAGTTTCTTCTTGTCAACCATCCAGTCGCCAAGTGTCGTTGTGTCGTCGTTGCGCTGGTATTTGTCGCCAAACCATCCGTCGTCCATGACGAACAGTTCGCCACCCATGTCTTTGATGTCTTCCATCATCTGGAACATGCCATCTTCCTTGATGTCGAAATAAACGCCTTCCCAAGAGTTGAGCAGAATCTTGCGGGTCTTGTCTCCTTGATGCAGCCATCCTTCATGTCGTGCCCAGCGGTGGAAGTTACGGCTTACGCCGCCCATTCCCTCGTCAGACATGGTGATGGCAAGTTTCGGAGTGGTGAACACCTCGCGTGGTTCCAGAATGTATTCTGTCGTCTGCGGGTCGATGCCGGCATAGAAGTGATGCAGTTTGTTGCCTGTGGTGTTCACGCGGAGTTCATAGTTTCCACTCCAGCAGAGTGCTGCTCCAATCACGCGTCCTGTGTTTTCCTGTGGCTTTCCGTCGAGCGAGAACATCACCTCTGGCGCATCGCAATGTGCGTTGCGTGCTCCGTCGCTGTTACGTATTATTTGTTCGCCCACGGTGAGAGGCTCCTCAACGGGCCATGTCTCAGCGCTCCAGTCGCCGTGCATGTGAGTGAACCACACGTTGCCCTGCCGCATGACGAGATGCCCCGAGTCGTAGCGTTTCAGCGTTATGGCTTTTTTCTCGGAGTGTTGTATCTCGGTCCATGTTTCTATCATGTCAAGGTTGTTGTATGCCTTGTAGAAGATTTTCAGCGTTACAGGATATTTCTTGTCTGTCATTGTAATGGTGGTGACGGTGGCATTGTCCTCGGCACTGGTCGATACGTTGTCAACGGTGGGGTAGAGTGTCCAGTTGCCGTCGGCATGCAGCACTTGCATGGCAGGCAGTGCCAGCATGTCGTTCTCGCCGAATGCAGGGTAGGCGAGAGTGTTGAATGCCGAGCCTGACGCCGACAGTTGTTTCACTTCAGAGTCGTTCAGACGCGGGCCGTAGTAATCCATTAGCAGTTGTCCGCCCTCGTTGGCGTGCATTACGATAGATGTCTTTGGGGTTTTCACCACGATGTCGCCCTGCCACGCCATGGCTGGTATCGCAAATGATGTAAGTGCGATAGTGGCAATCGTAAGAATTCTCTTCTTCATACAGTTAAATAGTTTCAAAGGTTACATTTCAATATTACGTACAAAGGTAAAAAAAATGAGCGAAACGTCAAAACGTTTCACTCATTTTCTTACTTCTTACCCCTTGCTTCTTACTTCTTGTAAGTCTCGAACTTGCATCCTGTGATGCTCACGTCAACAAAGTTGTCCTTGTCGATGTCTTTCTTCGAATAGAAGAACTGTGAGTCGGAAATTCTGATGTTGCTGACGCACTTCAGACCCTCAAGACCATGAGCGGAGATGGCGGTCTTAGAGTTGTGGCTCGTCACGCGGGTTATGTCAATGTCCTGGAAATCGGGGGCGAACTCCACTTTCTGGTTATTCTGCTCCGAACCTTCCTTGTAGTTGTATTTCTTGTCGATGTAGGTACACTCGAAGATGATAGCCTCGTCCTTGATGTCTGTCATCGTGATGTCACTTATCCTGATGCCCTCGGTCTTGCCGCCTCTGCCGACGCCGCTCTTGAAGCGCAGGCCGGTGTCTGTTCCGGAGAAAGTGCAACGGCGAACAACGATGTTCTTCATGCCGCCCGAAACATCGGAGCCGATAACGAAGCCGCCATGTGCATGGAACACGGTGTTGTCTTGAATGAGTATGTCTTCGCACGGACCTGCCTTTACACCAGATGCTCCGGTACCGCCCTTCATGCAGATGCCGTCGTCGCCAGCGTCAACAACCGAGTTGATGAGGAGCACCGTGCGGCAGTTGCTCAGGTCGATGGCATCGCCGTTCTGCGCATTCCACGGGCAGCGCACCGTAACACCGTCGATAATCACGTTCTCACAACGTACTGGATGGAGGTGGAATCGGGGTGAGTTCTGTATCGTTACGCCCTCTATTTTCACGTTCTTACAGTCGGTGAGTCGAACGAGGTCGGCACGCATCTTCTCTTGTGTCTCGCCGTCGGCAGCGATATCGTCGTAGTGCTTCAATCCGAAAGGAAGCCAGATGCTGCCATCGGCAGAGATAGTGCCTCCCATGGTGGTGAACTCTTTCCACTCCACGTCGCTCACCTTGTTGCGCTTCACAGGTCGCCATTGTGCGCCGTTTCCGTCGATTATACCCTCGCCGGTGATGCAGATGTTTGTGCGCTTGCTGGCATTGATGAGCGGTGTGGCCTTGTCTTCCTTCACGCCGTCCTTCTCTTTCACATGAAGTGTCTTGTCTGGCGATGCCATGATGATGGCATTACGCTCCAGGTGAAGGTCGATGTTGTCTTTGAGTGAGATTAGTCCAGTAAGGTAGATTCCCTGTGGGACAACGAGTCGGCCGCCGCCTTTCTTTTCAAGTGCGCTGATAGCCTTGCGGAAAGCCTCGGTGTTTAGCGACATACCGTCGCCAATGCCTCCGAAGTCCTTGATGTTCACCTCGTTGGCAGGAATCACCGGCTCTGTTACTTTAGTCATCGGCGATGCCAGGTTGGCATAGCACTCAGTGTAGTCCTTTGCTTCTGTAGCGGCAAAAGCCAATATGCCCGCTACGAACATGATAAACCTTTTCATTTGTTTTAGTTTGTAAGTATAGTTTGTTTTAGTAGAATTGTCTTGCGGTTGCAAAGATATGAATTAAAAAACAAATAACCGCAATTGTAACAACATTTATCACAAATCGTAACAATAATTTAATAACTCCTAATGAAAATTTGAAATGTGGAATGACGAATGACGAGTTGTTCTCGCTTCGCTGCGATGAAGAGTTAATAATGACAAGTGTGGAATTAGGAATGACGAGTTGTTCTCGCTTCGCTGCGATGAAGAATTATTAATGACAAATGTGGAACGACAAATGAAGGAGTGTGGAATGACGAAATAATTAATAATTCGTAATTAACAATCGCCGAAGGCGATAACTTGTAATTCAAAATTCAACATTCGTAATTCGTTATCGCTATCAGCGATAACGAAATAGGAATGCCCCTGCAATGAGCGAACTCAAATACAGGGGCGGGTGAAAGGAGGAGGTGGTACCACCAGGAATCGAACCGGGGACACACGGATTTTCAGTCCGTTGCTCTACCAACTGAGCTATGGCACCATTGGTTTTGTTTGCGGGTGCAAAGGTACAACTTTTTATTTTATTATTTCGTCACCAGTCGTTATTTTTGTTTTCGATTATTGTTTTTTAACAAATGGCGATTGCTTATAAAACAAAAAATCCCGTGGTCCTTTCCGACCACGGGATTATACATTATTATATTATAGGGAGTTTCTGATTACTCGCCCTTCTCAAGTTTAGCCTTGAGTTCTGCAAGACCAGCGATGTCGCCGAGAGTAGTGCTTGCTGCAACATTGTTGATTGCAGGTGTTTCCTCTTTCTTGGCAGCGCGTGGCTTGCGAGCAGCCTTCTTAGGCTCTTCCTTAGCATCCTCGAAGGTGCGGCTGTGTGAAAGGATGATACGCTTTGTCTCCTTAACAAACTCAATCACCTTGAAGTCGAGTTCCTCGCCGAGTTGTGCCTGTGAACCGTCTTCCTTGATGAGATGCTTTGGAGTAGCGAAGCCTTCGCCACCTTCATTGAGGGCGATAACGGCACCCTTGTCGATGACCTCAGTAATCTTGCCCTTATGAACAGAACCTGGAGTGTAGAGTGTCTCGTAAGTGTCCCAAGGATTGTCCTCGAGTTGCTTGTGACCGAGAGAGAGACGACGGTTCTCCTTGTCTATTTCGAGAACAACAACGTCGATTTCTGCTCCAACCTGAGTGAACTCTGATGGGTGCTTAACCTTCTTTGTCCAAGAGAGGTCGCTGATGTGGATAAGTCCGTCAACACCTTCCTCGAGTTCAACGAAGATACCGAAGTTAGTGAAGTTGCGAACCTTTGCGGTGTGCTTGCTGCCAACAGGATACTTAACCTCGATGGTCTCCCATGGGTCTTCCTTGAGTTGCTTGATGCCGAGAGACATCTTGCGCTCCTCGCGGTCGAGAGTGAGGATAACTGCCTCTACCTCGTCGCCAACGTGCATGAACTCCTGTGCGCTGCGCAGGTGCTGGCTCCAAGACATTTCTGAAACGTGGATAAGTCCTTCAACGCCCGGTGCAATCTCAACAAATGCGCCGTAGTCAGCGATAACAACAACCTTACCCTTAACGTGGTCGCCAACCTGAAGGTCTGCGCTGAGAGCATCCCATGGGTGTGGTGTGAGTTGCTTCAGACCGAGAGCGATGCGCTTCTTCTCGTCGTCGAAGTCGAGAATAACAACGTTGATCTTCTGGTCGAGGGCAACAACTTCGTGTGGATCGCTTACGCGGCCCCATGAAAGGTCTGTGATGTGGATGAGTCCGTCAACACCGCCAAGGTCAACGAATACACCGTAAGAAGTGATGTTCTTAACGGTACCTTCGAGAATCTGGCCCTTTTCGAGTTTGCCGATAATCTCCTTCTTCTGTGCCTCGAGTTCTGCCTCGATGAGCGCCTTGTGAGAAACGACAACGTTGCGGTATTCCTGGTTGATCTTTACAACCTTGAACTCCATTGTCTTGCCTACGAAAACATCGTAGTCGCGTATTGGGTGAACGTCGATCTGGCTTCCTGGCAAGAATGCCTCGATGCCAAATACATCTACGATCATACCGCCCTTTGTGCGGCACTTCACGTAGCCCTGGATAACCTCGTTGTTCTCAAGAGCAGCGTTGACACGCTCCCAACTCTTGCTGATGCGAGCCTTCTTGTGAGAAAGCAACAGTTGACCCTTGCGGTCTTCCTGGTTCTCAACGTAAACCTCAACGATGTCGCCAACCTTAAGGTCTGGGTTGTAGCGGAACTCGCTTGCAGGAATGATACCATCACTCTTGTAACCGATGTTTACGATGACTTCCTTCTTGTCAACGGAGATAACCTTTCCGTCAACAACCTGATGCTCAGAAACCTTGTTGAGGGTTTCGTCGTAAGCCTTTTCAAGTTCTTCCTTGCTTACGCCTGCGCTGCTGCCATTCTCGAATTCTTCCCAGTTGAAGTCTTCCAGTGGCTGAACGTTCTTTAAATCTGACATAAAATAATTAATTAAAATTGTTATTAATAAAGTTAGACTTTATGTGAATTAACTCGTGCCATGCGGCTGAATTCCGCAAAGCGGGTGCAAAATTACAAAAAATATTTCAATTATGCGTTATCTTGTTGAAAATCTTTGTTTTACAAAGTGGTCTTTGTTGGCTTTTTAATCATTATTAACTAACTGCTGGGTGCAGAGCAAAAGAAAACCGCCAAACTCTGAGAGTCTGGCGGCCATTTTCTTTGCTTTTCTGTTCAGGCTAAATTATTTAGCTGAGTCAGCAGCAGCGCTATCAGCAACTGCAGGAGTAGCAAGAGAATCAGCAGCGCTGTCAGCAACGGCTGTAGAGTCTGTAGCCTGAGCGTCATTGTTTGCCTTCTGCTCTGTGCAAGATGCGAATGAGATAGCGGCGATAGCCACGAACATTAAAACTAACTTTTTCATTTTCTTTGCTTTTTAAATCTGTAAAACAATCATTTGTTTATTAAAACGCTGCAAAGGTAAGCATTTTTTTAATATGTTGTTCTTTTTTTTGTGATTTTTTTTAGTTGGTTTTGTAACTTTTTTGCAACATATTGAATATCAGCGACTTGCGAATGTTTAAATACTGTTAAATTTTTGAGTTGGCGCAAGTTGTGTGCCCAAACAGTAGTTTTTTCAACTTTATTTTGTACCTTTGCAGTCGTTATTGATCGCGTGTCCTCACGCGCGTATATATAATAAGGTATATGATAGATACTTCGGTTTTCCAGAACAAGACGGCAAAGTATGTCACATTAGGCTGCAAGTTGAATTTCTCCGAGACTTCAACCTTCGGCGTGATGTTGCAAGAGATGGGTGTTCGCACCGTGGGAAAAGGTGAGAAGGCCGATTTGTGCATGATTAATACATGCAGCGTGACTGAGGTGGCCGACCACAAATGCAGGCAGGCTATACATAAACTGGTTAGGGAGAACCCCGGTGCTTTCGTGGTTGTCACGGGCTGTTATGCACAACTTGAGGCGCAGACGGTGGCAGAGATACCAGGGGTGAGTCTTGTGCTTGGCAGCAACGAGAAGGCAAATCTCATACAGTTCCTCTCGGAAGAGTGGGGCAAGGCGGTGCAAGGCAATGCCGGACAAGGTGTCTATCATGTGGTTAAGACAAAGGACATCAAGTCGTTTGCCCCCTCATGTTCGCGTGGCAACCGTACAAGATATTTCCTCAAGGTGCAAGACGGATGCGACTACTTCTGCACTTATTGCACCATTCCCTATGCTCGAGGCTTCAGCCGAAACCCTTCAATAAGTTCTCTGGTAAGTCAGGCGGAGCAGACTGCACGCGAAGGCGGCAAGGAAATAGTGCTGACGGGAGTTAACATAGGCGACTTTGGCAAGACAACTGGCGACACTTTCCTTGACCTCTTGAAGGCGCTGGACGCTGTTGAGGGAATAAAAAGATATCGCATCAGCAGTATAGAACCCGACCTGTTGACCGACGAAATGATAACATTCTGCGCTGAGAGCCGTAGTTTCATGCCACATTTCCACATTCCTTTGCAGAGCGGAAGCGATGAGGTGTTGCGACTGATGCACCGTCGTTACGACTCGGCGTTGTTCGCTCATAAGATAAGCCTCATAAAGGAAGCGATGCCAGATGCCTTTATTGGTGTTGACGTAATGGTGGGAACGCGTGGCGAGACACCAGAGCGGTTCGAGGAGTGTTATAGGTTGCTGGAGCAACTTGATGTCACTCAGTTGCATGTTTTCCCATACTCCGAGCGTCCCGGCACGGCAGCATTGAAAATACCTTATGTTGTAAGCGACAAAGACAAGAAGGCTCGCTCGCACATGCTTCTGGAACTTTCGGACAAAAAGACACATTCTTTCTACGAAAGGTATATCGGCACAGAGGCGGAAGTGCTCTTTGAGAAAGCCACGAAGGGACGTTCCATGCACGGGTTCACCCGCAATTATATCCGTGTGGAACTGCCTGCTCGCCTTGCAAGCGACGAACTCGACAATCAACTCGTCATGGTTCGCCTCGGCGACTTCAATCATGACGGCTCGGCACTTAGGTGCGAGATAATATAATAATGTAATCGATGGACAAGGTTGCTATAGTTATTCTGAACTGGAATGGCGAGAAGATGTTGCGCAAGTTCTTGCCTTCGGTAATTGAGCACTCGCCTCAAGCACAGGTATATGTTGCCGACAACGCTTCTACCGACGGCTCTATGGCATTGATGGAAGCATGCTTCCCGTCGGTGAAAACCATCGTCCTTGACCGCAACTGGGGGTTCGCCGAGGGGTACAACAAAGCGCTTGCCGAGGTTGACGCTGAGTATTTCGTGCTGCTTAACAGCGACATCGAGGTCACTCCTCGGTGGCTCGAGCCGCTTGTTGCATTCATGGATACCAATAATGACGTTGCCGCTTGTCAGCCCAAATTGTTGTCGGAGACAAAGCGCGACTCGTTTGAATATGCGGGAGCAAGTGGTGGGTTCATCGACCGTTATGGATACCCGTTCTGCCGTGGCAGAATTTTCGATGTCGTAGAGAAAGACAACGGTCAGTATGATGACGTGTGCGACATCTTCTGGGCAACGGGAGCATGCCTTATGGTGAGGTCAGAAGACTATTGGAAGGCTGGTGGTCTCGACGGCCGCTTCTTTGCTCACAACGAGGAGATTGACCTTTGTTGGCGATTGCGCCTTCTCGGTCGGCGCGTCTGCTGCATCCCTCAGAGCAGCGTCTATCATGTGGGTGGCGGCACTCTCCCGAAGGGCAATCCACGCAAGACCTTCCTCAATTTCCGCAATAATCTCACTATGCTCTACAAGAACCTTCCTCAAAGCGAATTGCGCAAGGTGATGCTTGTGCGATGGCTGCTCGACTATGTGGCGGCTTGGCAGACTCTTGTTTTTAAAGGCAATTATGGCGACTTCAAAGCCATCTATAAGGCGCGTCGTGCCTTCAGGAAGTGGCGGAAAGACTTTGATGCCGACCGCCAGAGGATACATTCTGTTGCTGTAAATTCGCATATTCCAGAGCGTAGAAACATAAGTGTTTTATGGCAGTATTATGTAAAAAAACATAAAACATTTGCCGATTTACCCAAATAAATCTTAACATTCTATCCCCCTGTTTAAACCACTCTTGAAGGAATCTGTCATATAACCGATTCCAAGAAATTATGTTTTACTAAAGTAATAAAGTTATGAAAAAAGTATTTTTGACAATGGTTGCCGCAATGGCAATGAGTTGCGCAATGGCGCAGGAAGCAACAGCAGGGGATAACAAATGCAAGTGTGAGCAATGTGATTGCAAAGGTAAGTGCGGGGATTGCGACAAAAAGCAACACCAGCGTCCAGACAGGACCGAGATGATGACTCGCGAACTTAACCTTACACCAGAACAGGCAACAAAGGTGAAGGCTCTGAACGAGAAATATCCAGAGTTGATGCGTCATCGCGGAGGTCGTCGTGGCGGCCATGGAATGCGTGGCGGTTTCGGTCCCCGTCAAGACAAGAAGCAGGATGTTGACGGCACGACAGGAGCAACGGCTCAGCAACCGAGACAACGTCCTTCTCGTGAGGATATGGAGAAGAGGATGCAGGAGATGAAGAAGCAGAGAGAGGCTTATGATGCCGAACTCAAGAATATCCTGACCAAGGAGCAGTTCGAGAAATACGAGAAGAACAAGCCACAGCCAGGACAACGCATGGGAAGACGCGGTCCGCGCCGTTAAGATATAGACCCCCCCTCAAGACTACCCCCCTCCCGTCCTCCCAGAGGGGAAGGGCTGAATATAATCAAAGCCAGGGCAAATGAGCCTTGGCTTTTTCTTTTCTTTTTCGTTATTTCGTTATTTCGTTATTTCGTTATTCCGTAATACCGTTATTCCGTAATACCGTTATTCCGAAAAAATCTAAATATTCCTTGTCCCGTTACACCGCGGATAAGTGCTGCAACTCCAGAATTCCTTGCCGGAGTTAATGCCCTTCTTGGCCACGCGCTTAATCATTGGCTCGCCGCAGATGGGGCAGGAGGGTGCGTCGGCATTGGCACTTTGTTGAGTGCGGAAGGCCAGCCGCTCCGCGGTGAGCCCCTCGGTGAAACCGCCTTCTTCCTTGAACGATTCCAACTGCCGTTCTATCTGTCGTCCCAACATCAAAACAAGACGATTGCAAAGCACGAGCAGACAGTTGGCTGAGGTCAGCGAGTCGCCGTTGCACAGCCATGTGTCGAACTTGTGCTTTTGGGCGAGGATGTGTATGCTGCTCTGATGTAATACATCGTCTTTATATTCCGGGCGGTCTAAGCGGATGCTGTTCACCGCTTGGTATTCCGATGATGAAATCGACCAAGGAATGCTCTCTTGCCGCAACAGCCAGTTAAGGTAGTCGTTTGCCAACTCAGAGAGAGTGGCGCGTGCCACATCAGTAAGTTTCATTTCTGTTTCCTTAGATGTGGAGTGGCGAGAGTTCCCTTCTGCTATATTGGCTGGGGCAGAGCGTGCTGCCATAGTCATCTGGTCGAACATCCTTCCGCATGGGTCGTTGTTACGGTTCAGGTATCGCATGCAGAAATCTTGGGTTGCCAGTTGAATGACGTTCGCCAACACCCATGTGTCCAGCCAGTAATAACTGAATTTGTTGATTTCAATCATGGTTAGTTTTTTTTCGTTATTTCGTTATTTCGTCATTTCGGGATTTCGTAATCCCGTTATTCCGTAATCCCGTTATTCCGTAATACCGTTATTCCGTTATACCGTAATCCCGTTCCTTCTTTCAAAACATCCGCAATGCCCGGGGAGACATTGCGGATGGATTATGATTGAAAAAACTGAATTCTTTAGTAAGCGAAGAGAGGATAGTTCTTCATCGTCTCGTTTACGCGGGCACGAACGCTTGCGATAACCTCTTCGTTCTCTGGGTCGTTAAGAACGGTCTCGATGAGTTCTGCTATGAGAACCATGAGGTCTTCCTTGGCGCCGCGGGTGGTGATGGCAGGAGTGCCGAGACGCAATCCTGATGTCTGGAATGCCGAACGGCTGTCGAACGGCACCATATTCTTGTTCACCGTGATGTCGGCAGCCACGAGTGCGTTCTCTGCCACCTTACCTGTAAGGTCGGGATACTTAGAGCGCAGGTCAACGAGCATCGAGTGGTTGTCTGTGCCGCCGCTTACGATGTTGAAACCGCGCTTGATGAGTTCGTCGGCCAGCACCTTGGCGTTCTTCTGCACTTGCTTTGCCCACTCTTTGAACTCTGGCTGCAAAGCCTCGCCGAAGGCCACAGCCTTTGCTGCTATGACATGCTCCAGCGGACCGCCCTGCTGTCCTGGGAACACGGCGCTGTTGAGCAACTGGCTCATCATCTTTGTAACACCCTTCGGAGTCTTCAGGCCCCAAGGATTCTCAAAGTCCTTGCCCATGAGGATGATACCTCCGCGTGGACCGCGCAGAGTCTTGTGTGTGGTAGAAGTAACGATGTGAGCATATTTCACAGGGTTGTCGAGCAATCCGGCAGCGATGAGGCCTGCTGGGTGAGCCATGTCAATCATGAGCAGCGCACCCACCTTGTCGGCAATCTCGCGCATGCGCTTGTAGTCCCACTCACGGCTGTATGCCGAGCCACCGCCGATAATCAGTTTCGGCTTGTGCTCCAAAGCGAGGGCCTCCATCTCGTCATAGTCAACACGGCCAGTTTCCTTGTTGAGGTTATAACCGATAGGGTTGTACAGAATACCGCTGGTGTTCACGTGAGAGCCATGAGAAAGGTGGCCGCCGTGGTCGAGGTTCATGCCCATGAATGTGTCGCCTGGCTTCAGCACAGCCAGCAGTACTGCTGCGTTGGCCTGTGCTCCAGAGTGCGGCTGCACGTTGGCATATTCTGCTCCGAAGAGTTTGCATACACGGTCGATGGCCAATTGCTCCACCTGGTCAACCACTTGACATCCGCCATAGTAGCGTTTGCCAGGATAACCCTCGGCATACTTGTTTGTAAGGTATGAGCCCATGGCCTCCATTACCTGGTCACTAACAAAGTTTTCTGAAGCAATCAACTCCATGCCTTTCAACTGGCGCTGGTGTTCTTTCTCGATCAACTCGAAAATCTGGTCGTCTCTTTTCATTATTTTTTTACTAATATAAATAAGGTGATTGATTTTCAGTGCAAAGGTAGTGCAAGAAGAGCAGACTACCAAATTTTTACTTCTCTTTTTTCTCAAATCGCACATATCACGTGCGCCGCACCTGAGAATCCATAGGCATCAAGGCACACAGGTGGTTCATGAGCCATTCACTTGTGTCTTCTAACCGCCTCAGAAGTGCCTTCTTATGTTGAATTTAGGCACGGATGACACAGAAAAACACGGAAGTCGGTTATAAGTTACAGGTTAAGCCATGCGGGTTCAGCGAAGAGTTAATATGTGATTTAAAACCCCTAACGTGGGAGGGGTCGGAGGAGAGGCTTTATTTCTTTAATGCTTTGAGGCGGCGCTTGGCCTCGGTGTGTTCGGGGCACACTTTGAGGGCTTTCTCGTAGTTGGCGATGGCGGCTTCGATGAGGTGCTCGTGCTCGCAGTCCTTGCCCATGATGACGTATTCGGTGGCGAGGCGGCGGAGGAATTTCTGCTGGTCGGCGCGCTCTTTCTTTAGTTGCGCCACCTCGTCGCGCAGGGCTACTATCTCATGGAGTTTTTGTTGCAGAAGCCGGCGGGGTGCTGGCTTCTCGATGTCGTAGCGGGCGTGTATGGCGATGAAGAAATGGTCGAGACATTCCTTTATGTTTCCCTCTTTGAGACTCTGACTTGCAGCATGGTACTCGGCATCGGCTTTCGACTCGGCGAGGGCTCCTGAGAGTTGCTTCTGGTCGTTGAAGCGGCGTGCGAACTGCTGCACCTCGGCGCGTACGAAAATTTGGTCGAGGCGCAGGGGCTGTCGCATGGTGAGGCCTTCGAGCGAGGTGCATCTGCTGAGTGCCACGTATGCTTGTCCGCCAGCGAAGACACCGCCCGTGAAGTCGATGTTGGCGCGCTTGAAGGTGAGTCCCTGGCTCTTGTGTATGGTTATGGCCCATGCGAGCCGGAGGGGGAACTGAACGTACACTCCGATTTCCTCTTCCTCTATTTTCTTCTCTACCTCGTTGAAGGTGTATCGCACGTTGCTCCATCGCTCTTGTTCCACCTCCTGTTCCTGTCCGTCGTCGGTGATGACGTATATGATGCCTGCTTCCTCGTCTATTGCCTTGATGATGCCGATGGTGCCGTTAACCCATCGCTTTTCCATGTCGTTCTTGACGAATATCACCTGTGCTCCCACTTTCACGTTGAGTTCGATGGGTGTTGGCAGGCTTGTCTCAGGGAAGTCGCCTTTCACGGTGCCCCAGAAGGTGGTCGGCTCGCCTGGAAGTTTGTCGAGTTCAGCCTGATTGATGTGGTCCACGGTGTCGCGGCGTGCAGAGAGGGTGATTGAGGGCTGAGGGTTGATGGTTGATGGTTGAGAGGATGGTTCTTTGCAATCAAAGCGCTCATTCGGGTCGAGCGGGCAGACGCGGGCGTTGAGCAGGTTGAGGTCTGCCTGTGTTGCGTGTGATGTGCGTATGTGGTCGAGAATGCCGATAAAGAGCGGGTCGGTTTGTCGGTACACCTTTTTCAGTTCTATGCTCAGCAGCGAGAACTCGCGGAACACGCGTGCATGGAAGAAGAATGCGGAGGGGTAGAAGGGCTGGAGCAGCAGTCGGTCTTCCTCCTTGAGCACAGGCTCCAACTGGTAGATGTCACCTACCACGAGCAGTTGTTTTCCTCCGAATGGTTGCCGCATGTTGCGACAATAGATGCGCAGTATGCGGTCGATGAAGTCGATGATGTCTGCCCTCACCATTGAAATCTCATCGATGATGATAAGTTCGAGTTCCTTAATCAGTTTTATCTTCTCCGAGTTGTATCTGAGTGCCTCGCGGATGTTGCGTGCCGAGTAGCGTGTGTCGTTGGGAAGAAGAGGATGGAAAGGCAATTTGAAGAAACTATGGAGCGTTGCTCCGCCCGCGTTGATGGCGGCGATGCCCGTTGGCGCGAGCACCACGTGTTTTTTCTTAGTGTGCTCGCAGATGTATCGCAGGAAGGTGCTCTTCCCCGTGCCTGCCTTGCCGGTGAGGAAGAGTGAGCGCTGCGTGTAGTTCACTATCTGCAGAGCCTGTTGGAATTCACGGTTGCTGGTGTCGATGTTCATCTTTTTGGGGGCTGCGATGACATCGCAGCATACGGGACGGGGGCTACTTCAATGTTTTCTCAGGGCTGTCGCCTTTTCTAAGTTTTGCTTTGCTTATATAGGCGGCGCAGTCGGGCGCAATGTTCAAAGATTATCCAGAATCACCTGGTCGTTGTTGTTGCCGGTTGTGGGCTCTTGCTCGCTCTCTTCGATGCCGTCGTTGTTTGGCGGCAGCAGGGGATAGCCGTTCTCGTCATATTCTACGCCATCGGATTCTTCTGTTGTGCTGTCGTTCACTTCCTCAGGTGTTGGAGTCCATCCCGTGCAGTTGTACATGTCCTGCGTGATGCCGAGCGATGCTGGCGAGGGGAAATGAGCGCGATATTGCTTGAAGGCTGGGTCGGCAAGTGCTTTCTGCAGGAAAAGTCCGCAGATGGGCAATGCCGTGCGTGAGCCTTGTCCGAGCGCTCCTGTACGGAAGTGGATGCTTCGATACTCGCCTCCCACCCATGCTCCTACTACGAGCCGTGGTGACACGCCCATGAACCACGCGTCGGAGTGGTTGTTGGAGGTTCCGGTCTTGCCGCCGAAGTCGGTGTCTTGGAAGTTTGCAACATACTGCCATAGCGACATTGACGTGCCACCTGGCTCGCGCATGCCTCCCATGAGCAGTTGCTGGACGAGTCCTGCCGTTTTTCTTGGAACTGCCTCGATGCCGTCTGACGGTGCCAGATACACTTCGTTGCCGTTGCGGTCTATGATGCGCGTGACGAGCACAGGCTCTACGTGCACTCCGTTGTTCGCTATGCACGAGTATGCGTTTGCCATCTCCAGCAGATTGACGTCACTCGAGCCGAGAGCCAGTGACGGCTGATTGTCGAGCGGGCTTTTAATGCCCATCTTTTCTGCCGTTGCGATGATGTTCTTTATTCCCATCTCCTGTCCCAGTCGCACGGCGATGGTGTTGATGCTTCGTGCGAAGGCCGTCTTCAGAGGTATGCTGTCGCCCGAGAATCGGCCGTCGGCGTTGTGCGGTGTCCATATGTTTGTCTCGTGCGTCTTCTTGTCGTAAACACTCATGCGTATGTATTCGTCGCGGCGCTTGTCGCATGGCGTGAGCCCCTGGTTCATTGCCTCGGTGTAAACAAACAACTTGAACGTTGAGCCTGGTTGCCGCATAGCCTCCACCTTGTCGTACTGCCACGACTGGAAGTCGATGTCTCCCACCCATGCCTTGACGTGTCCCGTCTGCGGCTCCATGGCCACGAATCCGCAATGCATGAAACTCACCATGTAACGTATGGAGTCCATCGTTGACATCTCTTTCTCGATGTGCCCTTGTTCGTAGTCGAAGAGTTTCACCTTGTGTGGCTGGTTGAGGTAGAACTTCACCGAGTCGGGCGAATTGGGGAAACGTGCCTTAAGACTTTCATAGACAGGCAGTTTCTGCACGATTTTCTCGATGAAGTCAGGAATCACCTGCTGGTTCTCGTCGCGCCAAGGCTCGGCTCCCTGCCAATGGTTGTTGAAGTTCTGCTGCACCTGCTTCATCTGCTTGAAAGCCGCTTCCTCGGCATATTTTTGGAGGCGTGTGTCGATGGAGGTGTAAATCTTGAGACCGCTGGTGTACAGGTCGTAGCCGTTGTAGTTGCACCATTCCTCAAGGTGCTTTGCCACTGCCTCGCGAAAGTACGTTGCCTGGCCGTCGTACGGATTGTCAACCTTAACATCGAGTTGCAGGGGAATTTTCGATATCGAGTCGTACTGCGCTTGCGTTAGGTCACCCAGTCGCACCATGTTGTCGAGCACTACGTTGCGCCGCTCAATGCTGTTTTCGGGGTGTGTGATGGGGTTGTAGGTCGTCGTTGCCTTCAGCATTCCCACGAGTGTGGCCGCCTGCTCGGTAGTCATGCGTTGCGGTGTGGTGTTGAAGTAAGTCTTGCAAGCGGTTTTAATGCCGAATGAGTTGGCTCCGAAATCCACGGTGTTGGCGTACATGGTGAGTATCTCGTCCTTGCTGTAGAGGAACTCCAGTTTTGCGGCTATTATCCATTCCTTGCTCTTCATGATGAGCATTCTGATGCCCGGTATGTTGCCCAGCAGTCCTGTGCTATACTGAGTGCGCACACGGAACATGTTTTTTGCTAACTGCTGGGTGATGGTTGACGCTCCGCGTGCATCGCCTCCGAGCAGCATGTCCTTGACAACGGCAACAAACCCGATGGGGTCAACGCCCATGTGCTTGTAGAAACGCTCGTCCTCGGTGTCGATGAGTGCTTTCCAGAAGGCTGGGTTCACATCCTCGAATTTCACGGGTGTGCGGTTCTCGTTGTAGTAACGTCCTATGAGAACGCCGTCGGCGGAGTATATCTCAGATGCTTCGTTAGTAACGGGATTCTTTATCTGCGCGAAACCTGGCGACTTGCCGAAGAGCCATAGGAAATTGGTGTCCACGGCGCCGAGGTATAATAGCATTGCCACGATGAACGTGGCAATGGCAGCCATGGTCTTGACATACCAAGGACGCTTGATATAAAGGTGCTTATACCAATGGACGGCTGCCGAGAGTTTGTCTCTAAAGCGCCAGTATGTGTAGTAAATTTGCTCTACAAGTGATTGTTTTGCCATCTTGTCTGTTTCCTCTGCTTGCTAATTTTGTGCAAAAGTACGAAAAAAGGTTGTCAGTTGATAATGCTTTCTATAAAATTTATGATTTCTTCAATATTGTTTGGCGAGAACCATCTTAGTGTGTCGTCCCGTTTAAACCACGTCAGTTGTTTGCGGCAATATCTTCGCGTGTTGCCCTTGATGCGTTCCACAGCCTCTTCCAGCGGCCAAGTGCCGTCAAAGTAGGCGAAGAGTTCCTTATATCCTACGGTATTCAGCGCATTCTCCTCTCTATGCGGAAGCATTGCCTTGGCCTCTTCCAGAAGCCCGTCAGCCATCATCTGGTCAACGCGGTGGTTGATGCGCTCGTAGAGTTCTTCGCGAGGACGGTTGAGCCCTATCTTTATGATGTTGAAGGGTCGGTGCTTTTTCTCGTTTTTCCTGAACGATGTGTACGTTTGGCCTGTCTGGTGGCAAATCTCGAGCGCGTGGATCACGCGGCGGTAGTTGCGCTTGTCCACAATTGCGTAGTGTTCGGGATCTAATAGCCGCAGTTCTTCGACCATGGCGTCGAGGCCTTCTTCGGCATAGCGGCGTTTCATCTCCTCGCGTATGTCGTCGCGGATTGTTGGGATATCGTCGATGCCGTTGCATACCGCGTCGATGTACATCATGCTTCCGCCTGTAAGCAAAGCAATACCTTTCTCTTTGATTTCTGCTCGGATAACTTCCAAGGCATCTTGCTCGTACGAAGAGGCACTATAGTAGTCGCCAATGCTGTGGGTTGCCACGAAGTAGTGCTTCACCCTTGACTGCTGCTCTTGCGTGGGTGCCGCTGTGCCGATGGGAATCTCGCGGAATATCTGTCTCGAGTCGGCGTTTATTATTGGAATATGAAAATGCTCGGCCACACTGAGGCAAAGTTCTGTCTTGCCGACACCTGTGGGGCCGAGTATTACGATGAGGAATCCTTCCTTCATTACCTTATGATACCGCGTTTTGAGGTCTCTACGAAATCAATGATGTACTGGATTTCGGGAGTGAGCGGAAGGCTCTTCTTTATTTCCTCAATGCCTTCTGCAAGCACGCCCTTTGAGTAGAGCAGGCGGTAGGCGGTGTGTATCTGGTCTATCTGCTCGTTGGAGTAGCCGCGGCGGCGCAATCCAATGAGGTTAACACCAGCATAGCGAATGGGTTCCTTTCCAGCGATAATGTATGGCGGGATGTCTTGCGACGTGCGGCTTCCGCCCTGTATCATCACAAAACCTCCGATGTGGCAGAACTGGTGGATGAGCACCGTTGCCGAGATGATGGCGTTGTCGTCAACGACAACTTCGCCTGCAAACTTGGTGGAGTTGCCGATGATGCATCCGGAACCGATAATACAGTCGTGTGCGATGTGCATGTTCTCCATCAGCAGGTTGTTGTTGCCCACGGTGGTCTTACCCTTGCTTGCCGTGCCTCTTGATATGGTGACGTTCTCGCGTATCGAGTTGTTGTCGCCCACTTCGCATAGTGTGTCTTCGCCTTTGAATTTCAGGTCTTGAGGCTTTGTTGAAATGCTTGCTCCAGGGAAGAACTCATTGCCCGAGCCGATGCGTGCGCCATAGTTGATGGTGACGCTGTTTTGCATCACGTTGTTGTCGCCGATAACGGTGTTGCGGTCAATGTAGCAGAACGGCCCTATGATGTTCCCGTCTCCGAGTTTCGCCTCGGGGTGCACGTATGCTAAGGGACTAATTTGATTTGCCATATATAATAGTTTTAATGGAATTCTTCTGTTGCGATTGCTTTATTTGTTCTTTACAATCTGAGCGGTGAATGTTGCCTCGCTCACCACTTGGTCACCCACGAACATATAGCCCTTCATTGTTGAGATTCCGTGACGAACGGGCGCCAGCAGATCGACCTTAAAGAGCAGAGTGTCACCGGGAACCACTTTCTGACGGAACTTCACGTCGTCAATCTTCAGGAAGTAAGTGCTCCATCGTTCGGGCTCCTCCACGGTGTTCAGCACCAGCAAGCCTCCGCATTGTGCCATTGCCTCGATCTGAAGCACTCCGGGCATCACTGGCTCTTGTGGAAAGTGACCTTGGAAAAACGGCTCGTTGGCGGTGATGTTCTTAAGTCCCACGATACTTGTTGGTCCCAGCGAAATCACCTTGTCAACCAACTGCATCGGGTAGCGGTGGGGGAGTAGTTCGCGAATGCGGTTAACGTCCATCACCGGTGCTTCGTTGGGATCGTAGAATGGTGCTTGAATCTCGTGCTTGCGTATGAGTTTCCTCATCAGTCGAGCAAACTTGTTGTTTATTGTGTGACCAGGGCGTGTAGCGATGATGCGGCCCTTGATGGGTTTGCCGATAAGAGCCATGTCACCGATGACATCAAGCAGTTTGTGGCGTGTGCACTCGTTCTCCCACACCAACGGTTTATGCTGTATGTAGCCGATATTGTTGGCGTCCATGTGAGCCACTCCGAGGAGGTCAGCCAGTTTGTCGAGGCGTTCTTGGGTGGTCTTGCGCTCATAGATGACGATTGCATTGTCTAGGTCGCCACCCTTTATGAGGTTAAGGTTCAGCAGTGGCTCGATATCTCTCACAAAAACGAAGGTGCGTGCAGCAGCAATCTCCTTGGTGTAGTTCTCCATGTTGTCGAGTGATGCGAACTGGCTGTTGATGAATTTCGACTCGAACGAGCACATGGTGGTGATAGAGAATTCCTCATCGGGCAGAATGGTGATTACCGAGCCTGTCTCCTCGTCTTTCACTTCATGTTTGTGGCGAATGACATAGTAGTCTTTCGGGGCATTCTGCTCCTCGATACCAATCTCCTGGATTTTATTGACATACATGATGGCAGAGCCGTCGAGAATGGGGAATTCAGGACCATTCACCTGCATCAGGCAGTTATCTATGCCCATTGCATAAAGTGCTGACATCGCGTGCTCTACGGTAGATATCTTAACTTCTCCTTTACCAAGGACGGTGCCTCGTGTGGTCTCCACAACATTTTCTGCAACGGCATCGATAACGGGTTGCCCGTCAACGTCAATTCGCTGTATCTTATAGCCGCTGTTTTCTGGTGCAGGGTTGAATGTGACTGTAAGGCTCAATCCTGTGTGAAGTCCTTTTCCACACAGTGCAAAACTGCCCTTAAGAGTTGTTTGCTTTAGCATATATGTTCCTGTTATTATTATTCAAAAAACTGTTTTCACTCACTTAGTTTGGATTTAAGTTGTTCTATCTCGCGTTGCATCTGTGCCATCTGACGGTACATGTCGGGCAACTTCTTGTAAACGGCGAATGCACGGAAATACTCCTTTGGGTCGGTGTGTGGGCTTCCGATGAGGCTTTCGCCGTTACCTTTAGTGTTGCTGATCACTCCGCATTGTGCTCCAACGAAGGTCTTGTCGGCGATGGTGATGTGGCCTGCGGCGCCTGCCTGACCTCCGAACATACACCATTTTCCCACCTTGGTGCTGCCGGCAAGTCCTACTTGTGCTGACATTACGGTGTTTTCGCCAACCTCCACGTTGTGTGCTATCTGCACGAGGTTGTCAAGTTTGACACCCTTGTGAATTACTGTGCTGCCCATAGTAGAGCGATCAACGCATGTGTTGGCACCTATTTCCACATCGTCCTCGATGGTTACGATGCCTATCTGCGGTATTTTGTCGTATCCGTTTTCGTTGGGCGCGAATCCGAAACCATCGGCGCCGATAACACTTCCTGCGTGAATGGTGACGTTGTTGCCCAGACGGCAGTCGTGATAGATGGTCACGTTGGGGTAGAGGAGACACTTGCTGCCAATCTTTGTTCCCTTGCATACGACGCAATTTGGATATATTTGCGTACCGTCTCCAATCTCAACACCGTCTTCAATCACCACAAAAGGGCCGATGTAGCAGCCTTTGCCAATCTTCGCGCTTTCGGCGATGCTTGCCTTGGCATCTATGCCTGTGCGCCCTGGTTGCATCTGCTGGTATAGTTGCAACAATTTGGCCACACACTCATATGCGTTTTCCACTCTGATGAGCGTTGTCTTCACGGGCTGCTCGAGTACCAAGTCGTTGTTAACCAGCACTATGCTCGACTCGGTTTCGTAAAGAAAATGTGTGTATTTTGGATTGGAAAGGAAGGAGATTGCACCTTTCTTTCCCTCTTCTATTTTTGCAAAAGTGTTTATCGTGGCGTTCTCATCGCCCTCCACTTTTCCCTGTATGAACTCAGCAATTTGTTTTGCAGTAAATTCCATGTTTTTCTTATTTATGCATAAAAACTTTGCAAAGATAATAATTTTTCTTTAAAAACGTTGATAACATAGATAATATTTGCGAATTTTTTTTGAAAGAAGACTAACATTGAGTATTTCCGACGATTCTGCAATGTCTTTTGTCGTTCCGTCTTTAAAGAGTATAGTGATGTGGTCGTCGTTCACATCGTACATGTCTTTTTGTATGGTGTTCACGCTAAAAAGGTAAGAAGTGTCTTCCTTGCTTATGCCGAAAGCCTTTGACAGTTGTTCGCGCAACGATTCCTCGCGTTCGGTTGTTATGGGTTCGTTGCTTACCTCCACTTTGAAGATGTTGCGGTCGAGCATGTCAGTAGCGAGCATAGACAGAATTTTGTCGTCGCTCTTTGCCCACACTTTCATGGCGCTCCAGATGTCGTTGTCGTCGAGTTGCCCGTAGTTGTTCAGCGCCTCGGCATCGTTTCTGAACATATCGCCATTCACGTCGTTGAACAGGAAATACTTCAGACATGGTGGTGCGAAAATGTCCTTGCCCTCTCTTGCCAGGTGTTTTGCCCTGAGCAGGGTGTTCACCAGCACTTTCTCGTATGCCACTGCTGTCTTGTGCAGATATACCTGCCAGTACATCAGCCGTCGCGACGTGAGGTAGTTTTCGATGGAGTAGATGCCTTTCGACTCCACTACGAGTTGGTCGTCAACCACGTTGAGCATCTTTATGATGCGTGCCGAGCCTATGTTGCCTTCGTTAACGCCTGTGAAAAAGCAGTCGCGACGCAGGTAGTCGAGGCGATCCATATCGAGTTGCGAACTGATGAGTTGGTGAAGGAAGTGCTTGGGATATTCGTCTTTGAATATTTTTAGAGCAAGGTTAAGTGCCCCATTCATCTCGCGGTTAATCTGCTCCATCATCATAAGCGAGATTTCCTCATGTGAGATGTCTGTGATAAGCGTGTTCTCTAGGACGTGCGAGAAAGGCCCGTGGCCGATGTCGTGCATCAGTATTGCTGCTTCTACCGCCTCTGCCTCGGAGTCAAAGATGAATACACCTTTCTGGGTGAGACTTGTTATGGCTTCGCTCATCAGGTGGAATGCACCGATGGAGTGCTGGAAGCGAGTGTGCTGGGCTGCGGGATAAACGGAGTTGGCCAGTCCCAGTTGTTTAATCCTTGTAAGTCGTTGCATCAAAGGGTGTTGCACAATGGAGAGCAACACCCCTCGAGGTATCTTGATAAACCCGAAAACGGGGTCGTTGATAATCTTTGCGTCAATCATGTTTCAGCGGTGTGTATACACACTATGGAGTGTTGCGTTTCAGATTTTCGCCAGTTCGCGTTCCATCTGCTGTTGCAACTCATGCGCCTTTTGTGCGGCCACCTCGGCAAAGTCTTCGCCTTGAGAGGCGTAGATGATTCCGCGAGAAGAGTTGACGAGAAGTCCGCAGTCGTCGATAAGACCGAAACGGCACACCTCTTCGAGCGAGCCGCCTTGTGCTCCCACGCCAGGCACGAGGAGGAAACTGCGCGGTGCTATGCGGCGGACATCCTCGAACATACGGCCCTGTGTGGCGCCAACCACGAACATCAGGTTGTCCTCGTCACCCCATTTCTGCGACTTGCGAAGCACTTTCTCAAACAGTTTCTCGCCGTTCTTGTCTTCGGTGAGTTGGAAGTCGTAACTGCCCTTGTTGCTCGTCAGAGCCAGCAGCACCACCCATTTGCCATCGTATCCGAGGAAAGGCATCACGCTGTCGTCACCCATATAAGGTGCCACGGTCAGCGCGTCAACATCATACTCTTCGAAGAACGTGCGTGCATACATGGCGCTGGTGTTGCCGATATCTCCACGCTTTGCGTCGGCGATTACGAAGTGTTTTGGGTAATTCTCCTTGAGGTATTTCACCGTCTTCTCGAATGCTATGATTCCCTTCACGCCGAAGGCCTCATAGAAGGCGAGATTGGGCTTGTAACTGACGCAGTATGGAGCCGTGGCGTCTATTATAGCCTTGTTGAAGGCGAATATTGGGTCTTCTTCGTTCAGCAGGTGCTGTGGTATTTTCTTGATGTCTGTGTCAAGTCCTACGCACAGGAATGATTTCTTCTCGTTGATTTGTTGTATAAGTTCTTTGCGTGTCATATTTCTTGTGGGTTACAATTCTGCCTCTTTCATTCTTTCTGCATTCTCAGCCACGGTGAGAGCGTCAATCATTGGTTGTATGTCGCCTCCAAGGAATCCCTGCAGGTCGTGGGTGGTGTAGCCGATGCGATGGTCGGTAACTCGTCCTTGCGGGAAGTTGTATGTACGGATCTTTGCCGAGCGGTCGCCTGTTGATACAAGACTCTTTCGGCGGTTAGCAATGTCATCTACATATTTTTGATGCTCTTTGTCGTAGATGAATGTATATAGACGTGAGAGTGCGCGCTCCTTGTTCTTTGGCTGGTCGCGCGTTTCGGTACATTCTATCAGGATTTCCTCGGTCTCACCTGTGTTGGGATTTTTCCACATATAGCGCAGTCGAACACCTGACTCCACCTTATTCACGTTCTGACCGCCAGCACCAGATGAGCGGAAGGTGTCCCATTTTATCTCGCCTTCGTTGACATGCACCTCAAACTTGTCTGCCTCTGGTAACACGGCTACTGTGGCTGCTGATGTCTGCATGCGGCCGTTAGACTCTGTAACGGGTACTCGCTGAACGCGGTGGACGCCGCTTTCGTATTTCAATGTGCCGTAAACATCAGCACCGCTCACGGCAAAGTCAATTTCTTTATATCCTCCAACAGCACCTTCGTTGAAGTCGGTGATGCTCAGTTGCCATCCCTTTGACTCGCAGAAGCGCTTGTACATCTGGAACAGGTCGCCAGCGAAGAGGCACGCCTCGTCGCCACCCGTTCCGGCGCGAATCTCCATTTGCACGTTCTTGGCATCCTCGGGGTCTTTAGGTATCAGCGCAATTTTAATCTCCTCCTCCAAGCGTGGCTGTAGTTCCTCATTTGTGGCCAGTTCCTCGCGAGCCATCTCTCTCATCTCGGGGTCGCTCTCGTTGGCGAGAATGTCCTTAGCCTCCTTGATGCCTTCAAGACATGCTATGTACCGCTTCCTTGCGTTCATGATGTCGCCCAGGTCTTTGTACTCCTTTGTCAGTTTCACAAATCGCTGCTGGTCGGCAATCACGCTAGGGTCGGTAATTAGCGTTGTCACCTCCTCATATCGGGCTTCCAGCCCGTCAAGTTTCTGTAGTATGCTGTTATTTTCCATATTCGGCTGCAAAGATACATAATTTTTCCGACATTACGCTATAGATGCTGTTCTTTTATTTGGCTTGCACATTTATATATCTTTCAGGAGTTCAATTGTATATAAGTGGGGTGGTGAGTAGTGCTCTTTTGAGAGGCGAAAGATGATGAGTTGGCCCCCAACTAAGCATTAACGGGACATTCGTTTTGCAATAGTAACTGCGTGTTACTTGTGCCTGGCGGTGCAGATACAATAAAGACGCCACTTGAGTGACGTCTTTACATTTTTAAAATCTTATGCTCTGAGTAAATATTTAATACTCGAATGTTCCGAATTCGCTCATGATTGTCAGTGAGCGTTTGCCTTCCTCAATATGTCCGATGACTTGAGCGTCAATGTTGAACGACTTCGAGATGGCGATAATCTGCTCTGCCACTTCGGCTGGAACGTAGATTTCCATGCGGTGACCCATATTAAATACCTGGTACATCTCCTTCCAGTCGGTTCCGCTGCAGTCGTGAATGGCGCGGAAGAGTGGTGGAACGGGGAACATGTTGTCCTTTACCACGCGGCAGTTGTCGTTAACGAAGTGGAGCACCTTTGTCTGTGCGCCGCCCGTGCAATGCACCATGCCGTGAATATCTTTGCGATGATTGTCTAAGATTTTCTTGATAACAGGCGCGTATGTCCTTGTCGGCGACAGGACCAACTGACCGGCATCTATCGGAGAACCATCTACATCGTCGGTGAGTTTATACTTGCCGCTATATACGAGTTCTTCGGGCACGGCATGGTCGTAACTCTCTGGATATTTCTCTGCTAGATATTTAGCGAATACATCGTGGCGGGCAGAGGTAAGTCCGTTGGAACCCATTCCGCCGTTATATCGTTTCTCGTATGTTGCCTGTCCTGTTGAGGAGAGTCCTACGATGACATCGCCAGGGCGAATGTTCGCGTTGTCTATGACATCGCTTCGGCGCATACGGCATGTCACGGTGGAATCTACGATTATGGTGCGCACAAGGTCGCCCACGTCGGCTGTCTCACCGCCAGTAGGGTAGATTCCGATGCCCATCTCACGTAGTTCGGCAAGCAGTTCGTCGGTGCCGTTTATGATGGCGGATATTACCTCGCCAGGCACGAGCATCTTGTTGCGGCCAATGGTGCTGCTCACGAGGATGTTATCAACTGCTCCCACGCACAGCAGGTCGTCGGTGTTCATCACTATGGCATCTTGCGCAATACCTTTCCACACGCTCAGGTCGCCAGTCTCTCGCCAGTACATATAAGCGAGGCTCGACTTTGTACCTGCGCCGTCGGCATGCATTATGTTGCAATACTCAGGGTCGCCGCCCAGAATGTCGGGAATTATCTTGCAAAAAGCCTGCGGGAATATTCCCTTGTCGATGTTCTTTATGGCGTTGTGAACGTCTTCTTTCGCTGCGCTCACTCCGCGCATCATATAACGGTTATTCATAACTATCGTTTGTCAATTATCAATTATTTACCATGCCAGAACTCCCATGAGGCAAATGCCTGCAGGAGAAGCATTTCAAGACCGTTCTTCACCGTGGCTCCGCGTGCCGTGCCTTTCTCGAGGAACAATGTCTCATCAGGATTATAAATAAGGTCATAAAGTATATTATGCTCGTCCATGGCATCGTATGGTAAGTTGGGGCACTCGTTGGTGTGAGGATACATGCCGCATGGCGTGCAGTTGACTATAACGTTATACTCCTTCACCACATCAGGTGTTATCTTGTCATACTGTATGGTGCCTGGACGCTCATATCTGCTTACGAACACTGTTTCGAGTCCGAGCGACCGAAGCCCATAGTTGATGGCTTTCGATGCGCCGCCTGTACCCAGAATGAGTGCTTTCTTGTGGCAACTCTCCAGCATTGGCTCGATGCTTCGTGTGAATCCTATAACATCACTGTTGAAGCCTTTCAGCGTGGTCTTGGTCCCTTTATGCTCAACACTGATGACATTTACGGCTCCGATGGCTCTCGCTTCAGGACTTATATAGTCGAGAAACTCCATCACTTTCTCCTTGTAGGGAATGGTGACGTTGAGCCCGCGAAGTTCGGGGTTTCTCGCCAATACTTCGGGCAGTTCATCAATTGAAGAAATCTCAAAGTTGATGTAGCGCGCATTGATATTCTCGTTGGCAAACTTCTCGTTGAAGTAACTGATAGAGAAGGAATGTCCCAAGGGGAAGCCTATCAAACCGTACTTGTCCATAATGTTTGTGTTTATATTAGTACTTTTATGTCCTCATTCTTTTACTTAGATGCCAGATAGAGAGTGCAGATGCCGAAGGTGAGGCGGCGGAACTGCGCATTGCTGAACCCCGCTTTCTTGAGTATGTCCATCATTGTCTCTCCCTGCGGGAAAGCCTCGATGGTGGCCGTGAGGTAACGGTATGCGCTCTTGTCTTTAGAGACGATCTTTCCGTAAAGCGGCAGGAAGGTGTGACTGTATATCCAGAACAGTTGCTTCATGGGAAAACTCACGGGTTGGGTAAGTTCCACTATGCTTAGATGCCCTCCCGGTTTCAACACTCGGCACATCTCGCTCAAGCCTTTATCGAGGTCTTGGAAGTTCCTTATTCCGAAGGCAGCCGTCACGGCATCGAAAGTGTTGTCGGCAAAGGTTAGGCTAAGGCAGTCTTCTTTCTTGAACGATATGATGTTGTCGAGCGAAGCCTGTTTCACCTTTTTTCGTCCTATCTCCATCATCCCTTCAGAGATGTCGGCACCTATGAGTTCTTCAGGCGAAAGCATCTGTGCGGCAAGTATGGCAAAGTCGCCCGTGCCAGTTGCTATGTCGAGCATCTTCTTTGGCTTGAACGTCATGAGTTGATTTATCGCCTTTCGCCGCCAGCCCTTGTCAATATCCCATGAGAGACGATGGTTCAGCGTGTCGTAGTTGGGGGCGATGTTGTCGAACATCTCCTCCACCTGTTTCGCCTTCTCCTTGCCCTCTTCGTAAGGTTTTATCGTTTCCTGCTTATACATCTTATTATAAGAGCGGGTGATTGCCTACTTCTGTTAGAGAGATGCCAGATAGTCCTTGACATTCTTCTCTATGCGTGCGGCGATGTCGCCTTCTTCGGTTGCCTTGTCGAACTTCTCGCCTGTGATGTGCTCATAGAGTTCGATGTAGCGGTCGCTCACGCTTTCAGCATATTCGTCCGTAATCTCAGGCATCACTTGTCCTGGCTCGTTCATGAAGTTGTGTTCGATGAGCCACTGGCGGACAAACTCCTTTGATAGTTGCCTCTGAGGTTCGCCTTTAGCCAGTTTCTCCTCGTAGCCGTCAGCATAGAAATAGCGGCTGGAGTCGGGTGTGTGAATTTCGTCAATGAGATAAACCTTGCCGTCACGCTTGCCGAACTCGTATTTCGTGTCAACGAGGATAAGCCCTTGTTTAGCGGCAATCTCCTGTCCTCGTGCAAATATCTTGCGGGTGTAGTCTTCCATCACTTCGTAGTCTTCCTTCGAAACGATGCCTTGTGCAATAATCTCTTCCTTAGAGATGTTCATGTCGTGTCCTTCGTCAGCCTTTGTCGTAGGCGTGATGATAGGTTCTGGGAAGCGCTCGTTCTCGCGCATTCCTTCGGGCAGTTTCACTCCGCACAGTTCGCGGCAGCCATTCTTATATTCGCGCCATGCCGAGCCTGTGAGAATAGAACGGATAATCATCTCAACACGGAATCCCTCACATTTCAGTCCTACTGTTACCATTGGGTCGGGAGTGGCAAGTTTCCAGTTAGGGCAGATGTCGGTGGTGGTGTCAAGGAACTTGGCTGCAATCTGGTTAAGCACTTGCCCCTTAAATGGGATTCCCTTTGGCAGAACCACATCGAATGCCGAGATTCGGTCGGTAGCCACCATAACCAGAAGGTCGTCGTTGATGTCATAGACATCGCGCACCTTACCATGATAAACACTCTTCTGTCCTTCGAAATGAAAATCAGTCTTCGTTAATGCTTTCATCTTATTATATTTTAATCTATTTGTTCTCTTTCTGGTTGCTGTCGCCCGCTTTGCTTTGGGCTTTATCCTTGTCGTACGCCTCATATGCGTTTACGATTCGCGTTACCAGTTTGTGGCGCACAATGTCTTTCTTGTTCAGTTCGATAAATGAGATACCCTCCACACCTTTCAGAATTTTCATTGCCTCGCGAAGTCCACTTCGCGTGTCGTTGGGCAGGTCAATCTGTGTCATGTCGCCGGTAATAATCATTTTGGTATTCCAGCCCATGCGTGTGAGGAACATCCTTAGTTGAGCCGATGTCGTGTTCTGAGCCTCGTCGAGAATAACCACGGCATCGCTGAGTGTTCGTCCTCGCATGAAGGCAAGCGGTGCTATCTGTATGATGTGCTTGTCAATCATGTCTTGTAGTTTCACTGCGGGTATCATGTCCTCCAGAGCATCGTAGAGCGGTTGCAGATAGGGGTCTATCTTGTCCTTCATGTCGCCTGGCAGGAACCCCAGTTTCTCACCAGCCTCCACGGCAGGTCTTGACAGGATGATTTTCTTTGCCTGTTTCTCCTTCATCGCTTTCACGGCAAGTGCAATGCTGAGATAGGTCTTTCCCGTCCCGGCAGGTCCCACGGCGAAAATCATGTCGTCACTCTCGAAGGCATCGATAAGTTTCTGTTGGTTCTCGCTTCTTGCCTTTATAGGACGGCCAGAGATGCTGTAAACCACCACGTCTTTTACGGCATCGTCTTTTGTCTTTCTGCCGTTTGCGATGTCAAGGATGTCTTCCTCGCTGATGGAGTTGTATTTCAGGACGTGACGGCGCATAGCCTCAATACTCTCCTCGAAATGTCCCATCTGCTCGTTGTCTCCGATAACGCGCAGCACGTTGTCACGTGCCACGATGCGCAATTTCGGAAAGAGCGCCTTAATCATCTGGAGGTGGTTGTTTCCAACACCATAGAACACTACGGGATCTATGTCTTCGAGTACTATATGCTTCTCTGTCACGATGTCTTCTTTACTTTTTCTTGCTAAGAATGTTTATTTCTTATATATAAAAATCACGTGCAAAATTACAAAAATAATTCGATAATCCACTTTTTTTTTTTTATTTTATACTTAAACTTACATCTTTTGATTGAAAATAGGGCAAATGTCGGAAAAAACTATTAACTTTGCCACTCGAATACGACTTTTATGAAGTTTAAGATAACAAAAAATAGATACTTGGAAGGGTTTGGCATCGTTGTTGTCCTGCTGGCTCTGGTGCGTTGCTTCTTCCCCTCGGTGGCAGAGAAAAGGATTGCCATGCAGGGTGACGTAGTGACAGACAGCACCGTTATAGCAGAGACAAAGACTGAAAGCGATGTTCCTCAAAGGCAAGAACCTGACTCTAAACCATTGAATATAAAGCCGTCAAAATTCTTTGATTCGGCTGGCAACATATTGAAAAACAAGATTTTGAGTGTGAACAACTATAAGGAGGCTTTTCCCGACTCTAACGATCTTCAGATGCTTGCGGCACAGAAGTATGGTGTAAGTCCTGTGGAACACCGTGCCGATGCCGAGAGTAGCAAGACGTCTCTTGTCTATATTGGTGCCAATCCTTATTACGACATCGACCCGATGACGCGAAGCATTCCTTATCTTGTGCCGCGTGCGGCAACGCTGCTTAACGACATAGGCAGGGCTTTTTTCGACAGCCTTCAGGTGAAGGGGCTTCCGCTGAACCGATTTATTGTTACCAGTGCCACCAGGACGCGTGAGGACGTTGCTATTCTGCGCCGTCACAATAAGAACGCGACAGAAAACAGTTGTCACATGTATGGCACCACTTTCGACATTTCATACACACGCTATAACCCTGTTTCCACACCTACGCGTGACGACCAGTTGAAATGGATACTGAGCGAGGTGTTGCGTGATATGCGTGTAAGCGAGCGTTGCTACGTGAAATATGAAGTGAAGCAGAGTTGCTTTCACATAACTACACGATAAATAATTACGAATGTTGAATTGGCTATGCCTGTTCAACATTCGTAAATTATATTTATTGAGCAAGTCTTCGTGATTCTAATAGTCATCTTCCTCAACAATGTCGGCCGCCTCGAGTGACAGTGAGTCGGGGTCTTCCTCTATTGTCGTTCGATAACTTTCCTCCGTGAGTTTGTCGTCGTCGAAGTCATCCTCATCGTCCTCGTTGTTGTAGTTGTCGATGATTTCTTCGTCCTCATCGTAGTTGTCGTCATCGTAACGCTCTTCCTCATCGTCGTTGACATCGAACTTGGTGCGCTGACGTTCCACTTTTGGTTTTTCCTTGGCAAAGATAGCCTCAGTCCAACTGCCTTTCTGAATCTCGAGAACCTCATATCCATCGGCTACCTTCTTCTCGTACATGCCTCCCTTCTTGTGAAGACGGTCGGCTGGCAGGGTGGTGGTGCTGATGTCGAAGCCGTGCTGAATGATGTCTTGGATGCTCTGCGACAGAGAGTCCCATCCTCCACCGAAGTTTCGGTCAAGTACTTCAATGAGTTTTGCAGCCGATATATGGCCTATGTTCTCGTATGTAAGGTCGGTTACACGGGTGATAGGGTGTTTCTTTATTGCCCATTTCACCTTCTCGTTGTCATCGCTCTTTATCTGTGCAACCTTGAAACCTCTTGCCTCGTATTTTTTGATGACTTCTGGCTTGTCAATCTTCACTTCTTCAATGTCGAAAGCGCTTTTGATGATATCTAAGTAATGGCGCATGTTGTCTTTCAGGTCCGCATCTTTTTGTGCCGATTCCACCATACGGAAAATATCGTTCTCCTGAATGTCCCATACGTTGCTCTTGTTCAGTGTCTTAAGCGTCAAATTTTTGTTTGCCGTATCTTTCATATTAATTATATTGATTTATTCGGTTGCAAAAATACTATATAAAATCTTATTTCCAAGTTTTTATTTGAAAAAAAATACTAACAACGAAAAAAAACTCTGTCATCTTGCGTTTTTACATTTTAAATATATAACTTTGCAACATAATATGGCCGAGCCTTTAGCAGAAAGAATGAGACCTCGTACGCTTGATGATTACATCGGGCAGAAGCATTTGGTGGGCGAGGGTGCCGTCTTGCGTGGAATGATTGATGCAGGGCGTATCTCCTCTTTTATATTATGGGGACCGCCAGGTGTGGGAAAGACAACGTTGGCGCAGATTATAGCGAACAAACTGGAGACTCCTTTTTACACTTTGAGTGCTGTGACGAGCGGAGTGAAGGATGTGCGCGAGGTGATTGACAGGGCAAAGAATGGGCGTTTCTTTAATTCTGCAAGTCCAATACTCTTCATTGACGAGATTCATCGTTTCAGCAAAAGCCAGCAAGACTCGCTTCTGGGGGCAGTGGAGCGAGGCATAGTGACGCTTATCGGAGCCACCACGGAGAACCCCTCGTTTGAGGTGATTCGTCCGTTGCTTTCGCGATGCCAACTATATGTGCTCAAGCCCCTCGGCAAGGAGGACCTCTTGCAACTGCTTCGACGGGCCATAGAGAATGATGTGGAACTGAAGAAACGGCACATAGAACTACGCGAAACATCGGCAATGCTGCGCTATAGCGGGGGAGACGCGCGCAAGTTACTCAACATTCTCGAACTTGTTGTTGAGGCAACGCCAGCGAAAGATGATGTCGTGGTTACCGATGATGTCGTGGTGAACCGCCTGCAACAGAATCCTTTAGCGTACGACAAGGACGGAGAGATGCACTATGACATTATTTCTGCCTTCATAAAAAGCATTCGAGGGAGCGACCCCGATGCGGCCCTCTACTGGATGGCACGCATGATTGAGGGTGGCGAAGACCCGCAGTTCATTGCCCGTCGCATGGTTATCAGTGCTTCTGAGGACATTGGACTTGCCAATCCTAACGCTCTGCTGCTCGCTAATGCCACTTTCGATGCTGTAATGAAGATAGGATGGCCAGAGGGTAGGATTCCTCTTGCCGAATGTGCGGTATATCTTGCAACGTCGCCAAAGAGCAACTCTGCATATATGGGTATTGGCAAGGCACTTGAGGTGGTGAAGCAAACGGGCAATCAGCCAGTGCCTCTGCATCTGCGCAATGCCCCCACAAAACTTATGGCAGACCTTGGCTATAGCGATGGTTATAAGTATGCCCATGATTATCCTGGCAACTTCGTAGTTCAGCAGTTCCTGCCAGATGAGTTGCGAAACGAGCGTTTCTGGCATGCTCAGCACTCACCTTCTGAGGAAAAACTATATCAGCGGATGCTCCAGTGCTGGGGAGATCGCTTCAAGAAATAGTTTACACGTCTTGAAATCATGGAAACATTCATATTCATCATAGAGTTCCTCGGAACATTCGCCGCCGCCATTTCTGGTATCAGACTTGCCGCCGCCAAGCAGTTCGACTGGTTCGGCGGCTATGTCGTCGGTCTTGCTACAGCCATCGGCGGTGGAACGCTCCGCGACCTAATGATTGACGCCACTCCATTCTGGATGACAAAGAGTATATATATAATATGTACGGGAATAGCGCTTGTGGTAGTCATCATCTTCAAGCGATATCTTGTGCGGCTTAACAACACATGGTTCATATTCGACACTCTTGGTCTTGCTTTCTTCACCGTTGCTGGAATACAGAAGTCCCTCATGTTTGGTTTCCCCTTTTGGGTTGCCATAATAATGGGTTGCATCACAGGAGCAGCAGGTGGAGTGGTGCGTGACGTGTTGATAAACGAGGAACCCCTGATATTCCGCAAGGAGATTTATGCTCTGGCAAGTATTATCGGCGGCTTGATATTCCAGATTCTTTCATGGCTAAATGTTGGCGATGCTGTTTGTGCCGTAGTGTGCTTCCTTAGTGTTGTTGCCATGCGTCTGCTTGCTGTGAAATATCACATCAGTTTGCCTCATTTAAAGGCTGAAGACATAGAGAAATAAGCCTGTACAACCGCTTTTTGCCACTTTTTTACAAAAAAACATGCGAAATATTTTGTTGTTAACAAAAAACTGTGTACCTTTGCACTCGCAATTCAGAAATGAGGCTCCGTAGCTCAACTGAATAGAGCATCTGACTACGGATCAGAAGGTTGTGGGTTTGAATCCCGCCGGAGTCACATAAGAAGAAGGACAAGACCAAATTAATTTGTGTTTTGTCCTTCTTTTTTTTGTGAAATTGAGCCTATTCTTGCTGGGACTGGACGTAAGTCAATTCGTCAAAGTCACTTGAGGTCATCAATAATATAAAGTGAACCCCAGAAGTTTTCTGCTCAACTTCTGGGGTTCACTTCGTTTTGACACACCAACATTGTTTTGCGCGTGTTGGTGCTCAACATCCTAATACTGGCGTTTAGTCCTCAATAATCTCCTTTGCTCTTGCAAGGGCGATGTCAATATGGTTGCAGATGTTTTCGCGGCCGAGTAGTTCCACGAAACCATTCTTCACCAGAACAGCCTCCACCTTAGGATTGACGCCCGACAACACTATTTGCACGTTTTCCTTCTTGCTCATAAGGCATAGGTTCTCGAGATTGTGCAAACCAGTAGAGTCGATGAATGGTACCTTGCGCATGCGTATGATGCGCACTTTGGGATCGTTGCCAAAGCGTTGCATCATCTCCTCGGCACGGTTGCCTGCTCCGAAGAAGTACGGACCGTTTATCTCGTACACCTCAACATCCTTTGGTATGGTGAGGTTCTCGAGATTGCCAGCCTGCATGTCAGCATCCTCGCTGATGTCAATCTCGTTATAGATAACGCTTACGTCTGACGTCTCGCTCATGCGGCGCATGAAGAGGAGGCAAGCGCATACGAGTCCCACCTCGATAGCGATGGTAAGGTCGAAGATTATGGTGAGGAAGAATGTGAGCAGCAGAACGGTGATGTCGCTTTTAGGGTTCTTGAGCATGGCGAGGAATGAGCGCCAGCCGCTCATGCCGTAGGATACCACCACCAAGACACCAGCAAGGCATGCCATGGGGATGTATCGAGCCAAAGGCATGAGGAACAAGAAGATGAGAAGCAGCACTACAGCATGAACTATTCCTGCTATAGGCGTGCGTCCACCGTTGTTGATGTTGGTCATGGTGCGCGCAATGGCTCCCGTTGCCGGTATTCCTCCGAAAAGAGGTGTCGCGAGGTTGGCGATGCCTTGTCCGATGAGTTCGGTGTTCGAGTTGTGATGGTCGCCCGTAACACCATCGGCAACGGTTGCCGAGAGCAAACTCTCGATTGCTCCAAGTATGGCAATGGTGAATGCTGGACCTGCCAGCCCTTTTATTGTATCCCATGTCATCTGAGGCATCTGCGCTTCAGGAATGTTGGCATTGATGCTGAAGCGGTCGCCTATGGTCTCGATAGAGTTTACTCCACAATACTCTTTCATCAGTATGGCCACAATAGTGACTATTATTATCGCAATCAGCGAGCCAGGAATCTTCTTGCTTATCTTGGGCATCATGGTTATTATCAGAATGCTCAGCAGTCCCATCGCCGTGCTCCATAGGTCGATATTTCCGATGTTGTGGAAGTAGGCAATCCATTTCTCGATGAAGTCAGCAGGGTTGCTGCTCATCTGCATTCCCGTGAGATCTTTTATCTGAGTGGTGAAAATGGTGACGGCGATACCGCTGGTGAATCCCACAACGATGGGGTATGGAATATATTTTATGATGGTTCCGAGCCTTAGCACGCCCATCAGTATGAGGAATACTCCAGCCATGAGTGTGGCGATGGTAAGTCCCTGGATGCCATACTGGCTGATAATGCCCGAGATGATAATGATGAAAGCCCCGGTAGGTCCTCCTATCTGAACTTTCGAACCTCCTAGTGCTGATATTATGAAACCTGCCACTATAGCGGTGATTATTCCCTTTTCGGGGCTCACGCCCGATGCTATACCGAATGCTATAGCCAATGGCAGGGCCACGATACCCACGATTATGCCCGCCATGAGGTCGGACGAGAATGTTTTTTTGTCGTAACTGCGAATTGCCGAAACTATTTTCGGCTTAAAGTCCAATGTCTTCATCTGAATACTGTTATCCTGAAAAATGAGGTGCAAAGGTAGTTATAATATTCGATATTTAAATGTAGAACGCTTAAAGAATTATAAAAAATGTGCTTTTCATGCTTAATATCAATTGATGTTGATTAAATTTGCAGCCATACATGTAAACATTGAACTTTAAAAAAGTAGCGACCAAAAGGACATTAAACTTAAAACAAGAATATGAAAACAAGAAATGTTATTAATACGTTAGTGGTGCTGGCCTTCGGACTGGTGATGCTTTCCTCGTGCACAACTAAGCAGGGAGCAATAAACAACTTGCGCAGTTTTTCATACGAGTTGCGTGACCATAGTCAGTATTATGACGTGAACGACTGGGACAAGGCAATAAACAAATTCGTGAAACTGCGCGATGAGATAAACAAGCACGAATATACTGCCGACGAGCGTCGAACAATAGGACAGATAGAGGGCGAGTGTGCAAGTTATATGATGAATGGTGCGAAAGATGGCATCATCAATCGTGTCAGCACTTACACTAATGAACTTCAGGGAATACTTGAGGGCATTCTCGGAGGAATGGGCAACGAGTAGTGTATGCGCAGACTATTGTTTCTTGCGGCACTGCTTGTGCTGTTTAGTGCCAGTTCGCTCTTTGCCCAACGCTCCTCAGGCAAGACCCAGCGGTTGAACCGTCCGAAGGTGGGACTCGTTCTTGGAGGAGGTGGCGCAAAAGGAGCCACGCATGTGGGTGTGCTCAAGGTGATTGAAGATGTTGGTGTACCCATTGACTATATTGCGGGCACCAGCATCGGTTCTATTGTTGGAGGACTCTATTCGGTAGGTTATTCGGTGGAGCAACTCGACTCTCTTTTCCGTAACGAAGATTGGGTTGACCTTTTTGCGACGGGCAGTGTGCTTGAACTGCTGGAGAACATGGTGGGACCGAACGATTCTATCGACTTCGATCAACTGCCAATACCCTTCCGCTGTGTGGCATACGATGTGAAAGCACATAAGGAGGTGGTGTTGCGTAGCGGTCGCCTGGCGCAGGCTATGCGCGCCAGCATGGCGATACCGGGTGCCTTCAAGCCTGTGAGAGTCAACGGCATGCTGCTTGTTGATGGCGGAGTGATGAACAATCTTCCTGTTGATGTGGTCAGGGATATGGGAGCCGATATTGTGATTGCCGTTGACCTGCAGCAGAAGAAGCATGAGACGCGCGACTTCTCGCTAAAAGAGTCGTTAGGCATTGGCGGTTTGCTCGACTGGCTCGTATCTCGTCCCGACTGGAAGAAATATAACGACAATTGTGCAGATGCCGACATATATATAAATCCAAATCTTGACGGTTACGATGCCGCCAGTTTCAATAAAAAAGACATTACCCGTATGCTGGAAATAGGTACAGATGCAGGTAATGCTTTCCGCGAAGATCTTGAGCGAGTCAAGAAGAGGGTTCTTCAAAGTAATCGTTTGTAATCAGCCTATAGAAGCCTCATGAACGATTTCTGATAGAGTGGGGTGGATATGCACGATATCGGCAAGTTGCGAGAGGGTGGTGTCGCGGCACATCAATGCGCTCACCTCCTGTACGATATCGGCAGCATGAGGACCGAAGACGTGACAGCCCACTATTCTCTCGTTGCAGTCGGCAAGCAGTTTCAGCATCCCTTCGGTTTCGTTCATGGCCACAGCCTTGCCGTTAGCACGGAAGAAAGACTTGCGGCAGATGTATTCTGCACCATTCTCTTTGCACATATCTTCGCTCATTCCAACGCTTGCCGCCTCGGGACGTGTGAATATGGCTGCTGGCATGATGTCGAGACGTATGTCGCAATGCTTTCCGATGATTTCGTTCACCACTTTTATTCCCTGCATTGTGGCGGCATGAGCCAGCATCTGACGGCCGTTGACATCACCGATGGCATAGATGCCTTCTACGTTAGTGTGCATATTGTCATCTGTGGTGATGCCTTTGGGCGTATATTCCACACCTGCAGCCTCAAGCGAGAGTCCATCTACGTTCGGCATTCTGCCTGTTGCCACAAGAATTGTTTCTGCATTTATAGTCTCTTCCTTGCCTTTGCGCTCGAATGTAACACCGTCTGACGAGATGCGCTTGACGGCCGATTGCATGTGGAATGTTATGCCTTGCTTCTCCATAGTCTTGCGCAGACGCTTCGCTATGTCACTGTCTAAGGTGGGCAGACATTCCTTCAGGAACTCCACAACCGTCACTTCGCTTCCGAAACTGTTGAAGATGGAGGCGAACTCCATTCCTATCACTCCTGCTCCAACAATCAGAATGCTCTCGGGGACGTGATCAAGGCGAAGCATGTCGGTGGATGTTGACACCACGTTCATGTCTATGTCGCAATGTGGAGGCATCTTTGGCTTAGAGCCTGTGGCGATGATAATTCGCTCGGCAGTATATTCCTCGCCGTTCACTACTACGGTATGAGCATCCTTGAAGGCTGCATGACCGTTCACCATATTGATTCCTGGCATCTTCATCAGTTGCTCGACACCTGCGCGCAATTGCGTGATTACGTCCTCAAGGCGTTGAGCCACGTGTATGTAATCAACCGTAGCAGATGGAACAGCAGTTCGCAACGTTTCCAGAACGTCAACCTCATGGCATAAAGTCTTCGTGGGTATGCACCCCTCGTTGAGACATGTGCCGCCAGCGTGCCGCTCCTCGATGATGGTTACTTGCAAACCGTTCTTTGCTGCATAGGCAGCGGCTTGGTATCCACCAGGTCCGCTGCCTATTATGATAAGGTCACTCTTCATTCTTCATTTGTTTATATGTGACAACAGGATGTTTTGCCGCCAGCACGTCATCTACACGCCCTATAGGGGTGTTGTGAGGTGCGCTTTTCACGATGTCGGGATTCTCCTTTGCCTCTTGTGCTATCTTACGCATCACGCTGATGAATCCGTCGAGTGTCTCCTTGCTCTCGTTCTCTGGTGGCTCAATCATAAGGCTCTCATGGAAGAGCAGCGGGAAATAGATGGTAGGCGCATGATATCCGTAGTCGAGCAGGCGCTTCGCTACATCCATAGTAGTGACGCCAGTTGACTTGTCTTTGAGTCCGTTGAACACAAACTCGTGTTTGCAAACGCTATCGATGGGCAGGTCGTAAACGTCCTTCAGGCTTTCCTTTATGTAGTTGGCGTTGAGGGTAGCGAGTGGTCCCACCATCTTTATGTTCTCTCTTCCGAGAGTCAGAATATAGCAGAAAGCACGAAGAATGATGCCGAAGTTGCCGAAGAAAGCGCCCACAGAACCGAGCGACTTGACGTCATCGCCATCACCTTCGGTCCTGAGATATGTTGGGAGCGCGGTCTTCACCATAAGGCTACCGTCCTCTTTCAGCACTACGCGAGGCGTGGGGAGAAACTCCTCGAGTCCCTTGCGCACTCCAATAGGGCCGTCACCTGGGCCGCCTCCGCCATGTGGTGTCGAGAATGTTTTGTGCAGGTTGATGTGCATAACATCGAATCCCATGTCGCCAGGACGTGCAACGCCGAGCATCGGGTTGAAGTTGGCACCGTCGTAGTACATCATTCCGCCGCACTCGTGGACGAGGGCTGCAATCTCATGCGCATGCTTCTCATAGAGTCCGAGGGTGTTGGGATTGGTCATCATCATCGCTGCCACGGTATCATCGAGTTTCGTCTTGAGGTCTTCCATATCTACTGTGCCGTCCTGAAGACTTTTTACCTCTACCACTTCAAGCCCGCAGACCGCAGCCGAAGCGGGATTCGTGCCGTGGGCAGAGTCAGGAATGATTACCTTGGTGCGTTTCTCGTCGCCTCTGCTTCTGTGGTATGCGCGTATCACCATGAGTCCTGTGAGTTCGCCGTGAGCACCAGCGAAGGGGTTCAGCGTGAACTCGCTCATGCCCGTCAGTTCGCTCAGCATGCCCTGAAGACCGTAGTAAACTTCCAGCGCTCCCTGGCATGTCTCTGCCGGCTGCAGCGGATGTAGAGCCGTGAACTCGCGCATGGCGGCTATTTCCTCGTTTATGATGGGGTTGTATTTCATTGTGCACGACCCCAGAGGGTAGAATCCGTTGTTTACTCCGAAGTTGTTGCCGCTCAGGTTGGTGTAGTGGCGAACAACAGTCAGTTCGTCGCATTCCGGCATCCCCGCGTCTTCTTTGCGGCGCATGGTTTCTGGCAGTTCGCTTGTTGCGTGCTGGCCGAACTCATTCTTTGGAAGAGAATATCCCTTTCGTCCCTGATGTGACAATTCGAATATCAGGTTACCGTATAACTTGTCGTTCATAGTGCATCCTCCTTCATTAGTTCTACAAGTTCGTCTATCTCATGCTTCTGTCGTTTCTCCGTGACTGCCAGCATTAGAGTGTTCTCGTTGATTTTCACTCCTGCCAGATATCCGGCGGCAATGCAACGGTTCTGCAAGGCGTCGATGTCTCCGTCGTATCTCAAGCAGAATTCATTGAAGAACGGCTTGTCGTAGGCAAGGGTGAAACGTCCTGTCTTCAACAGTTCGTCGCATAGATAATGTGCTCCAGCATACGACAGTTCGGCCGCCTCTTTCATGCCTTGCTTGCCCATCAGCGACATGTAAATCGTCACATATAGCGCCATAAGACTCTCGTTAGAGCATATATTAGAGGTGGCTTTTTGTCTTCTGATGTGTTGCTCACGTGCCTGTAGCGTGAGGACGAATGCCCGTTGTCCGCGGTTGTCCTGAGTCAGTCCTACGATACGTCCCGGCATCTTGCGTATAAGTTTCTCCTTGCAGCACATATAACCTACTGAAGGCCCTCCGAACGACATCGGGATGCCGAGGCTCTGACCGTCGCCGACAGCAATGTCTGCACCCCATTCGCCTGGAGTTTTCAGCACGGCGAGGTCGGCAGCCACGCTGTTCATTATCATCAGAGCCTTGCTCTCGTGGATGTCTTCGGCAAAGCCGGTATAGTCTTCAACGATTCCGTAGTAGTTGGGCGTCTGCAATATAACGCCGGCAACGCCACCTTCGGCGAGGCGGCGGCGCATGTCCTCGCGGTCGGTAGTGCCGTCTTTCTCGTCTATCATCTCGATGTCGAAGCCGTGATACTTGGCGTATGTCTCCACCACCTGCATCGTCTTGGGGTCAACGGTACGGCTGGCGAGCACCTTGGTGCATTTCTTTCCTGCGCTCATCGCCATGATGGCGGCCTCGGCCGTTGCTGTGGTGCCGTCGTACATCGAGGCGTTAGAGATGTCCATGCCCGTCAGTTCGGCCATCATCGACTGGTACTCGAAGATGTAGTGTAGCGTTCCTTGCGAGATTTCTGCCTGATATGGTGTGTAACTTGTGAGGAATTCCGAGCGCGAAATGATGTTGGGAATCACGGCGGGAGTGTAATGGTCGTAAACGCCAGCGCCTGCGAAGGAGGTCAACTGGTCGTTGAGCAAACCGAAACTCTCGAGCAGTTGGCGCAACTCTATCTCGCTCTTTGCCTCGGGAATGTCATAGTCGCCTTTGAAGCGTATGCTTTCGGGCACGTCAGCGTACAACTCTTCGAGAGAGTTGACACCTGCCACTCTGAGCATCTCCTTGACTTCTTCCTCTGTATGAGGGAAATACTTGAACATAGTTTTGTTGTTTAAGGTGTTCTGTTTTAAAGTCTTACGGCATTTGCCTTCAGGCTTTCTTTGTCATAAAAAACAAGCCTTAGCCCTGTTCTTCGCAGAACTTGGCATACTCGTCGGCACCCATCAGGTTGTCAAGTTCGGTGGTGTCGGTAATATCCACCTTGATAATCCAGTTGGCGTATGCGTCTTCGTTCAGCAGTTCGGGTTTGTCCTCGAGAGCCTCATTCACCTCAACGACAACGCCGCTGACGGGTGAGTTGAGGTCGCTGGCAGCCTTGACACTCTCCACAGCGCCAAACTCGTCGCCTGCCTCCACTTCGTCATCAACCTCAGGCATGTCAACATAAACCACGTTTCCAAGTGCATGCTGGGCATAGTCGGTAATGCCGATGATGCCGATGTTGCCTTCTACCTTCACATACTCATGACTCTCAGAATAGTAGAGTCCTTCAATTACTTTTGCCATAACGTAGCCCTTCTCTTATTCCGTTTTTTGCGGAGGACCAAACAAGGGCATGGGTCCGGTTGTTGTTATATTTGTATTTTTATTTCTTATAGTGTTTGTCATAGAATTTCTTCTTTACGACAACGCCAGGGAAGGTCTTTTTGCGTATTTGGATTGCCACCTCGGTTCCCAGTTTTGCGTGGGCGGCATCTACCAGAGCCATGCAGACGCTTTTGCCTGTGCTTATAGAGTTGTATCCTGTGGTCACCTCGCCTATCTTCTCGCCCTCGAAGAGCACGTCATATCCGTGTCTCGGGATGGCGCGGTCAGCCAGTTCGATGCCAACAACGCGTTTCTTCGGTCCTTCGGTCTTTTGTTTTAACAGTGCCTCTTTGCCGATGAACTCTGGCTTGTCGAACTTGCAGAACATGCTGAGTCCTGCCATTACGGGTGTTATCTCGTCGCTCAGTTCGTCGCCATAGAGCGGCAGTCCCACCTCGAAGCGCAGAGTGTCGCGGCAGCCAAGACCGCAAGGCAGGCATCGCTTGCTCTCCATCAGTTTGTCCCAAGCACGGCGGATGTAGTCATGAGAGCCGTAAATCTCGAATCCGTCTTCGCCTGTATATCCTGTGCGGCTTACGATAAGAGTCTCGCCCTCGGTGTCTATTGTCTTTACGGTGTAGAACACCAGTTCTTTGCATCCTAATCCGAGCACTTCCTCAACCACGCTCTCTGCCTCGGGTCCTTGCACTGCCAACTGTCCGTAGTAGTCGGAGCGGTGGCTCAACTCAATGTCGAAGCCCTCTGCCTGTTGCTGAATCCACGCCCAGTCTTTGTCGATGTTGGCGGCATTAATAACGAGGAAGAAGTCGTTCTCGCCCATTTTGTACACCAGCAGGTCGTCAACGGTGCCGCCATTCTCATAGCACATCATGCCGTAGTATATCTGTCCTACGGGCGCGTTGGTCACATCGTTGGTGAAGATGTGGTTGACATAGCGCTCAGCATCCTTTCCTTTGACGCTCACCTCGCCCATGTGCGACACGTCGAAAACGCCGCAATGCTGGCGCACGGCATTGTGCTCCTCGATGATAGAGGAATACTGGATTGGCATGTCGAAGCCTCCGAAAGGCGACATCAGCGCCCCCAGAGCCACGTGTTTGTCATAAAGACATGTTTTCTTATTTTCCATATTATATTTAGGTTAATGGTTTTCAAGCAACACTTCTGCTAAATGCTCTTTTCTCAGGTTCATTATTATGTCTCCGATGTTGCAGGGCAGGGCAGCGATGATGTCCTCCCGGCGGAGCCGTTTGCCGCGAAGCGACTTCCTTATTGTGTCAATGTCGCCCGTCAGGAAGAAGTCTCCTTTCAGGTCGATGTCTTTTATAATAGAATTCTTCACCTCCATCCGCGCCTCTATTGTTCCCACTCCTTCTATTCGGCGCTTGCGTGTAAGGGTGTATCGCGGGTTGTTTCCGTAGATGAACTCTTCTGTAAGGTACTCCTTTTCTATTTCTTCTATTTTCCTGATGGCCTCTTCGTCAAGCGTCAATGACGAGTCGCAGATGCTCTGGATGATAGTCTTCCTTATCTCGTCGAGACTCATCGTGGTGTAGTCTTTCAGCAGGGCTATGTGCTGGCGAACACTTTTCACTCCTTTGCTCAGCAGTTTCTCGTTGTCGGGAGTGATGCATGCGGTCATGTTGCGCATGTCGGTGTCGTAGAGCATAGTGCCGTGAACGATGCTGCGCCCTGGTATGTGATAGAACGCGTTGCCGCTCACTTTCCGCCCGTCAATCATGATGTCGTTCCTGCCGTTGGCCTCTGCCTTGATGCCTATTTGCCTAAGGGCCTCCACAACCATCATTATATACCGGTTGTAGGTGAGGCACACATAGTCGCTGCTGGTGACGAACGAGAGCATCATGTTGCTCTTGTCGGCATAGACGCACCCTCCGCCGCTCTTCCTGCGGTACATCTTCACCCCGTTTCGCCGGCAGTAGTTGATGTTCACCTCGTTTTCTATGAGTTGGTTTCTGCCGAATATCACCGACGGTTCCACCTGCCAGATGAAGAAAGCGTCGCTTACCTCAGTCTCACGCGCCACATATTCCTCCATAGCGAGGTAGAAACTCAGCCGACGCTCCTCGTCTCGAGGGAGTTTTATGTAAACCATCTGCTTTCAGGATAGTTGTTTTTCGTAATCATAGATTTCGCTTGCAAATATACGAAAAATATTTCTTATGCGCACTATAATTTATATGAAAAAAGTATAAGAAATAACTATCGCCTACAGAAAGCATGTCTTCAGGATTCCCAGAAGGCACTTCTGGCACTCTCACTTGTGCCTCCTGACCACCTCACTTGTATATATTTGACCACCTCAGGAATGCCTCCTGACCACCTCACTTATATATAACTGGCGCGCCACTAACCATTAACCAAAAAACGGGAACCAGTCTGCCGACCAGTTCCCGCATGGTTTCGTCCTAAACCATTAATGATTATTTGTTCTTCAGGACATCGCGAATCTCGGTGAGAAGTTTCTCCTCTGCAGATGGTTCTGGTGCAGCCTCTGGCTCTGGCTCCTTCTTTCTCGACAACTTGTTCATCGCCTTAATCATGAAGAAAATACAGAGAGCGATGATGAGGAAGTCGATGATGCTCTGGATGAAAGCGCCATAGGCGAACACGGCAACGCCCTTCTCTGTAGCCTCTGCCAAAGAAGCAACAGGAGTGTCGCTGAAGTTTACGAACATGTCGTTGAAGTTCACACCACCGGTGCAGAGACCTACGAGCGGCATGATGACGTGATCAACGAGAGATGTGACAATCTTTCCGAACGCACCGCCGATGATTACACCGACAGCCATGTCCATTACGTTGCCCTTCATGGCAAACTCTTTAAACTCTTTAATAAATCCCATAGTTTAAATTATTATGTTAATAAATGAGGTAAATCCTTTCCTTGTGTTTTGCTATCTTTAGTTTGCAATCTAAGTCAAGCCCACCTGATTTCTCTTAAACAATTTCCTTCTTAATCAATTTTTTAATTTTATTAATACAGAAATCTGATGCAAATTTAAAGAAAAAATTGTAACTTTGCATGCGAAATAAGAAAAAAGTTTCTTATGAGGGGCCTTTTTTTTGATTTCAGGTCACTAAAAGCCCTCTGAAACATATAAAAATAGGTATAGAGAAGTTTGATTTAAGGATTTTGTTTTAACCCTAATAAAATTTTAAAAGAAATGACAAAAGTAGCAATTAACGGTTTCGGCCGTATTGGTCGTCTCGCATTCCGTCAGATGTTCGAGGCTGAAGGTTATGAAGTAGTAGCAATCAACGACTTGACAAGTCCTAAGATGCTCGCTCACCTGCTGAAGTATGACACCGCTCAGGGTGGCTTCTGCGGCAAGATCGGTGAGAACAAGCACACTGTAGAGGCTGGCGAGGACTACATCGTAGTTGATGGCAAGAAGATCACTATCTATGCTAAGCCAAACGCTGCAGAACTGCCTTGGGGTGAACTCGACGTTGACGTAGTTCTCGAGTGCACAGGTTTCTACACATCTAAGGAGAAGGCTTCTGCTCACCTCACTGCTGGTGCTAAGAAGGTTGTTATCTCTGCTCCTGCTGGCAACGACCTGCCTACTATCGTTTACAACGTAAACCACAAGACTCTGACTCCTGCTGACACCGTTATCTCGGCTGCATCTTGCACAACTAACTGTCTGGCTCCTATGACAAAGGCGCTGAACGACTTCGCTCCTATCCAGAGCGGTATCATGACAACTGTTCACGCTTACACTGGCGACCAGATGATTCTCGACGGTCCTCAGCGCAAGGGTGATGTTCAGCGTGCTCGCGCAGGTGCTCAGAACATCGTTCCTAACTCAACAGGTGCTGCTAAGGCTATCGGTCTCGTAATTCCTGAACTGAACGGTAAACTCATCGGTGCTGCTCAGCGCGTTCCAACTCCAACAGGTTCTACCACTATCCTGCACGCTGTTGTTAAGGGTGAGGTAACTGTTGAGGACATCAACGCTGCTATGAAGGCTGCTGCCAACGAGTCATTCGGTTACACAGAGGAGAAACTCGTTTCTTCTGACATCATCGGTATGAAGTTCGGTTCTCTGTTCGACGCTAACCAGACAATGGTTTCTAAGATTGGCGACGGCAACTCTCTCGTACAGGTTGTTGCTTGGTACGACAATGAGAACTCTTACACTTCTCAGATGGTTCGCACTATCAAGTACCTCGCTGAACTGAAATAATCGCTAAAAACAGTTTAGTTAAAAATATTAGCCGTTCGATTATGTCGGACGGCTATTATTTTTTTGCAATTATACACTATTTGACTCCATCGCTAATGACTCCCCGCCCCTGTAGGGGAGGGGCAGGGGTGGGGTCAGCGTTATAGAGTCAAATAGTATATAATTGCCTTTTCTTTATTTGGGAACAATAACAGCCCTGTAAATGATACAATTACCTAAGGCAATATAGGCTATTTTGAAAAGTAAAATAGGCTATTTTACTGACCAATATAGGCTATATTGCTTTCGCAAACGATATGATATCTGACCCATGGGGAACGTTTCGTCGAACTAATGTTATATTACTTTTACTGAAGTTTCGCAAACTCAACTCCTTAACTCCTTCAACTTGCGAAAGTTGAGTTACTTTTATTATAACTATGTGATAGCGATAAGTTATCTATCTACAAACCTTAGTGTTGCTTCGTTGTCGTTCACCTCTAATGTGACTTCACTTCCGAGTATGAGGGGCAGATTCTTACGCACATGACCGCATGGCGCACCATACATTACTGGGATTCCGAGATGGTTGAGACGCTTTGTCAACACTTCTTGGGCAGTAGGGTCGCCAGGGTCTTGCTTTGTCCTGACAAATGCTCCAATCACGATTCCTCTCAGTTTGTCGAGTTTGCCGCTGAGTTTTAGGTTAGTGAGCATGCGGTCGATGGAATAAGAATACTCGTCGGTTTCCTCGATGAAGAGAATGGCATTATCCATATTAAGGTTGTAAGGGGTGCCTTGCTCGCTATATATAAGTGACAGGTTGCCGCCCACGAGTCGTCCGCGAGCCTTGCCCTTCACGCAGTTCTCGTTCGTCTCGATGGTTATGTTGTCAAACCCCTCATTAAAAAGAACAGAATGAAGAGCAGCACCGCTTTCTTCCTGATTTCCGAGTGTTGACATCATAGGACCGTGAATGCTCTCTATTCCGGCGTTGTTTAGTGCTATGTGTAATGCCGTAGCGTCGCTGAACCCAATAACCCACTTGGGATGGCGGCGCATCCTGCTAAAAAACAGACGGTCGAGCAGTTGCGATGCACCGTAGCCTCCACGAGCCATGAAGATGGCCTTTATGTTGGGAGAGTCCATCATGCGTTGCAGTTCCGATGCCCTTTCTTCCTCAGTGCCGCCATATCTTCCGTCGGCAGAATAGAGATTTGTTGCTCTGACTACTGTTAGTCCCCACGATTCAAGCACTCTGATGCCAGGCTCTATCTTGTCGGGATAGGCTCTGTTCGATGCGTTGCACACCGCCACCGTGTCACCAACATGCAGGTATGGCGGGCGAATGTGCTGCATTGGCCGCCAGTTGTGCTGGGCACTAATACTGATAGCGCAGCATAACAATATGCATGACAATACGTATTTTCCCATTTCCTATTTCTCGTATGTTATGCTTACTTTCTCGTATCCAAGTGCCTTGAAGATTTTAGTGAACTGAGCGGTACATGATGTTTCGGCGGTTTTGATGTTCGCAGGTGTCAGGCACCGTTCCTTCATCTGATTGTAAGCGCGGTTATATAAGTCGGCTCGGTCGTTGTCTGTCCATGTCCCGCTCTCATAGAACGACTTTGTGAGCCCCTCGTCGATGAAGTTGTTGTCGAGCAGTTCTATTCGAGGTATTCGTGCGAAGAGTGTGTCGTTTCTTGCAAATAGCCAGCCTGGTGTGGTCTTGTGCATGTTAACTCCCAGTCGCAACGTACCGTAATAGATGCGCACAAGTTCATCGTCAGTGAATATTCCCGGTCTAATGGTATCTATGAGTTCTTCGTCAGCAATGGCGAGAAACTCCCACTCGCCGATGTTCTGCATCGACTTTATCAGCGTCGGGGTGGGGTTGATAATCTGGTCGGTTGCTGTTTCTATGTGGTCGCGCTTCAGTCTTGCCACGAAGATGACAATGCTTATAGCCAAAGCAAGCACTATAAGCGACCATGTCAGGCAGGTGGCCTTGCCGAAAGTGAGTATCTTATTGTTCTTCTTGTTCATTTCCCTTCTATGTTTATCTTGATTATGCTGAGCACGTCTTTCGAGGTGAAATCCTTGCGGAATGTTATTGTGATGTTGCTTTCCTCATAACCCATTTGCTGGAGCATCGGAACTAGCATTCGCGTGGCGCTCTCCTGTGCCATCTTCACCACCCCCATCTTGGGAATGTCGTTGACGATAGCCTTGCGCCCTTGCAGCGAGTAGTCGGCAAGTTCCTTGTCGCTGAAGTTTGAGCGAAGAAGGGGCACGTGCTTCTTCACGTCATCATGATTGATGCGTGTGCTTGTGAGTTCCACCTGAGGGTCGGGTAGTATTATCTCTATTTTCTCGCCGTCACGTTTCACATTCTTCTCTGAAAACTCCGAGAAGTCGATGTATGCCTTTACCGTCGCGTCCATCGGGATTGCCACTTTGCGTGAACCCAATGGCAGAGGGATGTCGAAGTCCTGTTGCAGGATGCTGCCTTTTATCTTGAGGTCGTCGTCGTGCGTGATTATTTTGTGCACCTTTATCTCTGCGGTATATAGTTTGGCGCTCTTCTGCACCTGCATGATAAGTTTCGGAATAGAGTCCTGGGTTAACTGGTTATTATGTGACGGTTGTTCAGAATCGCTACATGACAATAGCGATATAAGAACTATAAAACAAGTAAGAATTCTGCTCATATAGTATTCTTTTAATGTGCTACAAAGTTAATAGAAAAAACTTGTCGAACGAAAATATGAATGGATAAATTTTGATTTTAAGCGGATTTTAGTTACTTTTGCATTAAATTTACCTGATATGAAGTATTTTGGAATCTCACTATTAGCCTCATTGTGCTTATTGTCAGCATGTAAGGAGGAGAAGAAGACAAACGATATTATCACCCAGAAACCTGTCATCGTGAAGAAACAGGGACCTCAGACGCTGGAGTCAACAGACAATTCCGATGCCGTGCAGTGGCTTGGAAAGACATATACCGTCGAGATTCATCGCAGGGCAGACAAGGAGATGCCTCTGACACGCGATGAGTCGGGTGCCGAGTATTATGACAACCGCATACAGGTCAAGGTGATTCGTCCTGACGGGACGGAGTTCTTCAATAGAGAATACACAAAACAATCTTTCAGCGATTATCTGAATGAATCGACGCTGAAGAACGGTGCTTTGCTGGCGGTGGTATTCAACGAAGTGAAGGACGACCACCTTGTACTTGCTGCAAGTGTAGGCTCGCCCGATGCTATGAGCGATGATTATGTGCCCTTCATCATTACTATTTCCCGCATGGGTGACGTGCATATAGAGAAGGACAATCATCCCGACGAGATTCCGGATGCAGAGCAAAACGAACAACAAGATACAGAAGACGAAGAAGACGGTGTTTAACGCCGTCTTCTTGTTTTATTATTAGTGTCTGAACAAAGTGATAATTACACCAGTCCCAGATGTTGTCATAATTTTCGTTATAACACTTTCTCAACTTTCGCATGTTAAGAAGTTCAGGAGTTTGGGAGTGTAGGAGTGCAGACAACACAATGAAGGTCGTCAGTCATCGATACATTTTAACACGTAAAACCGATGTCTGAACTCCAGCGGCTATAAGCCGCGAATACTTCTAAACTCCTTAAACATGTGAATGAAAGATAAACTGCACTAACTCCTCACCAGCACGTTGTAGTCTGAGTCGAATTCTCTTGGGTGAGTTCCAATGAAGATGGCGTTGAGCAGACAGTTGGCAAGCATTTCCTCTTGAGACAAGTCCACCTTGCCCTCCTTCTTTATGTCCATGCCTAAGAGCATGTCCCATGAGGTCTTGAAGTCCTTATCCTCGGCACCGAAATAACTTGCGTTGTGCTCCTGGTCTTCTATGATTTTATATCTGATGCTCCCCTTGCTTGGAGTGGGGCGCAATTCAGCCAGGATGTCATAGGCATTCTTGAATTCTTTCTTGTGACGCTTGGCGTTAGGGTACATTGTTATGACAGAAGGGTAAACCTCATCGAATTCATAACTTAAAAGCAATTCCTTAAGTTTCATATTATCATTGTTTTATGTTCTGTTTGTTAAAGAGACAATTATAAGTTGATGGTGAGTTCTACAGGACAATGGTCGGAACCATACACCTCATTGTGTATGCTTGCTCCTTCCAGTTTGTCGGCGAGTCTTTCAGACACTACAAAGTAGTCGATGCGCCATCCGGCATTCTTCTCACGTGCATGGAAACGGTAACTCCACCAAGAGTATGCTTCGGTCTTGTCAGGATAGAAATAGCGGAAAGTGTCCACGAACCCTTTCTGTAGCAGTTGTGAGAACTTCTCGCGCTCCTCATCAGTAAAGCCCGCGTTCTTTCGGTTGGTCTTCGGATTCTTGAGGTCTATCTCCTTATGCGCCACGTTCATGTCGCCACATACTATTACAGGCTTCTTCTCGTCAAGTCCTTTCAGGTAAGCCTGGAAGTCATCTTCCCATTTCATCCTGTAGTCGAGCCGTTTAAGGCCGTCTTGAGAGTTAGGCGTGTAAACAGTAACAAGGAAGAAGCTATCCATTTCGAGCGTGATAACTCTGCCCTCATGGTCGTGCTCGTCAATCCCTATGCCGTAACTTACGTTCAGCGGCTTCTGCCTTGTAAAAATGGCTGTGCCCGAATAGCCTTTCTTGTCAGCATAGTTCCAGTATGACTCGTAACCACTGAACATCAAGTCGAGTTGCCCCGCCTGCATCTTGGTTTCTTGAAGGCAGAAGAAGTCGGCGTCAAGAGCCTTGAACGACTCCTCAAACCCCTTGCCGGCACATGCCCTTAATCCGTTAACGTTCCATGAAATGAGTTTCATCATATTTTAATTTTACGGTTTCACAATTCTCTTTGTTAAGAAATACTTTGTCCCTTAGGTAAGTATCTGCAAAGATACACATTAAAATTGAGTGCGCAAAACTTTTGCAACAGAAATGTTAAACGATTGCTTGACTAGAAATATCCTCTTTCTTGTTTCTAATTGTGAAAAAAGTGTTATTTTTGCAGCGTAGATTTCATAATGAGAATTTAATTAATTAGTTTTGCACTCAAAAGTAGGACAATACCTCTGGGATAGATGAATATCGAAACACTCAACAGGTGGCAGAAGTCTTTGCAGACAAGATCAAGTCTTGCCATTATTGTTACGGCGGCGATTCTCATAGAACTTACCGTCGCAATACAATATTGGTATGCTCGGGAAGGCATCGAGGAGGAGGTGGTACGCCGTGCCAAGAGTGAATTGACGGTGGAAAGCCTTGAGATACAAAACGTGATGACTTCTGTGGAGGTGGGCGTGAAGAACCATGTATGGGTTATAGAGAGCATGCTCGAATATCCCGACTCGATGTACACCATAGAGTATCGTATTGTACACGAAAATGAGCAGATATGGGGATGTGGTATCGCTTTCATTCCCGACTATTATCCAAGCAAGGGAAAGTGGTTTGAACCATACACGTCGCTTAACTTAGGAGAAAAAATCGTTAAGACGCAGATAGGAGGACCCAACCACGACTATACCAAGCTGGAGTTCTATAAACACAGTTTGGAGGGAGACTCCGCTTTCTGGAGTGAACCTTACCTGGATCCCGATGGCGCACGAGGGATGGTTACAACATTTTCTATGCCTGTTCACGACAAGACAGGACGCGTTGTGGCCGTGGTAGGAGCCGATGTTGCGCTCGACTGGCTCTCGGATGTTGTAGATGCAAACAACGCATACGAGTCGTCTTACGAAATGATTATCTCTCGCAATGGATTGCTGATGGCAAGTCCCGTAGAGAGTCTGGTGATGCAACGGAATATTCACGACATAGAACTTGGAAAGGAAGACACTTCTCTGAGCAGGTTTAATGAACAGATGAAGTCGGGAAAACACGGTCAAACAATACTTACAGATGAGAACGGCGTGAAGAATTATGTCTTCTTTGCTCCGATAAAAGGCAATACAGGATGGTCAATGGCGGTGGTTTGTCCTGACAAGGAGATTTATTCATCATTGCGTAAGGTGGGATTATATCTTACTCTGTTGATGCTTGCAGGTCTTGCTCTTCTCACCTTGATAGTGGTGCGCACAATACATGGCTTCAAAAAACTCCAGCGGGCGAATGCCGACAAGGAGAGTATAGATAAAGAATTGCATATTGCAAATGCCATTCAGATGGGTATGCTGCCAAAGGTTCATTCGCATTATCCCGATAGCGACGATATTGAGGTCTATGGCTCTCTTGTGCCTGCAAAGGTGGTGGGAGGTGACCTGTACGACTTCTTCATACGAGATGAGAAACTGTTCTTCTGCATAGGTGACGTTAGCGGAAAGGGTGTGCCAGCATCACTTGTGATGTCGGTTACGCGAACCTTGTTCAGAACACTCTCTAACCACGAGACGTTGCCTGATCGTATTGTTGATCGTCTTAACGACACTATGGCAGAGATGAATGAGACCAACATGTTCGCCACTATTTTTGTTGGTGTGCTCCATATTCCTACAGGTAAGTTGCAGTATTGTAATGCAGGACATTGCCCGCCGTTATTGATTGGCAACGGAGTGTCAAAACTTAATGTCATTCCAAACATTCCTGTGGGCTTTATGGCAGGGAAAAAGTTTGTCTCTCAGGAGATAATGATAGAGCCGGAAACCACGATATTCCTATATACCGACGGACTAACAGAGGCAGAGAACTCATCTCATGCCCAGTTCGGCGTAAAGAGAGTGGTTAATGAGGCGGAGAGGATCATTGCTAACGGCAACATCAATCCTAGCGAACTCATCAAACAGATGTCGGATGCTATGCATGAGTTTGTTAGTGGAAACGAACAAAGCGACGACTTAACGATGCTTGCGGTTAAATACACCAAGCAGCAAGACACGAAAGAGTTGAGGCGTAATATTGTTTTGCCAAACGATGTTGAAACCATCACCAAACTTCATCCATTCATAGAAGAAATAGGGGAGAAACTTGAACTGAGTCCCTCTTTGACGATGAAGCTGAACCTCGCTGTTGAGGAGGCGGTAGTCAATGTGATGAACTACGCTTACCCTGAAGGCACTTACGGCGAAGTCGCTATTGATGCGATGGCAGACGACAAGCAGCTGCAAATAATACTGACAGACTGCGGAGTTGCATTCGACCCAACCGAGAGCAAGGAGGCAGACACCACGCTCTCTGCCGACGAAAGGCCTATCGGTGGATTAGGAATACATCTTGTAAGGCAAATAATGGACTCTGTCAGTTATGAGCGAACGAATGATAAGAACGTGCTCACGCTGGTAAAGTTGTTGTGAGATGATGTGTGTTTGGAGGCTTAACGTGTGAAATATATAACTAATGACAAATAAACGATGAAAACAACATTTAAAGTAGAAAACAACGAATATGTGATGTATTTAGAGGGACGACTCGATACTGCTGCCAGTTCGCAGGCGGAGAAAGAACTGCGTGTGCTTTACGACTGCGACGGACATGATATAGTGCTCGATTGTACCGATTTGGAATACATCTCTTCAAGTGGCTTGCGTCTTTTCCTTAACGTGCTGAAGAACGCTCACGCAAAAGGACGCTCCGTATTCATCAAAGGAGAGAATGACGATATACGGAGCGTATTAGAGATGACTGGTTTCAACAGTCTTTTCCAGTTCAGGTAAAAGGTTTCGCTATCTGCCGAGCCTTGCCTCAACAACGTTGACAACATAGTCGCCCAACTTCTCGCACTCGCTTACGAGGTCGGTGAACATGGTGCCTACGGAGTAATCGTACTCATGTTCGTTGATGGAGCGAATGTTGCCTTCTTTCAGTCGGTCGCGCATGTCATTGATTTCATTCTCTATGCGGAATGTCTCATTGATGTCTTGTTCCTCACGTCTGCCTTGCATCACGCGGTTCATCTGCGTAAGCGAGTTGTTGGTGAGGTTGATCATCTTGCGTAAATCGGCATACTGCTTCTCGGTGAAGTCTTTATTCGACTGTTTGCGGCGATTCATGGTTCTTGCGAGGTTGTAGCATGAGTCGCCGATAGACTCTATCTCGCTTATCTGCCGCATCATCTGGCGAATCTTCTGCTTTGTTTCGTCAGAAAGATGTGCGTCGCTCACTTGCTCGAGATAGCGGGCAATTTCAATCTCCATATTGTCAGATATCCCCTCGTATTTCTCTATACGAGCATAGAGTTTTGCAAACTTCTCGTTGTCTTTCTCCTCAAGCAAATCGGTAACCATTCCGAACATACGCTGAATGCGCGTTCCGAAGAGCGCAATCTCTTTCTGCGCCTGAAAAACAGCGATTTCTGGAGTCTTGATGATACCGCTTTGGATGTACATGAGGCGCTCCTCTTCTTCCTCTTCGTTTTGCTTAGACTTGATGACGTGGCAAACGAGTTTCTCTATTTGTGGTATGAACCATATGAGAATGCCGGTGTTTACCAGGTTAAAGCAGGTATGGAAAGCCGCAAGCACAAAACTTAATTTGGCAGAGTTGGCAAAGAACGCAGCCTCGCCAGCGGTCTCTTTTGTCAAAGTGACATCATATCCAACCAAGTTGCAAACAAAGTCAACAAACGGGCGGAACACGATGAGTATCCAGAACACTCCGAAGAGGTTGAAGAACATGTGTGCAAAGGCTGCTCTTCGTGCCTGGGTTCCAGCGGATAGCGCCACGATATTAGACGTCACTGTGGTACCGATGTTTTCTCCCATAACGAGCGCGATGCCTTGATATATGGGCAGGACACCGCTGGAGCAGAGAATCATGGTGATTGCCATTACTGCTGCCGATGACTGGACGCACATCGTGAGAACACCGCCGATAACGAGGAATAGGAGCGTGGTGAGGAAACTCTGCGGGTCGAACGACGAGAAGAATGCCAGTACCGACTCGTTCTCTCCGAGATTAAGGTCGATGCCTGTCTGTCGCAGTGTGCCCAAACCTAGGAACATGAAGGCGATACCGAAGAGGAAGTCGCCAACGACGCGATTCTTCTTGCGATATATGAGTATTATGGCGATGAAGAATGCCGGATAGACGAAGTTGGTGATGTTGAACGAGAATCCGGCAGACATTATCCATGCTGTCAGTGTGGTTCCGATGTTGGCTCCCATGATGACCGATATGGCTTGTGCCAGCGTGAGAAGTCCTGCCGAAACAAACGATACCGTCATCACCGTTGTTGCTGTTGACGACTGTACGGCGGCTGTCACTCCCACGCCAGTGAGCATTCCTGTGAAACGGTTTGTGGTCATAGCGCCGAGCACATGGCGCAACTGCGGACCTGCCATCTTCTGTAGTGCGTCACTCATGGTTTTCATACCGTACATCAGCAGCGCAAGCGATCCTAATAGTCTTAAAAACAATAAGAAGTAACTCTGTGAATTGTCCATATTAATTATAGCGTTAATGATTTCTCTGTTCTACAATAATTCGTTTCCTCCCATCATCGCCCATTCGTAGGTGTATTTCTCGTCGGCGTCATCGACATTTTCAACCTTCTTCAATCCTTGGGCCTGTGCCTTGATGTCGAGCAGGGCGCCAACAGACAGGCGTGCCTGCAGTTTGCGTATCATCGCTGCCACCGACTTGCTGTCGGCACCTCTGAGGTTCTGGGCGGTGAAAGGCATCTCAAGCCATATTATTTCGCGTTTGCTCACATCGAGCGCTCCGAAAACGAGTCCTTTAGAAAGGTTGCTCTCGCTGATGCGCACCATGTGCTGTACGGTCGAGGGGTCGTAGGCAACGCCAGTCTCTTCTGATATTTCCATTGGGAAGGCGGAGTTCATCCATCCCACCATAAGGTTGGGCGACAGTCCACCAACGGAATAGGCATTGCAAGTGAATGTGGCATATTCGGCACCTGCGGCTTCCAGTTCGGGCAACGACAGTTCGATGTATTCGGCTGTGCCCACCATCTCTGGTATGGAGCGAATGTCGCCTGAGTGTTTCGCACCCACGCATGTCAGCGAGTAGTACGCACATTCGGATATACTGCCGTCAGGCATTGATATTCGGCAACTAAGGTCCATGTCAAGAGGCTGTGCGTGCAATCCTTTTCCCCATTGCAGGAAGAGTCTCACAGCATCGCCCTCTACGTGGAATCGTGTGCCCATCAGGGCACATGATGTGTCTTGTATCGTTGCCGAGCGGTTGCCTACACTCACAGGTATGTCGTAAAGCGCAGGCTCTATGTATATTGTTTTTGCCTCTGTCTCTTGAGATGCGAAGCGCCTTGTCATAACCTTCTTTATTGTCTCGCTTATGGCATGCTGCATCTCTGCAAGTGTTGTTTCGTCGTACAGCGATAATAGTTTGTTTGGCTTAACAAGATGGGTCACTCCCGTCAAGGGGTGGGCTATGCGTTCCTCGTCAGGGTCGAAGTAGTTGATTGCGGCGTTGCTTAGTGATATGAGCAGACGGCTGGGTATCTTGTCTGTTATTTCGTCAAATGACGCAATCACTTTGTCGCTTCCAAACCGGAGCATTGTGGCGAAAAGGCAGCGGGCGAACATACCTGGTCGCTCCTTCAGCATGGCAAGTGTTTTCTCGCAGTTGTTCTCCTTTTGTGCCTTGTCCAGTTGACCTTGCCACGTTTGATAGTCGTGCTTATAGAACACGTCGAGAATCTCTGCAAGATGTGTGAAGCCTTTCTTGCGCGAATACTCGCCCAGTCGGAGGGCGCGAATCATTCGTACCCACATGCCGCGCTTGGGGTTCATGTCCTCTGCTGCCTGACGTGCCGACATCGGTAGGGCATTCATCCATTGTGCCGTGCGCAGACATGCCTTGCGGTCGTACTTCAGTTTCAGTTTCGCCGTCATCTCTATGGCGGCATCGGCACTTCTGTCGAGTGGTCCCCATATATGCGAGTACATCTTGCGGGCATGGGCAACAAGAGTCTTTGGCTCTATTATCTGCACATATCCTGTCTTCTCGTACCATAGGAAGCGCAAGATGTCGGTGGGCGACTTCAGCAACGTGGCGGCCTCTTCGTTGCGTCCTTTCTCCACAAGCGTCTTAACCACAAGCATGGCGGTCTCTTTCATCGCTATCTGCACGTCGTCGGGCAACGGCAGTTCTGCGATAAGTTTCTCTGTCGAATCTCTTTGTGTCGCATCGAGCGGAGTGGCTGATGCGAGCAGCGACGCGAGCACTTTCTTCATGTCGTCGAGAGTGAAGAGACGCAGTTCTTTCAACTTGTTGCCTTGTCCCTTATACACGAAGTTGGCTGTTCTGAACGGCTTGCCGCAGAAAGGACAACCGTTATAGCGCTCCAGCGGGAACGTGCCCTCGGGAATAAGATGTCCGCAGGGCAGGGTGGTGCCCTTGAATCCTGCTTCCTCTCGGAAGATGTTAGCGATGATGGTGACGAGATGGTCGGCAAGACTCTCGCCTGTGGGGATGTCCCATTGCTTTACGAGCGGAGCCCAATTGAGGTTCACGCCCATGATGTCGTTGAAGCACTCGGTGATTTCGGCAAGTCGGTCGGCACTCACTCTGTTCATGGCTCTAAGTAGAGTCTCGCTCAACGTAAAGCCATTCTCCTTTAGTCGGGCTACAAAGGCGAGTGTGGGCATCGATATGGTCGTGCTGTCACCATCGCCTTGCTCGACTTCAGGCACTTTCCCGATGTCGAGGAATAGTGCCTTGTAGCGTAATGCAACCCTGATGAGGTTATTTGTGCTCATATAGTATTATATAAAAAAGGTAATTGAGAAACTAAAAATGCACGAGACCGAAGCCCCATCAGAAGTGAAGTAAGTCTCTCTTGGACCTTGTTAATACTAATTGCCATATTCACTTTCATGTGTTAACGCCTTGCAAAGTTACATCTTTTTATTTGATTTACAATATAATGAGGCAATTTTTTCATGAAAACCTTTTCGTACATCAATATTATGTTACATCGTTGAAAGAAAGTGTTACAAAAGAAAATTGCCGATATGAGGATTATTCCTTACCTTTGCAACCATAATTTTAATAACATATACAATGAAAAAAACAATCTTTACTACCGTTCTTTTGTGCATTGCCACTTTGGCAATGGCGCAGACCAAGTCGTTAATCGTTGAAGAGGGAGGCACCGGCACATACAAAGCCATAATGAAAGAAGAGCCTTCGCTGAAGGCACACACCGTCTTCGTTCCGCAAGACCTGTCACCTTTCGGCAAGCGTAATCTGCTGCCCGTGCTCGTTTGGGGCAATGGTGCATGTACCGACTCGCCTTGGGAGCACTTCAAGTTCCTCAACGAGATAGCATCTCATGGCTATATCGTGGTGGCAACGGGCTACATCCCCATGAAGGAAGAGCCTTATCATGGACCAATGTCAACAACTCAGCAACAGATAGAGTCAATCGACTGGGTGATAGCGCAGAACGCTGACCCCGCATCGCCTTATTACCAGAAGATAGACGTTAAGAACATCTGTGCAGCAGGCATGTCGTGCGGCGGACTTCAGACGCTATACAACTGCGCCGACCCGCGCATCACCTCGCTCATGATATGCAACAGCGGTCTCTTCAAGGTGGAGAACGAGATGACTGCCGTGGGAGGTATGCCAATGCCTAAGAAGTCGAAACTCAACGAGATACACTGTCCTATCATCTATATCCTTGGCGGCAAGGAAGACATCGCGTATGAGAACGGTATGGACGATTTCCGTCTTATCAGTCATGTGCCCGCGTGCGCTACCAACTTCCCCGTTGGTCATGGCGGAACCTATCGCCAGCCTCACGGAGGAGAGTTCTCTGTCGTGGCACTCGCTTGGCTCGACTGGCAACTCAAGGGCGACAAGAAAGCCGCTAAGATGTTCAAGGGCAAGAAGTGCCTGCTTTCTAAGCGCGAGGGATGGACAATAGAGAAGAACAAGATGTTCGGCAAACTGAAATAAAAATAGTCAGTAACGTTTCTGGTCGTCCGCAGGCTCTTCCATTCATCTCTGGAGAGTCTGCGGACGATTTCTTTTATGGCAATCAGAAGACATTCCTGAGGACGTCAGGTATATATAAGTGATGTTGTCAGGAAGCACTCCTGAGGTTGTCAGGAAGCACAAGTGAGAGAGTGATTAGGGCCTAATCACTCGGTCAGGAAGCACAAGTGAGGATGCAAGTAGGCTTTACATGTCGTGTAACAAACATTCGCTTTGCAACAATAGTACAAGATATTGTCAATAAAGTATTTGTCGGACTTGCGGAAAATGCTTAATTTTGCAGCCGAAGAACATGTTTCTTCCGTTAATAGCATAATTCAATTTAATTATTACAATAAACTCAACCTTATGAAAAAAACTCTAACGCTGATAATTACTATGCTTATCGCATGCACGGCAATGGCGAAATCGCAATTCGTAACCGTAAAGAACGGGCACTTCGAGCGCGACGGGAAACCATATTATTATGTAGGAACAAACTTCTGGTATGGTGCAATTCTCGGAAGTGAAGGGCAGGGCGGCGACCGCCAGCGACTGCTTCACGAACTGGACCAACTGAAAGCAATGGGCATTGATAACCTGCGCATACTCGTGGGAAGTGACGGCGAACGCGGTGTTACGACAAAGGTGGAGCCCACGCTGCAAGTGGCGCCTGGTGTTTATAACGATACCATACTGGCTGGGCTCGACTATCTGCTCATGGAGATGGGCAAGCGCAAGATGGTGGCTGTGCTCTATCTGAACAACTCTTGGGAATGGAGCGGTGGCTACGGATTCTATCTGGAGCACGCTGGCGAGGGCAAGGCGCCACGCCCCAACGAAGAAGGATATACTAAGTTCATGAACTTCGTCAGCAAATATGCCTCTTGCGAGAAGGCTCATCAGTTGTTCTATCAGTATGTGCGCGACATCATAGGTCGCACAAACCGATATACTGGCAAGAAATACACAGAAGACCCTGCCATCATGTCGTGGCAGATAGGCAACGAGCCGCGTGCCTTCAGCGAGGAGGCAAAGCAGCCTTTCGCCAAGTGGCTGGCAGAGGCGTCGGCATTGATTCGCTCTCTCGACAAGAACCACCTTATCTCCATCGGTTCCGAGGGCAGTTGGGGATGCGAGAACGACATGAGCCTTTATGAGCAGATATGCTCTGACAAGAACATCGACTACATGAACATTCACCTGTGGCCTTACAACTGGGGATGGGCTCACGAGCGCACGCTGAAGAAAGACCTTCAGAAGAGTTGCGACAACACTAAGGCTTACATCGACGAGCACCTTGTGCTTGCAGGCAAACTGAATAAGCCTGTTGTTATGGAGGAGTTCGGTTTCCCGCGCGACGGCTTCTCGTTCTCACAAGAGAGCACCACCAATGTTCGCGATGCTTACTACCGCTTTGTCTTCGGTCTTGTGGCAGAGAACGCTCTCTCGGGTGGTCACTTCGCAGGATGCAACTTCTGGGGATGGGGCGGCGATGCCAATCCTCAGCACCAGCAGTGGCAGGTGGGTGACGACTATACAGGCGACCCAGCACAGGAGGCACAGGGCTTGAACTCTGTCTTCTCTACCGACCTGAGCACTATAGCAGTCATTCGTGAGCAGGTGGCAAGAATAGGTAGTGCGGGCCGGAAATAAACAGGAAATAATTCAGAATGCTGACATTTTAACACAAATGTCAAAATAATACCAACAAAAGTCAATAAAAGATAGTCTTTTTGTTGACTTTTTTGCTAACTTTGCACCCGTAGATTACTGCTATATAACATCGCTAATAACAATGTAACCATATTAATTAACAATTAAAACTTAACAATTATGAAGAAAATCTTTACTCTTATCGCTGCCGCTTTGATGGCTGTTTGTGCTAATGCTGGTGAAGTTGAACTTTGGTCGGGTTCAAAGACGGTAAACGGGTGGGATAATGCACCTGTCTTTCTTAGTGACGCTGGCACAGAACTTAAAAATGCAGGTGCCCTTCCTGGCGACTATGTTCGTTTCTATGCCACGGCAGAAAGCCCAGATTGGCAAATACAAGTAGTTGAAGGCCACTGGGGACCTGTGTATGCAGTTTATGCTGCTACAGAATTGACGAATGAAGATGGTTCCCCTGTAAACAATGTTGTTGTTGACCTTAATACTGTTGGATATATCGAAATTGAACTTACCGAGGAGATCTTAGAGGCAGCATACACACAAAAATATTGGGGTGGTGTGTTCTTACTCAATGGCGACGGTAATGTTAATGTTACTAAGGTAACTTTGAATACTGCATTGGATTGGAATGCAGAGCCCGTTAATATTGAGTTTAATGAAGAAGGATTTATCCCTGCTTCTGCTTTTGAAGGGTATAACGATTATGCTAAAGTTCAGTTTACTTATAACGTAGCAGGATCGCTGTCGTCTTACCAAAATTGGGGTATCGGGGCTGTTCAAAGTTCTGACGGAAATACGAATGTCGTTAACCTGCCCGCTTCAAGCCTCGGCGATATTACTGTTGGCTGTTTCAAAAAAGACCTGCAACCAGCTTTTGATGCTACACCAGAAGGTCTCTTGTTTAATGTTTGGGGTTTTGGTGATGGCGTTTGTGTCGGTTCTCGCGTAAAGGTCGAGGTGTTTGATGTTGTTTCTACAGGAATCAATTCAGTTCGCACTGAGGTAGAGAACGAGAACGCTCCTATCTACAACCTCGCTGGCCAGAGAGTTGACAAGTCTTTCAAGGGCGTTGTTATCCAGAACGGCAAGAAGTTCATCCAGAAGTAATCTGAGGACTACACATTATTTATAATATAGGGGCATGCTTCACGGCATGCCCTTATTATTTAGCAATGTTGTCTATTTATATTGTAGGGAAACCAAAATAGGCTATATTAGCAAGTAAAATAGGCTATATTGGTGAGTAAAATAGGCTATTTTACTTTTCTGCTGGCATCATATACCATTGTGATTGATATTCATATTAATGCTCTTTTGCGGTCTGAATTATGAATAATTAACAAATGTAATTGCAAAAGTGTTAGTTTAAGACAATAAAGTATTATGGATTTGAGGTAATTTGTTATAACTTTGCAAGCAGTAAATCATACTACAATCTACCTCATAAATGAAGAACGTTTTATTCTTGTTTCTGTACCTCTTTGCAGCACTCACAGCAAGTGCGCAGATAAGGGGAAACTGTATTGAAGTCACGGTGACGCCCGACCATAAGGACTGGACCTACAAGGTGGGCGAGAAAGTGACATTTAAGGTTTGTGTGCTCCGTTCGGGTACTTTGTTAGACAATGCTGTCATTGACTATGAGGCTGGTCCTGAGATGTACCCAGAAGTAAAGAAAACAGGCGTGACACTTAAAGATGGCACAATGACATGGACGGGCACTATGAAGCAATCAGGTTTCTATCGTCTGCAAGTGACGGCACATGTGGGAGGCAAGGATTACAAAGGCGCGTGCGGAGCGGCTTTCTCTCCGGAGCAACTGCAACCGTCAACGGTGATGCCGAAAGACTTTGAGGAGTTCTGGCAGAATGCGATAAGCGAGGCACGCAAGACGGACCTCAATCCCACCAAACGACTGTTGCCCGAGCGATGCACCAAGGACGTGAATGTATATGAAGTGTCGTTCCAGAACATTCTGCCCAACTATCGCACGTATGGCATCCTCTGTGTTCCTGTGAAGGAAGGTAAGTATCCTGCTTTGTTAAGGGTGCCAGGTGCCGGCGTACGCCCGTATGGAGGTGATGTCTATACAGCATCGCAAGGGGCTGTGACGTTGGAAATAGGTATTCATGGAATACCTGTTACTATGGAGCAGAAAGTCTATGACGATGTGTATAGCGGGGCATTGTCGGGATATTGGGAATTCAATATGGACAACCGCGACAAGCACTATTACAAGCGTGTGGTGATTGGCTGCATCCGTGCACTCGACTATATAGAGCAATTCACCCCATGGAATGGTAAAGAACTGGGTGTGTCTGGCTCAAGTCAGGGAGGTCTCCTCACACTTGCAACAGCAGGACTTGACAAACGCATAACATATTATGCGCCAGTGCATGCAGCCCTTTGCGACCACACAAACTCCCTGAAGGGCATAGCATGTGGATGGCCACATTATTTCTATTGGAATAAGGGAAAGGGAATGGAGAAGCAAATAGAGGTTTCTCGTTATTACGACGGCGTGAACTTCGCACGACTCATTACCGATAAGCAGAAGGGATGGTTCTCGTTCGGGTATAACGACGACGTGGTGCCCCCAACAACGGCATGGGCAACTTACAACACTGTGAAAGGACCGAAGGAGATTTCGCCATATCAGGCCACATGGCACTTCTGGCACCAGGAGCAGTGGGACGAATGGGAAGACTGGATGTTGAAACAAATGAATATAAAATAACAATCTAAATATGAAAAAATTACTAATGACTGCAATGGTGGCGGCAACTATAGTTGCATGCACAGCAAAACAAAATGTGGCAGAGCAGACAGGTGCCCAGCAACTGGCTGAACGTCTTGATTCTATTCAAAAGAAAGGTGTCATGTTCGGACATCAAGACGATCCGTTCTATGGCGTTACATGGGAGTATCAAAACGACAGCAGCGACGTGAAGAACGTATGCGGCGACTATCCTGCCGTGATGGGCTTTGAACTTGGCGGCATAGAGATGGGCGATGCAAAGAGTCTCGACAGCGTGCCTTTCACAAAAATCACACAGGAGATAATCAATCACTATAACCGTGGCGGCATCATCACTATCAGTTGGCACCCACGCAACCCCGTGACAACCATTGACGGCGGCGGTCCTGCAGGACAGAAGTTCCCCGAAGGAACAGCATGGGACGTTACCGACTCTACAGTCGTTAAAAAGATTCTCCCTGGCGGGGCATTCCATGAGAAATTTGAGACATGGATGCAGCGTTTGTCTGATTTCCTTGCCACTCTGAAAACTGCCGACGGGAAGAAGATACCAGTGATATTCCGTCCTTGGCACGAGAACTCCGGCTCATGGTTCTGGTGGGGAGAGGCTCTCTGCTCAGTTGAAGAGTACAAAGCATTGTGGAATATGCTGCAAGACAAACTCAATGCCGACGGTTTCGACAACCTTCTGTGGGCATACTCGCCAGGAATGCAGGACAACCTGACAGCAGAACGCCTGATGGTGCGTTATCCCGGTGACGACCGCGTTCAGATGATAGGACTTGACGGCTACCAGTGGAAGCCTGAAGAGAAAGACCAGTTCATAGAGCGTGGCAAGCAGAACCTTGCCGTTCTTTGTGAGGTTGCTAAAGAGCATAAACTTATTCCTGCACTTACCGAGTGCGGCATGAAGAATCTGACAGAGCCAACATGGTGGACATCTACCTTGCTTCCAACAGTAAAGGGTTTCCCCATCTGTTACATGCTTGTGTGGCGTAACTATAAAGAAGAGTTCTTCGGACCTTATCCTTCACATCCCACGGCACCTTACTTCAAGGATTTCTATGCAGATGACACGACATTATTCCTGAACGACATTAAATAAGCATTATTATATCATGACAGACTTTGCAAAGAGGGCTGAGGCATTGCGCGCTCGCCATGAGGAACTGCTCACACAGAAGAATGAACCAATGGAGTGGGGCAATGGTATTTACACAAAATACAAGAACCCTATCATAACAGCAGAACACACGCCGCTGGAGTGGCGTTACGATTTCAACGAGAAAGACAACCCGTACCTGATGCAGCGCATCATGATGAATGCAACGCTGAACTCGGGTGCAATAAAGTGGAACGGCAAGTATCTTCTTGTTGTACGTGTGGAGGGTGCAGACCGTAAGAGTTTCTTCGCTGTGGCCGAAAGCCCCAACGGAATAGACAACTTCCGCTTCTGGGAAGAACCGATAACTATGCCGGAGGACATCATTCCTGCAACGAATATCTATGACATGCGCATCACGGCACATGAGGATGGATGGATTTATGGAATCTTCTGCGCCGAGCGCCATGACGACTCGATGCCTGGTGACCTTAGTGCGGCAACAGCAACAGCGGCTATAGCACGCACAAAAGACCTGAAGACATGGGAGCGTCTGCCCGACCTGAAGACAAAGAGTCAGCAGCGCAACGTTGTTCTACACCCAGAGTTTGTTGACGGCAAGTATGCCCTTTACACACGTCCTCAGGATGGTTTCATCGATACCGGCAGCGGTGGCGGCATCGGCTGGGCACTCGTTGATGACATTACCAATGCTGAGGTAAAGGAAGAGAAGATAATCAATGCCCGTCACTATCACACCATTATGGAGGTGAAGAACGGCGAGGGTCCTCACCCGATAAAGACACCTAAGGGATGGCTGCATCTTGCTCATGGCGTGCGTGGATGTGCCAGCGGTCTCCGCTATGTATTATATATGTATATGACAGCACTCGACGACCCCACACGTGTGATTGCCCAGCCGGGAGGTTATTTCCTTGTTCCTGAGGGATGGGAGTACATCGGTGATGTGATGAATGTGGTGTTTGCCAATGGTTGGATAGCAGACGAGGATGGCAAGGTGTTCATATATTATGCTTCGTCAGACACTCGCATGCATGTAGCCACATCAACAATCGACCAGTTGATTGACTACTGTATGAACACACCTCAGGACGGTCTTGCCACAGGTGCTTCAGTAGAAACAATCAAGGCACTTGTAAGAAAAAACAAGAACATAAAGTAACAAATAATTAATATCATATTAACACAAAACATTTTTTTTATTTATGGCAAGTTTAAAAGAAAAAATTGGATATGCGCTTGGTGACGCTGCGGCTGGTGGTATTACATGGAAAATAATGTCCATTGCCTTCCCTCTGTTCTTTACCAGCGTGTTTGGTCTTACTGTTGCAGATACTGCTGCATTGATGCTCATTGCCCGTATGTTTGACGTGGTTACCGACCCGCTCATGGGCGCCTTGGCAGACAGAACACGGTCGAAATTTGGTACATACAGGCCTTGGCTTATTTTCGGAGCCATCCCCTTCGGACTGATATTCGCCCTTCTGCTTTATACGCCAGACTTCGGTCCTGTGGGCAAGCGCATCTGGGCATATACCTTCTATCTGGTGATGATGGCCATGTACACGGCAGTTAATGTGCCTTACGGCTCGTTGCTTGGTGTAATGACCGACGATGACAACGAGAAGAACCAGTTTTCTTCGTTCCGCATGGTGGGCGCTTATGCGATGGGATTCATCACACTCTTCGCCTTCCCGTACGTTCAGAAAATTGTGGGTGGCAGCGAACAGCACCAGTACGCGGTTATTGGTATTGTGTTTGGCGCCATTGCCGCTCTTGGCACGCTGGCCTGTGGCTTGCTCACCAAGGAGCGTCTGAAACCAGTCAGAGCAGAGAAATTCTCTTTCAAACCGTTTAAAGACCTGTTTAAGAACAAGCCTTGGATTTACCTTACGCTGATAGGTATATGTACCAACTTCTTTAATGGATTCCGCTATGCGGCTGCCGGCTACATGTTCGATTATGTGCTGGGTAAGGAAATCACCATCAGCAGCCTTATCATCAACTACACCGTGTTTATGACCTTTGGTGAGGTGACGTGTATGATTTTCGGCGGACTGTCTCCAAAGTTCACCCAATGGGTAGGCTCTAAGCGTAAGGCATTTATTTGGGCTGCTTTGATATGCGTGTTCTTCTCCGTATTGTTCTTCTTCATTCCCAGAGACCCGTCATACATTTGGGTTCTCATCGCCATCGTGGTGCTCACCTCTGTGGGTATTGGTCTCTATTCTCCGCTGCTTTGGTCGATGTATGCCGATGTTGCCGACTATGCCACAGAGAAGAACGGCACCTCTTCGACAGGTCTTATCTTCTCGTCGGGTACGATGGCTCAGAAGTTCGGCACCGCCATCTCTGGTTCGCTTGTAGTACTGCTTATGGGTATTGCAGGCTTCAGTTCTGGCACAATGTCTGTTAATGACAAGATTGTGCCTGAAGAAGGTGCGGTGAACGTGACCTATGTTGACCAAAAGGAACAAAAGCAGTCTATGATTTCCATTAAGGGCGACGAGGCTGCTAAGTTCATGGAGTGGTCAACTCTTTCCAACGACGAAATCATTTCCAACGCTGATGGCAAGGTGGAGGTGAATGCTGACGGTCTGAACAAACTGAGAAACCGCATCGCCTCATTGTCTGGCGAAACACAACTGACAACAGTAGAAATGGACAAGAGCGGCAACAACACGGTGATAACGATAGAGAAAATGGACTCGGTTAGAACAATGGTATGGCTGCTGTTCTCCATCTTCCCTGCTATCTTTGCTTTGCTCATAGTATTCCTGACCAAACTCTATCCTATAAAGAAGTAAGCAATGAACGAGGCAATAAGAACCTTAAAGGCCGAGGTGCTCGATGTTCTCGAGAACAATATCCTCAGTTTCTGGCTTGACAACATGGTTGATAATGACAATGGCGGCTTCTATGGTCAGATGACTGGTGACGGAATACTCAAGCCAATGGCCGACAAGGGCGGCATCCTTAACGCCCGCATACTGTGGTCGTTCTCTGCTGCCTATCGTGTGTTGTCAAAGAAACCCCATGCGTCTGAAAAGGCACAGAAGTATCTTGAGGCTGCCACACGCGCCAAGGACTATATACTTGAGAACTTCATCGACAAGGAGTTTGGCGGCACCTACTGGAGTCTTGACTACAAAGGCAATCCCAAGGACACCAAGAAGCAGTTCTATGCCATCGGTTTCATGATATATGGGTTGACTGAATATGCTCGTGCTACAGGCGACCGCGAGGCGTTAGAGTATGCTTTGCAACTTTTCGATTGTATCGAAGAACATTCGCTTGACACGAAGTATAACGGCTACATTGAGGCTTGCACCCGCGAATGGGGAGAGATAGCAGACATGCGCCTCTCGGAACTTGATGCCAACTTCCCCAAGTCGCAGAACACACACTTGCATATCATAGAGCCTTACACCAATCTCTATAGATGCCTGAAGGAGATGCAGGAGTCGGAGTCGTGCAACTATGTGCCGGCAATAGGCTCGGTGCTTCCTATAGGTACGGTTGTCGATAATGAGATTGTGCTCAGAGTGGAGTCGGCTCTTCGCAATCTTATCAACATCTTCACCGATAAGATACTCAATCCTGAGACCCATCATCTCGACCTTTTCTTCGATATGGATTGGACACGTGAGGCAGGAGCCCTTGAGAGTTACGGACACGACATAGAGTGCTCGTGGTTGATGCACGAAGCCGCTTTTGTTCTCGGCGACGAGGCTGTGCTCAAGAAGGTGGAGCCTATAGTTCAACTTGTGGCAAAGGCTTCTGAGAAAGGACTCAATGCCGATGGCTCAATGGTGCATGAGGCAAATCTCGACACTGGTTATGTTGACACCGACCGTCACTGGTGGGTCCAGGCAGAGAACGTTGTGGGATGGATAAACATCTATCAGTACTTTGGTGGCGAGTCGGCTCTTCAGAAAGCACTTAGCGGATGGCAATACATCAAGGACAATCTCATCGACCGTGAAGGTGGCGAGTGGTTCTGGAGCCGCGACCCTGAGCGCAACATCAACCGCAAGGATGACAAGGCAGGCTTCTGGAAATGTCCTTATCACAACAGCCGCATGTGCCTTGAGATTATCGAACGCGAAATTTGTTGAGCGTTGAGCGTTGAGTGTTGAGTGTTGAAGGTTGAGCGTTGAGCGATGTTAGTTTTCTGTGTTAGTTAATCTAATGTCGTTCAACGCTCAACTCTCAACCTTTAACTCCCAACCATCTTCGCTCAACGCTCAACCCTCAACGCTCAACCTTCAACCCTCAACTTAAAAAAGTTGCTTTTTGTTTTGTTATCCCGTTTTTTTCGTATAACTTTGCCGATTGTTTCAAGTTGTAGGGGCGAACCCTTGTGTTAGCCCGTAAATTATAGATATAAGATAACGTGACACAGAAGGAAGATATTCAGAATGCCGTAAATGTGATGCGGCAGGGTGGTGTGATTCTTTATCCCACCGACACCGTTTGGGGCATTGGTTGCGATGCGACAAACGAGGAGGCCGTAGCAAAGGTGTTCAAGATGAAGCAACGCGACGATTCTAAAGCACTGATTTGCCTTGTTGATTCGGATGTCCGCCTTGAGCGATATGTCAGGAATGTGCCAGAGGTTGCTTGGCAGGTGATGGAGTTTGCCACAAAACCCACAACGGTGATTCTTGACAATGCGGTCAATCTTGCGCCCAACCTTATTGCAGAAGACGGAAGCATCGCTATGCGTATCACGCGCGAGGAGTTCTCAAAGGAGTTGTGCTACCGTTTTCAGAAACCTATTGTTTCGACGAGTGTCAACATCAGCGGAATGCCTCCAGCACAGAACTTTGTTGACATTGTGCCCGAACTAATCGAGGCTGCCGATTATGTGTGTTTCTCGCGCCGACAGGAGCATAAGCCACACACACCATCGTGCATCATAAAGATAAAAGAAGACGGAGAGATTACTTTTATAAGAAAGTGACATGTCAGTAATGAAGAACATCATAGCATGGCGCGAGCGGCACGTCAGCGACCGCCAACTCACACTCCTACTCAGTTTCGTGGTGGGAGTGCTTGCTGCCGTAGCGGGTTATGTTCTTCACTGGATTATCTCCGAGATACAACTCTTGCTCACCGCAGGTTTTGATATCACGTCGTTCAACTGGCTCTATCTGGTGCTCCCCGTCGTGGGCATCTATCTCACGTCTCTTTTCGTGAGATATATCGTTCGGGATGATATAGGGCACGGAATAACGAGAATACTATATGCCATCAGCCGCAAACGGAGCCGCATAAAGGGGCATAACTGCTGGAGTTCGGTGGTGGCGTCGGCCATAACTATCGGTTTCGGTGGTAGTGTGGGAGCCGAGGCGCCTATCGTTCTTACTGGTTCTGCCATCGGAAGCAACCTGGGCAAGTTGTTCCACATGGACAACAAGACGATGATGCTGCTCGTCGGTTGTGGCGCATCTGCAGCCATAGCGGGCGTGTTCAAGGCACCTATAGCAGGTCTTGTGTTCACCCTTGAGGTTCTTATGGTCGACCTTACTATGGCTTCACTTCTGCCCATTCTCATCTCGAGTGTAACGGCCACATGCTTCACATATATCTTTGTAGGCTCGTCGTCGCTATTCTCTTTCCAACTCGATAACGACTGGCTGCTGGAGCGAGTGCCAGCAACTATACTGCTTGGTGTATGTTGCGGACTTCTCAGTCTTTGGTTTATACGTGCCTCAAGCACCTTCGAGTGGGTGTTCGAGCGTTTGGGCAAAAACCACTGGGCGAAACTTGCGCTTGGCGGAGTGGTGCTTTCGTCGCTTATTTTCCTTTTTCCTTCGCTCTTCGGTGAAGGCTACGACAGCATCAGCATACTGCTCAACGGCAAGACAGAAGCCGACTGGGAGACGATAATGAACAACTCGCTGTTCTACGGGCACAGCGACCTCCTTATATTATATGTAGGACTTGTGGTGTTCTCGAAGGTGTTTGCCACTACGGCCACAAATGGCGGCGGCGGTTGCGGCGGTACGTTTGCGCCCTCGTTGTTTGTCGGTGCCTTTGGCGGTTTCTTCTTCTCCCGCCTTTGGAACATGTATCAGATAGGCGTTTATGTGCCCGAAAAGAACTTCTCTCTTCTCGGAATGGCAGGCGTGATGGCTGGTGTGATGCACGCACCTCTGACAGGCATCTTCCTCATTGCCGAACTTACGGGCGGCTATCGGTTGTTTGTGCCGCTGATAATAGTGTGCATCTGCTCTTATCTCACCATCATCATCTTTGAGCCGCACAGCATCTACGGAATGCGACTTGCCCGTCAGGGACAACTAATCACCCACCACACCGACCGCGCCGTGCTCACTCTGATGAGTCTTGACAGCGTCATTGAGCGTGACGTGACACCTGTTTCGCCCGATATGGAACTTGGAAAACTAATCCACTTTATAAGCCGCAGCCGTATCAACATCATCCCTGTTGTAGATGATGCTGGGCAGTTGCTGGGCGAGATTGACGTTACTAAACTTCGCCACATCGTGTTCCGTACCGAACTCTACACACATTTCCGAGTGTCACAACTGATGACTCAACCGCATGCTGTGCTTGGTGACAACGATCCGATGGACGAAGTGATGGAGAAGTTCGATTCTACCGATGCCTCGATGCTTCCCGTTATCGATTCCGTAGGGCATCTTAAGGGTTATGTGGCACGTGCCCATCTCTACAACCAGTATCGTCAGATGGTGGCAGACATGTCTGCCGAGTAACTCACTTGTGTCTCCTGACACTCTCACTTGTATCTCCTGACATCCTCACTTGTATCTCCTGACATCCTCACTTGTATCTCCTGACATCCTCACCTGTATCTCCTGACCACCTCAGGAGTGTCTCCTGACATAGAAATATATAAAAACTGGACGTAAGAAAGCGTCATTTTATTTCCTTTAAAATTGTTTTTGTCAATCGTTTGCACAACTTTTTAAGTTAAAATATGATAATTTTTACGGTTGTGTGGGCACACGGAACAAAATGCAAAAAAATAAAAAGAAAATTATTTGGATTGTTAATAAAAATGGAGTAACTTTGCAACCGTTATCCTGAAAACAATCTTTTTACCTTAAAAAAACTAATACCTATTGGAGATATGGAGCGATCAGCTGTGAAGCCTGTCGCTTTTTTTTTTGCCCTTTTGTTAAGTGTCTTCGCTTAACAGTTAATCAATGCCTATCTTAGGCAATTATATACTATTTGACCCTATAAATGAAATACTGTTTCTAAAGATGCCTTACGCAATGTTCCCCTCGCCCCTTGGAGAGGGGATAGGGGTGAGGCCTTGGGGATAGGGGTGGGGTCAGTAATATAAAGTAAGAATATAGAGGGACATGGAAGATATTGTGTGCGGTCAAAAACGCTGACCCCACCCCTGCCCCTCCCCTACAGGGGCGGGGAGTCAATAGTAAAGGGGAAAATAGTATATAATTACCTTATCTTAAAGCATACGTCTATCATTCCCCAAGCATATCTTTGAGGACTCGAAAGAATATCTATCGGGGTGCGAAAGGGCATCAATGGGAGTGCAAGAGGTATATCCTTCGGGGTGCGAAAGGGCATCAATGGGAGTGCGAAAGGTATATCCTTTGGGATGCGAAAGGCATCAATGGGAATGCGGAAGGTTATTCCTGAGTTTCCTTGAGTTCCTCTTCCAGTCCCTTAATCATGTTTTTCAGTTGCGCTATTCTTGCCGTAGCGTTGTTCGGGTGCTTCTCGTAGTAGGAGAGGGCAGAGGTGAAATACTCTAATGCCAGAGGCTTGTTGCCGTTGAACATATTGCAAAAGGCGATGCGATAGAGCGCGTCTGCCTTCTCGTTATCGTAGCAAACGTTCAGGTGCTGCTCGTAATAGGGTATCGCTTCGGCATATTTCTCGCGGATGAAGTAACTCTCTGCGCATGTGTAGTAATAGACGCTGCGCTCGTGCGGGGCAAGACCCTCGAGTTGGGGTATCGCCTCGCTGAGCAGTTTGCATGCCTCCTCGTAGTTCCACTCATAATAATGGCACACCCCCATGTAGGCGTGAAAGCGGGGATTCAGGTTGTACTGCTTGTCGAGACGACTGAATATAAGCAGCGCCTCGTGATATTTTCCCGATGAGAAATAGTCGAGAGCCATGCCCAGTTGTTCTGATGCCTCGCTCTTCTGGCGCTGGCGAGGCTGGGCATTCGCTACTAATGCGAACACCGTCAGGAGCAACACTATGAGCAGCGGGCGTTTCATTTGACGTAGAAATCAATAAGGTCGTTTATTGCCTTCTGGCATACTGGGCAGAACGTGGGGTTCTCGTTGGTGCGCATACGGCAGTCCTGCATCGGGCGGTAAACACCGTTGAGGCTATAGCCTGCACCCTCGTAAACTCCTACAGCATCTGCATACTTCTTGTCTTCAGGTGTCGGTATAGGTGTCTTCTTGCCAATCATCTGCTCCCACTTGCCGTGAAAGTCCTTCAGCGTGGTGATGTTGGGCTCCCAGGGTTCTATGTCTGCGGGATACATCGGTATCGGCTCGTTCTCGTAAGCATACTCGTCGGCAAGGCCTGCGAAACTATGTCCGAACTCATGTACCACAACGGGCAATGTCTTTGCATGATGCGCGGCAGAGAGGTTGTATGAGTTCAATATGCCGCCACCGCCATACACCTCGGTGTTCACAAGCACTATGATGTGCTCGTAGGGCAATCCCGCCAGCACGTCGTGGAGTTTCTTCAGATGCAGAGTTGTGAGATAGCGGTTGTTGTAGAACGTGTCGAAATGCGATTCGAGCGGCGTTCGCTTCCATATACCTTTGCGCGGCACGCTTGTTCCGCTCTCTTCCGAAGCGGGCTCAACGGCAATTATGTTGAACACCTCTTTCCGGCTCTTGAACGGTTCGTGGCTGAACAGGGCGTCGATAGACCTCTTCACATCTTCTATATATATAGGCATTTCCTCGCGGGTGTAGCCTTCTGCCACGAACGCTATGTTTATGCAATGCGCCGTGTCTGCCGCCTGGAGCATTGTCTCGTAAGGAGTCTTGTGCTCGCCTATATGTCTTATGAGGATGTCTTTAGGATTCACGACGTGAGTCATGCTTGCGACCACCTCCCGTCGGTTGTTTCTCAGTTCCACCGTTATGTCAACGGTGTCCTTCGGCATTGGCACGAGGAACACATTCTCGAATGCCTTGGTCGTGGTTTTTGCCTCGTCGGTGGTCAGCCACTCCTGAAACAGGGTGGAGAAAGAGTTCTTGTAGATAATGTCTCCGCTGGAGTGTGCTCTCACGATGACTGCTCCGTTACCCTCTACGGGCACCTCCGCGAGGTTATTTCTTTTGCCGTACCATCGTGGCGACTGGTTCAGTTGGTCGAGGGAGATGTCTTGCCTCGAGGTGTTCCCCGAGAAGATATAGTCTATTCTCAACGTCTTGTCCTCGAAGTAGTTATCAAAGACCTGCGCCGTTGCTGCCTTTGCAACGATGCACATCAGTATTATGGCGAGTGTTCTCATATCATTTCGTTCTTTAGTATTTCTGCTTCTTCAACCATATCGATGATATACGGTCTGCTCCAGTCTTTCTCGTGATAGCGCACACCGTCGTATTCCAGGATGTCGATGTCCATCTCAATGAGGTTGTTCCGGCGTTTCTCTTTGGTGTCCTCACATTCTTTCTCAATCTCCTTGAATATCGCTTTGATTTTCTCCAGCGGCAGGGTGGTGAATGCAATGCCTACACAATTGGTGAATTTGGGCGACACTATGCCTATAGGGTCGGTCTCGACTAGGAACGTGAAGCGAACATCGTCGCCGAAAAGTTCGAAGACGCGCGCCTTCATCCATATCACCCTGTCACTTGCCAAGGGAGAGTTGGTCCCGATGGCGAACAATATCTTTTTCTTTTCCATTATTCCCTTTTGAGGTCAAATTATTGATAATGACATGCAAAAATATGAAAAATAAACGAAAGATTGCCCATAAACGCAAATTATTAAACTAATTTTTGTAATTTTGCAACTATGGATATAAATAAGGTATTAAACAAACTGGGCATCGAGGAACTCAACCTGATGCAGCAAGAGACGTCAGACGCCATGCTGCATACGTCGAACGACGTGCTGGTGCTGTCGCCCACGGGAAGTGGAAAGACGCTTGCTTATTTGCTCCCTCTGGCCGAGCGGATGGATGCTGGCATCGATGATGTGCAGGCAGTGGTGATAGTTCCAGGCCGTGAGTTGGCGCTGCAGTCGCAACAGGTGCTTGCAAACATGGGCAGCGGACTGCGCTCACAGGCCCTCTATGGCGGCCGTCCCACGATGGATGAACATCGGCTGATGATGAAGACGCGTCCCCAGATAGTCTTTGCAACGCCCGGAAGGCTTAACGACCACATCGACAAGGGCAACCTAAACGTAGAAAACGTAGAGTGGGTCGTTATTGACGAGTTCGACAAATGTCTCGAAATGGGATTCCGCGACGAGATGAGCCGTGCCATGGAGAAGTTCTATAATGCCAAGAGGCGTGTGCTTCTCTCGGCTACCGAGGCAGAAGAGATACCGTCGTTCGTCAATATGGGCAAGGTGTCGCGCGTGGATTTCCTCATCGAAGACGAGCAAGTGCCTGAGCGCGTGGGCATAAACATTGTAAAGAGTCCTGTGAAAGACAAACTCGACACGCTGCAGAGGCTATTGAGAAGTTTCGCCGATCAGAGCACCATAGTGTTCCTCAACTTCCGCGAGAGTGTGGAACGCACAGAGGAATACCTCAACTCTCTCGGCTTCTCTACAAGCGCCTTTCATGGCGGACTTGAGCAGGCACAGCGCGAGGCGGCACTTTATAAGTTCAGCAACGGCTCGGCAAACGTACTGATAGCCACCGACCTCGCCTCCCGAGGGCTCGACATACCCGACGTGGAGAACATCGTGCATTATCACTTGCCGCTTGGCGAAGACGCCTACATACACAGAGTGGGGCGCACCGCCCGTTGGGACGCTATGGGCACTACCTATTTTATATTAGGACCAGATGAATATCTGCCCGAATATATTGTGGGTGAGCCGCAAGAGTATGCCATCCCCGAGCGGCTTCCTTCGCCGGCACCTCCCAAGATGGTCACTCTATATATAGGGAAAGGCAAGAAGGACAAAATCTCAAAGGTTGACATCGTCGGCTTCCTTTGCAAGAAAGGAGGGTTGGAGAAGCAAGAGATAGGCAAGATAGACATCAAGGAGCGTTATTGCTACGTTGCTGTCGCCCGCAAGAGAGTGCGCGAAGTGCTCAGAAACGTGCAGGGCGAAAAAGTAAAAGGAGTGAAAACGCTAATTGAAGTTGTCAAATAGACATCTAAAACCCATATTATTCGTAAATAGTGATAAAATATTTGGTCATCTTACTGAATTTATGTAACTTTGCGCCGTTAATTATAAACTTAACAATAAACATAAAATACAAATGAAGAAGTACAATTTTAATGCAGGTCCTTCAATGCTTCCACGCGAGGTGATTGAAAATACTGCTAAGCAGATTTTAGACTTCAATGGCAGCGGTCTGTCGCTTGCTGAAATCAGCCATCGTGCAAAAGACTTCCAACCAGTGGTTGACGAAGCAGAAGCATTGGTAAAAGAACTCCTTGACGTGCCAGAGGGCTACAAGACAATCTTCCTCGGCGGCGGTGCTTCGCTCCAGTTCTGCATGGTGCCTTACAACCTCCTGATAAAGAAGGCTGCATATCTGAACACAGGTACATGGGCAAAGAAAGCCCTCAAGGAGGCAAAACTCTTTGGTGAGGTCGTTGAGGTCGCTTCGTCTGCTGCCGACAACTTCACTTATATTCCAAAGGGCTGGACTGTTCCTGAGGATGTTGACTATCTGCACATCACCACAAACAACACCATCTATGGTACTGAGATGCGCAAAGACCTCGATGTAAACGTTCGTCAGGTTGCCGACATGTCTTCAGACATCTTCAGCCGTCCGGTTGACGTTTCTAAATACGACATTATATATGCTGGTGCTCAGAAGAACCTTTCTATGGCAGGTGTGACCATCGTTATCGTGCGCGAAGACGCACTGGGCAAGGCAGCGCGCCCAATCCCTACAATGCTCGACTACCGCACACATACCGAGAAGGGCTCAATGTTCAACACTCCTCCAGTAGTGCCTATCTATACAGCACTCGAGAACCTCCGTTGGATTAAGGCTCAGGGTGGTGTTAAGGAAATGGACCGCCGCGCTCTCCAGCGTGCCGACATGCTCTACAGCGAGATTGACCGCAACAAACTCTTCAAGGGTACCGTTGCTGAGGAAGACCGCTCTGTTATGAACATCTGCTTCGTGATGAACGAGGAGTATGCAGAACTTGAGAAGCCGTTCTTCGAGTTCGCTACATCTAAGGGAATGGTTGGCATCAAGGGTCACCGTTCGGTAGGTGGTTTCCGCGCAAGTTGCTACAACGCCCAGACAATAGAGGGCGTTCAGGCACTTATCGATGCAATGAAGGAATTTGAGGCAAATCATTAATACACTCGCGATATGAAAGTATTGGTTGCTACAGAAAAACCATTCGCAGCCGCTGCTGTCAATGGCATTAAGGAAGAGATTGAGGCAGCAGGCAACGAACTCGTCCTGCTCGAGAAATACACAGAGAAGGCTCAGTTGCTCGACGCTGTTAAGGATGCCGACGCAATGATCATCCGTTCGGATAAGGTTGATGCTGAGGTTCTTGACGCTGCAAAGCAGTTGAAGATTGTGGTTCGCGCTGGTGCTGGTTACGACAATATCGACCTCGCTGCCGCCACCGCACACAATGTGGTTGCAGAGAACACACCTGGACAGAACTCTAACGCCGTTGCCGAACTCGTTTTCGGACTTCTGGTGTTTGCCGTTCGCAACTTCTACAACGGCAAGAGCGGTTCAGAGTTGAAGGGAAAGAAACTTGGTATCCTCGCCTTCGGTAACGTAGGCCGCAACGTTGCTCGCATAGCAGAGGGCTTCGGAATGGAGGTTTACGCTTACGATGCATACTGTCCTAAGGAGGTTATCGAGAAGTCGGGCGTTAAGGCTGTCGATTCTCAGGATGCTCTCTTCGAGACTTGCGACATCGTTTCGCTTCACATTCCTGCTACTCCTGAGACAAAGGAGAGCATCAACTATGCACTTGTAAGCAAACTGCACAAGGGTGGCATTCTCGTAAACACCGCCCGCAAGGAGGTTATCAACGAGCCAGAACTCATCAAGTTGATGACCGAGCGCGAAGACCTGAAGTTCGTCACCGACATCAAGCCAGATGCTGACGAGGAGTTCCAGAAGTTTGAGGGTCGCTATTTCAGCACTCCTAAGAAGATGGGCGCTCAGACAGCAGAGGCAAACATCAATGCCGGTATTGCAGCAGCAAAGCAAATCAACGCATTCTTCAAGGATGGCGACACAAAGTTCCAGGTGAACAAGTAAATCGCTTCCTTCTGTTAATAACAATCCCCCAGATGCTCAATGCTTCTGGGGGATTTGTCTTGTTTGCTGATGTCTATACTCCCGCACTCCTGTACTCCTATACTCCTACACTCCTTACGCGTGCGAAAGTTGAATTATCTCATGATATACTTTTTCCCGTTCTTGATGTAGATGCCTCCCGGCAGAGGTGTGGATACCTGTTGTCCGCGAAGGTTGAAGATGCGCTGGTCTGCATTGTCGTTTGTGGTGAATGTTGGTGTGATGCCAGTTGCGATTCTCTCGTTTACGGTGCATCCCCAGAATGCGGAAATCTCTGCTTCTTCTTTCGTTCCGTCCTTTCTTATCAAGTAAGCCTTCTTCACTATGGTGCTTTTTCCAGCCTGACACGACTGCAGGGTGATGCGGTCAATGGTGCTACCCATAGCAGAAGTGAAAGTGAACGTGCTCTTTGCCGTTGCTATTGGCTGGGTGATAGTTGATGGATACGCCTTAAACTGGAATGCGCCTGTTGCTGGCTTCTCTTCCAACTCCAGTTCAAGTCCTGTGTAGTTGCTTGTGCTGATAGAACCGTTAATCAGGTTCAGTTCGCTCCACTGGTTGTTGAATGTTACGTCATACACGGTCTCATAGTCTCCGCGCGTAGGATAAACATATCCATCGGTATTTCCATGGTATGCTTTTACGATGGCTTCTGCCAGGTCGGGTTGGTTGAACACAGGCAGAGAGCGGCATGAACCGTCAGAGAGTCCCATCCAGTAGAATGTGGCGTAGTTGAACTCCTTCGCTTTCTTCACGAAATAGTCGAGGAACAGAATCATGTTAGCCCTGTTGTTGTTATAGTCGCTTCCGTTGTCAACATTGCTTGTTCCCCATTCGCCGATGATTACTGGCGCACCTTTTGACACAAGGTGCTGATTGATGCTGCTGAACATCTCGTCAACCTCGTTCTTTGCATTGCTCAGATTTGAGATGTTTGGATAGGAATGAACCTCAAAGATGATGTGGTTGCTCTCGCCGGTAGGCTTCTTCATCTCCTTCAGCGGGTCTTGCAGATGACTGTTCCAGTTGCCTCCGCCGCTGCATGCGCCGTAGGTGTTCACTATGAGGTTTCGTTTCGCGTTGTTGCCGCCTGTTCCTCTCACCACGTTCACGAAACTTTGTGCGTAGTTGTTTATTGCATTATAAGCGTCAGTTGCAACACTTGAATTATATTTCGATGATGTGGCAAACGACGCGAAGCACCAAGAACTGTAGTCGTCGAGCATTTCGTTGTAACTCTCGAAGAGCAGTTTCTCGCCATAGTCCTTGAATTGCGTGGCTATTTGCCGCCATAGATTCTCATAGCGGTTCTTGTTGCTTGTATAACTGGTTCCCGATGCGTGCAGCCAGTGCTTTGCTTCGTCAGAGTTGGCACCGGTGTCGTGATGTACGTTGATGATGCAGTAGAGTCCCTGCTCAAGTACGCAGTCCACCACCTCTTTCACTCTCGCCATCCACGCCGCATCGACATTGCCTTCGGAGTCCATGTGGTTAAACCATGTCACGGGCACTCTTATGGCACTGAATCCCGCGTTTTTCATCATCGCCATCAGTTCTGGTTTCGTGGTGGGTTGCCCCCAGTAGTTTTCCGACTCCAGTCCCTGTTGCCCCCAGTATGCCGACGACGAAACGTCAGTAACGCTTTGGTTAAAAGCATCCAGAGTGTTTCCTAAGTTCCATCCCACGCCCATGTTCTTTACTGCCACTGACGCTGTCTCAAAGTCTTGTGCCTTGGCCTCGTTACAAAACAACATGGCTGCCGACATGAAGAAAGTAAATAATAATCTCATAGTGTCTGTAGTTTATGTGTGCAAAATTATAAATTATTACAATGCGGAGCAAGTCGCGGTTAAATAATTTAGCAAAGTTTTTGAATATTAGAAAGAAATATGTACTTTTGCATTAAATATCATCATCATTTGTATTATAACATTTCTTTAACAATACCTATATTAAATAATCATGGCAATAATAAAACCATTCAAGGGCGTTCGTCCGCCTAAGGAATTAGTGGAGCAAGTGGAGAGCCGTCCATACGATGTTCTCAACTCTGAAGAGGCGAGGGCAGAGGCCGGCGATAACGAGAAGAGCCTCTACCATATCATAAAACCAGAGATTGACTTCCCCGAGGGAACAAGCGAGTACGACCCGCGCGTTTACGAGAAGGCGGCAGAGAACTTCAAGAAGTTCCAAGACAAGGGCTGGCTGGTGCAGGACGAGAAGGAGCAATACTACATCTACGCCCAGACCATGAACGGCAAGACACAGTATGGCCTTGTGGTGTGCGCCCACTGCGACGACTATGCCAAAGGGGTGATAAAGAAGCACGAACTGACACGACGCGACAAGGAGGAAGACCGTATGAAGCATGTGCGGGTAAACAACGCTAACATCGAGCCCGTGTTCTTCGCATATCCCGACAACAAGGTGCTCGACGCTCTGCTCCGCAAGTATGCTGCCACAGAGCCGGTGTATGACTTCATCGCGCCCATCGACGGATTCCGCCATCAGTTCTGGACGGTGGCAGACGATAACGACATCGCCCTGATAACTGAGGAGTTCCGGAAGATGCCTTCACTCTATATTGCCGACGGCCATCATCGCTCGGCGGCTGCGGCACTCGTGGGAGCGGAGAAGCAAAAGCAGAACCCCAACCACAAGGGCGACGAGGAGTACAACTATTTTATGGCTGTCTGCTTCCAGGCATCACAACTTACCATACTCGACTATAACCGCGTGGTGAAAGACCTAAATGGCTTAACGTCAGAGCAGTTCATCGAGGCGCTGAAGAAGAACTTTGAGGTGGAGCAGAAGGGAGAAGACATATACAAACCCGCGCGCCTGCATGAGTTCTCGCTCTATCTCGACGGCAAGTGGTGGTCGCTTGTGGCTAAAGAAGGAACCTACGACAACAACGACCCGATAGGTGTGCTCGATGTGGACATCTCAAGCCGACTCATCCTCGACGAGATACTTGACATCAAGGACCTGCGCTCGAGCAACAGAATCGACTTCGTGGGCGGACTTCGCGGTCTTGGCGAACTGAAGCGAAGAGTGGATAGTGGCGAGATGCGCATGGCTCTTGCCCTCTATCCTGTCAGCATGAAGCAGATAATGGATATCGCCGACAGCGGAAAGATAATGCCGCCAAAGGCTACATGGTTCGAGCCAAAATTGCGCTCTGGACTGGTTATTCACAAACTGTCATAATCTCCTTATAGGACGTTCGTCGCGATGGAAGACAGTTTCAAGACCATTGGCAGTGGGGGCGAGGGATACTACTCCGAGAAGCGGAGCAAGTTTCTCGCCTTCACTCACCATGTGGAAAGTGCTGACGAAGTGAAAGAAATTGTGGCCGGTTACCGCAAGAAATACTTCGACGCACGGCATGTGTGCTACGCATATATGCTTGGAGCCGACCGCAAGGATTTCCGTGCCAATGACGACGGAGAGCCTAGCAGCACCGCTGGCAAACCCATACTTGGGCAGATAAACAGCAATATGCTCGCAGAGACTCTCATCGTGGTGGTGAGATACTACGGAGGCGTAAATCTGGGCACCGGCGGACTTATAGTTGCCTATCGCGAGGCCGCGGCAGATGCCATTGCCAACTCGGAGATAATAGACAAAATCGTGGAGGAACGCATTGACTTTGAGTTCCCTTATGTCATGATGAACCAGGTGATGCGTGTGGTGAAAGAGATGCAGGCGCGCATCGTGTCGCAGAACTTCGACAACACCTGCACCATCTCGCTGTCAGTCCGACGGTCGCAGGCAGAACAGTTGCGGTCGCGACTCGAGAAACTCTCTTTTGAGTAAAAAAATAGCAAAATGTTTTGAGTTGTCAATTTTATGCATTACCTTTGCACTCGCATTTCGGGAGGTCTCATTTCATGTTCCTCCCTTGCATTCAGCCAAACGGGCAAGTTCGTTGGCTACCACTTATCAGGAAGGTTGGCAGAGTGATCGATCGCGCTGGACTCGAAATCCGGTATACCCCTTTCGGGTATCGGGGGTTTGAATCCCTCACCTTCCGCACAGAACAGAGGCGTAACGTGTTGTTGTCAACGGTTGCGCCTCCCGTTTTTTCAGCAAACACTTATATACCGCCTATGAGAATGAGAACGCTTCTGATTGCTTTCGTCGCCTCGTTGATGCTTGTTTGGCCGGCGACTGATGGCTTTTCGCAAGTCAAAACACCATCTGCGGGAGCGCTGCCGAGGGTATATGACGAGACTGCCAACCCCAATACACTCATCGACGAAGCCTTGGCAAAGGCTGGCAGAGAGGGAAAGAACGTGGTGTGTCAAGTGGGAGGAAACTGGTGTGTGTGGTGTCTTCGCTTCGCCCGATTCATCACCGACGATGCCGACATCAGTACCTTCGTTAACGACCATTTCGTATATGCCCACATCAACTACGACCCCTCGAAGCCTGCGCAGGGCGAGGATACTCAACGTATGCTCGGCAGGCTGGGCAATCCCGTGCGCTTCGGGTTCCCTGTGCTTGTGGTGCTCGCTGCAGACGGCACCGTTTTGCACATTCAGGACTCCAGTTATCTTGAGGAGGGCAGCAGTTACGACAAGCAGAAGGTTATGCGCTTCTTTATGAACTGGAGCAGGGAGGCCACGGAGGGCGTGAAAGACTGACTTCCCTGGGCTTTTCCTGAGTCTTGGGTTGTGGCGGAGCATCGCTGCTGCGCCATGGGGAGCGATTGTCTTGACTATGTGTAGCGCGCTGTTATTATCTGAGAACAATGCAAAGATACTAAATACAGGAGCGTTTTGCAAGATAATCGCAGGAAATCTTCCGACCATTTTAAGGTCGGAAAATTTTGCCCCCAAAGTGGCGAAACCCTTTGTTTCAGGGCATTTCAGCCAAGGACGGAAAAGGTCGGAAATAGGTCGGAAGATTTTTGAAAATTACTTTATTCTTTTGGTAAGACATCTAAAAAACGTCCATCTTTAAACACTTTTTAACCCTGCTCGGTCGGATTTGCAATCCGACCGCTTCGAGTATAAGTATTTTCAATACGCTCATTCATCTTACTACAGTTTTTACGATTGTTTAGTAAACCCTCTTGTTGCCATATTTTTTCGCATTACAAATGCTTATATTCTATGCAGTCGGATTGCAAATCCGACTGAGCGGGATTGGACAATTGGACAATTAGACAATTAGACAATTAGACAATTAGACAATTAGACAATTAGACAATTAGACAATTGGACAATTAGACAATTAGACAATTAGACAATTAGACATTTAGACTTTTGCGAAAAACGAGCACTGGCGCAGAGAAAGATTTTGACAAAATATATGTATATATATTTTATATTATATATATATTATAATATATATATAATATAAGAAATGAGACACCTAAAATCCTGAAACTCCCAAAAGGGCATTTGTCTAAATGTCTAAATGTCTAAATGTCTAATTTTGCTGTCTTTTCCTGAATATGGTTGACTCCTTTCACCCCTTGTTTTTTAACATTTGCCTATCCATACTGAAAAAGTTGACTCGCCCTACTGGAAGAAGTTGACGACCTTCCCTGAGCAGGTTGACTCTTTTGCTAAGAACGTTGACTCCGTACGGATATTGTTTACTCATCATACTGTCTTTCCCTGATTATGGTTATCTTTTCAGACAACACAGGCTCTTTACAATGCCATAATGTAATGATTGTCATGATTTTGTACAAGTTTTTTTGCGTGTATGTAAAAAATGTGTAAATTTGCGGACAATTAATCGGAGTTTATGAGAAATATACTGATTATTATGGGGATATTATCCTTGACTTCGTGCGTCATCACATTTCCAGGAACAAGATACAAGACCTTACAGAAGACCAAAAGAAAAGAGTAGTGGTCTGCAATGCGCCTATCGATAGCCTTACCAATGACCAAGACGTGATATGAAGATAAATTTGACGGAAGATGCACTCTAGAAGTGGCTGCCAAATAGTAAGATACATATTGACATATACAAATATAATTAAATTAGTATGAAGAAAATTTTTGTTACAACATTCGTGTTTGTAGTTTTGCTTCTATGCTCATGCTGCCACAGCGTCGAGAAAGGCGCGATAACGGCGGAGATGGCATACGAAGGAGTGAATAACTATTGTCATAGCGTGTATGACTGGAGTAAGGCGGAGACCGATTCGGTCACGATGTACCTGTCTATGGGGGATGAGACGCCAACGGAGTATCAAGTGGTGTTCCGCAGTTATACAGGAGCAAAAGTGTATTTCCATGTAGACAAGAACAGCGGCACCACGCGCATAGTGGAGCATGCTCCGGTTATTGATGTCGAGGAAGAAACGGGAACCATTAATCTGTACGATTACTTGAAGAAGGATAAATGACCGGCATTGAGGCTGGCGATGGGTGATGGCTAATTGTTCATAGTTCTGACTACTAACACCACACACATCACCTAACACCCAACTTTCTTCCGACCTGTTTCCGACCTTTTCCGACCTTGGCTAAAACGTCCTGAAACAAAGGGTTTCGCCATTTTCGGGGCAAGATTTTCCGACCTAAATATGGTCGGAAATTTTTTGCCTTTTTTCTTGCAATAAACTCTTTTATTTTGTATCTTTGCAGTATGAAGAACTAAACACAAACGACTATGTATAAAATACCGGGGAAGGAGCAACAGCAGCGTGTGCTGGAGTATATGCAGCGCGTGCCTTACGACGTGATGCCTGAGAGTCTCTACACGGCGGAGACGCTGTACGACAAGATGGGGCTGGGAGGTACAGGAAGGTATGAGGACTGTTTTGACAAGAGGGTGTACGACCACTATATAGCATGTGGAAAGCACGCCAAGACAGAAGAGGAGATGCTGGCGCGTGCGTTGCACGACTATGCCATAGGCAAGCATCTAGACAAGTATCTTGCAAACTACGACCAACGCCGCGTGGTGGGTGTGATGGGAGGCCACGCGCTGCTGCGCACCGATGCCAAGTTCCGTGAGGTGGTGCTGCTGAGCAAGATGCTCACCGAGCACGACTCGCTGATGGTGACGGGCGGAGGTCCCGGTGCTATGGAGGCTACTCACCTTGGTGCATGGCTTGCAGGCAGAACGGTGGAGGAGGTTGACGAGGCACTGGCGATAATCGCTGCCGCTCCCTCGTTCAAGGATGAAGGGTGGTGCAGCACAGCCTTCGAGGTGATACGCCGCTTCCCGCAGAGCCGCTACCGCAGCCTTGGGCTTCCCACATGGCTCTACGGTCATGAGCCGTCAACGCCTTTTGCCACGGACATTGCAAAGTGGTTCGACAACAGCATACGCGAGGACTCCATACTCACCATCGCCTTCGGTGGCATAGTGTTCACGCCAGGCAGCGCGGGAACAATGCAGGAGGTGTTCCAGGAGGCGGTGCAGAACCACTACCTCAGTTTCGGGCTATCCTCGCCCATGATTTTCCTCGGACGCAAGTTCTGGACCGAGGAGATACCCGTCTATCCGTTCCTCGACGACCTTATGCGCAAGGGTAAGTATAAGAACCTTCTCATCTCACTCACCGACGACTCGCAAGAGGCTGTGGAGTGGCTGATGGAGTTCAGGAAAAGCGGATGCTAATGTAGAGTAATGAATGTAGAATGGAAAATGTAGAATGTAGAATTATGATTACATTTCAAGAACAGACTATGTGGCATGTCTCATAGTTGTAATCATAATTCTACATTCTACACTCTACATTTTACATTAAAAGGTCTGTTTCTTAACGTTTTTCGTGCCGTCGCTCATCGTGGTCACCACAATGCAGATGCCATGCTCGGGACGGCTTATCTGTTGTCCTTGCAGGTTGTAGTAGCGTATGCTCTTTACTATTCCGTCTGAGACAGGCGTGCTGATGGCGGTGGGATTCACATCCACCTTGACGCACTCAGGGTAATACTCGTCAACACTTGTCTCGGCATCGGCGTTGCCGCTCTTCATGATGTCCTCGACAAGGCTGTTGCAGTAAACCTCGATATTGGTGTACCATCCCTTCGGGTCGAGGTCGTAGCCGCCAGGTGTGAGATTGCCTCCGTTGGCAGTTTCCCATTCGTCTGCCATGCCGTCGTTGTCGGCATCGAAGTCATCGCTGCGAGATGCGCTCTCGAGTTCATAGCCTCCTTGGTCAGACACGAAGTCGATGATGCCTGGTCGGTGGGTAACGGCCTTACCTGTTCCGGTCTTCTCGGCTGTTCCGATGTATGTGGTGGTGCCGTTCTCTGCCTCGTCCATATATCTGGCATCAACATTGTCGCGGAAGAGCGACGCGCCACCGTTGGCGAGCACCTTCTCGAATGCTGTCTGCGCGGTGTGTGTTGTCACGGTGCCTGCGTCAATGGGGTTGTCCAGTTTCACACGGATGCAGTCGGTGCCGTTGTTTGTGACGTATGTTTCCGACTCGCCGTACAGGTGTGCTGCATCGCGGATGTATCTCTCGCCGTTAATGGTCACCAGCCCGGTGTCATATATCACGCCTTTCCAGTCGTAGTTGGCTGCGTTGGCACCCGCTGCCGTGACGTAGTTGCCTTTGATGTAGTAGCGGCTGGCATACCCCATGTATGGCGAGCCCTCGGCTGTGGTCGATGTTGCCACCGAAACCTGTGTGACGCGCGTCTTGTTTACTGTTGCCTGTCCTGCCTTGTAGTAGTTGTTCACTATGTTTATCTGTCCGCCTCCGGTGCCGCCGTAGCATCCGTTGCCGTTGCCCCAGTTGTACATCACGCAGTTGCGGAAATCCACTCGCTCAGCCTGAATGGTGTTGCCATAGGTGGTCTGGTCGTAGCCATCCCAGTCGTAGCGTGCTCCGCAGAAGCGTGGTGCTCTGTTCTGTACGTGTGCTATGAAGTTGTGGTGGAACGAAGCGTTCTTTCCTCCCCAGATTCCTCCGTAACTATGCTCGTCCTTGGTGTGGCCCGCGTTGGCAAGAGCCTCTCCGAGGGTGCACCACTGCATGGTGAAGTCGCGGTTGTCGTAGAACGATGCTATCTCGTCAATGCTCCATGAGAAAGAGCAGTGGTCGAGAATGATGTTGTAGTTCTCCCTGCACCAGATGGCGTCAGCACCGTCGTTGACGTTCTTCTCTTCTCCTCGTCTTACGCGGATGAAGCGAATGATATTGTTGTTGCTCGGGCGTACGGTGAAGTATCGCACGGTGATGCCTGGGTAGGGTGCTGTCTGTCCCTCGATGGTGGTGTTTTTGCCGATGACGAGGTCGCTTTTCAGTTCAATCACTCCCGCCACGTCGAACACCACAATCTTCTTGCTGTTCCCGTTTACCGCTGCTCTGAGCGAGCCGGTGCCGCTGTCGTTGAGGTTGGTTACGTGTACAACCGTTCCTCCGCGTCCTCCGGTTACGTTACGTCCGAATCCCTCGGCTCCGGGGAATGCCGGTGTCTGTGCCATTGCTATTGTAGAGCACAGCATGGCGGCAAATAATGATAGTAAACTTTTCTTCATATTCTTTTTTCGTTTTAGTAGTTTCCTTTGCTTTTAGTTATTTCGTAATGTCGTTATTCCGTAATCCCGTTATTCCGTAATCCCGTTATTCCGTAATCCCGTTATTCCGTAATCCCGTTATTCCAACATTATTATAAATTATACGTCCCGAATCCCAGCATTTCCATTTCGAGCGATGCCCAGATGAATGGTCCCACGCCCTTGGCGTCGTTGTCTCTGATGGGTTCGCTGATGTAATACTCGAATGAGCCGTCACGATGGGGCTTGTTCTCCGGTCCCAGTCCGCTCACCTCGCAGCATTTGGTGAGGCTGATTGTCTTGTCGGGGTTCACCTTGACAAACTCCTTTATGATGCCCTTGTATGCCTTGATGCCAGCCTCCTTCATGTCGTCGCCCACATATCCCAGACGTGCCGACTTCAGCAGGCAGTAGGCGAACATGCTGCTGCATGTGGCTTCGAGATAGTTGCGAGGGTCTTCAACGTCGAGCACATCATACCACACACCCGTTTTCTTGTCCTGATACTTCACGGTGTTGCGCAGTACCTTTGCCAGCAGGTCGATGACCTCCTGACGTCGGGCGTAGTCTTTGGGCAGAGCATCGAGAATCTCCACGAGCGCCATGGCAAACCATCCCTGCGCGCGTCCCCATGTGTGCTTGCTCAGTCCTGTCTGCTTGTCTGCCCAGAACATGTTGTGGGTCTCGTCCCAGGCGTGCTTCCACAGCCCTGTCTTCTCGTCGTAGGTGCGCTGGTCGGTCTTTGTCACCTGCATCACGGCATCGTCGTACACCTTCTTGGTGTTCTTGCCGAGATAAGGTGCCGCTGCGGTGTAGAAGGGCAGTCCCATGAATATTCCGTCGAGCCACACTTGCTTCTGGTATATTGCCTTGTGCCACCACACTCCCTCGTCGGTGCGTGGCTGCTTCTCGAGTTGGCTGAAAAGGGTTTTTATGGCTGTGAGGTTCTTCTTCTCGGGGTATAGTTGCTGCCATCTGAGCACGAACTTGCCAGTGCGCACCTGGTCGAGATTGTAGTCCTCTATCTTGTAAGTCTTGATGTTCCCCTTCTCGTCTATCATCTCCTTGCAGTATTCCTTCAAATACGCAAGAATGCTCTGGTCGTTGTAAACCAGAGCAGTATTTAGCATTCCTTCCATCTCTATCCCCATGACGTAACTCCACCGCGGTTTCTTGGCGAAGTCGAGCATGTATGGATGATTCACTCTCTGCATCTCCGAGTGGGTCATCCACATGCTGTAGGTGGGGTAGGGGAAATCGCTCAACACGAGGCTGCCGTTAATCATAAGGTTGTCCCAATGCAACTCTTGTGCATGTCCTACCTGGTGGACACCCTCGTCGGTGACGCCATTGAACTTGCAGTTCTTTACATATATGTTATTGACGGTATATGCGAGTTTCTCGTCCTCGTATCCTACTATCATTATGCCGTACTTGCTCTTTTGGCATGTCACGTCCTCCATGTAAACGTTTTGCACCGTGGGATAGAATCCGCGGCAGCACACCTCCTTAGGCTCGTAGTCGGTGTTTATCTTCAGCACAGCCTCCTGGCATTGTCCCACTTCTACGTTGCGGAAGTAGATGTTCTCGATGATGCCGCCGCGACAAGAGTTGGTCTTGATGCGGAGCACGCGCTCAAGGTTGGGAGAGTCCATCTTGCAGTTCTCCACGAATACATTCTTGCATCCTCCGGAAATCTCGCTGCCTATTACCACGCCGCCGTGACCGTCCTCCATTGTGCAGTTCCTGACGATGATGTTGCGGCTGGGAATGCCTGCAAATTTACCTGTCGCACCGGCACGTCCGTCGGCATTGCGACCGCTCTTTATGGCTATGCAGTCGTCACCGGTGTGGAATATGCAGTCTTCGATGAGGACATTCTCGCAACTCTCTGGGTCACAGCCGTCTCCGTTGGGACCTTCGTTCCATACTTTAACTCCCTTCACCGTGATGTTCTTAGAGAGCAGAGGGTGGATAACCCAGAACGGGGAGCGCAGCAATGTAACGCCTGAGATAAGGATGTTCTCACACTGGTTGAAGTTTATGAGTTGTGGACGCAGCCCGTTACCCTTGCCGAAGATGCGCTCGTCCATGGGCACTCCGTCCTCGGCCGACTTCAGCAGTCGCGCACGGCTGCCATTGTTCTGACGCTCCTTCACATTGGAATTCTCGGGATAGCCTTTCTTCGCACTCATGGCCCACCATGTCTCGGGTGTTGCGGCACCGTCTATGGTTCCCTTGCCCGAGATGGCGATGTTCTTCTCCTGATAGGCATAGATGCATGGCTGGTAGTTCCAGAGGTCGAGTCCTTCCCATCGTGTAGGCACGAGAGGATAGAGGTCGGTGTCGAACTCGAACAGCAGTGTGGCACCCTCTTCCACCACGAGGTTTACGTTGCTCTTCATGGTGATGGCGCCCGTCTTCCATGTTCCTTCGGGCACTACGACATAACCTCCGCCTTTTTTCGACACTTTCTCAATGGCCTTGTTTATGGCCTTCTGGTTCTTTGCTGCCGCTGCCGTTGTCTTGGCTCCGTATTTCGTGATAGTCACTCGGTAGTCGGGAAACTCAGGTGCTTTGATAGCCTGTTCAATCTCCTTGTACGTCTTTTCCCATGCTTGGGCCGACATGTATTCGGGCATGATGACTGCCAATAACAGCAGATAGAAAAATTTCTTCATAATTATGTTTTAGTAATTAGTTTGCAGTTTGAATTTGTTGTATATGATATGTTTTCGGATGCAAAGATAAAAATAAAAACTGACAAACCAAACACAACGATTGCGTTTTTCTCCGTAAAGGATTACGTTATGCATAAAACGCTGTTTGAGGGGTGCATGAGAGAGTGCGAAATGTTAAAAAATGAACTTTTTACTCAAAAAACTTGCATTTATCATTTTTTTAACCTACATTTGCAACATCTTTATTTGCGATTTCGGAATTATCGAAATCATTTGTTTGGGTTGGTGCGTCCTGCATCAACCCCTTTTTTATGCCTCTTGCAAGGCTTTTTCATGCTTCTCGAAGCCCTTACCGACTAAAAAACGTTAATAATCAACAGCATTTTTGCTGTAAAATAATTGTAATTCAAAGAAATGTTGTACCTTTGCAGCCGCTATTACGAGATAGTAGCATAAAATTCAAACCTAATTTAAAATTTTAAACAAACAATGGCAACAAAAATCAGATTGCAGCGCGGCGGTCACAAAGGTTATGCTTTCTACCGCATTGTTATCGCTGACGCAAGAGCACCACGTGATGGTAGATTTACTGAGAAGATTGGTACTTACAACCCTAACACCAATCCAGCCACAGTAGATTTGAATTTCGACCGCGCCCTTTACTGGGTTGAGGTAGGAGCACAGCCAACAGACACTGTTCGCAACATTCTCAAGAATGAGGGCGTTTACCTTATGAAGCACCTCCGTGGTGGCGTTAAGAAGGGCGCATTCGACGAGGCTGCTGCTCAGAGCAAGTTCGACGCTTGGAAGAGTGCTAAGGAAAAGGGCTTCGAGGCTGTTCGTGAGACTGAGGCTAAGGCTAAGAAAGATGCCGTAGCAAAGGAACTCGATGCAGAGAAGAAGATCAACGAGGCAATAGCAAAGAAGGTGGCAGACAAGAAAGCCGCTGAGGCTGCTGCAAAAGCCGAGGCTGAAGCCGCTGCTAAAGCAGAAGAGGCAACAGCAGAGGCGGCTCCCGCAGAGGAAGCACCCGCAGAGGCTTAAACCTTTTTCAGGAAAAAGAAAACGGAGCATTCCATTTCGGGATGCTCTTTTTTTTGTGGATTATTTCTCTCCCCTTAGTCGCTTACCCTTTAAGGGTTGAGAGACTACGTGGAGGAATTTTGAAACACCCTGGTCATCATTAAACAGGATTGTATATCGAAAGCAGTCATCATCAAACAGGATTGTACGTCAAAGGAAGTCATCCGCAACGATTCCCCGCCCCTGTAGGGGAGGGGTTAGGGGTGGGGTCAGTGATGTAGAGGAATGATATAGAAGAAGTTGTGTGGTTATAAGTTAAGACGCTGACCCCACCCCTGCCCCTCCCCTACAGGGGCGGGGAGACATCATCAAACAGGATTGCGTATCGAAAGCAGTCATCCGCAACGATTCCCCGCCCCTGTAGGGGAGGGGTTAGGGGTGGGGTCAGTGATGTAGAGGAGTGATATAGAAGAAGTTGTGTGGTTATAAGTTAAGACCCTGACCCCACCCATGTCCCAAAGCCTCACCCCTATCCACTCTTCAATGGGCGAGGGGAAATTTATGGGCGGGGAGACATTAGCAATGTGGGCAAATAGAATGTAATTGCAAAAAAATAGAGTTATGATTACCCATAGCGAACAGGCTTTGAGCCCTGCTCATGGTTGTAATCATAACTCTAAACTATATACTAACTGGCTCTAAACTCCTATGAGTTCATCGTCAGCAGGAACTCGTCGTTGTTGCGGGTGCGCTCGATGCGGTCGTGGATGGTGTCCATTGCCTCCAGAGAAGTCATGTCTGCAATGTACTTTCTCAGTATCCACATGCGGTCGAGTGTGGTCTTGTCCTGAAGCAGGTCGTCGCGGCGAGTGCTTGATGCCACGAGGTTGACAGCAGGGAAGATGCGCTTGTTGCTCAGCGAGCGGTCGAGTTGCAGTTCCATGTTTCCTGTTCCCTTGAACTCCTCGAAAATCACCTCGTCCATCTTAGAACCGGTGTCGATGAGCGCTGTGGCGATGATGGTGAGCGAGCCGCCGCCTTCTATGTTTCGGGCAGCACCGAAGAAGCGCTTGGGCTTCTGCAGGGCGTTGGCATCAACACCACCGGTGAGCACCTTGCCACTTGCCGGAGCCACGGTGTTGTATGCACGAGCCAGACGGGTGATGGAGTCGAGGAATATCACTACGTCGTGACCGCACTCAACCATTCTCTTTGCCTTCTCAAGCACGATGCCTGCAATCTTGACATGGCGCTCGGCGGGCTCGTCGAAGGTAGAGGCAATCACCTCTGCATTGACGGTGCGTGCCATGTCGGTAACCTCCTCAGGACGCTCGTCGATGAGCAGCATCATCAGATAAGCCTCAGGATGGTTGGCTGCGATGGCGTTGGCGATGTCCTTCATAAGAATGGTCTTACCTGTCTTCGGCTGTGCCACTATCAGCGCGCGCTGTCCCTTGCCAATGGGGGCGAAGAGGTCAACGATACGTGTGCTGAGATTTGTTGTCTTCGGGTCGCCGCAGAGGTCGTATTTTTCATCGGGGAAGAGTGGTGTGAGATGCTCGAAAGCCACGCGGTCTCTTACCTCTGCCGGCTCCCTGCCGTTGATTTTGTCGATGCTTGTCAGCGGGAAGTATTTCTCTCCCTCGCGTGGCGGACGCACGTTGCACTGCAGTACGTCGCCGGTCTTCAGTCCGTAGCGTTTCACCTGTGCCTGCGATACGTAAACATCGTCGGGTGAAGAGAGGTAGTTGTAGTCGCTTGAGCGTATGAAGCCATAGCCGTCGGGCATTATCTCGAGCACGCCGTTTGCCTTGATGATGTCGGCAAAGTCGTATTCCTCCTCGCTGATTGCCTCGCTCTGTGCTTGTGCCATTGGCTGTACGGAAGGCATTATTGGCGTGGTGGGGTTGTCGAACATATCGTACATCGGCATTGCCGACTGGTCCTCGATGGGCAGGTCGATAGATATGATGAAGTCTGTGCCGTCGCCGGGGTCGCCTTCCCATACACTGTCTTCCAGTACGTCGCGCCTCACGTCCTCGCCTTCGTTATGTGCATTCACCTTTGCCTGCAGTTGCTGTATGAGGTTGGTTTCCTCTTCGTTCTGCTCGTCAGAGTTGTTTGCGGCATATTCCTCTTCGGGAATGAAGTCCTCGCTGCTGTTCTCTGTGGGAGCGGTTTCCTCGATGTCTGTTGCCGTCTCCACATTCTCTGCCGCAGCCTCCTCTTCCTTTTGCTTCTGCTCTTCCAGAGCCTTTGCCTCAGCCTCCATGGCGGCCAGTTCTGCCTTCGACTTTCTGCCTCGTTTTTTCGGAACCTTTACAGGCTCGTCAGTTACTGTCTCTGGCTCTGCAGGCACTTCTGGCACTGCTGGTTGCTCGGGAATATCCTTGAAGAGTTGTTGTGGTTCGGCAGCCTTTTGCTTTTTTGTGTCGAAATTCTCGCCGTCTTTGCCGTTCACAGAGTAAACCCTGTCTGTATCTTTCTTCTGGATGCGTGTCCTGCGGCGTTTTGTTCCAAGTGGATTTTTCTCACTTTCTACTACAGCCTGCTTGTCCAGAATGGCATAGATAAGGCTCTGCTGATCTGCTCCTTCTGGAGAGTCAACACCAAATTCTTTTGCGATATTTACCAGTTCGGAAATATCTTTAGATGATAATTCGTCTATTGTGTACATACGTAAAATGATATATGCAAAATTTAGATTGATTGTATGTTTCTCGAATGGAAACAAGGGAGTGTTTTCTAAAAACGCTGCAAAGGTACAAACTTTTTTCTTATTTCTTCGCATCGTGCCGCCTTTTGTTTTCGGGAACGCCTGCTTTTAGACTTTTTTAACGGAAAGCGGTGCTTTGCATTGGTTTCTTCTGTCCCTTGTCGGGCTATGTGGAGCCCATGTGTGGGCTACCACACATAGTCTTCCACATACTCGTCGAACTCCACGTCTCTGGTCCATCCAAAGTAGAATGTGCTTGCTTTGTTCTGCCTATTTCCCTATCTCAGAGAGTTCGAGCCATCTGAAACTCTTCTCGTCGAGTTCTTCTTTAAGTTTAGGCAGGCGTATGCTCTTTTCTGTAAGTTCCTCCACGCTCAGTTTTCCGCTGCATAGTTGCTCTTCCAGCATGCGCTGCTCTGCCTCCAGAGCCTCGATGTCCTTCTCCAGTTGCTGCATCTCGCGCTGTTCCTTGAACGAAAGGCGGCGTGGACGAGCGTTTTGCTCGCGCTCTGTGGTAGCCGATGGTTTTTGTGTGTTCTTTTTCTTCTCGCTCTTTTCCTCCTCCTTGCTTTGCAGGGCCGACCACTGGCGGTACTGGGTGTAGTTGCCCGGGAAGTCTTTTATCTCGCCTTCGCCCCTGAACACGAGCAGGTGGTCAACCACCTTGTCCATGAAGTAGCGGTCGTGGCTCACCACTATTACGCACCCTGCGAAGTCTTGCAGATATTCCTCGAGTATCTGCAGCGTCTGTATGTCGAGGTCGTTTGTAGGCTCGTCGAGCACGAGGAAGTTGGGGTTGCGCATCAGCACGGTGCATAGATACAGTTTGCGCCGCTCTCCTCCAGAGAGTTTATATACATAGTTGTGCTGTTGCTCGGGGGTGAAGAGGAAGTGCTGCAGGAACTGCGATGCCGTTAGATGGCGCCCGCTGCCCAGGTCGATATATTCGGCAATGTCTCTCACCACATCAATCACTTTCTGCTCTTCGTTGAACTGCAGTCCCTCTTGCGAGAAATAGCCGAAGCGCACGGTCTCGCCGATGTCGAACCTGCCGCTGTCGGGCTTCTCTATGCCAAGCAGCAGTTTTATGAAGGTGCTCTTGCCTGTTCCGTTGTTGCCGACGATGCCCATCTTTTCGTAGCGGGCGAAGTTGTAGTAGAAGTCTTTCAGAATGGTTACCGAGTGCTGTTCTCCATTGCCAAAAGCCTTCGAGACATACTGACACTCGAAAATCTTGCTGCCGATGTAAACGTTGCTGCGGCGCAATCTCATCTGCCTTTCCTCGATGCGTTGCTTAGCCATGCGCTCAAGGTCGGCAAAGGCCTCTTCGCGATAGCGTGCCTTGTGGCCTCGTGCCTGCGGCTGTCTTCTCATCCATTCCAGTTCTCGGCGGTACAGGTTGTTGGCTCTTGCTATTTCCGCCCGTCGGTTGTCTATGCGCTCTTGCCGTTTCTCAAGATAGTAACTGTAGTTGCCGCGATATGTATATATCGTATGGTCGTCGAGTTCCATGATGATATTGCACACGCGGTCGAGGAAGAAACGGTCGTGGGTTACCATGAGCAGAGTCTTGTTCCCGCGGCTGAGAAATCCCTCGAGCCATTCTATCATCTCAAGGTCGAGGTGGTTTGTGGGCTCGTCAAGTATCAGGAGGTCAGGCTCTGTGATGAGAACATTGGCGAGAGCCACGCGTTTCTGTTGTCCTCCGCTCAGTTCGCGCATCGGCTGTTCGAGGTTCCTTATCTTCAGTTTTGTGAGGATTTGCTTTGCTTTCAGCATTTTCTCCTCTCGCTCGGTCCTGTCGTCATCGTCCTTTATCGTTGTGCGGAAGCATGCGTCAAGAACGCTCTCGTCAGGGTTGAAGTAAGGCGACTGTTTGAGATAGCCCACGCGGAGACCTTTTCTGAAGATGATGTCGCCGCTGTCGTAGCCCTCGTTGCCGTTGATAATAGATAGCAGAGTGCTCTTGCCTGTGCCGTTCTTGGCTATAAGACCCACACGCTGCCCCTCGCCAATGCTCATGTTGAGGTTTTCGAAGAGCAATAGTTCTCCGAATGACTTCGTAAGGTTCTGTATGTCAAGATATGGGTTCATGCTATGGGTTCATGCTATCCTGCCACTTCTTTGTTTATCTGGTCTATATAGTCGAGAATCTCGTCACGCCCGTATGCTTTCTCTGCGCTTGAGATGAAGTAGGGCGGCAGTATCTCCCATGTGTCTTCAAGTTTCGACATGTAAGCCTCTGCCTGCTGCTTCATCTTGCTTGGCGCCAGTTTGTCTGCCTTGGTGAATATTATGGCAAAGGGTATCCCGCTCTTTCCCAGCCAGTCGATAAACTCGCGGTCTATCTGCTGCGGGTCGTGCCTGATGTCAACAAGCACAAAGACGTTTGTGAGTTGGCGGCGCTGAAGGATGTACGACGATATCATCTGCTCCAGTTTGTCGCGCTGCGTCTTGGAACGTTTGGCGAAACCATAGCCGGGGAGGTCAACCAGATACCACTCGTTGTTGATGATGAAATGGTTTATGAGCAGTGTCTTTCCCGGTGTTGCCGATGTCTTGGCCAGTCCTTTATGGTTGCAGAGCATGTTTATAAGGCTTGACTTGCCCACGTTGCTCCTGCCTATGAAGGCATATTCGGGCTTGGTGTCCTTGGGGCACTGGCTCACCGTGGCGCTGCTGATGCTGAATTCCGATTTCGTTATTTTCATATATTTTTGCTGCAAAGGTACTAAATTAATTCTTATTTCTTAATCTATAGTAATAAATATTTAGTATCTTTGCAGCCGAAAAAAAGTTCTGATGACTCAACCATATCCATCATTGCTGCTCGAGAAGGCGGTCGGCGAAGTGTCTAAACTGCCAGGCATAGGCAGGAAGACTGCCTTGAGGCTTGTGCTGCACTTGCTGAGGCAGGAGGACGGGGTGGTTGACGAACTGACGGCTGCCCTAAGCAAACTGAAGCATGAGGTACGCCATTGCAAAATATGTCATAATATAAGCGACAGCGATGTGTGCCCGATATGTTCCGACCACCGCAGGGACAGCACCACCATTTGCGTCGTAGAGAACATTCAGGACGTTATGGCGATAGAGAACACCCAGCAGTATCATGGCCTGTACCATGTGCTCGGCGGCATCATATCGCCCATCGACGGCATTGGTCCGAGCGACATTGAGGTTGACTCGTTGGTGAAGAGAGTGGCAGAGGGTGGCGTTTCGGAAGTGATAATGGCTCTGAGCAGTACGATGGAGGGCGACACCACCGCCTTTTATATCTTCAGGAAACTGGCTCCTTACGATGTTAGGCAAAGCGTGATAGCGCGTGGAATCAGTGTCGGCAACGAACTTGAATATACCGACGAGATAACTCTTGGGCGGAGCATACTTAACAGAGTGCCTTACGATAAATTATGAATAGCAGATTGAAAGTTTTGTTTTGGTTGGCGGTAGCGGTCTCTTTATTGCTGGTCTTGCTGTTTGAGACTGACGTGCTGTTGCCGGGTGCGCTTGCCGATGAGGTGAGCGTGCAGTTTGCTGTGGCCACAGCAGTGGAGTTGCTCACCATTTGCAGCATTCCGCTTGCCGTGCGCATGTTCCGTTTCAAGAATATACGAGCAGACATCAAGAACGGTCACTACATGAAGTGGGCGCTCATACGTCTTGCTCTGCTGGCAACGCTGCTCGTCGGCAACACCTTATTATATTATATATATATGAACGTGGCGTTCGGATACATGGCTATCATTGTGCTCATATCAATGGTCTTCATCTATCCCTCGGAGTCGCGAATGAAAAGTGAAACAGCAATAGAAGAATGAAACTTACGGTAATCATAGTAAGTTATAATGTAAGACATTACGTAGAGCAATGCCTTAACAGTCTTCATCGTGCCCTTAAAGGCATAGAGGCAGAGATATATGTTGTGGACAATCACTCGAAAGACGATACCGTGGAGGCTCTCTCGCGGTCGTTCCCCGATGTGAATGTCGTTGCAAGCAACCACAACTTAGGTTTTGCCCGTGCCAACAACATAGCCATTAAACAGTCGGAAAGCGAGTATGTCCTGCTTATAAACCCAGATACTTTTGTGGGTGAGGGAGTGATTTCCGAATGTCTGAACTTCATGGACCAGCACGATGATGCCGGTGCGTTAGGCGTGCGTATGATAGACAGCAATGGCAAGGTGGCTCTGGAAAGCAGGCGCGGCTTGCCCACGCCGATGACATCGTTCTATAAGATGTGCGGTCTCTGCAAGCGTTTCCCAAAGAGTACACGCTTCGGAAAGTACTACATGAACTATCTTCCGTGGGACAAACCTGTTGAGATAGAGATTGTGAGCGGTGCCTTCTGCCTGATGCGCCGTGCGTCGCTCGACAAGGTGGGGCTGCTCGATGAAGACTTCTTCATGTATGGCGAGGACATAGACCTCAGTTATAGGCTGCTTAAGGCAGGCTTCCATAACTGGTATTATCCTGCAAACATTCTTCATTACAAGGGGGAGAGCACGCAGAAAAGCAGTTTCCGCTATGTACACGTGTTCTATGAGGCAATGTTCATATTCTTCCGCAAACACTTCGGCAACATGTCGTGGCTTCTCAGCATTCCTATAAAGACAGCAATCATCTTCAAGGCATCGGTGGCTGCGCTGGCATTGGCATGGGGCAGGATGCGCAAGGCACTGGGATTCTACAAGTCGCACGACCGTTATCCCGACTATGTGTTCATCGGCAGGGAATGTGCAATAAAGAACTGCAGACGCATATCAAGGAAGATGGGACTTAATGCAAGGTTCTTTACAGCCGACAGCAACACCATGCCCGACGGCCATAATGCCCTGAAAGAGGTGTGCGACATTAACACTCCCACCTATGTAGTATATGACATTGACGCTTATTCTTACGAAGACATATTGAGAATATTCAGTTCCAATCCGCTCAAGAATCTCAGTATCGGCACTTTCGACATTAGAAACAATAAGATAATAACCAATAAGGAGGTGCTGGTATGAAACAGGAGCGCGTAAAACTGAGAGCACTGGAGCCGGAAGACCTTGACGACCTCTACCAGATAGAGAACGACAGCCGACTGTGGGATGTCGGTCTGACTAATGTGCCGTATTCGCGTTTCGCCTTGCATGAATATATTGCCAATACAGCCAACGACATCTATGCCGACAAACAACTGCGCTTGATTATCGAGACAGAAGATAAGAAGGTGGCAGGCATCGTTGACCTGTGCAATTATGACCCACGCCACAATAGGGCAGAGGTGGGAATAGTCGTGAAAACGCCATTCCGTAATCAAGGATATGCCCATGAAGCACTCGAGGAGTTGCATCGCTATGCCGCAGCGGTGCTGGGCATATACCAACTGTATGCCATAGTTTCTGTCGTGAACGAGCATTCGTTGCGTCTGTTTAAGTCGTTGGGGTATCAACAAACAGCCACTTTAAATCAATGGCTCCGTTCAGACACTGGATATAGTGATGCTATATTGTTGCAAAAAAAAATAAAAAAATAGCATGATTGTTTTGGTAGATACAAAAAAAAACTCTACCTTTGCACCCGCAATCAGAAAAGGGCATAATGCATGGTGCGTTAGTTCAGCCTGGTTAGAATGCCTGCCTGTCACGCAGGAGGTCACGGGTTCGAGTCCCGTACGCACCGCAAACTATGCAACAACTTGTTTCTGAATGCGAATTCAATGCTGGTGCGTTAGTTCAGCCTGGTTAGAATGCCTGCCTGTCACGCAGGAGGTCACGGGTTCGAGTCCCGTACGCACCGCAAGGAAGTCTCAAAAGGACTTCCTTTTTTGTGCACATCTTCTTATCCTTAACATTTCGGCCTGTAGTAACAAATAAAAAAAACGATATTTTTATCAGAAAATTTGGTTGTGCACATAAAAATGCCTACCTTTGCACACGATTTATGATGGTTCCGTAGCTCAGTTGGATTAGAGCAACAGCCTTCTAAGCTGTGGGTCTTGGGTTCGAACCCCAACGGAATCACAAGAAAGAGGAGTTTTGACTCCTCTTCCTTTTTACTTCTTCTTATGTTTAACAATTGTCTCTTTCTCTTTTAACATTCTGAACTCTTTTTTGCTTTTTCATTTTTTCAACTTTGACGTTTTGTTAGCAAAATGCCGTTAAACCTGAGTTTTTATTGTTAAAAGAGGACAAAAGTTCAGACAAAATGGCAGATGACACACTTTTTGCATATATATTTGCAACAACATAATTGGTAATTTCTAAATTTATATAAAATGAAAATGACAATGAAAAAGTTTCAGAACATTCTTCTCTACACAGGTGTAGTAGTTGCTTTGGCATTTTCTGCCGGAGCGTTCATCAAGGTAAATGCTGCCTCCACATCTTCTCAGGCCGCACCGGTTGCTGGTCAGCCTGTTGACCTCACTTATGCAGCCGAAAAGGCTCTGCCTGCCGTGGTGCATATCAAGTATTTGCAGAATAGCAAAGTGCAGGAGGTGGAAGTGGAGTCTAATCCTTTTGGCGATTTCTTCGACCCGTTCGGGTTCTTCGGCAATCCTGGCGGACAGGGTGGCAAGCAGCGTCGTCAGGTGCAGACACCTAAGAGAGAGGCAAGTGGTTCGGGCGTTATCATTTCTGCTGACGGATATATCGTTACAAACAATCACGTTGTGAATGGTGCTGACGAACTGACAGTGACTCTTAACGACAACCGCGAGTTTTCGGCACGTATCATAGGTACTGACGAGACTACCGACCTCGCCCTGATAAAGGTTGACGGCAAGAATCTGCCTACTCTGCCCATTGGCGACTCAGACAAGTTGAAGGTAGGCGAGTGGGTACTTGCAGTCGGCAACCCATTCAACCTGAACTCTACTGTTACCGCAGGTATCGTGAGCGCCAAGGCTCGTTCGCTCGGTGCTAACGGCGTGGAAAGTTTCATTCAGACCGATGCTGCCATCAATGCAGGAAACTCGGGAGGAGCACTCGTGAACACCAGTGGCGAACTCGTTGGTATCAATGCAATGCTTTATTCTCAGACTGGAAGTTACAGCGGTTATGGTTTCGCCATCCCTACCACTATTATGAATAAGGTAGTTGACGACCTGAAGAAGTATGGAACTGTTCAGCGTGCCGTTATCGGTATTCGCGGTCAGGATGCTCACAACTATATCGACGCTCAGAAGTCGCAGGGCAATGAGGTTGACCTTGGTACTAATGAGGGTATTTATATTGCCGAGGTTGACGAAGACGGTGCTGGTGCTGCCGCTGGTCTCGAGAAGGGTGATGTAATCACCAACATTGATGGCAAGAAGGTGACCAAGATGGCTGAACTGCAGGAGTATCTTGCTAACAAACGTCCAGGCGATAAGGTACAGATAACCTATCTGCACAAGAAGAATAAGAAGACCGCTACCGTCACACTGAAGAACACTCAGGGCAACACCAAGATAATGAAGGAGGGCGATATGGATGTTCTCGGTGCCAACTTCCGCGAGGTTAACGAGCAGGAGAAGCGCCAACTCGAGATAAACTACGGTCTTAAGGTTACCAACGTTACAGGCGGTGCCATGAAGGGACGCGTAAACAAGGGATTCGTTATTCTCAATGTTAACAATAAACCGATGAAGTCTATAAGCGACCTTCAGGCCGTTGTTAAGGAAGCATCCCAGAGCAAGGACCAGGTGCTCTACATCAAGGGAATCCAGCCTTCAGGAAAAATCGACTACGTGGCTGTTCCTCTTGGGGAGGAGTAAAAGCCTCACTCCCTGCCATCTTCCCTGAGGGGGAGGGTAGATAACAATACGTGACTGCATGCCTTCAGGCGTGCAGTCATTTTGTTTTATTTAAAATTGATAATTGATAGTCCATGTTTTTCTTGTAATCTGTGCCAAAAAGAAGAAGGAACAATCTCCCTGTTTGGTTCTCCCTACTTTGAGGAAATAAGAATCACAATGTACACAATCTGATTGTAGGGGCGTACCCCCGTGTGCGCCCGTAATAACACCAACATAAGGCATGCATGCGGGCGCACGCGGGGGTGCGCCCCTACAATTAAAATGATATTAGTCCGTGTTTTTCTACTCCCCTCCCTACGGGGGAGGGGCTGAGGGAGAGGCTACAAAAAATCCGCAACACCTATGCGGTATTGCGGATGGATAGTAGGTTTTGTTTAGATATAACCTTATTTCTTGTACTTTGTACGAGCCGTTTCAAGTGCTTTCACCCAGTCGGTGTTAAGGTTGAACTGAGTGATGTAGTTCTCGTTATAGTATGCCTCTGTAAGAGTGGTGTCGTTGTCGTCATAACGAGGATTGTCGATGCAAAACTGCTTGAAGTCCTGCATGATTTTCTTCTGCTGACTCTTCTTTGCCTGCTCATAGTTTGAGAGGAACAGGTCGAGAAATTCGTACAATGCAAGAGCCTGGTCATCGAGTTCGGCTTTCTTGTCTGGCATCTGCTCAAGAGTGCGCTGGGCGGTGTAGCACAACTCGTCGTACTTGAATGTTGCAATCTTGCGCAGGTCGATAGGCTTGGTCTCGTCCTCTGCTGTCTCGCGTGCCATGTTAAGGGCTGCCTGATAAACTTCCTGTGCGTTAGCACCGATAAACGCTGCGCATGTGAGCGCCATTGCGATAAATAATCTTTTCATGTTATAAAAATAAAGTTTATTCTTTTGTTTAACGTTATTATTCTGATAATGTTTAATATTTGCTATCTTTATTAATCTTTTTTAACTGCCTGATTTGGTTTATGAAGCATGATACTATTGTCGATGCACGAGGGCAATTCCTCTTTATAATGTGTTACCATAATCATCGTTTTGTCTTTGCGCATGACGAAGGTGTTTATGATGTCCTTCACCAATTTCCGGTTAGCGTCGTCAAGTCCATGCAGGGGCTCGTCAAGTATCAGTAAGTCGGGGTCTTTAACGAAGGCGCGTGCCAGCAGCACCAGGCGTTGCTCGCCCGACGACAGTTTCAGGAACGTGCGCTCCTCCATATTGTCAAGTCCGAAAATGTTCATCCAGAAACGACATTTCTCGTAGTCTTTTTCATCGGGTTTAGCATAGAGCCCAATCGAGTCCATCAGTCCGCTAGCAACAATCCTTATTGCTGGCAGGTCTTTGTTGTATGCTCTGTGCATCTCAGGTGATACATATCCTATGTGCTTCTTTATGTCCCAGATGCTCTCTCCCGTACCTCTCTCCTTGCCGAAGAGCGTGATGTCGCATGCGTAACTCTGTGGATTATCAGCGCAGATGAGCGAGAGCAAGGTGCTTTTGCCTGCCCCGTTCTCACCGCTCAGTGCCCATTTTTCTCCTTTGTGAACTGTCCAGTTGAGTGTGTCGAGAATGACGTGGTTGCCATATCTTATGCTCACGTTGTTCATCCTTACCACTTCGTCGCAATTCTCGGCATAGTCGCCGTTATATTCAAGGTTAAGAATGCGTTTCCTCTTCTCGTCACTTAGTCCGTTGATGCATACTGATTTCTGACGGGTGCGATATTCGTTGAGGGTTATCTTGCAGCCCACCTTCATGTCCTTCACTTCCACCACATGTGTTATATAGTCGGGAATGTCGTTTGTCTTTGAAAGGACGAGAATGGTTTGCAGCCTTAGTTCGTTCGTTATGGTTTCCAGCAGTTGCCTGAGTTGCTCGCGGGTGCTGGCGTCAAGACCGATGAACGGATTGTCCATTATCAACACTTTCGGCTCAGCCAAGAGAGTCTTCACGAGTTGCAGTTTCCTCATCTCGCCGCTTGAAAGCATCAGCAGCAATTTGCCCAAGAGTGATTCAATGCCAAACAACTTGTATATCTTCTCCCTAAAGTCGCGTCTCTCTGGCGTGTCGGCACCAGACAGGTTGTACGCCTCACATAGAGCATCGCTAACACGTGGAGCATCATCAGAAATCTCCATCTGGTTCCATCGTTGCTGAAGGAAATAAGTGCGGTCGTTCTCTGCCCCGTAAGAGTCGCGGAAGGTGATGTATTTTATGTTGTCGCTATTCAGTTCATGGTTGCATGGCGCGAAGTCGTACTCCACACCGTTCCCGATGAGAGGATGGCGCGATGTCACGATGTCTATGAACATCGATTTCCCTGCTCCGTTAGGTCCCACAACAGCCACCTGCTCGCCCTCGAAAAGGGTGAAATTTACAGGCTCAGCCATGTTCCATGCTGGGTTTCGTGTTATGCCGTTGACAATATTAATTACCTTTTTCATCTAATACTAATTGGGAATGTTGAATTGCGATTTATTCTCGCTGCGATGAAAAAATCATAATCGTCATTTCGATAACTCTTCATTCCAAACTTGTCATTTCTAATTCTTAATTCTGCTTTGATTCTTTATCGCAAAATCCTTCCAACTGCTATAGTGCTTGGCATCTGTCTCTGGCCGTGACATTTGCATGAAGTGGCAGTATGCTGCTGCGAGAGCGTCTGTAGCGTCCATGAATTTCGGCATTTCCTCCTTGTCAAGTTTCAGCAGTTTCTGCAACATTCCCGCCACTTGCTCTTTCGAGGCGTTGCCGTTACCTGTCAGTGCCAGTTTTATCTTCATCGGCGCATACTCATGAATGGGCACGCTATGGTGTATTGCTGCTGCGATGGCAACTCCCTGTGCTCGTCCCAGTTTCAGCATCGACTGCACGTTCTTTCCAAAGAAGGGTGCCTCGATGGCCATCTCGTCGGGCAAGAACTCGTCTATGATGCCTGTCACACGCTCGAAAATCTTTCCCAGGCGGAGGTAGGGATCGCTCTCCTTGCGCATGTCGATAACTCCCATGGCCACCATCTTGGCGGTTCGGTTCTCCACCTTGACGATGCCATATCCCATTACGTTGGTGCCTGGGTCGATGCCGAGAATCACTTTCTCCATTTATCTCAGATAAGGATTCATTGCCAGTTCGTTGCCGATGGTTGTTTTACCGCCATGACCGCTGTAAACCACGGTGTCGGCAGGCAACTTTGCAATCACGTTCAGAAGGCTGTTCTTCATGTCGGTGTATGAGCCGCCTTCAAAGTCGGTTCTGCCGATGCTCATTTGGAACAGAGTGTCGCCTGTGAATGCCACTTTCTCCTCTTCGCAGTAGAAGGTGATGCTTCCTGGTGTATGTCCTGGCGTTTCGAGAATGACGAACTGATGATTTCCGAATGTCACGATGTCGTCCTTCGTGAGATATTTCCCAACGGGTGGCACGTCGCGCTCGTATTCTATTCCGAGGAATGCCATTGCTTGTTGTGGCATCGAGTTCATCAGGTACTCGTCTTTGCCGCTCACTTCAGCCTTCAGTCCGTATTGTTCGTATGCGAAGTCGTTACCCATGCAATGGTCAAAATGCCCGTGCGTGCATATTAGTTTCACAGGAGTTAGACCGTTGTTCATGATATATTCTGCCACTTCCATACGCTCGTTGTCGTAGTATGCGCCACAGTCTATTATTACGCATTCGCCTGTTTCGTCGCTTACGATGTAAGTGTTCTCTTGAAACGGATTGCAAACATACTTCTGAATGTTCAGCATAAATGTATCTTGTTTATGTAATAATTAATGTATTCCCAATCACGCAGGCAGATAGATGACATGCTTCTCCTTGAACCATTCCTCGCTGAAGAAGTTGCTTATCTCCCATGTCTCAATCAGTCTTCTGAATGGCTGTGTCTCTCCCTCTATGTTTCCGCCTTTCAGCACTATCACACCGTTGGGTAGTGGGTTTGTCTGCTTGCCTCCAATGTTCTTCCTCACTATCTTCATAAGGTCTGGCAGCGGCATTACGGCACGGCTCACCACGAACTGGTAGTGTCCTTTCTCCTCTTCTCCTCTTCGTTGCACTATCTCAACATTCTTAAGTCCGATGGAGTTTGCTATCTCTTGAGCCACCCTTATCTTCTTTCCCGTGCCGTCAATCATGGTGAAGTGGCACTTGGGGAAGGCTATGGCAAGCGGGATGCCAGGGAAACCACCTCCTGTGCCGAAGTCGAGGATGCATGTGTCGTCTCTGAAATTGATAGCCTTGGCTATGGCGAGCGAGTGCAGCACATGATGCTCATAGAGCATGTCTATGTCTTTTCTTGAAATTACGTTTATCTTAGAGTTCCAGTCTCTGTACAGCGCGTCTAAAGCAGAGAACTGCTCCATCTGTTGCTCGTCGAACTGGCTTCCGAAATATTTCTTTATTAGTTCCATTCTTCTTTAGCGTTTTGCTTATATCCTTTCCTTCAGGTAGGGGTTGATGTCAGAATAATCTATTTTTACGAGAATCCTTCCCACGTCGTGGGTGGCTATCTCATCTGCATTGTATATGAATGTCACGCCGTCTGGCTCAAGCATGAAGTTTGTGGAAGGGTAGGGGTTAATGCCTCTGAATATCGACTTTTCGTTCAGTTGCTTTATGTCTTCGGTGTCATACTGGCTGCATAGTTGTTTTACGATGAGTTCTGTAACAAACTTCTCCGAACCACTTACCAGGACATTGTCAAGCGTGAGCACAGCCTTCTTGTCCATGTCGATGTTTCTTGCCACCAGCGTCTGCGTCTCGTGTAGTGCACCGCTGCTGTAGGTTGCCTCTGCCATGTAAATCACAATTCCCTTACGCCCTTGCTTTATAGATGTGTTCACATCGTAAACAATGTTGTAACTGTCGAAATTCTTCTTGTCCACCTCATAGAGGCTTCTGTAATCGCGCTGGTATTCTGCTGCATATCTGCGCACAAACGAATCTACAGCCATCGGGATGTCTGTCATGCCTCCGCCAATAGAGAAATAGTCGGGAGTGATAATGCCCGAACTAATCAGCCTCGAGTTGGCCTCCTTCAGACTGTCCGACTTAGAGTACATGATGTTCATGTGCAGGGTGCATGTGGGCGAGATAGAGTCGGAGGTGAGGTTCACCGTGATTTCCTTCTTCACCGAGTCGGCGTCGAATAATGCCACATCGTTGCCCCCTTCGCTGGAGAGGTGGTCGCACGAGGCCGTACTGCCGGCCATTGCCAATCCCATGACGGCAGCAAAGAACGTTTTTGATATCTTGCGATTCATTATTCCTTTTTGTTATTTGCCCTTACTTATGGCTGCAAAGTTACGAATTTTTCATTAAATGAGCATATTCCACGCCTAAAATTCCACTTTTTTGTATTTATATTTCGCCATAATCAAGGAAATGATTAATTTTGCACCCCGAAACTGAAATAGCATTCATGGACAAAGCATATAAGGCAGCGTTATTCGATTTGGATGGTGTGGTGTTTGACACCGAGCCACAGTACACTGTGTTCTGGGGTGGCGAGTGCCGCAGATACCATCCTGAAGAGCCTGGTCTTGAGCATAAGATCAAGGGGCAGACGCTTGTTCAGATTTTCGACAAGCACTTTTCTGGGGAACTGGAAAAAGAGCGTGAGCCCATCACAAAACGTCTCTACGAATATGAGGCCAATATGAATTACGACTACATCGCGGGCTTTGAGCAACTCATTGCGTCGTTGCGCCAGAGGGGTATCAAGACTGCTGTCGTTACAAGTTCTAACAATGCCAAGATGGAGGCGGTGTACAGGAAACGCCCTGAATTCAAACAGTTGTTTGATGCCATTCTCACCTCCGAGGATTTCAGGGAGAGCAAGCCATCTCCCGACTGCTATCTGACTGCTGCCCGTCGTTTCGGTCTTCAGCCTGACGACTGTGTCGTTTTTGAAGACAGTTTCAACGGACTTCGTTCGGGGCGTGCAGCAGGGATGACTGTTGTGGGTCTTGCCACAACCAACAGCGAAGAAGATGTTGCCCCATTGTCAGATGTGGTAATTAAAGATTACACGAATTTCAATATTTAATCAATAAACATGGCAGGATATTTAGTAAGCGACACGCGTAAAGTAACTACGCACCGCTTTATCGAAATGAAACAGCGCGGCGAGAAAATCTCAATGCTTACATCTTATGACTACACTATGGCTGGTATCGTTGACAATGCCGGAATTGACGGCATTCTCATCGGTGACTCTGCCTCTAATGTCATGGCGGGCAACGCAACAACATTGCCGATGACCGTTGACCAGATGATTTATCATGCCCGTTCGGTGGTTCGTGGCGCCAAGCGTGCGCTGGTGGTGTGTGATATGCCTTTCGGCTCTTATCAGGTTGACCGTCATGAGGGTGTGAAGAATGCTGTTAAGATAATGAAGGAGAGCGGTTGCGATGCCTTGAAACTCGAAGGTGGCGAGGAGATTATAGACACCGTGAAGGGCATTCTGGATGCTGGCATTCCTGTTATGGGACATCTCGGACTGACACCCCAGAGCATCAATAAGTTCGGAACATACGCCGTGAGAGCAAAAGATGAGGAGGAGGCTGAGAAACTGCGTCGTGACGCCGCCTTGCTTCAGGAGGTGGGATGCTTCTCGGTTGTGCTTGAGAAAGTGCCCGCCCTGCTGGCTGAGGAGGTTACAAAGAACCTCACAATACCAACCATCGGTATAGGTGCTGGCGGCAAGACCGACGGCCAGATTCTTGTGGTGGCAGACATGTTGGGCATGACTCGCGGTTTCAGCCCTCGTTTCCTCCGCCGCTACGCTGACCTTAACGGGGTGATAACTGACGCTATCGGACAGTACGTCTCTGATGTGAAAAGCCTCGACTTCCCTAACGAGCAAGAGAGTTACTAATTAAAGAGAGCACCTGCTCTCCCTGTTTCCAACCCTTTGAAAATGTACACCCAAAACACTCCTGTGCATGTGCGATTATGGCACAGAGGCTTCTGGGCACTGGCTTTCGCCAACCTGCTGTTGGCGATGTCGGTGTTCATGTTCCTGCCAATATTACCTTATTGGTTGGGACAGCATTTTGGTTTTAGTGCATCAAGGGTAGCACTGCTATTCGTCATACATGCCGTGGGAGTCTTTCTGCTAGGTCCTCGATGCTCGATGCTCGTGCAGCGCTATCGACGGAATATAGTGTGTGCAATATCCATTTTCTTGACCTCTTTGGCGAGTTTCGCTCTTTACTATTTCTGCAAGTTCAATCCTGCCTTGCTCGCTTCATTAGATACTCCAACGGTATATTTGATTATCGCTGCTATTCAGTTAGTTGGCTCTATGTTCTATGGTCTTTCACAGATGGTTCTTTCTGGCACTCTCATCATAGATGTATGCGAGTCGTTTCAGCGCACGGAGGCGAATCATTCTGCTGCATGGTTTGGTCGTTTGGGGCTTGCATTGGGGCCGATTGTCACCATTCTTGTGTCACCTCGCTTTGGGGTAGAGACGGTCTTGCTCGTCTCTTCTGCCTGTGGTCTGCTTGCCATGCTGCTAGTGATTCTTACCGACTTTCCGTTCCGTGCTCCCGAGGATAACTTGAAGGCCTTTAGCACCGACCGCTTCTTTCTCACTAACGGAATTTGGCTCTTCGTTAATTTCATGATGATAATGATTGCGGTGGGCATCGTGGTTGTCAACCATCAAGACATGAGGTTCTTCGTGCTCATGCTGGGCGGTTTTCTCATTTCTCTGCTTTCGCAGAAATTTGTCTTTGCCAATGCCGAACTAAAAAGCGAGATTCTTTCAGCCCTGGTGCTTATCATCGGCGCACTCCTGCTGATGATTTTCAGAGACTCCGATGTGGCATCGCTTGCTGCCGCCTTGCTTACAGGTGTGGGCGTAGGCGTTTCGGCAACCCGTTTCCTGCTTTTCTTCATCAAACTGAGCCCTCACTGCAAGCGGGGCACTTCTCAATCAACGTTTTTTCTCACATGGCAGTCAGGGCTTGCGCTGGGTGCCGCTCTCGGCATTGTGACAGGTCAGTCTGGCAGTGGCTATGTTGTTGCGCTTGCTTTTGTCGTGGCAGCCTTGATTATGTACCACTTCTTCACTCACACGTGGTATATGAACAACAAGAGCCGTTGACATTGGTGCGGTGTTTTTTCCCTGTCTCCGCCACGTCTTCATGTTAATAGGTTTCACGGAAAGCATCACTTGGATTGCCGTTGATGCTCTATTGAGGAGTCAAATGTGTCCTTTGGAGAGGTCAAAGATATGCTTTGGGCGTGCCAAATGTGCCCTTTGAGCAAGCCTAATGTGTCCTTTGAGTTTTTTTTTGTTTCAGTTCGGATTCTTGGACTTTTATTGTGTTTTCAAGAAAAGCCATTATCCACGTGTGTGCACTAATGTTTTTGAGTCTTTGCACTTAGTAGGCATACAATGGCGCAGAACAATGTCGTACAAGGGCGGAGAAAAGGCATGCGTGTGAGAAAAATGATAAAATTATATGATATTCTTTTGTTTTTTGTTGGAAAGTATGTATTTTTGCAACTGCTAAAAAAATCGATACCGATGAGACAACTGAAAATCTCTAAGTCTATCACAAACCGTGAAAGTGCAGCGCTGGACAAATATCTACAGGAAATAGGTCATGAAGAACTGATTTCTGTGGAGGAGGAAGTAGAACTGGCCCAGCGCATAAGGAAGGGCGACCGCAAGGCTCTTGAGAAACTGACCAAGGCGAACCTCAGATTCGTAGTGTCGGTGGCTAAGCAGTATCAGAACCAGGGGCTGTCGCTGCCCGACCTTATCAACGAGGGCAACCTGGGGCTCATCAAGGCTGCTGAGAAGTTCGACGAGACACGCGGATTCAAGTTCATATCGTATGCCGTGTGGTGGATTCGCCAGAGCATACTGCAAGCAATTGCCGAGCAGAGCCGCATTGTGAGACTGCCGCTGAACCAGGTGGGAGCGATGAACAAGGTGAGCCGCATGCAGAGCAAGTTCGAGCAGGAGAACGAGAGACGCCCGAGTCTTGTGGAGATAGCAGAGAGCGTTGACCTGCCTGCCGAGAAAATAGAAGATGCCATGAAGGTGCAGACGAGACATGTCTCGGTGGATGCTCCTTTCGTTGACGGCGAGGACAACAGCCTGCTCGACATACTGCCCAACGACGATGCTCCGATGGCAGACAACTCGCTTGTGATAGAGTCGCTGCGTGACGAGATAAAGCGCGCCCTGCAGACGCTGAACGATCGCGAACGCAAAATTATTGAAGCCTTCTTCGGCATTGACCAGCCGGAGATGACTCTCGAGGAGATAGGCGACAAGTACGGGCTCACTCGCGAGCGTGTAAGGCAGATAAAGGAAAAGGCAATCAGGCGGCTCCGCAACAACACCAAGAACAAGTTGCTCAGGTCGTACCTCGGCAGTTGATAAGAAGAAATGTCAGGATAAGGATATGAAGAAAATAATATATATCATCATTGCCATCTTATGCATGGCAAGCACGGTAAGTATAACAGCAAAAGGTGGCGAGGAAATGGTACTGAAGATGTACGCTTTCGGAGTGTCAACCTCGTTCAACGACAGCACGGTGTTCTTCACCGAAATACAGGAACTCGACAGTGCGTGGGTGGAGTCGAAGACTGGCTTCATCGTGAGCCGTGACAACTACAGTTATCAGTTGCGCGACCATCTGGCCAGCAAGGGATACCCCAAGCGTACATGCATATTCATTTCGGGTAAGGACCTGAAAGACGTGGCGAAGAAATACGATAAGTTGAAGTCACGCTACGTGAAAAAGGGCGGTTCAGACATACTGCTCATAGACAAATCGGAGTTCACGTTCAAAACAATAGCGGCCGCGCAGAGCAATAGCCAGCAGGAAGAGTCTGCCAAGCCCAAGAAGCATAAAAAAGAGAAGCCAGCCAAGGCTCCTGCACGTAAGTAGAACTCATGCCAACAACAGATAATTACAAGTCATACTTCTTTAATATTGCAGAACTGAACGTCAAGATAACCTTCAAGGAGTCGAGACACAACAGCATGCTGCTATTGCCTTCCTTCGCACCATTCAAGACTGCCGAGGAAGGCAAAGATCTTTTTTTCCATCTTACCATTGACGACGACCTGCCGCCAGTGAGGGAAGGAAAAACGAGAATAGATAATTTTGATACCGGCAACGGGCACACCGTCGTGGACAAGTTGCAGGACGGAGGCTATCAGTATATTATTAAAGATATCAACGATGCCGACTGTTGCCTGCTGCAGACAAACAAGGACTTTGACGACTGCCGATGCGCCCTGAACGGAAACTACAACATGAGATGCTTTGGACTGAACAACGCCCTCATGCTGATATTTGCCTTTGCCGGAAGCCACCGAAAGACGCTCCTCATTCATGCCTCGCTCGTGAGGAACAATGGCTGGGGATATGCTTTCATAGCAAAGAGCGGAACAGGAAAGAGCACACAGGTGAGCAACTGGCTGAAATACATACCAGGAAGTGATCTGATGAATGACGACAATCCGATAATCAGGGTGCTCGACGACGGTAAGCCATATATCTATGGTGGCCCGTGGAGCGGCAAAACACCATGCTACCGCAACGTAAAGGCACCGCTGGGAGCAATAACGCGTATTGACAGGGCACAGCAGAACAGCGTTGAACGGCTGAAACCTGTGGAGGCATTCGCCTCGGTGCTGCCCTCATGCTCGTCGATGAAGTGGGACAAGGAGATATTCAACAACGTCTGCAATACGGTAACAAGAATAGTAGAGACAACAGGCATTTTCATCCTGCATTGCCTACCAGACAGAGAATCCGCAATAGTATGCCACAAGGAGATATCAAAACAGTAGAGAAGCAATTCAGCAACGCCGTACTGATACCCGAAATCATAAAGATGATAAACGAGGGACACACGGTGACGCTCCCACTGAAAGGATACAGCATGCGACCGTTTCTTGAGGATGGGCGCGACAAGGCTCTGCTCACAAAGCCCTTGAACCCTAAGGTGGGCGACCCAGTGCTCGCCGAAACAGAGCCTCTGCATTTCGTACTTCACCGTATCATTAAGATTGAAGGTGACAATGTAGTGTTGCGTGGTGATGGCAACTTGGGAAACGAGTATTGCAAGATGAGCGATGTCAAGGCGTCAGTGATAGGTTTCTACCGCAAGGGCAGAAACACACTCGACCGCACCGACGGAAAGAAATGGCGTGCCTACTCGTTCGTGTGGATGCATCTGTCGCCTATAAGACGATACCTGCTGGCATTCCATCGCCGCATCTGGCTGCGGTTGTTCCATTAAAAACGGCACTCTCATACATAATTTTAAATTGTAAATAGAATAAAGACAATGAAGACAAAACCCGGTTTCACACTTCGCGACATTTGCGGAGAGTATATTATTGTTGCAGAAGGTCTGGAAAATATCGACTTTAGCAATATAATCAGTCTTAATGAATCATCGGCTTACTTATGGAAAAAGGTAGAGCAGATGGATTCGTTTACGGCAGATGACCTTGCACGATTTCTGACAGACGAGTATGAAGTTGACTTGGCAACAGCAACAGCCGACTCGGAAGCCCTCATAAAGCAGTGGCTGTCGGTGGGTGTAATTAGTGAATAATCTAATCGTAAACGAGTACTTTTTGTATATATAACGACATTATTCGTTTAATTTTGCATAAAATTCAAATGATTTAGTGCTTGTTTGTATAATTTTTATTAAAATTCTAACATCTTTCTTGACTTTTATTAATAATATTATTAAATTTGCGTACAAATAATCTGGACAATTAGTATGGCAAAGTATAACATTACTGAAAAAAAAGTAAAAACAGCGGCATATAGAGCCCTTATAAACCCAAGTCTCATGGACAAGTTGGAACGAAGCATCTTAGATATCGTTTATGTCCAAAAGAAGTATAGAGACCCCAACTATTCTGCTAAACAACTCGCGGAGGAACTGAAAACGAACACAAGGTATATCTCTGCAGTTGTAAATGTGAGATTCGGAATGAATTACACATCGCTTATTAATAAATATAGAATTGACGAGGCAATGGTAATTCTTGCTGATCCGGAGTACCGCAAGACAAACATGGAGGATGTAAGCGCAATGGTCGGGTTTTCTAACAGACAGTCGTTCTATGCGTCATTCTTCAGAATAACTGGCATCACTCCGCGCGAATATAGACTTGCGAAGGAAAGTGCTGGCGAGAAAACCTCCTATGCCAAGGCAATGAAGGCTAAAAAAACGAAAGCATAAATGACGGTTGACAAATTCAGTTACACTGATGAATCTTTTGCGGACATTCAGATGCTCCGCTACCAGTTGAAGGGCTTCGAAACCCTTACGCTACAACAAAAGAAATTAATTTATTATCTTTCTGAAGCAACATTGTATGGTCGAGACATTACTTTCGACCAGTTCGGAAAGTATAACCTTATTATAAGAAAAACGCTTGAGGCGATACTTTTATCGTATAATGGCGACAGAGAATGCGAGCAATTCAAGGCTCTTGAGGTATATCTTAAGAGGGTTTGGTTCTCAAATGGAATCTATCATCATTACGGAAGCGAGAAGTTTGTGCCCGGGTTCTCCAAGTTTTTTTTCGTTGAGGCATTGCAGACAGCAGACAAGTCGCTGCTTCCACTCGACCGTTTTGGGACGGTGGAAGAGTTATGCCAAACGCTATGTCGGGTGTTGTTCTGTCCCGATGTACTCCCCAAGAGAGTGAATAAGGCCGAATGTGCCGATGTCGTGGCTACATCGGCATGCAATTTCTATGAGGGCGTGAGCCAGAAAGAGGTTGAAGAATTCTACAATGGCATGAAGAACGAGAATGCCGACGATAAAGAGCCTATCTCATACGGCTTAAACTCAAAACTTGTAAAACGAGACGGAAAACTCGAAGAACTCGTATGGAGCGAGGATGGTATGTATGCTGATGCCATTAAGAAAATCACTTATTGGCTGGAAAAGGCAGCCAGAGTGGCAGAGAATGACAAGCAAAGGCAATACATAGAAACACTCGTCAAGTATTATCGTACTGGTGACTTGCGTCTGTTCAACGACTATTGCATACAGTGGGTGGGCGAACATGATGCACAGGTTGATTTTGTAAACGGTTTTATTGAAGTATATGGTGACCCGCTCGGATTAAAAGGCTCGTGGGAGGGAATAGTGGAGTATAAGGACATGGAAGCCACAAGGCGCACTCAGACTATTAGCCATAATGCTCAGTGGTTTGAAGACCACAGTCCTGTTGACCCTCGTTTCCGCAAGCAGAAGGTAAAGGGAGTTACGGCGAATGTCATCTGTGCCGCCATGCTTGGCGGCGACGAGTATCCTTCAACTGCCATAGGCATAAATCTTCCTAACGCCGACTGGATAAGGGCAGAGCATGGAAGTAAGAGTGTTACCATTGGAAACCTTACCGATGCGTACAACAAAGCGGCACGAGGCAACGGCTTCAAAGAGGAATTTGTGATAGATGCTGATACCATGGACATGATTGAGAAATATGGTGATGTGTGCGACGATCTCCACACCGACCTGCATGAGTGTCTCGGTCATGGAAGCGGGCAGTTGCTCCCCGGTGTAGATCCTGATGCTCTCAAGGCGTATGGCAACACTATAGAAGAGGCTAGGGCAGACCTTTTCGCACTCTATTACCTTGCTGACGAGAAACTTGTGGAACTGGGACTTACCCCAAACGTTGAGGCATACAAAAGCCAGTATTATACCTATATGATGAATGGGTTGATGACTCAACTCACCAGAATAAAGCCTGGCAATGATATAGAGGAGGCCCACATGCGCAACCGTGCCCTAATCGCCCACTGGTGCTACGAGAATGGTAACGTGATTCAGATGGTTAAAAGAGAAGGGAAAACATTCGTCAACATCAGCGATTACGAAGCCTTAAGGACGCTTGTCGCCCAGTTGCTTGCCGAAGTGCAACGCATAAAGAGCGAGGGTGACTATGAGGCAGCCAAGACTCTTGTGGAGAACTATGCCGTCAAGGTGGATGCTGACCTTCATAAAGAGGTGCTTGAGAGATACGAACGCCTCCATCTTGCGCCCTACAAAGGATTTATAAACCCGGTAATGACTCCTGCAGTAGATGATAATGGGCAAATCACAGATATAAACCTCGACTATACCGAGGGCTATTCTGAGCAGATGCTTCGATATAGCAAACAATACGGTACATTGATTTAATGTCTTCTGAATATGGAAACGGCAGATAAACTGAAACAGATAAAGCAGTCGTTCAGACTGAGAATGAACGGAAACACTTCGCGCTCAATGAGAGAAAAGGGCGTGGAGTATCACATCAACTGGGGCGTTTCGTTGCTCGACTTGAAGCAAATGGCGAAGGAATATGGTAAGGATTACGACCTTGCCATCGCTCTATGGAAAGAGGATATAAGAGAGTGTAAGATTCTTGCCACGATGATAATGCCAGCCGAGCAGATGCTGCCTGAAGTGGCTGACATCTGGATGGAGCAGACACTATCGCAGGAGATTGCCGAGCAGGCCGCATTCAATCTTTATCAGCATTCCCCGTTTGCATCAGAAAAAGCATTCCAGTGGTTATCGTCTGACAGGTCTCTATATCAGGTGTGCGGCTACCATATTCTTTCACGTTTGATGTATAAAGGACAAGAGCCTAACGAACGCTCTGCCAACGAGTTGCTCGATCAAGTTCAAGCATCCGTACAAGATTCTGACATCGCAGTTCGCCATGCCGCAATGACATGCATCCAGCGATATGCAGAACTTGGAGAAGAACAACGTGCGAAGGCAGTCAAGGCAATGAAAGCGGTGGGTGTGGAACTCTTCTGAAAATATAAAATATTATTAAATGTTTTGCTGTTCATAATAATTGTTGTATTTTTGCACATACAAAGTTTCTCTGTGTAAAATGGACGATGTAAAAGTTGAGGTAAAACAGATTCTTACCCAATATCTTGAACAGAACAATATGCGCAAGACTGTCGAGCGATTTGCCGTGCTGAATGCGGCATACAGTTTCGACACATTCTTTACAATAGAGGAACTAAACGAACTCCTTGGACGCAATAGTTTCCCCGTAAGCCGTGCTACATTATACAATACGCTGAAGCTCTTCCAGACGCTTCAACTCGTGGTATGCCATAGGCTCAATGACGGAACGAAGTATGAGGCCACATACACCCACCGCAGCAACTGTCATCAGATATGCACTATATGTGGGAAAGTGTCGGAGGTGGATTCACGCAAGATAGCGGATGCCGTAGATAACACAAGGTTCAAGCGTTTCAGACGTGAGAGTTTTTCACTTTATGTCTATGGTATTTGCAGTTCGTGCCAGGCGAAGATGACTCGTGAGCGAAACCGCAAGTCGAAAGAGAAAGTTGCAAACAAAAAAACAAACATAATAAACAATAGAAAATGAAATCAGGAAAAGTAGATGTCTTGCTGGGTCTCCAGTGGGGCGATGAGGGAAAAGGAAAGGTTGTCGATGTTCTTACGCCTAATTACGACGTCATAGCACGTTTCCAAGGTGGCCCTAATGCTGGTCATACACTTGAGTTTAAAGGCGAGAAATATGTGCTGAGAAGCATCCCTTCTGGCATTTTCCAGGGTGGAAAGGTGAATATTATCGGTAACGGCGTGGTACTTGCTCCTGACCTCTTCATGCAGGAGGCCAAGGATTTGGAGAAGAGCGGGCACGACCTCAGAAATCGTCTGCACATTTCAAAGAAAGCACATCTCATCATGCCTACTCACCGCGTCCTCGACGCTGCATACGAGAGGCAGAAGGGAAAGAGCAAGGTGGGAACCACAGGCAAGGGCATCGGTCCTACATACACTGACAAGGTGAGCCGTAACGGTCTTCGTGTTGGTGACATTTTCGACCATTTCGAGGAGAAATATGCCGCTCACAAAGCACGTCATGAGGAGATACTCAGATCGCTCAATTTCACAGACTATGACATTACAGAGGTTGAGAAGACATGGATGGAAGGCATCGAGTATATGAAGCAGTTCAATATCGTTGACTCTGAATATGAAATCGACCAGATACTCAGGAGCGGCAAGAGCATCCTTTGCGAGGGAGCACAGGGCACGATGCTTGACATCGACTTTGGCAGTTATCCATTCGTGACATCTTCTAATACCGTATGCGCTGGCGCATGTACTGGTCTTGGCATCGGTCCTAACAAGATTGGCGAGGTGTTTGGCATTATGAAGGCTTATTGCACACGTGTTGGTGCCGGTCCTTTCCCAACAGAACTCTTTGACGAGACAGGTGCTAAGATTCGTGACCTTGGTCATGAGTATGGTGCCGTGACGGGTCGTGAGCGCCGTTGCGGATGGATAGACCTCGTTGCTTTGAGATACGCTATTGCAGTAAACGGTGTCACTCAACTCATTATGATGAAGAGCGACGTGCTCGATGGCTTCGACACAATCAAGGCATGCGTGGCATATAAGCAGAACGGTGTCGAGATTGACCACTTCCCATATAGCATCGATGAAGGCATCGAACCAGTTTACAAGGAACTGCCAGGATGGAAGACTGACATGACGAAGTTCACATCCGAGGAGGAGTTCCCTGTTGAGTTCAAGAATTATATTGATTTCCTCGAGGCAGAACTGGAGACACCAATAAAGATTATTTCAATTGGTCCTGACCGCGACCAGACAATAGTTAGAAAATAATGGCAAACAAACCAAGCATTCCAAAAGGCACGCGCGACTTCTCTCCAACAGAGATGTCGAAGCGTAACTATATCTTCAATACCATAAAAGAAGTCTATGCCCTTTATGGATTCCAGCAGATAGAGACGCCTGCAATGGAGACATTGCAGACACTTATGGGCAAGTATGGTGAGGAGGGCGACAAACTGCTCTTCAAGGTGTTGAACAGTGGCGATTTCCTCAATAAAGTTTCTGATGACGAGTTTCAAGAGAAGAATACGCTTCATCTTGCCTCACGTATTTGTGAAAAGGGATTGCGCTACGACCTCACCGTACCTTTCGCACGCTATGTGGTGATGCATCGCGAGGAACTGCAGATGCCGTTCAAGCGCTATCAGATACAACCGGTATGGCGTGCCGACCGTCCGCAGAAGGGACGCTATCGTGAGTTCTATCAGTGCGATGCCGACATCGTGGGTTCCGACTCGTTGCTCAACGAGGTGGAACTGATGCAGATTGTTGATACCGTGTTCACGCGTTTTGGAGTCCGCGTTCAGATAAAGATTAACAACCGTAAGATACTCTCGGGCATCGCGGAGGTTATTGGCGAGGCTGATAAAATAGTAGATATTACTGTTGCAATAGACAAACTCGACAAGATTGGTCTTGAGGCTGTGAATGAAGAACTTGCCAACGACGGCATAAGTGCAGAGGCAATAGAGAAACTCCAGCCGATAATAACGCTTAGCGGTTCAAACGAAGACAAACTGAAGGTAATCAGCGAAGTACTTGCTGGCTCTGAAGTGGGCATGAAGGGTGTTGAGGAGACTCGCTTCATTCTCGATACATTGGCCAAGTGCGGATTGAACAACGAGATGCAACTTGACCTTACCCTTGCTCGTGGTCTTAACTATTACACAGGTGCCATCTTCGAGGTTAAGGCATTGGATGTGCAGATAGGAAGCATCACTGGCGGAGGGCGATATGACAACCTTACAGGAATCTTCGGAATGCCGGGACTCAGCGGCGTAGGCATCTCGTTTGGTGCCGACCGTATCTTCGATGTTCTTAACCAACTCGACCTTTACCCGAAAGAGGCAGTAGATGCTACGCGACTTCTCTTTATCAACTTCGGTGAGAAAGAGATGGAATACTGCCTTCCTATAGCATCAAAGGCTCGCAGGGCAGGCATCGCTACCGAAATCTATCCCGATGCGGTTAAGATGAAGAAGCAGATGAGTTATGCAAATGCCAAGAATGTTCCTTTCGTTGCCATTGCTGGCGAAAACGAGATTGCCGAGGGCAAGGTGATGCTCAAGGATATGGTGAAGGGTGAGCAGAGGCTTGTCAGTGCCGACGAACTCATCGATGCTCTTGTATAAAAGTATAGAGGCGGGCTAACCCGCCTCTATACTCCTAAACCTCCCAACTCCTCGCTCGACCCGAAGGGACGCTTTTGCAAAAGCGGAGCGACTAAAAGAACTCCTAACTCTTAAAAAACTAATTCTGCTAATTATGAAATATCTGAAAACTATTGTGCTGCTATTGGCGGCTTTATTCGTTCTTTCCGCGTTCAACAAGGATAAGCGGATTACAATCTTCATGGTCGGTGATAGCACAATGGCCAACAAAGACATTTCTGGAGGAAAGGTAGAAAGAGGGTGGGGCATGATGCTCTGCAACTACTTCTCCGATGCTATTATAGTTGACAACCATGCAAGGAACGGGCGTTCGAGCAAGAGTTTTATTGATGAAGGCTTGTGGGGCAAGGTGCTTGAGAAAATCACTCCGGGCGACTATGTCTTCATTCAGTTCGGGCATAACGACGAGAAGGACGCGCCAGCACGACATACTGAGCCAGGCACCACCTTCGATGCCAATCTGCGTAGATATGTTGTAGAGACGCGCGAGAAAGGTGGTATCCCCGTTCTTTTTAATGCCGTTGCGCGTAGGAAGTTCTATCGTGAAGGTGATGATAGTGTTGATGACGAGTCGCTCAGAGACACGAAGTATGCTGATGAGAAAATTAATAGCGACACATTGATAGACACTCACGGACTTTATCTTCTCTCTCCATTTAATGTGGCAAGAGAACTTAATGTGCCTTTCGTCGATGCAAACAAGATTACTCGCGAACTCGAACAAAGCATGGGACCAATAGAGTCAAGGAAACTGCACATGTGGTTCCGTCCGGGAGAAGAGCCAAGTGTTCCAGATGGCAGACAAGATAATACCCACTATAATATATATGGTGCCAATCTGGTGGCTTCATTGCTCGTTGATGAGATTGCCCGTCAGGTACCAGCGTTGAAGAAGTATGTGCGTCATTATGACAGCAGTGTGGCATCTAACGGAATGGGAGTTTATTTCTCACCGCAAGAGGCTGTTGACAAAGCACCGCTTCACAAGAAAACCAAAGTGCTGATAAACAAAGGCACATGGAAGAAGCCAACGGTGCCAAAGGGTAAGAAGGTGAAGTTCGTCATGCGCAAGGGCGCTCGTTGGGAGTGATAAGGTTCTAATCCTCCCTCAGAAGATACAACTGACTGAACAACATGCATAGTCTATAATTGTAGCCTGAGAGTTTCGTTACTGCTTCATAAAAAATGTAAAACCTTTGGCGAATTAACTTTTAATCTTTATATTTGCAAAATCAATTTGCTAATTATTTAATCGGATACAATTATTAATCTTAAACCAAAATCATTATGAAGAAAAAGTTTATTTGCACCGTTTGTGGATATGTTCACGAAGGTCCCGAACCACCAGAGAAGTGCCCAATATGTAAGGTGCCGGCGAGCAAGTTTAAGGAACTCGTAGAAGACGACGAAGAGTCATTCGCTACTGTTCATGAACTGGGAGCAGCGCGCAAGGAAGGTGCTGACGAGGAAATGATAAAAGACCTGAAGTGCCATTTCGAAGGCGAGTGTGGCGAAGTGGGAATGTATCTCGCAATGAGTCGTCAGGCAGACCGTGAGGGCTACCCTGAAATCGCAGAGGCTTTCAAGCGCTATGCTTTTGAGGAGGCTGAGCATGCAAGCAAGTTCGCAGAACTTCTCGGCGACGTTCTGAAAGACACCAAGAGCAACCTTGAGGCTCGTATCGCTGCTGAGCGTGGCGCATGTGAGGACAAGTTCCGCATTGCACGCAACGCAAAGGCTGCCGGAATGGACGCTACTCACGACACCGTTCACGAGATGGCGAAAGACGAGGCTCGCCACTGTGCTGGTTTCCAGGGCCTTTATAAGCGCTACTTTAAGTGATTGACGTTGAAATCAACGGATAGTATTTTCATGTGGGGCATAGTTGTCTATGCCCTAACATGATTTTATAGGTTATGGTACAAATGTAATAAATCCCCAAATATGAATCGAGACGAGAAGTTGGAGAGTCTTCTAGACAGGCAATATTGGGTCGTTGACATGCTGCCAAAGCAGGTGCCTGCTAATAGCGAAGGGCAGTATTTCAAGATAGAACAGTATTATCTTGAGTCTCCACGAAAAGAAATCTTAGTTGAGAAATATGCCAACATCCTGATTAAGTTGAACTGCTACTATGATTTCGAGGTATGGTTTGATGAAGAGTGGCAGTCGAATCCCTCTCCTCGTTGCCTTTCTGAATGTTTGTCGAAATGCGATGCACTCAACCGACCACTGTTTGTCTTGCTCGATTCTATTGATGCTCTGTTCAGTCTCGACGGCGAAGAAACATCAATGACTATTTATAACCCCAACGATAGCCTTCTTGAACTGCTTGGTGCTTTGGCTTCTTCTGAAGGACTGTTTTTGTGGAAACCATAAATCATAATTCAATAATGTATAGTTTAAAATATAAAGTAACGACAAGTACCTGTGATAGTGAAGGACGACTGAAACTATATTCCGCACTCCAGATGATGCAGGACTGCTCGGAGATGTGGATTGACAGCGAGCCTAGTGTAAAGGAGTATTTTGCCTCACAAAACATGGCTCAACTGCTTGCCTCCCGCCAGGTGGAAATCATCCGTGTGCCTGAATATAAGGAGGAACTGACGGTCACAACCTCAGTTTATGGAATGAAGCCCATGTTCGGATTCCGCAACACATTCATCTATGATGCAGAGGGGAAACCTTGCTATAAGACGTGGAGCATGGGAGCATTTGTCGATAAAGCCAATGGGAAACTGAAGCGTGTTGACGATGCCACAATAAAGTCGATGAACTTGGAGCCTCAGTTGGAAATGAACTATGGCGACCGCCGAATCATTCTTCCCCGTGAGGGTGGGGAAGTGCAGGAGCCATACAAGGTGCTCCGTGCAGACATCGACTACAACAAGCACATGAATAATGCCAACTATGTGCGCTTGGCAATAGAACTTCTGCCAGATTGTTTTGAGGTGAAAGGCCTGAGAGTGGAATATCGTGTCGCTGCAAAGTTGGGCGACGTGCTTAGTCCTGTAGTGTATCACGCAGAAGGCAAGTTCATTGTCGCTCTTACGGTGGAAGACGAGGTAAGCGCAATAATAGAGTTTACTTAAACAATACTGATACTTCGGGACCGACATACTGCTTTTTTCTTGGCATGTCAGTCAGTCCGCAATTCAGTACGTGGCGTTCGGACTGACAGTCCGAACGCCACGTACTGTTAGTCCGAACATCACGTACTGTCAGTCCGAACGTCACGTACTGGACACAAGTGATGGTGGACACTTCACTATTAGTGATTGTTCTTAGTTCAAATCAATGGGATTGTAAGGAAGTCCGAAGACATCGGCAACTGCTTTATAAACCACTTTGCCTTCAACGATGTTAAGGCCTTTCTTCAATGCTGCGTCATCGCGGCATGCCTGTTGCCATCCCTTGTCTGCCAGTGCCAAAGCATATTTCAGAGTGGCATTGGTGAGGGCGATGGTTGATGTGTTTGGCACGGCACCGGGAATATTCGCGACACAGTAGTGAACGATGCCGTCAACCTCATACACAGGCTCGCTATGAGTGGTAGGGTGGGAGGTCTCGAAGCATCCGCCCTGGTCTATTGCCACATCAACGAGAACAGTTCCTGGCTCCATCAGTTTCAGCATGTCTCGGGTAATGAGGTGTGGTGCCTTGTCGCCAGGAACAAGCACGGAACCGATGATGATGTCAACAGACGGCAGTTCCTTGCGTATGTTATGTTCGTTGGAATAGAGAGTGCGTACGTTAGGGGGCAGTTCGTTGCCTAACTGACGAAGTCGAGGCAAGGAAATATCGGTTATGGTCACCTGTGCTCCGAGACCTGCAGCCATGCGAGCGGCTGCCTCGCCTACGATGCCACCGCCAAGAACCAGCACATTTGCGGGACGAACACCGGGAACACCGCTTATCAATTTGCCCTTGCCGCCTTTCGTTTTTTGCAGATAGTAGGCACCGTTCAGCGTTGCCAGTCTGCCGGCAACCTCACTCATAGGAATCAGCAGCGGCAGTGCGCCGTTGTCTAATTGCACCGTCTCGTATGCCAGGCATACGGCACCGCTCTTCAGCATGGCTTCTGTTAGTTCCTTTTCACACGCGAAATGGAAATACGTGAACACAAGTTGGCCTTTCTTGACCAAAGCATACTCTGGTTCTATTGGCTCCTTCACCTTGACAATCATGTCTGCCTCACGATAAACATCTTCGATGGTTGGCAGAATCTCGGCTCCCACTTTCGTGTAATCGTTATCATCGAATCCGCTGCCCAGTCCGGCTGTACTCTGCACAAACACTTTATGTCCATGCCTTACAAACTCGCCAACGCCCGCAGGTGTCATGCCCACGCGGTTCTCGTTGTTCTTAATTTCTTTAGGTATGCCAATTCTCATAATAATTAAATTTAGGTGGTTGATTAATAGTTTCGGTCGTAAAGATACAAAAAATAATCATAGGTTGTATCAGTTGGTACTATTTTTTAGCAAAAAAAATTGATTGTCTCACGACAATCAATCCTTTAATAACCTTAATAATCTAATACCATGAAAAACACGGTGCAAAATTACTCATAAAAAATTAATATGCAAGCATTTAGGAGTCTTTCAATATGGAATTTAACATTCTATAAATGTTTGTCCGTTCCATTTAAACTTCCTTTGCTTAAATATTGCATTAATATTTAGTATTTCTGATTTTTCGATGAGCGGATGGCTAAGCGAGAAAGTTACTACTTGCTCATTAACAGACATTTCGGCAGAAATCATCACAGGATCAAGCATCGAGGCAAGTTCGTCATAGCGTTCTTGAGAAATAGTATCAGGACGAGTAGTGAATTGCTTTATCAGCGAACTGGCATCATTTGTTACGGGTAAGCCAAATGTCTCCTTCAACGGCTTCCATGAAGAACTGAAAAAACTCACTTCACTTTCTGGCTCTGGCGCAGTGAAGGTCTTTATCAGACAAATAACGAAAGAAGACTCGGTTTGCAATTTCTTTATTTGCAATGTCGTGCTACTGTTCAACGTTACGTGGATGTAATCGCTTGTCAAAGAGTCGATTGCAGACTTTCCTTCGAGCAAGTTCTTAGAGCCAGTCTTAACTTTCATTTCATAGAAGTCTGCCATCTCTGTTCGGCTGTTGACATCTAAATAAGCAACCACGCTGTCGGGCATCTGAATCCACAAGTCGCGCATTGGCGACTGGGCATCAAGGTGAAGCAGCGTGGCTATAAGCAAGGTTGCGATAATAAATATTTTCTTCATTTCTAATGGCTTCGTCATTACTATTGCAAATGCAAAAGTACAACTTTTTCTATTCATAGACAACTAAAATGCACAAAAAATAAGTGGACAATACCGCATAGCATTCTCCAGTTACTGAGTGGCATCAAATTTCCCACTGCCAATGGTGACGTGCCATCATACCTCCTGACTATGGTAGTAGATGGTGGCAACGTCAATTATTCGTTATTTTATTGATGCACCACGCGAAACCTTTGGCGGTGCGAAGGTCACCATCCGCGAAATGATTGCCAGGGTTCCATTCCAACGTTGTATTATTGGGACCGAGGATTTGCTTAAGATGCTCATGCTCCCAACGGACATTGTTGCCCACCTGACGGATGGCATTGTTGCGGGTATGTTCCTCGCGGTCGCCGAGGCTAAGATATACGTAGCGCGCATAGACGGCATGGTCATCCGAAAACCCGCACCAGCCATCTATCCACAACGACGGCGACACGGCTGCCACAGCCTCGAAGCACTCAGACTTCGATGCTGCCCAACGCGAGAACAGACCGCCTAAAGAATATCCTCCAAGAACGACAGGTAGATTGCCGAACCGCTCTTTCAGATATGGAATAAGGTTTTTTGTGATATAATCCAACGTATCGAAAGCATGTTCGCCTACTGTCTGGCGCTTAGATATGGCAGGGTCGTGCCAGGGAGTGAGTTCCTCCTCCCAGTCGCCGATGGCAACGGCAGCCATCACGAACGACGCGCCAGCAGCCTCGCTAATCATCGCCACTTCATTGTCGATGCTATCACGTTCCTGTTCGCCCAGCGTTTGTATGAGCAACACCTGTGGTTGTTGTTCTCCCTCAGTGTAAAGCAGGCATTGACGTTGTCTTCTTCCGTCACGACTCGGCAATTCAAGCAAACTTGATTGCACTCGCTGTTCCGTCAGTTCGCGCCCACCAATAATTAATGTCTGTTTCATATCCGGGCATAAAGGTACAACTTTATCATTGATTCTTTAGTCTCACATTTTGCAGATACTTCAAATGGGTGCTCTATTTCTTTCGTTTCTTTGGTTCGGGAAATGCCTTACAAGTCTCACGGACAAGAGCAGACAGATAGTCGCGATCGTCCACATCGGCGATATAGAAATAGTCCTTTGCTCCCTCATAGGGTGGGCGCAGTTCTTCTTCTCGTAGCATAGAACGGTCGGCTTCAGTGGGTTTCAGATAGAAACGGTCGTCACATATCAGTCCGAAAATCTTGCCGTTGCAATAGATGCCATAGTCGCCGAACATCTTCTTGACAACAATTTCTCCCGCACCACCGCATTGGTCGGCTATATATTGAACGAAATCTGCGTTGCTTGCCATGATATTATTAAATATGTTTAGAGTCAGACTTTCTTCGGCAAAGATATAAAAAATCCGCGAAACTAATGTAAGTCTCACGGATTTTATGGTCGTAGATGTCGATATGATGCAAAGCGACGATTGCACTTTCTGTTTTCTTGCTCTCACATTTTATCCTAATTGATACTCGCCCGTGCGGATGGCGGCAATGACACCACCGTCAATGAGAAGGTCGGTGCCGGTAATAAACTTAGCATGCTCGCCAAGTAGGAAGGCTGCTGCCTCGGCAATCTCGTCGCTCGTTCCTGTGCGCTGGGCAGCAGAGGCATCAATCATGCGCTGGTAGCCCTCGCCATTGGCGTTGAACTCATCGTAGGCCAGTGGGGTGACGATGACACCTGGCGAGATGGTGTTGATGCGGGCGCGACGCTTGCGCCATGATGTGGCTGCAGCACGTTGGGCCTGCAAGTGGTTCATGCGCTTGGCAATCATGTAGGCAAAGCCGCTATTCTGCATGGCTACCTCTTGAATGAATTTCACATTCTTCAGTTCCTCGGTGGGTGTGCGCACCAGTTGCAGTTCGATGTCGTTGGGGATGGGGTACATATAGGCGGCCTGACTGGAGATGATGAGTCCGGCACCACCTTCTGCCATCACTTCTCCGAAGGCATCGACGGCATAGCCTGTGCCCACCATGTCAAGGTCAACGATGTGTTCGGGATTTGCCTGATTGGGCGATGCACCAGCGGTATCGATGAAATACATCACAGGACCGAGTTCTGCGGCCTTGCGAGCGAATGCCTCCACGCTCTCCTTCTGCAAGGCGTTCACCACGAGCGTCTCCACATCGTAGCCACTGCGACGGAAGTCTTCGCCGACGCGCTCCAATGCCTGTTCACTGATGTCGCCCAAGATAATCTTCTTGCCAGCACCGATACGGCGCACGATGGCTGTTCCCATACTTCCGGCACCCAAGAGTGCCACTACCTGTTTCTGTTCGTTTCTGTCGAAAATCATCATAGCGATTTACAATTTAACAATTTACGATTTGACTATTTACTTCCCCCCTTAGCCCTTTGGAGTAGGGCTGGGGGTGAGGCCTTTAATGAACTTTGCGGGATTGCCGCCTACAATAGTATTTGGTGCGACATCCTTGGTTACAACAGCACCTGCTGCTACTACAGCATTCTCGCCGATGGTCACGCCGGGCAGTATGATTGCTCCCACGCCAATCCAGGCATTGCGACCGATATGTACGGGCTTGCAGCGCAGCACCATGCGGTTCTCGAAGTCGTGGTTGTCAGTAACGATGCGCACGTTCGGACCAATCATCACACCGTCGTCGATGGTGATGCCGCCAGCAGCCATACACGTCAGAGAATGGTTAACAAAGACTCTTTTGCCAATTTTCATCTGGCAGGCGAAGTCTATCTGAATAGGTGGCATCAGATAACTTGTTTGGTCGAGATTACCACCAAACAGTTCTTCCTCTAACGGACGAATCTGCTCTGGCTGCGGAGCCGTGGTGTTAATCTTGAAACAAATGTTGGCACAATCGGTCATGTGCTTGATGGCCTCTGCATATTCGGGCGTTGCCATATCGACGTCAGCCCCTGATTTTAATTGCTCGAAAATGTTCATAACCTTATCCTTATCCATATGTCTCTATAAGATACTTTACAAACTGTGGGTCGTTGAAATTGATAGTACCCGTGTCGTGCTGGTTCATCGTGGCTATATTGGCCATGTCATCGTCATTCAGAGTGAAGTCGAAGATGTCAAAGTTCTGAGCCATGCGCTCCTTGTGGGTAGATTTGGGAATGGCAACAATACCACGCTGGGTGAGCCAACGGAGGGCGACCTGTGCGGCGGTCTTGTTGTACTTTGAACCGATAGAAGCAAGTAATTCACTCTTCACGATGCCATCCACTCCTTGACCGCCAAGAGGTCCCCATGCCATCATCTTTGTGTCTGTATCTGCAAGAATAGGCTCGATGCCGGTTTGCTGAATTAACGTGTTGCACTGCAACTGGTTCACCATCGGTTTCATATCTACATAGTGTGCAAAATCAAAGAAACGTGCAGCCTTGAAATTGCTCACGCCAATGGCACGTACCTTGCCTGCACGATAGGCTTTCTCCATAGCCCTCCATGTGCCGAATACATCACCATAAGCCTGATGGATAAGCAGCAGGTCGATGTAATCAGTCTGCAACTTACGCAGACTCTCATCGATGCTCTTAGCAGCCTTTTCCTCGCCGTTGTTAGATATCCAAACCTTCGTCACTAGGAATAGTTCCTCGCGCTTGATACCGCTCTTGCGCCATGCATTGCCTACACCTTCTTCGTTCTGATAGGCCTGTGCCGTATCTATCAGCCGATAGCCCACGCTCAAGGCATCACTCACGCAACGTTCACACTCGTCAGGGCTTACCAAAAACACGCCGTAGCCCAAGGTAGGCATCTCAACACCATTATATAATTTAATGTACTCCATAATATTCTGTATTTAATATCCAAGTTCTTTCAGCCATTTCTCAACTTTTGCTTTCTCAGTGCGCACTTCATGACCATAGATACTGAAGCCTTTCTGAACATTGGCGCCAGGGAAGGCTTCCTTCACGTCTTCCACACAATTGGCCAAGCCCGAGCCCTCATGAGTAGTGAATGGAATCACAGTCTTACCCTTCAGGTCGTTGGCATGTTTCTTGAAGAAGGTGAACATCACCTGTGGATAAGTGCCCCACCAAACAGGACCGCCAATGAATACCGTGTCATATTTTGATAAGTCCACATCTCCTTCATACTCTGGCAGTTCACCTTTTCTGGTTTCTTCTTTCGCCAAATTGATGAGTGGAGTATAAGCCATGCCGTCATACTTATGAGTGACGATTTCAAATTGCTCTGCACCCGTCATTTCACTGATATAGTCGGCAACAATCTTTGTGTTGCCCACCTCGATGTTTCCTACTGCGTAGTTGTCTCCTGCATGCGAGAAGAACACTACAATTGCCTTTCCTTCCTTGTTCATGATTTTTTCCTGTTTTGCTCCACCGCTGCATGCTGTTGACACGAGCAATGCCACTGCGGCTGTGATGATACTTTTGATTTTCATTTAATATGCTTATTAATTCTTTTCGACTGCAAAGTTAAGATGATTTCTTGATACGTTTGTTTCACAAATCGTGTCATGATTTTCACTTTTTGCACATTTCATTAGTTAATATATAAAATAATGTGTATCTTAGCAGCCAAAAAGGTCGAAAGAAATTCTAGATATGAATAGCGATTTTCAATATTCCACCGACTTCTATGGGATGAATGCCCGTGAGTTAAGCCACACCTGTATGCACCTGCTTTGTCTGGCAGGGGAGGGGAGTTTCGTGTTCAACGAGCATTGTTATCATCTTTTGAAAAACGATCTTGTGGTGATACCGAATCCGAGTCGCGTCAGCAATCTGGCGGCACATGCCGACCTGCAGGTGGAGTGGTTTGCTGCCGACTATAAGTTCTTGCAGAACCTGCTGCCGTCTAACAACTACAGTATCGGGGGCAGTATCTCTTTGAACAAAGATCCTGTCATAAAACTGACTGATGAGCAAGCCCAGCATCTGTTGGATGACTTTCATCGTCTTCGTGACCGCAAGTACGACAGCCACTTGCAATTCTATCGTGAACTGATGGGCAGCCTCTGTCTTACTATGATGTATGACATCTTCGAGGCGCATGCCCAGCGTGAAGTCACCGACTCACATTCAGACCGCACTGCCTATATCGTGAAACAGTTGATGACATTGCTTGCCACAGGCATCAGTAGGACAGAACGTGATGTGAGTTACTATGCCGAACGACTGAACGTGTCGCCGAAATATCTCTCTGCCACCATCAAGCGTGTGACAGGTCATAGTGTCACATCTTACATCGACCGTTACACCATACCTATACTGAAAAACTATCTGAATGATGAACGACTGTCGCTCACTCAGATAGCCGATTTGATGAATTTTACTTCTCTTTCGTATTTCAGCCGCTATTGTACTAAGCATCTTGGCCAGTCGCCCAGTGAGTACCGTCAGAGTCTTCAACCGAAATAATCCGATATCTTAATTGTTGGCTTGTTTATTTAGCATATATGTTATAGTATTATCTTTTGATACAACAGTATTTGCCTTTTGTCCAGATTCGTAATCTTTATCTGAGCCCTATACGGACGTGATGCGTCTTCATTTAAAACGAAAGGTGTATAATTATAATTCCACATATAGATGAATAAAAAAGGGACCTGCACAAACGGACAGGTCCCTTTTTTATTTATTTCAGAGTGTTCTGATTACTCCTCTACGGCTGCCTGCGCGGCGGCTAACAGATGCTGTGTATCAGCTAATTACAGAGTTAGTGTAAAGTACTGGCACCTCTTTTTAGACTCATTCTGCTCATTTTTCGTGCAGAATGAGTTTGATTTTAACAAAAAACTAAAGCTGCATATCTATTTCATACTTTCAATAAAAAGAGAAACAGTTGCATTCCATCTTTGCTGGTTTCAGTTTAAGTTTAGATATGCTTATATATAATTATTACTGTCCGCTAAAAAAGAAGGATATGATGTATAGAGGGGGCTTACTCTTTCAAGAATGAGACCGCTATGCCTATTTATCGGCACTGCAGACACATAATATACCGCTTTTCAACTTTTACCGGACACCAATAATATACAATAAGGTATAGTAAACCCAAATCAAGAGATTTCAGTTCCCTTTATTGTAATAATACGATTGCTCTGATTCCCTTTGTAGAATGGGTAGCCATACCCCATTTAATCAAAAAGTCACCTGGTAGTGTCTCAATCCAGTCACTAAATGGTTGCAATTCTTCTATCAGCAAAGGTTGGTCTTTTGGGAAGATGAAAAAAACGAGAACATGATTGAATGGCTCAAAATGCTTGGTTTTTCTCCTTATCAGAGCTGTCAGAAATGCCATTCTATTTTCATTTGATACATCTACAGAAACTTCTAAGGTATGGATTCCTACACCATCCTGGAACAAGTCTCTCACATCGATGCTGTCTATACGGATAATACTATCGTGTAAGTTCAGCACATCCTCAAGGATGGTGCTATCAAGTAATTCTTTGTATGTCATATCATTCAATCAAAATAGTCACACTTACTCCAATCTAAATCATCGCCAAACTCATCACTTTTATATGTGTGATAGTCTATCTCTGCATGTAGCTCGATATTGAAGTCTCTCACCCATAGTAAGTCATAAATCGAAAAATCCAAATGTTCATACAGGTTATGAAATGCATGTATCAGATGCATGTCCTTTGTAAATTCTCTATCCAATCCTTCATTCCAGTTGTCTGGATCCTCCTGTAAATACAGCATTTCATTTTCAGATTGAATCTGAATGGAATCGCCCCAAGTCTGTATTTCGAAACTGCATGCTCCGTCATCATACAGAGGCATAAAGTCGTCCATCGTTCCATTTAACATAGCCCACATTTTTTGGGCTCTGACGGTCTGAACAGGATGGATTTTAGAGTACCCATATCCAAGAAAGCATTTTCCTTTCACAACCATGTCGTTCTTAACGTCATTGCCCTTTAATGATTCGTAGAGCTTAATGGTTCTATTGCGCATGTCAATTAGTTGAAGTTTTAGGGCTTCATTGAATTCGCTTAACAACAGTTTATAATTTTCGTCCATGACGAAATAATCATGAAGAATATTTCTTCTAATTCCCAATAGACTCTTAATAGCGAATCCTTCGGAATCCCTAAATAATCTCCTTTTTTCTGTCTCGTATTGCAAGTTCAGAATTTCGGTTTCTATTTCTTGCACAGCCTTCGTGTTAAAAATCTCTTGTACTGTCATAATAAGAATCATTAGGTGTGACAAAAACAATGATGGTTTTCTTATACTCCACAGCCTCTTGCTCTATAGAGCTCAAAGCCCTTGAATAATCACTTCCATAGTCAAGACATAACTCAGACAAGTTATCAATAAGATACAAGTGAGAAAAGCTGTTTGTGAACGAAAGAATCTTGAATTCATCAAAGAAAACATAGTTGTTCCAAAAGAATCCATTCGGAATAAAATCGTTCAATTCTTCAGGATACCAAAAGAAACCGTGATTATCGTATTCCGTCATTTTCTGTTCCAACCAATCTCTTTCATTTTCGTTTTCAGCGTTTTCTATGCATTTTGTTTTTATAAGATCAATGACTGCATTCTGTATTTCCTTTTTGGGAATACCAGAATAGACCACAATAGGCAACCCTGATTCTACAGCAAAGTCATATATGTACTGTTTAAGTTCGGTAGCTGGTTGTCCCGAACAAACAAACCATAATCCAGGTTTGTTCAACTTCTCATATTTCTCCACTTTTCCCATATTCAAAAGAATTATGGTGCAAAGAAAACAAAGACCTCCGCCAACTGGTGGCAGAGGTTGAGAAAATGTTTATTATCGAGTGAATCTTTATGGTAATTCCATGGGAAAATTAGCAATTCCTATGATGAAATCAGTCTGAATTAAATTTCTCTATGACTTGTTTGAACTCTTCAGGATAATTGGCTTTCAAATAAGCTATTTGATAGGCCAACCAAGTGTAGCAAACAGCATGAGACTTTTGGAAAGCGTACATACCTTTAGCCTCCATTTCATTCCATACCTTTTCAAGGGCATTCTTTTTGTGTCCATTCTTTATACCACCTTCTATGAAAAGGGGCTTTAAGACAGAAAGCACATCCATCTTCCTTTTACCGAGGGCTTTTCTCAGCAAGTCGCTCTCACTTCTATCGAAGTTGGCTATCAATCGGGAAAGCATCATGATCTGTTCCTGATAAACAATAATGCCATAAGTATTGTGAAGATACTTTTCCGAGCAAGGTATCATATACTTGACGGCTTTCTTGGAATGCTTTTGCCTGATGAGAGTTGCAATATACTCCATTGGACCTGGGCGATACATACAGTTCAAGATGACCAAATCCTCAAAGCATGTAGGATGAAGTTTTTGCAAGTATTTTTGCATCCCTTTTGAACTGAACTGAAACACGTCATCGGTTTGGCCTGTTTGGAATAGTTCCATTGTCCTCTCATCATCAATCGGAACCTTTTCAATATCGAAATCCTTATCATAGTGAACTTTGACACTCGCACATATATCTCTCATCTGAGAAAGCGTTTTAAGACCAAGAAAATCGAATTTAATAAGGCCGGATGATTCCACATGCCATCCATCATATTGAGTGCAGTTCACTAATTTTTCATTACCCTTTGAATCTTCTATGGAACAAGTTGAAACTGGTGCCCAATTAGACACTGGCTCGTCAGCAACAACAAACCCACAAGCATGGACACTTAATCCACGGATTTTCCTTTCTAATACGGCAGTATTGGCAAATGCGTTACGCAAAGATGCTCCTGCCTTACGAACTCGCTTTCTCAACTCTGGTTCATACTTGATAGCATCTTTTATGGAATGCCAATAATAACCATAATGAGACGACAAGAGTTCGCTGATAGCCTTTGTTTCAGGAGTATGCATTTGGCAGACTCTTGCTACCGTACTGAATGCATTAGCTGTTGAGAATGTGTTGAACGAAACAACATGGGCGCAACATTCCTTGCCATATTTCTGTTGAAGCCATTCAAGGACACGTTCTCTACCTTCATCATCGAAGTCTATATCTATGTCTGGGAACATCATACCTTCTGGACTTAGGAAACGTTCAAAGAGTAAACCGTGTTTCAATGGGTCAATCTTGGTAATACCCAAGCAATAACACACAAGACTACCAGCAGCTGAGCCACGTCCAGGACCGACCCCTACGCCAAGCTCTGATTGGGCTGTGTTGACTACATCCTGTAAAAAGAGGAAATAGCCAGAAGCCGCTCTCTGTTTAATGATTTGAAGTTCAAACTTCAGCCTTTCAGAAACATCTTCAGGAAGCGATTCTCCATATATCTGTTTTGCTTTGGAAAAAGAAAGGTATTCCAGATAGTTGTCCTCCTTTTCCCTTCTCTCATTCCCGAACCCATCAGGAATGCTAATAGCAGGAACAATGGGAGCATGGCGTATGTCATAGGACTCAACCTTGTCAAAGATTTCCATTGTATTCTCCAATGCATCAGGAATATCTGAGAATAGTTCGCACATTTCTTTCCTGCTTCTCAGCCAGCGAGTTGTAGTTGGTATCAGTTCTGCAAGTTCTTCCATCGTCTTATTAGTTGCAGCGCATAGTTGAACATTGTAAGCTTTTGCGTCGGTTGTAGCCACATAATGAACATCATTCGTGGCTACAACTTTTACGCCATATTCCTTTGATTTTTGAATTAGAACGGCATTAACCCTTTGCTGTTCAAGCATCAGTTTACTCGGAGTGTCGCTCTTTAAGTCATAATCAGCACAACGCTGTAATTCCAGATAATAATCCTCCCCAAAAGTCTGCTGATACCATCTAATGGTTTCCGCTAGACCTTCTATGTCACCCTTGGAAATCTTAGTAAATACCTCGCTGCCAACACTACCTGAGAGTATAATCAAGCCTTCGTGATATTTTTCCAAATCCACACGATCCGTACGTGGACAGACATAAAATCCGTCAGTCCAGGCATTGCTCACTATCTTCATGAGGTTCCTATAGCCAGTCAGATTCTTAGCCAGTATGGTCAGATGATAGCCTCTAAAGTCTTTCCAATCATTCTTTTGCTCTTTACATCCATTCTTGGCCACACGTAACTCGCAACCGACAATAGGCTTGAAAGGCTTCTGACCCTTCTCCTCTCTTATGCGATTGATACGATTAACATACTCGACAAACTCCATGATACCAAACATATTGCCATTATCAGTAATAGCAATACCTGGCATTCTGTCTTTGATGGCAGCTTCCACCAATTCCCTGATGCTAGCGCACCCATCATTTATTGAATAATGGGAGTGTACATTCAAATGTACAAATCGATAAGCTTTCATGTTATATCAATATTATAAAAATATTACCAAGATTTCTGTATAGACACAATTATTTTTCAATAGATTGCTCTTCAAAGTGCTACACTATAATACTATATCAGCAACAAGGTCATCAGAATACAATCTCATCTGGGTTGCTTTACTACATAGCGCAGAGTAGATTCTCCAAAACTCTGGGCCGTGTGATCTTTCTTGCCGTCGGTTTTGATTAGTTCTTTTTTCAGTCTCATGGACATGATGTGCATATTCATGTATTGCAATTTCTCTCAACGACATGCAACATCTCCATTTTGCATATACTCTTATTCTCTGTTTGCTAACAATATAAACACCTGCCCTCGTTTTGGGTTTCTTATCAATAACCAATAACTCAAAATCCTTTTTGCAATGATAGATTTTGAGAAGAAATGCTTTTAATTCCACAGCTTTTGCTTGACAATCCATAATCTTTTTCTATTTGCTATTCTGATGCAAAAATACAAGAAAGGTGCGCCATATGGTGGCACACCTTTAGAAAAAGAGTAATTCAAAATGAATTATTTCGTTATTATAGGGTCAGGGCAGAAGTCTTTGCGCTTACAATTCTTGCAATGTTTGCCCATCCAGACCTCATCAAATTGGTTCATGGCTTGCTCTACGATTTCTGGATTATCAGTCAGAACGCCTGCCTCAAAGTTACGTGTAGTCTCTGCTTTCATACCGATGCCAGCACTAGTAAGATTGGCACTACCGATATATACCACCTCGCCATCAAAGACCATCATCTTGAAATGCACCCTTGGGCAAAGCACTCTCTCTAGTCCATCATAAAGAATAGAGAATCTGTCAAAGTCCTCACGGAAGTTTGGTCCAGGTTCCTTCGCATGAATCAGCCTTACAGCTACCCCTCTCTTTATCAACTTTGCCAATACCTCCAAGAACGGCATAGTAGTCTTCCCATCATCAATATACAAATCCTTGATGTCAGCTGTCCCAATCCACAAAGAGTGCTTCACGGATTGCACCCGCGAAAGCACTTCTTTGTAATGTACAGAGTTGGAGATGTATTTAAGCATAATCCATAATCTGAATTAAACTCTAAATTATTTTGTAGCAGAAATTGAAAAATCAACATTCGGAATAGTTTGTCACTCTAATTCTTTTTCTTCTATTTTTGCAGATACTATATCCATCTGTTGTTTCAATTCCGAATGAAAACTCATCAGTTTCTCGTATTGAGTCTTAGGCGTATCTGTGTTTTTGATTTCGCATATATGGTATAATATATTTAGGACACGTTGCTTTTCTGTTTTTTCAAATAAACCTGCATACCTTTCCAAGTAGTCAATGTATTGCTCAATCGCACTTTTGAGGTATACCTCTTTAAGAGTCAGATTAGGTAGAATATACTTATTAAGCCAGGTAACAATATCATCGCAGAAGGATACTACAGCAAATCTTCTTATAAATGATTCTTTATACTCTCCCCATGTTTGGGCAGAAGCGTCTCGAATTACGCTTGGCATATAAATCACAAAAATTTGTTCTTCGTTATAGTTGTTATCTTTTGTTTTATTAATATAACTAGCCAGTTGTTTTTTTTGATCTCCTGCTTCATACACTTTGTTCTCAATGATGATTGCATAATTGTCGTCTCTAATCCATATGTCTATTCGTTGCTCTTCTTGGGTAATTCGCGGTTTTTTAATTTCAATTTTATCAAAAGCTTTATCTTTGTTGTTTTTTAAAATGTATTCAATAAAACTTTTTAGAATAACATATTCACCATCAGTATTTTTATACTGAAAAAGTTTTGCTAAAATTCTACTATGGGCATTCTCGTTTGCATGCAATTCTTCTATGATATTTAAATGATAAGGACTGTTTTGTCGGTACTCATCAAATGCGAGAATACTCCTTTCTACTCTATTTAATTGATTGTCTTCCATATTACTAGATTTCAAAACCTTCATTTTTAATATCCTCAGCGCAAGCAAGCATTTCTTGAATCATCTCTTTAAAATCGCTTACCATCTTTCCACTTTCTATTCTGGAAACAGATTCACGGCTATGCCAATCGTTTGGACCTTTAAATTTTTTATATATCCATGATTGATTGTTAGGGTCTTTCTTGCTGTACTTATTTTTGAGTTTTTCCCAACAATCAATGTCTTTCTTAAGATATTCCTCTTTCTTTAAAAATCCAATTATGGGTTGTTTTAACCATCTTGACTCAAATTCTATTCCTATGATAAAATACTTCCAATTGGATACTTCAATTTTAAACCCAGCATAAGAAGAATTCACCCAATCGTAATCTGATGGATAATCAATTAATACAAAACGGCTCTCTTTATTAATCCCCTTAAGCATATCCTTCATTTGTGGGACAAAGGAATTACGAATAAGTTGGTTTAGGATGTCAGCAACTTGATTTGAAATAATTGAGTTAATTCGCGACATCGAATTAAGTTTCCTGCTCAATTCCATATATCGTTGTCTTTGTTCGGACTGATTTTTGCCGTAACCTGTCTCATTTCTTTTAGTTCGTTCCATAATTGCTATTTGTTTTAGTCCAACTTTTCAAATTTAAAATAACTTTACGATGAATTATATCACGTAAGTTTATATGTTTTTCTTCTGAAATATTTATTCTAAAGAATCTCTATAATGCTCTATATCACGAATAATATCATTCAGATAACTGATTTTCTCCTCTTTTGTGCAATGTTCCATACCATTATCAAGGAGATAATCAATAGAATAATCATTTCCAAAGCCATCTTCATCAAACACTGTAAGAAGGCTATATTCGTACTCTTCTTGTTGTTTGTTTTTACTTTCCATAATAATTCCTATATAAAAGTTAAGTATTTGATAATTTTAGTCCAACTTCTCAAATTCAAAATCATTCACTGAGCAACATGCTTTCTTGTAGTCAAAATGATACATGCGCATGTACTGTTCTTTAATCTCTACTGCTCCATTGTAGAATGGAGTGGTGGTGTGTGACTTTGTAGTCACGGTAATTGACATGTCTGGTGTCAACACCTGCCCATTAGAGCGTTTCACTCGTTTGGGCGTAATTCTAAATACTTTACTCATGGTTGTTTTTTCAATTATTGATAATTACAATTTTTCTCTCGCTATCCAGACACAAGTTTCTGAATCAGCAATTACTTTTCATAATACTCTTATTTAGAGGATTGATTTTAAATAATCATCCCAAGAATCAAATCCAATGGGTTTGTAGGTTGCGTTAATTGAAACTGCACCATATTTGTCAAAATCTCGAGTGACAACATCCAATTTCAGATTGGTAATCCTTTGGTTAATTTCTTCCAAAAGCTTAGATGACATCCTTTCCCTTTGCATCTTTGGAAGATAGTATTCTCTAATCAACTTTTCAACATTAATATACCCGTTGATAGGTTGAAATAGTTCTTGCCTTGGACGAAGAACTTTGAATTTTAGTACATAATACTTCTCCTCAGGTCCCACGTATGTTCCATTACTTCCAAATAAATAAGGCGAATTATCATACAATGACTGCTCATCTTTTTTTATTCCTTGAACGAAACCTTTTTCAGATTCTTGATGAATATCTATTAATCGTGCTGGACTTTTCCAGTTTTTTCTTTTTATTTTCATCATTCCACCTGGAAATCTCAAAGTACTATTTTCAAGTACATGATATAGAGTAGGCCTATTCTTCTTTATGTTTGACAAAATGGTTTCTACATCTTGAGACCACGAATCGACAGAACAATTTATAACATACTTTCCCCTTACAAATTTAATATTACCATAGATAAGGCGTCCTATATCTTCTGCATTGGGAAATATTGGATAATCTCTTTCTTCATCATTTTTATCAAATATTGTATGCAGGATAGACATCCATATTTCTTGCTTCCAATTGTATTCAAGACAAATAACATATGGTTCAATTTTGACATCAATATAATGCTTGTCTTCTTTTTCGTATTTGATTTGTAAATCGCTGTATTTCTCAAATACATCCAACAAGTTTTTCTCTTGAATAAGTTTATTATCTTCTTCCATAATTATTAATCTTTCTTTTTATCTTTTAATGATGATAATAATGTAGCGTGGATAAGTTGAAAACTATAATACTTCCCTTGCTATCCAGGCACAAGCCTCAGCATCGGCAAGAGCATGGTGATGGTTTTCTAACAGATAACCGCACTCTGCCGCTACGGTATGCAATTGATGGTTGGCGAGATAGCGGAAGGCTCGGCGGGAAGCAGCAAGCGTGTCGTAGAACTCGTAGTCGGGATAGTCCATCTGATACACACGGAACACGGCTTTCAGACAGCCTTCGTCAAAAGGCTTGTTGTGAGCCACGAGGGGTAGACCTTCTATCAATGGCTCTATTTGCGCCCAGACTTTGGGGAACACAGGAGCATCGTCGGTATCTTCATGACAAAGGCCATGCACCTGACTACACCAGTAGTTATAATAGTTCGGCTCTGGTTGGATGAGAGAGTGGAACGAATCTACAATCTCACCATTTCGCACAATGACAATTCCAACAGAACAAACCGAAGAACGCTCATTATTAGCCGTTTCAAAATCAATTGCTGCAAAGTCTTTCATTTATTCGTCCTCCCTATATTTGTTCCACATTCTTTTAATCTTTCCGGCAATTTCCTTGCGAAGCCATTCGGGTTCGAGCACTTCTATATCCTCGCCATTCCAAAGCAGCTCTTGCTGGAAATCGAAGGCTGGACGTAGATAGTAAGTAAAGATGCTGTATTCTTCATTTCGTTCCGTCTCTTCCTGCGTTTCATGTATTTTCAGGTCGCGAATATAGTTGGCCTGACCTGCCACAACTTTCAGCTTGACCGCCTGTGGCTTAACACTTCTGTCAGCAATAATACCGAAACAATCTTCAAAGAATTCCTTGGCTGTCCAGTCCTTCGGCATCTCAAAAGTCTCATCTGTTGCTTGCAGAAAGTTGATACGGTCAAGGGAATAGATGCGTGGTCCCTTCTCATAATAATAAGAATAGGTACTGCAAGCCACCATATACCAACGCTGCCGGAACAACTTCACACAATACGGCTGTACATCAAAGTTATTCTCCTCGTCTTTCCAATAACTGTGATAGGTCATGTTTAGCACACGGTTTTCCTTCATGGCCTCGATGATGGGCTGAAGATAGTTCTGACCAGACGGCACGTATTCCAGAACGATGCGGTCTTTGATGCTCTGGCTGTTCGCCAAGGCATTGCTAACACAGAACGTATTGTAGAGCCAGGAACGTAGTCCATTCTTGCTAATGTCATCCACGTTTTCGATATAGTAGCGGTATTCACCACGGTTCTCATTGACTATGCTGATACCGAACATATCCCAGATGACATAACGCCAATTGTCAAAAGTGCGTTTGGGAATATCCACACCTCTGCTGATGTCATCACGAAGCCAGAGTTCATTCAGTTCTTTGAATGAAATCTTCCGTCTGTGATAGATGGTCTCTATCACCCAGACGTATTTGGTTATCAAACTTTGTCCTCTATCGTTGTCCATATTTCTTTGATTTTTCCGCAAAAGTACACGAGGGCTATGCCAAATCGTGGCAGAGGTTTAGGGAAAATGAGATTTAGGCCTCTTTAATTTAATACTTGGTTATTCTGCAATTGTGCAAGCGGCACTTGCACAAATTCGCCATCAACTGTGTGCGACGAAACATATTGCTTAACGTCGTGGTTTCTGCAACAAAGATACTGAGATAATGCTGAACCACCAAATAAACATGTAAAATATCGTACATTATACGACTTTTTTGTCTCCAAAACGACAAAAGTCCTCGCGGGAACACAAAAAAGACCTGCCCAAACGGACAGGTCTCTCATTTATAATGTAGGAATTAGCTTACTCCTCAACTGCTGCCTGCGCGGCGGCGAGACGGGCGATAGGCACACGGAATGGAGAGCAAGATGCGTAGTTCATGCCGATCTTAGCGCAGAACTTAACAGAACTTGGCTCGCCACCATGCTCACCGCAGATACCGCAACGGAGATCGGGACGCACGGCGCGACCTTCCTTAACGGCATACTTGATGAGTTTGCCAACGCCCTTCTGGTCGAGCACCTGGAATGGGTCAACCTTCAGAATCTTCTTGTCGAGATATACTGGCAAGAACGAAGCGATGTCGTCGCGGCTGTAACCGAATGTCATCTGTGTGAGGTCGTTAGTACCGAATGAGAAGTACTGAGCCTCTGTAGCGATGCGGTCGGCTGTCAGGGCAGCACGTGGAATCTCAATCATTGTACCAATCTCGAACTCTACCTCAACCCCCTCTGCTGCGAATGTTTCCTTAGCGGCATACTGGATAACTTCCTTCTGCTGCTTCAACTCGTACAGTGTACCAATCAGCGGAACCATAATTTCTGGCATTGGGTGCTTTCCTTCCTTCTTCAGTTCGCATGCAGCGCCAAGGATAGCCTTTGTCTGCATAGCGGTGATTTCTGGGAAGGTGATGCCCAGACGGCAACCACGGTGACCCAGCATTGGGTTGTTCTCAGCGAGAGAAGCCACGCGGCGCTGGATGGTCTCAAGGCTTACGCCCATCTCGTCTGCCATTGTCTGCTGACCAGCAATGTCATGTGGAACGAACTCATGGAGTGGTGGGTCAAGCAGACGGATGTTTACTGGCAGTCCGTCCATAGCCTCAAGGATGCCCTTGAAGTCAGCCTTCTGGTAAGGCAGCAACTTAGCAAGAGCCTTCTCGCGTCCTGCAACGCTGTCGGCGAGAATCATCTCACGCATGGCGATGATCTTCTTGTCTTCAAAGAACATGTGCTCTGTACGTGTAAGACCGATACCCTTAGCACCGAAGGCGCGAGCCACCTGTGCATCGTGTGGAGTATCAGCATTGGTGCGAACCTGCAACTTGGTGTATTTGTCGCAGAGGTCCATCAGTTCCTTGAAGTCGCCGCTCAGTTCTGCAGCCTTTGTTGGAACCTCACCTGCATACACTTGTCCTGTTGTACCATTCAGAGAGATGTAGTCGCCTTCCTTATATGTAATGCCGTCAATCTCGACTGTCTTGTCCTTGTAACTTACGTTCAGTGAACCAACACCAGATACACAGCACTTGCCCATACCACGAGCAACAACGGCTGCGTGAGAAGTCATACCGCCACGAGCGGTAAGGATACCTTCTGCAGCAGACATACCAGCGAGGTCTTCAGGAGATGTCTCGATACGAACGAGCACCACCTTGTGACCGTCTGCATGCCATGCCTGAGCGTCGTCTGCATGGAATACGATTTGTCCGCATGCTGCACCTGGAGATGCTGGCAGACCTTGTGCAATAACCTTAGCGGTTGTCAGAGCCTTCTTGTCGAAAATAGGGTGGAGCAGTTCGTCGAGTTTCTGTGGCTCGCAACGCATGATGGCTGTCTTCTCGTCAATCATGCCCTCGTGGAGAAGGTCGATGGCGATTTTAACCATAGCGGCACCTGTACGCTTACCGTTACGTGTCTGGAGGAACCAGAGTTTGCCTTCCTGTACGGTGAACTCCATATCCTGCATGTCGTGATAGTGGTGCTCCAGTTTGTCCTGAATGCTGTTCAGTTCTGCATAAATCTCTGGCATTGCCTCTTCCATAGACGGATACTTGGCTACGCGCTCTTCTTCAGAGATGCCTGCACGCTCTGCCCAGCGCTGAGAGCCCAGTTTTGTGATTTGCTGTGGTGTGCGGATACCAGCAACCACGTCCTCACCCTGAGCGTTAACGAGATACTCGCCGTTGAAGACGTTCTCGCCATTTGCTGCGTCACGGCTGAAGCAAACACCTGTTGCAGAGGTGTCGCCCATGTTGCCGAATACCATTGCCATCACGCTCACTGCGGTTCCCCACTCATCAGGAATACCCTCCATCTTACGATAGAGTATAGCGCGCTCGTTCATCCATGAACGGAACACAGCGCAGATGGCGCCCCAGAGTTGCTCGATTGGGTCGTCTGGGAAGTCCTTGCCTGTACGCTCCTTGATGGCAGCCTTGAAGAGTTTCACCAAGTCTTTGAGTTCGTCAACGCTGAGGTCTTTGTCGAGTTTTACGCCACGGCGCTCCTTAACTTTCTCGATAATTTCCTCGAACGGATCGATATCTTCCTTGTTTACAGGCTTCATTTCAAGCACCACGTCGCCATACATTTGTACGAAACGGCGGTATGAGTCGTAAACGAAGTGTGGGTTGTTGGTCTTCTTTGCCATTCCCTCTGCAACCTCGTCGTTAAGACCAAGGTTAAGAATGGTATCCATCATGCCAGGCATTGAAGCGCGAGCACCTGAACGAACGCTGACGAGCAGTGGGTTCACAGCATCTCCGAACTTAGAGTTCATCAACGTCTCGATGTGCTTTACCGCAGCCATTACATCGTCGTTAAGCAGTTCCATGATTTTCTCCTGCCCAACTTCATAATACTCATTACAGCAATCGGTTGTGATTGTAAAACCTGGAGGAACGGGGACTCCGATAAGATTCATTTCAGCAAGGTTGGCACCCTTGCCACCGAGTTCCTCTCTCATTTTTGCATTACCCTCGGCTTTGCCATTGCCGAACAGGTAAACTCTTTTTTCGCTCATAGTTATTGTTTTGAATTTCTCTTAGTATTTTAATAATATTGTGCAAATATACAGATAATTAATAAACCTCGCAAGAAAATAAAGGAAAAAATGTAATCTCTGTTCTACATTTCTAATTTTTTTATTGTAAAAATGCTTGCACAGATAATCTATTGTACAATTACTGCTTCACATTATTATATAGCGCACGCGCAAGGGTTCACATCTGACTTTCTCACTTGTATCTCCTGACCACCTCAGGAATGCTTCCTGACAGAGTGATTAGGCTCTAATCACTCTCTCACTTGTGCCTCCTGACACGCTCACTTGTATCTCCTGGCACTCTCGGGAGAGTCTTCTGACATCGTTACATGCCAAACAAGCGTGCTAAAGATGTGTTGTTTAGGAGAAAAAGTCATAAAATAATTTGATTATTAAACATTTTTAATTAACTTTGCAAACAATAATGTGACGCAGGTAAATACTATTTGAGAAACAACCTTATCATCATTTAGCAATATCATGTCGAGAAAGAAGAAACCCTTACCACTACTGGAAAACGTAACAATCGTTGACTGTGCTGCTGAAGGAAAAGCATTGGCGCGTGTCAACGACATGGTAGTATTCGTGCCTTTTTGTGTTCCAGGCGATGTGGTCGATATACATTTAAGGAAGAAAAAGCACAGTTACGCCGAAGGTGAAGTGGTGCGATTCATAAAGAAGAGCGATGTTAGGCAAGAACCTATGTGTCAGCACTTTGGAATATGCGGTGGTTGTAAATGGCAGATACTGCCATATCCCGAGCAACTGAAGATGAAGCAGAAACAGGTAGAAAACCAACTTCGCAGAATAGGTAAGATAGAGTTGCCTGAAATAAGCCCGATTTTGGGTAGCAAGCAGACACGTGAATACAGGAACAAACTCGAGTTCGGCTGCTCAAACAAGAAATGGCGCACGCGCGAGGAGTTCATGTCTCTTAGAGAAGAGGAAATTCAGAATCAGGAAGGTGCTATAGGATTCCACATTACTGGCGCTTTCGACAAGATACTCCCGATAGAGAAATGCCACCTCATGCATCCCTTGCACAACGAGATTCGCAATTCTATTCGCGATTTCGCTTATTCCGCAGGGATGACATTCTTCGACCTTCGCAATCAGCATGGCTTGTTGCGCGACATCATGATAAGAAACTCTAATACCGAGGAGTGGATGGTGCTTGTGCAGTTCCACTTTGATGAACCTGGCGATGAGGAAAAGGCGATGACTCTGATGCAGCATATTGCCGACACATTCCCGCAGATAACATCGCTGCTGTGGGTGGACAACCAAAAGTGCAACGACACGTTTGGTGACTTGGAACTGAATCTTTACAAGGGCAATGACCACATTTATGAACTGATGGAAGACTTGAAGTTCAAGGTCGGCCCTAAGAGTTTCTATCAGACAAACACCGAGCAGGCATATCACCTTTATGATGTAGCAAGGAACTTTGCGCAACTGACTGGAAAGGAAACCGTGTATGACCTATATACTGGCACTGGCACGATAGCCAATTTCGTTGCCCGAAGGGCGAGCAAGGTTGTCGGCATCGAGTATGTGCCGGAGGCTATAGAAGACGCTAAGGTGAACTCGCACATCAACGGCATTGAGAACACACTGTTCTATGCTGGCGACATGAAGGATATACTTACAGATGACTTCATCAGGCTGCATGGACGTCCCGATGTCATCATTACTGACCCGCCTCGCGCTGGCATGCACCCCGACGTGGTGCAGACCATATTGCGTGCAAGACCGCAACGTATAGTATATGTTAGTTGCAACTCGGCCACACAAGCGCGCGACCTTGCGAGTCTTGATGCCGCCTATCGAGTAGAACGTGTGCAACCCGTTGATATGTTCCCACATACGCCACATGTGGAAAACGTGGTTCTCCTGTCAATAAAAAACAAGTAATAAAAACAAGTTAAACCCACTAATGAACTACGCTATGAAAATGAGATTGTTAACTGCATGCTTGCTGGCTATGGCCGTGATGAGCATGAGCGCCCAAGAACAACAACCGAAGAAATGGTACGACAACATTAAGTTCAGCGGATATAGCATGTTGCAGTATCAATTCCAAGACAAGGAAGAAAAAGAAACCAACTCGTTTAACCTCCGTTTGCTCCGTCTGATTCTTGACGGAAAAATTGGCGACTGGGATTGGCGAGCACAGATTCAGGGCACCAATGCAAAGGGTCCTGGCGAGCCTACAGTTCAGTTGGTTGACCTCTATGCAGAATGGGTGAAGTATAAGGAGGCTCGCGTAAGGATTGGACAGTTTAAGCGTGCTTTCACATTTGAGAACCCAACCCATCCTATTACTCAGGGATGGTATGCTTATGCAGACGTAATCAACCGTCTCTCTGGTTTCGGCGACCGAGCAGGCGAGAAGTCGTCCGGTGGTCGTGACATCGGTATTCAGTTGCAGGGTGATGTGTTGCCCAATAGTTCGGGTCGTGCTTTGCTTCACTATCAGATTGGTGTTTACAACGGCGAAGGCATCAACCGTAGCGATAAGGACAACCGCAAAGACATCATCGGTGGTCTTTGGGTGATGCCTATCAAGGGCTTGCGCATCGGTGCCTTTGGATGGACAGGAAGTCACGGCGACATGGTTACCGGCACTACTACTGATGAAAGTGGGGTGGTAACCAACATTACTGGCAGCGTGTCACTCCACCGCTATGCTCTCTCCGCCGAGTATGACAAGGATGAATACACCTTCCGCGCAGAGTATCTGCACTCTCAAGGATGGGCAGCAACAGGCATAGGCAGCAATGTGGTTGACTATTCCAAGGGTGACAAGGCCGACGGCTGGTATGTGTTTGGTATCGTTCCAGTTATCAAGTCGAAGTTGCACGCCAAGGCTCGTTACCAATGCTATCGTCAGTCAAAAGATATGGCTTCGTCTAAGACGATGTATGAGATAGGCGCAAACTACTTCATTAACAAGAATATGGAGATTACGGCAGAGTATGCCCGTGTAAACGACCGCACCCTGAACAATCACAACTATAATTTTGTTGACGTCGAACTTGACGTTCGTTTCTAATTTAAAAGAATAAAACTATGACTATTCCAGCAGTGTTTTGGCTTGTGCCCTTCGCATCGATTGTGGCACTATGCATGGCATGGTTCTTCTTCTCTCAGATGATGAAAGAGAGTGAAGGCACAACTCGTATGGCAGAAATTGCCAGTCATGTTCGTAAAGGCGCTATGGCTTATCTTAAGCAGCAGTATAAGGTGGTGCTATATGTGTTTATTGTATTGGCTCTTATTTTCGCCTTCATGGCCTATGTGCTCCACGTTCAGAACCCATGGGTTCCGTTCGCATTCCTCACGGGCGGATTTTTCTCTGGTTTGGCTGGCTTCTTCGGAATGAAGACCGCCACTTATGCTTCGGCTCGTACCGCCAATGCAGCACGCAAGAGCCTCGACGGAGGCCTGAAAGTGGCTTTCCGTTCAGGTGCTGTTATGGGACTTACGGTTGTAGGACTTGGCTTACTTGACATTGCTATTTGGTTTGTTGTACTTAACTGGCTGACCGATGAGTCGCTAATTGCTATTACCACGACTATGCTTACCTTTGGAATGGGTGCATCAACACAGGCTCTCTTTGCCCGTGTCGGTGGCGGTATCTATACAAAGGCTGCCGATGTCGGCGCAGATATCGTTGGTAAGGTAGAGGCCGATATTCCAGAAGACGATCCACGCAACCCGGCAACCATTGCAGACAACGTGGGAGACAATGTGGGTGATGTGGCTGGTATGGGAGCCGACCTCTACGAGAGTTATTGCGGTTCGATACTTTCTACTGCCGCTCTCGGCGCTGCTGCCTTTGCCATGTCGGGCATTGATGTTCAGTTGAAGGCAGTCATCGCCCCAATGTTGATTGCTGCCGTTGGTGTGTTCCTGTCGTTACTGGGTATATTCCTTGTTAGAACAAAAGAGGGTGCAACGATGCATGACCTGCTTAAGTCGTTGTCGTTGGGCACCAATGTCTCAGCCGTACTCATTGCGGTTGCCACATTCGCCATTCTTTATCTGCTTGGCGTTGAAAACTGGTTAGGTCTTTCATTCTCGGTAATTTCAGGTCTCGCCGCTGGTGTTATCATCGGACAGGCCACAGAGTATTACACATCGCATAGTTACAAGCCAACTCAGAAGATTTCGGAAGCAGGTCTTACGGGCTCTGCCACCGTTATTATTAAAGGAATTGGTACAGGTATGATTTCAACATGCATTCCTGTCATCACTATTGGTGTCGCTATTCTGATGAGTTACCTGTGTGCAAATGGTTTTGACCTTTCAATGTCTTCGCAAAGTCTTGCTAACGGACTTTACGGCGTCGGTATTGCTGCGGTTGGAATGCTCTCTACGTTGGGCATCACTCTTGCAACCGATGCTTATGGTCCTATTGCCGACAATGCTGGCGGCAATGCAGAGATGAGCGAATTGGGCGAGGAGGTACGTCATCGCACCGATGCACTCGATGCGCTTGGCAACACTACCGCTGCTACGGGCAAAGGTTTCGCCATTGGTTCTGCTGCTCTCACCGCTCTTGCTTTGCTTGCTTCTTATATTGAAGAAATAAAGATAGCAATGGAACGCGCAGATGTCATGATGACGAATGTGAAAGGTGAGGTTATTAATGCCGCTCAGGCAACCATTCCAGACTTCATGAACTACTTCCAGGTGAACCTTATGAATCCGAAAGTGCTTGTAGGTGCCTTTATAGGCGCTATGGCTGCATTCTTGTTCTGTGGTCTTACTATGGAGGCAGTAGGTCGTGCCGCTCAGAAGATGGTTGAGGAAGTGCGCCGTCAGTTCCGTGAGATTGCGGGCATCCTTGAAGGAAAGGCAACACCAGATTATAGTTCTTGCGTTGAGATTTCCACCCGTGCCGCTCAGCACGAGATGATATTCCCGAGCATTCTGGCCATTATCATACCGATAGTTGTTGGTTGTCTGCTTGGCGTTGCTGGTGTCTTGGGCTTGTTGGTAGGCGGTTTGTCGTGTGGTTTCACTTTGGCTGTATTCATGGCTAATGCCGGTGGTGCATGGGACAATGCGAAGAAGAATGTAGAGGAAGGCAACTTTGGCGGCAAAGGCTCGTTCGCTCATAAAGCCACCATCGTTGGCGACACAGTTGGCGACCCATTTAAGGATACAAGTGGACCATCACTTAACATCCTTATTAAGTTGATGTCTATGGTTAGTATCGTTATGGCCGGACTCACAGTTGCCTGTATTTTATAAAAATTAGATAAATATTGCGCGTATTCAAATAAATAGTGCTATATTTGCAGGCGAAAAACTACATAACATAATCAACAAGAAGAATGGAGAATAAAGATAATGACATAGTGCAGGATCCTCAAACAGAGGATCAGCAACATCATCACAGCCACTATCACCATGAGCATCATCATGAACACCATGAACATCACCATCATCATGAGCACCATGGAGGAAAGCATGTTGATGGCAGCGAACGTTTCAAGATTCATAATCTTTCGGCTGCCAAGCGCCGCAAGTTGATGGAGAAATGGACGTTCAGGATTCTTTGCATACTGGCGATAGTTATTACCTTGCTGTGCATTTATCTCTACCAGGTTGACAACTGATAATGTTATGACACATAATGGAAAAGGACTTGCAACATAAAGAATTGCAAGTCCTTTTTTTATTTTAATGCTACGTCATTTCGTTACGCGAAACCAGTCGATGTCAATCCATCCTCTGTCGGTCTTGCCTGCTGGTTCCTCGCATACAAATCCCATCTTCGCCCCTATCCATTTCCCTTCTTTCATGGTGAACGTTTCTCCGCATTCCTTGAATCGTTTGCCATCTGTGCTATATGAGAATGTGAGCAAGGCTCCTTTCTTTACGGTCATGCGGAGATAGATTTGCTCATATATGGCGGGCTTATATTCAACCTTGTCGCGCGATGTGGGCTTCAGCATTGCCAGAGTTTTCACCGTTTCTTCCTGCCCTTTGTCGGCCTTGAGGCATGTGCGCTGTTGCAATTCGAAAAAGTCACCGGTTCGTTTCACAACCAACGAAGAATAGTCCAGTCCCATCATTATAATGCCCCCATATTGTCCTTCAGCCTTCGATGCAAACTCTATCTTGGCTGTTGCCGTGAACTCTTCAGCGGGAGTCTTCTGCAACAGCAGGCTTGGCGACTCCCAAAGGTTTACGAAATGCTCGCTCTGTTTGCGTGTGAACATACGGAAGAAGCCGTCGGGTGTCGGCATGCCATATTCCTCGTTATAGTTAGCATGCCATTGCCATTGCTTTCCTAAAACAGGAGTGTTGAACTCATCACTTTCTTGAGGGTTCACCAGAGTAGAGTAGGGTGACTTCGGCTTCTTGTATTTCTTTACTGGTTCGCCGCATCCGTCCCCGTCCTTATCAATGCCTACTACAGGCCAGTCGTTAACCCATTTCATCGGATTAAGGTGCACCACACGTCCGTATGCATCCTTGTCCTGAAAGTTAAGGAACCAATGCTCGCCCTGTGGTGTCTCCACCCAGCCTCCCTGATGTGGTCCGTTAATGCCGCTGTTGCCTTTATCCATAACTTTGCGGTATTCGTAAGGGCCATACACGTTTTTGCTTCTGGCTGCCATCTGCCAACCCTCGACTACACCTCCGGCTGGCCACATAATATAATAATATCCGTTTCTCTTATAGAACTTAGGTCCTTCGCTAACATAATTGCCGTTTTTGTTTCCGTCGAAAACGATAACTGGATTACCGATGACTCTTGTACCGTCTGCCGATAACTCGCGCACCATGAGCACCGAGTTGATATGTTTGCGGCTTGCGGCGTATGCATTGACAAGATAACAGCGTCCGTCGTCGTCCCAGAGTGGGGTGGTGTCGATGTAACCTTTTCCTCTAAGAACACAGACAGGTGCATCCCATTTGCCTGCCGGGTCTTTTGTCTTTACCATATAGATGCCGTTGTCTGGGTCGCCCCAGTAGATATAGAACTCCCCGTTGTGATGTCTTATTGAAGGAGCCCACACGCCGTTGCCATGTTGTGGGGCGTTGAAGTCGAGTACCGACTGGTTGTCGTTCTCATAAAGAGAAGTCAGGGCGTGACCGATAATCTCCCAGTTAACAAGGTCGCGAGAGTGGAGTATAGGCAAGCCTGGAACACAGTTGAACGAACTTGCTGTCATGTAATAGTCGTCGCCAACGACGCACACGTCAGGGTCGGAATAATCAGCGTTTATCACGGGGTTGGTGTATGTTCCGTCGCCATTATCTGGGCTCCACACTTCTGATACATACTGTGCTTGTGCCGATAACGACATCCACAACAATGCTAAACACATGAGAGTTTTTAGGTACATAATTCTTAGTTTTTAGTAGTTATTTTTCATTTAATGTCGTTTGGAATCCTCAAAGCATATCTTTCGCATTCCCAAAGAGCATCTTTCGCATCCCCAAAAGGCATCTTTCGCATGCTTAAAGATATACAACTGAAGGCTTGTTGATATCATATCACCTTAACAAAGGGGTTCTCTATCGGAGAGACACGCAAGAGATAGTTCACCTCATGGTCGATATGCATCAAGCGATGTGGCGATGCCACTTCTGGTGTTAATGCCAAAGCGACATGTCCCATGGTTCTTCTGAGGTTGATCTCAACGCAGGGATGAAGCAAGAATCCGTCGCCTTCGTCGCCTGATGCTACAATCATCATATCTACTCCGAACGGTCCTTGGTAAATCCCTTTGAACATATTGGCGAAATAGCGGCAAGCCCTTGTCTTTATCTCGTCGATGAGTTGTGGCTCGACATACCGTGAAAGCATCTCCGCCTTTTCATCCTCATGAGCGAGAAGATTGCCTGTATAGGCCCCGTTGTGAGTCAAGAAAAGAGACAATCCTCGATAAACCACGCTGCCGTCTGCCATCGACTCAAACTCCATTCCGAAGTCTTTTACCTTATTATAGTATGGCTCCACCATCACTTCGTCCTGCTCGCGTATCACGTTTCTCAAGAACCCTCTTACCGAAGGGGTTATGCTATGCTCCACATAGCGCACGCCTCTGCCACTGCTGCTCCAAGGTGACTTAATCACGATGTGGTTTCCGCTGGCCACAGAGTCCTCTATCAGGGAGATGTCGCTCGTGGAGAAGGCTTCGCCGCATGTGCTTGCCAGTCCTTCTCTCAAATGCTTAAGAGTGTTTTTTGTTTGCACACGACTCGATAGAAGGCGCAGATGCTCCATCACATTGTCTGAAGGCATCTGTTCAGCAGGCACTCCGTCATCTATAAGGCGGGTCTTTAAGGCTTTGTCCCATCCCCAAGGCAGTATGTGGTCAAAGTGAACACCCCTTATGTCGGCGTCGCTTACAAAGAGCACTTCAGCCTTTTTCTCTTTGCATCGGGCAGCGGCCTTAATTGCAAAAGCCACGTCGTCAACCAGAACCATATCGCCATCAGAAGCCCACAACGCGGGTATCCAGCCGATGCTTGTGCGCAATTCTTGTGCCGCATGTGGAGCAGTGAAGCGCCTCTTGTTGCATGCTAAAGCGATGTCATGTTCAGGGTTAAATATGTGTAAATTCATTGTTTATGCCCAATATATTCATATCTGAGTGCAAAATTAATAAAAATTATCGAGTTTTTGCCAACTTGACTTTGCAAATTAATAATAAATTAGTAACTTTGCAATTTGAAAACAAACACTTAGATAGAGATGGAAGCTTTCTTTCGCACGCATACCTACCTGGTAGAACATGTGAACGCCCCTGTTCGTCGATTGCTAATGGACGAAATAAACTGGGACGACCGCATGATAGGCATCAAGGGTACGCGAGGCGTTGGCAAAACCACATTCCTCCTGCAATATGCCAAGGAGAACTTTGGAACGCGCGACCGCAAGTGCCTCTATGTCAACATGAACAACTTCTTCTTTCAAGGGCACGGCATAGCAGACTTCGCTCACGAGTTCTACCAGCAGGGAGGCAAGGTGCTTCTTATCGACCAGGTGTTCAAGGAAACTGATTGGAGCAAGCAACTCAGGCGATGTTACGACGAGAACCCTGGTTTGAAGATTGTTTTCACTGGCTCCAGTGTCATGCGTCTTAAAGAAGAGAACCCCGAACTCAACGGTATTGTAAAGAGTTACAACCTCAGAGGCTTCTCGTTCAGGGAGTTCCTTAACCTGCAGACGGGCAACAACATGAAACCATTCACGCTCGACGATATTTTGCAGAATCATGAGCGCATCGTGAGACAGATACTTCCAAAGGTGTCGCCGATGAAGTATTTCCAGGATTATGTTCATCACGGATATTATCCGTTCTTTCTTGAGCAACGCAACTATTCGGAGAATCTGCTCAAAACGATGAACATGATGACCGAGGTTGACATACTGCTAATAAAACAAATAGAACTGAAATACCTAACTAAAATTAAGAAACTGTTCTACCAACTGGCCGTTGAGGGACCGAAGGCCCCGAACATCAGCATGCTTGCACATGATATTGAGACAAGCCGCGCAACAGTCATGAACTACATTAAGTATCTTACAGACGCGAGATTGCTGAATATGATTTATCCTGTAGGGCAGGACTTCCCCAAGAAACCGTCAAAGGTGATGGTGCACAACTCAAACCTTATGTACACCATTTATCCCATACAGGTTGAGAAACAGGATGTTATGGAGACATTCTTTGTTAACTCTCTTTGGAAAGACCATCAGGTGAACGACGGCGAGAAAAGCAACCACTACATAGTGGATGGCACAAAAAGGTTCCGCGTTTGTGACGCAACGAAGAGCGGGAAAATGCGCATCAATCCAGATGTAATCTATGCCAGATATAACACAGAGGTGGGATTTGACAATCAGATTCCATTGTGGTTATTCGGATTCTTATATTAAATATAGTTACATTAACATTATAATTTAAACATTATGGCAAAAGAAAAAAAGTTTATCACTTGTGATGGTAACGAGGCTGCGGCTCACGTGAGTTATATGTTCTCTGAGGTTGCCGCCATCTATCCTATCACTCCGTCTTCGCCAATGGCTGAGCACGTTGACGAATGGGCTGCCCGCGGTCGTAAGAACCTGTGGGGCCAGACCGTAAGTGTGCAGGAAATGCAGTCTGAGGCTGGTGCTGCCGGTGCCGTTCACGGCTCTCTGCAGGCAGGTGCTCTGACCACAACGTTTACCGCATCCCAGGGTCTTCTGCTGATGATTCCTAACATGTACAAGATTGCAGGTGAACTCATTCCTACTGTGTTCGATGTTTCGGCACGTACACTCGCATCTCACTCACTCTGTATCTTCGGTGACCATCAGGACGTGATGGCTTGTCGCCAGACTGGTTTCGCAATGCTTTGCGAGGGTGGTGTGCAGGAGGTTATGGACCTCACCGCTGTTGCTCACTTGGCAACTCTCGAGACTTGCGTTCCATTCGTTAACTTCTTCGACGGTTTCCGCACATCTCACGAGTATCACAAGATTGAACTCATGGATCAGGAGGACATCCGTCCACTCGTAAAGGAAGAGTACATCAAGCGTTTCCGCGACCGTGCTATGAGCCCAGAGCGTCCTATCACTCGCGGTACTGCAGAGAACCCAGAGACATTCTTCACACACCGTGAGGCTTGCAACCAATACTACGATTCAGTTCCTGAAGTGGTTGAGAAGTATCTCGGCGAAATTTCTAAGATTACAGGTCGTGAGTATCACCTCTTCTCTTATTATGGAGCAGAAGATGCTGACCGCATGATCATCCTTATGGGTTCTGCTACAGATGCAGCACGCGAGGCTATCGACTACCTGAACTCTCAGGGACAGAAGGTGGGTATGATCAGCGTTCACCTCTATCGTCCATTCTCTGTTAAGCACCTGCTTGCAAGCGTTCCAAAGAGCGTTAAGCGCATCGCTGTGCTCGACCGCACCAAGGAGCCAGGCGCAAACGGCGAGCCTCTCTATCTTGATGTTAAGGATGCTTACTATGATGTTGAGGATCGTCCTCTCATCGTTGGTGGCCGTTACGGTCTTGGTTCTCACGATACAACTCCTGCTCAGATTATCAGCGTGTTCAACAACCTCGCTATGCCTGAGCCAAAGAACCACTTCACCATTGGTATCGTTGACGACGTTACATTCACCTCTCTCCCAGAGGTCCCTGAGATTGCTCTCGGTGGTGCTGGCATGTTCCAGGCTAAGTTCTTCGGACTTGGCGCAGACGGTACCGTAGGTGCGAACAAGAACTCTGTGAAGATTATCGGTGACAACACCGACAAGTACTGCCAGGCTTACTTCTCTTACGACTCTAAGAAGTCAGGAGGTTTCACCTGCTCTCACCTGCGTTTCGGTGATACACCTATCCGTTCTACATACTTGGTAACCACACCTAACTTCGTGGCTTGCCACGTTCAGGCTTATCTCCACATGTACGACGTTACTCGTGGTCTGCAGAAGAACGGTACATTCCTGCTGAACACCATCTTCGATGATGCAGAACTGGAGAAGTTCATGCCTAACAAGGTTAAGCGCTACTTCGCTCAGAACAACATCACCGTTTATACCATCAACGCTACCAAGATTGCACAGGAGATTGGTCTGGGCAACCGTACCAACACCATCCTCCAGTCTGCATTCTTCCGCATCACAGAGGTTATCCCTGTAGAACTGGCTGTTGAGAAGATGAAGGCTGCTGCTCTGAAGTCTTACGGAGCAAAGGGTCAGGATGTGGTTGACAAGAACTATGCTGCCATCGACCGTGGTGGAGAGTTCAAGAAGTTCGAGGTTAAGCCTGAGTGGGCTAACCTGCCAGATGATGAGGCTAAGCAAGACGATGCACCTGCATTCGTTAAGGAACTCGTTCGTCCTATCAACGCACAGGCTGGTGACCTGCTGAAGGTTTCAGACTTCGTTAAGCACGGCACTGTTGACGGTTCTTGGGAGGTAGGTACCGCTGCTTACGAGAAGCGCGGTGTTGAGGCTTTCGTTCCAGCATGGAACTCAGAGAACTGTATCCAGTGTAACCAGTGTGCATACATCTGTCCTCACGCTGCCATCCGTCCGTTCGTACTTACCGACGACGAACTTGCTGGCTTCGATGGACTGACAACTCTCGAGATGAAGGCTCCTGCCGCTATGAAGGGCATGCACTTCGTTATCGAGCCTTCAGTACTCGACTGTCTTGGTTGCGGCAACTGTGCCGACATCTGTCCAGGTCATCCTAAGAAGGGCAAGGCTCTTACCATGGTTCCATTCAATCCTGATGCTGCCGACATGAAGAAGATGGCAGCCGACTGGGACAAACTGGTTAAGGTTCCTTCTAAGCAAGACCTTGTTGACATCAAGAGCAATGTTAAGAACTCACAGTTCGCTCAGCCACTGTTCGAGTTCTCTGGCGCTTGTTCTGGTTGCGGTGAGACTCCTTACGTGAAACTCATCAGCCAGTTGTTCGGTGACCGTCAGATGATTGCCAACGCTACAGGTTGTTCTTCTATCTACTCTGCTTCTATTCCTTCTACTCCATATACTAAGAACGAGAAGGGTCAGGGTCCAGTATTCAACAACTCACTGTTCGAGGACTTCTGCGAGTTCGGTCTCGGTATGGCTCTTGGTAACAAGAAGATGAAGGAGCGTGTGGCTAAACTGCTTTGCGAGGCTTCTGAGAATGCTCCTGCTGAGTTCAAGGCTCTCGCTGAAGAGTGGATTGCCAACAAGGACGATGCCGACAAGACAAAGGAGATTGCTCCGAAGTTGCGTGAGGCTATCGCTGCTGGCGCTGCTGCTGGTTGCGAGTTCTGCAATGAACTGAAGACCCTCGACCACTACCTGGTTAAGCGTTCACAGTGGATCATCGGTGGTGACGGTGCTTCTTACGACATCGGTTACGGCGGTCTCGACCACGTGATTGCTTCTGGCGAAGATGTAAACATCCTCGTGCTCGATACTGAGGTTTACTCTAACACTGGTGGTCAGGCTTCTAAGGCTACTCCTCTCGGCGCTATCGCTCAGTTCGCTGCCCAGGGTAAGCGCATCCGCAAGAAGGATCTCGGTATGATTGCTACAACCTACGGCTACGTATATGTTGCTCAGATTGCTATGGGTGCTGACCACAACCAGTGTCTCAAGGCTATCCGCGAGGCTGAGGCATGGCACGGCCCATCCATCATCATCGCTTACGCTCCATGTATCAACCACGGTCTGAAGGCCAAGGGCGGTATGGGTAAGAGCCAGGCAGAGGAGAAGAAGGCTGTAGAGTGCGGCTACTGGCACCTGTGGCGCTACAACCCAGCACTTGCAGAGGAAGGCAAGAACCCATTCTCTCTCGACTCTAAGGAGCCTAACTGGGAGAACTTCCACGACTTCCTCATGGGCGAGGTTCGCTATCTGTCTGTTAAGAAGGCTTATCCAAACGAGGCAGAGGAACTCTTTGCCGAGGCACAGAAGATGGCACAACTCCGCTACAAGACCTACATCCGCAAGGCTGCAGAAAATTGGGAGGATTAATACTACGAATTTCGCGAATTAAACGAATTCAATCATAACAAAAGAGCATCCGACATCGGGTGCTCTTTTTTATGGCTGCGAACAATCGGAATACAACGATATAAATCGCATAAAGTCAGAAACTTCATTTTCATCTTTACCTTCACATCATTGACTTCCTAAATACATTTATCTTCTATGGGTGAAACCTTCATCTTCAATAGATACACAGATGCTGGGCTTCAGCCGTATGCTTCTTTTCGTATTCTGTTGTTTAGGAATGTGAGAGTCACCGCAAAGGAATAGTACTAACGTCACGTACTGCCAGTCATAAGCGTTCGGACTCCCAGTACGTGACGTTCGGACTGATAGTCCGAACGCCAAGTACTGACTCACATCGCGTATGTTAGTTATGTGTATGACGGCAAATGTTATAGTATTTTCGTAAACAAATTATTCATTAAGAAACACTTTTCTTCCCCTTTTGTTCTTGATTCAAATAATATTTTATATCTTTGCCCTCGGTTCGGGGAGACATCCGGACTAACAAAGCATTCGCTATTATTTCGCGTTCAGCCAAAAGCGTAGGAAACTTATTGGGAATAAAAAACGCAACGAGATAATACGTGACGAGGTTGCCGTTGTGGGCATCTTTCACTCCTTAATGATAGGAATGCATTCACACTTAGGTGTGGTGCATACTTGTTAAGGAGTTGAGGTTCCCTTCCTACGCTACCTCGAAGCTGAACGCAAAAGGTGCATCACACTTTTTGCGTCTTGGCGTGATTGATAGTTGGGTGCATTATCTTAAACTATCAATCAGACAAATGGCCAATACTAATCTTGCAAATGCAAAAACAGCAAAGAACGATGAGTTCTATACGCAATACCCCGATATTCAGAAGGAGATAAATGCCTATCTGGACTATGACCCGAATGTGTTTCGAGGCAAGACAGTGCTCCTGCCTTGCGACGACCCAGAGTGGAGCAACTTCACAAAGTTCTTTGCTCAGAACTTTGAACTGCTTGGATTGAAAAAACTGATTTCCACAAGTTATGCCCCCGAAAGCAAAAAGTACAAGATGCCATACCAGCCGACACTCTTTGAAACTGAGCAACCGCATTTCAACGCAGACAAGAGTAAGACGCATGGAAAGATATTCGTACTTGAACGTGATGTAACGGGCGACAATCGTATCAACATCGAAGATTTGCAATGGCAGTATCTGGAGGGTGATGGTGATTTCCGCAGCAAGGAGATAAGAAAACTGCGTGACGAGGCAGACATCATTGTAACTAATCCGCCTTTCTCGCTGTTCCGTGAATTTGTTGTTTGGCTCATTGGATCTGGAAAGAAATTTGCAATCATTGGCAACGTTAATGCAATTTCCTATAAAGAAGTTTTTCCCTTGATTAAAGATAACAAGATGTGGATGGGTGTTAGTATTCATAGCGGTGACCGTGAATTTGGAGTACCAGACACATATCCACTTGAAGCATCAGGTTGGCGAATAGATGAGAATGGCAATAAATATATACGTGTAAAGGGAGTGCGCTGGTTTACAAATATTGACCATGGGCGACGTCATGAGCCACTGCAACTAATGACTATGGCTGATAACTTCAAACATAGTAAACATAAGGACATTAGAGGCCGTAAAGATTATATTCACTATGAGAATTATGATGCGATAGAGATTCCTTATACGGATGCTATTCCATCAGACTATGAGGGAGCAATGGGAGTTCCTTTAACTTTCTTGGACAAGTATTGCCCAGAACAATTTGAGATTATTGGTCATCCTCATGGAGATTATGGACTTGAATTAGGACTAAAGCCATTTCCCCGTGAATTAAAAGAACTGAACAAAGGACTTCGTGATGGCGATTTATACTATATGATGGACGGCAAGCCTGAACTGCCATATCGTCGAATACTAATCCGCAAAAAGCAATCGTTATGAAAACAACTTTGGAGCAATACACCGTTGAGCAAATATGTGACGGCTTCGAGTACAACGAACTTGAAGGAAAAGGTCTATATGGTTTGGCTGGTCAATTGACGATTCAACCCGAATATCAGCGTAACTACATTTATGCCGATGGCAAGCGTGACGTGGCAGTCATTGAATCTGTGCTGAAAGGTTATCCGTTGGGACTGATTTATTTCAACCGAGTGGACGATGGACGGCTTGAAGTGCTTGACGGTCAGCAACGCATCACCTCGCTCGGGCGTTTCCTTCGCAACAAGTTCGCTGTGAAGATTAACGGACTGGAGCAAATCTTCGACGGTCTGAATGAAGGAATGCAGCACAAGATTCTTGATACGAAACTACTGGTCTATATTTGTGAGGGCGAGGGTGAAGATGCGGAGAAAGAAATCAAAGACTGGTTTAAGACTATCAACATAGCAGGCATTCCGCTTAATCAGCAAGAGGAACTGAATGCGGTCTTTAGCGGCGAGTTCGTCACGCTCTGTAAGGCAGAGTTTAGTAATTCACAAAATGCCAATATCCAGCGTTGGGAGAGTTATGTGAAAGGACCAGCCAATCGCCAGCAGTTCTTGGCTACGGCATTGGAATGGGTAAGCAAGGGCAATGTGGCAAACTACATGAGCACTCACCGCCGCGATACAAACATCAACGAGATAAAAACATACTTCAATACGGTTATAGATTGGGTAGATAGCAAGTTTGATGATGTTTATCCTGAAATGCAAGGATTAAACTGGGGCGAACTCTACGAGCGTTTCCATTCGCTGCCATTGAACCATACGGAACTATCGCAAAAAGTGCGTGAACTGATGCATGATGATTTCGTAGGGAATCGACGCGGCGTGTTTGAGTATGTACTTGGAGGTTGTCAAGATACTAAACTCTTGAATGTCCGTTTGTTTGACAAACCCACTATGCGCAAAGTCTATCAACAGCAGACAGACAAGGCAAAGGCAGAAGGAGTAAGCAACTGCCCCTACTGTGCCATTGGTCACGACCAGAATGCCCACCGCATTTGGAAACTGGAAGAAATGGATGCCGACCATGTGACAGCATGGAGCAAGGGCGGCTCAACGGATATAGAGAACTGCCAGATGTTGTGCAAGACGCATAACAGGGCGAAAGGTAACAGGTAATCAAAACGAAAAACGAGATATGGCAAAAGAACAATTCAGCAGAACTAAAGCCTGTGCAACCAAAACGTTGTATGCGGTTATGAAAGAGATGGTTCGTCGTGGTGGAAGCATCCCAGCAAAGGAAATATATCCATGGGTTAATGAGAATGTGGCTCTTACAGAGTGGGAAAAAGAACCTGCAGGAAAGATGCAATATATTCGCTGGACCAATAGTTTCCAGTTCTATTCCATCGATTATCAGAAGGCTGGGTTTATCGTAAAGAAGAACGGAACATGGTATATAACACCCGAAGGTGAGAAAGTGCTGAAGAAGCCTGCGGATGAAGTAATGAATATTGCTAATGATGCTTACCATGAATGGAGAAGACTGAATCCAAAAGATGATAATCCCGATGAAGAACCCACCGATGAGACAGCAGAGAAAGACAACTCAATGAATCTTGATTTGCTGGAATCTGATGCCAGAGAAGGAATCAAGCGTTACATCGTATCGAAAAGTCCATACGAGTTTCAAGATATGGTGGCTGCATTATTGCGCGCAATGGGCTATCACACGCCATTCGTGGCGCCGAAAGGTAAGGACGGGGGAATTGACATTATTGCATATTTGGATCCGCTTGGCGCACAGACACCCCGCATCAAAGTACAAGTGAAGCATAAACCCGCCACGGCTATTGGTGCATCTGATGTTCGTGCATTGTCGGGCGTATTGAAGGCTGGCGACATTGCTTTGTTCGTCACGAGTGGCACCTATTCGGCTGATGCCCGTAATGCTGCCTCTGGAAGTGATAAGTATTTGCGTCTTATTGATGGCGACGAGTTTATAGAGATGTGGCAGGAATATTACGATAAGATGACGGACGATGACAAGAACATGCTGCCGCTGAAAAGAATCTCTTTCTTGGGGAGTAACGAATAATAATTTTCAATAAAACAAAGGATTGTCCGCCTATTTCGAAGGTTTAAGGACGGCAATGTTCGAAATAGGCGGACACAATTTTTATGCATCGGCAAACACCTTGCCGTCATCGAGAGTGATTTGCAACTTGGTGTATTCGCAGTGGAAGTCATGTTGCAGGCATGTATGAATTGTGGTATTAAATGTTTTGCATAGACAAACTATATTTATTATTTCCATTGATGTCCACCGCTGTATAATGGTCGGGACAACTGGAAATCCTCAATATGTTCTATTTCAGGGGTGTCGTTGCCAGGCATTCCGATGACGGTGATGACATCAAAGCGATGAGCAGAGGTGACGTGCTTATACTGCAAGTAATGGTTAATGGCGGCCAGAAGATTGCGTTGCTTCTGGCGGTTTACGGCTGTGACAGGTGCGGCGTAGTTGTTACTACTGCGTGTCTTCACTTCAACGAATACCATAATGCCGTCGTGCAGGGCAATGATGTCGATGTCGCGATGGCCAGAGTGCCAGTCTCTCTCTAAGATGATGTAGCCTTTTTCCCGCAGGTAAGCAGATGCGATTTCCTCTCCCCATACCCCTGTCTGCAGATGCTCTGGCCCTTCCTCTTTCTGCTTGGCGCGGTTTTCACCTCTTGCCAAAAGTTCTTTGCACCTTGTATATGTTTTGTTTACCCATCCTTCCTTGTCAGGCACATTTGGCAGCATCCGTTCAAGAGCGGCGAATATTTTCTCTGCTTCGTCAATTCTTTCTTCGCTTACTCTGGATTTCAGAATGTCGGAAGCGGTATAAAACATTGCTAATGACGTGTAAGGACCCTTGTCCTTGGCGTAGAGAGGACGAATGGCATCGTATGCCTCTTCTATGCGACCCTGCTTACGCAATTCAAAAACATCCTTAACGGTCATAATACTGATATTATTATCAACGGTATAATGTAAGACAAGGGAATGAGCAACAGTTATAATGTTCTCATCTCTCGAAATACTGTTCGAGAAGTGGGGTAGCAGAGCCTTCGTGGTTCTCGAGGTCGTTGATAATCACTCCATGTTCGAGCAGTACGATGCGTGTGCAGATGTCAACGGTATGTGCGAGGTTGTGGCTCGACAGCAGTATCGTTGCACCCGTCTCGCGGTTGTACTCTGTGAGCAAATGCTTCAGCACATTCTGGCTTGTGGGGTCGAGGAAGTTGAAAGGCTCGTCGAGAATTACCAGTTGCGGCGATGTCATCAGCGCCGCCATGATGCCTACCTTGTGCTTATTGCCGGCAGATAGGTTTCTTATCAGTTTCTTCTGTCCGAGAATCTCGCCGCCCATGAATGTCTCGAATTTCTCCAAGTGCTGTTTCACCACATCATTGCTTAGATTGCTGACATTGGCAACAAACTGGAAATACTCTTCTGGGGTGAGAAAATCAATAAGGAAGCCTTCGTCGATGTATGCACCGGTATGGCTTTTCCATTCCTCACTCTCGGCAGGATTGATGGCTGTGAGTTGGTTCTCGTTGTTGAGATATGAGAGTGTTATGTTGCCCTCGTCAGCCTTCACCAAATCAACAATGAGGCGGAAGAGTGTTGTCTTGCCGGCTCCGTTGTTTCCCACAAGACCGAGAAAGTCGCCATCGGCGATGTTAAATGAATCGATGTTTACGACGGTATTCTTGTCGTATATCTTCTTTAGGTTGCTTATTGATATCTGCATTTCTTGGATGATTATGAAAAAGGGTTTAAGTATTGAAGGTTGTTTTCAATACTTAAACCCTACATTATTAATTATACAAGACCACGTCCGTGGCAGTTCTTAAATTTCTTTCCACTGCCGCATGGGCATGGATCGTTGCGTCCAGGCAGTTTCTCGCGGGTTATAGGCATGCGGCGTTGTGGTGCTGCACTCTCGCGAGTGTCATGTTGTGCTGCTGCTTGCTGGTTCTGGTCCACGAGGTCGTTGCCCTTTTGCTCGTTATAACGTTGTGAACGCTGCTCTGGTGCAGCCTCGCGAACTTCATCTTGTTGCAGTTCTGGTATCTGTCCGCGCATGAGAATGCTCAGTATTCGGTTGTTGTTCTGGTCAACCATATTCTCCTTGAAGAGTTCAGCACTCTCGAGTTTGAATATCACGAGCGGGTCTTTCTGCTCGTAACTTGCGTTCTGCACGCTATGGCGAAGTTCGTCGAGTTGGCGCAGGTTCTCCTTCCAACAGTCGTCGATGATGTGAAGCATGATAGACTTCTCAAACTGCTTGACAACGCTCTTTGCCTCAGTCTCGTATGCTTCTTTAAGGTCGCATGGTATCTGGTACATTCTCTTGCCGTCGGTTACAGGCACGACGATGCGTTCATACATTGAACCCTGGTTCTCGTAAACTTGCTTTATCACAGGCCATGCGACAGCCTGTATGCGCTCAGTCTTACGGTTGAACGCATTTATTGCGGCTTGGTATGAGTCTTCGAGCAACTTGTCGGTGACGCCTTCTCTGAACTGTTCCTCGGTGAATGGGCATTCCATAGCAAGCACCTTGATGAACTGCTCTTTGCATCCCTCATAGTCGTTTGTCGTGATAATGTTTTCAACACGGTTCCAGATGAGGTTTGCGATGTCCATGCCGATGCGTTCACCCATGAGAGCATGGCGACGGTTCTTATATACGATGGTACGCTGAGTGTTCATCACGTCGTCGTATTCAAGCAGGCGCTTACGGATACCGAAGTTGTTCTCCTCAACCTTCTTCTGAGCGCGCTCGATGCTGTTTGAAATCATTGAGTGCTCAAGACGCTCTCCCTCGTCGAAGTGGAGACGGTCCATAATCTTTGCAATGCGCTCAGATGCGAAGAGACGCATCAGTTTGTCTTCAAGTGAGACATAGAACACAGAAGAACCTGGGTCACCTTGTCGTCCGGCACGACCACGCAACTGTCTGTCCACGCGGCGACTCTCGTGTCTCTCTGTGCCGATGATGGCAAGTCCGCCAGCCTCTTTTACCTCTTTAGAAAGTTTGATATCGGTACCACGACCAGCCATGTTGGTTGCAATGGTCACGGCACCAAGTCCGTTAACGCTTTGTCCGGCATTAGCCACGATGTCAGCCTCGCGCTGGTGGAGTTTCGCATTAAGTACCTGATGAGGAATCTTGCGCAGGGTGAGCATACGGCTGAGCAACTCTGAAATTTCCACACTTGTGGTACCCACCAGCGTAGGACGGCCAGCGTTTCTCATCTCCTGTATCTCCTCGATGACGGCATTATACTTTTCGCGTGCTGTTTTGTACACGCGGTCGTTCATGTCGTTACGAATCACGGGTTTGTTGGTAGGAATCTCAACCACATCGAGTTTGTAGATGTCCCAGAACTCGCCTGCCTCGGTGCTTGCGGTACCTGTCATACCAGCCAACTTGTGATACATGCGGAAGTAGTTCTGCAGGGTGATGGTAGCGAAAGTCTGCGTTGCCTCCTTCACTTTCACATGTTCTTTCGCCTCGATAGCCTGATGCAAGCCGTCGCTCCATTGACGTCCCTCCATGATACGTCCTGTCTGCTCGTCCACAATCTTCACCTCGCCGTCCATTACGACATACTCGTCGTCCTTGTTGAACATGGTGTATGCCTTGAGCAACTGCTGCAGGGTGTGAACGCGCTCGCTCTGCACGCCGTAGTGGCTGAGCAATTCGTCCTTCTTTGCCACTTTCTCCTCGTCGCTCATCTGTTGAGCCTCGAGTTCAGACATCTCTGTCGTAATGTCAGGCAGCACGAAGAGTTCGCGGTCGTTAACCTGCTTTGCCAGCCAGTCGGTACCTTTATCGGTAAGGTCAACGCTGTTCAGTTTCTCGTCAACAACGAAGTAGAGCGGCTCTACTGCCTCTGGCATGTGGCGGTTGTTGTTCTCCATGTAGTATTCTTCGGTCTTCAGCATACCTGTCTTTATGCCTTCCTCCGAGAGATACTTGATGAGCGGCTTGCTCTTCGGCAGCGCCTTATGAGAGCGATAGAGAGCAAGGAAACCTTCGTCGAGTTTCTTCTGTCCCTCCTTGTTGCCCTCTTCAACCATCTTAGTTCCTTCTGTAATGAGTTGCTTTGCCTCAGCGAGATACTGAGAAGCCAGTTTTCGCTGAACATCCACAAGACGTTCAACGAGCGGCTGGTACTCCTCGAACATCTGGTCGCCGCCATTAGGCACAGGACCAGAGATGATGAGCGGTGTTCGGGCATCGTCGATAAGCACCGAGTCAACCTCATCGACGATGGCATAGTTGTGACTTCTCTGCACAAGGTCGGCCGGGCTGATGGCCATATTGTCACGAAGGTAGTCGAAACCGAATTCATTATTTGTTCCGAAGGTGATGTCTGCCTGATATGCCTTGCGCCTTTCGGGAGAGTTAGGCTTATGCTTGTCGATGCAATCTACCGAAAGACCGTTGAACATATAGAGAGGTCCCATCCACTCGGAGTCACGTTTGGCAAGGTAATCGTTCACCGTTACGACGTGAACTCCATTGCCTGTAAGGGCATTGAGGAATACAGGCAGGGTGGCAACGAGGGTCTTACCTTCACCGGTTGCCATCTCCGCAATCTTTCCTTGATGAAGAACGATACCTCCGAAGAGTTGCACATCATAGTGCACCATGTCCCACTTGAGGTCGTTACCGCCTGCCATCCAGTGGTTCTGGTATATCGCTTTGTCGTCTTCAATACGTACAAAGTCTTTTGTTGCGGCAAGTTCGCGGTCGAAATCGGTGGCAGTCACCACAACCTCTTCGTTCTCGGCAAAGCGTCGGGCGGTCTCTTTCACGATGCTGAAAGCCACAGGCATCACGTCGTTGAGTGCCTTCTCGTAAATTTCGAGGACGTCTTTCTCCAGTTTATCTATCTGGTCGAATATTGCTCCACGCTCGTCAATGGGCGTTGCTTCTATCTTAGCCTTGAGTTCAGCAATCTTTGCTTTCTCTTCTTTTGCTGAGTCTTGAACGTATGACTGTATCTCTTTTGTCTTAGCGCGGAGAGCGTCGTTGTCAAGTTTTTCTATTTCCGGATATGCTTGTTTCACCTTTTCTACGAGCGGTTTCACAAGTTTCATGTCTCTCGTTGACTTGTTTCCGAACAACGAAGTCAAGATTTTGTTGAAATTCATATTTATTTCTTGTTTTATTGTTACATGTAAAATTGAGCGACAAAGGTACGAAAAAAATCGTTATTTGCGCATAAAATAATGATAAAATGAGGTTTGTGGCTGTAAAAATCATCTCAAAGGAGCAGCCGTGCAGGCGTTAGGCGCCCTTATTCTGATGGCCTTTGAGATTGTCGGGGCTATGCTTACGGCGGATACCGGCGTGCTTATGCGCTCTGCCTTTGTGTCTGCTCCCCAGATGATGATGGGGAACTGTGCCGACGCATTCTGTGTTGTTATGTCTTGCCTTGTGTTCTCGTTCACCAGATTCCATCCCGGCAGAGTCTCTATAATCAAGTCGCCGCATGTGTTGCTGTTGAACGAATTGCGTATAGGAGCAAGCATGTCGGAACTGGCTGTCATTAACTGACGGCTCGAATAAACGTTGCCGACACCCGATGTCTCAAGCAGGAACACCTGCGAGCGGCTCAGCAGTTCGTCAACGTCGATTCTCTTCTGCTCGGAAAGTTTCGAGTTGAGGTAAATGTGGTTGTTAACGCATCCGTCAACATACTTCCCCTGTCCGTAGATGGCGTTCAGATAGAGGTCGAGAAGTTTTGCGGTGTGGTCGATGCTGAATGTTCCGTGCGGTATGCGAAGCAACTCATAATCCACCTTCTGGCGCGGAGCGACACCTGTCCCCGTTGCAACTACGAGCAGACTGTTTTCGCCAACGGCATCTTTTGCCGACTTCAGCAGCCTGCCGAGGTCGTTGTTGAGTTGCTTATATGTGTTTAAGTCGTCTTCTACTTCAAATGTCAGTGCCAATATGTCACTGTTGTCGTCTTTCCCCAGAGAGGCATTCGCAATGCAGTTTATGGCGGCATTAGCCACTCTGTTGTTATTCTCTGCTGTGGTAGTGTAGGCAGATTGTTTCTCAAAGGAATCCAGCCAGTTAGGCAATCCTCCTAAATAATAAGTCGAAGTGTTCCATCTGCCTGTCTTGTTGTCCACCCATAGCGCTCCGTTTGCCGAGTGTGATGCTGACAAAATGGCTGCCTCTCGGTTGATGGCGATGGAGTAAACCATTCCCAGGTTTGATGTCTTGGCCTTCAGTTCGTCGCCAATCATCGACGTCATAACGTTGGCTGCCGAGCCACCTTCATACGACCCTGTGCCGCGGTACTTGCTGTCGTCAACACACGATACCACCTTTAGCGAGTTGCGGTCGAGCCACGATGCGCTTGCTATGCCGTTGTAATAAGGCGTGGTGCCAGTATATATCGTAGTGATTGCCGATGCCGCGTCTGTTGGAGGGAATGGCATTGTGGCAGAAGAATATACCTTTCCTGAGGCTATAAGTTGCTTCAGACCTCCGTCCTCAAGTGCTTCGGAATACTCGTCGAGGCATTCGCTTGTCATTTGGTTGATGACAATGCTTATCACAAGCCTTGGCTTCGTGGCTTGCTGAGCCTGAAGGCCTGTGGAAATGAGGGCAAGCAGCGTTGCCGTCAGGTATCGTTTGTTCAACTTAAATATATTGTTCTGCATATCGTTTCTATCTGTTTGATTTCCCAAAGGGCATCTTTCGCATCCTCAGAAGGCATCTTTGACCTCCTCAGATGTATACCTTTGACCTCCTCAGATGTATATTTTTCGCATTGTCAAAAGGCATCTTTTACTTTGCCAAAGGACATCTCTTGCAATGCAAAAGGATACCTTTCACGTTTCTTATCAGCAAAGATGATGCCAAAAGATACATCCCCTCGGCGTATGACTGCACAAATCCTCCTGCAAAGAAAAGCAGTATCAGCGCCGTCCAAATTATATACTGGCAGTCTTTGGTGCCGTTTTTCTGTCTTTTAAGCAGTCTTCTGATGAAGAAAAGGGGTAGGGGATTGACCAGCAGAATCTGAAGGTTTACCCTAACCGTCGGGTGTTCTGAGAACAGCATCAGGAAGAGCACGATGCCCATTACCGATGCTCCCACCATCAGAAGTGCGTCGAAATATCTCAGGTTCTTTTTCTTTTTGATTTCGAAGGCGGTAAGAATGGCGGTTACGATGAGCAACTCCCATCCGCATTGAGTAGGCGTGAGCGGGAACTCCTCTTCAATAACCTGCGCTCTTGCGGGGAGTATCACCATTGTCGTGTCAACCAACGGGCGCTTGTTGTCGTTTCTTGTGGCATTCTCGAAGTCAATCATCAGGTTGTCTGGAAGAAACTGTCTTTGCTCTTGGGTGGTGGCCATGTCGGCGCCAACTCCAAGCAATAAGTCGTTACCGAAGCGTGCCCAGGGATGTCCTTCGTTCTTATCGTGTATTATCTCGCGGTAACTCTTGCCGTCTCGCGGCTTATAAGTTACGCCTCCGTTCACGTTGTTTACCAGAATGTCTCGTGCCCTTGTGGTGCAGTTGTCATAAAAGTAGTTGTATCTATAGTATTTGTTTTCTGGCAGGTTGTTCACTCTTATTGCCTCGAATATAATCATCTTTTCTTCAGCAGTGAGGTTGAGCACCTGCTGGGTGATGCTGCTTCCATAGTGCGCATACTCAGCCATGAAATACCTGAAAGGAATAATTCCAATCTCGTATTCGGCAATTCCGAATACAAAACGCGGTATGAAAAGGGGCTTGTTGAAAGAGAACACACCATAGTTGACAGCCACATCGAGACCCGTTCGCTGGTCGCGCATACGTATTGCCGTATGACCATAGAGGCTATACACCTGCTGATGGGGCGAGCAGGTGAGCAAACTGATTTCTAAAGAGTCAGGATTCAGCCCTTCTTCTTGAGCGGATGAAAGTGTGGAACTCAGCATCATGATAGCCAAGAGAAACACTTTCAAAATGTTATTTCTATGTTTCACGATGCAAAATTACTTTATATTTTCCACTTAGCGTGCTTTTATTTCGAAAAATTTCAATAATTTTGCACCCGATAAAGTAAAAAGTAATAACTCTGAACGCATTTCCTGTCGTGAGAAGCGATTATAGTCTTGTTATTGACGTTGGCAACACATCCACCAAGATGGTGTGTTTCGAAGGCAAAGCAGATGTTGTCGAGGGCATTCGTGTTAAGGACATCTTCTGCGACGAGGCTTCAGCATTTGTCTCGAAGTATAGTTTCCGTGACGGCATCTTTTGCTCTACGGTGGCCATAGACGATGCTTTCAGGAGTGTGATAGAGTCTTATGGCGTTCCGATGCTCCATTTCCAGCCGGGCATTACGCCCATACCGATAAAGAACCTCTATGCCACCCCGCTTACGTTGGGTGCCGACCGCCTCGCCGCTTCGATAGGAGCATGGAATAAAAACATGGGCTGCAACATCCTTGTGATTGACGTTGGAACATGCATAACATACGACTTTGTGAATGCGAAAGGCGAATATGAGGGCGGCAACATTTCGCCTGGAGTGGATATGCGACTAAAGGCGCTGAACGCTTTCACCTCGAAACTGCCGCTCGTTGATGCCCAGGGAGAAACTCCAGAGATAGGTGTCTCTACCGAAACGGCAATCAGAAGTGGTGTGATTTGCGGCATCTTGCACGAGATAAATGGCTATATTGATGATTTTAGTCATAAATATTCCCAACTTTACGTTTATTTAACGGGGGGAGGGCAACTAAATTTGCATTTCTCAGAAAAAATGCCCACCTTTGCAATCGCAAATGAAAAAGGAGCGGAAATAAGTCTCGTCGAAGACCGATATTTGGTGCCAGAGGGACTAAATGCAATTCTTGAATACAATAAAAGATAATGAAGAAGATATCAATTGCCATCGTTATGATGGTCTTCACTACACTAACCGCTATGGCGCAGAGCGGCACCAATTCTCCATACAGCCAGTATGGCTTTGGTGTTCTGGCCGACCAGACAAGCGGTTTCAACAGGGGTATGAATGGTTTGGGAATTGGTTTCAGAGAGCCAAACCAAGTTAATTTCCTCAACCCTGCGTCTTATTCGTCGATTGACTCGTTGACTTTCATATTTGATGCGGGTGTCAGCGGACAACTAACAAACTTTTCTGAGAACGGAGTTAAGAAGAACGCGAAGAACGCCAGTTTTGAATATGCCGTAGCAGCATTCAGACTTTTCAAGCACGTTGGACTGAGTTTCGGTATCGTTCCGTTCTCAAACGTCGGGTATAACTATAGCGCTAGCGGTTATATCAATAATGACAAGACAACCGGATACGTCAATACGTATAAAGGAGAAGGAGGTATGCGCCAGGTGTATCTCGGTATTGGCGTTGAGCCTATCAAGAACGTGTCCATCGGTGTGAATGGTTCTTACATGTGGGGAGACTACAACCGCTCGATAGGAAATGCCTATACAGACGGTTACATCAATAACCTTTCGAAGTATTACAGTGCTGACATCAGGACATATCGAGTGGATTTCGGTTTGCAACTGACTATTCCGTTCGACAAGAACAATAGCGTCACACTCGGTGCAACGTACGGCTTGGGGCACAAGATTAATGACGATGCCCAGTGTACGATACTCTCTACCAACACCCAGACAGGTGTGAAAGACAGCACGACCTTCGTTGTGGAGAACGCTTTCAAACTTCCGCAAACCATAGGTGGCGGACTGATGTATAATCACCGCAACAAGTTGAAGGTAGGTGTTGACTATTCATTGCAGAAGTGGGCAAGCACACCGTTCCCAGTGTATAGCGATAACAATGGAAGTGCTTCTTTCTCGCTTAATGAGAATTATTTCAAGGACAGACATAAGTTCACCTTCGGTGGCGAGTACTGCCCAGGACAATACAGCAGAAGGTTCCTCAGCAGAATCCATTATCGGTTCGGCGCGTCTTATGCCACACCTTATTTAAATATAAACGGGCAGGATGGACCGAAGGAGATTTCTGTTAGTGCCGGCTTCGGAATACCTATAATGAACACATATAACAACAGGTCGATTCTCAATATCTCTGCTCAATGGGTAAGAACCGACTCTAAAAGTTTCATTACGGAGAATACCTTAAGAATCAATATAGGACTGACGTTCAACGAACGGTGGTTCATGAAGTGGAAGGTTGAATAACATTAACACCAGAAATGGGCATAGACATCAAGGTTTTTTCTATAATACATCGTTCTGCTGTAACTCTGTTGAGGAGGTGCAGCATGATGTATTTATTGCCCATTGCATTGCCCCTGATGACTGTGTCGTGTGAGGAGGCGGTGGAGCACACGGCTCCTGCCATTTACGACAGAGACTCTGTGGCGCTAATGATAAGTTACGGAGTAAACACGTTGATAAGCGACTCTGGCGTAATGAAATACAGAATAGTGGCTGAGGAGTGGGAGATCAACCAGAACAGAAACCCTTCTCGATGGATATTCCGTAACGGGCTGTTCCTTGAGGAGTTTGACAAGAACTTCCACGTTGAGGCTTATTTACAGGCCGATACTGCCTACTATTATGACGTGAAGCGATTGTGGGAGTTGCGTGGACGTGTGAGTGTGAGGACGAAAGACGGCTTGCGATTCAATAGCGAGGAACTGTTCTGGGACCAGAACCGTCATGAGTTGTATAGCAACAAGTTCTCGCGCATCGTCACTCCTACAAGAGAACTCGAAGGCACTCGTTTCCTCAGTAACGAGCAACTCACACATTACACCATTACCAATTCTAAAGGTTCGTTTGTCAGAGGTGAGGACGGCTTCGGCAGTTCAAAGGGTGACACAATATTGTCGGCTCCCGATACGGCCAAGGCAAAGTTGAGATTGCCCACTAACCCCAAAGCGAAGACAACGGTAAACATACCATCTGCTAACAATAATTGAAATCATGCAAGACATCAGCCTGTCGCTTATAATCGGCATAATAATAACAATGCTGCTCTCTGCATTCTTTTCTGGAATGGAGATAGCATTCGTTTCGAGCAACCGCATGCTTGCCGAGATGGACAAAGACAAACTTGGTCTTGCGCGTCTTCCATTGCAGGTGTTCTATAAACATCCCAATAATTTTGTTAGCACCATGCTTGTCGGCAACAACATTGTGCTTGTTGTTTATGGCATCCTCATAGCACGCTTCTTCGACAAGACGATATTTGCCGGGCTCGATCCAGGTATTACGGTGCCTGCAGACACAATTCTCTCCACTCTGATAGTGCTTTTCACCGGCGAGTTTCTTCCAAAGTCGATATTCAAGAGCAATGCAAACAGGTTGCTCACGATATTTGCTTTCCCTGCTTTCATCTTCTATATTGTGCTCTGGCCCATATCACGTTTCTCCACGATGTTGTCGCATCTGCTTATGCGGATTATGGGAATCAAGGTGGAAAAGGAAAACGGTGACGAAGAGTTTTCAAAGGTAGATCTCGACTACCTCGTGCAATCGAGTATTGCTAAGGCGAAGGACGACTCTCAGATAGACGATGAGGTGAAGATATTCCAGAATGCCTTGGAGTTCTCTGACACGAAGGTTCGCGACTGCATGGTGCCTCGAACGGAGATTTGTGCCGTAGAGTACGATTGTTCGGTGAACGACCTGAAGAACATATTTGTTGAGAGCGGAAAGTCTAAGATTATCGTCTATCGCGAAGATATCGACCACATCATCGGCTACATCCATTCATCCGAGATGTTCCGCGATGCCAATAACTGGCATAAAGGCATACAGAACATGCCTTTTGTGCCCGAGACAATGCCTGCGCAAAAGTTGATGCAGACATTCATGCAACAGAAAAAGACTCTCGGAGTGGTCATCGACGAGTTCGGAGGAACGAGCGGAATAGTAAGTCTGGAGGATATCGTGGAAGAGATTTTCGGCGACATCGAGGATGAGCATGACAACTCTAACTACGTCGCCAAGCAAGTGGGGGAGAAGGAATATGTGCTCTCTGCCCGTCTTGAGATTGACAAGGTGAACGAGAAATTCAATCTTGACCTCCCTGAGAGTGAAGACTATATGACTGTGGGAGGCTTGATTTTGCATTACTACCAGAGTTTCCCAAAACTCAACGAGATAGTAACCATAGGCGACTTTGAGTTTAAGATAATGAAGAATACAATGACAAAAATAGAGTTGGTAAAGTTGAAAGTACTAAAATAAATAAACTTTTTCCAGATAATTTGCCGATAATTATCATCTTTTTTGTAATTTTGCGCCTTGAAACTTATTTTTCAGGAATTTGTGTCTTGCAGGTTTTCAAAAACGCAAGCATAGACATGGGTTCACTAACAAGAAAAGAATAGAAACAATAAAATAAAAAATTAAAAAACAAAATGGCAGCAATTGGAAAAATCAGAAGCTGGGGACCTGTGCTGATTATAGTGATTGGCTTGGGTCTTTTCGCGTTCATCGCTGAAGACTGGAGCAAGATTGTTGACGCTCTCTTCGGCAAGAGAAATCAGGTGGGTACTGTTCTTGGTAAGACGGTTGACATCAACGATTTCAACGAGAAGGTTAACGAATTCACCGAGTATGTAAAGGTTGCTCGTGGAATGGATAACCTTAATGACGAGCAAACATCGTCTCTTCGTGACCAGGTATGGCAGACAATGGTTCAGAACAGCATCATCGAGAAAGAGGCTGGCGAACTGGGTCTTACTGTTACTGACGAGGAGTTGCAGAACATAATGAAGGAGGGCACCAACCCTATGCTCCTTCAGACACCGTTCGTTAACCAGCAGACGGGCCGTTTCGACTATACAATGGTTCAGAAGTTCCTTAACGACAAGTCTGCTCTTAACAATCCTCAGGTGGCTGAGCAGTATGAGGCAATAAAGAAGTTCTGGAATTTCACAGAGAAGAACCTCCGCTCACAACTTCTTGCACAGAAGTATCAGGGACTTTTCGCACGCTGTATGATGGTTACAAACAACGTTTCGGCTAAGGCTGCATTCGCTGCAGAGAACGAGGAAAGCACTATTGAACTTGCTGCAATTCCTTATTCTTCTATCAACGACAACAAGGTTACTGTTACAGAGAGCGACTTAAAGGCTAAGTATGACGAACTGAAGCCGATGTTCAAGCAATATCAGGAGACACGCGACATCAAGTATGTTAGTGTTAAGGTTTCTGCTTCTGATGCCGACCGCAATGCGCTCGACGCTCAGATGAAGAAGTATGCTGAGGAACTTCAGGGTTCTGACAACCCAGGAAACGTTGTTAGCAAGAGTTCTTCACTCGTTCCTTACAATGGTGTTCCTGTAGGTAAAGATGCATTCCCAATGGCTATCGCTGCTAAACTCGACTCAATGTCTGTCGGTCAGACACTCGGTCCTGTTGTAGGAGCAGACAATACTACAAACATTATCCGTCTGCTTGCAAAGGAGCAACTGCCAGACTCTGTTCAGGTACGTGTTATTCAGGTTGCCGACCAGAACAATGATGTTGCTTCAAAGCGTGCCGACAGCATCTACAATGCTTTGCAAGGCGGTGGAGACTTTGAGGCTCTTGCTAAGAAATACGGTCAGACAGGCGAGAAGATGTGGGTTACCACACGCCAGTATCAGAATGCCTCTGGCATCGATGCAGACTTCCGTTCTTACATCAAGGCTATCAACACCATGTCTGTTAATGAGTTGAAGAATCTCCAACTCTCTGCTGGCAACATGATTCTTCAGGTTGTTGACCGTCGTGCTATGACTACTAAGTACACCGCAGCGGTTATCTCTAAGAACATTGACTTCTCTAAGGACACTTACAATGCTGCATATAACAAGTTCAGCCAGTATGTGAGCGAGAGCCAGACCATCGAGGCTCTGGAGAAGAATGCTGCTAAATATGGTTACAAAGTTGAGGAGCGCAAAGATATTTCGAGTGCAGAGCATTATGTTGCTAATGTTAGCAACACTCGCGATGCAATGAAGTGGATTTATGGTGCGAAACTGAACGAGGTTTCTCCGCTTTATGAGTGCGGTAACAACGATAATCTCCTTGTTTGTGCACTGACAGGTATTCACGAGGAAGGTGTCCGCAGCCTTGACGATGCACAGGTTAAGGAGTTTGTGAAGAATGCCGTTCTTCGCGACAAGAAGGCAGAGCAGATAATTGCTAACGTTAAGGACGTGAAGTCTGTAGATGCTGCTAAGGCAAAGGGCGCACAGGTGAGTGAGGTTGCACAGGTTACATTTGCTGCCCCGGTATTCGTTCAGGCAACAGGTGCAAGCGAGCCTGCACTTAGCGGTGCCGTTGCTGCCACTGCCAAGGGTAAATTCTCTGCTGCTCCTGTAAAGGGAAATGCTGGTGTTTATCTTTTCCAGGTAAAGGACAAGACACAACGTCCTGGCAAGTACGATGAGAAAACATATGCTCAGCGTGTTGGCCAGCGTGCAGCACAGGCAGCACAGCAGGCATTGCAGGAGTACTTCGTAAAGGCAGATGTTAAGGACAACCGCTACTTGTTCTTCTAAGCAATCAGTTCCAATCACAATATATAACGACCATGACTTGTCAAAGTCATGGTCGTTATTATTATATATAAGGTATATGATTATATATAAGGTATATGTAATTTAAAGTATAACCAAATACTTTATGTTTTTTTTGCAAATTTGAAAAAATAAGATTAAATTTGCAACCAAATTATAAACTAAACGAAAAACAATAATGAAAAAGTTAATTCTCCCTGTAGTCATTATGGCTCTTATGGTGCTTTTCGGCAGTTGCGGAAGTTCCAAGAAGATTGTTTACTTTCAAGGTGCAGACACAGCAGATTTGTCTCGTTCTCGTTGGTTGTATGATGCTCGCATCATGCCTAAGGACTTGATCAATATCAGGGTTAACACATCAGATCAGGATGCTGCTAAACCATTCAACCTAAATATGAATGAGGGTAACACGGGCAATCAGCAAGGCAGAATCTATGGCTATCTTGTGGACAATCAGGGCAATATCAATTTCCCAATGGTTGGCTCATTGCATGTAGAGGGACTTACTACACGCGAATGCGAGAATCTGGTGCTTTCAAAGATCAAGCCTTTTATGGCTGCTAACGAGAATCCTATTGTTACCGTTCGTCTCGCAAGTTATCATGTAACAATTATTGGTGAGACGGGATCGCGCATTGTACCTGTTACCACCGAGAAGATGAGCATCGTTGAGGCTATCGCATCTGCTGGCGACCTTACAATGTACGGACGTCGTGATAACATTCTGCTCATTCGTGAAGACAAGACAGGTCAGAAGAGCACTCATCGCTTGGACATCAGCCAGGCTGAGATTCTGAACTCTCCCTACTATTATCTCCAGCAGAATGATATTATTTATATCGAGCCGAATAAGTCGAGAATCAACCGTCAGACCATCAGCAACAACACTTGGTTCCTTTCTACCGCAGCAAGTATTGTTTCATTCGGTACGCTGCTCTATACTATTATTAAGAAGTAATGGCATAACGCTATATAAAATATGTAACAGGGATGTGTATGCTTTTACATGTCCCTGTTTTTAACTAAAGACCTTTTCGTTAACCATGCTAACAAAAACATACTCTGCCGAAGTGACAGGCATGAATGTGGTCACTGTTACCATTGAGACTCACATGTCAAAAGGTGTATTGCTTCATGTCTCAGGTCTTGCCGATACCGCAGTAAAAGAGAGTTTCGACCGTATAAAGGCTGCTATATCCAATATAGGCGGAAAGATACCGTCAGCAGAACTAACGGTGAATCTTTCGCCTGCTGACATTAAGAAAGAGGGCAGTGGGTACGACTTGCCAATGGCAATAGGCATATTAGGAGCGTCAGAGAAAATCCGTACAGATATGCTCGGACAGTATATGATGGTTGGCGAATTGGGCCTTGATGGCAGTTTGCGTCCTGTGCGTGGCGTGCTGCCATTGGCAATAAAAGCGCGTGCCGAAAAGTTCAAAGGACTAATTGTTCCTGTTGAGAATGGGCGTGAGGCTGCTGTGGTGAACAATCTTGATGTTTATGGCATGCCGTCGCTTGTTGATGTCATCAAGTTCTTTAACGGAGAGAAATATGAGCCAATAGTTGTCGATACGCGCAAGGAGTTCTATGAGAACCAATCACATTTCGACTTAGACTATGCTGACGTGCGTGGACAAGAGAATGTGAAGCGTGCTCTTGAGATTGCTGCTGCTGGCGGACATAACGTAATAATGATAGGTCCTCCGGGTTCAGGCAAGTCAATGATGGCAAAGCGTCTGCCGTCAATACTTCCGCCGCTGACGTTAGCCGAGAGTCTTGAAACCACAAAAGTATATTCTGTGGCGGGTAAACTAAGTCAAGGCACCTCTCTCTTATATCAGCGCCCATTCAGGAGTCCTCATCACAGCATTTCGCAAGTGGCGCTTGTTGGTGGCGGCGTTAATCCTCGACCAGGTGAAATATCCCTCGCCCATAACGGAGTACTCTTTTGTGATGAACTGCCAGAGTTCTCTCGCAGTGTTCTCGAGGTGATGCGTCAGCCTCTCGAAGACCGGACCATTACCATCAGTCGTGCGAAATACTCTATAGAGTTCCCTTGTTCTTTCATGTTTGTGGCATCAATGAATCCATGCCCATGTGGCTATTATGGCGACCCCACACATCACTGCGTTTGCACGCCAGGACAGATTCAGAGATACCTAAACAAGATTTCAGGTCCGTTGTTAGACCGTATCGACATCCAGTGCGAGATACAGGCAGTACCTTTTGCCCAACTCTCGCAGATGAAACCAGGAGAACCTTCGGCAACTATACGTGAGCGTGTCATTAAGGCTCGTCAGATACAGACAGAGCGCTTTGGCTCCCTTCCTTTGGGAGAGAGCGGGGGTAAAGGCCGCATCCACTGCAACGCTATGATGACTGAGCGTATGCTCCATGAGTTTGCTGAGCCCGATGCCGCCTCACTCGACATGCTCCGCATGGCAATGGAACGTCTAAAGTTGAGTGCCCGTGCCTATAGCCGCATTCTCAAAGTTGCCCGCACCATCGCCGACCTTGCCGGTTCGGAGAAAGTAGAGTCGATGCACATCGCCGAGGCCATAGGCTACCGTACCCTCGACCGAGGCGACTGGGCAGAGAGGGGGATGTAAAACAGACCTTCGAAGTATTGCCAATGGTAAACGAAATATACTATTCGATTATGCCTCGTATAACATGTGGAGTGTAGTATGAATAGCCATTGGTCAATTACAACCTCTTTGTAATCTCTTTACAGACGGCTTGTAATCTTTTTACAAGGTGCTTGTAATCCTATTACAGACCGTTTGTAATACCTTTACAAGCCGTCTGTAATAAGATTACAGAAGTTTTGAAAACTCCTGTAAAAAGATTCCAGAGATTTTAAAATCTCTGGAATGCCTTTATATAAAGGGTGTGTGGGGGATTATAGTTTTCTTCCGTTAAGGAAGTCTTTGGCGCTCATTCTTTTCTTTCCGCTCAGTTGTACAGACTTCAGTTCGAGCATCTCGCCGCCTGCTGATGCCATGAGGCGACCTTCGTGTTGGAAGATGGTTCCTGCGGGTTTGTCCGTTGTAAGGCCTGTAAGCCGCGAGTCGTAAATCTTTATTGTCTGCTTGCCATCTGTGCCGAATGGAGTCCAAGCACCGGGGATAGGGGAGAGTCCTCTGATGAAGTCGTGCACTTGCTTAGCACTCTTGTTCCAGTCGATGATGCAGTTCTCCTTGAACAGTTTAGGAGCGCTGTGCAGTTCTTCGCTACTTGTTGTAAGTTGCTCCTGCGGCATGCTTTTAACGTTACCGTCACCTTCGATTATCTTGTCTATGGTCTCAATGGCAATCTCCGCTCCTTTGTCCATCAGGGCATCGTAAACCGTTTCCACGTTGTCTTCTGGTCCGATGGCGATTTCGTGTTGCTTTATGATGCGCCCAGTGTCGATGTTGTGGTCGAGGAAAAAAGTTGTTACTCCTGTTCGTGTTTCTCCGTTTATTATTGCCCAGTTGATGGGTGCAGCACCTCTATATTGTGGAAGTAGGGCAGCATGCACGTTGAATGTACCGAAGCGTGGCATTGCCCATACCACTTCTGGTAACATTCGGAAAGCCACAACCACTTGTATGTCGGCGTTGTATGACCTGAGTTGCTCAACGAAAGTCTCGTCTTTCATCTTCACTGGTTGCAGCACAGGTATTCCGTGTTCTTGTGCATACACCTTTACCTGTGGCGGTTGAAGAGTGTCTTGATGTCTGCCAACGGGTTTGTCAGGTTGAGTCACCACGCAAACCACATTGTATCCGCCATCGACAAGCGCCTTCAGAGTGCCAACGGCAAACTCTGGTGTTCCCATGAAAACAATTCTAAGGTCTTCTTTCTTCATTGTTGTAAGTTTATGAGTTTTTGAGTTTATGAGTTTTTGAGTTTATGAGTTCTTGAGTTTGTGAGTTCTTAAGTTCTTGTCTAAGAAAGTGCGCGGTGTACCCGGCGTTTTTCTTAGCAACCTCCTCTGGTGTTCCGCATGCAACGACCTGGCCACCTCGCCTTCCTCCTTCTGGTCCCATGTCTATAATATGGTCTGCCAGTTTTATCACATCAAGGTTGTGCTCGATAATGATTACTGTGTTTCCTTTGCTCACCAGTCTTTGCAACACTTCCATCAGAATGCGAATGTCTTCGAAATGGAGTCCTGTGGTCGGTTCGTCGAGGATATATAACGTCTTGCCTGTGTCCTTCTTACTCAGTTCCGTAGCCAGTTTCACTCGTTGGCTTTCGCCACCGCTTAGTGTTGTTGAGGGCTGACCAAGTTTTATGTAGCCTAATCCCACGTCCTGAATAGTCTTTATCTTTCGCAGGATGTCTGGCACATTCTCAAAGAACTCCACCGCCTGATTGATTGTCATGTCAAGAACGTCGGCAATAGACTTTCCCTTATACCTCACTTCAAGAGTCTCGCGGTTATATCGTTTTCCGTGACACACCTCGCATGGCACCATGACATCGGGCAAGAAGTTCATCTCTATGCTCTTGTATCCGTTGCCTCCGCAGGCTTCACAACGTCCCCCCTTCACGTTGAATGAGAATCTTCCAGGCTTGTAACCGCGAATTTTAGCCTCTGGCAGATTGACGAAGAGCGAGCGTATGTCACTGAAGACGCCTGTATATGTAGCAGGATTGCTGCGTGGTGTGCGTCCAAGTGGGGTCTGTTCAACGCTTACCACTTTGTCAACATTCTCAAGACCTTCTATTTTTTCATAGTCGAGGGGCTTCTTGAGAGAGCGGTAGAACTTCTGACTAAGTATAGGTTGCAGGGTCTCGTTGATCAGAGTAGATTTTCCAGAGCCCGAAACACCAGTCACAACGATGAGTTTCCCAAGCGGGAATTCAATGGTAACGTCCTTCAGGTTGTTGCCCCTCGCACCTGTTATCTTGAGAGTTTTGCCGTTGCCGGCACGTCTTTCTGCAGGTATTTCAATCTTCTTTTCGCCTTCGAGATACTGGGCGGTGAGTGTTTTCTTCTCGCTAAGCATTCGCTTGGGAGTACCCTGGAACACCACTTCACCTCCCTTGCGCCCGGCCTTGGGACCTATGTCTATTATATAGTCGGCAGCAAGCATCATGTCGCGGTCATGTTCAACCACGATAACGGTGTTGCCCAGGTCGCGCAGTTCCTTCAATGACGCAATGAGTCTTTCGTTATCCCTTTGATGCAAACCAATGCTTGGCTCATCGAGAATATAGAGTACGTTAACCAGTTGCGAGCCTATTTGTGTGGCTAAGCGTATGCGTTGGCTCTCGCCGCCAGACAATGATGCCGACTGACGGTCGAGAGACAAATAGTCGAGCCCGACCTCAAGCATGAAACTCAGTCGAGTCTGTATTTCCTTAATAATCTCTTCGGCTATCTGTTTCTGTTGTGTGTCAAGATGCTGTTGTGCCTCGGTGAGCCAGTCTTTCAGTTCGCCGATGTCCATTCTTGACACTTCACTGATGTTCTTGTCCCATATCTTATATGAGAGACTCTCGCGGTTTAGGCGTTGCCCGTGACATTCTGGACACTCGCATGTGGCAAGAAACTGGTCGGCCCACTTCTGACCGCTGGTACTGTCATCGTTCTCAATAACGTTGCGCAGATATTTTATCACACCATTATATTCCACGAAATAATCGCTTGACGTGTGAACGAGTTCCTTCTCGATTCTCACGTTTTCGAGCGAACCGTAAAGCACCTCGCTCATCGCCTCCTGTGGAATGTCTTTGACGGGAGTTTTGAGGTCGCATTCGTATTTTTTCAGTATTGCCTCTATCTGCCAGAATATCATCTGGTTCTTGTATTTGCCGAGCGGAACTATTGCTCCTTCATGAATAGAGAGAGTCTCGTCTGGTATCACCTTCTTGTTGTCTATCTGACTGATGACACCCAAGCCTTTGCACACTGGGCATGCACCTTCAGGAGAGTTGAACGAGAACTTGTTGGGAGCAGGGTCGCCGTAACTGATGCCTGATGTGGGACACATAAGTCTGCGGCTAAAGTATTTTGCCTCGCCGCTGTCCTTGTCCATTATCATTATTAGACCTTCGCCCTGCTTCATTGCAGTTGCAACGCTTTTCTTTAACCGTTCGTCTGTAATAGGCTGTCCGTCAGCATCTTTCTGCTGCTCCTTAACCGCCATTTTGTCGATAACCACTTCAATGTTATGGTTCTTGTAACGGTCAACTTTCATGCCACGAGTCACTTCGACAATTTCTCCGTCAACACGCATGTAGAGATAGCCCTTTTTGCGCATCGACTCGAATAGTTCGCGATAGTGTCCTTTTCGATTTCTCACCAGCGGAGCAAGAATATAGATGCGATGCCCGGAGTAGTCGGTGTTGATCATCTCGAGTACGCGTTCCTCTGTATATCTCACCATCTTTTCGCCAGTCATATAACTATATGCCGTGCCAGCACGAGCGTAAAGCAGTCGCAGAAAGTCGTAAATCTCGGTGGTTGTTCCCACCGTAGAACGTGGGTTCTTGTTGGTGGTCTTTTGCTCGATGCTGATAACAGGACTAAGACCTGTTATCTTGTCAACATCAGGGCGTTCCATTCCTCCGAGGAAGTTGCGTGCGTATGCAGAGAAAGTCTCTATGTAGCGTCGCTGTCCCTCTGCGAATATCGTGTCGAATGCCAATGACGACTTGCCAGAACCGCTAAGTCCTGTAATGACAGTAAGGCTGTCTCTTGGTATTTCAACGTTGATATTCTTTAAGTTATGAACGCGAGCACCCCAGACACTTATCTTTTCAGATTCTCTATTCATATCGTTAATCAGTTATTGGTGGTGCTGCTGCCACCATCCTTATAATATCCACGCAGCAAATTCACATCACGTCGGATATTATATCTCCTGCCGTCGGAGCCTTTCGCCCTTACCGACACATAGTAAACGCCATCCTTTACAGGTTTTCCATTGAACGTTCCGTCCCATCCGTCTTCTGGGTCGTTCCATTCATAAAGTTTCTGTCCCCATCGGTTGAATATGATGGCATGGAATTCAACAAGGCTTTTATACTTCTTTGCTTTGTATGTCTCGTTATAACCATCGTTATTGGGTGAGAATGCATTAGGCATTTCAAGCATGCTCTCGCTGACGATTACCTTTATTGGCGTTTTCTCTTCTTTCCAATACTCCTCTGTGTATTCATGCCTTTCACTTCCATTGGTGAACACCGCATAACACACTATGCTGTGTGTGCCTGCCTCGGTAAAGGTGTAATCGGTGTCTTCTTCATACCTTATAAGATATGGTTCGGTAGCTCCCTCTTTGGTGAAGCGCCATTCGTAGTGTGCGTTATATGCCCCTTGGTTTTGTGGATTGGCTCGAAAATGAACTTCAAAGGGTGCATCACCAGAGAAAGAAGTACTGTCCACCTCTTCTCCATCCTTGTTAATGATGGAGGCAGTTGGTTCTATCGTTGGAATGTCACTTTGTGAGAAAACACTTATGTGGATTAACAACAGAAGACCTAAAACGGCTATAAAACGTTGAGTTTTCATTTTCTTTTCTTTTAATAGATGCAAAATTACAAAAAAACAGCGGTTAAATCAACTTTATTGCTTATTTTTGCAAAAAATTTAGGGAAGTAAATAAGATTAAACAGATTATGAGACATTTTTTCAAATATTCGTTGGTTTTGGCATTCTTCTTTGTGTGCGCTTCGGCTAATGCGCAGATGAACAAGTGGAGGGAGATGCATAAAGTGGCTAAAGGCGAGACATTGTATGGCATCTCGCGTGAATACGGCATCACCGAAGAGCAGTTGCGTGCCGCTAATCCCGACATGAACCAGCCTGGATATAAACTGAAGAAGGGCGATTTCATCTTCATTCCATACGCTTCGGAGGCAGAGGCTATCGCTGCAGCCGACAAGGTTGTGACACGTGGCGACGAGAAGTCGGATGTTCGCAAACGTGCCATACGCATGGGAGTGATGCTTCCTTTGCATAATGTCGATGGAGACGGCAAGCGCATGGTGGAGTACTATCGTGGACTTCTCTTGGCATGCGACCAGATGAAACGCGAGGGAATCTCTGTTGATGTCTATGCCTGGAACGTTGACATCAATGCGGACATACGCATGACATTGCTTGACAAGGGTGCCGATAAGTGCGACATTATCTTCGGCCCCTTATATACTAAGCAGGTGAAGGCGCTTGCCGACTTCGCCTCTGTCTATGGTATTAAGGTTGTGATACCGTTCTCTATCGAGAGTGATGCCGTTAACAGCAATCCCAATGTGTTCCAGGTGTATCAGAATCCTGTGTTCTTCAATCAGGAGGTGGTTGCCCAGTTCGTCAGCCGTTTCGGTGCTGCACATCCTGTATTCATAGATTGCAACGATCCTAAGAGCACTAAGGGCAACTTCACAACTCAGTTGCGCAAGGAACTTGAGACACGCAGTATAGCATATAGCATAACAAACGTAAACTCTGAGTGGCAGAACTTTGCACGCTCATTCCTTGCCAACAAGCAGAACGTGGTTGTACTCAACTCGGAGAAATCGCCTAATCTCAACCGAGTAATCTCACGTCTTGACTCCCTGCGTGCGGCAAATCCACAGTTGCAAATTACTCTCTTCGGTTATACCGAGTGGCTGATGTACGCGAAGTATAATGTCGAGAAGTATTGCATGTTCGACACATACATTCCGTCACATTTTTACTATAACTCGCTGTCGCCGGCAACGACATCGTTGGAGAGGACATATAAGCAATGGTTCCGCACCGAGATGCAGGATTATCTCCCGCGTTTTGCCATAACTGGCTATGACCATGGCACCTACTTCCTTCGTGGACTTCATCGCGAAGGGGCTAAATTCGTCGGCGCAGAGGCAGACAAGAGCGCTCTGCAGACACGACTTCATTTCAAGAGAGTGGGCAAGGGAGGTTATCAGAACACAGGATTCCTTTTTGTACACTACAACAAGGACCATTCCATCTCAACCATTAATTTCTAATTCTCTATGAAAGTAAGGCAGAGAATTGTGCTCCTAATGCTTTGTTTGGGCATGGCGGCGTCATCCTATGCACAGGTGGGAGAGCATCGCAATGACCTTAGCGTTGGCTTCAATGCTGGTTATGTCTTCAGCAATGTCTCGTTCCAGCCGAAGGTGGGCCAGACAATGCATGGCGGCATAACGGGAGGATTCACGTTTAAGTATATCTGTGAGAAGTATTTCAAGACAATATGCGCCATCCAGGCAGAAGTCAACTATGCAAGCATCGGATGGAAAGAGGAAATACTTAATATCCATGACGAGCCTGTTATTAATACTGTAACGGGCCTGCCCGAGGAATATCAACGTACGACAAACTACATTCAGGTCCCTATCTTCGTCCATCTCGGATGGGGAAAGGAGCAGAATGGACTGCAGTTCTTCTTCCAGGCAGGTCCGCAGTTTGGCTATTTCCTTAGCGAAAGCACCAAGACCAACTTCACAGTCGAGGAGCGAAACGTCGAAGAACGTGTAAACAACAACGTGGCACAAGACACCATGGCCGTTGAGCATAAGTTCGACTACGGCATTGCAGCGGGTGTCGGCATGGAGTACAGTCATCCCAAGATAGGCAGGATGATGCTTGAGGCTCGCTATTACTATGGATTAGGCAATATTTACGGCGACTCCAAGCGCGACTATTTCGGCAGAAGCAACTTCGGCAATATCGTTGTGAAGTTCACTTATCTCTTCGACTTGATAAGAACCAAGCGTAAGTAATTCAATAAAAATAATAGTACTATGTTTAAAAACCATCCTAAAGGGCTGCTCCAGGCAGCATTGAGTAACATGGGAGAGCGTTTCGGCTACTACATCATGAATGCCGTGCTCGTGCTCTTCCTTTGTTCTAAGTTCGGACTCTCTGACGAGACAAGTGGATTAATTGCGGCTTTCTTCCTCGCTGCTATTTATGTGTTAAGTCTTGTAGGCGGTATCATCGCCGACCGCACGCGCAATTACAAGTCAACAATAGAGTGGGGACTTGTGATTATGGCTATCGGCTATGTAATACTTGCCATTCCAATACTTGCTACGCCAGACAACAGTTCGTGGCTTCTTACCCTAACGATTTTCGCGTTGACTCTTATTGCTTGCGGTAACGGTCTTTTCAAGGGCAACTTGCAGGCAATCGTAGGTCAGATGTACGATGACTTTGAAGCAGATGCTGCAAAGCAAGGTCCGGAGAGACTAAAGTGGGCACAGGGACAGCGTGATGCTGGTTTCCAGATTTTCTATGTGTTCATTAACATTGGTGCTCTTGCCGCTCCTTTTATTGCTCCTTTGCTCAGAAGTTGGTGGCTGAAGAGCAACGGTTTCACCTATAATTCCGACCTTCCAAAACTCTGTCACGAATATATTAACAAAGGCGGGAACCTCGCTGCCGACCAGATGCAGAACCTGACAGAACTTGTGGAAAAGGTAGGAGGCAGTACCGCCGACCTTTCTGCTTTCTGCACGAAGTATCTCGACATTTTTAATACAGGTATTCATTACTCTTTCATAGCGTCAGTTGTAATGATGATTATCTCACTCATCATCTTTGTGTCTTCAAAGAAACTATTCCCGACACCGGGAAAGAAAGAGGCTGCAGTAAATGTAGAGTACACAGAAGAGGAGAAGAAACAGCAGGCAACGGAGATTAGCCAGCGCCTTTATGCACTCTTTGCTGTACTTGGCATCGCCGTGTTCTTCTGGTTCTCGTTCCATCAGAATGGTCAGTCGTTGTCGTTCTTCGCCCGTGACTTCGTGCGTACAGATACCATTGCTCCAGAAATATGGCAGGCCGTTAATCCGTTCTTCGTCATTTTCCTGACACCAATTATAATGTGGATATTCAGTTCGCTCACAGCTCGCGGTCGCGCTATAAGCACACCACGCAAGATTGCATATGGTATGGGCATCGCTGGTATAGCATATCTGTTCCTTATGATATACTCTATGTCTCAGAATTATCCTTCGGCAGAGACATTCACAGCTATGGGCGATGCTTCAAAGGCTGCGTTGAAAGCAGGTCCTTGGGTGTTGATTCTCACTTATTTCTTCCTTACCGTTGCCGAACTGTTCATCTCTCCGCTTGGACTATCGTTCGTATCAAAGGTAGCGCCCAAGCATCTGCAGGGATTGTGCCAGGGTTTGTGGCTCGGAGCAACTGCCGTAGGCAACCTCCTGCTCTGGATAGGACCGCTCATGTACAACAAGTGGCCCATCTGGATCTGCTGGGCAGTCTTCCTTGCCGTATGTCTCATCTCGATGGGCGTCATGTTCGGCATGGTTAAGTGGCTCGAAAGAGTGACTAAGTAGTCATCAGACATCAATCATATAAAGAGTAAAGGAATTAAGTAAACTGCCTTCTTTTGTACATTATTTGGCAACTTGATTCCTTTACTCTTTTCTTTTTAATCTTACGCAACTTTCGTTAACTCAACGAAACTTGTACTTTGTTAATTCCGATTAAATACTTTGGTGCAAACATACTATAAGATTACCTTTGCAGCGGTGATTTAACACGTAATCATAGATGCAACGAACCATTTCGCTAATAATCGTAATATTGTCCGCCGTGTACGTCAGTGCACAGCGCAAAATCGTCGTTGTGGATATGGAAACGCATCTTCCCGTTGCAGACGTCAGTGTCAAGACCGACTCTGCCCGTGCCGTTATGACCGACCGTAATGGTGTTGTAAGCATATCAGAAAGGTTCGATAGCATCAGTTTCAGCCACATGAGGTATCTCTCGGATAAGGTTACATTTGAGGAAATGAAAGACACCATGTATCTCGTGCCGAAGAATCTGATGCTTCCAGATGTTGTAGTAGTAGGACTAAATCCAGACCTTAAGAAGGCATTAAAGAAAAACCACGAGCGCATAATGGAGCAATCCACATTACAACTCAAATCTAATGGTCTCACATTTGATTTTGCTAATATAATCGATCGCCGCGCCCGTCGTGACCGTAAACACTACAAGAAGGCAAAAAAGATACTCCGAGAGTGGGATGCTAAGTGAAGTACGTGGCGTTCGGACTGGCAGTCCGAACGCCACGTACTCTCAGTCCGAACGCTTCGGACTCACAGTCCGAACATCACGTACTGAACACTCAAGCCATCTGCTGCTTATTCAATGGCGCGTCCCGAAGACTTCCTTCGCTTCTGCTTAATCTTGTCGAAGCCTAAACCGTAAACACCGATAACAGCACTTTGCGATACAAAGGCATTGGGGTCTATCTCGTTGATGAGAGAGAAGATGCGGCCCGACTCGCTTTTCTTCGCCAGCACAAAGAGCATCTTAACCTCCTGACCAGAATAGAAGCCGCTGCCGTTAATTACAGTACATCCTCGCTGTGCAACCTCGTTAATCTGATGGCCAATCTCTTCATACTTCTTTGAAATGATGAAGAACTGTACCGAACGGCGTGAGAGGTTGACCACCTGGTCTATCATAAACGTAGAAATGTAAAGCACCACGTAACCGTAAATCACCTGTTCCCAACTGCGGAACACAAGATAGCCTGACGTGATGATGAGAAGGTCGGTAATAAGAAGCGCATGACCCAGTGAAATGTCACGATATTTGTTTATCATCGCCGCAACAATGTCTGTGCCGCCAGTGCTGCCGTTGGCATTAAGAGCCATGCCAATGCCTGCTCCCCAGAAACAACCACCGAGCACAGCGGCAAGGAACAACTGGTCGTGCAACATCTGTACGTTGCTCGCGAGTTTCTGACCGAAATGCATGAAAATGGTTATTACGGCTATGGCATATATCGTCTTGACGCAAAACTTGTAGCCCAGCACCTTGAGGGCGATGAGCAGCAACACTCCGTTCATCGCAACATACGAATACTCAACAGGTATCCCTGTTCCCCAGAAGATGACAGAGGCAAGACCAGCCGTGCCGCCTGTGGTTATATGGTTGGGCAACATGAACACAGTCCATCCCACCGTGCATAAGAACAGACCAACAGCAATCATAAGATAGTCGTGCAATTCTTTCCACATGACTTTCCCGTTAAAAGACTTTTCCATATAGAGTGTGTAGTTTTTCGGGTGCAAATTTATGCGATTAATTTTAATCTCGCAAGAAAAACAATAACAAATAATGTGTGGTTGGTCATATCTCTAAAAAAAACTATTTCACAATCCCGCTCTTTGACGTAATGAGTGAAGACGGAATTGTGAAATAGTGAAGTGTGTGTAATGCTAAAATGTTTACTTGATGTTTGGCTCTTCGAGACCGAGACCTTTCTTGCGGTCAACAACTTTAAGTACCAGTCCAAGTACAAGTGCCGCAACGCCAAGGAAGGCAAGCATGACCAATGGTGCTGTGTAATTCAACTTGTTCGGGTCTGTCACACCAGGGTTCGTCTGGTCGAGAACCTTGCCGATGAGCAGAGGGAAGAGCCACAAGCCGATGTTCTGAATCCAGAAGATAAGTGCATAGGCAGAGCCGATCACCTTGGCATCAACGAGTTTCGGAACACTTGGCCACAGCGATGCAGGCACAAGCGAGAACGATGCTCCGAGGATAAGTATGGTGACGTATGCTGTCACGATACCGCCGATGTTGTTGCCTCTGAATGCGGGCAGAACGAAAGCAAATGTCAGGTGGCATGCAATGAGCAGCAGCGAGCCGAGCACTAACATAGATGCTGCCTTGCCCTTGTGGTCAACATAACTGCCAAGAATTGGGGTGATGAGCACGGCGAGCAGTGGGAATACTGCAAAGATGCTCTCTGCCGACTGGCGCATGTAACCCATGTAGCAGTATGTTACGAGTGAAACGATAGAGAGTCCAAGGAGAGTGTATTTCATGCCCTTGTTCTTCTGGAAGTTGCTTGCGAAACCTGCTGCTGCCACAACCAGCATTATTACATATTGTATGATGGTGACAGAGTCGCCTGCCCAGAAAGAGTCGGCAGCGGGCTTGGTAAGGTCAAGGTTGCACTGAAGCATGTTGACAGCATACTTCTGGAATGGGAAAATGGCTGAATAGTAAAGCACGCACAGAAGTGCCACAATCCAGAAACCGCTGTCGGTGAGAATCTTTCCAAGGTCTGAAATCTTGAATGGGTCGTCTTTCTCTTCTGCCTCACCAGTCTGGGCATCGAGTTTCTTGTCCATGAAGAAATATACGATGGTCATTATCAGAGCAATGCACATCAGAACAACGCCGAAGGCAACCGAACGTGACACGCTGATAACACCGCCAAGACGAGCGAAATAGGGCGAGAAAATCATACAGGTGGCAACACCAAGACGGGCAAGAGCCATCTCTGAACCCATAGCAAGTGCCATCTCGCGACCCTTGAACCACTTAACGATTCCGCGACTTACCGTGATGCCTGCCATCTCGCAGCCACAACCGAATATCATGAAACCGCATGCGGCGAACTTGGCAGATGCTGGCATTCCGTCGTAGAAAGGACTAACGCCCAGTTCATCGAACAAAGGAATGTAGTTAAGGTTGTTTGTGAACCATGTCTCAAGACCGCTTCCTGCGAAAGAATCGCTTACGGCGTACCACTTAATGATGGCACCAATGAGCATTACTGCTGCCGAAAGAACTGCCGTGAAGCGTACTCCCATCTTGTCAAGAATGATACCTGCGAAGATGAGGAAGAAGGCGAAGACGTTGAGGAATACCTCAGAGCCCTGCATTGTGCCAAAGGCTAACGAGTCCCAGCCGCGGGTTTCCTGCATGAGGTCCTTGATGGGGGAGAGAATGTCCATGAAGATGTAACTGCAGAACATTGCCAGTGCCAGCAGCAGGAGGGCAGTCCATCGCATGCCTGCCGAGTCTCTAAGTGTTTTTTGAATAACTTGTGTCATTGTATTTTTTGATTAATTGTTTTTCTTTGTTTCGTTATAACGGCGTTACGTTATTCCGTAATAACGACATGTTACGGTTTTATTATTTCAGCCATTTGTCAAGCCAGTTGAAGAATGTGCGTTGCCAGAGTATTCCGTTTTGTGGCTTCAGCACCCAGTGGTTCTCATCGGGGAAGATTAGCAGTTCGGCAGGAATGCCGCGCAGGCGTGCTGCATTGAACGCTCCCATGCCTTGATTATAGTTGATGCGATAATCTTTCTCGCCGTGGATGCAAAGAATAGGTGTGTCCCATTTGTCAACAAACTTGTGAGGAGAGTTGTCGTAGGTCTTCTTGGCATTTGCTGTCTGGTCTTTGTTCCAGTATGCATCGTCATATTCCCAGTTGGAGAACCATGCCTCTTCGGTATCTGTGTACATCGACTCAAGATTGAAAGCGCCATCGTGAGCGATGAAACACTTGAAACGCTTGTCGTGATGACCTGCAAGATAATAAACCGAGAAACCACCGAATGACGCGCCGACAGCACCAAGACGGTCTTTGTCAACAAATGGCAGATTGTTGGCTGCATCGTCGATAGCAGTCAGATAGTCATCCATGCACTGTCCTGTCCAGTCACCGGATATTTGCTCACACCATTCGCTGCCAAAGCCAGGAAGACCATGACGGTTTGGTGCTACGACAACATACCCCTGAGAAGCCATAATCATGAAGTTCCAGCGATAACTCCAGAACTGGCTAACAGGACTTTGCGGTCCACCTTCGCAGAAGAGCAGAGTTGGATACTTCTTGTTTTCATCAAAGTTGGGTGGCAGTATTACCCAATAGAGCATCTGCTTGCCATCAGTTGTGTTTACCCAGCGTTGTTGCACTTTTGGCTTGCCGAGTTGTGAAAGGATATGCTCGTTCTCATGAGTAATTTGCTCGACCTTGGTTGAGACCATAGCAAACATGTTGTCACTTTTCTTTGCTTTGCCAGGCGTAATCACATAGAGGTCTGCGGGAGCAGTGTATGAGTGACGTTCGGCAAGAATCTGCTTGCCGTTGTTCATCATTTGTATGCTGCCGAAGTCGGCCCAGTCGTCCGAGAGTTGTTTGATTTCTCCCTTCCAGTTGATAGAGTAGAGATTCTCTGTAGCGTGCCATACACCGATGAAATAAATCATTGCATCCTTGGTGTCGCTCCAGCAGAACTCGTCAACGTTAGAGTCAAACGACTCGGTCATGTATTTCTTGCTTCCCGTCTCAAAGTCATAAACACAGAGTCTCTGGCGGTCGCTTTCATAACCGTTGCGAGCCATAGACAACCATGCGATATGCTTCCCGTCGGGAGAGAATTGCGGGTTCTGGTCATAACCAGGATTGTTCTTCATGTTCTCAGGTGCGTTGACACTCTGATTCTTCATCGTCTTTGTAGCATCTATCTTTGGCTCAACGTAACCTTCGGTCTTGCAAAGGTTAGTTGTCACGCGCGTACCTATATTATATAAATAGATGTCGGTGTCGGTTGAAATCATGTATTCTACACCCACTTTCTTTCTGCTTGTATAGGCGATGCACTTAGAGTCGGGACTCCAGTCAATCTGCTCGATACCTCCGAAAGGCTTAACGGGACACTCAAATGGTTCGTCCTTCATGATGTCTATGCCCTCAGTGATTCTGCCGTTTGTCACATCTGCGAGGAATGGGTGTGGTATGGTTTCCACATACTCGTCCCAGTGACGATAGTTAAGGTCGGTAACCAAGCGTCCTGTTGCTTTGGGCAAATCCTCTGGATTTTCTTTGATACTCTCGTGGAAGGGTATTTGTTTCACCAGCACTACATGTTTTCCGTCTGGCGAGAACTTGAAAGCGTCAATACCAGTAGGGTCGTTGGTCATCTGCTGACGGTCGGTACCGTCGGGCAGCATGCTCCATATTTGTCCTCCTGTAATGAATGCTATACGTTTTCCTCCTTCAATCCAGGCGGCATCTGTTTCGCTTTTGGCTGAAGAGGTAAGCAGTTTCTGTCCTGAACCATCGGCGTTCATAATGTACAACACATGATGGCTCTTGTTCTCCTTAACGCTATAGTATGCCACGTTATACACTATCTGCTTTCCGTCTGGCGACGAAGCATAACCGCCGATGCGCCCCATTGCCCATAGAGCCTCTGGTGTCATGCGGTCGCTTGCCAGTTTGATGTTGCTTTTAAGAATCGGTCTTGCCATCTCTTGTTGAGCATTTATAGTTGCTGCACTGGCAATTAGCATTGCGGCAGCCAAAGTTAGTGCCTTTTTCATATTATAGATTTTTATTTCTTTTGCTGTTGTTCGCGCATGCGTCTCATCTCTTCAGCCTGCTTCTGCATCTGCTCCAGACGGGCTGCAAATCCGCTCTGCTTCTTCGGATTGTTCTTGTTCTCCTTGTATCGAGCCTCCAGAATGGCGAGAAGTTTCTCGTCGTTGGTCGTCTTGCGGAGTGTCCACATGATGGCAGCACTGAAGAAGAGCGAGATGAAGTAGTAGAAGTTAAGACCTGACGAATAGTCGTTGAACATGAAGAAGAACATCAGTGGCATGAGGTACATCATCCATTGCATCATCTTCATCTGCTCTGCCTGCTGGCCAACCATCTGGTCGCGCTGCTGGCGCATTGTCATCCAAGAATAGAGGACGTTAGCGATGCAGAAGAGAATACATGTGAGTGAGAGGTGGTCGCCAATGAGCCAGAGGTTCGTTCCCCATTCAATGATTGGGTCGTATGTTGAAAGGTCGTCAATCCAGAGGAAACTCTCGCGGCGCAACTGAATAGCATTAGGCACGAAGTTGAACATCGCAATCCAGATAGGCATCTGGATAAGCATTGGGAGACAGCCGCTCAGAGGTGACACTCCGTAACGAGAGTACATCTGCATCATGGCCTGCTGCTTCATCATCTGGTCTTCCGGCTTGTCGTACTGCTTTGTGGCCTCGTCGAGTTTCGGCTTCAGCACGCGCATCTTAGCAGATGACATATAACTCTTCTTTACCATTGGGAAAGTGATAACCTTGAGAAGCAGCGTTATAAGAATAAGCACTATTCCCATAGGAAGTCCCAGTTTGGTAAGCCAGTCGAACACATAGAGTGTGAACCATCTATTGATGATGCGGAACAAAGGCCATCCGAGATAGACCAAACGCTCAAGGTCGAGTTCCTTACCGAATGTGCTTTGCTTCTCAACTTCCTGTAGCAGGCGGAAGTCGTTTGGACCAAAGTAGAACTCGAATTCGGTTGGCGTGTTTCCCTTGGGGTCGAATGTGGTTTTCAGTTTGGCACCATATTGCTTTAGATAGTTCGACTCTTTCTCCTGCGGAAGCGATGTCATGAGCGAGTTGTTGGCAAAACCGTCTTTCGAAATCATTACTGCCGAGAAGAACTGGTTTTTGAAAGCCACCCAGTCAAGGGCCTCTTCCACTTTCTCGTCGGCATATTCTTTCGTCTCGTTAAGATAGTCGGTACTGCCTCCCTTTTCTTTGTAGGTGAGGGTAGAGTAGCGGTTTTCGAATGTAAAACCTCGCTCCTGCTGTCGGCAACGCTCGTCCCACTGAATGTCAATACTGTTCATTGTTGGTGGGAAAAGACCCTCCATACCCTTTGCAACGATAGACATGTGGAGCATATAGTCCTTCCCGAGCAGGTATTTCATTTCGAGAGTCTTGCCGTTTGCTGCCTGAGCGGTCAGAGTAACGGTGGTGTCTGTCTGTTCAGATGGCGTGAAATACATGTCGGCAGTATTGATATTGATGTCCTTGCCAGCCAGCATGAACTTCAGTTGATGGTCGTTTTTGTCGAAAAGAGTGAGGTTCTTGTTGTTTTCTCTGTCCTCGAAGTCTTTTATTATGGCTTTGTTCACGGTGCCGCCTTTTGTTCCTATGGTCAGTTCTACCTTTGAGTTCTTCAGAACTATGGACGCATCTGTGCCGCTAAGTGCTTTGTGGAATAGGGCAGCGGTGTCTTCCAAGGCTTCCTTTATCTTGTCGTTTTGTTTTTCTTTTTCCGACTTTGCCTTATTTGCCAGTTCTTTTTCAGCCTTTTCTTTGTTCACTTGTGCTATAGAGTCTTGTATCATCTGCTGTCTTATCTGCTCCTCTGAGGGGCGATTCCACCAACTAAAACCGATGAACACAAGCGCTATGAGCACGAATCCTGTGATTGTTTTCTTATCCATTTCTTTATTTTGTTTTTTCTTTTTCGTTATTACTGGTTGTTTATATTCAACAAAGTTGAATTATACAATACAAAGTGCAAAAGTACAAATTTTCTCTAACATGACAAAAATTAGCCATAGGTTTTGGCAAAAATTATTTCCATTGATATGTGCGGAGAGATTTATAGTTCTGTATTTCTGCCTCCAATGCGTGCCAAGAGCATATATTTCCCATTTTATTTGTCCATTCCAAAATATTATTTGTATCTTTGCAGTGTTGTTATTAAAAAAGAATTGCTAATGAAAACGATGTATGCAACATTTCGGTATTTATTATTGGTGGCGTTCTTTGCCAGTGTGAGCACAGTGAAAGCACAATTGCCCAATGAGAAATTTGGCAAACCATCGAGTATGGAGTGGGATTTCGTAGGCTGGGGCGATGCCGTTAGTGCCGATGCCATCGTCTTGTGCAAGACGATGAAGGTTACTTATCAACTTACGGATCAAGTATCAAACTACAATCAGTCGGACTCTGAACTTGGTTCTGACAATATTACGGACTTCAGCAAGAACCTGATTGACAATAGCAGTATTCTTGTTAGGTACGAGTTTAGGTTGCGCACAAAGATACTTAAGCCAGAAGGCGCTAAGCATGCCAATATCGACATCACCTACTATAATGTCGAAGATAAAAAGATAATTAGTGCTGACGAAATCACGGACATGAAAGTCAGAGTATTCACTAAGAACGAGAAGGGAAAGGTGGAGAAACGAAACGTTGACGTTAACTCTTTCGAGACCGAGCGAGTTGACGGCAACTACATGGTGATGCACGTCAATGTGCCTGATGTGCAGCCAGGAAGCATCATCGAATACCAATACAACATCACGAGCGCCAGGCCGACCTTCCTTTACGATTGGGCGTTCCAAGAGTGCATACCGACGTTACACACTAAGTGTGACATAGACATTCCTGCCATGTTGCAGTTCAATATGAATGTTCCTATCAACATGCTTATAAAGTCGAACGTTGAAGTGGGGCAGTTGGCATACGACACCAACAGGCCTGACTTGAAGAGAGGCAAGTATTGTCCCACCAACCACTACACAATTGTGGGCGACTATATACTCCCTGAAGGAATGCAGATGGAGCACAACCAGAATAATCCCGGCGGAGAGAAGAGTGATGTGGCTGAGAAGATAGCCAACTTTACAAGCCAGATTTCCAATCCCAATGTCACGCTTCCTGATTATATGCCAGCGGGCAGTACTCATCTGAAAATCAAATAATTGTCTATGCTTTTATGAATAAACTGTTTATATCCTCTCTGCTTGTTTTGTTGCCTTGCGTGTCGTTCGGTGCGCCAGCCGACTCGTTAATAGTCAACCAGTACATGGACTCCTTGCGTAATAGTAAGGCTGCCATTGACAATGCCGATTATCCTGATGTGGATGCAAGATATTACCGGCTCTTTGCGCCACCAACGTTCTACCATTCACCTGCAAGCAAGGGATTGAGTTTTATGGGGGCATCGCTCAGTGGCGACGAGGTTGACAATGCCATCGACAAGGCTCTTCTTGCGATGTATCTCAGACGTCCCGACTTGTTGGAGAACAGCGAGAATCACTTGTCTGCCTCAGGCGGCGTTGATGGCAATCTGGTACAGCCGATAAAGCAAGATGTGGTGTTGTCGGAGAATGTAGATCCTATAATAGAAGACCCTGTTACGGAACCTGTGGAGGTGTTGGTTACAAAGCCGAACTTCTGGGAGTTCAAGGGCGACTACTCTTTGCAGTTCCTCCAGAACTATATATCTGGCAACTGGTATAAGGGTGGTGAGAGTAACTATTCCATGCTCGGACTTGTGACGATGGAGGCCAACTACAATAACAAGCAGAAGGTGAAGTGGGACAATAAACTTGAGTTGAAGATGGGTTTCATGACATCGCGAAGCGACACTCTGCATAGGTTTAAGACATCAGAAGACCTTATACGTCTCACATCGAAACTTGGCTTACAGGCCTCGAAGAAGTGGTACTACACGTTGCAGATGATTGCCGAAACGCAGTTCACCAAGGGTTACAAGAGCAACGACCCGATGGTTTATAGCGACTTCTTCTCGCCATTCAAACTGAATCTCTCACTCGGTATGTCGTACAACGTGGAGTGGTTTAAAAAGAAACTGACGGGAAACATCAACCTTTCTCCTATCGCATACAACTTCCGTTACGTTGGACGTCTGGAACTTGCACCGTACTTCGGCTTAAAGGAAGGTCGTCATGTACTTCACGACATCGGTTCTTCGATAACGGCAGACCTCACTTGGCAGATAGCGGAGAACATAAAATGGAAGTCACGCCTCTATGCTTTCACATCTTACAAACGTGCTGAAATAGAGTGGGAGAACACGTTCTCGTTCATGTTCAACAAGTATATCTCGGCTAATCTCTTTGTTTATCCACGTTTCGACGACGGCGTTACACGCGACGACCATCATGGATACTTGCAGTTGAAGGAATACTTCTCGCTCGGCTTCAATTACTCCTTCTAATCCCGTTTGTGCTCATACACATTCCCAAAGATGCCCTTTGGCATTTTCAAAGATGCTCTTTTGCATTGCCAAAAGCCATCTTTCGGAACATGAAAGATATACCTTTCGGAAGTCGATGCTATGCTTCCGGGTAATTAAAACAAAAACACCTTCCAGCCATCTGCCTGAAAGGTGTTTTTTATATTTTGTCTCTGACGTTTCTATTCTGTCATTTCGCCTTCAATGTATAGACGAGTCATCTCCACGGCACCGTTTGTTCTCACGGTTATGTTCTTCTTGAAGTGACCGAAAGGCTTACCTGTGCCGTTATAAGTAACGCTAACCTCTCCCTTCTGGCCAGGGGCAACAGGAGTTTTGGTATAGGCAGCGACGGTGCAACCGCAACTTGCAACTGCCTGATTGATTACCAACGGAGCGTTTCCGACATTGGTAAATGTGAACGTGCATTTCTGAACTGGATTCTTCTCAGAGAAAGTCCCAAAGTTGTGCGACGTCTTGTCGAACTTGATGTCTGCCTTGTTTTGAGCCGATGCGTAGCCGAACGTGCAGAGCATCATCAATGTCATAATGATAATCTTTTTCATCTTTATAAGTGTTTAAGTCATTTATACTGCTTTGTTGACAATTTGACTATTTTGCAAATCAAAGGTTTAACGTTTGCAAAAGTACTAATTTATTATGAATGATGTTTCCTCTGACTCAATTATTATCATTATTTAATATTTGACGGGTATAAAAATGCGGAAAATTTTGCTCTTTGGGTAGAAATGATTACCTTTGCATTCAAATTATTTTAAGATATAAAATGTACAGAACAAACACATGTGGAGAACTGCGCCTCGCAGATGCTGGCAAGGAGGTTACTCTTGCCGGATGGGTGCAGCGCGTAAGAAAGATGGGCGGAATGACCTTCGTCGATGTTCGCGACCGTTATGGCATTACTCAGATAGTATTTAATGAGTCGGTGGATGCTGACTTGTGCGCAATCGCAAACAAACTCGGACGCGAGTATTGCATACAGGTTAAAGGCGATGTGAGCGAGCGTCAGAGCAAGAATCCTAAAATGCCGACTGGCGATATTGAGATTCTTGCAAAGCAACTCAATGTTCTCAGCGAGAGCATTACGCCTCCTTTCACTATCGAGGACAACACAGACGGCGGTGATGACATACGCATGAAGTACCGCTATCTCGACCTTCGCCGCTCGGCAGTGAGGAAGAATTTGGAACTTCGTCACAGGATGACCATTCTCATACGCAACTTCCTCGATTCAAAGGATTTCATTGAGGTGGAGACACCTATTCTTATTGGCTCTACTCCTGAGGGTGCGCGCGATTTCGTCGTGCCTTCAAGAATGAACCCTGGGCAGTTCTATGCTCTGCCACAGAGTCCGCAGACGCTGAAACAGTTGCTCATGGTGAGCGGCTTCGACCGTTATTTCCAGATTGCCAAGTGCTTCCGCGATGAAGACCTTCGTGCTGACCGCCAGCCTGAGTTTACACAGATAGATTGCGAGATGTCATTTGTTGACCAAGACGATGTCATCGACCTCTTCGAGGATATGGCTCGCCATCTGTTCAAGGAGGTGCGAGGTGTAGAGTTGCCTGCAAAACTTCAGCAGATGTCCTGGCATGAAGCAATGAGACGTTTCGGTTCAGACAAGCCCGACCTTCGTTTCGGAATGGAGTTTGTTGAACTTATGGACGTTCTCAAAGGCACTGGCTCGTTCCCCGTGTTCAATGATGCTAATTACATCGGAGGCATTTGTGTCCCCGGCTGTGCAAACTACACACGTAAGCAACTTGACCAACTGACGGACTTCGTTAAGTCGCAGCAAGTAGGCGCAAAGGGACTCGTATATGTTAAGTTCAACGAAGACGGAACCGTGAAGAGCAGCATAGACAAGTTCTACACGCCAGAGGTATGGCAGACGTTGAAGGAAAAGGTGGGCGCAAATGATGGCGACCTCGTGCTGATACTCAGTGGTGACAATGCCAACAAGACGCGTGTTCAACTTTGTGCGCTTCGTCTTGAGATGGGCGACAGGTTAGGATTGCGTGACAAGAACAAGTTCGAGTGTCTGTGGATAATCGACTTCCCGTTGTTCGAGTGGAGCGATGAAGAGCAACGACTCATGGCAACCCACCATCCGTTCACGATGCCTAATCCAGATGATATTCCTCTCCTTGACGAGCATCCCGAACGAGTGAGGGCCAAGGCGTACGACTTTGTGTGCAACGGCATTGAAGTTGGAGGCGGATCCCTGCGTATTCATGACGGCAAACTTCAGGAAAAGATGTTCCAGATATTGGGATTCACGCCCGAAAAGGCTATGGCCCAGTTCGGATTCCTTATCAATGCATTTAAGTATGGAGCACCTCCACATGCAGGTCTTGCTTTCGGTCTCGACCGTTTTGTAAGCATAATGGCAGGCCTCGACAGTATTCGTGACTGCATTGCGTTCCCCAAGAACAATAGTGGTCGTGACGTGATGCTCGATGCACCAGGATTCCTCGATCCTAAACAACTGGAAGAACTGAATCTCGAATTAAAACTCGAAGAATAACTGTACTTCTTTCTTTGATGTATGTCAAGAAAATGACGTAAATTGCTGAAAATCTGCTGCTATGTGGTAATAGGATTGAACATTTTCACTACCTTTGCACACAGAAAATTAAGGTTGAATAAGATTCAATCAGGATTAATAACAATTTCAAAAAAACATGGCAGAAAAGAAAGCAACAAAGGCTGCTGCAGCAACAACAAAGAAGGCAGCAGCACCAAAGAAGGAGACAGTAAAGAAAGTAGCAGCAAAGAAGGCTGAACTCGTTATCAACGCTGAGAACGCTGGTTTCAAGGCAGGTGATGTTTATCAGGCTCTTGCATCAGAGGCAAAGGCACTTACCGTTGCAGAGATTGCAAAGGTGGCAAAGATTAGCAACGAGGAGGTTATCCTTGGTCTTGGATGGCTGCTTAAGGAGGGTAAGGTAAAGGACGAGGCTAACAAGGTTGTTCTTGCCTAATTACAGAAAGAGATTTCATTTCAGATATGGGAAGAACTGGGTGCACAATGCATTCCGGTTCTTCTTTTGTTTTTAAGACAATGGCTTCAAATTACGATAACACAATACTCAAAGTACTCGCTGAGGCGGGACATTCAGGCATGAGCGTGCAGAAGGTTGCACGTCATGTTTTCAATGCTTCTAATTCGTTCTTTGAACCAGTGTCATACGACGACATACGCCGTTATGTTCAGCAATATGTGCTCCGCAATTCCAAGGGAACCGATGCCTTGCTTCTTAACATAGGACAGCGGGGGATATATAAGATAAATCCTAATTCGGCGCAATCTCAGCAACTGATGCTGATGTTCTCTGATGATGAAGACGAAGAAGCAGAAAAACGTAATGATGAAGACCAATCTTTGTCTCTGTTCTGAACTTTTCCTTATCTCGAGATTTATAAACGAACAACTAAAACTTAAATACTATGCAAAGAGAATGGACAACAATCAAGGACTTTAAGGAGATTCTCTTCGAGAAGTACAACCACATTGCTAAAATCACTATCAATCGTCCACGTTATCGCAATGCCTTTACTCCGCTGACAACGCTTGAGTTGTCGCAGGCTTTCAGTTATTGCCGGGAGTCGTCGGACATTCGTGTCGTTATTCTTACAGGTGCTGGCGATAAGGCTTTTTGCTCTGGTGGCGACATGCATGTGAAAGGACGCGGCGGTTATATTGACGAGCAGGGAATGCCCCGCTTGAGCGTACTCGATGTGCAGATGCAGATACGTCGGCTTCCCAAGCCTGTCATAGCAATGGTTAACGGCTATGCTATTGGCGGCGGACACGTTCTGCATGTCGTTTGCGACCTTACTATCGCTTCTGAGAATGCCATCTTCGGACAGACAGGACCAAAGGTTGGTTCCTTCGATGCTGGTTTCGGCTCAAGTTATCTTGCAAGAATCGTAGGGCAGAAGAAGGCTCGTGAGATATGGTTCCTTTGCAAGCAGTATGACGCACACGAGGCTGAGCGTATGGGACTTGTAAACAAAGTGGTGCCATTCGACCAACTTGAAGACACATGTGTTGAGTGGGCAGAGACGATGATGGAACGCTCGCCGCTCGCATTGCGCATGATTAAGGCTGGACTTAATGCCGAACTTGACGGCCAAGCAGGCATTCAGGAACTTGCAGGCGATGCTACAATGCTCTATTATACTATGGATGAGGCTCAGGAAGGAGGCAAGGCCTTCCTCGAAAAGCGTAAACCAGACTTCGAGAAGTACCCCTATTTCCCATAAGGAACACCTGTAATCGTATAAAAAACGTTGTATGCGATTTGAAATAAAAGAGAAAACGCTGCACTTCAAACAGCCTGCTGGCACTTCGCGCGGCGTTTATACAACGCGCCGCTCATGGTTTGTCACGTTGACAGACGATGATGGGAACTGCGGAGTGGGAGAGTGTGCCCCGTTGCCAAACCTTTCTTGCGATGACATTCCAGATTATTGCGATAAACTCTATGCCTTTGCCAAGGTTTTGTGTGATAGAGGAGAGTTGCCAATAGATGATATGCGGTCATACCCCTCAATGTTGTTTGGTCTTGAAACGGCATTGATGTCTCTACGTCCCGATGCTCATCAATTATTCAACACCCCATTTGCGAAAGGAATGGAGGGCATTCCCATAAACGGACTTGTATGGATGGGGAGTTACGATGAGATGCTGTCCCGCATGGAGGAGAAACTAAAACTCGGCTTCAGATGTGTGAAGATAAAGATTGGCGCAATAGACTTTGATGATGAGTTACGGCTGCTGGCGCTCATACGCAACCGTTTCTCCAAAGAGACCATCGAGTTGCGTGTGGATGCTAATGGCGCTTTTACTCCTTCAGAGGCTCTTCAGAAGATTGAACAGTTGTCGCGTTATGACATCCATTCCATAGAGCAACCTATCAAGCAAGGTCAATGGGAGGCGATGGCAAGGCTTTGCAAATACACAACAATGCCTATCGCATTAGACGAGGAACTTATAGGCATCAACAAGATGACAGGGAAAGAAGAACTGCTTGACATGATACGTCCGCACTATCTTGTGCTTAAGCCCTCTTTGCACGGCGGAATGAAGGGCACTCGAGAGTGGATTAGTCTTTCGAGAGCGCGCGGCATCGGCTCGTGGATTACGAGTGCTCTTGAGAGCAACATTGGTCTTAATGCCATCGCCCTTCTTTGTGCAGATGTCTATGGTCCCAAGATATCGTTCCCGCAGGGACTTGGAACGGGTCAACTTTTCACCGACAACATACCGATGGCGTTGAAGATAACCGGCGATGAATTATGGAGAGGTGAATGAAATGTATCATTTGACAGATGGAGATATTTAACAAGAAACTATTTGGCCAGGCCATACGCTTCTGCATTGTTGGTGTTATGGCTGTTGCGATTCATTATGCTATTTATCTGCTGCTAAAACAGTGGATGATAAAAGTGGTGGCTTTCGCGATAGGATATTTCATCAGTTTCATTGCGAACTTCTTTATGACTGCGAAGTTCACGTTCAAGAAGGACGCCACGACCAAGAAGGGAGTGGGCTTCTTGGGAGCCCACATTGTGAATTTCATCCTTCAGACGTCTCTGTTACAGATGTTTTTGTGGTTAGGTGTTAATGAGAATTTTGCTCCGATACCGGTTTATTGCATAGCGGTTCCGGTGAACTTCATGCTTGTGAGGTTTGTCTTTAGGAAATAAGTGGGGTCAAACTGGCGAGTGATTAGGGCCTAATCACTCGCCAATTGATGTCGAATCGCGGAGTGATTAGACCCTAATCACTCCGCGATTTGATATGTCTTGCAAACTATATGATATCAGAGCATTCCTTTGGTTGACGGCAACTGGAAGTGGTTGACATCACGACGCACGGCCATTTTTAATGCTCTGGCGAGTGCCTTGAATATTCCTTCTATCTTGTGATGCTCGTTGGTGCCCTCTGCCTTGATGTTTAGGTTCATGCGGGCGGTATCTGAGAGGCTCTTGAAGAAGTGCAGGAACATCTCGGTCGGCATTTCACCGATGCGTTCACGACGGAACTCAGCATCCCATACCAACCACGGGCGGCCTCCGAAGTCGAGTGCCACCTGACAAAGGCAATCGTCCATGGGCAGGCAGTAGCCGTATCGCTCTATTCCACGCTTGTCTCCCAGAGCCTTGCTTATACATTCGCCTAGTGCGAGTGCCGTGTCCTCTATCGTGTGATGCTCATCGACGTGGAGGTCTCCATTCACTTTGATGTCAAGGTCAATCATTCCGTGCCGTGCGATTTGCTCAAGCATGTGGTCAAAGAATCCCAGTCCTGTGTGGATGTTGCTATTGCCGTTGCCGTCAAGATCAAGGGATATCTCTATATCAGTTTCGGCAGTTTTGCGTTTTACGCTTGCTTTGCGTTCTCCTGCAAACACTATTTCTGCAATTTTATCCCAAGTGGTTCCGTCTCGGAGAATCAATGACTTTGCGCCAAGGTTCTCTGCCAACTGCCTGTCTGTTTCACGGTCGCCAATGACATAACTCTGGGAGAGGTCATACTCTGGATTGGCTATGTAGTTGGTAAGCATTCCTGTGCCAGGCTTGCGGTTGGGGTGGTTGTCTTCAGGGAAGTGTCGGTCAATCAACTGGTCGGCAAACGTTATTCCTTCACCATGAAGTGTCTTTATGATGAAGTTATGCACCGGCCAGAATGTTTCTTCCGGAAACGATGGAGTTCCAAGTCCGTCTTGGTTGCTTACCATGACGAGTTCGTAGTCGGTGCGCTTGCAGATGAATGAGAGTGCGGTGATAGCGCCTTCTACGAATTCCAACTTCTCGAATGAGTCTATTTGTTCGTCGGCAGGCTCCTTGATAAGAGTGCCGTCGCGGTCAATCATTAATAGCCTTTTCATACTCTTTTATTCTTGTTGTTATCGAACCATATTGATAATAGATGCTGAAGAACTGCCATAACCATACATAGGAGCATGCTATGGTGGCGATGAATGCCGCAAGGAATATTAGCAATGGTTGTGTTGCGGGCATTCCTGAGGGGTCGCCGAGATAGATGCCGAGTGCATTCTGCATGCTTGCCAGGCATATAACACCGAGAGGGGCAGCGAGAAGAACGGCGAGCAGCATGCTTACGAGCATGACAACGAATACCGTGAGGAACAGACGCCAGAAATGTCTCAACCCTATGATGTAGTTCTTTCCTATGACACTTGTTAGTTTTTCGTCGTCTTCGCTAAGATATCTCATGCCACTATAACAAACGGGTATTGCCATTATCGTTGCAATGAGAATCATACCAAGAGCGATAAGTATATGAATGTATAGCACTCCTATGTTCCAAAATATAACCAACGAGATGCTGATGGCGTAATAAATAGCGACGAAAACACAGTAAACAAGTACTATCAGAAGAGCAAGCCTCAGCGCCCTGAAGATGTTTGGCTTCACGTTTTGTTCTTTCAGTACTGCCATAATGCTTCCTGAGGCACAGGCATAGAGAAATATCTCTGCTGCTACTGCAACGAATGCCACACCCCATAACACCAATGTTGTTATAGAATCTTTCTCTGACATTATCAGGGTGGAAGCAGTATATGCAATGCCCGATGCTGCCGCTATGCATAAAAGCCAAAGCCACAATCGCTTTGTCCATAACTTTATGTTCTGCGACAGCAGCCGATATGCTGTGGCGGCGACTGCCGATAGGCTTCGGCTCTTCATGTGGTTTTCGATTCTGAGTTTATTCATGTTTGTTTAGTTGTTTAGGGGGTTCGTGGTTTAGTTGTTTAGGGATTTAGAATCCGAGGGCTTTTCCTGTTTGATAAACAATAGCGGAGACGACCCATGCCAGGACTGTTGTGTAGCAGGCGGTAAATAGTGCCCACTTCCAGGACCCTGTTTCGCCTTTTATTGCCGCTATGGTGGCAATGCAGGGGAAGTAGATGAGCACGAAGAGCAGATAGGCGAATGCTATTAGCGGTGTTATTCCGTCATCCGTCATCTTCTGTCTCAGATTTGCGTATCTCTCACTTTGGTCTTCTATTGTGTCGTCTGCAACTTCCTCGTCGTTGGCATAGAGCACTCCCATTGTAGATGCGACGATTTCTTTCGCTCCTACGCCGGCAATCAGCGAGACGTCAAGTTTCCAGTCGAAGCCTTGTGGTCTGAACACAGGTTCGACGGTCTTTCCTATCATTCCTATATAACTCTGCTCTTGCTGCTCCTGTTGTGGCAGAGAGTCGTCGTGTGGGAAATATCCTAATGCCCATACGATGATACTTGCGACGAGGATTATGCCTCCCATCTTCTTCAGGTATTGCTTTCCTTTCTCCCATGTATGCCGTCCGATGGCTTTAGCGGTGGGGAAGCGATAGGGTGGCAACTCCATGACGAACGGAGTGTCTTCTCCCTTGACGAGGAACTTGCTGAACACGCGGCTCATGAGTACTGCCAGAATGATTCCAGTAGCGTAAAGCAGAATCATGATGGGAGTCTGATATCTCACGGCAAAGAACGTTCCCACTATCATTATATAGATGGGCAGACGTGCGGAGCAACTCATCAATGGAAGCACGAGCATTGTGATTAGTCTTGAGCGTCGGCTCTCGATTGTTCTTGTTGCCATGACAGCCGGCACGTTGCATCCGAATCCCATAATGAGCGGAATGAAGGACTTGCCGTGAACGCCCATGCTGTGCATCAGTTTGTCCATTATGAATGCGGCTCGCGCCATGTATCCCGAGTCTTCCATAAACGAGATGAACATATAGAGGATGAGTATCTGCGGGAGGAAGATAATCACGGAACCGACACCCGCGATGGCACCATCAACAATCATCGCCCTTAGTGGTCCTTCGGGCATTATGCTGTTGAGCCAGTCGGAAAGAGCACCAACGCCAGCGTCAATCCAGTCCATCGGGTATTGTCCGATGTTGAATGTCACAAAGAACATGAAGAATATGAGCAGGAAGAACAGGGGGAATCCGAGCCATTTATGAGTGACTAATGCATCTATTTTGTGCGTAATCTTGTAGTTGTCGGTATCTTTCCCTTCGGCATATCCTATCTCTTTCAGTGCTCCATGAATGAAACCGTATTTTGCGTCCATAACAGCGGTTTCGGAATCGTCGTGAGTTTCCTCCTTCAATCGTTGCGCCGCCTCATCTCTATGACGTATTATTTCGTCGTAGTCGGGCAGGGTGCTGATGGCCTTTTCTATCTCTTTATCGTTCTCAAGCAGTTTTATTGCGAGGTAACGAGTGGAGAACTGTCGTCTCACCTCTCTGTATTGCTTGAGATGTTCCTGCATCTCGGCTATTGCATTCTCGATGTAAGTGCCGTGATTGATGTGTATATGACGCACGGGAGTTTTCTTGTATGTTCCCTCGTACACCTGAATGATGGTGGTGAACAGTTGTTCCACTCCCTCTCCCGACTTGAACACCGTCGGCACGAGCGGAAAACCGAGCAACTCGCTCAACTTTGTGCTGTCGAGTTTGTCGCCTCTTGTCTCTATCTCGTCGTACATATTGAGCGCACTCACCATAAGAATGTTCATATCAATGAGTTGCGTTGTTAGGTATAAGTTTCGCTCAAGGTTGCTTGTGTCGATGACATTCAGCACGATATCGGGTGTTTTTTCAACAATCTGCTTTCTCACATAGAGTTCTTCAGGAGAATAAGCCGATAGCGAATAGGTGCCTGGAAGGTCAACAAGATTGAACTTGTAGCCCTTGAACATGGCCACTCCCTCCTTGGCATCGACGGTCACTCCAGAGTAGTTTCCGACCCTCTCGTGTGCTCCGCTGGCATAGTTGAACAGTGAAGTCTTGCCACAGTTGGGGTTGCCCACAAGTGCCACGTTTATCTCTCGATGCTTCTCCAGCGCCTGGGAGTGATACTTTACCTTGTCGCTTCCTATAGTCAGGTGTCCCTCTTCTACATTATAATTCTCATGGGGCATCTCGCTTTTCGTTCTCACCACTTCGACCTGAGCGGCCTCGGTGTGTCTTAATGAGATTTCATACCCCATTATCTTATATTTAACGGGGTCTTTCAGCGGAGCATTCACCAGTACTTCGACGGTCTTCCCCTTGATGAATCCCATCTCGATGATGCGTTTTCGGAATCCTCCATGTCCGGAAACCTTAACTATAATGCCTTTTTCGCCTGTCTTTAACTCTGATAATTGCATAATAAATGTTTTTTAATCATGCAAAATTACGTATAAATAGCGAGATTGCGTTTGTTTCTTTATCAAAATACCTACAAATTATGAGTTGTGAGGAAGGCTTCTGCACGTTTCAAGTCCTCAGGTGTGTCGATGCCTATTGTCTCTGCATCGGTAATGCCAACCTTTATTGTATATCCGTTCTGTAGCCATCGCAACTGCTCAAGACTTTCAGCAATCTCGAGTGATGATTGCGGTAGTGAGGTTACCTCCTGAAGCACCTCTCTGCGGTAGGCGTAAAGACCGATGTGCTTGAGGAACGGAAACGACTTCAGCCATTCAGTCTTCTCCTTCCCTCTGATGAAGGGAATGATGCTGCGGCTGAAGTACATTGCGCGGCTATTGTTATCGACCACTATCTTCGGAGAGTTAGGGTTGCTGAGCATCTCGAAGTCTTGCTCCGCCGTGAATGGCTTTCCGAGAGTTGCTATTTGCGTGCTCTTGTCGTCGAAACAGCGGCAAACGGTCTCTATCTGTTCTGGCAAGATGAACGGCTCGTCGCCCTGAACGTTAATTATAACGTCGGCATCAGTGCCCAGTTTCTCTGCCGCCTCTTTTATCCGGTCAGTACCGCTCTTGTGGTTGGGTGATGTCATCACCGCCTTTCCTCCAAAACTCTCGACGGTGCTGAATATGCGCTCGTCGTCTGTTGCGACATAGACCTCGCTTAGAGTTTTGCTCACTTGCTCGTAAACTCGTTGTATGATAGGTTTTCCTCCCAATGTGGCGAGCGGTTTGCCTGGGAACCTTGTCGAAGCGTAACGTGCCGGTATGATAGCGATAAACTTCATAATGATGTTTTTAAAAGAATGAGTTCATTTTAATGGTGCAAAGATAATTAAAAAAATAAAATAAGAAAAAAGTATTCTGAATTTACGTCCTTTTCTTTTGTTATATTATGACATTTTTATAAATTTGCGTCTTGAAACAATATATTTAATGCGTAATGAAGAAATTAATACTGGCATTTGCACTTGCTTTACCGCTCGTTTCTAATGCCCAAAAGATAACACTCGGTTCTTGTACAATGAAGGATGGCGCCATATATAAAGGCGAGATGTCTGGTGGAAAACCAAACGGCAAGGGAACGGCGACATACAAGAACGGCGATATTTATGAAGGAGAGTTTGTTAAAGGAAAACGTCAGGGCGAGGGAACATACACTTTCTCAGATGGCGGCAAGTATGAAGGGCAGTGGTTTCAGGACCAGCAGCATGGTCAGGGAACTCTTTATGACCCCGATAATAATAAATATGTAGGCCTCTGGTATCGTGACTATCAGGAAGGTCACGGCGTGAAATACTATTACAACGGCGATGTCTATGACGGCGAATGGTATCATGACAACCGCCAGGGTTATGGCAAATATACCTTTGCAAGCGGCGCCTACTATTCTGGCGACTGGAAAAACGACATGCGCGATGGCAATGGTATCTTTGACTGGGGTGACGGTTCTTCATACAACGGCACGTGGCTCGCAAACCAGATGAATGGCAAGGGTACGTTCAAGTATGCCTCGGGCGACTCATATACGGGCGACTTTAAGGACGGAAAGATGCACGGCAAGGGCATATACCGATTCCAGAACGGCGATGTTTACGAAGGAGTTTACGTTGAAGGAGAGCGCACTGGCGAAGGCATATTCCGCTATGCTTCGGGCGATGTCTATACTGGCCATTTCGTAAAAGGCGAGAAAGACGGCATGGGAACACTGAAGTGGCAGAACGGAGACGTATATGTGGGCCAGTGGAAGAATGACCAGGAGAACGGTCACGGTAAACTTACGAAGAAGGAAGGCGACATCTTTGAGGGCAACTTCAAGAACGGCAACGTCGAGGGAGAAGTGATTATACACTATTCAGACGGCAGTAAATTCCGTGGAATCTACAAGAACGGCAAGCGTAACGGCAAGGCTATAGAGGTTGACAAGGCAGGAAATCGTTTTGAAGGCAGTTACAACGACGACATCAGAGACGGCAAGTATGTCGAGAAAGACCGCAATGGCAACGTCGTAAGCGAGGGAACATACGTTAGAGGACGCAAACAATGATAATATTATGATTATAGACACATTAGAAAACCTGGGATTTTATGCAGGCATAAACCCATTGTTCAAGGACGTGATAGAGTTCTTGAAAGCAAACGACTTAAATGCACTTGAAGAAGGGAAGTACCCAATAAAGGGCGACGACCTCTTCCTTAATCTTACTACGGCAAAGGGAAAAACCGCCGAAGAGGCTGTGATGGAGACTCACAAAGTGATGCTCGACATACAGATACCACTCTCTGGCCCAGAGACTTACGGCTATATTCCGCTTGCGAAACTGCCCGACATAGAGTATAACGAGGCAAAAGACATCACAAAATATTCTGAAGTGCAGGCTGAGTCGTTCGTTACCTGCCAGCCAGGAGAGTTCGCCATCTTCTTCCCACAGGACGGTCACGCGCCCTGCATCAGCAAGGAAGAAAGCATAAAGAAGGCTATTTTCAAGGTGAAAGCATAACTCATAGACTTTGAGTATTTTTATTTGAACATTCAACTTTTGGCTTCTTGCGTTCCGATAGTATATCTCTGACATAGTCAGAAGGCACAAGTGAGCACCTCATTGATATACATCTGACATTCTCACTTATATACATCTGAGCATGCCAGGAAGCACAAGTGAGAGAGTGATTAGGGCCTAATCACTCGGTCAGGAAGCACAAGTGAGAACATAAGACAATAACAGTAACAAACAAAAGAATTATTTAATATGGCTAAGAAAGAAACAAAACAACCGAAACATATAGGTCTCGTGAAGAACGACGGCTATCTGGAGCCGTTCGAGGATGCTATCCGTGGACGACATGACCATGCAGCATGGAAGATTAATCAGTTGACACAAAACGGCAAGCAGACGTTGAGCGACTTCGCTAACGGTCATGTTTACTATGGACTCCATCGCACGGCGCGAGGCGGATGGGTGTTCCGCGAGTGGGCGCCTAATGCCACAGAGATTTATCTTGTTGGCGATTTCAACGACTGGAAGGAAGACGAGAAATACAAGGCAAAGCGCATCGAGGGAACAGGCAACTGGGAACTGAAACTCCCGAAGAAAGCAATGAAGCACGGAGACCTGTTCAAGATGCATGTGAAATGGAACGGCGGCGAGGGCGAGCGCATCCCCGCATGGGCCAACAGAGTGGTGCAGGACGAGCAAACCAAGATTTTCTCTGCTCAGGTGTGGGCTCCTGAGAAGGAGTATGAGTGGAAGAAGAAGTCGTTCAAGCCAAACAAGAACCCGCTGCTCATATACGAGTGCCACATCGGAATGGGCGAAGACGCAGAGAAAGTGGGCACATACAACGAGTTCCGTGAGAATGTTTTGCCGCGCGTAATCAAAGATGGCTACAACTGCATTCAGATAATGGCCATTCAGGAACACCCGTATTATGGCTCGTTCGGCTATCATGTGAGTTCTTTCTTCGCACCGTCGAGCCGCTTCGGAACACCCGAGGAACTGAAGGAACTTATCGACACCGCACATAAGAACGGCGTTGCCGTCATCATGGATATCGTTCACTCGCATGCCGTGAAGAACGAGATTGAGGGTCTGGGCAATCTTGCGGGAGATCCTAACCAATACTTCTATCCTGGCGACCGCCACGAGCACCCGGCGTGGGACTCGCTCTGCTTCGACTATGGCAAGGATGAGGTGATTCATTTCTTACTCTCCAATTGCAAGTACTGGCTAACGGAGTTCCATTTCGACGGTTTCCGTTTCGATGGTGTTACGTCAATGCTCTATTACAGTCACGGACTTGGTGAGGCATTCACCAACTATGGCGACTACTTCAACGGACATCAGGACGACAATGCGATATGCTATCTGACGCTTGCCAACAGCCTTATACACGAGGTTAACCCGCAGGCAATAACTATAGCCGAAGAAGTGAGCGGAATGCCGGGTCTTGCTGCCAAGTTCGAAGATGGCGGTTTCGGCTTTGACTACCGCATGGCGATGAACATCCCCGACTACTGGATAAAGACCATTAAGGAGCAGGCAGACGAGAACTGGAAGCCAAGCAGCATCTTCTGGGAGGTTAAGAACCGCCGTCCCGACGAGAAGACAATCTCTTATTGCGAAAGTCACGACCAGGCGCTCGTGGGCGACAAGACCATCATCTTCCGCCTTATCGACGCCGATATGTATTGGCACTTCGCTAAGAAGGATGTCAACGGAGTTGCCGAACGCGGCATCGCCTTGCACAAGATGATACGTCTCGTAACGGCTGCAGCCATCAACGGAGGTTACCTTAACTTCATGGGCAATGAGTTCGGACACCCAGAGTGGATCGACTTCCCGCGCGAAGGCAACGGCTGGAGTTATAAGTACGCCCGCCGCCAGTGGAGTCTTGTTGACAATAAGGACCTCTGCTATCATTGGCTTGGCGACTTCGACCGCGAGATGTTGCGCGTCATCAAGAGCGAGAAGAACTTCTTGAAGACTCCCGTTCAGGAGATATGGCACAACGATGGCGACCAGGTGCTCGCCTTTATGAGAGGCGATTTGATTTTCGTTTTCAACTTCTCGCCGACACGTTCGTTCACCGATTACGGCTTCCTTGTGCCAACTGGCTCATACGATGTGGTGCTCAACACCGACTCTACCGACTTCGGAGGTCACGGCTTTGCTGACGACAGCGTTACACACCTCACCAACTATGACCCGCTCTATGTCAATGACCACAAGGAATGGCTTAAACTCTATATCCCGGCACGTAGTGCAGTAGTATTAAAGAAGAATTAAGTGGCAGACATTACTTATAATCACAAGAACAATAGCACCGCTGCTATAAGAGTGGCGTGTGCTATTGTTTTCTTGGTTTTCACGTTTTGCTATCTCTATTTCTATCAATGTGATTTGATAGGAGCACAGCAGCACGTGCTCTCTGGAGGGCAGACATCCTACTCAAGAATCATAGGAGCGATAATAATCACGGCCGTGTTATATCTGCTCCACTTAGGAGTCTTCGCCATAACCAAACTCACCAAGCATGTGCATGCGCTGACCTATTTCCCCTCGTTGCTGACACTGTGCCTATTGACCAGCCCGCGTGACAATTTCGACCAGCATTTCTCGCTGAGTCTCTGGACGTGGTTCACGCCTCTTCTGCTTATCGTTTACGTCATCATTGTTTATTCCGCGATGCAATGGCAGCCGTATGAGTCGGAGAAAAATGGCACAGGCCTCTTGTCAAGAATGTCGTGGACGAACATGATGATTATGGCTTTCATGTTTATGTTCGTCGGCATTTTCAGTAATGGCAACGATGTCCTTCACTATCGCTTGCACATAGAGAGGTGCCTGAAGAATAAGGATTATGAAGGTGCCTTGAAAGTGGGGGAGCGCTCGTTGGAGACAGACAGTTCGCTGATGATGCTTCGCATGAGTGCCCTTGCACGTACCGGCAAGTTAGCCGAGCATCTCTTTGAGTACCCTCTCGTGGGCGGTTCCTCATCACTATTGCCCAACGGGACAAGCGTGAGGTGCGTATCACACGACCCGGGAGACATATACCGCCCCGTGGGAGCCATCCCTAAGAACAGAATGGCGGTAGAAGAATACCTGAAAACTTTAAGGATTACCCACCAGACAAGAGGCGCTTATCGCGACTACCTCTTATGTTCCTATCTGCTCGACAAGAAAGTTGACAAGTTCGCAAGCGAACTAAAGAACTACTATAAGGTTGATTCCACAACCGTGTTGCCGAAACACTATCGTGAGGCACTCACACTTTACAATCATCAACATGCCTCCAATTACAATGGTTTTGTAGATGAGGTGAGCGAGGCAGACTACGAAGACCTGTTGGCAATGCGCAAGAAATACGATAACGAGCAAGAACGGCAGACGCGTTTGCGCGATGCTTACGGCAAAACTTATTGGTATTATTATTTTTATTGATAATCATCGAAGACATTATATTATAAAGAAAATAGGACCGTTATAGTTAAAAACTGGTCCTATTTTTTGTTTTTCTCAACTTTTTTATTACCTTTGTTGCAACCAATTATTATGCATATGGAAAACATTAAGAATATAACTCCAGAGAACTTCGATGATGTCTTCATCGATGAAATAGAGATTCGGCAGATAGATAAGTTCGTCTGTGCCGAAATGGGGAGGCAGATCCATCGATATATCAAGGGAATGCGAGGCACCAAGACAATGATGGAGAATTTCGAGAAAGCCATCTCTACGCTTTCTGTTCCTGAAAAGGAGGTTGCCATAGCACGTTATATCGACCTCAACCGCAAGGTTCTGAGCGGCCTTGACATGAAGATAATACTTGCAAGGTCTATCGCAAACTATTGTGACACTTTCGATTATATGCTCACCATGATTAACGACAAGCGACGCATGGCTTTCTATCTTGACCGCATCAAGTCGAAATATGTCAGATTCCACGAGGTGTATGAGGAGAACGGAAAATATGGAATGAAAGACTATGACGGCAATGTGATAGTGAAACCAGAGTACGATTTCCTGCGCACATGTTATGTCTATGTTGACGATTTCGTAATGATGCCGATTGTGGCAGAGAAGGACGGGAAACTCGGTCTCATCCTTCCTGACGGCATAAACACCGTGGTGGCAGACTTCATCTATGACAATATCTCGCTACGCGACGAGTGCCCTTACTTCGAGGCGAAGAAAGGGCGCAAGAAGGTGTTGCTTAATGAAAAGGGCGAGGAGTGCAATGTGTAGCGCGACATCACGTCAACAGAAAAGTAAAATCGCCTATATTACTTACTAAAATAGCCTATTTTGCCGAGCAAAATAGGCTATTTGGGTTGTCTTAAAGACGCTTGTTTAAAGATGCAACTTACTCAATGTAGTCTGAAATGAATTCTTCCAGTTCATGTCCTCTCAAGTCTTTTGCCAGAATATGGCCTTCGTTGTCGAGGATTATAGTATGCGGAATGGCATCCACTTGGTAGAGTTGGGCGGCAGCGCTTTCCCATCCTTTAAGGTCGGACACCTGCACCCATTTCATTCCCATTGCCTCAACGGCATTCTGCCACGATTTCTTGTCATTGTCAAGAGAGACACCTACAATCTGAAGTCCATCGTCGCTATAGTTGTCGTATATGTTAACAAGGTTGGGCATCTCGTTCATGCATGGCGTACACCAACTTGCCCAAAAGTCAAGAATTGTGATTTTACTTTCCGAAACCACTTTCATAAGACTCACCTTGTTGCCTTTCATGTCGTCAAGAGTGAAGTCTTTTGCAACAGGCAGGTTAGACACGTCTATTTCTTTGGTCCCGTCTGTTGTCACCTCTGTGCCATCTCCGCCCTTATTGTCGTTCTCTTTCTGAGTGTTGCCGGAAAGGAAGCAGGAAGACAATGAAAGCGAAATGGCAGTCATTGAGATAAATGCCTTGACCTTGTTCATGCTCATACTTAAATTATATATTGGTCGCTGATACTCTTGTTCTCAAGCACTCGTCGAATGGTTTCGGCGAACATGTCTGCCACGCAGAGTTGCTTCACCTTGGTGCAGTGCTGAGTGTATGGGATGGAGTTTGTGAAGACAATCTCCTCGAGAGCGCTGTTCTGAACTCTCTCGCTGGCAGGGCCGCTCATGACGCAATGGCTTGCGCATGCCCTTACACTCTTTGCTCCAGCCTTAATCATTATGTCGGCAGCCTTGGTTATGGTGCCTGCGGTGTCAACCATGTCGTCAACGATGACCACATTCTTGCCGCTTACGTCACCGATAATCTGCATGCTCTCCACTACATTTGCTCTTGCTCTTGTCTTGTTGCACAGAACGAGCGGGCAGCCAAGATACTTGGCGAAGGTGTTTGCTCGTTTGCTGCCGCCAACGTCTGGTGACGCGATTACAAGGTCATCAAGTCCCAGCCCCTGCAGGTATGGCAGGATAACGCCAGAGGCGTAGAGATGGTCAACGGGAACATCGAAGAATCCCTGTATCTGGTCGGCATGCAAGTCCATAGTGATAAGACGGTCGATGCCTGCGGCACTCAGAAGGTCGGCAACGAGTTTTGCACCAATGCTGACGCGCGGCTTGTCCTTCCTGTCCTGTCTTGCCCATCCGAAATACGGAATGACGGCGTTAATGCTCTTAGCCGAAGCACGTTTTGCGGCGTCTATCATCAGCAGGAGTTCCATCAGGTTGTCCGATGGCGGGAATGTGCTCTGCACTAAGAAGATGTCTCGTCCTCTTATCGACTGCTCATAGGAAACAGCGAACTCTCCGTCGGAGAACTTTGTCATGACAAGGTTTCCTAACGGACAGCCTAAACTTCTGCAAATCTTTTCTGCCAGGTATTTCGTGTTTGTTCCCGAGAATACCATGAAAGAATTTTGGTCAATCATTGGTTCTTTTATTTTGAATGAGAAATGTTTTATTTGGTTGTTAATCAACTATTTTCTTTATCTTTATGAAATGGTTAAGCAGTTCCTTGTAATCTTGCTGATTGTGAATGTTGAAGCGTTTCCATATGTCGCCACAAACAACCACACCGCCGAATCCTATCTGCTTAAGTTCTTTCAGATTGTCAATCTTAACTCCTCCGAGAGCATATACATGCTTGTCAATAAGTCCTTGTTTGCGTGCCTCCAACAACTGTTCAAGCGTGAAGCCGCTCTTCTTTTCTGGTTCAGAATAAGAGTCATAAATATATTTCAGAAAAACATACTCAGACTTCTTCTTGGCTTCTTTCAGGTCTTCTATGGAAGTGCAGGTTCTGGAGAACTTTCCCTTGTAACCTGCGGGCAGGGGTGCTAAAGGCTCGTCAATGTGTATGCCTCGCAATCCATACTCTTCCTTAAGGTAGTAGTGCTCATGCACCACCATCTTTTTGTAATACTCCTCTGGCAACAGCGAAAGGAGCCTCTCTAAGAACATGGGGGATGACTCAGGCTTATATATATGAAGAATATCCATGCCTTCATCAAGAAGGTTGGATAGTATTTTGTCTTCTTCCACAAAGAATGTGGGCTTAGTCATTAAAACGAGTTTCATTATGAATTAAGATTACCACACCGCAAAGGTATGAAAAAAAAAGCATACACCAACATTTTTGCATATAAATATTTCATTAAATAGTTTTAAATTGAGCATAGTCAAAAAAATTGGACATGTGCTTATTTGTTTACACGGCCAAAATGTATTATCTTTGCAATCACAATAGATATGCAACAATGAGAATAGACAATCGCACATACGAAGGGCTGCAGCGTCCCTGTTACGTTCTTGAAGAGAATCTCTTGAGAAGAAATCTTGCTCTTATAGCCGATGTGTCTCGACAGGCAGATGTTGAGATAATATTAGCCTTTAAGTCTTACGCTCTGTGGAAAACATTCCCGATTTTCAAGGAGTATATCTCCGCCACAACTGCCAGTTCGCTTTATGAAGCGCGGCTTGCATTCGAGGAGTTCGGGAGTCCTGCCCATACCTTCTCTCCTGCATATACTGACTATGAGATAGACGAGATAGCGCGGTGCTCAAGTCATGTCACATTCAACTCTCTGTCTCAATATGAACGGTATTGCGAGCGAGTATTGGCTGATAATGATGGTTTGAGCATAGGAATAAGGGTAAATCCTGAATATTCGGAAGTGGGGACAGCACTTTACAACCCCTGTGCTCCGGGCACTCGTTTCGGCGTAACTGCCGACAAACTTCCTCCTAAATTGCCTCAACACATAGAAGGTTTCCATTGTCATTGCCATTGTGAGAGTGGGGCAGACGTGCTTGAGCGCACTCTTGTCCACATAGAGGAAAAGTTTTCCAAGTGGTTCCCCCAGTTGAAATGGCTGAATCTTGGAGGAGGCCATCTTATGACACGCAAGGATTACGATGTGCCACACCTTATTAATATTATAAAGGGATTGCACCAACGGTATCCTTGGCTAAAGATAATCCTTGAGCCAGGCAGTGCCTTCGCATGGCAAACAGGACCTCTAGTGTCGCAGGTCGTTGACGTGGTTGAGGACAAGGGGATACGGACAGCAATTTTGAATGTCAGTTTCACATGCCACATGCCCGACTGTCTTGAAATGCCATATATGCCAGTTGTTCGCGGAGCAGAAACAATAGAGGATGCCTCGCTTGATGAAGCAAAGGAACTTTATGACGCAAACCATCCTGTATATCGTTTGGGCGGCAACAGTTGTCTTAGCGGTGATTTTATGGGATATTGGCGTTTTGATCATGAACTGCAAGTAGGCGAGAACGTCATTTTTGAGGATATGCTGCATTATACAACAGTAAAAACGTGCATGTTTAACGGCATCACTCATCCCTCTATATGTTTGTTGAAAGGCGATGGCGAAATTGTCGCGTTGCGCGAATATCGTTATGAGGACTATCGTGATAGAATGGATTGAAATTCCCCGTTGCATAAAATGATTTGAAAAAAAACAGCAAAAAAGTTTGCGGGTTCAAAAAAAAGCATTACCTTTGCACCGCATTTAGAGAAATGCACCCACGAAAGAGGGTAATCAATGCGGAAATAGCTCAGTTGGTAGAGCACAACCTTGCCAAGGTTGGGGTCGCGGGTCCGAGTCCCGTTTTCCGCTCAACATTCTGAACAAAGATGCCAGTAATTGCCCAGGTGGCGGAATTGGTAGACGCGCACGTTTCAGGTGCGTGTGCCGCGAGGCGTGCAGGTTCGAGTCCTGTTCTGGGCACAGATTTGTTTAGAATGTTTACATGTTGGAGAGGTGGCGGAATTGGTAGACGCGCTACTTTGAGGGGGTAGTGTCAATTGCGACGTGGGAGTTCGAGTCTCCTCCTCTTCACTCATTTATTCAGGTTGCGGAAATAGCTCAGTTGGTAGAGCACAACCTTGCCAAGGTTGGGGTCGCGGGTCCGAGTCCCGTTTTCCGCTCCATTTTTTATTTGTAGATTCGGTTCTTCTTTCTTTATTTTTACTTGGGAATGCGAGTCAGTTGTTATTTATAGAAAAACAAAACACATGAATCTCTATTTAAGATATTTCGACAAAGAGACATTAGTTCACAATGTAGATGATGCCCTGGATTTTTTGGCATCAATACCAGAAATTGGTCTTAACGAAGAGTTGGAGTTAGATCTTCGTGACTATGCGAATAGCGAGGTCTATTATCCCAAGAGATATAAGGTTCGTCCAAGAGTGTACTTCATAGTCATAAAGACAGAAGCAGCCACAATGCTCGACTTCAAGCAGAAGAAAGCATTGCGTTCTAACACTGCCGAGGCAAACCATCGCGATGTCATTCCGCCATCGGTTGCACGATTAAGTGAGATTCGTGAGGGATGGTATGAAGGGAGTGTTGACTTCAAGCGTGTGGTGCTTGTGCCGGCAACAGGTAAGCATGAGTATCGTGACACTCATTTCGTGGTGTTCTGCAAGGCTAATTCGGGCATCGATTGTTATAATAGAATGATAGACCATCTGCGTTCGCGTGTGGATAGTCGCAGCCAGTTCCCTTCAGCGAAAGGCAAGAATTTCAAGTTCCGTTTCCTTGGAAAGTGGAAAGAGGCGTAAAATCATAAAGAAAGGAGAGCATAAGGCATGAACAAAGTGATGCTGATTGGAAATGTAGGCAAAGAGCCAGAGGTGAGGTACTATGACCATGACCAGGCTTATGCCACGGTGCGCCTCGCGACAACGGAGAGAGGCTACACATTGCAGAATGGTACACAAGTGCCCGATAGAACAGATTGGCATACTATTCGCTTATGGAACAACCTTGCCAAAGTAGTCGAAAGATATGTCCATACTGGAGATAAACTCTATATAGAAGGCAGAATCCGTTATGTAAGTTATGATGACAAGAAAGGTCAGCGGCATTATATGACCGAGATACATGCAGAAAACATGGAGTTGCTGTCTCCAAGGCCTGTTGCCCAGCCACAAACCTCTGCGCCATCAAAAGATGAAAGCCAGAAGAAGGAAGAAGAGGAAGACGGCATGCCCTTTTGAAAACAATAAACACTGATAAGTTTTGGACTTTACATTTATAACAAACGCATTTAGCGAGGTTACATTAGTGGAACCTACTGCAGGCGTATATGTGGCAGCCATCTTGGCTGCCATACTACTTGTTGTGTCGGGCTTTGCCAGTGGTTCCGAGATTGCCTTTTTCAGTCTAACGCCAAAAGATATAAGCGAGATTGATCCGGAGAGAATTCCAGCAGATAAAAAGATTGAATATCTGAGGGGAGAGAGTGAGCGCACACTTGCTACGATTCTTATTACCAACAATTTCGTTAACGTTACAATAATCATGCTCTGCAATTTTGTGTTTGCAAGAGTTGTCGATTTTGGTAACGCATATTGGCTTCAGTTCCTTTGCATCACTATTATCCTTACGTTCCTATTGCTGCTTTTTGGCGAGATAATGCCTAAGATATATGCGCGCCAAAGTCCGCTCTCATTTTGCAGAAAGGTTGCTGGCGGCATAAGTTTCCTTATGAAACTGTTTTGGCCATTGGCGACAATACTTCTAAGAAGCGGCATTCTGGCAGAAAAGGTTGTCCAGCCTGAGGCTCATGTGCTGAGCGTTGACGACCTTGAGCAAGCATTGGAATTGACGGACAAAGAGGATATAAAGGACGAACAAAGCATTCTTCAAGGTATTATACGTTTCGGTGACGAAACAGCAAAGGAGGTTATGACAAGCCGACAGGATGTCGTTGACCTTGATATTAAAAGTTCGTTTGCGGAAGTGCTCCATTGCATAGTGGAGAATAACTACAGCCGAATACCAGTCTATCAGGAGAACAGCGACAATATAAGAGGAATCCTGTATATAAAAGACCTGCTGCCACATCTTGGCAAGCCAGACAATTTCAGATGGCAAAGCCTCATTCGTCCACCTTATTTTGTGCCAGAAACAAAAAAGATTGACGACCTGTTGCGTGAGTTCCAAGAGAACAAAGTGCACATTGCAATAGTGGTTGATGAGTATGGAGGCACAAGTGGCATTGTCACTCTTGAAGATATTTTGGAGGAAATTGTCGGCGAGATTAACGATGAATATGACGAGGAGGAGAAATTCTATACTCGCTTGAATCGTAATACGTATATCTTTGAAGGCAAGACCCTTATGTCTGATTTCTGTAAGACACTTGAGATTGATGACGAGGAGTTCAGTGATGTCGAAGGTGATGCTGATACCCTTGCCGGTCTTATGCTCGAATTGAAGGGTGATTTCCCTGCTATTCATGAGAAACTTGAGTATAAGAATTATCTCTTCGAGATTCTTGAGATTGAGGAAAGACGTATCTCAAAAGTAAAGGTGGTTATAAAGAACAGCGAGCATTAATCATTTCGTATGCCTTTATTGAGGATTTTCAAACACGATGATGCCATAATCGGACTCTGGGAAATGGTGGAAGGAGAGTTCGATTCTTCTAATGATGATTATCTTAGAGACGTTCAGATTACGGCATACAAGAAGTATAAGAGCAAAGCGCGTTGTATGGAATATGTCTGTGAGCGTGCCTTGTTGAAAGAAATGATGAATGGCGATGACGTGGAAATCTTTCATAATGAAGATGGGAAACCATTGCTAAACAACGGCTTTAACATCAGTATCAGTCATACTCGTGGTCTTGTCGCTATTATCTTGTCTGAAAAGTATAAAAACGTTGGCATTGATATAGAGTATGTAAGCAGTCGAGCGGAAAAAATAGCCAGTCGGTTTATGCGTGAAGACGAGCGTGCTGACGACATCAATTCTTTGCTCATACATTGGTGTGCAAAAGAAACCGTATATAAACTTTTCTCCTCTGAACACCTTGATTTTAAGAATATTAAAGTGGGCGTGGGTGACAGCATCTCTGCCACCAACATGCTTGACAACGTCACGGTGCCACTCTATGTGGAATCCAACTCAAATTATGTGATGACTTATTCAATATTATGATGTTTGTTTCTACGGTGTTGCATATTTCTCAAACATTTCGTATATTTGCACCATTAAAAACAAACGTTAATGAAACAAGTTAGACCAAAGAAGAATCTTGGGCAGCACTTTCTCATCGACCTTGGGATAGCCAAGAGAATAGCAGATACGGTTGATGCCTATCCTGATATTCCTGTTCTTGAGGTGGGGCCAGGCATGGGAGTAATGACTCAATACCTTGTTGACAAGCCTCGCGACCTTAAAGTTGTTGAGATAGACCGCGAGAGTGTGGCTTATCTCAACGAGCATTTTCCTCGTCTTCAGCAGAACATCATCGGTGCCGACTTCTTGCGTATGTCGCTGGATGATGTGTTTGATGGCCGCCAGTTTGTGCTCACAGGCAATTATCCTTATGATATATCATCGCAGATTTTCTTCAAGATGATAGACAACAAAGACCTTATTCCATGCTGCACAGGTATGATTCAGCGTGAGGTCGCTCTGCGAATAGCATCCGAGCCGGGTAATAAGGCATACGGAATACTTAGTGTCTTGATACAGGCATGGTACGATGTTGAATACCTCTTCACTGTCGATGAAACCGTATTCAATCCACCTCCAAAGGTGAAGAGCGCCGTTATAAGAATGACCAGAAACAATGTCTCAGAACTCGGATGTGACGAGAAATTGTTTAAAAGGCTCGTAAAGACAGTGTTCAACCAAAGAAGGAAAATGCTTCGAGTGAGTCTGCGCCAGATGTTTACCACGACTCCATCTGATGGATTCTATCAGCAAGAGATAATGACGAAGCGTCCAGAGCAACTCAGTGTGGCTCAGTTTGTTGAACTCACAAATATCGTACAAGCAGAGATACAAAAGTCAGAGTCGTGAAATAACAGTTGTTATGACAAAAAAAGAAGAAACTTACGAAATGCTTCTGCTCCAGATAGAAAGTTTGATTGATGGAGAAGACAACGAGACGGGTGTGTTGGCAAATGTCAGCGCGGCACTCGCAAGTGCTATGCCGCAGTTCTTTTGGACGGGCTTTTATCTCGTGAATGATGACGAACTACGTCTTGGACCATTCCAGGGCACCGTGGCTTGCTACCATATACCTTATAATAAAGGTGTGTGCGGAACGGCATGGGCTAGACGCGAGACCCTTGTTGTTCCTGATGTCGATGCCTTTCCTGGCCATATCGCATGCAGCAGCCTTTCACGTTCAGAGATAGTCGTGCCTATGTTTGGTGCTGCTGGTAAGGTGTGGGGAGTCCTCGATATTGACAGCAAGGATCTTTCTGCGTTTGACGAAACTGATAAGAAATACCTTGAAAAAGTTACTTCATTGTTGTCAAAACAACTTGGAAAGTGTTTTTTTTTTAATTTTTGTTGCAAATATGAAAATATTATTTTAATTTTGTCATTTGGAAACCTAATATTACGAAATATGATTGACGTAAAAGCAACCTTAAAGGAAAGTGAAGAGAGAATGGAAATGGCTGCAATGTTCCTTGACGACCAACTTGCCAAGATACGCGCAGGACGTGCTAACGTCGCTATTCTTTCTGGAGTAAAAGTCAGCAGTTATGGACAGATGGTGCCATTAAACCAAGTGGCAAGCGTCACAGTGCCAGATGCTCGTACTATTGCTATCAAACCATGGGACCGCAAGGCCATTCGCGACATCGAGAAAGCCATAATGGCAAGTGATGTAGGCATTACGCCTGAGAACAATGGCGAGATTATTCGCCTCTCTATTCCGCAACCAACCGAGGAACGCCGCAAGGAACTTGTTAAGCAATGCAACAAAATCGGCGAGAAAACCAAAGTGGAGGTGCGCAATGTGAGAAGTGAGATAAAGGAGAAACTGAAGAAGGGCATCAAGGACGGACTTAGCGAAGACAACGAGAAGGATGCAGAGGCCGAACTTCAGAAACTACATGACAAGTTTATCAAGAAGATTGACGACTTGTTGGCAGCAAAGACAAAGGAGATAATGACGGTATAGTATGCCGCTTATCTTTAAAACAGATTGCTGATGAACGGACTTGTAATCAAAAACACAGGCTCTTGGTATTCTGTGCTTACCGAAGAAGGCACGGTTGTAGAGTCGAAAATAAAAGGCAACTTCCGTCTTAAGGGTATAAGAAGCACTAATCCTGTTGCTGTTGGCGACAGAGTTAGCATAACGGTCAATAAAGAGGGTACGGCTTTCATAACCGAGATTCTTGACAGGCGCAATTATATAATTCGCAAGTCGCCAAACCTCAGCAAGCAGAGCCATATCATCGCGGCCAACGTTGACCAAGTGTTGCTGATAGTGACGGTTAATTATCCGGAGACAAGCACAACGTTCATTGACCGTTTCCTCGCTTCGGCCGAGGCATACAGAGTGCCGGTGGTATTGGTGTTCAACAAGACCGACCTCCTCGATGATGACGAGAGACGTTATCAGGAGATGATGGTAAATCTATATGAAACCATTGGTTACAAATGCTTGCAAATTTCTGCCACTCTTCCAGATACGCTATCGTCTATGGAGTCGCTGCTAAAAGACAAGATAACTCTCTTCAGCGGCAACAGTGGAGTGGGGAAGAGCACCCTGCTAAACCAACTCATACCGGGAGTTAATCTGAAGACTGCGGAAATCAGCGATGCCCATAACACCGGAATGCACACCACCACGTTCAGCGAGATGCTGCGTTTGCCGTTCGGAGGATGGGCTATCGACACTCCAGGAATCAAAGGTTTCGGAACGTTCGATATGGAGCCAGAGGAGATATGCGGGTATTTTAAGGAGATATTCCGATTCTCTAAGGATTGCAAGTTCGCTAATTGTACTCATACACATGAGCCCAACTGTGCTGTCAGGAAAGCCGTTGAGGAACACTATATAAGCGAGAGCCGCTATAACAGTTACCTCAGCATGCTCGAGGACAAAGAAGAAGGAAAGTACAGAGAAGCATTCTGATATAGTAACATATATTTTCATTTAACTAATAAAACTTAAAACTTATGGCTTACACAACAACTACAACGACGAGTTATGGCTCGCGAGTGAAAAATTCATGCGGCGGTATCTTTGGAGGTATTGCCCTCTTCTTGGCAGGTACTGCGCTCCTTTGGTGGAACGAAGGTAATGCCGTTGCCAACGCAAAACTTCTTGAAGAAGTAAGTGAGACCGCTGTTGATATGGAAAACATCAACAAGGTCAGTTCAGAGTTTGACGGACAACTGGTACATGCCACAGGCGATGCCAAGACCGACGACATGCTGAAAGACCCTACATTCGGTTTCGAGGTTAATGCAATCAATCTTAGACGCACTGTTCAGTACTATCAATGGGTAGAGCATCAGAAACAGGAAAAGCGTGACAAACTGGGTGGAAGTGAAGAGACAGTTACCACATACACTTATGACAAGCAGTGGGTTTCCACTCCTGTAAACTCTTCTAACTTTGCAGATCCTCAGTATGCAAATATTTTCAATGGAGTTCTCGCTTCTATTGAGGACAACTCAGTGTATGCAGAGAATGTATCCTTCGGCGCATATAAGTTGCCAGAGTTCATCATCCACTCAATTGGTGGTTCAGAGTCTGCTCCTATCAGCATCACTGACGAACAGTTGCGTCAACTCGATGACCAAGTTGCACGTACTGTGTCAAGTTTCGGTGGCCGCTATAGCGGTGTTGCTGCTGCTCAGCCACAGCCACAGGCACAAGCACAGCCACAGGCTCAGGCAGTTCAGAACGACTCTACATCCAATGACTCTATCAAGGAGTTCGTTCCTGTTGAGACAAACAACAAGTATAAGGCACGTTACATACATCAGGGTGATGGCGAGATTTACATCGGTGCTTCTCCTTCTGCTCCTCAGGTAGGTGATGTTCGCGTAGCGTTCACCGTTGTTAAGCCTCATAAGATTTCTCTCATCTCTAAGGTAAAGGGCAACACTTTCCAGAAGTATGTTGGAAAGAACAAGAAAGAGTTCACACGTGTTGAGAGTGGTGACGTTTCTAAGGAAGAGATGTTTGCACACCAGGAGAGCGAGAACAACATGCTGAAGTGGGGTCTTCGTATCCTCGGTTTCATCATGGTATTCCTCGGACTTAAGGGCGTATTTGGCTTCCTTGTAACACTTGCCAAGATTATTCCGTTCGTTGCTAACATCCTCAACTTCGGTGTTAACCTCATCTGCGGTATCTTCGCATTTGTATGGAGTCTGCTCATTATCGCAATCGCATGGATATTCTATCGTCCGCTTATCGGTATCCCGTTGCTGCTGATTATCATCGGAACCATTGTCTTCTTCGCCGTTAAGGGAAAGAAGAAGGGTGCACAAGTTCCGCCAGCACCAGGCGTATAAATCATTTATTTAATTATTCTTAGAGGGTTGGGCATCATGTTCCAACCCTCTTTTTTCGTTGATTATTTCGGCTGTTTAATTGAATTTATTTCGTGTTTCATCTTTATCCTTTTATATTTGCAGACATCAAAACGATAGGAATATTATTTAACTTCTAAAACGTGTCAATTATGAAAAGGATAACTTATTTGCTTTTTTCATTCTTTGTGCTTGCATCGTGCACAGAGGACAATGTTATTACTCCTGACTATTCGGACATTGTTATTCCTGGTGGAGGTACCATTCCTGGCGGTGGCGGTTCATCGTCGTCAACAAATGTCTATGGCAATCTAGCAACATTCGCCATTGCCGTGAACACCGAGGCGCTGTCTGAAACTGAGACAATAACCACCGATGAGACTGATGAATATTACGGCGAATATTGGGAGAACGACTTTTCTGAAAAAACGACCATAACACTTAACTATTCTGAGGGCAATGTTACAATAGACGGCACGGCTGAAGGAGTTGACGTCACCACAGATGGCGCCCATGCCGTTGTTAATGCCACTGCAAAAGGTCTTGTGTTAAAGGTGTGTGGCACCACAACAGACGGCTCGTTGAAGATTTACAGCGACAAGAAGTTCAAACTCGTCTTGTCTGATGCCAACATCACGAACCCCACGGGACCAGCCATCAACATACAAAACGGTAATGCCTTTGTGGTTGTAGAAGATGGCACGACCAATACCCTTGCCGACGGAGCCAACTATGTGGTTGCCGATGGCGAGGATGCAAAGGGAGCATTCTTCAGCGAAGATAAGTTACGCTTCTCTGGCAGCGGCGAACTCTTTGTGTTCGGATATTACAAAAACGGTATCTGCTCTGACGATTACATCTATATCCGTCCTAACACAAACATCTATGTGAAGTCGGTGGCAGGACATGGAATAAAGACCAACGACGGCGTGATTATTCGTGGCGGCGTGCTCAATGTGGAAGTGTCTGCACAGGCGTCGAAGGCCATAAACACTGAGGGCTATTTCTTCAAGGACGGCGGACGCACAACACTCATCTCGTCGGGTAACGCGGTATATGATTCCGATGACAATGATGTTACAGGCGCTGCGGGACTTAAGGTTGACAGCATCTTCACAATGGCTGGCGGTGAACTTAATGCCAAGAGCACCGGCAAGGGTGGCAAAGGTATCAGCGTTGACCAGACATTCACCATCACAGACGGCACCATTAATGTAATCACCGAAGGCAGCACATACACCTACAACTCATCGCTCGACTCCAAGGCGAAGGGCATCAAGGCAGACGGTGCTATGAGCATTGCCGGCGGCAACATCATGGTTCGTGCCCTCGGCGGTGAAGGTTGCGAGGGAATAGAGTCGAAGTCAACGATGACCATCTCTGGCGGCGAAATCGCCACATATACTTATGATGACGGCATTAACTCCAAGGGCGACCTCACCATCTCTGGCGGTCAGGTGTATTGTCTGGCAATAGGCAACGATGGCATCGACTCCAACGGGAACTTCTACATAACAGGTGGAGTGGTCATTGGGATTGGTAGCAGCGGTGCCGAAGAGGGACTTGATGTCTATGAAGGCAAAACTATGAGCATCACCGGCGGTATCGTTATCGGTTTGGGAGGCGGCAACGAGGCTGCCTCAGGTTCACAGCAGAAAGCAGTGGCGAAGGGCATCACGGCATCGTCGGGTAGTTATCTCGCCGTCACCGATGGCACCAACTGCATCTTTGCACTTGCATTGCCGCGGTCGCTTAACAACGAGACACTGGTTGTGAGCAGTCCTTCGTTCAAGAGCAGCACCACCTATTCCATATATACAGCAACATCGGCAACAGGAACATCGTTCTATGGCTTCGTGCCTACGGCAACACTTAGTGGCACCTCGAACAGTCCTCTTGGCACGTTCACCACAAGCACCACCATCTCTGGCGGAATGGGAGGCGGCATGGGCGGTGGAATGGGTGGCCCTGGTGGCGGAGGATTCCACTAATCGCCGTGTCCCAGTTGGCAATAATACCGACTGACGCAATTTTTAATGCAAGTCCACGTTATAATTAATGCACTATGAGACTTTTGAAACATATCACGCATAGGGAAAACCTGATCTATCTCGCTATATGGGTGGTGCTTTTGGCAGCACCGCTCATAAGCCTTGTTGCCACCTCCATTATTGATGAAAAGGTGGAGTTCGGGTGGAACAAGATACTGCACATCTGGGCGTTATATCTCGTTTATCTCGTCGTGTTTTTGTTTCACAACGCTCTCTTGGCACCTCTCTTTGTCTATAAGAACAAGAAGAAAATTTATTTCATTGGTGTTGCATGTCTCTTGGCATTGTTCGTTGCATACCAATGCGCTCACGGTCCTGGCCCCGACAGGGGCGAACCAAAGCCTATGATGCACGAGATGCCACCGCCCGAAAGACCTCACGACCCCATGCCACCGCCACCCAATGCCGGACTTGAACACATATTCTCGTTCGTGCTGGTGTGTATGATGCTCGGCATAAACGTCGGTATCAAGCAGATGTTCAAGAACGAGGAAGACCGCAAGACGATGGAGGAACTCGAGAAGGAGAACCTTCGCCAGCGCCTCGACTATCTGAAGTACCAGATAAACCCGCACTTCTTCATGAACACGCTGAACAACATCCATGCGCTTGTTGACATCGACCCTGAGAAGTCGAAAGAGGCGATAGTGCTGCTGTCTAAGATTATGCGCTACGTTCTTTACGACGGTGAGCGCAACGTTATTCCCATCAGGCACGAAGTGGACTTCATCACAAGTTACATCTCGCTGATGCGGCTGCGCTATTCATCTGATGTCAGCGTCGCTTTCAATGTTCAAGAATGTCTCCCCGACGGCGAAATACCACCTCTGTTGCTGTTGACCTTTGTCGAGAATGCCTTCAAGCATGGCATCAGTTATCGTCAGTCGTCGTTCGTCGATATCGACATCCGCGAGAGCGAAGGGTGTTTCGTGTTCACATGCCGTAACAGCAAACACCCGAAACCGCAAAACAAAATTGTCGAAGAGGGTGGTGTGGGGCTGAAGAATGTCAGACAACGACTGGCGTTGCTTTATGGCAACGACTACGACCTCGACATTGACGACCGTGACAATGAGTATTCCGTAGTATTAAAACTAAACAAACTGTTTGTTGAAAAATGATAAAGTGTATAGCAATAGACGATGAACCTTTCGCCCTGCAGAAACTCGGCGCATATATAAAAAAGGTTCCCTATCTGGAACTTGTGGCTGAATGTCAGAGCACATTCGAGGCTTCCGAGATACTGAAGAACGAGAGCATAGATGCCATTTTCTGCGATATCCAGATGCCTGACGTTAACGGCATGGAGTTTGTCAAGTCACTACCGGTAGCCCCGATTGTTGTTTTCGTAACGGCATACAGCGACTATGCCGTCGAAGGTTATTCCGTCGATGCCGTTGCCTACTTGCTGAAACCCTACAACGAGGATGATTTCGCGAAGGCGGCGGATAAAGTGCGCCAGAGATACGAAATGCTGAACACCGCCTCTCTGTCATCTGTTGATGCCGACGATGCCATATTCCTGAAGACCGAATACCGCATCGTGCGCCTCCAACTGTCAGACATACAGTATGTCGAGGGCATGAGCGAATATCTCAAGATTTATGCCGAACATCGCGAGAAACCCATTGTGGTGCTTCTGTCGATGAAGAAACTCGAGGAGCGTCTGCCCTCTAATATGTTCATGCGCATACACCGGAGTTACATCATCAATCTCCGCGCCATTCTTGAAGTGAACAAAAACCGCGTCATAATGCCTGGCGAGGCTTACATTCCCATAGGAGAAAACTACAGGGAGCAGTTCAACGAATACATCTCCTCTAAGTTTCTGGGCAAGTAAACACCACGTCTTAAAAGCCCGAAAACATCTCTTTGCCGCCCCACTTGTAACTTCTTGGATTCCAAGGAGATACAAGTGGGGTAACAAAGTTAATAACTTTGTTCAACAATCCTATTAACTTTGTTCGACAATCTTAATAACTTTGTTCAACAAAGTTAATAACATTGTTCCCCCGTTTGATATCTCTTGCATCGCCATTAACGCCTCCTTGCATTCCATGCTTCTATTAATGACAACGTAAACACACGTTTATTCCTCTCCGGACTTTTTGGACTTCTTGGATTACATTGTCACCTACACTAAGACAAACACTACTTCCCCCCTCGGGGGGATATAGGAGGGGTTCCTTTCGGGGGGGGGGATAGAGGAGGGGTTCCCATTATTTACGTTTCATTCGCGTTAATATGCGGAAACTATCTCTACGGACTCTTCGGACTTTTAGGATTTGATTCACACCGATTAATACTTGTAGGGGCGTTCCTCCGTGTGCGCCCTCATCAATACCAGGCAATATGTATTGACGTATATGACAATAATCATTTATAATGGCGGGCGTACACGGAGGTGCGCCCCTACACCAAGACAAACACGACTTCCCCCCTCGGGGGATAGAAGAGGGGTTTCTATTATTTACGTTTCATTCGCGTTAATTTGCGGATAACATATCTATGGACTTCTTGGACTCTTTGGATAATTATCCTTTTAGTCCTGAAAGTCCGTAGAGATTTATACCCATCATCCATTCACCTCTATAGTATATTCACTAAGGAATGATGCGCCGGGTTGCAGATGGTTCATGAGGTACTTGTCACGGAACTCGCCTTTATATTCGGCAAAGTCGTGGATGCCGTACCACGGCTCGATGCATACGAATGGGGCATGCTTGCCGTATGGACTCCAGATGCCGACGGCTGGTGTGCGGAAGTTGAGTGTTACGACAGGCTTGTCTTCTTCGTTGAGCAGAGAAATGGTCTTTATCTGGCTCTGGTCGAAGATTACTGCATCGTCCTTGAAACTATCCTCGGTGAATTCCCAAATAGAGTTCTCCGTCTTAACTTCATGATGTCCGGGGATGATACATCCTCCAACGTTGCCAAAGATACGCTCAACGGGCTTGTCGTTATGAAGATTGAGTTTGCCCTTCAGTGGCTCGCCCGCTTTTGCTCCGGGCACGCAGAATGCCGGGTGACCGCCTATCTGGAAGTGAATCTCCTGAGTGTCGGTGTTGTGAACATGCCAGATGACGTGGATGGTGTTCTTCTCCAGGCGGTAGGTGATGCTGAGCATGAATCGGTATGGGTACTGCTTCATTGTCTCTTCCGAGTCTTTCAGTACGTATGTCAGGCGGTTGTCGGTCTTACGGATGAGTTCAAACTCGGTGTCGCGGGCAAATCCGTGACGCTCCATATTGAATGTCTGTCCTTCGGTGCGATATTGTCCTTGCCATAAACCACACACGATGGGGAAGAGGATTGGTGAGCGACGTGGCCAGAAGTCGGGGTTGCCGTTCCAGAGATAATCGTTACCGTTAGAGTCTTTGATGCTTTGCAGTTCTGCTCCGAGTGACGAGACTGTCACTTCGAGGAATTGGTTCTTTAAAGTTTCCATATAGTTTCTTTTGATTATGTTTAGCGATTAATGCAACGCAAAGATAGCCTTTTTCTTTGACAAATAGTGTATTGTAGAATTAAAAAAACATAAAATGACACATTATATAATTATAATGAAGTATCTTTGCACTATGAAAAAGGAAGAAATAGACGGAAAACGCATTGCCATACTGCTGTCGGGAGGCGTCGATAGTTCTGTTGTTGTCCATGAGTTTGCTTCAATGGATATCCACCCCGACTGCTTTTACATCAAGATAGGACCAGACGAAACAGAGGAGTGGGATTGTTCGTCGGAGGAAGACCTTGAGATGGCAACGGCGGTGGCCGCTCGTTACGGTTGCAAGTTGCAGGTGGTGGATTGCCATAAGGAATATTGGGACAAGGTGACACGTTACACTATGGACAAGGTGCGTGCCGGCTACACTCCCAATCCTGATGTGATGTGCAACCGTCTGATAAAGTTCGGTGCTTTTGACGAGAAAATGGGACATCAGTATGACCTTATTGCCACTGGTCATTATGCGCAGACGGAATGGATAGACGGCAAGAAGTGGCTCACCACAAGTCCCGACCCTGTTAAAGACCAGACCGACTTCCTCGCTCAGATTTACGACTGGCAACTGAAGAAAGCCATCTTCCCCATTGGTCATTACATGAAGGACGAGGTGCGTGAGATTGCCGAGCGTGAGCATTTGGTGAATGCAAAGCGCAAGGACTCGCAAGGCATATGTTTTCTTGGGAAGATAAACTATAACGATTATATTAAACGATATCTTGGTGAGAATCCCGGAGATGTTGTCGATGTGGCTACAGGCAAGGTGCTCGGCAAGCATAAGGGACTCTGGTTCCACACCATAGGACAGCGTCACGGATTGGGTTTCGGCGGAGGTCCGTGGAATGTGGTTCGTAAGGACATCGAGAACAATGTGCTCTTTGTCGCTAATGGCTATGAACCTCGTCAAGCATGGCGCAAGGAGTTCGGAATGCGCGACTTCCACTATCTGACAGAAAAACAGTTGCCCGAAAAGGTTACGTTTAAGATACGCCATACACCAGAGTTCCATAATGCCACATTGCATGCTCTGGGTAATGGCTCGTATGAGATTTTTGCCGACGATATGATACAGGGAGTGGCGCCCGGTCAGTTTTGTGTCATTTATGATGCTGAGCATCACAAATGTTATGGAAGTGGTGAGATTGAATTAACTCATAAACTCGCAAACTCATAAACTCGCAAACTCATAAACTCATAAACTCGCAAACTTACAAACTCATAAACTCACAAACTTCCTTCAGATTTGCCAGTACCACATCTGCTCCTGCATCCCATAAAGCAGAGTCGGGCAGGGGACCGGTATTCACCGCTATAGTTAAGGCTTTGGATGCCACGCCAGACATCACGCCAAGTGGCGCATTCTCAACAACGATTGTCTCCCATGGCTCGACGTTGCATTTTTTCATTCCTGCCAAATAAGGGTCGGGTAGTGGCTTGCCGTTTTTCACGTCGTATGCCGTGACAAGACGTTCTCTTGTCACTCTCGGAAACTCTTCAAGCAGTCTGTTGATTAATGGGCGTTGACCACTGCCTGTAACGATGCATATTTGAAGCCCCGCATGGTGTATCTTTTCTTGTAGTTGAAGAGCAAAGTCCATGATTTGTGGCTTTGGCAACATTCCGAACTGACGTGTTTTCTCGTCATACATCATTTGTGCTTCTGCCTCATCAATGTCTCTTCCTTGTTGCGCCTTCACCATCCTTTTTATTGTGTCAACACCTCTGGCACCTTCTGTGGCGTAAGCATCATCCTTGCTCATGTTTATTCCGAAAGAAGCCATAGAGCGTTGCCATGCAATGGCATGATTGGGCATACTGTCCATAAGTACGCCGTCCATATCAAAAAGAACTGCTTTAGGGCAGAATTCCCTAAAGCCAGTCCTTTCAAGATATCGCTTAATTACCCCCTCCAACTTCCCCGAGGGGAGGTTTTCTGAATTGTAGTCCCTCGAGAGTAGTTGGGGGTTGGGTTGAATTTCCATCTTATTTTTCTTTTATCAGTCTTTCTTTTATTGCCTTTGAGTCTGCCTCATATCCTGGCTTATCCAGAAGGGCGAACATATTCTTCTTGTATGCCTCAACTCCCGGCTGGTTGAATGGGTTCACACCAAGCACGTTGCCGCTGATGCCGCACGCTATCTCGAAGAAATATATAATCTGCCCGAGATACTGCTCGTTGAGTTTTGGCATTGTGATGCGTATGTTAGGCACACCGCCGTCAACATGTGCCAGACGGGTCCCGAGTTCTGCCATCTTGTTCACTTCGTCAACACGCTTGCCTGCAAGGAAGTTCAGTCCGTCGAGATTCTCTTCGTCGCTTGGGAAAAGCAGTTTCTTGTTGGGCTCCTCAACGCTGATTACTGTCTCGAAGATGGTGCGCTCGCCGTCCTGAATCCACTGACCCATAGAGTGGAGGTCTGTTGTGAAGTCGCACGATGCTGGGAATATGCCTTTCTTGTCTTTGCCTTCGCTCTCACCGTAGAGTTGCTTCCACCATTCGCTCATGAAGTGAAGTTTCGGCTGGAAGTTAACCATGATCTCTATCTTCTTGCCGTTCTGGTAAAGACCGTTACGAACGGCAGCATATTGTGCTGCTGGGTTCTCTGCAAATGGCACATCCTTGCCGCATGCTTTCTCCATTTCCTGAGCTCCCTTTACAAGTGCCTTGATGTCGAAGCCTGCGCATGCTATAGGCAGCAGTCCCACAGGAGTGAGCACAGAGAAACGACCTCCCACATTGTCTGGGATGATGAAACTCTTATATCCTTCCTTGTCGGCACAAGTGCGGGCAGCACCTTTCTTTGCATCGGTGATGGCAACAATCACTTTCTTTGCTTCCTCCTTGCCAATCTGGTCTTCACATTGCTTCTTCAGAAGACGGAAGGTGAGAGCAGTCTCAGTAGTCGTTCCACTCTTAGAGATGTTGATAACTCCGAACTTCTTTCCCTTCAGGTATTCTGTAAGTTCGCTCAGATAGTCTTCGCCGATATTGTTGCCAGCGAAAAGAATTGTGGGAGATTTCTTGTCGCCTACAAGCCATGCAAAACTGTTGCTAAGTGCTTCAATTACCGCCTTAGCACCAAGATATGAACCTCCGATACCGGCAATAACCACAGCCTCACAATTGTCACGCAGCACTTTTGCTGTCTCTTCAATCTCGTTAAGGAAATCTTCGGTGATGCTTGATGGAAGGTGTAACCACCCAAGGAAATCATTTCCGGGGCACGTTCCGTTCTCCAAAGCCTCTTGTGCGGCTTTCACCTTTGGCTCGAAGGCCTCTACTGCTCCTGCTTCAAGGAAGCAAGCAGCCTTTGTGATGTCAAGTTTGATGTTGCTCATAATAATTATTTGTCTTTCGTTAAAATAGTTCTCATAGAGAAAAATGAATACTATGTGCAAAGTTACATTTTTTTTTTTGCCCACCAAACAAACACTTGAACAAAACCTATAAAATTTCTAAAAAAGTAAATAGTACGTATATATTAAATAGGTTTCTAATGTTCTCCAATCTCTTGTTGCTTGGTAAGGTGGAGAGTTAATAAATGTTTGAACAGAATTATTTCTTCCGTTTAGGTAAGTTGTTGTCAGTCTATTTTTGTATCTTTGTGCGATATTTGATTAGTTGCGGGCATCCTTGTGCCTTTAGAATGTATATAAAGAAATAACTTTACACAACTATGACAGAATTTGAAAAAATGCGCAGCGAAGATTTCTACGACTTCACGAGCGACGAATGCCTGGCAAGTTACTACAGGGCTAAGCATATCTGCGCGAAACTGCAGACCATGACCGTCGTGGACGATGACTATAGGGAGACGATTGAAAGTCTGATTCCCAGCATCCCTGAATCGTCCACCGTGGCGCCTCCGTTCCATTGCGACCACGGGCACGGCATCAAGTTGGGCGAGAATGTTTTTATCAACTACAACGGAACGATGCTTGACGGAGGATTGATCACTATCGGTTCCAATACCCAAGTAGGGCCCAACTGCCAGTTCCTGACTCCGAATCATCCCATTGACTACGTTGAGCGCCGCAAACCCATAGAGCGATGCTCCCCGATAACGATTGGCGAAGACTGCTGGCTGGGTGGGGGTGTGACGGTATGTCCCGGCGTGACCATTGGCGACCGTTGCATCATCGGCGCAGGTAGCGTGGTGACGAAGGACATCCCCTCAGATTCAATGGCGGTAGGAAATCCCTGCCGGGTCATCCGTACTAACTTCCCCAGCCATTAGGTCGAAGTGCAGAAACTCCGGTGGGGTGGGTTGCAGGTCGTAATAGTCCATCTCGGCTATTGGCAGACAGAAATACGCCATCTGGTCGTAGCTGGTATAGAGACGCTGCAGGACATCGTTGTGCTCGTAGATCCAACGCTTCGTAGCGTCCTCCACGTTGAAGTTCACCATACCCGAACAACGCACGGAGATATTCCCCTCGTAGGCAATCAACTCTACATTGGGGTTCTTGCGCAACTCTCGCCAAACGGCTTTCTGCTCCGAGGTTGCAAAGTAGAGCACGTTGCCCTCTTGCTTCATTACTCGGAAGATGCGCAACTTAGGGATGTTGCCCTCGCTCGTGGCCAGGGCAACATCCTTGTGATTGCGCAGGAATTGCAAAGCTCTCTCCATGGTCAGGGCTTACCATTTCAGTTCGTCCTGAAGAATCACTCCGTCCGTCATGGGGCTGTCAGCCTCGGTGAAGGCATTGGCCTTATACTGGATGCAGAGCATGGTCAGATTCTCCGTACCTGTGTTCTTCAGCGCACGCTTGCCATCGGGAGCAACACGGACGATAGTACCCTCGCTGACGGGGAAAATCTCACCGTCCACCTGATACTGGCCCTCGCCCTTCAGGATGATGTAGAGTTCCTCGTGGGTCTTGTGCGTGTGCAGGAAACCGCTGTCCTGTCCGGGAACGAGTGTCTGGAAACTCAGCTCACTACCTGTAGCACCCACGGCCTGACCGGCAAACACCTTGCCCTGAATCGTCACGTCGGGACCCATCGGCAGCACGTGCTCGATAATCTCGTTCATCTTACCCACGCTTACAGCGCTGTAGTTCTTACCACTCTTAATTGTCTCAATCTTTTTCATTGTTCTTATTCGTTTAAATTGTTACTTGTTTCTTGATTTCGAGTGCAAAGATACGATGACTTTTTCGTTTCCACAAGAAGGCACCAAAAAGTGACATAGTTACCAAAAAGTAGGAATTGTGATGTCATCGGACTTTCGTGAAATCACCTTTAACTCAGATTAACATAGTATAATCATGTTACTTGGTAACTTTTTGCTACCTTTGCATTATAAACAATGAAATGATTATGGCAGATATTAAAGCGGAGTATTTGGCTTGTCCCATCAGGCAAGTCATCAGTCGTTTCGGCGACAAGTGGTCTTTGCTCGTGTTATTCCTCCTGAACAGGAGTGATACGGGCGTGTTGCGTTTCAATGAGATGCGCCGTTTCATGACGGACTGTTCGCAGAAGATGCTCTCTCAGACGCTGAAGAACCTGGAGCAGAGCCATCTGGTGCATCGTGAGGTCTTCCCAGAGGTTCCCCCTCGGGTGGAGTATTCGCTGACGGAAACAGGCCGCTCTTTGATGCCTGCCCTCTCAGCCATTATCGAATGGGGAAAAGAGCATTTTGATGAAGTTGTAACAGATTAAGACTATGACCATACAAGAGTTTCGTGACTACATGGCATCGGGCAAGCCTGTCATTGGCGGCTCGGATGTCCACATGATGTTCCATCAGTTGTCTCAGGAGGCATTGAAGATAACGGCTGAGATAAACGGCAGTTATCACTCCCCCGAGGAACTTCACACTTTGCTGGAGCAACTCTGGGGACGTGAAGTGCCCAAGACGGTAGGCATGTTCCCGCCGTTTCATACCGATTGCGGTAAGAACACCGTCGTTGGTGAACACGTGTTCATCAATATGGGCTGCAAGTTCCAGGATCAGGGAGGCATCACCATCGATGAGGGCGCACTCATTGGCCATAATGTCGTGCTGGCCACCATCAACCACGACCTTGACCCAGCTAAGCGTCAAAGCATGAGTTATGCCCCCATCCATATCGGTAAGAACGTATGGATAGGAGCCAATTCGACTGTTCTTGCAGGCGTGACCATCGGCGATGGGGCCATAGTGGCCGCTGGTGCCGTGGTGACAAAAGATGTGGAGCCGAACACGATTGTTGGCGGTGTACCAGCCAAGTTGATTAAAAAGATAGAAGTGTAAACTGATAAATCGGAATTTAGCAGAATAAACATAAAGTATATTCAGCGAATTAAAACATCAGAAAGGTTCAAATACAAAGCCAGTAAAGCATTCAAGTGATAAGGGGCAGAAAACTCATTATCATTCTACTCTAGATGGCGAAAAGATGCATGGTGGAAAAAATGTACACTATGTTGACCGTTCAACTAAGAGAAACAAAAAATGAGAACTAAGAAAAAATTCAAAAAACTCTGGATTGCCTCTGTTGATATAGAGGCAG